>Ga0307513_10000025_pt1 | contig 202918 bp, 203 predicted proteins | sample 15_EM_MG_FD_202174 | JGI IMG/M metagenome (GOLD analysis project Ga0307513, IMG submission 202174) | Populus trichocarpa ectomycorrhiza microbial communities from riparian zone in the Pacific Northwest, United States - 15_EM | ecosystem: Host-associated > Plants > Roots > Unclassified...
CACAAACTCGTGCTTCAAACTCATGATGTCCTGCGCTTTCCATGGCATACGATCCTCCCGGCTGATTCGCCGGAAAGTGTCAACCATGTCCCCGCACACCTGTCCATCATGTGTCCGGTCCGTACACGTCGCCAAAAGAAAGTAAGCAAAGAAAAGGCGACCCCGCTGCCTGCGTCCCCCTTCGCTGCGCTACGGGGGCAACCTGCGGTGCTCGGTCCAGCCGGGGCCGGGCTTGAACTCGCTACGCTCAGACAATCGCCCGTCCTGATCCGTCCGGCCCTGCGCTCCTCGGCGCATGCAGAAGGGGTGGGGTGCGGAAACGCAATCGGGATCGGGCTCCGACAGGACGCGCTTCGCGCGTCCTGTCTCCCCGGATTGGTATTTGTCTTCCCTCCACCCGTCGGGCTGGGCCGAGCACCGCAGGTTGCCCGTAGCGAAGCGAAGGGACCCAGACCATCGGGTCGCCTTTCTTTTCCTTAGGTTTCTTTGGCGACGCAAAGAAAAGTAAGTCGCCCGCCGGGGCGAGACCCGGCTTGTTGGCAAGCTACCGCACCGTGAACGAAGTGCCATTCAGCAAGCATGGATCCCGGATCAAGTCCGGGATGACAGTACCTCAGGCCGCTTCTTTATAGAAGAACCCACGCTGAATAGTCCGAGGCGCCAGCGGCTCCACCGCCTGGTGAATCGCCCCGATGTGCTCAGGCGTCGTCCCGCAGCAACCACCCACAATATTGACCAAGCCCTCGTCGGCAAACTCGCGCAGCAGGCGCGAAGTCACGTCGGGCGTTTCGTCGAAACCGGTATCGCTCATCGGGTTGGGCAGGCCGGCGTTCGGATAGCAGCTGATGTAGGTGTCGCCGGCCGCACGTGCCAGTTCCTGGATGTAGGGGCGCATCAACGCTGCACCGAGTGCGCAATTGAGGCCGATGGCCAGCGGTTGCGCGTGGCGCACACTGTGCCAGAAGGCGGTGACAGTCTGACCGCTCAGGATGCGGCCCGAGGCGTCGGTGACCGTGCCGCTGATGATGAGCGGCAGGCGCTCACCGCTGTTGTCGAAGTATTCGTCGATCGCAAACAGCGCGGCCTTGGCGTTGAGCGTGTCGAAAATCGTTTCGACCAGCAGCACATCGGCGCCGCCCTTGACCAGCGCCTCAGTTTGTTCGTAATAGGCCTTGCGCAGCTCTTCAAAGCTGGTGTTGCGCGCGCCGGGGTCATTCACATCCGGGCTGATGCTGGCGGTCTTGGGTGTGGGGCCGAGGGCGCCGACGACAAAACGGGGCTTGTCCGGCGTAGAGAACTTGTCGCACGCGGCGCGCGCAATGCGGGCGGACTCGTAGTTCATCTCGACCGCGAGCTCGGCCATGTCGTAGTCGGCCTGGGCCACGGTGGTGGCGCCGAAGGTGTTGGTTTCGATCATGTCGGCGCCGGCAGCCAGGTAGCCCTCGTGGATGTCCTGGATGACGTCCGGCCGCGTCAGGCTCAGCAACTCGTTGTTGCCCTTGACGTCCTTGTGGAAGTCCTTGAAACGTTCACCCCGGTACTGAGCCTCATTGAGCTTGAAGCGCTGGATCATGGTGCCCATCGCGCCGTCGAGGATGGCGATGCGTTTTTCCAGGATGGCGGGGAGCGCCGCGCCGCGGGTGTAGATGGCTTGCTTCATGTCCCGGATTTTAAGGCGCGGCCCCTGCACCCACAAACCATGCGGTTTATCCTGCCGTCCCGGGGGCAGCAACATGCCTGACAATATGGCTTCCGCGGATACCCCCATGAAACACCTCCAACCCAAAGAAGCCTGGGACTACCTCCAGCAACACCCCGACGCCCTGTTTGTCGACGTGCGCATGGAAATCGAGTCGCTGTACGTGGGCCGCCCGCCCGGTGTGGTGAACGTGCCCTGGTACGAGTACCCCGACCTGACGCCTGACGCGCAAAAATTTGCGGCGGCGGTGGAAAGCGAAGCCAGCAGCAAGGCGCAGCCGGTCCTGCTGATCTGCCGCTCGGGCCAGCGCACACTGGCCGCAGGGCAGGCGCTGGAAGCGGCCGGCTTCAGCGAAGTGATCAACGTCGTGCATGGCTTTGAGGGGGAGCTGGACGAGCAGTTCCAGCGCTCCACCTTGAGCGGCTGGCGCTTTGACGGTTTGCCCTGGGAGCAGATGTAGCCGATTTCTTTGAGTGAAATCGGGCTTTCGCCCTTATTCCACGGGCACAAGCAGCTATTTTTTTCATAGCGACCCATTACCCGCCTTTAGCACTCTACCTTGCCGCACCCAACGCCCCACCCTTCCCCGCTGGACATCCTGGGCCAAGTCTTCGGCTATTCGGACTTTCGCGGCCCGCAGCAGGCCATCGTTGACCACGTGGTGCAGGGCGGGGACGCGCTGGTGCTGATGCCGACCGGCGGCGGCAAGTCGCTGTGTTACCAGATCCCGGCGATCGCACGGCAAAACGCCGGCCATGGCGTGACGGTAGTGATCTCGCCGCTGATCGCGCTGATGCATGATCAGGTCGGTGCGCTGCACGAAGCCGGTGTGTCTGCCGCCTTCCTCAACTCGACGCAGACGCAGGAAGAAAGCAGTGCGCTTGAAAAGCAGTTGCTGCGCAACGAGCTGACCCTCTTGTACGCTGCGCCGGAGCGCATCAACACGCCGCGCATGAAGGGCCTGCTCGGTTCGCTGCACGAGCGCGGGCTCCTGAGCCTGTTTGCGATTGACGAGGCGCATTGCGTGAGCCAGTGGGGCCATGACTTCCGGCCCGAGTATCGCTCACTGAGCCTGTTGCACGAGACCTTTCCGGACGTGCCGCGCATCGCGCTGACCGCCACCGCCGACGCGCTGACACGCCAGGACATGATCGAGCGGCTCAGGCTGGAAGACGCGCGCGAATTTGTCAGCAGCTTTGACCGGCCCAACATCCGTTACACCATCGTCGAGAAAACCGACGCGACGCGCCAGTTACTGCGCTTCATCGAAACAGAACACGCGGGCGAGGCCGGCATTGTGTATTGCCAGTCGAGGAAGCGGGTCGAGGAAGTGGCCGGCATGCTGGAAGACGCCGGCTTGAAAGCCATGGCCTACCACGCCGGCCTGGACAGCGCGCTGCGCCAACAGCGGCAGGACCGCTTCCTGCGCGAGGAAGGCATGGTGATGGTGGCGACGATTGCCTTCGGCATGGGCATCGACAAGCCCGACGTGCGTTTCGTCGCGCACCTGGACATGCCCAAGAACATTGAAGGGTATTACCAGGAGACCGGCCGCGCGGGCCGCGACGGCCTGCCGGCCAATGCCTGGATGACCTACGGCCTGCAGGATGTGGTGAACCAGCGCCGCATGATAGACACCAGCGATGCGTCCAGTGAGGAGTTCAAGCAGGTGATGCGCGGCAAGCTCGACGCGCTCCTGACCCTGGCCGAAGACACGCGCTGCCGGCGCGTCAGCCTGCTGCATTATTTCGGCGAAGACAGTTTGCCCTGCGGCAACTGCGACAACTGCCTGCAGCCACCAGTGGTGTGGGACGCGACCGAAGCGGCACGCAAGATGCTCAGCTGCATCTACCGCGTGCAACAGGCCAGCGGCATCAGCTTCGGCGCCGGCCACCTGATGGACATCCTGCGCGGCAAGGCCACCGAAAAAGTGCTGCAGCACAGCCACGACAAGCTCAGCACTTTCGGCATAGGCGCCGACCTCGCCGAGGTGCAGTGGCGCGGCGTACTGCGCCAGCTCATTGCCAAAGGCATGGTGCGGGTCGACCCCGACGCCTTCAACACCCTGCAGCTGCTGCCCGATGCGCGCCAGGTGCTCAAGGGTGAGGTCAGCGTGATGCTGCGCGAGCAGGCTGCCGGCGGCGCGGGCGAGCGGCGCAAAAGCAGCAAAAAGAGCACCAAGACATCAGCCAAAGGCCTGGCCGAAGCTTCGCTCAATGCAGGCGCGCTGGAGCGCCTGGCCCGCCTGAAAGCCTGGCGCGCCGAGGTGGCCCGCGAGCACAACCTGCCAGCTTTTGTGATCTTTCACGATGCGACCCTGCGCGCCATCGCCGAGCGCGACCCGCAGGGCATGGGCGACCTCGAAGGCATCAGCGGTATCGGCGTCAAAAAGCTCGAAGCCTATGGGGCCGAGGTGCTGCGCGTCTGCGCCGAACCAGCCTGAAAACCCGCCCGCATCACGAAAAGCGGAGCGCTTGCCTCAAGGCATATTGCGGATCTCGATGCTGTCTATGGCGGCGCGTGCGGAGCGCTGCGGCGTCAACAGCCCGCGCACCAGGCCCGCAGCGTTGAAGCACCACGAGACCACGGAAAACACGGCTTTTTTGGCACTGCGCTTTCGCCACGCCATCAGCATCACCGGTGCCGCCGCGATGCCCGCAAAGGCAAGCATCCGCAGCGGCCAGGGCATGGGAAGCATCCAAACGGCGAGCAAGACAATCCACCAACCCAGTACCGCGACATACAGGCGCAGCTCGCGCACCCGGGTCAGCACCAGGCCCAGGTGCGACTCGCCCCAGGCCGCACGCAGTACTTCGCCCAGGCCGCAGATATAGCGGCTGCGCCAGCGGCGCACCAGCAGCTGGTAAGGCGGTGCATCGTGGCCGTGGTGGCGCACGGAGTCCAGGGCCAGGCGCCACAGCTTCCAGCCCCGGGCATGCAGGCGCATGGCGAGGTCAAACTCTTCATAACTGTGCAGGTTGCGATCCGAAAAATACCCGGCCTGCTGCACCGCCGCCCGGCGGTACAGGCCGCCCATGTCCAGCCGGTCCACCTGGCCGGCCCGCATGTGGCCCAAGCCCCGTTCGACACGAGCCACATACTCCAGGCTGCTGGTATTCATTTCAACCACCTGCCCACCCACCCCAGCCACGTCAGGATGGGCCTGCATGAAGGCCAGCGCCTCCGGCAGGAAGCCGGGCAGCATTTCCATGTCGCCGTCGAGGATGTAGACAAATTCGCCGGCCGAATGCTGGTAGCCCAGCTGGGGGCCAACACCGCAGCAGCGTTCATCGGCACGCGCCAGCTGCACAATGCGGATGGGGTAGGCAGAGGCCAGGGCCACCGTGCGGTCGCTGGAACAGGAGTCCGCCAGCACCACCTCGCCGCCAACCATCCGGACTGCCGTCAGCGCACTTTCTATCGCGGCCACGATGCGCTTTTCCTCGTTCAGGGCCTTGATGACAATGCTCACCCGGCACGGGACGGCTGAAGTGTCAGGGGGTGTCATCGTCCCCCCCGCGCAGGATGATGCGGGCCGGCACACCCACGGCAAGAGCGCCTGCAGGCACGTCGGTGATGACCACGGCATTGGCGCCAATGTCGGCGTCGTCGCCGATGTGCACGGCGCCCAGGATCTTGGCGCCGGCGCCTATGTTCACGCGGTTGCCGATGTGCGGCGCCTCCAGCGGCCGGTCCATGCGCCGGTTACCGATGGTCACGCCCTGGCGGATGATGCAGTCGTCTCCGATCATGGCCTTGCCATGCACCACAATCGCACCCGAATGTTCTATCACGAGGCGCCTCCCGATACGGGCCGAGACGCCGATCGTGACGCCGCAGAGCATTTCAACCAGCTTGGCGAGTACCAGGTGCAATGCAGCCAGCGGATAGCGCACCAGCCTGGACTGGAAGCGGTAGCGCAGATGCCCCAGCCTGTATACCTGCAGGGCCCAGAAGCCGAGGGACAAAACGCCTTCCTGCGCCGCACGCATGTCCTCGAAAAAAGCCATGTCTGTTGAGCTTTCATTCACACGTTACCGGTACTGACAGGTGACAAGCACACACGCGGTACGGGCTCCAGCTGCCTGGGCTATTCGGAGCTCCCGGGAGACGTCCGCGGCGGGTGCATCGGATCACGGCCGGAATCGGAAGGCACCAAAAGGGCACCTCCATCCCGGACCTTGGAGGGACAAACGCAAAATCTGTACCAATGAACTGGGCTGATGAAGGCAGGCCAGGGCAGCGTCCGCTGATAGGGCAAAAGGGACTCGAAGCTTGTGGCTGGGGGGTTAAGAAAATAAAAGCGCGCGGCCAACCGGGGTGGACCGCTCAAGCGCCACGGCATGCCGCTGGTCCAGCCCATTGCGCTCCCGGCCCTGAAAAGACCAGGCGTGCGGGGGGCTACGGCACAATAGCCGCGTGCCAGTCATCAAGAAGCTTACTGTTGGGGGAGTTCTGGCCGCTTTTGTACGAGCGGCGCTGGCCCTGCTCTGCCTGCAGGCCGCGCTGTTTGCCAGCCCGGTCTGGGCGAAGGCCGAACTGCTGACCCTGGGCAACGATGGCGCGCCGGTCTCGATGGCTCCCTCGCTGGAATTCTGGCTGGACACCGAGGGCCGAGCCCCGGTGGAAAAAGTCGAGGCCGGCGCCGACAGCCTGCCTTTTGCGTCGATAAAACCCGGTCAGGCACACCAGCTCGACAACGCCGCGCTCTGGCTGCGTTTTGATGCCGTGATCCAGAGTCCGCGAACGGCCTGGAAACTCGAGCTGCCCATGTCAGGCGTCGACAAAATCACGCTGTATTACCGGAACAGCCTGGGCCAGTGGGTGGTGCAACAAGCCGGCGACGGCTTGCCCATCAGCGCATGGCCTCAGCCTGGCCGCTACCCGATACTGTCGCTCAGCCACGAGATGGGGCAAACAGTTCACTATTACCTTCGCGTCGAGCATGCCCGCATCCCCTTCTCGGCGCTGCCGCGTGTGGTGAGCGATGCACAAGTCACCACGGCGCGCCAGCTGGATCACCTCCTGCTGGGCGCCTATTTTGGACTGGCGGTGCTGGTGACGGTGCTGGCCCTGATCAATGCCACGGCCTACCGGGACTGGGGTTTTGCCACCTATGCCCTGTACATGGCGACCTTTGCGGGCTCACAAGCCGCTTTCTCCGGCGTAGCCGGCCTGTACCTGTGGCCAGAGCTGCCGGCATTGAACAATATTGCCATCGTCATGCTGCCGCTGGCGGCCGCGGCGGCCGCCCTCTGGTTTGTGCGGACCGTCACCACCCCCAAGCGCTTTTCGCGGGCGCTGGATTGGTTCATCATGGCACTGATGGGGCTGCTGCCGCTGGTCGCCCTCATCGACGCGGCCGTTCCGACCATCGAAAGCTTTGCCCTCATCAATATCCTGATCAGTGCCGGCATGGTGGTTTTGTTGATGGTGGTCGGAGTGTCGCTGTTTGAAGGCGACCGCCATGCAAGATGGATGGCCTGGGGATTTTTGCCCATCATTCTGGCCACCCTCTTTCCCCTGCTGCGCAATTTCGGCGTATTACCGTCCAGTTTTCTGACCCAGAACGCGCTGATGCTGGGCTCCGCCGTAGAGGCACCCATCCTGTTTTATGGCTTGTTGCGCCGCGTGACACAGCGGCGCGAGTCCGCGACACGGGCCACCACCCTGCGCACCACGGACCCACTGACGGGGCTGGGGTCGGTCAGGCTGATGTTGGCCAAGCTGGGCCAGGCCTTGCGCACGGCAGAGCGTTACCAGCAGCCCTGCGCCCTGCTGGTCGTCAACCTGAGCAACTTGGGCCAGTTGCAGCAGCAACATGGCCGCGAGACCGGCGACCGAGCCATGGTGATGGCCGCCGCACGCATACGCGCTTCAGCCCAGGCCACGGACACGGTCGCCCGGGTCGGTGACAGCCAGTTCGCCCTGCTGATGGAAGGGCCGATGACCAGCGATGGGGTCAACCAGGTGGCCACCAAGATCCTGGCCAGCGGCCTGCGCCCCTCCCGGGAGCTGCCCGATGCCGATCCGCTGCTTTTTCATATCGCGATCGGCTACATGGGCGAGCCCGCCAAGTTCGCCTCGACCCAGCCGCAATCCTGCCTGGACAAGCTGATGAAGGTGGTGAAGGACATGAACGACGGCTCACGCAAGGCGATCCGCATGGTTCAGCTGTGACTGTTACTGAAATCCGCCGAAACCCCTTATTGGCAGGGCTTTAACAGCTACCAATTCAGGAGCGATTCGGCGTTTTTTTACTGGATGAACCCCATGCCCCGGATGTCGCGCACATCCGGTTTGATGCGGTGCTCGGCTTCGAGCTGGCTTAAAAACTCATCTGCCGTGAACTCGGCACCGAGGATGTCGGTCTGGCGCTTGACAGCGGCAAAATCGCCCGGACAGAGCTGGTTCAGGCGCCCCAGGCGGTCACGCAGGGCGGTCGTCAGCGCCGTGCCGTCGCCCGCCAGCGCCTCCGTGACAAACATCTGCTCGCGCTGCACCGGCGTCAGGGGCATGAACTTGATCTTGAAGGTAAAACGCCGCAGCGCCGCTTGGTCCAGGCTTTCCAGCAGGTTGGTGGTGCAGACAAAAATGCCGCTGAAGCGCTCCATGCCCTGCAGCATTTCATTGACCTCGGTCACCTCGTAAGTCCTCTGAGCGCCGCGCCTGTCCTGCAGGAAACTGTCGGCTTCGTCCAGCAGCAGCACGGCTTTTTCGGTTTCAGCCTCCGCAAACATGGCGGCCATGTTCTGCTCTGTCTCACCCACGTACTTGCTCATCAGGTCGCTGGCCTGCTTGATGATCAGCGGGCGGTCCAGTGCCTTGGCCAAGTGCTCTGCCAGTGCCGTCTTGCCGGTACCCGGTGCGCCGTAAAAACACAGGGTGCCGTGGCCCCGGGTCTTGAGCGCCTCCACGATGCGCGGCACTTCGAACCGGGACTCCACGTTGAGCATGGACAGATCGTAGGTCGTGACGTTGCGTCGCCCACCGGACGCCTCGGCTTTGTTGCCCAGGGCCTGGTCCGCATTCTTGAGTTGCCGTTCAATCAGCGACTCCATCAGCGCCGCATGGCCGCCGGACAGCACAGCCTCCATGCCCGCGGCATCGGTGCTGGCACCCGGCGTGCTAGCCAGTTTGGCAAAACGCACCGCCGTCCTGATTTGCGCCGGCGTCAGGCCCTTGCGCGCCGTGAGCCTGGCCATGAAGGCATCGCTGACCGGCACGCCCTCCAGCGTCTTTCGCACCAGTGTTTCGCGGGCGCCGGGCGGTGGCGACTTGAGCTCCAGGTGATAGGCAAAGCGGCGCCGGAAAGCCGGGTCGATCTGCTCGATGCGGTTGGTGACCCACAAAGTGGGCACCGTGTTCGACTCCAGGATCTGGTTGACCCATGCCTTGCCGTTGACCGAACCGTTGGCGGGGACGGCCATCTGGTCGGAACGCGCCAACAACTGCGCGGCTTCGCTGGACAGGGCCGGGAAAACATCCTCCACCTCGTCAAACAGCAGCGCTGCGTGGGCACTGCCCTTGAGGAAGACCTGCGCAATCTGCAGCGAGCGGTAGCGGTCGCGGCCGCTGAGGGAGTTGCCGTCGCGGTCGGCATATTCGACTTCGAACAGGTCGAGCCCGGCCGCCTGCGCCACCACCTTGGCCAGCTCGGTCTTGCCCGTGCCCGGCGGGCCATACAGCAGCACGTTGACGCCCTGCTCCCTGGCGGCAACGGCATTGAGTAGCAGCGACACCAGCACCTGAACATCCTCGCGCGCAAAGGCGAAGTCGGCCAGTCCCAGGCTGCTGCGATCTACCGGCCGGGTGAACACCGCCATCAACTCGTTCTGGTCACGGTATTCGCGCATCAGTACCGGCGGCAGTTTTTCGCTGACCTTCATGAGATCGGCCAGGTCGGTGATGTTGTGCTCGGAAATCAGGTTTTCGACCATGCCGATGCGCTCGAGCCGGGATCCCGCGCGCAGCGCTTCGGCGACCTCATTGGCCTTGACACCCGCGACTTCGGCGATTGCGGCATAAGCCTCGGGCGCGTTGCTGACCTTGAACTCCACCAGCATGGAACGCAGGTCGCGCTGGTAACGCGCCAGCGTGCCGTACAGCAGCAAGGCGCGTTCGGCCTGGTTGAGCTGCAGCAGGTTGGCCAGGGCATCGATGTTTTTTTCAACCAGTGTCGACTGCTTTTTCAGCGCGTTGGTGAGCCAGTCGCCGGTGGCGGACAGCACCGAAAGCAGGTCCTTGGGCTGGTCCTTGGCGTATTCGTCGAGGTAGAAGAACAGGGTGCCTTCTTCATAGGGGCCGCGCCAGGCGCCGTGGCGGCCCATGAAGCCAGTGTCGCTCAGGGCTTCATGGCCTTGCCAGAATTCATTGTCCCGGCAGCGCCGCCCCAGGAACTCCCGCAGGCGCTGCAAGGCAGGCAAAGGCCACACCAGATGGCGGCCCGAAAGCGACAGCAGGCTGTTCAGGTCGCGCCGCACATTGAACTTGGCGCCCTGCCGGGCCGCCAGCGTCAGCACAAAATGCGAGCACATCAGGTCCAGCACCGGTGCCTCTTTCAGGCCGGGAGAAAGCAGCAGCGGACCATGCCTGTCAGCACTACCCGAACGCTTGCTCATTGAGACACCTCCGGCCCGGAAGAAGGCCACAGCAGTTACACATGCACCCTGATGACGTACACCCAACCATAACGCAGCTTCATGCCCGATGGAAGACGCCAGGGCCTTTTCACGCTATTTATGCAAGTGCGAACGTGGTGAAAACAGTGCCAATCAAGGCGCGCGACGACCGCCAGACTGGATGTCTGGCGTAGGAGTGCAACGCCGAGTGGCGCTGTTTTCACCCCGTTCCCTCCGGGTTGCGGCCAAAAAGGCCATGCGCAGCGTTGCAAAGCCTGGCCGGGCTCCAGCCCGTCTGCATTTTGCGCCTCACGCATGACCTTTTTGACTCGCAACGCACCTTGCATAAATAGCGTGAAAAGGCCCTGGTTGAATACCCCCGTGTGAATTGCGCCACAAAACCGCGCCACAATCGGCACTTCTCCCGGAGGCCTTTTTCAATGCTTGCTTTGACCGATATTGAGGCTGCAGCGCTTCGCCTGCAAGGCCAGTTGCTCGACACGCCCTGCGTGGCATCCAAAACCCTGTCGCAAATTACCGGGGCGGATGTTTTCCTGAAGTTCGAGAACCTGCAGTACACCGCCTCGTTCAAGGAACGCGGCGCCTGTAACAAGCTGGCGCAGCTCTCGGCGGAAGAGGGCCGGCGCGGCGTGGTCGCCATGAGCGCGGGCAATCACGCGCAGGGCGTGGCCTACCACGCGCAGCGCCTGGGCTTGCGCGCCGTCATCGTGATGCCGCGCTTTACTCCCGGCGTCAAGATCGAGCGCACACGCGGCTTTGGTGCAGAGGTGGTGCTGCATGGCGACACACTGGATGAGTCACGCAGCCACGCCCTGGGCCTGGCCGAACGCGAAGGCCTGGTGTTCATCCATCCCTATGACGATGAAGCCATTGTGGCCGGCCAGGGCACGGTCGGCCTGGAGATGCTGCACACCGTGCCGGATCTGGACACGCTGATCGTGGCCATAGGCGGAGGCGGCCTGATCGCCGGCATGGCCACGGCGGCCAAAGCCATCAAGCCCGGCATCGAAATCATTGGCGTGCAGACCTCGCGCTTTCCGGCCATGGTCAATGCCATCAAGGGCACGAATCATCCGCAGGGCAGCAGCACGATCGCCGAGGGCATTGCCGTCGGCACGCCCGGCGTGATTCCGCAGGCCATCATTGCGCGCCTGGTGGACGACCTGGTGCTGGTCGAGGAAGGCGATATCGAGCAGGCCATGGTCATGCTGCTCGAAATCGAGAAAACCCTGGTCGAGGGCGCGGGCGCCGCCGGCCTGGCTGCGCTGCTGAAATATCCCGAACGTTTCAAGGGCAAAAAAGTCGGCCTGGTGTTATGCGGCGGCAACATCGATCCGCTTCTGCTGGCGGCCATCATCGAGCGCGGCATGGTGCGCGCCGGGCGCCTGGCGCGCATTCGCGTAAGCGCGCGCGACGTGCCGGGGTCGCTGGCCAGAATTACCGCCACGGTGGCCGAAGCCGGTGCCAACATCGACGAGGTGCATCACCAGCGGGCCTTTACCATGCTGGCTGCGCAGAACGTGGATATCGAGCTTGTCATCCAGACGCGCGGGCGCGAGCATATTGCGCAGGTGCTGGCTGTCCTGAAAGCGGCCGGCTTCGAAGCCATGGAGCAGCAATGATGAGCACCGACATGAACATCGGCACCCTGCAGGCCGCCTTGCCGGAGTATTTCGCACCGTGGGTGCAGGCACTCGGCCTGCAGGTCGAAACCTTCGACCTGCAAAGCGTGACGTTGCGCTTGCCGCAGAATGCACAACTTTCACGGGTCGGCGGCATGTTGTGCGGCCAGGCCATGATGGCAGCCGCAGACACCGCCATGGTGCTGGCGCTGATCAACCATTTTGGCGAGTTCAGGGCCTGCACCACGGTGCAGATGAACAGCAGTTTTCTCAAGCCCCTGTCGATGCAGGACGCACTGGTCGAAGCGCGCGTGATCCGCGCCGGCAAGTCCCTGGCCTTTGGGGAGATCGATATTCGCGGCGCAGCCGACGGCAAAAGCGTCTGCCGAGCCACCACCACCTACGCGCTGCTTTGATTTGAAATGCCGGTCTTAACCGGCCTGGTACGACATAACGGGGCGGCGCGGTCCGCACCGATGGTGCGGTGCAGGAAGCCTCAGTTCCAGCCAATCACATCAAAACCCTTCTCGCCCAGGCAACGCTGCACAAACGTGCGGTAGGTGCTGCTGGGCCGGTCATTGCGAAAGGCGCCCTGTACCGCTCCGGCCGAACCTCCGACAGCTGCACCTCCCACACCGGCGCGAACCACGCCTTCGCCGCCGCGTCCGGTGATCAGCGCACCCACTGCAGCAGCCACCCCGCCCGTGGCCGCACCCACACCGGCTCCACGTGCGACGGCGTTGGTGTTCTCGGCTGGGGTCAACCCGGCTGACGCCGCCCTGGCCATGCAGGCATCGGCTTCAGCGCGGCCCTGCGTTTCACCCACACGGTTCAGGGTGGCGTTCGGATACAGCACCGGTCGCGCAGAAGGGCTGGCCGAGCCTGTGCTGGCGCAACCTGGCAACACGCCGAGCACCAGCACCGCAGTACAAAGCCCGCCCCATTTGATTAAAAAATCATGCATGCCTGACTCCATGACTAAAAGAAATATTGGCAACCAACCGGGGAAGGCCGATAAGCGCAGATTGACAGCGGCCCGCGCATGGTTTGCCGTCCCCTGGCCAAGAAGGTAAAATCGCCCAAGTCCCACATCAGTTTTCAGGAACCATCATGTCAAGCCCCGCAGACCGCTCCACCAACGCCGCTCACAACAGCCCGACCCACGCCCAGGAACAGGACGCCGTGGAAGCCATTGTGCCGCTGATGCCGCTGGTATTGCCCGCGGCAGGCGGTGTGCTGATGTTCCTGCTGGCCTTTATTGCCATATACATGGCTTGAGTCTGGAGAGGGTCGCCGCTTCGAGCGGCTGGCCAGAACGTTCCGCAAACCCCGTCAGCCCGGCCCTTGCGGGAGGGTGATACGCAGATTCACACCGTCTGGGCCAAAGGCGGGACACTCATTTTTTGGGCTACCACCTGAATCTGGGCAAGAACATTTCCATGCGTCTGATCGATGGGTACCCCTTTCAGGAACAGGCGCCGCCTCAAGGCTTTCACCAAAGGCCTGTCATAACCCAGCTTTTTCTCCAGCTTCAAATAGACCTTGCTCAACAGTCTGCTGCTGCCGACGCGGTCGCCAAATTTGAACTGAAGGGAAAAGTCATAGTTGTCGCTCTGCAATTCGGCGGAAATAATATGCGCTCCGGGCAGTCGCGAAACCATGCTTTCAAGGTCATGGGAAACAGGACTCCATGAGTCCGGCTTTCGAAACCGGAAGGTCGCCTTGTGATCCGAATTGAAACGGCTTGGGAAAAATCCCTGCTCGTACAAGTCTTCATCGGGCACTGTCAACAAAAGATAGCCCCCCGGTTTGACCAGGGACCACCATTCGACCAGCGCATCACCGGCATTGAACATGTGTTCGAGGCAATGTGAGCTGCAAACAGCGTCATAAGCACCGGCCGGCCTGAATTTCGTAATATAGTTCGCATCGCCCTGCGAAACATCGAAACCCTCGGCCGAGGGACAAATCAGATCATTGCCCGCACCAATGTCAATCACGCGCCCCTTCAGGAATTGTTGAAGTGGGGCGAACCCGCGAATAGTTATAGTTTTGCTCGACTCTTTCATCCGCGCGAAGGATACCAGACCCGCTCACGGAGCATGGGCCTGCGTCCGACGCCGGTGTGTATCTTCCGTCCAACCGGCCAAGGCCGCTGAACTCCAACAATGAAACAGATCCTTCAAAGGGTTTCCGACTTTGCCTATCCAGCGGCAGGCTGGTTTGGCCTGATCATGATGTTTGGCGTTCCCTGGTCACACGCCTGTTTTTACATCGGGCTGGTGGGGATGTTTGCCTGCTTGCTTGCTTCGCCGGCTTACTACAGGCTACTCGTCACGGTCTGCAAGGAGAACATCGCGTTGCTGGCAATGTTGCTTTTTGTATATATCGCTATGGGGCTGCTTTATGCGCACGCACCAATGGACCTGGCCATCCATGACGTCAAGAAGTATCGGAAGCTCCTGCTGATCCCGGTATTTTTGATGCTCTATCGCGACAGCAAATGGGCATGCCGGCTGGTTGCAACTTATGGCTGCGGCGCCTTGATTCTCATGATGCCCACAATGCTGGATGGAACCGGCCTAGCAAAAATTTTGTCGCTCGACCTGTCCAGGTTCCAGAACATCGGCTATTCCCCAGAGACGCTGGTCTACTGGCGTAACCACATCGTTCACGGTTTTCATGCATCGATGCTGTTTGTCATTTGCCTTCTGTCGGCAATCCGCCATAGACGGCTGGCGTGGCTATTCCTTGCCGTAGCCGTAATTTGTGCCCTCAATATCCTGTTTTTCATCAGCGGACGAATTGCCCTGATTACTTTGCTCGCGGCCAGCCTGCTGATGGCCATCAACTACATCTCCAGTCTGCGCCTCCGTATTGGCTTGCTTGTTGCCATCTTCGCGGCCAGTATGTTTGCTTACCAGTTTTCGGGGAAAATACATGCGAGGATAGATTCTGTGGCGCAAGAGGCGCGTGTCTACATGGCGGATCCAGGCGTCAAGACAAGCGGCGGCATCCGGCTGAATTACTGGGGCGCGAGTGTTGGCATGTTCGTCGAAGCACCCCTGTTCGGCAAGGGTCCGGGAGCCTTCCGCGAGAACCTCCTCCGGCCAGACAATCCGCTGCGTGCCGAAACACACAAACATGCCCACAATGAGTACCTGACCCTCCTGTCCCAACACGGCCTCGCCGGCCTGATCCTGTTCCTGCTTCTGGTCTACCAGATCCATCGGCAGGCCGGACGGCACGACCCCTGGCTGAAGGGTGTCGTGAGGTTTGGGTTGGTCATCTTCCTCATCAACGCCATGACCGATTCGTCGCTCAACAACGAATCGGAGGGCTGGACTTTTGTATTGCTGGCATGCCTCGCCAGCATCCCCCCGGCGGGCGCAGACACTGCCTAAGTTCATGCTCAAGAAATTTTTCTCCGCGCTGGACCGTCAATTGAAGCAGGCAGCCCTTGCAACAACAACGCCGCAGTTGAGGAAGCCCGTCAGCACCGCTTCTGCACAGGAATATATTTCCGAAGTGGGGCACCGAAAGCTCGGGTGGCGTGCCTTGAGAAGGCGCCTGGTGTTCATGATGTCAGGCCAGGCAAAAGTAAAAATCAATTCGCTGAAAAATACCGGGAAACGCGGGCTGTGGCTTTATTTTGGCGAAGGGCAAATCGGCGACGCCCTTATGGATCTGGCACCGCGCTCCCTTTTGCACGCGCATGGCTTCAGCATAGACCTACTGACCGACACAACCATTGCCCGGCTGTTTCATGACGACCCCTGGTTTGCCAGCGTCACCGATGACATTTCTGCAGTGGCCAAGGTGACCTACGATTTTGTAATCATCCTGAGCCAGAAGAGGCGCTCCCTTCAGCCCAAGACCCGGCACTTCCGGGCCTTGCCTTGGGTGTCGATACTGGAAGACTTCACAGGTCCCAATTTCGACCGGGCCGCCTATGCCACCCAGCGTCTTGCCGACTTGCTGGAACTCGACTTGGACTCGGCGGAGTTCGCCCGCCATGCCCGCCAGAAACTCAGGCCCAGTACGGCGTCCGCCGGCCTGGAGCAACATGCCGCACAGGCAGGACAGGCGGTCGCCCTTTCGATCGGCGGCGTAGACCCGTTGCGTACCTACAAAGGGTGGCCCGCCGTGATGGCCCAGCTGGTACACCATGGCAAAAACGAATTCGTTCTCATCGGTAGCGACAACGGCCTGGCCGAAGCCAGGCGGATTGAGCTGGAACTTGGTGACTCGGCGCTTGTGCACAACTACGTCGGGAAATGCTCTCTTGAGCAAAGCCATTGCCTGCTGGCTGCCGCGCGGGTGATTATTTGCGTCGATGGCGGTCTGATGCACTTGGCGGCCACCACCCAAACGCCCATGGTCAGTCTTTTCAGCTCAACCATCCGGCCGGAATGGCGGCTTTCTTCACGGCCGTCCACGCTGTTTGCCTGCTCAGGCTCGGCGGATGTGAACGACATTTCACCGCAGGAAATTGCTGAAAAAGCCCTGTCGCTTTACGAGGCACCTTTTGCGATGGATACCCCGGTTTCAGCATTCGGTACGCCTTCATCATGACTGCCTGAACGCGGGTATTAGTTATGCATAACCTCATGCAAGTTTTGCATGAACTTCGGCTGTAACCTACAGGTAACCTGCGCCGATCTTCTTAAAATGACTATCTGGCCGACCCGTGGGAACCTCGAAAAGCACCCTACAAACCGCTTTTCAGACCGTCGTACCCACAGCACATCCTGGCTGTGCCCCCGCCCGCCGACCACGTGTGATGCGCATTTTCAAGCCTTATTCCGGCAAACGTCCCGCCGCCGCAGTCCTGCTGACCGGAACTCGACGTTTTTCGAAATGACGCTTTTTAACTTTGGAGTATTTCGATGAACCACCCCGCGATGCAAGGGCTTAACCTTCACACGCCCAGCTATGTCAAAAACGCCAAACTGATTGCCTGGGTTGCCGACATGGCGGCGCTGTGCAAACCCGACACCGTGTACTGGTGCGATGGCAGCGAAGCCGAGTACCAGCGCCTGTGCCAGCAACTGGTGGATGCCGGCACCTTCAAGAAGCTCAACGAAGCCAGGCGCCCAAACAGCTTCCTGGCCTGCTCCGACCCGACCGACGTGGCCCGCGTGGAAGACCGTACCTTCATCTGCTCCGCAAAAAAGGAAGACGCCGGCCCGACCAACAACTGGATGGCGCCAGCAGAAATGCGCGCCACGCTGCAGCCCCTGTTTGACGGCTGCATGAGGGGCCGCACCATGTATGTGGTGCCTTTCAGCATGGGCCCGCTTGGCTCACCGATTGCACATATCGGCATCGAGCTGTCGGACAGCCCCTATGTGGCGGTCAACATGAAGATCATGACGCGCATGGGCAGGGCTGTGTTCGACGTGCTCGGCGTCAATGGCGATTTCGTTCCCTGCGTGCATAGCGTGGGCGCGCCGCTGGCCGAAGGCCAGAAGGATGTGAAATGGCCTTGCAACAAGACCAAATACATCGTGCACTACCCCGAAACGCGCGAGATCTGGTCCTACGGTTCGGGCTATGGCGGCAATGCGCTGCTGGGCAAGAAGTGTTTTGCACTGCGCATTGCTTCCAACATGGGCCGCGACGAAGGGTGGTTGGCCGAGCACATGCTGATCCTCGGCGTGACGTCGCCCGAAGGCAGGAAGTACCACGTCGCGGCGGCGTTCCCTTCGGCTTGCGGCAAAACCAACTTCTCGATGCTGGTTCCACCGGCAGGCTTTGAAGGCTGGAAGGTCACCACCATCGGCGACGACATCGCCTGGATCAAGCCCGGCAAGGACGGGCGCCTTTACGCCATCAACCCGGAAGCCGGCTACTTCGGCGTGGCACCGGGCACCAACATGCTGACCAACCCCAACTGCCTGCGCAGCCTGGACCGCGACGTGATCTTCACCAACGTCGGCTTGACCGACGATGGCGACGTCTGGTGGGAAGGTATGGAGCAGGACGCTCCGGGCAATGCACTGCCGGCGCACCTGATCGACTGGCAGGGCAAGGACTGGACGCCGCAGATCGCGAAAGAAACCGGCGCCAAGGCAGCTCACCCGAATTCGCGCTTTACTGTGGCCGCCACCAACAACCCCGCGCTGGACCCGGCCTGGGACGACCCTGCCGGCGTGCCGATTGACGCCTTCATCTTCGGCGGCCGCCGTTCCAATACCGTGCCGCTGATCACCGAAGGCCGCAACTGGGTGGAAGGCGTGTACATGGCAGCCACCATGGGCTCGGAAACCACGGCCGCCATCACCGGCCAGGTCGGTGTGGTGCGCCGCGACCCGTTCGCGATGATTGCCTTCGCCGGCTACAACATGTCCGACTACTTCCAGCACTGGCTCAACGTGGGCAAGCAGCTGGAAGCCTCGGGCGCCAGGTTGCCCAAAATTTTCACCGCCAACTGGTTCCGCAAGGGTGAGGACGGCAAGTTTGTCTGGCCCGGTTACGGCGAAAACATGCGCGTGCTGAAATGGATGATCGACCGCATCGAAGGCAAGGGCCACGGCGTGGAGCACATCACCGGCGTCAGCCCCCGCTACGAAGACATGAACTGGACTGGCCTTGACTTCAGCGCCGAGCAATTCAAAACCGTCACCAGCATCGACAAGGCCGCTTGGCAGAAGGAGCTGGGGCTGCACGCCGAACTGTTCAAGCAACTCGAACATCACCTGCCGAAAGAGCTGGAGGAGACCAAAGCCGCCATCGAGCGCCGTCTGGCTGCCTGACCGGCACACCACGCGCCAGGGCACGTCGCACAACCTGCGGCGTGCCCCCTGCTCTGGATGGTGTTGACTTCTCCAGGGCAAAAAAAAGCCACCTGATCAGGTGGCTTTTTTGTGGCCGCTGCAAAGAGCGACGCAATGCACGGACGCTTTACACGTAATAGCGATGGTAAGCACGCAGTTCCTCGCCACCCACACGCTTTGCACGCTGTGTCAAGCTGGCGGGGGCCGATTCAACGGTAGCCGAAGCAGCCACAACCGGAGCAGACACCGCCTCAGCCATGGCTTCATGACGAGCCATGGCAACCTGCAGATCGGCCATCACGCGCGGGTCGGCCTTGGCTGCTTCCCACAAGCGGACATCGGCGCGGGCCTGGGCAACGGCGCTGGACCAGGCGTCCAGTGCGACAAGCATGCGTGCCGCCAGCTTGCGGACGGTGCCGGCAAACAGCGCCATCGCCGCAAAAGCCACGACCCACAAAGCAACCCAGCCCACCAGCAAATGGCCATCGGCCCAGTTGACCACCAGCTGGTCGGCCACGACCACCATGGCTGCGACGAGGGCTGCAAGCAGCATGGCTGCCAGTCCTTTGGCGCCGTCCAAACCACGGCGCAACTGACGTGCCGTTCCCAGGGCCGACTCGAAGCGGGCCACACCGGGATGTTCGGCTGGATGTTTGACGTTGACAAAACTGGTCATGATGGTTCCCCTATGAGTGCCATCACCGGTATTGGTTGGGGCACAGAGAGATATTAGGGTTAATACCCATGTTGTTCAACTTTATCTTTATGATTCCAGTTATTCATAAACGTGATAACTTAAGCTCCTGCAGGAGATCGCCCCCTTGAATCCGCCCAATTTCCGCACCCTGGATCTGAACCTGCTTCGCGTTTTTGACGAAGTCATGGCCGAACGCAGCCTCACGCGGGCTGCGCGTAACCTGTCTCTCACCCAGCCAGCCGTCAGCAACGCACTGCGCCGCCTGCGCGAGACACTGGGTGACGAGCTGGTCCAGCGCAGCGGCCAGGGCATGGCGCCGACCCCGCGCGCCCTCGCAATCTGGCCGGCGGTGCGCGAAGCCCTGCAACAGCTGCAGGAATCGCTGATCCCGAACGAGTTCGTGCCCGCCACGGCCAACTCCACCTTTGTGCTGGCCATGGCCGACGCCACAGCCGCCGAGCTGATACCGGGGCTGGTCGACATCCTGGAGCAGGAGGCGCCCGGCGTCGCCATCCGGGTGGTACCGCTGACGACGCGCGATCCGCGCCGGCTGCTGGATGAAGAAAGCTGCGACCTCGCCGTGGGCTACTTCCCGGCAGTGCTGGCCGACCTGACGGCCCGGGCGCAGAGCGGTGAGCCCATGCCGTTCAGTCACCTGCGACTTTACGACGGCGAGTACGTGTGCGTGATGCGCGCCGGCCATCCGCTGGCCAGTGGCCCTTTCAACCTGAACCGCTTTTGCGCGGCCCGGCACATGCTGGTGAGCTTTTCCGGCCGGCCTTATGGTTTTATTGACGAGTCGCTGGCCTCGCTGGGCCGCGAGCGCAAGGTGGTGCTGACGGTCAACCAGTTTTTCACTGCAGGCCGGGTGGTCGCCAACTCCAACCTGCTGACCGTGCTGCCGCGCCACTTTGTGCGCGTCACCGGCATTGCCGAGCAGCTGGTGCTGCGGCCCCTGCCCTTTGATGTAGCGCCAGTGCATGTGGATGCGGTGTGGCACCGCCGCTCACAGCAGCGCAGCGCCCACGTCTGGCTACGCCAGGCAATTGTGCGCGCCTCCGACAAGGCCTTTTCGGCTTGAAGCCTCCGGGCCGTCAAGCCACCCTGCTTGCTTTCGCAGCGCAGGCACCAGATCAAACTGGCCGAAAGCCCTTTGTGAGCGATAAGATATTGCTACTTTATTAGTAGCAATATCCCAACTGCCCAGCCAGCACCGGATACGGAGCCTGCGGCTAAAGCCGAGTCGCTTCAGCGAACAACGCTGAGATAAGCGCGCGCTGCGCCGCGCAATTCCTGCGCCTGGTGCGGATTGCGGCCGGCACGCGCTTCGGCACGTTCCATCAGGTTGCGTGCAACCCCATGAATGGGTGCCAGGGCTGGAGAGAAAGGCAGAAAACGGAAGATCTGCGAAACAAGCTTGTTCATGACAGGGCGTCCGGCAAAGGACGAAAGGTGGCAATGCATCTAGATTAAGGGTTTTCCCTAGGGTTGCAACCTCAAAACAGGCCCCTTTTCATGCGTAAAGCGCATGACCTGGCCGATAGCGAGCATGAACCCACGAATTGCCCCTTTCCGTCGGTAAAGGCCAGACCGCCGCCCGCCGGGGCCGGTCATCAGCTTCTTGCACAATCGATGGGTGAACATTCAGCTTCTGTCAGACCTGCACCTTGAGTCCAATCCGCATTTTGCAGCCCGGCCCACGCCGGGTGCAGACCTGCTCGTGCTGGCCGGCGACATTGGTTCCTACCAGCCCGGCTCACTGCTGGCCGACCTGCTGCATGATCGCGATTTCGGGCTCGCGCGCTTTTCCCCTCTGCCGGTGACGGAGGGCGGCGCGGGCTGGCCGACGCCGGTTTTTTTCCTGCCGGGCAACCACGAATACGACGGACTTGAATTTGCCGAGGCACGCGCCCGCCTGCGCGAGACCTGCGAACGGCTGGGCATGGTCTGGCTGGAGCGCGAAGTGGTGGAACTGCAGGGCGTGCGCTTCGTCGGCAGCACCTTGTGGACGGACTTTGACGCGCTGGGCGTGGCCACAGCGGCAGGAAATACCCCAACTACCGGAGAACTGCTCAAGGCGCGTGAAAAAGCCTTTCGGGCTGCGAATTTCTACCTGAGCAAACACCACACATTCCAGAACGGCCAGCCCATGCTGGCCGAGGCGGTGCGTGAACTGGGCCTGCAAAGCCAAGCCTGGCTGCGGCAGGCGCTGGCCGTCCCTTTTGACGGCCCGACGGTCGTTGTCACCCACTTTGCACCCAGCCTGCTGAGTGGTGATCCGCGTTATGGCCTGGCGCCCGGCACCGCCGGCTTCTGCAATTCACTGGATGACTTGTTGGGCCAAGCGCAGCTGTGGCTGCACGGTCACCTGCATTGCCCCAGCGACTACGTGAAAAACGGCTGCCGCGTGGTGGCCAATCCGCTCGGTTATGCGCGCAAAGGCGAGCAGGAGGGCTTCAAGCCCGATTTACTGATAGAGATTGGCCGTTAGCCCATATATAGCCTGCATAGTCAGCTATATATTTAATAGCGCCACATATCAAAAGCCTCAAGTCCCCGGGGAAATCCTGGGCGACGCGCCAGCGCTGGAAGCTGTACGAAACACCCTGTCGACATGCGCCACGTCGAAACCTTCGCCCCTGTTGCTCACCACATGGCGCTTCCTCCGCGAACATGTCCGGCCTCGCAGGCCGGCAGCACAAAAAGGGTTACGCAATGTAATGCAAATGTCGGCTTCTGCGAAAGCCCCGGCAAGGCATGACGCCCCTCGAAGCAAGCGCGGATCATAGGCCCACGGCCACCCGTGCCTGCTTCGGCAGTAGTTGTTTTTTTCTGCTTTGAAGGCTGCAACAAAACCCTACAGCCCTCAACAATTTGTTCCCAAAGGTTTCCCAATGCAGCGCGCATCGCTGTATCTTGTGTCATCGGCTTCTTGTTTCTCCCTGACGGAACGCGCACCATGAAAACCACCTGGACCAGCACCCTGGCTTGGCTGCTGGCAGCCTCGGCAGCACTGGTATTGGCGGTGGTTGCGCCCAATGAAAGAAGTGTCATGGGCCAGCTGCCGTCGGTCATGGCGCGCACCCTGACTGAGCAAACCATGGCAGTACCCAGCGGCCTGCCCGCCGAACGCACACTGGCCCTGATCGCATTTCGCAGCACCCAGCGCGCGCACATCGACGGCTGGATCCAGGGCCTGAACCTTGATGCCGATCCGTCCATAGCCTGGGTGCGCATGCCGGTTCTCAACGATCCGGGCAACACTGCTGCGCGCAGCGCCATCGAAACCAAACTCCTGCGTACTTACACCGCCGATGCCGAGCGCGCCAGGCTGGTGCCGGTCTTCACTGACCGCACCCGTTTCATCCGGGCCGCCGGCCTGAACGGAACCGACCAGGTCTACGCCGTGGTGATCAACCGCGATGGCGATGTACTGGCCCGCGTCGAAGGCGCGTTTGATGCCGACAAGGCGCACAAGCTGCGCGAAACCCTGCTGCAGCGGGATCTCTGAGAGGTCCCTGTTCCCCTGCACAACTGGTCCCGGTGTCCCGCATCAGGGAGCGTCACCAGCAGGCTTGTCGCCCAGTGTGAAATAAAACGTGGCCCCATGTCCCGGAGCAGACACAGCCCAAACCCGGCCGCCGTGCCGCGCAACAATCCTGTGCACCGTCGCCAGGCCGATGCCGGTGCCGGCAAATTCCGAAGCGGTGTGCAGCCGCTCGAAAGCACCAAACAGCTTTTCTGAATAGGCCATGTCAAAACCGGCCCCGTTGTCCTGCACCGCGTAAACCATCTCGCCGTCCGGGCTGCGCTCACGCCTGAAAGAAATCAGCGCTTGGGGCTGCTGGCTGCTGAACTTCCAGGCATTGCCCAACAGGTTGTCCAGCACCTGCTGAAGCAGCCGCCCATCGCCATGGGCCAGCAACTCCGGCTGGATATCGAGCAAAACAGCCCGGCCGGGCTCTGTCTCCCGATAGCCGTTAAATATCCCCTGCGCCATCGCGCTCAGGTCCACCGTGTCCCAGCGCAGGCTGGTGCGCGAGACTTGTGCCAGCGAGAGCAGGGCGTCGATCAGTTCGCCCATCTGCACGACGCCGGCGCGTATGCGGGACAGGTAGTGTTTGCTGCGCTCACCCGCCATGCCGGCTCCCAAGTCCCTGGCAAGCAGGTTGCTGAAACCGTCGATGGCGCTTAACGGGGTACGCAGGTCGTGCGACACGGAGTACGAGAAGGCTTCCAGCTGCTTGTTGGCGAATTCCAGCTGCCCCGTGCGCTGCTGTACCCGCTCTTCCAGGCTGGTGTTGAGCTGCAGGATTTCCTCGCGCGCGCGCCTGCGCTCGCGAATGTCGGTATTGATGCCCAGCACGCCATTGACCTGTCCCTGCTCATCGCGCACCACGGTCCAGCGTGCCTCGATGCTGATGGAAGAGCCGTCCCGGGCCACCTGCTCCAGCTCGCCGGTCCAGTCCCCGTCCCTGGCCAAGGTCTGGTTCATGGCGTCGATGAGCACTTGCGGGCTGCGATACATGTGCGTGTCCATGGTTTTGCCGAGCACCTCGTCGGCGGTCCAGCCGTACAGGCGTTCCGCCCCCTTGTTCCAGAACCGGATGGTCCGGTCGAGGTTGCGCACCATGATGGCATCCTGGGCGCGGTCCAGCAGCGATGCCTGTTCGCGCACCTGTGCCGCCGCCTGGCGCACGGCCTCCTGGCTGCGCTGGCGCTCGAGCCGGATGCGCAGGCTGCCAATGCCGAACGCGAGGTTGTCAGCCATGTCCTGGAGCAGCTTGATCTCATCGGCCGCCAGCTTTTCCAGCGACCCGGAGTACAGGCCCAGCAGGCCGAAGGTACGGCTTGCATCACGCAAGGGCAGGAACACGGCGCTGCGGTAACCTTGCGCTGTGGCTATCGCGTGCCAGTGAAACTGGTTGGCGCCCTGGACAATGTTTTCGCTGACCCGGGCCTGGCCGCTGCGTATGGTCTGCCCGGCCGGCCCCCGCCCGGTTTGCTGCTCCGTGTCCCAGGTCAGCTTGATGGCAGACAGATAGCCCTCCTCATGGCCCGCATGCGCCATGGGCACGATGGTAAGGGCCTCGTCATCCTGCGCGTAGCCAACCCAGGCCATGCGGTAGCCGCCCACATCCACAGCCAGGCGGCACACCTGGAACAGGAGCTCGGCTTCGTCGTCGATGCGGGTGAGCGCTTCGTTGCAGCGGCTGAGCATCTGCAATGCCCGATTGGTTCGCGCCAGCTCGCGGTCCGCGTGTTTGCGCCCGGTGATGTCCCGCGCAGTGCCGACGATGCGCTCCACCGATCCGGCGGCGTTGAAGACGGGGTAGGATCGGTCGCGAATCCAGCGGGTTTCGCCGTCGGGGCGAACAATCCGGTATTCCAGGTCGGTGACCGCGCCCGCTGCCTGTTGCTGCTTGGTTTCCCCCTCCGCCACCCGGTCGTCGGGATGAATGCTCTCGCGGTAGGAATCCGGCACGGTGTACAGCTCTTCCCGGCGACGGCGCCACAGTGTTTCATAGGCCGGGCTGATGTACAGAAAACGCCCGCTGGCAAAGTCCCGGTTGTAAAACACATCCTCGACGTTTTCGGCCAGCTCGCGGAACCGCGCCTCGCTGCCCAGCAGCGCCTCTTCGGCATGCGAACGCTCGATGGCGATACGCGCGAGCCGGACGGCAGTTTCCACCAGGTCCTGGTCTCCCGGCTGCGGCTGGTAGGGGTCCCGGTGGTAAATGGCAAAGGTGGCCAGCACGTCGCCGTTGCTGGCAAGCACAGGGGTGGACCAGCAGGCGCGCAGGCCAAATTCGTGCAGCAAGTCAAGGTAGTCGCGCATCAGCGGGTCGCCGACCACGTCCGCCACAATCACCTGCTTTTTCAGGAAGGCAGCCGTTCCGCAGGCACCGATGCCGTCACCGATTTCCAGCCCGTCGATCTGGCAGTTGTAGCTGTCCGGCAGGCTGGGTGCCGCGCCGTGGCGTAGCTGCTGGCCCTCACGCAGCAAAATGGAACACAGACTCCCGGGCGAGCGGCTCTCGATCAGCCGCACGATGGCTTCGAGCGCCTGGGTCAGAGGCACACCATAGGCAATCAGCTCGAGCACCTGCTCCTGGTCATGGACAAAATCCTCGGTGAACTTGCGCTCGGTGATGTCGGTAAACACCACCAGCCCGCCGACCAGCTTTCCCGTCTCATCGTGCAAGGGGCGGACATTGTTGCGCAGGACCCGGTCCTTGGTGCCGGGCCGGCGCAGGAGGACATCCCAGTTGTCGATGCTTTCGCCGCGGATGGCGCGGTTCAGCGGCCTGTTTTCCGGTGTACAAACCGTTTTTCCGTCCAGCAGCACCGCCTCGTGGTCCTCGCGCCAGGCCGCCAGGGTCGCCCCCGCTTTCTCGGCCGGAAAGACCTTTTTCGCCGCCGCGTTGAACAGCAGGAAACGGCCTTCGACATCGACTGCGAGTACGCCTTCGCTCATGCTGTTGATGATCAGGTCCAGCAGGCCGCGTTCCTTGCCAATGCGGGCCAGCGATGCATCGAGCTCGTCGCGGCGCAACTGCAGCGATTCAGCCATGCGGTTGAAGGTTTTGGCAAGATGGCCGAATTCGCCCTGATAAAGAGGGCCGAGCTCGACCCGGGCCGCCAGATTGCCGCTGGCGAGTTCCTCGGCTTCATGCAGCATGGCATTGGCCGGATTGACAATCAGGCGCCGGCCCATGGCCCAGGCACAGCCCATGCCGAACAGCGCCGCACCCAGCAAAACAGCCAGCTCAAACGCCAATTCCTTTGCGGGCTCCGCCGAGACCCCTTCGCGCGGCATGCTGACGGTGATAAACAGCGCTCCCTGCGCCGCTCCCCCCACCGGTGCGAAGGCATACACGCGCTGTTCCCCGCCAGCGTCCAATGCCTCCTCCGTGCCTACACGCGGGGTCCGCAGAAAAGCCTGGACGGCGGTGTCGGGGTGCCGGCTGCCGACCGGATTTGCGCCCGCGGGATGGGACGCGAGAATGGTGCCCTGGCGATCGGTCAGCACCACGCCCATGCCCTGCGGAAGCGCAAGCTGCGCCAGCGGGAGGCTGAAGGCACCTACATCCAGCGCGGCAAAAACCACCGCGTTCAATACGCCGGCGTTATCGTAGACGGGTGCTGCAAAGCCAACCCCTGCCTTGCGGCTGCTCCGACCGGTCCCGTATTCGCCTATGGAGAACTGCCGGTTTGCCAGCACCCGCCGGAAATAAGGCCGTGTGCTGGCGTTGGTGCCGGCCAGCGCCGCCTCGGAGTGGCACAGCAAGGTGCCGTCAAGCGCCACCAGTCCCAGATCGCTGTAGTGTGGATGTTTGGCCTGCAGGTTGCGCAGGTACTCGTAGCACTGGTCCGGCGGCCGGCGCCTGATGGAAGGCGCACTGGCCAGGTCGCTGAGCAGTTGCTCCATGACCTCGGCCTGCGGCTGCTGGCCGGCCGCAGCCAGCAGGGCTTGCGACTGCAGCGTGGAGCGTGCGAGTTTCAGGGCGTCCGCCTGCTTGCTGGTTGCCATCCAGGCGAACAGGCCGAAGACCGGCACCAGCGCCACCACGATCAACAACACCAGACGGGCGCGAAGCCCCAAGGAACTCACCATCGCATGACCTTGCCTTGTGCCTTCCGTTTGCACAGGATCGTGCAGCGTCTGTTGCAGGACCAGGAAAAGGTGAGCGCTCACAACGCGCACCGCTGGAAGACATCGTAGTCCTTTGGCATTGCATTGCCTACACGAAGCAACGCCAACCGGAACCGAAAGCGGGACCGTCTTGGGCTTTTCCCAACGGCTTTGCCCTGCGCACCGGCGCGCGGCAGCTTCGCCCTCCTCCTACATCGCCCCCCAGGATGCGCTGACAGGCGCCGGGGCCCGGCCCCGCCAGACTGGGGCCTTGCAGCCACAGTGGCTGCAGGGAAAACACGCCATGGCCACTCCCCGCGCACCTTCTTCATCCGGGACCCCGGCCCGCGAGCCCGGCAGCAGCGAAGGCCTGGCATCGGTCAGGCCCGCAAAAGACCAGCCGCTACGCGATGAAACGGAAGCATTGCAGGAATCAGACCCGGCAGACACAGGCCTGGCCTTGCCACATGAACGCGACCAGTCCAGCGACATGACCCATGCCAAAATCGATGCCAAGGTGAAACAGGCCAGCCGCGATCTCCACCGGGGCCTGCAGGACACGGACAAAGGCAAGCCTATGAACGAGGCCTACAAAAAGCTCAAGCGCTGAAGCCGGATGAACTCCGCCACGGAATGCTATTGATTCAATAGCTGTTTGTTCATGTAACCAAAGGGCTTAAAGGCAATTTGACCATTAGTCAAAGCGCTGGCGCGGCAAATGCGTCCCTGCACCTCAGGGCGTGCGCGTCAGCCCCGGAGAGCCGTCCGGAGGAAGCCGCTCGGACATCCAGCGCAGCAGATCCAGCCACATCTGGCGCATCTCGGCATTGAGCGGTGTGCGCATGGCATTGGGCAGTTCGATGGTGACCACGGGCACGCCCTTGTGCACCCCGCCGTAGTTGCCCAGCGAACCCGGGAAGATGCCGACCTGGTCAAGGTAGAGCCGGCCCAGTTTGGAGGGCGGGACCGACGGCCCGTCAAAGTCCAGCACGCCATAGGGCGCATGGATGCTGACGATCAGGTGCGGCTTGAAGCGCTGCATCTCTTCATGCAGGAAACGCGACTCCGGCTCGGACAGCGGCTTCGGGCCCGGCCAGCGGCGCGGGTCCTTGTGGGTACGCTTTTCCCAATAGACCTTGGCGTCCCGCTCCCAGAAGGGCGTGGGAAAGTTGCGGTTCAAGTCAACCCCATTGGCATTGACGCGGCGTGGCGGCGTGGCCAGCAGGCCATCGGGATTGAGGGCCGGGATAAAACGCCAGTGAATGGCCTGCGACCAGGGTGCCGCCGTCTCCCTGGCCAGCCCGATCCAGTGCAGCGCCACTGATGCCGAAGACAGCTCGTCGCCATGAATGGCGCCCAGCACCAGCACCCGCTGGCGGACTTCGTCCGGCTTGACGTCGCGCACCCACAGGGTCTGGCCCTGGACGGAACGGGCCGCTGTGGCCTGCAGCTGAGCGGCTTCGCACAGGCTTTGCTTGAGGTTCGGCAGTTTTCGGACGAAATCGTCGCAAGGCCCGGCGGCCTGTGCGCCGTGAGCTATCAAAACAGAAGCAAAAAGAAGGGCAGCGGGGCAAGGCAAACGCATGGGCCGATTTTACGCGCCACCCCGGGCAGCCAAGCCCGCACAAGCCGGTTCAGGTAAATTACACCCATGACGCCCCCCAAGCCTGTGCGCCAGGCCAGCCGCCCGGATTTCTCACCGAACGAATTCCGCGCGTCACTCGCCATGTTTGCCACAGGCGTCACGATTGTCACCGCGCGCGCAGCCGACGGGGAACTGGTCGGGCTGACCGCCAACTCCTTCAACTCGGTTTCGCTGGCGCCGCCCCTGGTGCTATGGAGCCTGGCGCAGGCGGCCGGCTCCATGCCGGCGTTGAGCACCGGTTCCCACTACGCCATCAACATCCTGGCGGCCGACCAGAAAGAGCTGGCCGAGCGTTTCGCTGCAAAACGCGAAGGCCGATGGCGTGGTGTCGCCTGGACCGAAGGGGTCAGCGGCTCGCCCCTGCTGACGGGCGCTGCAGCCACCTTCGAGTGCTTCAACCGCAGCCGCTACGAAGAAGGCGACCACGTGATTTTTGTCGGCGAGGTCGAGCGCTGCACCCACCGCGCCGGTGCCGCGCCACTGCTGTTTCACGGCGGCAGGTTCTATACGGAACATCCTTTGTAAGAGGGCCCTGGGTTTCATCACAGACGCGAAGCGCCTGGCATGAAGCATTTTCCCCTGCTCCGTTGCAGCCTCGCCGCGGCGCTGCTTGCGCCCCAGTCGCAAACGCCGGCAGAAAAGAAAAACTGGTTTGAAAATCCATTTTTTTAGGTGTCCTCCCTGGTGCCGGAAGGGCCGACGTTAACTTATGACGAGCAACGCCTGCAAACCCACTTGCGTGCCGAGCGCGGTACCAGCTGCTGGCTGGCCGGGGAATGCAAAGACAGCAACACCTGCCGCTGCGACAAGACTCTGGCGCCGCAGGTGCGAAGCGGCTCTCAAGGCGGTACTCGCGTTTCAGCCAGCAGTATCTGGGTCACCGTTCAGCGGCGCCGGATCGCCATACCTTCTCTGAAACTGGCCATCCTTGGCGATCAAGCTGCGAGTTTCTGTTCGAACCGGAAGTTCCTGGCGAAGGCTTTTCCGCTTGCGTCAAACAAATGGCAGGCTTGCCGCGGGGCAATAAGGCTCACCTGGTCTTTGGCTCGCGCGGTCATGTCCGCCGGTACCCTGGCCGTGACGCCATCGGAAGCACCGCTGGTATCTGCATACAAGTAGGTAGTGTCGCCAAGGCACTCGACGAAATTTACCGCTGCCGACAGCGTGTTACCCGGTCCTTGCAGGAGCATATGCTCGGGCCGGATTCCCACCGTCACCTCGGCTCCAACCTGGGCACCACGTGCATCCACGTCTATCCGCCACAATGCACCGTCCTTGAGACGGACGACGGCCTGATTGGAATCCGCGCTGGTCATTTCAGCCTGAATGAAGTTCATCCGCGGTGAGCCAATGAAGCTCGCAACAAACATATTTGAGGGGTAGTGATACAGGTCCAGCGGGCGACCGACCTGCTCGATCCTCCCAGCAGAGAGCACCACGATTTTGTCGGCAAGCGTCATCGCTTCAACCTGATCGTGTGTCACGTAGATCATGGTGGTTTTCAATTCCTCGTGCAGCCGAGTGAACTCGTAACGCATCTTGATGCGCAAGGCGGCGTCCAGGTTGGACAGCGGCTCGTCAAACAAGAAAACCTTGGGCTGCCGAACGATTGCCCGGCCAATGGCTACCCGCTGGCGTTGCCCGCCGGAAAGGGCTTTGGGCTTGCGGTCTAGCAGGTGACGGATATGCAGGATGTCAGCGGCCTGATGTACAGCAGTGCTGATCTGATCCTGGGGGACCTTGGCCAACCGCAGCGAGAACGCCATATTCTCAAACAAATTCATATGCGGATACAGCGCGTAGGACTGAAACACCATGGCGATCCCACGTTCGGAAGGCGGAACTTCATTGACGCGCAGGTTATCGATCAACAGCTCGCCGCTTGTAATTTCTTCCAGGCCCGCAATCATGCGAAGCAGCGTAGATTTTCCACATCCTGAAGGCCCTACTAAAACAGCGAATTCGCCGTCTTCAATACGCAGGTCTACTTCACTGAGGACCTGAGTTTCACCGTAGGTTTTGCCCACATTGCGAAGAGTTACGTTGGCCATATTAATTCCAGTTATTCGGATTCGAAACGGGCGCAAAGGCTAAAGGCGCATTCCGCCATCGACGTCTATCACTGCGCCATTCACATACGCGGCTTGCTCGCCGCACAGCCAGGCCACCACCGCGCTGCAGTCTGCTGCCCGCCCAAGGCGGCCCAGCGGAATGCGATCGAGTACCGCCTGACGGTATGCAGGATCGGCCAGCACATCGCGGTTGCGATCAGTCTCGATGGCGCCTGGTCTGACGACGTTGAAGGTAAGATTGGGGCCGGCGGCCGAGCGCGCCCAGTTGCGCATCGCATGGGTTTGCGCCGCTTTCAATGCTGCATAAATCAGATTGTCCGGACGGGGGCGCTCTTCCTGGACTGAACCAATTGCGACAACGCGGCCCCAGCCGCGCTGTTGCATGCCCGGAACGAAGGCCTCAACCATTTGCAGGGTCGCCAGCATATTGACCGCGAATTGCCGGTGCGCTGATTCAAGAGGCACACGCAGCTGGTCTTCGCGCGGGTCTATCGCCGCGCAGGGCACCAGTACATCGACCTCGGTTCCCGCTTTCACGATTTCCGCAAGCACTGATGCAAGATCGGAGGCGTCAGCCAAGTCCGTAAACAGCGGATCCACTGTGGCACCGGCAAGCCTGAGCTCATTCACTGATGTAGACAACGCGCCATGATCTTGGTCCAGGGCAAGGATGCGTATGCCCTGGCTGGCCAATGCGTCGCAGATTGCCCGCCCTATTCCCCGGGCAGCACCGGTGATCAATGCGGTGCGTTGAAGCCCCACTCGCTTCACCCGCTGAATACGAGCGGACGGACGCGACGGGTGGCGTCAGTCATCGCCTGCCGCGAATCCTTCATTCCGGTGATGGCACTCACAGTCTCCTCAACAAAAATGTCGTGGGCCCGGGATTGCTCATCAAAGGCAGGTAAATGTGGACGAGCGAGAGTGAGCGCGACCGCCTCGGCAGTCGCAAATGGCTGGGTAGTCCAGTTTTTGTAAGCTGAAACCCGGGTTGGCCCATTGCCGTTTTTGGCCATTTGCAGTGTCGACGCTTTGCTGCTCAGAGAACGGATGAATTCCCAAGCCTGCTGCTTGTTCTTGGAGTTTTTCGGGATCATCAACGCCCAGAATTCAACGGGCGCGTTGTAAACGCCTTTGCGCGGCACTGCGCTCACCGGGGGGCTCATGGGCTTGATCTTTCCGGGGTACTTGCTTTTAGCTGGGTCATTGAGAACCGGTAGACGCGCCAGGGAGTTGAGTGACATCGCGCATCGGCCTTGTTGCAACTGCACAGCCACTTCTTCGTTGTTGATGGTGGCGAAGTTGCGTGGAACTGCCCCAGTCTTGTATAGATCTGCCAGTCCCTCCAGAAACTTGATCATGGGCTCCTCGGCGGCTACGATGTTGCGCTCGGCCGTCATGTAGTCCGCTCCCAGGCTGCGGCTTAGCGTCAGGAAGTGGGACGCAAATTGAGGCGCAAATGAAAGGCCAATGACCTGCGTGCCATCGGTACGGCGGAAGGTCAACTTCTTGGCCGCAGCCATGACATCTTCGAACGACTTGAAATTCGGATCCACGCCGCGCTCTTTGAACAGCTCCTCGTTGTAGACGAGCGCATTGGTGGAGTGGCGGACCGGAATACCCATCAAGCCGGTTTTAGCGCGAAAGGGCGAAACAAGACCCGGAGCGAAGTCCGCAAGGTCTTCAATCGGCGCATCTTTCAGGAAGGCGTCCAGAGACTCGAACAGCGAGAGGTTCCGGGCGCTCGCCCGACCATTGAGCATGTAGGCCACGTCGATGGATCCCGTCGACAGCGAAGCCTCGCGCAGCAAGCGTTCATGGATGGCGTTCACATCCCCGAGAGTCACCCAGTTGAGCTTGCCCTTGCTGGCTTCCCGGTACGCAACAGTGGCGTCGCCACCGGCGCCCGTGGTGGCAGCCGTCTGGTGCACCCGATGACCAAAAACGGTTATTTCCTGGGCCTGCTGCGCACGCACAGCAGACCCGATGCTGACCGTCAGTGCCGCTGCACCATAGCCAAGTGCCTGGCGACGGTTAAATAGGTTGGTATTGCTCGCCATTGAATTTGTCTCCTGTTGTGATTTGGAAATGCAGGCACCTCGTCACGCATCGCCCGCTTGTCTGCCGGTTGATGACGTCGGCGTCGAAGTCCCGGGCTTTGTCCGGGGAGGGTTGCCAAAAATCTCTTCCACAGATTTTTCGGCCGCACTGAAATGCGAATCCATTGCCAGGAAAGCCGCTGCCCCGTCGCCCGCGTGTACCGCATCTGCAATGGCTTTGTGACGGTCAAAGGTGGCGTCCCAGTTACGGCCCGTCTGAGACTGATTCGCGTTGAATCTAACCATCATGTCCTGCACCATGGGCTCCAGGCCGTTGATCTGGAGAACCAGAAGCCGGTTTTTTGTCATTTGCGCAAGTACGCGATGAAACTCAAGGTCCGCATCTATCCAGGCCGATACATTCCCGCGAGCGCGGTCCATGCAACCCAGAGCAGCATCGAGATCGACCAACTCATCTGCCGTGCGGTGCTGAGCGGCAAGACGCGCAATAGGGCCCTCCAGAATGCGGCGCAATTCGACCGCCTCGCGAAGTCTCTGGTGACCACTGCCCAATGCCAGGCGATAAAACCGTTGTAACGGAGCGCCATCCATTGCGCGGACCCGGCTGACTTTGCCCTGCTGCACCAGAACTACACCCATGGCCGCAAGCTCCCGCAGCGACTCGCGCGCCACCGGTTTGGAAACCTTGAAGGCGCTGGCCAATTGACTTTCCGAGGGTAGCGGGTCGCCTGGTTGAAATCTACCGTCCACGATGGCTTGGGTCAGCTGCTCCAGAAGGGCATCCCCCAAGCGGCTGGGCGCAACGTCAATGGCATCGTTCAGAAAAATCGAGCCGGACGATATGGGATTGGTAGTCATATGTGGTGCCATGAAAAAATTATACTATTCAGTTAACTGCTTTGCAACTTATATTATATGCTATAGTTTCAGCATCGATAATTGGCCAGTCAAGTTGGCCGCCGCAGTCGCACAAGGAGTCGCACTTGAATTGGTCCCGCTGGATTTTGAACGCGCAGTCGCGCAGTGCGTTGCCTTTCATTGCTCCGGCGCTTGCATTGGTTGGAGCGACCATCGTTTTTCCTGCCTTGTATGTGTTCTATCTGTCGTTTCACGTATCAAGCTTCGGGCAGGACCCGGCATTTGTCGGTCTGGCGAATTACCAGCACATCCTTGGTGACCCTTATTTTTGGCGCTCCATGCGCAACACCGTAGCGGTTGTTCTCGGTGTTGTGCATATGGAATTGCTGCTGGGCATCGCCATCGCCATGTTGCTGGCAAATGGCGTGCCTTTCAAGCGCCTGGTGCTGGCCTGCATCATTGCGCCATATGCAGTCAGTGAGGTCGGATCGGTTGTGATGTGGCGCTATGCCTTTGACCCGGAGATCGGAGTGGCCACGCAAGTGCTTCGCTTCTTCGGCATGGGGCCGCTGGAGTGGTCGGTCTATCCGTGGCAGGGACTGGTGATGGTGGCGCTGTTGAGTATCTGGCTGCATCTGCCCTTTACCGTCATCATTATTTACGCAGCGCGGCTGGGCATTCCCAAAGACCTGTATGAAGCTGCCCGCATTGACGGTGCGACGCCCTGGCAGAGCTTCAAGCGGGTAACGCTGCCGCTGCTAATGCCGGCGCTTTTGGTCGCGATGCTGTTTCGCTACATTTTCGCTTTCCGGCTTTTCTCCGAAGTATGGCTGCTGACACAGGGCGGGCCTGCCCGTACCACCGAGGTGGTGGCGGTTTACCTGTACCTGGAAGCGTTTCGCTACAGCAATTTTGGTGTGGCCGCGGCGACAGGTTGGCTGATGGTGTTGGCCTGCCTGCTCCTGGCCTCCTTCTATCTGCGCCGCCTCTACCGCGACATGTTTACCCAACCCGTCTGAAACCCATGCGAAAACTCACACATGTTTTCGGGATCGGCGGCAAGCTGCTGGCTTTGTTGGCCCTGCTCGCGTGGTCGCTGGGGCCGATCATCCTGATGGTCAAGGCTGCACTCACGCCGGAACGCGATATTTTTGGCAGATCACAGACGTGGCAACCTACGCTGGAGAATTTTTACGCGCTGGGCTTGCGCTGGGGGGACTTCTTCACTGCACTTGCCAACAGCCTGGTCATCACCGTAGGGGCCACAGTGGTTGCAGTAGCGGCCAGTTTGCTTGCCGGCTACGGTTACTCGCGCTGGCAGAGTGGTTTCCTTGCTCGAACGGCTTTCGGCCTGATCGTACTGCGCCTTCTGCCTCCAATCGTGACAACGCTGCCTCTGTTCCCCATCGTCAACTATCTACGGCTCAACGATACCCACGTGGTGTTGATCGTGCTGTACGCAGCTTTCTTCGTCTCGCTGGGGACCATGGTCATGCGCACATTCATTGATCAGATCCCGCGGGATCTTGATGAGGCGGCGATCATGGACGGCGCTTCGCGCTGGCAATTGATGCACAAGCTGATCCTGCCGCTGGCAGCGCCAGGAATGATTGCGGTCTCGATTTTCGTGATCGTGTTTGCCTGGAACGAGTTTCTCTTCGCCTTTATCTTCACCTCCAAAGTAGCAAAAACGGCTCCGCTTGTGCTGTCCGAAATGATCGGCTCGCTCGATGGTGCCGAGTGGGGGGTGCTTTTCGCGGCCACCACCGTGCAGCTCCTGCCAATCCTCATTTTCCTGATCGCTTGCCAGAAGTACCTTGTCGAAGGCCTGACCGCGGGATCAACCAAAGGTTAAATCATGCAAACCGCCACGACACACGACACCTTGCGGGCCATGCGCCACGCAGACCCGGCACTTTCCAGATTTGACCCCTTGCCGCGCCTCCTTTGTCTTGATAATTTCAATACCGGGTCCTGCGGCTTTGTGCAACTCATTGGGAACTATGAGGGGTCTCTCGACAGCATGCTGCCTGAGTACGCGCGTTACAGCCAACCCATGTTGAGCACCATCAATCACTGGGACACGGGCAGTCAGGGAGCGATGAGCGGCAACTACGCACTAAAGCTGGCAACACGCGCGCAGGCAGGTTCGCAAAACGTGGCCATAAAACGCCTGACCTTTCGCAAGCGCGGGCCCATACGTCTGGAGTTCTATTTCACGTTCAAACCCGAGGCCAGCGAAATGCGGCTTTCGGAGGCAGATGTCCGCTCCGTGGGTTTCCTCCTTGATTTACAAACCGGTGATCGCGATGGCGATGCTGCCCGAGTCATGCCTCACATGCGGTTTCTTAACGCGAAGGACGGCAACCACGCACAGAAGTGGCAGTTCAAGCGGCAGACCAGCCCCGTCCGCAAACTGGGCACTGACAACAAGGTGGTCTCACATGTTCATCTCGCTGAAGACGACTGGGAAAACTTGGCCGATGCAGACCAGCGCCTTTGCTACAACGAAATCCCGACCAAGATCAATTGGCACTACGGCTGCTTTGATTTCGATCTGGAAACCATGCAGGCAACGCAATTTCGCTGTAACGACCGGGTGTTTGACCTCCAGGGTATTTACGACTGCATACGACTGCCGGCTATGCCCAACCTCTGGTGCATGCTGAATCTGGCCTTTTTTGTTGATACAGATGCCGACAAGCGAGCATTCCTGTACCTCGACAGCGTTTGTCTTTCCGGGGATTTTTAAGATGCTTCGCCACAGCCTTACAGCCGTCATCGCCCGCAACGAGAAATGGTCTGGCACTTCGGCTACGGAGCCTTACGAAGTCGGATGGGCGCAGGAGGTCGCAGTTTTCATCACTGCGCTCAAAAGCGAAGGCTTGAACAAGGGCAACGCTGCAGCGCGGGTACAAATGTCACCTGACGGGATGCGCTGGGTCGATGAGGGGACCACTCTGGACGTGCCCACGGTCGTTGACGGCGTTTCAATGGCGCGTTTGCGCGGGTTCGGAAACTGGTTGCGGGTTGTTGCTGAAATAGCCCCCTCGGGCAATGCCTCCGTCATCGTAACTCTGCACCTTAAGTAGCCACTCTATCTACAGCCACCGACCCATTCATGAAAATAAAAAACGCAAAACTTATTGTCTGCAGCCCCGGTCGCAACTTCGTCACCCTGAAAATTGAGACCGATCAAGGGGTGTATGGCATCGGAGATGCCACCCTCAATGGACGGGAGTTGTCCGTTGTCAGCTACCTGGCAGACCATGTCATCCCCTGCCTGATCGGACGCGACGCCCATCAGATTGAAGACATATGGCAATACCTCTACAAAGGCGCCTACTGGCGCCGGGGCCCGGTGACCATGACGGCAATTGCTGCAGTGGACACAGCACTGTGGGACATTAAGGCCAAGGCCGCCAACCTGCCCCTGTATCAGTTGCTGGGCGGGCGTAGCCGAGCTGGCGTAATGGTGTATGGCCACGCCAATGGCGCTGACATCGACCACACGGTTGAGGAGGTGTTGCGGTACAAGGAAATGGGCTACCAGGCAATTCGTGCGCAAAGCGGCGTACCCGGTTTACAGAAGGTGTACGGCGTCGGCCGGGGCCAGCTGTTCTATGAGCCCGCCGACGCCGATCTGCCAAGCGAGCACGACTGGAGCACGGAGAAGTACCTGCTGCATACGCCCCAGCTTTTCGATGCCGTGCGCCAGGCGGTTGGGCCTGACATCCACCTGCTGCATGACGTGCACCATCGGCTCACGCCCATCGAGGCAGGGCGTCTGGGCAAATCACTGGAGCCTTTTCATCTCTTCTGGATGGAAGACTGCACCCCCGCAGAAAACCAGGAAGCGTTCCGTCTGGTCCGGCAGCACACGACCACGCCACTTGCGGTTGGCGAGATATTCAATTCGCTGTGGGACTGCAAGGACTTGATCCAGAACCAGCTGATTGACTACATTCGAACCACAGTCGTCCATGCGGGGGGCATCACGCACCTGCGACGTATTGCGGACTTTGCCTCCATGTTTCAGGTGCGAACGGGCAGCCATGGCGCGACCGATCTTTCGCCCGTTTGCATGGGCGCTGCGCTGCACTTCGACACCTGGGCGCCCAATTTTGGCATTCAAGAATACATGCGGCACACCGAAGCGACTGACGAGGTATTTCCGCACGACTACAGGTTCAAGGACGGATATATGTATTGCGGCGAGAAGCCTGGCCATGGGGTTGATATTGACGAGACGCTTGCTGCAAAATACCCCTACAAGCGAGCCTACTTGCCAGTGAATCGGCTGGCCCATGACGGCACTCTCTGGAGTTGGTAGCGGTTGCACCATCAGCGGCAGCGGCAGTTGCCGCGAACCCAAATGCAAGCCACGGCGTAGGCGCCCTCCCTATGTGAATGTGGTCGTGTCATGCTGACCAGAGGAGCGGCGCGTACTGCGTCCATCGATCAGCCGGCTTGCCACGTGCTCCGCTACCATCGCTACCATGACATCACGCAAAACCCACCTGGACACACTTGCGATTGTCCTGCTGCTCGCCTGCTGCCTGTTCTGGGGTTTCCAGCAGGTGCTGGTCAAGGCCACGTTGGCGGAGGTTCCCCCGGTGTTCCAGGCCTCCATCCGTTTTGCCGGTGCCACGCTGCTGCTCTGGCTGTGGTGCGCCTGGCGCGGGGTACGGCTGTTCTCGGCCGACGGCACACTGGGTGCCGGGCTGCTGGCCGGCGGCCTGTTTGCCGTCGAGTTCGCCTGCCTGTATGTGGGTCTGCAGTACACCAGCGCCTCGCGGCTGACGGTGTTTCTCTACACCTCGCCGTTCTGGGTGGCGGTGCTGCTGCCGCTGTGGGTTGCCTCCGAAAAACTCCACAACGTGCAGTGGGCCGGCCTGGCCTGCGCCTTCGCCGCGGTGGTGTTTGCCCTGCGCGAAGGTTTCAGTGCCGATGCAGCCTCGACCTGGTCAGGGGACCTGCTGGCGCTGGCCGCCGGCATGTTCTGGGGCCTGACCACGGTGGTGATACGCGCGTCCTCGCTGGCCCGTGTGTCGGCTGAAAAGCTGTTGTTCTACCAGGTGGCGGTGAGCACGGCGGCGCTGCCCTTCCTTTCCCTGGCGCTCGGGGAACAATGGGTCTGGGCCTTCAGCCCGTTTGCCATTACCTCGCTGCTGCTGCAGACGGTGGTGGGCGCCTTTGCCAGCTACCTGGCCTGGATGTGGATGCTGGGCCGTTACCCCGCAACCAAAATTTCGGTGTTTGTGTTTCTCACACCCCTGTTTGCGCTGCTGTTCGGCGCGCTCTGGCTCAAGGAGGCCGTCACGCCCAGCCTGCTGGCAGCGCTGGTGCTGGTGGCTGTGGGCATCGTCCTGGTGAATCGCAAAGCAGCCACCCCCTAGCGTCTTCAGCGCGACAGGACACTTCCTGACGCACCGAACGCCACCCAGCACAGCAACCCAAACCCCGACACCGCCAGCAGCGCGTGAATCACAACGATGTTTTTCGGGATGGGCAGCAGCTTGGCGTGGTAGGCCAGATTGATAAACGCGCCCCCCAGTGCGGCGATCACCAGCAGCGCCACGCCTAGCCAGGCCAGGCGGGGGATGCCGGCGGTCAAGCCGGCATAGAGCAGCAGCGTGAGCCCACTGGCCGCCAGCAGGCCGTGGCCCATGGCCAGCCAGGACGGCGGCCGCTCGGCGCCGGAAAATCGGATGATGGCCATGATCAGGCCGCCCACAGCGGTCAGGCCGAGCAAAATCATTGCGGTTGTCAGCATGGATGTTCTCCTTCCGGATGGGGCGGGTTGCCTCACTCACCATGCTGCCTCTGTGACCGGCCGCGCGTGTAGGCGGAGGAGGAAAAGGCCGTCAGGCAAAACCGTGAGCCGATGCCCTGACGCGCCAGCCTACTGCGAAGCCGTGATGCCGCCATCCAGGTAAAGAACCTGGCCGGTCACAAAGGAGGCCGCCGGAGCCGCAAAAAAAACGGCCGCTCCAGCCACATCCTGCGGGTCGGCAACACGGCCCAGCGGAATACGCTCCAGCACCTGGCGATGGGTCTCCGGATTTTCCAGCCAGTGACGCGCCATCTCCGTCCGGACCACCGTAGGGGCGATGCCATTGACCGTGATTCCGTGCGGCGCCAGTTCACTGGCGTGCTGACGGATCAGCATGACCAGGCCGCCCTTGCTGCTGGTGTAGGCCGAATAGCCACGGCCGCGCAACCCCAATTGAGCCCGCACTGACAGGAGATGGACCTGTGCCCCGCCGCGCCCACCGGCGATCTGTTGTCTGGCAACCGCTTGTGCGAGGAACATCGCGGCTTTGAGATTGACCTGCAGCACTTCATCAAAGGCTTCCTCGGTGACTTCGAGCAGCGCCTGCTCGCGCTGCATGCCCACGCAATTGACCAGGATGTCGAGCCGGCCAAAATGCCCGGCCACCGCATCGACCGAGGCCTGCATTTGCGGAACGGAATGCGCATCCATCGCCAGCCCGGTGGCGTCGTGCCCTGCGGCACACAGCGCCGCGGCCACTTCCCGGGCCTTGCTCTCGTCCCGCCCTGACACGGCAACTTTGGCGCCAGCCATCGCCAGGGCCCAGGCGATGGCTTCGCCGATGCCTCCGTACCCACCGGGCACATACGCAACCTTGCCGCTCAGGTCGAACAGGCCCGCGAGGGCCGAAGTGAAATCAATGCGGAGAGTAAGGCTCATGAGTGACCGGATTGTGTGTCCAAATGCTTGTCGAATCGAAAAAAGCTTTCCCGCCTCAGTCCATCAAGAGGCCACCGTTGAGGTCGATGATCTCGCCCGTGATGAACCCGGCCAGGGGTGAAGCCAGAAAACGCACCACATGCGCAAACTCCTCGGGCTCGCAAAATCGCCCTACCGGAATGTCCCTGAGCAGCTTCTGCCGCTGCTCTTCGTCAAGTTGCTCCGTGATCATGGGTGTCTTCACATAGGCCGGCGCGATGGCATTGGCCGTTACACCGAACGACGCCAGTTCGCGGGCCAGTGAGAAGGTCAGCGCGCTCATCGCGCCCTTGGACACGGAATACGCCGTACCGGCCGTGAGCCCGCCGGTTTTCGCGGCAAGCGAGCTGGTGTTGATGATGCGACCGAAGCCGCTGCGCTTCATGGCCGGCACGACCTGCTGCGAGAGGTAAAACGCCCCGTCGAGGTTGGCGCCCAGTACGCGGCGCCATTCTGCGGAGGTGGTTGCTTCCAGCTTGTTGTTTGAAAGAACACCGGCGTTGTTGACGAGAATGTCGACGGGGCCCAGCGCCTGCACGATCCTTGCATGGCCGCCCTGCACCGCTTCAACATCGCTGATGTCGAAAGAAAAAGGCATGGCGTTCTCGCCGAATTCTGCAGCCAGTGCCTGGTTGCGCGCTTCGCTGAAATCAACCATCGCCACTTTGCAGCCGTCTTCCAGCAGCACCCGCGTGGCGGCGGCGCCCATGGTGCCTGCAGCACCTGTGACCAGCGCGACTTTTCCCTGCAGTGGTTTACGTTGATCAAACATCAAGCACGCTCTTCTTTCCAAACAGGCCGCGCGAACGGAAAGTCACCACGGCAATAAACAGAAGGTACATGGACATCAGGGACCACTCCGAGGCGTAGGAACCGGTCAGCCCCACCACCATGCCCACCATGAGCCCGGCGATCACAGCACCCCACAGCGACCCCACACCGCCCAGAACGATGATCAGGAAAGCCGGCACCACGGCATCAACACCGACATGCGGCCGGATGCCCCAGATGGGCGCCATGACAACACCTGCAATCGCTGCCAGCGCCACACCGAGACCAAAGACGAAAAGCCGCAGGCGCGAAAGGTTGATGCCGAGCGCCCGCACCATCTCGCTGTCATGCGCTCCGGCCTTGATGATCGCGCCATAAGGTGTTTTTTGCAGGAACAGCCACAACATCACAATCATCAGGACAGCAAAGCCACTGGCAAAGAAGCGGTATTTTGAATACACCAGATCGCCCAGAAGCACGGCCCCTGAAATCGCCTGCGGCAGCAGCAGCTGTTTTTCCGAGGAGCCCCACACGATGCGTATGGCTTCCTCGATCACGAGAGCAGCACCAAAGGTCAGCAGCAACCCGTAGAGAGGGTCACGCCCGTAGGTGCGGCGCATGCATAGCTCCAGCAGCATGCCGAAGAGTCCCACGAAGACAGGCGCGAGGATGAGCGCGATCAGGTACCGCGTTTCAATGGAGAAAGCCATGTACCAGGCTTGCAGGTTCGGGAACATGCCAAGCTGCGGCGCCACCAGAAACAGCGCGAAGTACATGCCCAGGGCAAACAGGGAGCCATGCGCCAGATTGATGACCTCCATCACACCGACAATCAGCATGAAGCCCAAGGCTATGAGCGCAAACAGCAGGCCAAGCGACACACCGTTGACCAGATGCGGAATAAGCTGAAACAGGAAGTCCATAAAGTCTTTGTTAGCGGGAGCAGGGTAGCTCCGTTCAGCGTTCAGCGCTCATAGTCTGGCGCAGCGACTGCGGGGCAAAGCCTGCCTTTTCAGTGCATGCATGGCAAGGCCTAGACTTCGTAGCTCGGCGTGGCGTCGTAACTCTCGAGCTTGCAGGCGCCCAGAGAGTCTTTGTCCTGCACATCTTTCGGATCGGCTTGCGTCAGGATCTTGAAGATGTCGTCCTTTTCCGCCGGCGCGTCGTTGAAAGTGGCCATGTAGATGGTCTGCTGGCACTGGTGCGTGACCGGGTCCATCCAGGCGTCGTAATGCTGGAGGCGGTCGACCGCTGTCATCTTGCGGCCTTCCAGCTTTTTGATGACGGCGATATTGTTGGTGGTGCCGGCCTCCTCCACGCAGCGCAACAGCTCCCGCGTGGCCATGTAGCCGTTGTGATACACGTTGCCAGGCACACGGATGGCCATTCCCGGGAACTGCTTCTGGTAGGCGGCAACAAACTCTTTCACGCCCGGAAGATTCAGGCGCCAGTACCAGGTGGTGCCAAACACGCCGAAGATCGCATCCGGCCCCAGGCCATACACATCCGGCCAGTCCTGCTGGTTGTTGATCCAGGCCATGGACTGGTTCATCTTGAGTTGCACCACCTGCTGGCGCAACGCCTTGATGTCGTCACCACCCACGGCCGTCGCCACCACGTTGGGTTTGAGCTGCTGCAGCTTGAGCAGGTAGGCGGAGAAGTCACGGGTGTTTTGCGGCACCAGCAGCTCCTCCACAATACGCCCGCCATTGGCCTCGACAATCGCCCGCGTGGCCTTGGAGGTGGTGTGACCCCAGACATAGTCATTGGTCAACAGTACCCAGTTGCGGCCACTGGCCTTGATGGCATTTTTGACCGTGGCGTTGGAGAAATTCGTTCCGTTGCCATCCCATACAAACTTGGTGCGGTGGCAGTCCTTGCCCGCCTCGGTCGGGGAGCTTGAGTTGGTGTTGAGAAAGATGGTGCCGTATTTCTGTGCCACCTGGGAAATGGCATTGGACACACCGGAATGCACTGCCCCGATCAGAAAGGCTGCCTCGTTGCGGGTGATCATGCGCTCGGCCACACGCGAACCGGTGGCCGGTGTGGTTTCAGTGTCGATGTGAATGGCTTCGATGCGCCGGCCCAGCACACCACCCTTGTCGTTGAACTCCTTGATGGCCATCATGGCGCCGAGGCGTTCCTCGGTGCCGGATGCGGCGTACTGGCCGGAGGCGTCCATGGTCAGGCCGATGGTCAACGGCTTTTTCTGGGCGGTTTGGGCCCAGGCATGGTTGTGCTTCCAGGGGCCCATGAACGGCGCCGCGCCATACAGGCCAGCACCAACCAGCGCCAGGCTGGACTTCTTCAGAAGCTGGCGGCGTGACGTTGATGGAGCGTCGTGTGCCGGTTCGGAGGTGGTGTTTTTTTTGATGTCGCTCATGGTTGTCTCCTGCAGTGGTTGGATTGCTGATTAACGGGGAACGATCTTGACGTCGTTGAGTTTTTCCTGGGCTTCGAAAAGGGAGGCAATCAACTTGTTGCCGAAGCCCGCGTTGCTTGCCTGAATCAGGCTTTGGTGTGCGGCTTCGCCCATGAAGCTGGTCACAGGCAGCATTTCCGCCAGATGGGTGTAATACCGCAGGTCTTTCTGGGCATTGGCGATGCCGAACTTGAATCCGGTCACATCGCCCTCCTTGAGGGTTTTGGTGGCCATCATCTGAAAGATGCCGCAGTTCACGCCACCGGCTGAAATCACGTCATACAGCTTGTTCAGGTCGAGCCCGCTTTTCGCCGCGACTGCAAACGCTTCGGCAATCGACGCGGCAAAACTCATGGCCATCATGTTGTTGACCAGCTTGAGCACATGGCCGTGGCCGGGCGGGCCCACGTGGAAGATGTTTTCGCAGAAGGCTTTCAACACCGGCTCCACCACCCGGAAATCTTCGGCGTCGGCGCCCACCATGGTGTTGAGCCGGCCCTCCTCCGCCTCCTTGGGCGTGCGAGCCAGCGGCGCGTCGACCAGCTTGATGCCTTTGGCCGCCAGGTCGTTGCGAATGCGCGTGCTTGACGCTGGTTCGGCGGTAGAGGTGTCGACGACGATCAGGCCCTCGCGTCCGCACTCCAGCAGGCCGTCCTTGCCGTAGACGATGTCCTCGACCTGGGGTGATCCGGTCACGCAGATGAACACGATATCGGAGGCCTGCGCACAGGCCGCATTGGTCGCCGCCTCCTGCGCGCCGGCCGCAATCAGGTCCGCCAGGTTGTCGCGGTTGCGGTTGACCTTGAAGGTCAGGGCAAAACCCTTGGCCAGCAGGTTTTTGGCCATGCCGTGGCCCATCATGCCGATGCCTATGAATCCAATTTTCTGTGTCATGTGATTGCCCCTTGTTGGTTGATCAGCTCACGGCCGCGGCTGCGCCGGCCCGTGCCTCGTCCCACAGCCGGATGAGCCTGGCGTAGCGCAGGGCGATGTCTTCAATGACCTGCGCGTCATCCATGCGGCCCCCAAACCATCCGGACGCCGCTTCTGCAAAAATGGAGCGGCCGACGGCAAAACCGCGGCAAATGGCATGTGGCGCTGCAATACGAAAGCTCTGGTCCAGCCGATCCTCACTGGCCTCAAGGCCAAGCAGCAGCACGCCGCGGCAATGCGGATCCTTCTGCTCGATCACGGCAACGATGACCTCCCATTCCTGGGCCGATTCGGCGGGGGGAAGCTTCCACCAGTCAGGGAAAATTCCGGCACGATAAATTTGCTCAAGCGCCTGCGCCAGCGTGCTGCTGTCTCTTGGCATTTCCTTCGGAGGAATCACCTCCACCAGAAACTCATGGAAGGTGTCGGTGCTGGCACGCTGCAACTCCGTCAGCCGTGCCAACTGCTGCTCGCGCAGTGAAAGTGGATCTTGCGGGTGGTAACTCACCAGGCATTTGGCCACCTGTTCGCCCGGCCAGGACCGCATGGCCTGCGACAGCTGAGCCCCTGCCTCGAACTGCAGAGGCCGTGAGCCAGGCAATTCAACGGGTCGCGCAACCCACCAGCCTTTGCCCGTCATGGCCGGCAACACCTCATCGCCGAAGCGGTCATCCACAATGATGCCGACACCCGCCCGGCCTCGGGCTCCGCGCCTGGCACCCTCGGCAATCAGCGATTTGAAAAGACGGATGCGCTCATGGGCCGCGTTGTGCCGTGTGGCCAACTCTTCGAGTTGAACGCGATGATCAAACGCAAGGATGACCAGCTCGGCCCACCGACGCGTGCGGGTGGTAACCCGATGCAGGTGCTCGAGCCGCATGTCTTCTCTCAGCCGCCGGGTGTTCGATCCGTGGAGCAGGAAAAACTGCAGCTCTTCCCAGCTCGGCATGGCGGGGGCGCAACCATGGCGCGAGACCACCAGCGCACCACAGGCATTGGCGTAAGCACAACATTGCGTCAAAGGTTCGTTGCGGATCCAGCCTCGCAGGAAGCCGGACATGAAGGCATCTCCCGCGCCCAGGACGTTGTAGACCTCGACCGGGAAGCCCGGACCCTTGAGGCCCTTTTCCAGTTCGTCCGGAATAGGCCCCTGAAATACCACACAACCCATGGGTCCACGTTTGACCACAAGCGTAGCTGCAGTGAGCGCGCGCAAACAGCGCAATGCGGCCAGGGTATCCGTGCTGCCCCCCGCGATGTGGATTTCCTCCTCGGTACCGACCACCAGATCACATTGGCCAATCACCGTCTGCAGATGAGCGCTGACTTCGCCCGACGGCACAAAGCGCTGCTCACCCATGCCAGGGCTCGTCAAGCCCCACAGCACCGGCCGGTAGTCAATGTCCAGCACCACACGGGTATCCGCCTGCCGGGCCAGCGAGATGGCTTTGCGGCAGGCGTCGTAGGTCGACGGCTGAGACAGGTGCGTGCCGGAGAGCAGCAGGGCCGAACTTGAGGCGATGAAAGCTGCATCGAAATCCTCCGTGCTGATGGCCATGTCGGCGCAGTTGTCGCGGTAGAAAACCAGCGGGAAGGTTTCCTGGTCCTGGATGCCGAGAAAAACCAGCGCCGTGAGCCGCTTGGGATCGGTCCTGACGTGGCTGACATCAACCCCCTCGGCGCTGAGTGTCTCACGTACAAAGCGCCCATTGTGCTCGTCGCCCACACGCGTCAGCATGGCGGGCCTGAGCCCCAGCCTGGCCATTCCCACCGCGGTGTTGGCAGGCGAGCCGCCAAGGTATTTGGTGAAGCTCAACATGTCTTCCAGGCGGCCACCGATTTGCTCGCCATAGAGATCAACTGCCGCACGGCCCATGCATATGACGTCAACGGTGCGAGTCATGCAGCCCCCTTGCGCCGTGCAGGCCGGGCCGCGGTTTTGCCCGCCCCCTGCTCTGCCAGGTGATGCCCGGTGCTGACGACCAGCGTCTGCGCCAAGCACAGCGGCGCCACCAGGGAACGAAATGGCTTGGACGAATCATCGGCCAGCTCAAAACACACCTTGGCGGAAGCCTTGAGCGGCGACACGGGACCATCGGTGATGGCGATCACCGTGGCGCCGAGCTGGTGGGCGGCGACAGCGGCCTCAATGACCTCCGGCGAATAGCTACGAAAACTCGCAACGATCAGCACATCGCCCGGTGCGATGGAACGCAGGCTTTCCCGCAGCATGCCACCGGTACCGTCCAGCAAGTGGGTGCGGAGTTCCAGCTGGCTCAATGCGTAGGCGAGATAGCCCGCGATCGGAAATGAGCGGCGCTGCGCAAGCACGTGGATCCGCGGCGCCGCAGATATGAGCTTCACCGCGGCCTTCAGATCGGCCTGCTGTATTTTTTCCTCGAGATGGCTGAGTTCTGCCACCGATTCTCCGACCAGCTCATGCAAAACGCCTGAGGGTGCGCGGGTCCCATTGATCTGCTTGCGCCGCATCTGGGCAATGCGCTCACGGTAGCTGTCCGAGCGCTCCAGCAGGTGGCCGCGAAATACCTGCTGCATCTCGGAGAATCCGCCGTATCCCAGCGCGTTGGCAAACCGGATCATGGCCGACGGCTGCACCTGCGTTGCCTCTGCAACGGTGGCCACCGTGCCCAGCGCCAGCTCATTGGGTTGCTCCATCGCAAAGCGCGCAATACGCTGCAACTGCTTGGACATGTCCGGATAGGTCCGGGCCATCACCGCCTTGAGGTCTTCGTAGGTCGTCACAGCGTCCATGACTCTTCGTCACCTTGAAGAAGCGCGCCGGTAAGCGGCCGGGACATCGCGGACAAATAGAATAAATATTCTTGCATGGCTAAATATTAGAATGTATATTCTGTTTTGTCCACTTTTTTCATGCCATCGATTCAACCGGGACGACGCTCATGCAACTTGCCCCTGGCCGCGCGCCCCTGTTTCCCGTGCCCATGCTGATTACCCTGGTGCTGCTACTGTCCACGCCGCTGTGGGTGGCGCGCGCCGGCCTTTACCAGTACCTGGCCCTGGAAATCATGATCTGGGTGCTTTTCGCCCTGGGCTACAACCTGCTGCTTGGTTTTACCGGTTTGCCCTCTTTCGGCCATGGCGCCTTCTTCGGGGTCGGCGCCTATGCCTTTGGTTTGTTGCAGCTTCGCGTGTGGCCCAACCTGTGGTTTGACCTGCTGGGTGCAGTACTGGTCACTGCCGCGCTGGGTGCGGCGGTAGCGGCATTCATTTCGCACCGGCGCGGCATCTACTACGCCTTGCTGACCATAGCCTTCGGCCAGATTTTCTGGTTCGTCGCCAACAAATGGCATACGGTGACGGGCGGCGAGGACGGCCTGCTCAATATCAAGCGATTGCCGGCCGACTTCGGTTTTGTTTCTTTTGACCTTGCCAGCAACAACGCCCTGTTTTTTTTCTGCCTCGCTCTTTTTACAGCAGTGCTGATCGCACTCTGGCGACTGATTCATTCACCCTTGGGCCGCATCCTGAGCGCCATCAAACAGAACGAAACCCGCGCAGCGTTTGTGGGCTACAACGTCTGGCTCTACAAGTGGCTCGCCTTCACGGTTTCCACGGCGGTGGCGGGGCTGGCGGGCGCATTGTTTGCCATGGCGCAGCAATCGGCCTACCCGAATGTCATGAGCCTGCATACCTCCGGATTTGTGGTCATGATGGTGCTGATCGGCGGAGGCCTGGTGAGTTTCTGGGGTCCGGTCATTGGTGCCACGTTTTTTATTCTTGCGCGTGACTTGCTGGGCGCATACACCGAGACCTGGCTGCTCTGGTACGGGCTGATCTTCATGGCCATGGTGCTGTTCAAGCCGGAGGGAGTCGCGGGGGTCTGGCAGGCCTGGAAGGGCAGGCCGCGCAAAGCGCCTGTTGCAACACGCGCAGGAGATGTGCTGTGAAGCTGTTTGAAGCCCATGGCCTGTCCAAACGCTTCGGCGCGCAGATGGTGTTGCAGGACATCACCCTCGGGTTCGAGGAAGGCCAGCTGACCGGCATCATGGGACCCAACGGTGCAGGCAAAACGACCTGCTTCAATGTGCTGACCGGGCGCTACAAGCCTGACCGTGGCCGCGTGACTTTTGCCGGGGAAGACATCACCGGCCTGTCACCGCGCGAAATAGCGCGCAAAGGCATATCCCGCTCCTTCCAGATCATGAACCTGTTTGACAGCTACACCGCGTTGGGCAACGTGCTGGTGGCCATGCCGCATGTGCGCAGGCAGGGGTTCAATGCCTGGCGTGACCTTGGGGCGGACACCACCGCGCAGCAGATGGCGGCGGCGGTGCTGGAGCGGGTGGGACTGAAGGGCAAGGAATATGTGCTGGCCAGCAGCCTGCCCTACGGCCAGCGGCGCGCGCTGGAAATTGGCGTGGCGCTTGCTGCCGAGCCGCGCATGCTGTTTCTTGACGAACCGACTGCAGGGTTGGGGGCCGAAGGCACAGCGCGGTTGATGGATCTGGTCAGGGAACTCAAGCGGCAGCTGACGATTGTGATCATTGAGCACGACATGAACTTTCTTTTCCGCCTGGCGGACCAGATTTTGGTCATTCACTGGGGACAGGTCATCACGCAAGGCACACCCGCCGAATTGCGGCAGAACGAATGGGTCCAGCGCTCCAACCTGGGAGCTTTGGCATGAACGCTGTCCTGAAGCCTTCGGCGGCTCCGGCCGACATGCTGGCTGTTGATCACATCGACACCTTTTACGGTGAAACACAGGTCCTGTTTGATGTGTCCCTGCGCGTCGGGGCCGGTGAGGTGGTGGCACTGCTCGGGCCCAACGGTGCAGGCAAGACCACCACGCTGCGCTCCATTCTGGGCCTGACTTCGCCGCGCACGGGCAGCATTGCATTCGATGGCTGCAACATCACACGCATGCCGACTCACGAGATCGCCAAGGCGGGCCTGGGCTGGGTTCCCGATGACAGACGCATTTTCCCAACGCTGACGGTGGCCCGCAATCTGGCCATCGCCCGAAAAGCCACCCGCTTTCGCAAGTGGAGCGAGAAAGAATGCTTTGAGATTTTCAGCGCCATGGAATACCTGATGGAGCGGGAATGCGAGAACCTCTCGGGCGGGGAAATGCAGATGGTGGCCATCTCCCGCGCGCTGCTGGGTTCACCCGGCCTGGTGCTGTTTGACGAACCCAGCCAGGGTTTGGCGCCCAAGGTCGTGCAGGACGTGATGAAGACCATCACCCGGCTGAAATCCGAAGGCATCGCCGTGCTGGTGGTCGAGCAGAACGTGCAGAGCGCACTGGCAGTGGCCGACCGCACCTACGTGATGAACATAGGCCAGATCGTTCATGAAGGCCCCGCAGCGGAGCTGCGCACCAACGCCGCCCTGCGTCGGCAACTTCTTGGAGTCTAGTCCGCATGAACCATCCTCTCTTGCGTGTTGAAAACGTTGCCAAGCAATACCGGTGCGGGCTGTTCCGGAAAACAAGCACCTTCTCCCTGAACGCCGACTTTGAGGTGGACAAGCCCTGTGTGATCGGCGTCATGGGGCCCAACGGCTCCGGCAAGACCACGTTGTTTGAAATGATCACAGGAAGCAACCTTCCGAGTTCGGGGCGTGTGCTGGTCAATGGCCAGGATATCCACCGGGTGCGGACCAGAGAGCGCGACCGGCTGGCAGTGCACTACCACCAGTCTTACCAGGTCAGGTCTTTCCAGAAGAGCAAGCCCGACTTCATGTTGAACCACGCTACCGGCAACTCGCCGCTGGTGCATTTGTTCGACGAGCCGCAATTCAACACCCAGGACGGCTACATCGGCTTCATGCTCGATTTTTTCGCACGGCTCAGAAGCAACGGGCGTCTTGTCTTCCTATGCCTTCACCCCAACGAGCCGTACCACATCGATATTCTGCGCAGGAGCTGTGAACGATTCATCTTTGTACAAAAGGGGGTTGTCACGCAGGCCGCCGACTTCGCCAGCCTGACAGCCGATCCGCGCGTGCGCGCCTACCTCGGTGCGCTGGCCCCGGCTCTTTGAACGACACCACATTCCGATGCGCCGCCGCCGTTCCAGTCTGCCTGATCTTCAGCGGCGGCACCGCCTGTCTGCTCCCTCACCCATGGGCAGGCACGGCTTTGGCGCGTTCCTGTGCCAAAGCCACATACCAGTCGAGGCAGCCGGGGTTGGCCATCGCGTCGCGGTTGACCACCTTGTCGATAGGCTGGCCGAGCAGCAGTTTCTTGATCGGCAATTCCTGTTTTTTGCCCGACAGCGTGCGCGGGATCTCCGCCACCTGGAAAATGTCGTTCGGTACGAAACGCGGGGACAGCGCGGTCTTGATGGCATTGTTCAGTTTCGCCTTCATCGCATCGTCCAGCGCCACACCCTCACGCAGGACCACAAATAGCGGCATGTAGCTTTCGCGGCCCAGGTACTCCAGGTCCACCACCATGGCGTCCATCACTTCAGGCAAGGCCTCAACCGCGCTGTAAAGCTCGCTGGTACCCATGCGCAGGCCGTGACGGTTGATGGTGGCATCCGAACGCCCATAAATGATGCAGCCGCCCGACGGCGTGATCTTGAGCCAGTCGCCATGGCGCCAGACATTCGGGTACATGTCGAAGTAGCTGGACAGGTAGCGCTTGTTGCCTTCGTCGCCCCAGAAGTACAAGGGCATGGAGGGGATGGGCTGGCTGCAGACCAGCTCGCCAACTTCGCCGATGACCGGTTCACCTGCTTCGTTCCAGGCCTCAACGGCGCAGCCGAGCAGGCGGCATTGCATCTCACCCGGCACCTGCGGCAACTCGCGGTTGCCCCCTATGAAAGCGCCCGCGAAGTCCGTACCGCCCGAGATGTTGCACCACCAGATGTCGCCCCCACGCTCCTTCAGCCTTCGAAACTGCGCAGTGCCCCAGCGCTGCGCTTCTTCGGACAAAGGCGAACCTGTGGTACCCAGCGCGCGCGCCTGACTGAGATCGCCACATGCCGACAGATCAATCCCCGCCTTCATGCAATTCGCAAAGAACGCCGCGCCTGCGCCGAAAAAAGTCACCCCCAGTTGCGCAGCGAAGCGCCACAAAGTCGTCCAGTCGGGCTTGTCTTTGCTGCCGCCGGGGTTGCCGTCGTAGATGCAGCAAGTGGTGCCGTTGAGCAGGCCGCTCACCTGTGCGTTCCACATCACCCAGCCGGTGGAGCTGTACCAGTGGAAGCGCTCGCCCCGGGAATTGGGCGCGTAGCTGCAACCGATGTCGTTGTGCAGGGTTTTGAGCGCCAGCGCCACGATGACCGTGCCGCCGTGCCCGTGCACGATGGGTTTGGGCAAGCCGGTGGTGCCGCTGGAATACACAATCCAGAGCGGATGATCGAACGGCAGCCACATCGGCTCGAAGACCTGAGTTTGGGCATCATTTCGGGCTGTAGCTCTTTCCATTTGGGCGCAACCAGCTATTGATTTTGTAGCATCCAGATTGCCATGAACAATCACATGCTGCACGCTGGGCAGGGCGGCACGCAGCTCCTCCAGCACGGCCGTCCGGTCCAAATCGCGCCCACCATAAGTCACGCCATCGCAGGCAATCAGCACCTTGGGTTCTATCTGCCTGAAGCGGTCCAGCACGGCGTTGGTGCCCATGTCCGGCGCACAGATGCTCCAGACGCCACCAATGCTGACCACCGCCAGGAAGGCAACCATGGCCTCGGGAATGTTGGGCAGGTAGGCGGCGACGCGATCACCCGGCTGTACCCCTTGCGCCTGGAGGTGCAGGGCCAGTGAAGCCACCTGGCCGCGCAGTTCCCGCCAGCTCAGCTCCTTCGGCGGTTCACCGCCGGCCAGGCTTTTTTCGTTGTGGCTGATGATTGCAGGGAAGCCCGTGGCGTGTGCCTTGTCCACATGGCGAAAGACCTGCCGCGCATAGTTGAACTGCGCACCCGGAAACCAGCGCGCACCCGGCATCCGGTTATTAACCAGCACGTCGTCGTGCGGCGTCGGCGACTGCAGTTCAAAGTAGTCCCAGATGCTTTGCCAGAAGGCATCAAGGTCTGTGACCGACCATTGCCACAGCGCGTCGTAGCTATCGAACACCAAGCCGCGGGTGTCTCGCAGCCAGTCCTGGTAAAGACGTATTTGAGGAAGGTAGGGAGCGCTCATCTTCCAAGCCTAGCAGTTCGCCGCGGCTCCGGCTGTCTCTGTTTTCTAGCGTCCCCCTGCCCGTAGCATTTCTCAGGGTTTGTACGAATGTCTAACTATTTTGTACGAACGTACAATTTGTACGCTCAGCCCCGAATCACCGTAAGGAGACTCCCCATGATCAACCGTCGACACTTCATGCACACCACCGGCAGCGCCGCCGCTTTGGCAAGCCTTGGCCTCCCACTGATCAGCCACGCCCAGTCCTCGCTGGAAGTGGCGCGCATTGTTTCCGGCTTTCCGCCCGGTGGCACGGTGGATGTGCTGGCCCGGCGCGTGGCCGACAAGCTGCGCGGCAACTACGCCGCCAGCATGCTGGTGGAAAACAAGCCGGGCGCGGCCGGCCAGATTGGCGTCATCACCGTCAAGGACGGCAACCCCGACGGCAGCACTTTGCTGCTGACGCCTTCTTCCATGCTGTCGATCTACCCCTTCACCTATCCCAAGCTGCAGTACAAGCTTGAGGACGTGGCGCCGGTATCCGTCGGCGCCTACATCAACCACGGGCTGGCTGTGGGGCCTGGTGTCCCGCCGGATGTGAAGACGCTGAAGGAGTTTCTGGCCTGGGCCAAGGCCAACCCGGACAAGGCCAATTTTGGCAGCCCCGGCGCCGGTTCGATGCCGCACATGATTGGTGTCCTGCTCAGCAAGTTCACTGGCGTGGAATTGCGGCACATCCCCTACCGCGGCACCGTGCCGGGCGTGCAGGACCTGCTGGGTGGGCAGATTTCCTCGTTCTGCGGTCCGATTGGGGACTACATTCCGCACGTTAAAACCGGCAAGCTGCGTGTACTGGCCATCTCCGGCAAAGTACGCTCCTCTTTCCTGCCAGAAACGCCCTCCTTGCGCGAGCTCGGCCACCCCTTGACGGTGCGCGAGTGGTATGGCTTTTTCCTGCCAGGAAAAGCCAAGCCGGAAGTGGTGCGGCGCGCTTCAGCCTATCTGCAGGCGGCCCTGAGCCAGGCAGACCTGCAGGAGTATGGCAAGCAGTTCGGCCTGGAAATCCAGTCCTCTTCCGCCCCAGCCCTGGCTGAATTGCTGCAGGCCGATGCCAACGAGTGGCGCCGCCTGATCAAGCAGGTAGGCTTCACTGCCGAATCCTGAGTCCCGTCTCATGCGCCTTTGTACTTTTCTTGTTGACGATCGCCAGGAGCTTTGCGCGCTGGTCGATGGCGACACGCAGCTTGTGCGGCTACTGGCTGCCAACGCCCGCCTGGGCCAAGCCGATCCGCAGCTCACTGACATGCTGGCCTTCCTGACAGCAGGCGAAGCCGGACGCGAAGCAGGCCAGGCCGCGCTGGACTTCGCACTGCAGCACCGACCTGAAGGCGTGATCCGCAGTGTGGAAGACCCGGGCGTGCAACAACTGGCGCCGCTGCCGCGGCCCGAATCAATCCGCGAGTTCATGACCTTCGAGCAACATGTGATCAATTGCGCGCGCAAGTTCGGCATGAAGCCCTGGCGTGCCCGGCTTGACGAATGGGTGGAGACAGCGTTTGGCCGCCGGCATACGCGCGCCTACCGGGAAAGCCGGCCCTGGTACGAACGCCCGGTGTATTACAAGGGAAACCGTTTTGCCGTGGTTGGCCACAACGCCGAAGTGCGCATCCCAACCTACACCCGCGCCTTCGACTGGGAACTCGAATTCGGTATCGTGCTCGGCAAGGGCGGGCGCAACATTCCCAAAGACAAGGCGCGCGAGCACATCGGCGGCTACGTGGTCTTCAATGATTTCTCGGCGCGCGACATCCAGGGCCGTGAGATGGGCGGGCGCCTCGGCCCCGCCAAGGGCAAGGACTTCGATACCGGCAACGCCATCGGTCCGGTGCTGGTCACGCCCGATGAAATACCGGACCCTTACAACCTGACCATGACGGCACGCATCAACGGCGAGGAAGTCTCGCGCGGCCATTCCGGCGGCATGCGTTTCAGCTTCGAGGACATCATCGCCTACGTTTCGCAGGACGAAACGCTGTATCCCGGTGAGTTCTTTGGATCGGGCACGGCCACCCTGCCCGAATCCGGCCGTGATCGCCGCGGCTGCGGCGTCGAGATGGGCCGCTTCCTGAAAGCCGGCGACGTGATCGAGCTGGAGGTCGAGCGTCTCGGTATTCTGCGCAACACAATCACCCAAGGATGAGCCCCGCATGAGCACTGCTGCCCGCCCCCCCGCCAAACGCCGCGCTGACACCCCGGTCCGACCCGACCGCCGGCAGAACATCCTGCTGGCCGCCGAGAAGCTGTTTGCCAAGCACGGCTACCACGCGGTGTCGATCCGCCACATCGCCGACGAAGCCCAGGTGCCGCTGGCTCTCGTGGGCTACTACTTCGGCGCCAAGCACGAGCTTTATCACGCGATCTTCGAGCACTGGAGCACGACCATCAACGAACGCCTGGCCGCGCTGGCGCTGGCCGTGGCCGATGAAAGCGGCGACCGCCTGACCCGCATCGTCGAGGCCTTTATCGCCCCCGTGATCCGCCTGCGCGCGAGCGCCGAAGGCGAGTTCTACGCGCTGCTCATGACGCGCGGCCTGGCGCTGCAAAGCGAAGAGGAAGACGCGATCATCCGGGAGTTTTTTGATCCGATGGCCAACGCCTTCATCCAGGCCTTTCACACCACGCTGGCGGCTGAGTTTCCCGAAGTCACACAGCCACAGGTCGTCTGGTGCTACCAGTTCGCGCTGGGTGCGCTACTGCACCACATCGGTGACCGGCGCGTGCATCGCCTGTCGCAAGGGGAAAACCGCCCGAACGACCCAGCCGCCATGCCGCTACTTATCGCCTTTATTGCGCATGGCATGCGCGGTGCCATGCAGCATTCCCATCCATCCATTCCTGCCAGGAAGAAACCATGACACGCCGCATTGTTGACATCTCCATGCACCTCGAAAACGACGTGCAATCCGATCCGCCGGGCATGGGCCCGAAGATCAGCTACATCAATCACCAGATGAGCTACCCCGACCTCGCGCAGTTCTTTCCCGGCCTGAAGCAGGAAGACCTGCCCGACGGCGAGGCCTGGGCGGTGGAAAACGTCCAGCTCAACACGCACAACGGCACGCACCTCGACGCGCCGTATCACTTTGCCTCGACCATGGACGGCGGCCAGCGCGCGCTGACCATCGACGAGGTCGATTTGAACTGGTGCCTGCAACCCGGCGTGAAGCTCGACTTCCGCCACCTGCCCGATGGCTACGTGGTGCAGCCCGCCGATGTGGAGGCCGAGCTTGCGCGCATAGGACATGAACTCAAGCCATTGGAAATTGTGGTGGTGCACACCCGCGCCGGCAGCGCTTACGGTGAGGCCGACTACATCCGCGCAGGCTGCGGCATGGGTTATGAAGCGACGATGTACCTGCTGGAACGCGGCGTGCGCCTGACCGGCACCGATGCCTGGAGCTGGGACGCCCCGTTCGCCTACACCGCCAAAAAATACGCTGAAAGTGGCGACGCCGACCTGATCTGGGAGGGCCACAAGGCCGGCCGCGACATCGGTTACTGCCACCTCGAGAAGCTGCATAACCTCGAAGCCCTGCCGGGCCATGGTTTCAGCATCGCGTGCTTCCCCGTGAAAATTCGAGGCGCCTCGGCGGGCTGGACCCGGGCCGTAGCGATCTTTGACTGATGACTTGCCATCCGGGTTGCCAGGCAGTGGCAGACCAGGACGGGCCGCACGGCAAATGCCGGTGGTTGCCCTGAACCCTGATTCTGCCGGGATCAATCTTCCCGGATGGAGACGCGCTGGCGCAGGCCGAACCCTAGTTCGGGCCACCCTTCAGCTGGGCTTCCGCTTCGGCCATCGGAACCATGCCGTTTTTGCCTTGCATCCTGTTCCATGCGGCTGAGTGATAGCGGTTCCATTCCTTCTTCGAAACCATGCCGTCACCGTTCGTGTCCATGGAACCCGTCGCCGCGGCACCGGTCTTGGCGCCTACCTTCATGTCGGCTTTCGCCGCCGCCTTGCCACCCGATGCAGACGGGTTGATTTTTTCTGACGCTGCGGCACCACCCGTGCCAGCCGTGGGATCCGGAGCAGACAAGGTTGAGCCGACAGCTTTTTTGGTATCAACCTTGGTTTCGGCCTTGACTGCAGGGGTGCCGCCGGAGGCATTGGGGTTGCTTTGCGCCGAAGGCGTGGTCACAACGCCTGCTGGCGCCTGGGCAAATGCTGCACTGCAGGCCAAAGCTGCCAGCGCCAGGACAAATGATTGCTTTTTCATGGGTATCTCCAAATAGTTAGAGAGTTAGAGCGGTTTGCTCTTCAACATCTTTTCCCGCTCCCCGGGCCCTCGCTGTAGGATGAACACGGCGCCGACCGTCAGCTCCAACCGGCGATGCCCGGGAGACAAGCGGCGCAAGGCATCACCCTGCACACGCTTTCGCACAAGTGTGCTAATATCTGTTTTATGGAAGCCATGGACGCGAAAACCCAGAAAAGCGAAATGACCCGCGCGGCGATTGTCGGCGCGGCACTGGACCTGGCTTCAGCCGAAGGGCTCGAAGCCATCACCCTGCAGGCTGTCGCCGACAGACTGGGCTTGTCCAAGAGCGGTGTGTTTTCGCGCATCGGTTCACGCGAGGCGCTGCAAAAGGCAGTGATCGGCGAGTTTGGCCGGCGCTTCATTGCCGAAGTGTTTGTGCCCGCCATGCAAAAACCCAAGGGGCTGCCCCGGCTGGATGACATCGTGCAGCGCTGGATTGTTCGCATGCGTGACGTCGAGGTCCATACCGGTTGCATCTACACCGCCGGTGCGTTCGAGCTGGACGACCGCGAGGGCGAGCTGCGCGAAACCCTGCTGCAAGAGGTCACGCGGTGGCGCGCCGCGCTGCGGCGTACGGTGCAACAGGCCATTGAGGCCGGCCACCTGAAGGCCGACACCGACCCGGAACAGCTGGTCGGTGAAATCAATGCCATTTCCATCGGGCTGTTGCATGACGCCCGTTTTTTACGTGATTCGCGCGCCGCCGAACGGGCCCAGGCCAGTTGGCAGCGCCTGATGAAAAGTTACCAGGCTTGAAGTGTTGTTCCGCCCCACAAGGGCTTTTTGTCGGTCCATATTTCGCACAACCGTGCGGAGAAAGGAAATGCCATGTTGTTCCTCTTTGTCGCCATTGCCGTTTTTGCCGGTGTTCACGCGGTCCGCGCCACCCTTGCCTCGCTGCGCTCTTTGCCGCGCAGCAATGAAGACTGGATCTGGTACTGATCCGTCAAACCAGGAGTCCCTTTCATGACCCGCACTTCCCTTGAAGCCACCGCTGCGTATTACAGCGCCAGCCCCACCACCAAACTGTTTCGCTGGGGCCTGGGCGCATCGCAACGCCTCTGGCCGGCGCTGGCCGTTCGCGCAGCCTACCGCCTGTTTGGCACACCCTTGCCGCCCAAATGGCTGAGCCGCCGGAGGGTCTGGGGGCCGGACTGGCGCATCAACCGCTGGGCGTTCGAAGACGCCAGCCTGACGCTGTACACACGGCCGGTGGCGCCCCACGGCCCGGTCGTGCTGCTGGCCCACGGCTGGGGCGGCCACGCCGGCCAGATGGTGGCACTGGCCGATACCCTGCAGGCACAGGGCCTGCGGCCGGTGCTGCTTGAAATGCCGGCGCACGGCCGCAGCGCCGGCTTCACCAGCAACCTGCCGCAGTTTGCACGCGCCCTTGACTACGCCGTCGCGCGTCTGCGCCAGGAAGGCCACCAGGTGCAGGCGCTGGTCGCGCATTCGCTGTCGGCCAACGCAAGCGCCTACGCGGCCAGCCGCGGCCTGCCGGTCGGCAAGCTGGTGCTGCTCGCGCCCCCGGCCTCACCATACGAATACACCCGGCTGTTTGCACATGTGTTCGGCCTGCACGAGACCACGCGGGCAGCCATGCAACGGCGCATCGAAGCCCGCGAGGGAATACTGATGCCGCAGTTCGAACCCGCCGCAGTCGGCCCGCGCATTGCCCAGCCCACCCTGGTAATCCATGACCGCCGCGACAGCATCAACCGTTTTGCCGATGGCGTGGCTTACAGCGAGGCGATTGCCGGCGCGCGCTTGCTGGCAACCGATGAGCTTGGCCACAGGCGCATCCTGAAAGACGAGGGCGTACTGCGCGAGATAGCCGATTTTGTCGGCCGCTGACTAGAGCCTTTCGCCCACCCCTTGTGCCGCGCGTCCGTTACCCCTAGGATGGCGCCACTTACAAGGAGTGGGACATGGACAAACCAACAGGTGTATTCAGCTGGACGGAAAAGAGCAGCGCGGTGCTGCAGCAGGGCGGCGTGATCGGCCCTGACGAGCGCCTGCCCTGGCCGCAGACCGCGGTCATGGGCGTGCAGCACGTGATTGCGATGTTCGGAGCCACCGTGCTGGCGCCCATCCTGATGGGCTTCGATCCCAACATTTCCATCCTGATGAGCGGCATCGGCACGCTGATTTTCTTTCTCGCAACCGGCGGCAAGGTGCCCAGCTACCTCGGCTCGAGTTTTGCCTTTATCGGTGTGGTGATCGCGGCCACAGCGTATGCCGGCAAGGGGCCCAACCCCAACATCGGTGTGGCGCTGGGCGGCATCATTGCCTGCGGCCTGCTGTACACCATCATCGGGGCCATTGTGCAGGCCGTGGGCACCGGCTGGATAGAACGCTGCATGCCACCGGTGGTCACCGGTGCCGTGGTGGCAGTAATCGGCCTGAATCTGGCCGGCATCCCGATCAAGAACATGGCCGCCAGCAACTTCGACTCGTGGATGCAGGTCGTGACCTTCGTCAGCGTGGCGCTGGTTGCCGTGATGACACGCGGCATGGTGCAGCGCCTGCTGATCCTGGTGGGCCTGATTGTCGCGACGCTGGTCTACGCGGTGCTGACCAACGGGCTGGGGCTGGGCAAACCGGTGGACCTTTCTCCCATTGCCAATGCCGCCTGGGTCGGCATGCCCGGCTTTGCGGCCCCGGTCTTCAGCGCAAGCGCCATGCTGCTGATTGCGCCGGTGGCCGTCATCCTCGTGGCCGAAAACCTCGGCCACATCAAGGCGGTGACCGCCATGACCGGCAAGAACCTCGACCAGTACATGGGCCGGGCCTTCATAGGCGATGGCGTGGCCACCATGGTCTCGGGCGCATCCGGCGGCACCGGCGTCACCACCTACGCCGAAAACATCGGCGTCATGGCTGCAACAAAAATCTATTCGACGGCGGTGTTCGTGGTCGCCGGCCTGATTGCGGTGGTGCTCGGCTTCAGCCCCAAGTTCGGCGCGCTGATCCAGGCCATTCCGCTGCCGGTGATGGGCGGGGTCAGCATTGTGGTGTTTGGCCTGATTGCGGTGGCCGGCGCCAAGATCTGGGTCGACAACAAGGTGGATTTTTCGGACAACAAAAACCTGCTTGTGGCAGCCATCACGCTGGTACTGGGCACCGGTGACTTCACGCTGAAATTCGGCCAGTTTGCGCTGGGGGGCATCGGCACGGCCACCTTTGGCGCCATCCTGCTGTACGCCCTGCTCAATCGCAGGAAGTAGACAGGGCAGCAAGTGCCCCGCCTGAGCGGGCTTACTTCGCCTGTACCCTCGCGAGCGCAGCCTTGGTGGCTGCAAGCTCGCGTTCCACATCGGCACGCTCGCCGATTTCCTGCTCCAGCAGCTCGTTGACATGCGCGAGATCGGCGGCAGATTCCTGGATCTTGCCTTCCAGCTCGCCTGTTCTTTCCAGCGCCAGCGCCACATCGCCGGTTTGAATATGGTCGGGGATGGTCTGTTTGAGCACCGCGTTGATCACAAACAGCTCGGCACTGGACTGTTTCACGGTTTCCTCGACAGTTTCATTCCGGTCAAGCGCACGTTCCAGAGGTGTTTCCGCCGACGGTGCCGGAGGTTTTAGGGCAAATCGCGCAAAATGTTCAGGCGGTTCCGCCGCGGTCAGGGCTTTCCTGCGGGCTTGGATGCGGGCTTTGGTTGGGGTGCAGGGTCCGGATTGAAGATATTGCCCAGTTTCGCGCCCAGTCGGGCACCAATCGCCGTGCCCACACCGGGCAGCACGGCGGTACCAAGCACCGCGCCGGCGATGGCGCCACGGGGAACGGAAACGGCCACCTTGTCCACCGGCCCGCTGAGCTGGAGCGGAACCCCGACGACACCGTCCACCAGGTCCACCGCAAAATCTGCCTCGATCTGGCGGTTGGCAAGACGGGCCTGGCCCGAGGCACTCAGCACGCCCGAACTGGCTTTGATGTTGGTGTAGGTGGTCACCATGCCCTGCGGTGTGTTCTGGGTGTCCATCTGGCCGGTGACCGAATCAAGCGCTGTCTGCCCGGCATGCTCTTTGCCGAGACTTCGGATCGCCTTGTCCAGGTCAAAGCGCAGCAGCGTGGAGTGGCCCATGGTGAAAGCTGTCCGGGTATGCAGCGATTGTGCGAGTTCGCCCACGGTGCTGCCGGCAGCAGAGAGCTGGGTATTGCCCGAAGCCTTGCCTGCAATGACGGGCTTTCGGTTGAAGGCCGCGATGGCGCTGGCCACATCGACCTCGGCGGGCTGCAGCCGGCCTTCGAGCTGCATCCGGCCGCTGTCGCGGATCTGCAGCGCCACTTCGCCATGGGCCGTCCCCCCGCCCACATTGATCCGGGTGGTCCAACGGTCTTCCTGTCCCTGGCGGGTCAGGGTCAGGTCCGTGGCGGGCTGAAAGCCGGGCCGACGCACGCGCGCCTGCCGCGGCCGCCAATTCGCATCAAAGTCGATCTCGCCGTCATACACCACGGCGACGCCATGGCGCGATATCCAGGTCAGGTTGCGAAACACGAAGCGTTCAAGCGGTGTAGCGGCAACATCGGAGGCCAAGCCTGGCGGCCGCGCGTCCAGCGCACGCAGAGACAGTTGCGGCACCACCGCGCCATCAAGCTCGATGCGGTCAAATTGCAGCCGCCGGGCAAGCAGGGCGCCAAGGTTCGGATAAGCGGTGAGTTTCTTGACCGTGATGGCACGCGGCTGGTCAGTCGCAGCATCTTCGATCACCACCGCAGGCACCGGCAGGAGCTGCCAATGCAGCGCGCCCAGCGCCACGGGAACGCCAAGCCGGCTTTCGAGTTCCGCGCTGGCATGAGCTGCCAGGTCCTCGTCGCTGGGCAGGAAGACCACCAGCGCCAGCCAAGCCAAGCCAAGCACTGCAGCGATGCTACCGGCGGCGACTGTCCATTTCCGTTTTTTTTGCATGCTTTTCCCGCTGTTGATGCCCTGCCTCCACCTGCCCGCTGCTTCGTCCACCTTAACTGGCAGCGGGCGCAGCTCTTGTAGGCCGCAATCTCTTTATAGTCGGGGCTTCCCGGACTTTCTGAACCCTTTGGAACTGCGATGCCTACCTGGAAAAGACCAATTTCTGTCGAACTGCTCACTCTTCACAACGCCAACAGCGCAGTGACACACCTGGGCATTGAATTCCTGGAGGTCGGCGACGACTTCATCCGCGCACGCGTGCCGGTAGACGACCGCACGCGCCAGCCTTACGGCCTGCTGCATGGCGGCGTGTCGGTGGTGCTGGCTGAAACACTGGGCTCCTGCGGTGCCGCCTTTGCCGCGCCCGAAGGCCACCGCACCGTCGGGCTGGACATCAACGCCAATCACCTCAAGGGCGTCACCAGCGGCTGGGTCACCGGCACGACCCGGCCGGTACACATAGGGCGCAGCACCCAGGTGTGGGCCATCGAGTTGACGAACGATGCCGGCGAGCTGACCTGCGTGTCGCGCATCACGATGGCGATGCTGATCCCGCGTTAAGAGAGAAATCGGCCATTAGCCCTTATAGGGTGGGCGCAATCAGCTATTAATACAGTAGCAACTGCAATTCAGTCCGCGGCCGACCGGGCCATGCGCTCGCTCTTCCAGTAGACGTCGTCGCCACCGTTCATGCGGTTGAGCACGCGCGACAGCACAAACAGCAGGTCGCTCAGGCGATTGAGGTAAAGCCGTGATGATTCTTTCAGGGTCTCGGCCTTGTCCAGCGCCACCACCGCGCGCTCGGCGCGGCGAGCGACGGTGCGGCATACGTGCGCCAGCGAAGCTGCGCGCGAGCCGGCCGGCAGGATGAACTCCTGCAGGCGCGGCAGGGTTGTGTTGTATTTTTCCAGTGCTGCGTCGAGCAGTTCCACCGCCTCAGGCTTCAGCAGCTCGAAGCCGGGAATCGACAACTCACCACCCAGGTTAAAGAGCTGGTGCTGCACCTCGACCAGCAGCTCGCGCACATCAACAGGCATCTCTTCGCACAGCAGTACGCCGATCTGGGAGTTGAGTTCATCGACATCGCCCATCGCGTGCACACGCAGGCTGTCTTTGGACACACGCGTGTTGTCGCCCAGGCCGGTGGTGCCGTTGTCTCCTGTACGGGTGGCAATCTGGGTCAGTCTGTTGGCCATGGCTAGTGAACTTCCGGCAGGCGCAGCCCGCGTTACGGGGGGAAAGAAAATGTGTTTGAAGCGCTGTACATGTCAGCGAGGCAACACCGTGCAAGAGTGCTGGCCGGACATGCCGGACTGCGGTGCAATGGCGTCCTGTTCAATTCCACGGACCCCTCGCCTCATGACTCCCACGCCTTATTTTATTCCCAACTTCGAAGTCCGCAGTGTGCTGCTGCTGGCCGCGCTGACCGTAGGCACAGCGCTGGTTACCCAGGCACAAATAGCCAGCCCGGGCACCCCGCCGGTACGGGCCATCCCTGTGGCCCAGGAGATTGAAGCGGCCTTCAAGCGTGCCGATGTCAACAACGACGGCCGCCTCAGCCGGCAGGAAGCGGCTCGTTTTCCCGTGATCGAGCAGCATTTCGACCAGATCGATACCAACCATGACCAGGTGCTCTCACCCGAGGAGTTTCAGGCAGCGCTCAAGACCTGACATCCGGTCGCGCTCGGGGCCATGGTTGCCCCTACTTCTGCAGGGGGCGGACACGTCGTAAACTGGGGCCAGCCTGGAGACACCCATGAACGCCCCCGCCCATCCCGACCACCTGCTGCCCCAACTCAATCTGCGCGCCATTCCGCCGGAACTGATCGAAGCCCTGAAAACACGATTTGCCGAACGCTGCTCCACCGCCCTCGTGGTTCGTGAGCAGCATGGGCGGGATGAGTCCTCGTTTGCAGCACCGCCGCCGGCCGCCGTGGTGTTTGCCGAAAGCACGGCCGATGTCGCCGATGCAGTGAAGCTGGCCGCGCAGCACCAGGTGCCGGTCATTCCTTTTGGTGTCGGCACCTCGCTCGAAGGCCACCTGCTGGCAGTGCAGGGCGGCATCAGCATCGACGTGAGCCGCATGAACAAGGTCCTGTCCATCAATGCCGAAGACCTGACCGTGACCGTGCAGGCCGGCGTCACGCGCAAGCAGCTCAATGAAGAGGTCAAAAGCACCGGCCTGTTTTTCCCGATCGACCCGGGCGCCGATGCCACGATAGGCGGGATGAGCGCCACACGCGCCAGCGGCACCAACGCCGTGCGTTACGGCACCATGCGTGAAAACGTGCTGGCGCTGGAGGTGGTGACCGCCAGCGGCGAAGTCATCCGCACCGGCACACGTGCCAAAAAATCTTCGGCAGGTTACGACCTCACGCGCCTGATGGTAGGTAGCGAAGGCACGCTCGGCGTCATCACCGAAATCACCGTCAAGCTGTACCCGCTGCCCGAGGCCATCTCGGCGGCCATCTGCTCTTTCCCCAGTATCGAAGCTGCGGTACGCACCACCATCCAGATCATCCAGCTCGGTGTTCCGATTGCACGTGTCGAGCTGATCGACGCCAACACCGTGCGCATGGTCAACGCCTACGCCAAGCTGGGCTTGCGCGAGGAGCCCATGCTGCTGATGGAGTTTCACGGCTCACCCAACAGCGTCAAGGAACAGGCCGAGACCGTGCAGGAAATTGCGGCCGACATGGGCGGCAACGCCTTCGAGTGGGCCAGCACCCCTGAAGAGCGCACACGCCTGTGGACAGCGCGGCACAACGCCTACTTCGCGGCCATCCAATCGCGCCCCGGCTGCCGCGCGATTTCGACAGACACCTGTGTGCCGATTTCACGCCTGGCCGACTGCCTGCTCGACTCGGTCAGCGAAGCCGACGCCAGTGGCATTCCCTATTTCCTGGTCGGCCACGTGGGCGACGGCAACTTCCACTTCGGCTACCTGATCGATCCGGACAAGCCCGAAGAACGCGTGACCGCCGAAGCGCTGAACCACACCCTGGTGACACGTGCGCTGAGCCTGGAAGGCACCTGCACCGGCGAACATGGTGTCGGCCTGCACAAGATGGACTTCCTGGTCACCGAAGCCGGCGACGGCGCGGTGAACATGATGCGCACCATCAAACGTGCGCTGGATCCGCACAACATCATGAATCCGGGCAAGATTTTCACGCTGTAAGCCATGCGTGAGTTCCGGCTCTGCAGCCTGACGGCCTTCAGGCAGGGTCCGGCCGCGCCAGGCTCTGCGAAGGCCGGCGCAAGGTGGCGTCAAAGGGGTTGATGCGGGCACCGATGCCTGCAGCTTCGCGCTGGAGCAGTTCCACCACGGTCGGTAAACGATCAGGGCTCAGGCGTGAGGAGATCGTGCCCACGCTCAGTGCGGCTACCGCGCGGCCGTCACGATCGAGCACAGGCACGGCCACGCCGGCCATGCCTTCAAGCAGGCCGGTGTTGCGCCCCGCATAACCGAGCTGGCGCACACGCTCGATTTCGGTCCGCAGGTAAACCTCGTCAAGTACACCGTACTCGCGCACGCGCGGCAGGTTAAACCGGATCACTTCCTCGCGCTCGGCCTCGGGCAGCAAGGCCAGGATGGCCAGGCTGCCCTGGCCTATGCCCAGCGCCACCCGGCCCCCGATGTCGCCGGTGAATGAGCGTATCGGGAACGGCCCCTCGCTGCGGTCCAGGCACACGGCGTCGAAGCCGCTGCGCACCAGCAGGAAGATGGTGTCACCCAGGCTGGCGCACAGCCGCAGCATGGACGGGCGGCACAAGGCCCGCAGGTCCATCGAGTTGCCGGCCTGTGCGGCCAGCGCGAAAAAATCGATGCTCAGGCGATAAAGCCTGGACGAAGCGTCCTGCTCCACGATGTGCTCGGCCACCAGGCTTTGCAGCAGGCGATGGGTGGTGGCCTGGGTCAGGCCGGTGGCTTTTGCAAGGTGCGTGATACGCCCGCCGCTGGCCTGGGTGGCGGCCAGCGCGCGAATGATGGCAAAGGCCCGTTGCACGCTGCTGGAGGCGCTTTCTTCGTTTTTCATTTCATCTCTTTGAGCGGAATAGAGAGCCATTTAATTTGATTTGCATTCCATTCTACGGAATTACTTGCACAAAAATCTCTATATACGGAATAAGCTATTGACGCTTTTTTATCCTATGCCCTAGCATGAATGTCGTCAAAGCGTCTTCAGGCAGCACGTTCCAGCGCTAATCGCCCTTCAAATTTCCCCGTGTTTGCGGAGGTATCCATGTCTTTCCTGACCCTGGCGAATGTGAGCAAGTCCTACGGCGCCACACATGCCGTGATCGACATGAACCTGTCGGTGGAAAAAGGTGAATTTGTCTCGCTGCTCGGACCATCGGGCTGCGGCAAAACCACCACGCTGCAGATGATTGCGGGGTTTTCCGACGTTACGGCCGGGCGCATCACGCTCGATGGCCGCGACATCACCCACGCCAAACCGAACAGCCGCGGCCTTGGCATCGTGTTTCAGAGCTACGCGCTGTTTCCCCACATGAGCGTGGAGGGCAATGTGAGTTTTGGCCTGGAAATGCGGCGCATGCCCAATGCCGAACGCGCAGAACGCGTGAAGGCGGCGCTGGCCCTCGTGCATCTGGAAGCGCATGCCGCACGTTATCCGCGCGAACTGTCGGGCGGCCAGCGCCAGCGGGTCGCACTGGCCCGCGCCCTGGTGATCGAACCGCCGGTGCTGCTGCTCGACGAGCCGCTCTCCAACCTCGACGCCAAGCTGCGCGAGGAAATGCAGTTCGAGCTGCGGCAGATCCAGCGCAAGGTCGGCACCACCACCGTGATGGTCACGCATGACCAGACGGAGGCCATGTCCATCAGCGATCGCGTGGTGGTGATGGAAGCCGGGCGCGTGACGCAGATCGACCAGCCGCACCGCCTGTACGAACATCCGCAAACGCGTTTTATTTCCAGTTTTGTCGGCAAGGCCAACCTGCTCGAAGGCCGCGTGACAGCGAACGGCGCCTGGGCCACCGTGGATCTCGGCGCGGTGCCCCTGGAGGTGGAGGCTCCCGGGCTGGTCGCGGGTGATGCAGTGGTGCTCAGCCTGCGGCCCGAAAAAATCCGGCTGGTGCCCGCGGGCCGGGGGCGTCTGGACGGTACGGTGCGCCAACGTTTTTTCCTGGGCAGCCAGTGGCTTTATCAAGTAGCAACAGCCGCCGGCGAGCTGGTGGTGGTCTGCTCCAACGACGGCGCGGCGCCCGCCGAAGAGGGCACGCACATTGGACTGGACTGGACAGCGCAGCAGGTGCGCCTCCTGCCCGGCGCCCGGCATCTGGCGCAGGAGACAGCCCCGGCACAGGAAACACAGGCATGAACGCTGCCGTGCCGATGCCAGCCACTCACCGGCCCGGCACCGCCCGTGCGCCATGGCTGCTGTCGGCTCCGGCCTTCCTGCTGTTTATCTGCCTGCTGCTGGTGCCGCTGGTCCTCACGGCCGTGCTGTCCTTCCAGGTGTTCGACCACGCCAGCGGCGTCAAGAACAGTTTCACCCTGTCTCATTACGCCGCGGTGCTGACGGACGACTATTACCACCGCATCTTCTGGCGAACCTTCTGGATCTCTGCGCTCACCACCTTCATCTGCGTGCTGGTCGGTGCGCCCGAGGCCTATGTGCTCAGTCGCATGCGCAGCCCGTGGCGCTCCATCCTGCTGCTGGTGGTGCTGGCGCCCCTGCTGGTGTCGGTGGTGGTGCGCGCCTTCGGCTGGAGCATGCTGCTCGGTCCAGAAGGCCTGGTGAACCAGGCCATTCGCGCCATGGGCCTGCCAACCATGCGCATCCTCTACACCGAAGCGGCCGTCATCATCGCGCTGGTGCACGTGATGCTTCCCTTCATGGTGATCCCGGTCTGGACCTCGCTGCAAAAGCTCGACCCCGGCGTGGAAAATGCCGCGCTGTCGCTCGGGGCTTCGCCCTTCACCACCTTGCGCCGCATTATTTTTCCGCAGGTGCTGCCGGGTGTCCTGTCGGGCAGCCTGATCGTGTTCGGCCTGAGCGCCAGCGCCTTCGCCATCCCCGGGCTGCTGGGCGGACGGCGCCTGAAGATGGTGGCAACCGTGGTGTACGACGAATACCTGCACGAGCTCAACTGGCCGCTGGGCGCGGCGATTGCACTCACGCTGCTTCTGGCCAACCTGGTGTTGATGCTCAGCTACAACCGCGTGCTTGAGCGTTCCTACAAGAAATCCATGGGCTAAGGGCTGCAGCATGTCAAAAAACGGCCCCATCGCACTCCTCTTCAACGCCTTCGTCATCGCCTTCATGATGGCACCGCTGGTCATCGTCTGCGTGGTGGCCTTCACACCCGAGAACACGCTCACCATCCCCACCACGCAGTTCTCGCTGCGCTGGTTCAGGGCGGTGTTTGCCCATTCCGACTTTGTGCAGTCCTTCCGGAACAGCCTGTGGCTGGCCTTCCTGTCGGCCACGCTGGCCACCGTGCTTGCCGTTCCTGCCGGGCTGGCGATTGCGCGCCACAGCTTTCCGGGGCGCGACTTCCTCAACGGCCTGTTCCTCTCGCCGCTGATCATTCCGCACCTGGTGCTGGGCGTGGCGCTGCTGCGCACTTTTTCGCTGATAGGCGCCACCGGCAGCTTCTTCTGGCTGGCACTGGCACATGTGGTCATCATCACGCCCTATGCGCTGCGCCTGGTGCTGGCATCCGTGGCGGGCAGCGACCGCAGCGCGGAGCAGGCCGCCCTGTCGTTGGGCGCCAGCCAAGCCACGGTGTTCCGGCGCATCACGCTGCCGATGATCCTGCCCGGCGTGACCGGTGGCTGGCTACTGGCGTTCATCAACAGTTTTGACGAAGTGACCATGTCGATCTTTGTCACAGCACCGTCGACTGTGACCTTGCCGGTGCGCATGTACATGTATGCCACCGAATCGATCGATCCGCTTATGGCGGCGGTCTCCGCGCTGATGGTGGCGCTGACGGCCGTTGCCATGCTGGTGCTGGACCGCGTGTACGGCCTTGACAAGATCCTGGTGGGTCATCGATGAACCCGCCCCTTTCTCCAGGAAAAACCATGGGACTGCTCATGCGCGTGGCCGAAACCGGCCGCACGCCGGTGCGCTTTGTGCTCAATGGCCAGGCCCTGACCGCACTGGCCGGCGACACCGTGCTGACCGCGGTGCTCACCAATTCGGCACAGCTGCGCAACAGCGAATTCAGCGGAGAACCGCGCGCCGGTTTTTGCCTGATGGGGGCCTGCCAGGACTGCTGGATTGCCACGGAGTCTGGACAGCGCCTGCGCGCCTGCGGCACCTTGATTGAAGAAGGTATGCGTCTGGTGACAGGCGTGGAGGCCGCGCCGCGGAGCAACATCGGCCCCAACGAAATGCCCAGCGCGGGGACTCTCACATGACGGCGCTGCAGCCCGTCATTGTGGGCGCCGGGCCGGCGGGTGTGCGGGCCGCGCAAACACTGGTGGCGCACGGCTTGCGGCCGGTGGTGGTTGACGAAGCGCCGCGCTGGGGCGGGCAGATTTATCGCCAGCCGCCGGCCGGCTTCAGCCGGCCCGGGCGCACGCTGTACGGGTTTGAGGCCGGCCGTGCCGAAGCCCTGCACGCCGCCATGGCGGATATCCTGGACCGGGTGGACTACCGGCCCGACACCCTGGTCTGGAGCGCCGAAGCCGGCCGGCTCGACCTGCTCAGCCGCGGGCGCACCGACACGCTGCCCTATGGCCAGCTTATCGTCGCCACGGGCGCGACCGACCGCGTGTTGCCATTTCCGGGCTGGACCCTGCCCGGCGTCTACAGCTTGGGCGCAGCGCAGGTGGCTCTGAAATACCAGGGCTGCGCGATCGGCTCGCGCGTGGTCTTTGCCGGTACCGGGCCCTTGCTCTACCTGGTGGCCTATCAATATGCGAAGGCCGGCGCACAGGTGCTTGCCGTGCTCGACACCGCCAGCTTCAAGGACCAGGCAGCGGCCCTGCCCTACCTGTTGCGCCAGCCGGCGGTTTTCGCCAAAGGCCTTTATTACCTGGGCTGGTTGCACACCCACGGCGTGCCGGTGCATCAGGGCGTGCGACTGTTGCGGGCCACCGGTGATGCTCAGGTCAGCGGCTTGTACTGGCACGATGGGCGCAGCGAATACCGGCTGCCCTGTGATGCCGTGGGCTTCGGTTATGCGCTGCGCTCCGAAACCCAGCTGGCCGACCTGCTGGGCTGCCGCTTCCGCTACAACACCTTGCAGCGCGCGGCGCTGCCCGAGTGTGATGCCGCCGGGCGCAGCAGCGTGCCCGGGGTGTACCTGGCGGGCGACGGCGCGGGCATCATGGGCGCCGACGCCGCCGAGTGGGCGGGCGAACGCGCAGCACTGGCGCTGCTGGCAGACGCTGGCCAGGCCGTCAACACCGCACGTGCCGCCACGCTGGAAAAGCAGTTGGCGCGGACGGCCGCCTTTCGCATCGGGCTGGAACGCGCCTTTCCTTTCCCGTGCGACTGGGCCGCCCATGCGCCTGACGAGCTGGTGATTTGCCGCTGCGAAGAAGTCACGGCGGGTGAGTTGCGGCAATGCAGCCAGGACACCGGCGCGCGCGAGATGAACCGGCTCAAGGCCCTGACGCGCGTGGGCATGGGCCGCTGTCAGGGTCGCAGTTGTGGTGCAGCCGCTGCCGAAATCCTGGCGCACGCCTGCGCCACCGGGCCCGATGCGGTGGGCCGTCTGCGCGGGCAGGCGCCGATCAAGCCGCTGCCGTTTGCAGCCATGCTCCCGCAGGATGGGGAGACCGCGTGAAAGAGCGCATCTCTGCTGACGTGGCCATCATCGGCGGCGGCATCATGGGTGCTTCGGCCGCCCTGTTCCTGCGCCGCATGGGTCTGTCGGTGGCGCTGCTGGAGCGGGACCTCTGCGGTTCCCGCTCCAGCGGCGTGAACTACGGCGGTGTGCGGCGCCAGGGCCGGCCCGCTACCCAGTTGCCGCTGGCGCAGCGCGCGCACGGCCTCTGGGCGCGCTTGCCGGAACTCATTGGCACCGAGGGCGAATACCTGCGCTCCGGCCACCTGAAGATTGCACGCAGCGAGGCCGACCTGGCCTCGCTGGAGGCCTACCGGCAGCGCACGCGCGGCTTTGGCATGGACTTGGAAATGCTCTCGCTGCGAGCCTTGCGCGAACGCTGCCCCTGGCTGGGCAAGGCCGCCGTGGGCGGCTCCCTGTGCCCGGAGGACGGCCAGGCCAATCCGCGCCTGGTGTCGCCGGCCTTTGCGCTGGCCGCACGGCGCCTGGGCGCGGATGTGCGGGAACAGACCGGCATCGACGAGGCGATTCACGACGGTTCGGTGTTTGTCCTGCGCTCTGGCCATGCACTGGAAGTCCGCGCCCGCTCCCTGCTGAACTGCGCGGGTGCCTGGGCAGGCACCATCGCCGCGCAGTTTGGCGACACGGTACCGATGGAGTCTGGCCACCCGGAGATGGCGGTGACGGAGCCCCTGCCCATGTTCATGAATTTCAGCCTGGGCGTGGAAGGCGGCGGCGCCTACGCGCGACAGGTGGCACGCGGCAATTGCGTCATCGGCGGCGGCCAGGGTTATGCACTGGACAACCAGCGGGCCCGCGCACAGCGCAGCGGTCTGGCGACCTTGAGCCAGCAGGTCCTGGGTTTGCTGCCGGCCCTGCGCCATGCGCATATCATCCGCACCTGGAGCGGCACCGAAGGTTATCTGCCGGACCGGCAACCGGTGCTCGGCCCGAGTGCCACCACCCCGGGCCTGTTCCATGCTTTTGGTTTCTCCGGCGGCGGCTTCCAGCTCGGCCCCGGGGTGGGTGCCGTGCTCGCCGACCTGGTGCGGGACGGCCAGACCGCCACGCCCATCGCCGCCTTTTCCGTTTCACGTTTTTCTTCCAGCCCGCGTGTGGCAACCACCGGATCTGTCCCCTCAGCCGTTGCCTGACCCCCGATGCTCAACCCTTGTTTCCAGGAGAACTCCATGAACCTGCCTTCACGCTTCCTGTCCACCCGCCTCACCGCGGTGTCTTTCGCCGTTGCCGTGGCCAGCCTGTCTGCCGGCCCTGTCCTGGCGCAAACCAAAACCTTGTACATCGGCATGAACGGCGGCACGATGGAGAAAACCTATACCGGCCATGTGTTCGGCGCCTTCGAGAAAGCCAACAACGTGAAGGTCGTGGTGGTGCCCGGCACGTCATCGGACATCTTGGCCAAGGCCCAGGCCAACAAGGACAACCCGCAGATGCACGTGATGTTCCTGGACGACGGCATCATGTACCGCGCCATCGGCATGGGGCTGTGCGAGAAGATGCAAGCGAGCCCTGCCCTCAACGACCTGTACCCCACGGCCCGCTTCAAGGGCGACATGGCCGCCGGCGTCAACGTCGGCATGACCGGCCTGGCCTACAACAAGAAGATGTTTGCCGAGAAAGGCTGGGCCGCGCCCACCTCGTGGATGGACCTGGCCGATCCGAAGTTCAAGGGCAAGGTCGTGTTCCAGTCGCTGGCTTCGTCGACCTTCGGCCTGCACGGCTTCCTGCTGTTCAACCGCATCCAGGGCGGCAGCGAGAAAAATGTGGAGCCAGGCTTCAAGGCCTGGCCCACCACCATCGGGCCCAATGTGCTGGAGTACATCCCGAGTTCGGCCAAGATTGCGGAGATGGTGCAGACCGGCGAAGCCGCCATGTTCCCGTTGACGCCGACAGCCGTTGGCGTGCTGAAAGACAAGGGCCTGCCCGTTGAGTATGTGCAGCCCAAGGAAGGTTCTGCCGTGCTCACCGTGGGTGAATGCGTGATCGCCAAAAACAGCGAGCCTGCGCTGGCCCACAAGCTGGCCCAGTACCTGCTGTCACCGGAAGCGCAGGCCGCAGCACTTGAACATGGTGACCAGATTCCGTCCAACCCCAAGACCAAAGCCTCGGGTGCCGCGGCGGCGCTCGTCAAGCAGATGAACGACTACATGAAAACCGCGACCACGGTTGACTGGGACGTGATCAACGAGAACCGCCCGGCGTGGAACGCCCGCTGGAACAAGACGGTGGAACGCTGACAGCCAGGCCTGGCGGCCAGCAAGCTCAGCGAGGCTTCAGCACACGCGTTTCGCCAATAGCCATCACAAAAAACTCTTCCTCCGACAGACCCTGGACGCTGCGCTGGGCGGCCAGGGCTCTCGGCGGTTCGTCGAGCGGCTCGTCGGTCAGCTCGAAGGTGCCCCAATGCACGCCCAGCGACTGCTTCGCACCGAGGTCGCGGTGGATCTTCACCGCTTCTTCCGCATTCACATGTTGCGCTGCCATGAACCAGCGCGGCTCATAGGAGCCGATGGGAATCAGGGCCATATCGAAACCACCGCCCTGCGCGTGGCCCTGCCGGTGCGCGAAACGTGTACGCATGTCGGTGAAGTCCCGCGAATAGCCGGTGTCGCCCGCATAAAAGAGATGGCAATCCTGCGCGAAGACAGCGAACCCGCCCCACAGTGTCGCCATCCGGTCCGTCAGGCCGCGCGCTGACCAATGTTGCGCCGGCACGAGCGTGATCTCGACGTCACCACCGGGTGCCTGGAGCATGTGGCTTTGCCACCAGTCCAGCTCCACGCCATGACGGATCCCGCGCCCTGCCAGCCAGGCCTTGAGACCGAGCGGCACCACGAACAATGGCGGGCCACCGGGCTGGCGGTTCAGCGCATTCACCGACGCCTCGTCAAGATGGTCATAGTGGTTGTGCGAAGTCAGGACGAGGTCCACATGCGGCAGATCACCCACCGGGATGCCCGGCGGCTGGTGGCGCTTTGGCCCCAGAAAGGAAAAGGGCGAGGCACGTTCGGAGAAAATCGGGTCGGTCAGCAGCGTCAGCCCGCCCAGCTGGGCCAGCACCGTGGCATGGCCGATCCAGGTGACGGACGGCTGCATCTGCTTCGCTGCGCTGGCGTTGCGGCGCAGGAAGTCGATGTCCGCTATTTGCGTGGGGATGGGCTGCGTGGGTGGTGGCGGCAAGCCGCGACGCGACGCATCCCAGCGCCAGCGGAGCACGTCTGCAAGACTTTTGGCCGTGAACTCGGCGTGGATGTTCTGGAAACCTTGCGGGCGATGGTGTGCCTTGCCGGGGTCGTAGTCTGGGTTCATGGCGCCCAGAATACCGGTGTTTGCGTTTCCCGGTTGCCGCAGACAGGCGCAACGCGATCAACGGGTCGCCAGGCTTGCTATCATTTAAATAGTGGTTTGTATCCGGCCCATAAGGCCAAACACCTGTTTTGCACAGACTGCGCCGGCCCGGGCACGATGTCGGGTACTCGGCGTTCACCCTTGTCGCGGAGGATTATGGATGGCCAAATACAGGATCAATGTTGCGCTCTGGCAGGTTCCAACCATGGTCGTCAACAACCACAGCAAGCCGCAGCTCGCCGAATACGAACGCGCGCTGACCAACACCGTGGCAACCAGAAGCCTGGATGAACGCATGGCCTTGCTCAGAAAACGCGTGGGCAAAGCCGATGCTTTTTTCAGGGCACACCCCCGGCCCCCAGACCGGCGCCACGTCACGCTGTTTGCTGCGCCGGAATACCTGTTTGCGCGCAGTGCCTCTGAGCACTTCGTCAGCGAAAAAGACAAAGACCATCTGCTCAAGGAACTGGTCGCGCTCAGTGAGGACTTTCCCGATGTGCTGCTTTTCCCCGGCACGATTGCCTGGAAAAAACCTGCCATCAAAGATCTGTCGGAACCGCCCTCCCTGATTGATCGGGGAGAAAAAGCGCGACTCCAGCGCGCGCGGAGTGGCGAAGGCGCCTACCTGCGGTCCGAGATCAAGGCCTTCAACGAAGCACAGAAGAGTGGTGAACAGTACTACCTGGCGCGCAATACCTGCTACGTGATGCACCGGGGCAAACTCTTGGTGAAGTACCACAAGCGGGACAGCGGCGGCGAGACCGACCCCGTGTCGGACGGAAAGGATGTCTTTTTTGTGCACGGTGCGCTGGACAGTGTCTTTGAGCTTGACGGCCTGTCCTTCGGGCTGAAAATCTGTGCAGAGGTCCGCACCGACCTGTCGCGGCCGGTGGATGTGCAGGTCGTGATCTCGGCAGCCCATCCAGTCACCGACACCAGCATGCAACTGCTGCCTGGCGCTTATTGCTGCCACGCCGACGCGATCCGCCCGCCCACCGTGTGGCGCAACAATGAAAAAGGCCTGCCCGAGAAGGTGGACGCCAATGTGCAACGGCGCGGCGGTGGTCCCATCACCAAACATCGCGCCGGGGTCCGCATCACCCATGCCCTGAATTACAAGGCCAACGCCGCACTACTGGATTCGGACTCGCAGGCCTACGCGGAAAAGGTGACGGAAATGCGCGGCCGGGCCCGTTATTACCGGCTGGACTACGACAAGTGATGCCTTATGCCGGAAACGCTGCATGCGCTATTAAATTCATAGCTGTTTACGTCCACCGTCAAAGGGCTGTGAGTACTTTTGGCTTGTAAAAAAAAGCCGGGCAGGGTAATCTTGCCTGTCCAACACGGGAGATCCCATGAACGCCTTGCCCACCCTGTTCCTGCTTGTTGCCAGCGGCATGGCGGCTGGTTGTGCCGCGCCCCGGCAGCCCTCGGCCAACTACGGCCATCCGGCGCTCAACCAGGTGATGGTCCAACAGGCAGCGCCTGCGCCCCAGAACGACGCGGGCCGGGTCGCGGCCGGCGCCGCACTGGGCGGGCTGGTGGGCAGCCGCTTTGGCAAGGGCAGCGGCCAGGTGGCCGGTGCCGCAGTGGGCGCCGCAGCCGGTGCCATGGCAGCGCAGGGCGGCTACAGCAATGAGGCCGCAGGTGGCGCGCTAATCGGCGGGCTGGTGGGTTCGCGATTCGGCCAGGGCAATGGGCGAACAGCCGCAGCGGCCCTCGGTGCCGGGCTGGGCGCCTGGCTGGCGGTGCCGCGGGACTGACCCTTTCTGGCACCTGAACAGCCCTCATCGAGAGCTGCCGCCAAGCCATTCAGCAGCAACAGTTTTGCGAAGGCAGCCGCCCACAAAAAAGGCCAGCTGTGCTGGCCTTTTTGACGTCTTTCAGCGCCTCAACTGACGAACGCCGCTTCGATCTCCTTGCGGAACACGGGATCGCGCGGATGCGCGCCGGGCTCCAGCGGACCGGCCTCGCCAAGCAGCGACAGCGGTGCCAGCGAGCGGCCCCAGTAGAGCTGGCAGGAAGGGGTGTTGACCAGCCGCGTGGCCGCACCGTGGGACACGTTGCCTCCGCTGTCCAGTGCCACATTCAGGGTGCTGGCGTTGGTTTTCTGCGCGCCGGTGCCGAGCCAGACTGTCGCCGGCAGCTGCTCCCATTCGCGAACGTCGGCCTGCGCCTGGGTGGCATTGGCCACGCCCTGCGCGATCAGGCCGGCAAACATGCCGAGCATGCCCAGGCCCGCGGCATCGCGATTGCCTGTTGATGCTGCCGCCAGCATGCCGATGTCGCCTACTGCGCTGGCAACCGTCGCCACGCCCTGTGCGCCTTCCTTGAACGAGGCCTTGCCATTGAGCACGCCGTCGATAGGGCGGCCGCCGCGCGTGGTGGCCTGGAAACCGAGATCAGCGCCCATGACAAAAGAGTTGACGGCACAACCCGTGTCGCTGGTGGAGGTGCAGGCGGTCTTGGCGGTTTGCACCGGCATCTCGTGGGGCTGCCACTTCAAGACTTCGCCCGACCTGCCGCTGCCGTATTTGAAGGGTGAGCGGCCGCTTTCAAAAAGCACCAGCACCGGCTGGTCCACCTGGACCGTGCTGTAGTTGCTGTCGCCCTTGATGGCCTGCTGCAGGAAATCCTTGGCCATGCCGGTATTGCCATCGCAGTAGCTGGCCCAGCCGGCCATGTAAGGCATCAAACCGAAGTCGCCGGCATATTGCTCGGCCTCGGCCACCGTGTCCTGGTAGTCGGCCTGTTTGAACAGCGCGCGCGCATTCTGGAAGTCGCCCTTGGCCGCATACACCAGGCCCCGGTAGAAATGCGCCATGGCGCGCTCGTAAGGCTCGCCCTTGTAGTCCTTGATTTTTTCGGCCGTCCAGAGCGACTTGGCTTTTTGCGCCTCGGGGTTGTCGGCATAGATCAGGTCGATGCGGGTCACCGCCGCATCAAACGCCTTCTCGGCCAGCTCGATATCGCCGGCCGCCAGGGCGGCCATGCCGATACGCTGGAAGTTCAGCGTGGCATTGCGCTCCCCCTCGATGAACAGGCGCTGGAACAGCGGGCGCAGCTCGGCGCTGGGCATTTTTTCGGCGAACACGGCGGCAGCGGCCAGCACGTCAGGGGGCACCGGCGCAGTGGGTGCCCAGCGTTTGGCAGGCTTTTGATTGGCCTGCGCTGCGGCCTGCTGCTGTTGCGCCTGCTGCATGGGCGCCTGCATCAGGCTCTGGAACATGCCGCCAAACTGGGCATGGGCCGGGCCTGCCAGTACGGCCAGGAGTACGACAGCAGCTGCCGCGACCGGGTTTGAGGCAGGACGGGTCCTGAAGAACGAATGCTTCATCATGAAAACTCCAGTGCGGGTTGATTGTGTTTAGCGGTTCAATGCTTCGCCAAGCCTGGCGAGGGTCTGCTCGGCCACCAGCTTGCCGGTGTCGCCAACGGTGACGGGCTTGACGATTTCGCGGAAGCCGCCGCGCGGGTCGGCTTCGAACCGGGGGGCAGGCTTGGGCGCATCTTCGGGCAGCCGGCCGTCCATGTAACCTTCGGCCAGCACCACGCCGTCAGCCAGCCGCTTGATGGACACATAGGTGGCCCAGCCGGTCGGCGACGCAGCGTCGCGCGTGTTGAGCACTTCCATCAGCAGCTTGGCGTGCCGGGTCAGCGCATCGGTTTCAACCTGCTGGGTGTCGAGTCCGCCGCCCTTTTGCCTGGCGGCGGTGGTGCGCATGACCACATTGCGGTCCACCAGCCTGACACCCGAGGAAGCCATGGTCTGCATGAAGGCGCTGCGCATCTGCAGGTCCACCCGCTCCACGGGGCCGCTACGTTGCACCTGCTGCGTCTTGACTTCCTGCGCGGTGATGGTGGTGTTGCCGATCGTGGCGCCGCTGACCTGCGCTGCCGAATAACCAGGCACACGCACTGCCTCGCTGCTGACGGCACCGGCACGCAAGGTGTCGATGCTCACCTGCGATGCGCTCTGCTGCTGCAGCATGTCGGTGAATTCGCGGTTCCAGAGCACGGCGATGGTCGGGTGGCCCGCACGCGCATAGGCGCTGCCAAAGCCGGACCGGTTGAACTGGGGCCCGGTGCTCACGGCCACTGGCGGCGGTGTGATCGTGTCCGGCATGCCCCGGCGGTAGGCGCTTTCGGGAATGACCGGCGCCGGGGTTTGCGCCAGCGCACTGGCCGCCAGCATGGCCAGGCCAAGGGACAGGGTGGAATGCCTCATGGGGTGCCTCTTTTTGTTATCCGGCGCTTGCGCAAATGTTTATTTGGCAGGTATCACGTAACTCTGGCCCGGCGCAAACTGCGACTGGCCACGGTTGCCGTCGTTGATGTCCACCGCCACCTTGTTCGTGGCCTGGGAAATGGCCGACTCGCCATAGGTGGCTTGGCCGCGCGGCGTCAGGAACACGGTTTTCCAGGCGCTCGGCGGTTCGCTCTGGCCGCGGTCGCCGGTAAAACGCGTGCGCATGGTCAGCACCACATCGACATCGGAGCAGTTGTAGACCGTGGTCTGCACGGCAGCCATGCCGGTGCCTGTGCGTGCGGTGGAAACTTCCTGAACGCCAATGACTTTGGCCAGCTCGGGGGAGAGCACAGCCACCGACACCAGGTGCGGCGAACCGGCCTGCTGCTCCCAGGTCTTGCAACCGGAAAAGGTCGGCGGTGTGGACTGCGTGGCGGCGCAGCCGGCCAGGACGGCAACTGCTGCAACGGTGGCGAGTATTCGGATCATGGGCGGCGTCCTCTTGTTTTTCTGGTCAGCGGTAAATCACGTCGTCGGCTGCGGCGCGGGCAAATTCGTAAATGCCGCTCCAGACGATTTCGCCGGACTCCAGGTCCGTCATTTCAAAGGCGATCTGCGTGTAGCGCTGGATCATTCCGGTCTTGGTGTTGCGGCTGTCGAGCGAGCCGATTTTTCCGGAAAGCCGGTAGTCGGCGCCGAGCTGCGCCTTGGTCAGACCGGTGGTACCGACATCGGTGGTACCGCTGCGCTTGAGCGCGCGTTCCTGCTCGATCATGGCCGTGTTCTGGCGGTTGATGAACTGCATCCGCGAGCGCGCGGCGCGGTTGAGGTTGACCATCAGGCGCTGCGTGATCAGGTTCTTGTTGATCGCCTGCGAGCTTTCATTGACGAAGTACTGGCTGTCGATGATGACACGCGGGCGTTTGCCGGTTTCGGCAAAAATCTGCTCGGCCAGCATGTCGCGCATCATCTGGTCCGTCATCGCCAGGATGTCCTGGCTTTCGACGCCGACGCCGGATACCGGCCCCTTGCGGCCCGGATCCACGTCCATCGACGACACGCCGGTGGCGTTTTGCAGGGGAGGGTTGGTCTGGCAAGCGGCCAGGCTGCAGACCAGCAGCAACAAGGAAGCTGTTTTGGCGGGGGTGTACATGGTTCGGGGCTCTTTCTTGGTGCAGTGCGGCATGAATCGTCGGCCAGAGTCTGAGAGAATTACTACAATTTACTACACTTCGTTGCCGCTATTTACAAAATAGTATGACTAAGAGCAAAACACGGCACCATCCCATGAATAGGGGAGGAAACGTGTCTTGAAGGGCGTGTAGGGGGAAGCCAGAGGATAGGCGAGTAAACATGACTCGGTGCTGTGATTTATTCACGCGCGACCGGCGCTGACCACCGCCGCACAGCCTGCAAGTGTCCCCATTCCCCCGGATCGAGTGAGAGGGGGTGAGCTGCTATTTCCCGCCGCGCAGGCGCTCGATCAGCCCATTGAGTTCATCCATGGAGGCAAACTGGATCGCTACCTCGCCGGTGTCTTCGCGCCGGCCGTTGCGCTTGACCTGCTTCTTGACACGCACTTCGACATCGGCCATCAGCAGATCGGCCAGCTCTTCTTCCACCCGGCGGGTATCGCGCGACTTTTCCTTGGTGTTCTTCTGTGGCTTGAGCGAAAACTCGGCGCTGAGTTTTTTGACCAGGCTTTCAGCTTCGCGCACCGACATTTTTTTGGCCGCAATCTGATTGCCCGCCGTGATCTGGGTGGCCCGGTCCAGGCCGAGCAGCGCGCGCGCATGGCCCATATCAATGTCGCCGGCCATCAGCATGGTTTGCACCGGCTCGGCCAGGTTCAGCAGGCGCAACAGGTTGGAGGCGGCGCTGCGCGAGCGGCCCACGGCCTGCGCCGCCAATTCATGGGTGAGCCCGAATTCCTTGACCAGGCGCTGCAGGCCCTGGGCTTCTTCGAGCGGGTTCAGATCTTCGCGCTGGATGTTTTCGATCAGCGCCATGGCCGCGGCCGACTCGTCTGGCACGTCGCGCACGAGCACCGGCACGCTGTCCAGGCCGGCGAGCCTGGCCGCGCGAAAGCGCCGCTCGCCCGCAATGATTTCGTACTTGCCATCGTTGGCGCCGGAGGTCAGGCGGCGAACCAGAATCGGCTGCATGATGCCCTGCACCTTGATGGACTCGGCCAGCTCGTAAAGCGCGCCCTCGTCCATGCGTGTACGCGGCTGGTACTGGCCAGCGACAAGGTCGGCAAGCCGTAGCGAGGCGGGCTGGCCGGGGCTGGTGGCACTGCTGTTGCTGTTGTCGTCAGCGGCAGATTCGCTTACTTTGGGGCCCAGCAGGGCTTCAAGTCCGCGGCCCAGGCCTTTGGGTTTTTTGGTAACCATGGTTTCTTTTCTCTCTCAATATTCAAAAAAATAAATCATTCGACCACGCTGCCGCCCAGCGACTGCAACACGCCGCGCCAGAGCGCGTCGCGCTCCTGGTAAGGCTGTGGGTCCTGCCGGCCGCTGGCGCTTTCCCACACCGAGGTCAGCACCAGCACCAAGCCGGTGGAAGGCTGCACATAAACGGTCTGGCCGTGGATGCCCTGCAGCGCAAACGTACGCTCCTTCAGCGGCAGCAGCCAGAACTGGTAACCGTAGCCAAAATACGGCGTGGCTTTGCGGGGCTGGAAAGCCGCCGGCTGGCGCGCCGGGTCCGTGGCTTCCAGCAGGTAGTCTTGCGGCACCACTTGTTGCGCACCGACCTTGCCGCCATTCGCCAGCAACAGGCCCAGTCGGGCCCAATCGCGCAGGCTGGCATTGAAAGCACCGTAAGACTGCTCCTGCCCGTCGCCGGAAATGCGCCAGAAAGCGTCATGCTCGGCACCCATCGGTTTCCACAGCCATTCACTGGTGAGTTCGGCCATGGTTTTCCCGGTGGCGACCGTCAGCACGCGGCCCAGCGCATCGGTTTCAGCACTGGCATAAACAAACTTTTCGCCGGCAGCCGTGTGGCGGTCGGTGATGGAGCGCAACACGTCCACCGGCGTGCCAGCGCCGGGTGCACCGGCGCCGGCCCGCGCGAGCCGCGAAATATCGTCCTGGCCGTCATAACGTTCGGTGAAGGTCAGGCCCGAGCTCATGCGCAAGAGCTGGCGAACGGTGACGGCACCGTAAGGGCTGCCGGCCAGCGGCTTCACGTATTTTTCGGCGGGATCGTCCAGCGACGCAATCATGCCGCGCGCATGGGCCTGGCCGACCAGCAGCGAGGTGACGCTTTTGGCCATCGAGAACGACAGGAAGCGCGCATCCTCCTTGCGCCCGTAGCGGTAATGCTCGGCAACAATCTCACCGTTCTTGAGCACCAGCAGCCCGGTTGCGCGCTGGCGTTCCAGATACTCAGCCAGCGTGTAGCTGATGTTGCGGTAACGGTAGCCAATGGCTGGCGGCTGGGCAGCCCGCGGCAGGATGCGGACGTCCGGCCCGCGGGCAACCAGGCGGGTCTGCACCCCCGGCACCTTGTCCAGCGCCGACCAGGCGCCTACCCGGTATGGGTTGTTGTACCAGGTGGCGACTGTACCCAGCGGGTAGTTCTGCGCCTTGCCCAGCCGGTCTTCGTCGGGTTCGGCCCGGACCGTCGCGGCCAATGCGGCGCATGCGGCCAGCACCAGCGCAAAGCGGCCAGGAAAACGGTGCTGCAGGAAGGTGTTCATGACGCGGCCTGTGGGGCGGCTTGTGTGGCGCCTGGCAAACCTTGCAGGCGCTGCAGATGGAGATGCGCCTCCGGCCAGTCGCCCAGGCCGCTGTCGGCATTGAGGTGACCACGGGGACCCGCGTCAATGCGTTTGGCACCCCAGGCTGACGCAAACTGCACCGCCCGCGCCGGCGCGCAAAACGGGTCGTTGCCGCTGGTAAAGACCACCGCCGGAAAGGGCAGCGGCTGCAGGGGTACCGGCACCCAGCTGCTGAGCATGGGTCGGATGTCCTCGCGCTCCACGTCGGGCGGTGCCACCAGCAGCGCACCCCTGACACGCTGCGTGTTTTTTGAGTGGGCGGCCCAGGCGGCAGTGTGTATGCAGCCCAGGCTGTGCGCCACCAGCACGGCGGGCTCGTCGCAGGACAACAGCACCTCTTCGAGCCGTGCAATCCAGTCGCCGCGCAAAGGGTGCATCCAGTCGTGCTGCTCCACACGCTGGTAACCGTGAGCCCGCTCCCAGCGGCTTTGCCAGTGGTCGGGGCCGCTGTTCTGCCAGCCGGGAAGGATCAGGACGTTGGAAGGTCTCATGCCGGAGAAGGAATTTTGCTACACATTTAATAGCTATCGGCGCTTGTCACATAAGGGCTTGTGGCCAATTTGGCTATGCACCCCGCCATCACATGGCCTTGATGCGCAACACCATCTCCTCGGCAAAGGTCACAAAGGCCTGCGCGCCCCGGGACGAGGGGTCGAACACCACACCGGGCAGTCCGTAGCTGGGCGCTTCGGCGAGCCGCACATTGCGCGGGATCACGGTGTTGAACACCTTGTCGCCGAAATGCTCTTTCAGCTGATCGCTGACCTGCTGCTGCAGGGTGATGCGCGGATCAAACATGACCCGGAGCAGGCCGATGATGGCCAGGTCCTTGTTGAGGTTGGCATGCACCTGCTTGATGGTGTTGACCAGGTCGGTCAGGCCTTCAAGCGCAAAGTACTCGCACTGCATGGGCACGATCACGCCGTGCGCGCAGCACAGGCCGTTGAGCGTCAGCATCGAGAGCGAAGGCGGGCAATCGATGAGCACAAAGTCGTAGTGCTCGCCGACATCCGCCAGCGCCAGCTTGAGCCGCTTTTCGCGGCGCTCGACATCCACCAGCTCGACCTCGGCGCCGGCCAGCTCGCGGTTGGCGCCCAGCACGTCGTAGCCGCACTTTTCGCTGTGCACACGCGCTTCCAGCACAGAGGCGGATTCGAGCAGCACGTCATACACCGTGAGCTCGAGCTTGCGCTTGTCCACGCCCGAGCCCATGGTGGCATTGCCCTGTGGGTCCAAGTCGATCATCAGCACGCGCTGGCCCACCTTGGCCAGCCCCGCGGCCAGATTGACCGTGGTGGTGGTTTTGCCCACCCCGCCCTTTTGGTTGGCAACGCAGAATATCTTGGCCATGTTGTTCTTCTTTTGGTTTTCGGGAAACGGGTTACTTGGAAATCGCGAGCTTGATGCCGAAGCCAATCAGAAATACGCCGGCCGCCTTGTTCAGCACGGCCGAGATTTTTGGATTGGCGCGGATGCGTTCAGCCAGGAAATAGGTGATCAGCACCGATGTCAGGCCATAAAGAAAGGTCAGTCCGGCAATGGTGGCGGCCATGACGGCAAAGGTTTTCAGGCCCTGGTGCTGGGCCGGATCGACGAACAACGGAAAGAAGGCCATGTAAAAAACGATGGCTTTGGGGTTCAGCAGGGTAATCAGCAAGGCCTGGCGGAAGTAATGCCTGGGCTTGATCTGCAGGATGGGTGCATCCCCAGCCTTGGCCATCAGCATCTTGAACCCCAGCCAGGCCAGGTACACCGCACCGGCCCACTGGACCAGATGGAAGGCCGTCGGGTAAGCCGCCATCACGGCCGACACGCCGGCCACTGCCGCCCAAAGCAACACTTGGTCACCGGCGATCACGCCAAAGGTCGCGCCCAAGCCGCCGGGGATACCGCCCTTGCTGGTCGAGGTGATCAACGCCAGGTTGCCGGGACCGGGAATCAGCAAAAAAACAATGATGGCGGCAACAAAAGCACCGTAGTCGGCAACGCCGACAAATGAACCCAGCATAGGAAAACCTCCAGAAACAGAGGTTTTGAGTTTACGTCAGCGCACCGGCTGAAAATCCAACACGGCCTGCCATCAGCGACTGATCCGGCGTTTTTTCGCCGGGTGCGTGGTTAAACCGCTTCTTTCGGACGCATCCAGACCACGCAGCGCTCTGCAGCCAGCCCGGGCACTGCCAGTTGTTCCACGTGAAACACACCGACGGCCGGTGGCAATGCGGCGATTTCATCCTCCGGATGCTTGCCTTTCATGGCCATCCAGACACCCTGCGGGGCTAGCGCCCCCACCGACCATTGCGTGAAATCCGGCAGGGATGCGAAGGCCCGTGAACAAATGACGTCAAACGGCTGCCTGATCGTTTCAACCCGCGCATGCAGGCCGGTCAGGTTGGGCAGTTTCAGCGCCAGCGCAGCCTGCTTGATGAAGGCGGCCTTCTTGGCAACCGTGTCCACGCAGCTCACCGCCACCGCCGGGCAACAAACCGCAATCACCGCGCCCGGCAGCCCCGCACCCGCACCCACGTCCAGCAGACTCGCGCCCTGCTCCAGGCCGGCCTGCTGTAAATGCCGGCGCAGAGGCGGAATGGCCGCGAGGCTGTCCAGCAGATGGTGCGTCAGCATTTCTGCGGGATCACGCACAGCCGTCAGGTTGTAGACTTTGGTCCACTTGGCAATCAGGTCCAGGTAATCCAGCAACTGACCCACCTGGTGATCATCCAACTCCAGTTGCAGCACCTTCAGCCCGGCGCGCAAATCCTGTTCACCACCGCGCATCAGGCTTCGGCCTGCTCGGCAGAGGATGGCAGCGGGTTGGTGTTTTTCCAGAGATTCTTCTTCAGGTGCACCAGCAGCAGCGACACGGTCGCCGGGGTAATGCCGGAAATACGCGAGGCCATTCCCAGGGTTTCGGGCCGGTGCTTGGCCAGGGTTTGCCGCGCCTCGAAGCTCAGAGCCGTGACCTGCAGGTAATCCAGGTCGGCTGGCAGCTTAAGGTTTTCGTAATGCGACGCGCGTTCGACCTCGGTCTTTTGCAGGTCGATGTAGCCGGCGTATTTGACCGCAATCTCAATCTGCTCAACCACGTCCCGGGCCATGTCGGCAACCGCCGATGTTTCACGTGAAACCTCCGGGCCCAGTTCAGGGTTGGCATATTTGCCGCCGTCCAGCGACATCAGCACGGCGTAGTTCACGTCTGGCCGGCGCAGCAGATCGAGCAGGTTGTATTCATGATCAATTGCCTTGCCCAGAACACGCTCGGCCTCCGCCAGCGGCAGGTTGCGCGGGTTCACCCAGATCGACCGCAACCGCTCTGTTTCACGTGAAACAGCGTCGCGTTTGCGGTTGAAAGCGTCCCAACGGACATCGTCCACCAGGCCCAGCTCCCTGCCCTTTTCGGTCAGGCGCATGTCGGCATTGTCTTCCCGTAGCATCAGGCGGAACTCGGCCCGGCTGGTGAACATGCGATAGGGCTCGGTCACACCCTTGGTGATCAGGTCGTCCACCAGCACGCCCAGGTAAGCCTCGTCGCGTTTCGGCAGCCAGGCCTCTTTGCCCTGGCACTGCAGCGCGGCGTTGATGCCAGCGAACATGCCCTGGGCCGCCGCCTCTTCATAACCCGTGGTGCCGTTGATCTGTCCGGCGAAGAACAGGCCGCCCACCGCCCGGGTTTCAAAGCTGGTTTTCAGCGCGCGCGGGTCAAAGTAGTCGTACTCAATCGCGTAGCCGGGGCGCAGGATGTGGGCGTTTTCCATACCGGCCATGGAGCGCACCAGGTCGTACTGGATGTCAAAAGGCAGGCTGGTCGAGATGCCGTTCGGGTAGATCTCGTGTGTGGTCAGGCCTTCCGGTTCCAGGAAAATCTGGTGGCTTTCCTTGCCGGCAAAGCGGTTGATCTTGTCTTCCACACTCGGGCAATAGCGCGGGCCGACCCCGTCAATCTTGCCGGTGAACATCGGGCTGCGGTCAAAACCGGAGCGAATGATCTCGTGCGTACGCTCGTTGGTGTGGGTGATCCAGCACGACATCTGCTTCGGGTGCGCAATCTGCCCGCCCATGAAGCTGAACACCGGCACGGCGCCGGGCGTGCCGCCCGGCATACCGTCACCCGGTTGTTCGGTGCATTTGCTGAAGTCAATCGTCCGGCCGTCAATGCGCGGCGGCGTGCCGGTTTTCAGACGGCCCTGCGGCAGCTTGAGTTCTTTCAGCCGTGCCGAGAGCGAGACCGCCGGCGGGTCACCCGCCCTGCCCGCCGCATAGTTGTTCAGGCCCACATGGATCTTGCCGTCCAGGAAAGTCCCCGCCGTCAGCACCACAGTGCGCGAACGGAACTTGATTCCGACCTGCGTGACGGCGCCAACCACCCGGTCGCCCTCGACCATGAGGTCATCGACCGCTTGCTGGAACAGCCAGAGATTGGGCTGGCTCTCCAGCCGCCGGCGAATCGCCGCCTTGTACAGAATCCGGTCGGCCTGCGCCCGGGTGGCACGCACGGCCGGCCCCTTGGAGCTGTTGAGGATACGGAACTGGATGCCGCCTTCGTCGGTGGCCAGCGCCATGGCACCACCCATCGCGTCGACTTCCTTGACCAGGTGGCCCTTGCCAATGCCGCCGATCGAGGGGTTGCAGCTCATCTGCCCCAGCGTTTCGATATTGTGGGAAAGCAGCAGCGTCTTGCAACCCATGCGTGCCGAGGCCAAAGCGGCCTCGGTGCCGGCGTGGCCGCCGCCGACCACGATCACATCAAATTCTTGCGGATATACATAAGGCGAGTGCATCACGCCTCCTTCAATAAAGCAGTCGTCAGGCAAGATGCCTGCACGCCCTGGAAAAACCCAGCCGGGCCCCGGAACCACCCCGCCACAAAACCAGTACAAGGGTTTGTGGCTTTCACAGGGCGAAACGCATGATTTTATCAGGGAGCCTCTTTTTTGTGCAGCCGCGCCCCGGAGCGCCCATGCCGCGCTGCGGTTGTTATGGCAATACATTTTGCTACTATTTTTATAGCTGACATCGCCCGTCTTATAAGGGCAAAAGGTCAATACTGCTGCATAAATATCGCCCTGCACCTGCCGAACGAACCAGACGCCGCGCAGGCCCGCCTCGCAAGCACAATAGAGGCATGAAACTTCTCATCTTCGCCGGCAGCACCCGGCTCGCATCCTTCAACCGCAAACTGGCCCATGCGGCCGCCGACCTCGCGCGTGCCAGCGGCGCAGAAGTCACCCACATCGAGCTGTCGGATTTCGACATCCCGATGTACAACGCCGACCTGGAAGCCAAAGGCACGCCGGCCGACGTGATGAAGTTGAAGCAACTCATGTTCGAGCATCCCGCGTGGATCATCTGCTCACCCGAATACAACGGCAGCTACACCGCCCTGCTCAAGAACACCATCGACTGGGTCTCCAGCCCGGTCAAGGCCGACCCGGCCTGGCAGGAAGGGTTCAAGTCCTTCACCGGCAAGGTGGTGGGCGTGCTCAGTGCGTCACCCGGCGCCTTGGGCGGCCTGCGTTCGCAAAGCCATCTGGTGCCGCTGCTGCTCAATGCGCAATGCTGGGTCGCACCCAAGGCTTTTGCACTGGGCCGCGCCGGCGAGGCATTTGACGCAGACGGCAAGCTGACCAACGAAGCCCATCGGCACAATGTGCAGGCGGTGATTGATCAGGTTCTGTTTGCCAGCAGCCGGCTTCATGCCTGAATTGGCTTTTAGCCCTTATTACACGGGCGTCAATAGCTCCCTATTTGATAGCAGAAGACTTTGATGAACTGCCGTTCCGGCTGCGGCGCCTGCTGCATCGCACCATCCATCAGCTCGGCCATTCCCGGCATGCCGCTGGGGAAACCGGCTGGGGTGCGTTGTGTGCAGCTGGATGACGCCAACGCTTGCCGCATCTTCGGTCGGCCTGAGCGGCCGGCGGTTTGTGGGCAGTTGATGCCGTCTGTGGAGATGTGCGGGTCGAGTGCCACTGTTGCGCTGGCGTGGCTCACTTCGCTGGAGCGGACGACGGCACCGCAGCCGTCGTCCCGGACTTGATCCGGGGTGCGAGCTCACTTGGATCACGCTCCGTCCCCCCACTAGGGTTTTGTATTTGATAGTCGTTACAGCATGCTTGCTCTATTCATTGATCACCACAGGAATAGGCGCCATGCACGACCCCTACAACGGTTTTAAAAACGACGATCAGCGCCGTCGCGCTCTCCGTATTCGGGAAATCAGAAACATCGTTGTTGGCGTGGCCTTCGCTGCAGCCACTGCCATAGGCGGGGAGCATCTAAAAATACTGACTTGGTTGCAAACTCTCCTTTAGTCGCTGCAGGATCTGCCTTTCATCGCAACTGATTTATCGGCAAACCATTGCCAGCACCAGCTTGATAGTTCGCCAACAAGCCGGGTCTCGCCCCGGCGGGCGACTTACTTTTCTTTGCTTCGCCAAAGAAACCTAAGGAAAAGAAAGGCGACCCGATGGTCTGGGTCCTTCCGCTTCGCTCCAGGCAACCTGCGGTGCTCGCCGAAAGTGGGGTCGAGCTCGAACTCGCCTTCGGCTCAGGCAATCGCTCGCCTTGATCCACTTTCGGCTGCGCTCCTCGGCCCAGCCCGACGGGTGGGGGAAACGAATACGGATACGGGGAGGCGAGGACGCGCTTTGCGCGCCCTCGCTGGAGCCCGATTGCGTACCCGGCTCCGATCCCGTTTCCGCTTTCTTCCCCCGCCCTTCTGTATGCGCCGAGGAGCGGAGGTCCAGACGGATAAGGACGGGCGATTGTCTGAGCGTAGCGAGTTCGAGCCCGGCCCCGGCTGGACCGAGCACCGCAGGTTGCCCCGCAGCGAAGCGGAGGGGACGCAGGCAGCGGGGTCGCCTTTTTCTTTGCTTACTTTCTTTTGGCGACGCAAAAAGAAAGTAAGTTGCCGCCGGGCAACCCCCGGCAAGCAGGCGAACTACCAACTAACGAAGCGCTAAAGTAATTTGCAAACATGGATCCCGGATCCAGTCCGGGATGACCAATCAGAAGGGGTAGTGCCGCGGCGTAGTCTGAATCGTGATCCACCGCAGCTCAGTGAATTCCGCCACACCCGCTTTGCCACCAAAGCGCCCAATCCCACTGCCCTTCACACCACCAAAAGGCATTTGCGCCTCGTCATGCACCGTCGGGCCATTCACATGGCAGATGCCGGAATCAATGCGCCGCGCCACATTGAAAGCACGCGCGATGTCCGCGCCAAATACCGCCGCTGACAAACCGTAGGCGTTGTCGTTGGCGCAGGCCACGGCTTCCTCGACGCCGCTCACACGCACTACACATTTGACCGGGCCAAAAGTCTCTTCGTGGTAAATCCGCATGGCGGGCGTCACGTGGTCTAGGACGGTGGCAGGCATCAGCGTGTTCTGCGCCTTGCCGCCGCAGGCCAGCTTGGCGCCCTTGGCGAGCGCATCGTCGATCAGCGCGTTGCAGTGCTCGACCGTGCCCATGCCGATGACCGAACCCAGCACCACGGGCTCGGGCTTGCGTGGGTCGCCTACCGGCAAGGCGCTCGCTTTGGCTGCGAACTTCTTCACAAAGACGTCGGCCACTTTCTGGTCCACGATGATGCGTTCCGTTGACATGCAGATCTGCCCGCTGTTGGCGAAACTGCCGAAGGCGGCCGCGTTGACCGCATCGTCGATGTTCGCATCGTCCAGGATCACCAGCGGTGCCTTGCCGCCCAGCTCCAGCACCACGGGCTTCAAATATTTCGCGCAGGTCATCGCGATGATCTTGCCGACCTTGGTGGAGCCGGTGAAGTTGACGCGCCGCACCGCCGGGTGCGCCACCATGGCCTCGACCACAATGCCCGCGTCGGCCGGCGCGTTGGTGATGTAGTTGACGACGCCAGGCGGAAAACCGGCATCGGCAAAAGCTTCAACAATCAGCTGGTGCGTGCGCGGACAGTTTTCCGAGCCCTTGAAGATCACCGTGTTGCCGCATGCCAGTGGCGTCGCAATCGCACGCACCCCGAGAATGATGGGTGCGTTCCACGGCGCAATGCCGAGCACCACGCCGGCCGGCTGGCGCACACCCATGGCCAGGCTGCCGGGCACGTCGGATGGAATCACTTCGCCGCTGATCTGCGTGGTCAGCGAAGCCGCCTCGCGAATCATGCCGGCGGCCAGCATCACGTTGAAGCCCGCCCACATACCCGAGGCGCCGGTTTCGGCAGCCACGGCTTCTATGAATAGCGGCGTCTTGGCTTCAAGGGCATCGGCGGCCTTGAGCAGCAGGGCACGGCGTGTACTCGGTCCGGTTTCGCTCCAGGTCTTGAAGGCCTCGGCAGCGGCTTCCACCGCCATCACCGCATCGGCCGGCGAGGCCGCCGGTGCGCGGGTGGCAACGCTGCCGTCGAGCGGGTTGCGGCGCTCAAAGGTGGCGCCTTTTTCGGCGGTGACCTTCAGGCCGTTGATCAGCATGGACATGTCAGACATGGGAATACTCCTTGAGAATTACAGGACCCGTTCAGGCTCAGCCTGAACGGTGGTTTTCGCAGCACTTGTGGCTGTGGTGGCCCCGGCAGCACCGGCACCGAGATAGGCTTCGCGAATGACGGTCGAACGCGCCAGCAGTGCGGCCGGCCCGCTGGCCACCAGCGTGCCGCGCTCCAGCACATAACCGCGGTCGGCCACGGCCAGCGCCTTCTTGACGTTCTGCTCGACCATCAGCACCGTGGTGCCGTTGTCGGCAATACGCCGCGTGATCGCGAGCAGCTCGTCCACCATGCGCGGCGCCAGGCCCAGCGAAGGTTCGTCCAGCATCAGCAGGCGCGGCGCGCTCATCATGGCGCGCGCCACGGCCACCATCTGCTGCTCGCCGCCGCTCATGGTGCCGGCCAGTTGTTCAGCGCGTTCGCGCAATTTCGGGAAATCGTTGAAGGCCTGCTCCAGCCTCCGCGCGCGCTCTGCCTTGCCGACCAGCCAGCCGCCGAGCTCGAGGTTTTCCGTCACCGTCATCTGCGGAAACAGCTGCCGGCCCTCCGGCACCAAAGCCATGCCGCCTTTGACGATATCACTGGTTTTTTCGGGCAGCGCTTCACCGTTAAGCTGCACCTCGCCTCCACGCGGAATCAGGCCGGACAGTGCCTTGAGCAACGTGGTCTTGCCGGCGCCGTTGGGGCCGAGGATAACGGTGAGGCCGGGTTTTATTTCGAGTGTCAGGTCACGCAGCACCAGGAAGGCGCCATAACCCGCGCTCAGGCTCTGGACCTGCAAGTGCGCGCGCGAAGAGCCGCCAAGAACGAAGGGTGGGCCGAAAAACATCATGCGACGCTCTCCGTCATCTCATCGCCCAGATAGGCTTCAATCACTTCGGCATTGCGCACCACCTCGGCCGGCGTGCCGTCAGCAATTTTGCGGCCCTGGTGCAGCACGATCACGCGCTCCACATGGCGCAGCAGCGTGGTGACCGCATGTTCGATCCAGACCACGGTCAGGTCCAGCTCGTCGCGCATGCGGCGTATCAGCTGCGCCATGTTTTCAATCTCGGCCTCGGTGAGCCCGGCCGCCACCTCGTCGAGCAGCAGCATGCGCGGCCGCGTGGCCAGCGCCATGCCGACTTCGAGCAGGCGCTGCTGCGAAGGCGTGATGGCGCCCGCAGGCAACGCCGCCTGCGCTTGCAGGCCGATCAGCTCGAGAATGCTGCCCTCGTCGCGCAGGTGCCAGGAGCCCTTGCGTTTGCGCCCGGCAAATTTCAATCCGAAGTCGATGTTGGCAGCCACTGCCATATCGGGGAACACGCGCGGCGTCTGGAAAGTGCGTGCAATGCCGGCACCGGCATAACGGTGTGGGCCCTGGCCGGCCAGGTCACGGCCGGTTACCAGCAACCGCCCCGAGGTTGGTGCAATCACGCCCGAAATCGCATTGAAAAAGGTGGTCTTGCCGGCACCGTTCGAGCCGATGATGCCGACCAGTTCGCCGGCATGAAAGTCGGCGCTCACGGCATCGACCGCCGTCAGGCCGCCAAAGCGCACCGTGATGTCACGCGCCTGCAGCAGGGGCTCAGCCATTCTTCCGCTCCTCGCTGCCCAGGCTCCGCAGCCAGCCGCGGCTGCCCTGCCACCAGCCGCTGAAGGTCGCCCAGCGCAGCGAGGCCAGGCCGCCCGGCAGGTAGAGCACGCTCAGGATCAGCAGCAGGCCCAGCGACATCATGTAGACCTGCGGCGCCTGCAGGCGCAGGGTCTCGGCCAGCACGCTAAACACGATCGCAGCAATCAGCGGACCCCACAGCGTCATGGCGCCGCCAATCAGCGCAATCAGCACGGTCTGGAAACCAATGAAAGGGTTGAACACCGTGTGCGGATCAATGTAGGTCCAGCGCACGGCCATGGCCGCACCCACTGCGCCGGCAAACGCCGCCGTCATCGCAAAGCCGGCCACCTTGATCAAGCGCGTGTTCACGCCCAGTGTCTGCGCGCGCTGCTCGTCGGCGCCAATGCCCATCAGCGCCAGGCCGAAGCGGCTACGCCGCAGCACGATCGAAACAAACACCGCCAGCACAGCCAGGCCCAGCACGGTCAGGTAAATCGTGTCCCGATCCGGCACTACGGTCAGCACCCGTCCCACCGTGCCGGTCACTTTTTTCTCGAAGTAGGTCACGGCATGGCGGATCAGCTCGGTCATGCCGAAGGTCAGCACCGCAAAGTAGGTGCCGCGCAAATGCAGCACGGCCGCGCCCATGACGACGGCGACCACGGCGGCAATGCCGGCGCCCAGCGCAATCGACTCGAGCCAGGCCATTTTCTCCAGCGCAATCGCACTGGTGTAGGCGCCTATGCCGAAGAAGGCTGAGGTTGCGAGCGACAGGTAACGCGTGCTGCCACAGAACAGCCCCCAGCTCGACGACAGCGCCACATACATCAGGCAGGTCAGCGCCATGGAAACGACAAACTCGCTGCCGTAGTGCGGCAGCGCCAGCGCCCAGCCGGCAAAGGCCAGCAGCAGCAGCAGGTCGCGGATCAACACTTGTCTGTCATTCATATTCTTCTTATTTGGCAAACAGGCCACGCGGCCGCAGAAGCAGCACCGCAATAAACACGCTGTACGACAGCAAGGCTTTCAGCGACGGATTGGTGAAATGCATGCCCAGCGCCTCGATCACGCCCAGCAGCAAGCCACCTGCCAGCGCGCCGCTCATGCTGCCGAAGCCGCCCAGCGTGATGACAATGAGCGCGGTCACGGTATAGGGCTCACCCATGGACGGCGTGATGGTGTAGGCCATGGACAGCAGGCAGCCGGCCATGCCCGACAAACCCAGGCCGATGCCGAACATCAGGGGATGCAGGCGCTGTGTGTCGATGCCGACCAGCTGCGCGCCGGTCGGCGACTGCATCAGCGCGCGCACGCCTTTGCCCAGCAGGGTGAAGCGGAGCAGCGCAATCAGCGCCCCCGAAAACAGCAGGGCCAGACCAAACACCAGCAGCTTGTTGCCCGCAAACTGTGCTTCACCAATCTTCACCGGCTCGGTCAGGTAGTCGTAGCCGCGCAGGTCACCACCCCACATGAACGAAGCAAAGTTCTGCACCAGAAACATCAGGCCGAAGGCCACCATCAGGCCACGCGCCTCGAAGATGTCGAGGTTGGGCGACGTGGCGGTGAGGCGCCTGAAGCAGAGCTTGTGGATCAGCACGCCCAGCGCCATCAGCACGAGGAAAGACACCGGCACCATCAGCAACGGAGAGATGCCCCACACCGCGTGCGCCATCCAGGTCAGGTAGGCGCCCAGCATCAGGAACTCGCCGTGAGCGATGTTCAGAATGCGCATCAGCCCGTACTGCAGGTTCAGCCCAAGCGCCACCAGCGCATAAATGCCGCCGGTGATCAGTCCGGAGGCGATCAGTTCAAACCAGGAAAAAAGTGTCATGAGTGTCTGTACCAGGGACACCGCGGAGACGGCTTTGCCGGGCCGCTGGTGTCGCCCCCTCGAGGGAGAGGAGCCGAAGGCGCTTCGGGGGAAGCCTTTTTTTATTTCCAGGCGGGCTTGACCAGGCTGAGCTTGGCCGTCGCCACTTTCTGCGGCCACACCACCTCGAACTCGCCGTTTTGCCACTGGCCCACGGTGCCCGGCGTGGCCGTGTTTTCACTGCCGGTGAACTTGATGTCGCCGATGATGGTCCTGTGCGTGTTGCCGGCAATGTAGTCACGGATCGCCTTGCGCTCCAGCCCCACCTTGGCCACGGCCGCCTGCAGGATCTCCAGGCCGGCCCAGCAGTGGCCGCTGGCCCAGCGATCCGGCTCCTTGCCACCAAACTTCTTGGTGTGCGCATCGAAGTAGGCCTTGGCGGCCGGGCTGGTCTTGCTGTTCCAGGAACCCATGCCGAGCACGCCTTCGGCACCGGCCGGTGTCATCACGTTGCGGTAGAGCTGGAAGGCCGTGCCTACCGAAGCGTAATAAAACCTCGGGTTGAAACCGATCTCCTTGGACTGCTTGCTCGCCAGGATGGTATCGGGCGGGTAGCTCAGGCCGATGAAGGCTTCCGGGTTTTTGTCCTTGATGGAACGCAGCACCGGCGACAAGTCCTTGATATCGCCGGGGTAGCTTTTTTCTTCCACCACCTGGATGCCGGTGCTGCGCAGGGCCACCTTCAGCGCCGAGAAATTCTCCAGCCCGAACAGGTCGTCCACATAGATGACCGCCACCGTCTTCACGCCATTGGCCACCAGCATGTCCACCAGCGCGCCGACCATGCGGTCGGGCTGCTGCAGCAGCAAAAAGAAATTCGGCAGCTTCAGCTCGACCAGCTTGCGCGAGAGAGCAGTGGGCGCCAGCACCGGGTAACCCATGCGGTTGGCCAGCGGTGCCACGGCGAAATTGGCGTTCGAGCCCCAGGGCGGCAGGATCAAATCAACCTTGTCGCTGCCCATCAGTTTTTCATACGAGCGCACGCAGGTTTCGATGTCGCTGCGGTCGTCCGAGCTGATCAATTCAATCGGGCGCCTGTTGCCCTTGACGTCGAGGCCGCCGGCTGCGTTCTGCTGCTCGGCCCACAGCAGGTAGTTGGGCTCCTGGCTGACCTGGGCACCGCCGGTCCACGGGCCGGTGCGGGCAATGGCGTAACCGATGCGCACGGGGCTTGCCTGGGCAAAAAGGGAGGGCGCAAAAGCAGCTGCGCCGACGGCGGCTGCAGCGCCTTTGAGCAATTGACGCTTGGATGGCTGGACCATGGTGTCTCCTGTGTAATCGCCCTGAAAGGGCTGTTGGAATCCGCATGATAGGCAGCCGCCGCGCCGCCCGCTTTGCTCAGCGTGCACAAAGAGTTGACGTCCAGCGCACAGTGATCGGGGTTAACCCTTGACCTGAAAGCCCGACAGGACAGGGCACAACGCCCATAATCTTTTCCATGGGCATGGACTCCAAGCCCCCCGAAAACTGGAGACAAATATGACTGCGGCCACCACAGTGGTATCCACCGACAACTTCGCCCCGCGCGAGCGCGCCCCGGTTTGGCGTGAGTGGGTATGGAAGCACTTCGGCGGCCTGCAGTCAGACCTGTATGGCGACACCGACTTCGACGGCCACATGGCCGCCGGCCAGGCAGGTGACGTCATCCTGACCAAACTCGAGGCCAACCGTCACCGCGTCGTGCGCACCGCCGACATGGCCCGCGCCAGCGACGCCGGTTACTTCAAGATCGTGGCGCCCATGCAGGGCCGCGCCGGTGTCGAGCAGATGGGGCGGCGCGCCTGGGTCAGCCCCGGTGCCTGGACGATTTACGACACCACCGGCTCCTACGCCGTGGACAACCCCGAACGCGTGGAACACCTGATCGTCATGGTGCCCAAAGCCCAGCTCATCGAACGCGGGCTGGCATTGGAAAACCTGATGGCACGCCATGTGGGCGGCGCCAGCGGTATCTCGCGTGTGGCCTTGACCACCATGCGCAGCACCTACCAGGAGCTGCCCAACATGAGCGCTGCCGCGGCCCGTGGTGCCGGCGAGCTGATCGCCCAGCTGGTACGCCTGTCGCTGATCGAATTAAGCGGACAGGAAACCGCCATGACGCAGCGCGAAGCGCTGAAGGACCGCATCCGCGCCTATGTGGCGGTGCGGCTACGCGACCCCGCGCTCAACATCGAGCAGATTGCCAACGCACTCAACTGCAGCAAGCGCCACCTGCACAATGCTTTTTCCGGCGACGACGACACCCTGGGCAGCTACATCCTGCACCTGCGGCTGGAGGCCTGCATCCGCGAGCTGCAGCAGACCGGCCCTGAGGCCAGCCCCATCACCGACATTGCACTGTCCTGGGGTTTCAACAACCTTTCGCATTTCAGCCGCGTGTTTCGTGAACACAAGGGCCTGAGTCCCCGTGAATTCAGGCAGTCTTCGCTTCCCCGGGCCGCTGAGCAGCCTGTGCAGCACTGATCAACAACAAAAACAGCCTCAAGCCCAGATGTTGCGGGCGCCACTAGCTCCTTTATTGATAGCAAATTGTCAGCGCGACGGATCACTCAGCGCCTTCAGGCGCGCCCCCGAAGCAACCACGATGCGCCGGTAGCGCAGCTCCACCGCACCGAGTTCCGCCAGGGCCTTCAGCTCCTTCGACAAGGTCTGCCGCGTGATGCCCAGCATCATGGCCAGAGCTTCCTGCGACACCGGCACCACCGGCCGGTCATCGGCCGCCATGGTGACATCGCCTCGGGCCAGCAACAGCAAGCGCCGCGCCACGCGCGCCCGGGTGGACCGCAACGCCGCATCTTCCACCAGGCCATAAAGCGAACGCACGCGCGCGGCAAGCATGGCTGCCACGGCGCGTGCAAAGGGCGCCTCGTCCATCAGCGCGTTAAAGACAGCCTGCGGCACCACCAGCACTTCGACCGGGCCGAGTGCCGTCGCATCGTGGGTGCGCGGCTGGTGGTCCATCAGGGAAATCTCGCCCATCCAGTTGCCAGCCTCCAGCACCACAAAAATGGCTTCCCGTCCATCTTCGCGCAGCGATGAAATCTTCAGGGTGCCGCTGAGCAGGCCGTAAAACCCGCCAGGCGCATCCCCCTGGCGAAACAGCATTTCCCCGGGCCGCAGGCGCAACAGCTCCGCCGCCCCCAGCAGCACCTGCCGGTCGGCCAGCCGAAGCTCGCCAAACCAGGGGTTGGCCGACATGCGCAGCAGCAATGCGTCCGCTGCACTGGAAGGAGATGGGGAAGGGGAGCGTGTCCCGGGAAGTACATTCACAGCACCAATTGTCAAATTTTTGACAGTTGTCCGTCAAGCTCTTACGTATCGTGCATCAAGCCCGCTCTTTAATTTCTTCAATAACACCGTCCAGGAGACAAACCATGCACATCCCCTCACTCAAGGAAGTTGTCAGTGCCGAAGAATGGCAGCTGCGTTGCGACCTCGCCGCGTGTTACCGGCTGGCAGCCCTTTACGGCTGGAGCGACCTGGTGTTCACCCACATCAGCGCCAAGCTGCCCGAGTCCGTCAGCGGTACCGGTGCGCACCACTTCCTGATCAACCCCTACGGCCTGATGTTCGACGAAATTACGGCGTCCAGCCTGGTCAAGGTGGACGACAAATGCAACAAGGTCATCGACTCACCCTTCCCGGTGAACCCGGCGGGTTTTGTGATCCACAGCGCCGTGCATGAAGCCCGAAGCGACGCCGGCTGCGTTCTGCACACCCACACCCGAGCGGGCGTTGCCGTCAGCGCGCAGAAATGCGGCGTGTTGCCGATCAGCCAGCAGTCCACCTTTGTGCTGGGCTCGCTGGCTTACCACGCGTATGAAGGCGTGGCCTTCCGCGACGACGAAAAGCCGCGCCTGCAGGCCGACCTGGGCAAGGCCAACTTCCTGATGCTGCGCAACCACGGCCTGCTGGTCGTCGGCAAGACAATCGCCGATGCTTTTCTCTCCATGTACACCTTCGAGAACACCTGCCGCATCCAGCTCGACGCCCAAGCCGGCGGCGAACTGATTGAAGTCCATCCGCAAATCGTCAAGGGCGTGGCCGAAGCCATGCGGGTGCAGACCAGCGGCCTGGGCGGCGCCTTTGCCTGGCCTGCATTGATCAGGAAGCTGGACCGCCTCGACGAAAGCTACAAGTCATGAACCGCAGGGCCGCGCCCGGCGCAGTTGCAGCGGCACGCCGCATGGAGGCATCCGCATGACCGGCTCACCCGTCGTGACCCAGCTGCTGGTGGCCGCGCTGGCCCTGGTCATGTTCGGCCTGGGTTTGTCGCTGAGCACACAGGACTTCACACGCCTCTTCAAGCACCCCAAGGCAGTGATGGTGGCGCTGCTGCTGCAAGTCGTGGTGCTGCCGCTGGCCTGCTACGGTCTGATTGTGCTGCTCAAGGTGCCGCCGCTGTTTGCCGTGGGCCTGATGCTGCTGGCGGCTTCGCCCGGCGGTATCTCGGCCAACCTGTTCAGCCACCTGTTCGGCGGCAATGTGGCCATGAACATCTCGCTGACGGCGATCAACACGGTCTTGTCCATCGTCACGTTGCCGCTCATTGCCAACTGGGCCATCAGCCACTTTGCCGGCACCGGCCAGGTCGTGCCGCTGCAGTTCGGCAAAGTGGTGGAAGTCATTGCCATCGTGCTGATTCCCGTGTTCGTCGGCATGTGCGTGCGCAGCTGGAAGCCCGGCTTTGCCGCGCGCTCTGAAAAGCCGATGAAGGTTTTCAGCGCCCTGGTGCTGGCCGTGGTGGCCATCGGTGCACTCGCGAAAGAATGGCAGGCGCTGAGCACCAGCTTTGCATCCATCGGCCCGGCCGTGGTTGCGTTCAACCTGGTGAGCCTGCTGGCCGGTTACTACCTTTCGCGCGCTGCCGGCCTGGACAAGCCCATGTCCACCGCCATCAGCTACGAAATCGGCATCCACAACTCCACGCTGGCGATTTTTATCGCGCTGGCGGTGCTGGACAATTTCCAGCTCGCGCTGCCGGCGGCCATTTATTCCGTCAGCATGTACATCACGGCCACGCTGTTCGGGCTGCTGGTGCTCAGGCGCGGCACCGGGACAGCGGCCGCCAAGCCGGCCTGAGGCGGCTAGGCCGGCACCAGGGAAGGCGCGGCCGGCTGTTCGCCGGCGGGAAGGCCGGCGGCCGGCCTGTCGCCCTGGTCCACCATGAGTTCCTTGCGCAGCATCAGCACATTGCCGAATATCGTGGCAAAGGCCACATCCTTGGCATCGCGCCCGGTGCCCACACGCACCAGGCGGTCGTTCGGTGCCATGCGGGTCGCGTCGAACAGCACCCAGCGGCCATCGAGCCAGGCTTCGAACACCGCGTGAAAGTCCTGCGGCGGTTCCTCAAAATAAACATAGCCCACCACCAGGCGCGCAGGAATGTTCAGCGCCCGGCACAGCGTAATGCCCAGGTGCGCAAAGTCACGGCAAACACCGGCGCGCTGCACAAACACTTCCTGCGCCGTGGTGGTTGAATTGCTGAAGCCCGGCAGGTACTGGATGGAATCGTGAATCCAGCTTTCAATCGCCTGCACCCGCGACAGGCCGGGCGAGATATGGCCGAACAGCTGCTGCGCCGCCCGGCTCATGACATCGGACTCGCAATAGCGGCTGGGCATCAGGTAATGCAGCACCTCGTCGGGCACCGCAGTCACGGCAGCTTCCTCCAGGTGCACCGGCACACCCGCATGCCGGAGCTCGACCTGCGCATGGTAGTTCACCGACAGCTGGCCGCGCGGCGCGTCCAGCCGGAAAAATCGGGTGCCGCTGCGTTCATCGCAGAAGTGGCGCACCTTGACACTGGGTGTCACGGTCAGCCGTTCCTCCACCACTTCGTGGGCCTCATGAAAGGCCGCTTCAATGTTGAAGCAGAAATGGGCTGGACTTGCCACCTCGTAGCCGAGCAGGCAATCAATCGTCGCGATGTGCATCAGGGCCCTTGCTGAAAGTGGACGAAGCGGGGAGAAGCGGTGCTTGCGGTTTTGCCGGCTCTTCAGGAGAAGCCTTCGTGTCGCGGGCTCCGGAAAACCAGTTTTTGCAGGTGACCAGCATCACCTGGGCCGCCCGCTCGAGTGAGTCCACGGCAAGGTCGCGGCGGTTGCGGGCACGCAGGCGCGCCAGCAACAGCAGCTGCGCAATGCTGGCCCACTGACCCACATCGCGCTTCACTTCTCCTTCTTCCGCCCGGCCATCCGGCCGGGACGGTTTCAACACAGCCATGCCGCTACCTGTCCAGCCAATGCCAGCCCGCATCTACTTGAGCGCTTTCCGGGCGGCACCCACACCAAGGGCAGCCAGCACCACAAAAATAACCGCCAGGATCAGGAACAGGCCGAAGAGGATTTTGGCAATGCCTGCCGACCCTGCAGCAATGCCGCCGAAGCCCAGGGCACCGGCAATCAGCGAAATGATCGCGAAAATAATGGCGTACTTCAACATCTTGTTTCTCCCGGAATATGCGGTGCACGAACACATCGGGCGCTTCCGCGCACGCGCCATCCATGCATCCGGGAAATCGTAAGTCGCGGGTCCGGCAGGGCGAATCAGCAGCACACCCATGCCTCTGTAGGACAACACCCGGATCACGCCATTTGCTATATTTTCAATAGCTGATAGAGCATATCTGGAAAGGACTTTGAGCCGTTTTAGCTCGACATGAGTAGCGCCTCAGCGGCCAAAAAGCTTCTTCAGGCGCTCGCCGGTGCGGTCGCCCAGCTCCATGCCGGCACCGGTGCCCACGCCGGGCATCATGGCCGTGCCGATGGCCGCGCCCAGCAGCGCGCCACGGGTCAGCGTGACCTCCGGCGCAGCCAGCGTGCCACCCACCACCAGCGGCACACCCACGGTGCTGCCCAGGCTCACGCTGATGCGCCCGTTCAGCGCCTGTGCGGCCGACACCGCCACATGGCCGGTGGCGCTCAGCGCGCCCGAACTCGCCACCAGGTTGTTCAGCTGCGCCGCCCGGCCCTGCGACTCGACCTGCCCGGCCAGCGTGTCCAGGCGCGTCTGCCCGCCGCGGTTCAAGCCCACGGTCTGCACCGCTTTCACCAGGTCCATGCTGTTGAGCACCGCGTCCTTCACCGTGAAACGTGTTTCGGTCCGCAGCGCCTCCACCAGGCCGGCCGTGGTCGCGGCACTGGCTTTGAGCGTGGTCGATGCTTCCAGTTTGCCGCTGAGCGGCCGGTTCGGCGCCGTCAGCGCCGACACCTCGACCCCGCGCGTCTCAAGCTGCCCCTGCAGCGTCAGCGCCTGACCGCCCGGCACGCCCTGCATGCCAATCCGACCGGCTACCGTGCCGCCACCCACGTCGATGCGCAGCGCCCACTGCCCGGCTTCTTCTCGCTGCAGGCGGCCGCGCAGCCCCTGCAGGTTGCCCTTGACCACATGCAGGGACGCGTCGTCGAGCAGGCCGTCGCCACCCAGGCGCAGCTCGGCATCCACCGTGGTGCCGGCCCCCTTGAGGTTGATCCAGCTCACGTCCTGCAGCAGCGCGCGGCGCGGCAGCCAGTCGGTCACGGTAGCCCCGGCCTCGCCGCCCGGCTCGGGCGTCTTTTCTGCCGGTGGCCCAGATCCGGCGGGCACAGACTGCTTCCTTTTTTGTAGCGAAAGCAGCAGCGCATCAATGGCCTGCTGCGGCAGCACCGCATCACGCAGCACCAACGTGGCGATTTCCAGCCGGCCCCGCAGCAGCGCCAGCCAGCCCGGCCGCAGTTCCAGGCGTGCCAGCGTCAGGGGCGGCCGGCTCTGTACACGCACGCCGTTCAATGCCACCGCAGGCAGCGGCCACAATGCCACCTCGATACCTCCCAGCTGCACCGGCAGGCCCAGCACGGCAGAGGCCTCACGCTCCATGCGCTGCCTGAACCCGTCGCTGCTGACCCAGCTCTGCAACACCAGTGCCACGCCGGCCAGCAAAAGCACAGCGGCCAGAGCCGCAACCAACATCCATTTGAAAATTTTTGCCATTTCCGTATTGTGCTGGTGCCTGCGGAATACCGGGACGCGCCAGCGCCGCGGGGTTCACGTCTTCCCTTCCTTCTTCAAGAAATACCCTACAGACTCTTTACCTGTTTGTGGTGTGCCCGCAAGCCGGGTCTCGCCCCGGCGGGCGAGGCACTTTTCTTTGCGTCGCCAAAGAAAAGTGAGTTGCCGCCGGGCAACCCCCGGCTTGCTGGCAAACCACCGCACCCTAAACAAAGCGAGTAGTCAGCAAACTTGTTTTCAAGGACCCACCACCCCAGATACCACGAAACCAGCACCCCGTGTTGCACAAGCCAATTCACATCAGCCCACACTGGACCCTGTTTTAATTTCCACCGGGAGTTTTTCCATGCCTTCTTTGTTCGACCCCGTCCAGGCCGGCGACCTGCATCTGGCCAACCGCGTCGTCATGGCGCCGCTCACCCGCAACCGCGCACCCGACGCCATTCCCACCGCACTCATGGCCGAGTACTACAGCCAGCGTGCCACCGCCGGCCTGCTGGTCACCGAGGCCACCGCCATCAGCCACCAGGGCCAGGGCTACTCGGACGTTCCGGGCCTTTATGGCACCGAGCAGCTCGACGGCTGGAAGCGCGTCACCCAAGCCGTGCACAAAGCGGGCGGCAAGATCGTGGTGCAGCTCTGGCACGTGGGCCGTGTCTCGCACAACGAGCTGCAGCCCGACGGCGGCAAGCCGGTGGCGCCTTCGGCCCTCGCTGCCAAAACCAAGACCGTGCTGATCAAGGACGGCGTGCCGACCTTTGTCGAAACCTCCGAACCACGCGCGCTGGACGCAAGCGAGCTGCCGGGCATCGTGCACACCTACCAGGCCGCGGCACGCAATGCGGTGGAAACCGCCGGCTTCGACGGTGTGGAAATCCACGGCGCCAATGGCTACCTGCTCGACCAGTTCCTCAAGAGCGGCTCCAACCAGCGCACCGACGCCTACGGCAGCAGCATTGAAAACCGCGCCCGCCTGCTGCTCGAGGTGGTACGCGCCGTGACCGGTGCCGTCGGCGGCGGCCGCACCGGCATACGCCTGTCGCCCGTGACGACGGCCAACGACGCGTTCGATTCCGATCCGCAACCGCTGTTCGACTACGTGGTCAGGCAACTGGCCACCCTGAACCTGGCCTACCTCCACATCATCGAAGGCGCCACCGGCGGCCCGCGCGAACTGCCAGACCGCCCGTTTGACTACACGGCATTGAAGGCGGCTTACCGCACGGCCGGCGGCAAGGGCGCGTGGATGGTCAACAACGGTTACGACCAGGCCCTGGCCGGGCAAGCCGTCAAGGAAGGCGCCGACCTGGTCGCGTTCGGCAAGCCCTATATCGCCAACCCCGACCTGGTGCGCCGCCTGCGCGAAGACGCGCCGCTGAACACACCCGACAAAGCCACTTTTTACGGCGGCGGCGCCAGGGGGTACACCGACTATCCCACGTTGTCGCTATCGAATGCATAGCTGATTACATAGGCACGATAAGGGCTCAGGCCACTTTTTTATCTGAGGTTCAGCGCCCGGCCTGGTGTGGAGCCGGGATGGCCTCAGGCCTGGCCCACACCGATGGGTGCGGGCGCAGTCAACACAATGCGCGTGAACAGCCGGTCGTAACACGGGTCGCGCACGCCGCCGGCCAGGGGGTCGCGCTCGTGCTGGAAGGCCGCGTCGAGCTGGGCCCAGTCGTCGGCCGTCAGTGCTTTCTGCGCAGCCGGCAGCAGCTGCGTTTCTTCGGTGCGCATGTGGTTCAGGTAAAAGCCCACGTAAGCCTGGGCTGCGTCGGCAAAAACCGCGTGCCGCGACTCACCGACCAGCTCCCAGGCCAGCAGCAGGTGCTGCAGTTCACGCACCTTGCCCTCGCCCGCCATGTGGTCGGCTTCCAGCCGGCTGATCACCGGCATCAGTTCGGGCGCGGCGCGCGCGATCCGGGGGAACAGCAGGTCCGACTCCTTGGGGTGGTGCAGCTTTTCCGGAAACTCGTCGATGTAAAACAGCATCGCGCGCAACACGTCAAAAAAACGCTCGGGTTCGTCGCCCGGACCGCGCTCCAGCATCATCGACAGCGACCGCAGCACGGCCGCGACGGCGGCGTGCTCGTCGCGGATGATTTGAAGGGTGGCATGTGGCATGGAAGACAGCTTGGCACAGGCGACGGCGGTGCGATTTGATCCAGGTCAACGCCGGGCTCGGGCAGCCTGCAGGCGCCAGCGTTTGAGCAGCAGCGCATTCGAGATCACGCTCACGCTGGACAGCGCCATGGCCGCCCCAGCCACCACCGGGCTCAGGAAGCCCAGCGCCGCCAGCGGGATGCCGGCCACGTTGTAGGCAAAAGCCCAGAACAGGTTCTGCCGGATCTTCATGACCGTGCGATGCGAGATGTCGAGGGCACCGGCGACCAGCGCCACGTCGCCGCGCATCAGCGTGACGCCGGCCGCGTGCATGGCCACGTCAGTGCCCGTGCCCATGGCCATGCCGACGTCGGCCGCTGCCAGTGCAGGTGCGTCATTCACGCCGTCGCCTACCATGACCACGGTATGGCCACCAGCCTTCAACTCGGCCACCTTCGCGGCCTTGTCGCCCGGCAGCACCTCGGCCATCACCTCGTCGGCGCCCAGCCCCAGGCGCGCGCCCATGGCCAGCGCCGCGCCGCGGTTGTCGCCCGAGATCATCACGACGCGGATGCCGCGCGCACGCAGCACCGCCAGCGCTTCCTTGGCCCCAGTCTTGGGCTCATCGGCAAACGCCATGAGCGCACGCACCCCATACCGTTCGCCCTGAGCTTGTCGAAGGGCTTCTTCATGCTGACCAGAGACGGCTTCGACAGGCTCAGCCCGAACGGGTAGCTGCTCCACCAACACCGCCAGCGTCGCGCCGCTCTCCTGCAGCCGCTGCGCCTGGGGTGCCAGCGCACCAAGGTAGACACCGAGCTCGTCCATCCAGCGCAGGCTGCCGATCAGGTAGCTGCGCACACCGACCTCGCCCTCGCTGCCACGCCCGGGCACGGCGCGCAGGCCGTCGGGCTGCGCGACAGCTACGCCGCGCTCCTGCGCCGCCGCGACCACCGCACGTGCCAGCGGGTGCTCGCTGCCGCTTTGCAGGCTGGCGGCAATCGCCAATTGCGCTGTCTCATCAACACCGGGTGCAGCCACAAAAACCACCAGCTTCGGCCGGCCCACGGTCAGCGTGCCGGTCTTGTCGAAGGCCACGGTGTCCACCTTGTGTGCCAGCTCCAGCGCCTGGGCGTCCTTGATCAAAATGCCGTTTTTTGCCGCCACGCCGGTGCCGGCCATAATGGCCGCGGGCGTGGCCAGGCCCAGCGCACAGGGGCAGGCAATCACCAGCACGGCCACCGCGTGGATCAAGGCCACCTCCACGCCCGCACCCACGGCCAGCCAGCCCAGCAGGGTGGCCAGAGCAATCACCAGCACCACCGGCACAAACACCGCGGACACCTGGTCCACCAGCCGCTGGATGGGCGCCTTGGCTGCCTGCGCATCCTCGACCAGCCGGATGATGTGGGCCAGCACACTTTCGCTGCCCACCGCACTCACCTGCAGCACCACGCGGCCATCACCATTGATGCTGCCGCCGGTGAGCTTGTCGCCCGGCTGCTTGGTCACGGGCAGAGGCTCGCCGGTCAACATCGATTCATCCACCTGCGTCTGCCCATCCTGCAACAGGCCATCCATCGGAATGCGCTCGCCCGGGCGCACCACCAGGCGGTCGCCCAGCAATACTTCTCCTACCGGCAGGTTGGCCTCACCACCACCGGGCTGCAGCACATGCGCCATCTCGGGCCGCAAGGCATGCAGCGCACGTATCGCCGCCGTGGTCTGGCGTTTGGCGCGCATCTCCAGCCATTTGCCCAGCAGCACCAGCGTCACCACCACGGCCGAAGCTTCGAAATAAAGATGCGGCATCGTGTCGGGCTCGGCACTGAGCCACAGCCACATGGACAAACCCCAGCCCGCGCTGGTGCCAATGGCCACCAGCAAATCCATGTTGCCGGTCAGCGCCTTGAGCGCATGCCAGCCGGCTTTGTAAAAACGCGCGCCCAGGATGAACTGCACCGGCGTGGCCAGCAGGAACTGCTGCCACGCCGGCAGCATCCAGTGTTTGCCCAGCAGATCACCCAGCATCGGCACGACCAGCGGCGCCGACAGCAGCAAGCCGATGGCCACCGGCGCAAAACCGGCCCAGGGCGAGAGATCTTCCGGCATCACCTCTTCCGGAGAAACCGGTTCGTAGCCAGCGTTGCGCACCGCGCGGCGGATCTGGGCATCCATCTGCGCCGAAGGTGCATAGACCACACGCGCTGATTCGGTGGCGAGATTGACCGTGGCGTCCTGCACGCCGGGGATTTTCTTCAGTGCTTTCTCGACGCGCGAAACACACGATGCGCAGGTCATGCCGCCGACACCAAGGTCCAGGGTAGAGGGAGAGAAGGTAGTGGTAGTCATGGGTGAATGCTCAACCTTGCCATGATGGCAAGGTCAAGGGTTGACACAGATCAACCTTATTCCATGGAAGGGCTTGATCTCACGGAGGTTGACCTTACCATCATGGCAAGGTTCAAGCTCAAGACTTCTCCCACCAAAAACCGAAAGGACCACCCCATGAACCAGATCTTTAACGTCAAAGGCATGACCTGCGGCCACTGCGAACGTGCCGTGACGCAAGCCGTCAAGACCCTCGACCCCCAGGCCGAAGTAAAGATAGACCGCGTCGCAGGCAGAGTGGAGGTTCGGTCAGAGCAACCACGCGAAGCCCTCATCGCGGCGATCGCAGAAGAAGGCTACGCCACCACATGAACGGGCCCATGAACATCGGCGAGGCAGCCCGCCAGTCCGGTGTGTCGGCCAAGATGGTGCGCCATTACGAGTCGCTGGGCCTGTTGCCGCAGGTGCACCGCAGCGACAGCGGCTATCGCCAGTACACGGAAGCCGAGGTCCACACGCTGCGCTTCATCAAACGCGCGCGCGACCTCGGGTTCTCGATGGCCGAGATCGCCGAACTCGTCAGCCTCTGGCAAAACCGCCGCCGCGCCAGTGCGAGCGTGCGGCGCATCGCGCAGAAACACGCGGATGACCTGGCCGAGCGCATTGCCGCCATGCAGGCCATGCAACAAACCCTGACTCATCTGGTGCACTGCTGTCAGGGTGATGATCGGCCGGAGTGCCCCATCCTCGACGATCTCGCTGGTGAGAAGCCTGCGCGCTAAAACATTCTTTGCATCACGCTGCGTCTGTTGTTTGCGCCGGACAGTAGGCGTAACTCCCCACTCCCAACCCCCCGCCCTTCCCTCGCCCCGCTGGGCAAGAGAAGGGAGCCTCATTTGGCCGCGTGCGCTGCGCTCGCGTGCAAACATGACGGTCTGTTGGGATTCCCGTGCAGGAAGCGCTTTGCGCTTCCTGCACTCCGGATTTGAGTTCTGTATTGGTATTTGGTGTTTGTCTTCTCTCTCCACCCTTCTGTATGCGCCGAGGAGCGGAGGTCCAGACGGATCAGGGCGAGCGATTGTCTGAGCCGCAGGCGAGTTCGAGCTCGACCCCGGGTGGACCGAGCACCGCCGGCTGCCCGCAGCGAAGCGCAGGGACGCAGACAGCAGGGTCGCCTTTTTCTTTGCTTACTTTCTTTTTGGCGACGCAAAAAGAAAGTGAGTTGCCGCCGGGCAACCCCCGGCTTGCAGGCAAACCACGACAGCCAATCAACGCAGGTAGGCAGCAAGCATCCCGGATCAAAGCCCCAGATGACAAACCCGGGGCAACAGCTACCATACGCCCCATGCTCCCCAAGCCCCGCATCCTGGTAATAGAAGACGAGCCCGGCATCGCCGACACGATCCAGTATGTGCTCGCCACAGACGGCTTCGCGCCCGTCTGGTGCGCCACCGCCCAGCAGGCCCTGCAGGAATTTGCAGCCGAGCCGCCGGCGCTTGCCATCCTCGACGTCGGCCTGCCCGACCTCAACGGTTTCGAGCTGTTCAAGCGCCTGCACGCCCTGCCCGGCGGCGCCAGCGTGCCCATGCTCTTCCTGACAGCGCGCAGCGACGAGATCGACCGTGTGGTCGGCCTCGAGCTCGGCGCCGACGACTACATTGCCAAACCCTTCTCGCCGCGCGAACTCGTGGCCCGGGTGCGCGGCATCCTGCGCCGGACAACAGTCCGCACCCCTTCAGCCGGTCCGCAGGAATCCGCGCCGGCAGCAACCCAGTCGGTGTTCATGCTCGACGAAGAGCGCCGTCAGATCCGCTTTTACGGCCGGGCTCTGGAGCTGTCGCGTTATGAATACGGCATCCTGCGCCTGCTGGTGCAAAAACCCGGCCGGGTCTACACCCGCGACGAACTGCTCACCAAGGTCTGGGACGACGATGCTGCCAGCTTCGACCGCACCGTCGACGCGCATATCAAGACCCTGCGCGCCAAACTCAAGGCCGTCGCGCCAAGCACCGAACCGATACGCACCTCGCGCGGCTCCGGCTACGCGCTGGCCGAAGACCTGCCGCCCGTTCCGTGACAAAACGCAACCGCATCTTCATCGGCATCCTGCTGATTTATGCAGCCGGCATCGCCTTCATTCTTTACCGTGTCGTCGCCGAAATCGATCCGCGCTACCGCGAGTCGGCCGAAGAGTCGCTGGTTGAAACCTCGCACCTGCTGGCCGGCCTGATCGAGCAGGACGTGCAGGCCGGCGCCATAGACACCACGCGGCTGGAGCCGCTGTTCAAGTCGCTGTACGCGCGGCAATTCCTGTCGCAGATCTACTCGGTTACCAAAACCCGCGTTGAAATGCGCGCCTACGTCACCGACCGCTCCGGCCGCGTGCTGTTCGACTCCCTGGGCAAATCCACCGGCGCCGACTATTCGCAGTGGCACGACGTCAGCTACACCCTGCGCGGCGACTACGGCGCGCGCACCACGCGTGACGTCGAGGCCGACCCGCTGAGTTCGGTGATGTACGTGGGCGCGCCGATACGCTGGAACAACGAGATCATCGGCGTCGCCACGATCGGCAAACCGGTCACCAGCTTCGGCCAGTTTGTCTCGGCGGCGCGCCAGAAAACACTGTTTGTCGGCCTGGTGTCGGTGCTGGCGGTGTTGCTGCTGGCCGTCATCGTGTCGGTCTGGCTGGTGCGGCCTTTCGGCGTGATTGCCGACTATGTGCGTTATGTGCGGGCCCAGCGCTCGCTGAACCTGCCGCGCCTGGGCCGGCGCGCGCTGGGCGCCATCGGTGCAGCCTACGACGAAATGCGCGACGCGCTGGCCGGCCGCAACTATGTGGCCGACTATGTGCAAACGCTTACGCACGAGGTCAAAAGCCCGCTGTCCGCCATACGCGGCGCGGCCGAGCTGCTGCAGGAACCGACCATGGACGCGGCCCAGCGCCAGCGCTTCCTGGCCAACATCATGCGCGAGACGGGTCGCATCCAGGAGATGGTGGACCGCATGATGGAACTCACCGCGCTGGAGACACGCCGCGCGCTGGACCACCCGGTGCCCGTGGCCATGAAACCGCTGCTCGAGGAGCTTGCAGGTACCGCGCAGGACGCCGCGGCTGCACGCAGCATCCGCATCAGCGTCGATGCGCCCGACGATGCGGTGGTAGAGGGCGACGCCTTTTTGCTGCGCCGCGCCGTCAGCAACCTGCTGGACAACGCGGTCGACTTCTCGCCCGATGGCGAGACCGTGGTGATGTCGCTGCAGCTGCGGGCCCGTACGGTGCGCATCCAGGTGCAGGACAGTGGCCCCGGCATCCCCGAATACGCCCAGGACAAGGTGTTCGAGAAGTTCTACTCGCTGGCGCGGCCGCATTCGCGCAAGAAAAGCACCGGCCTGGGCCTGGCCTTTGTGCGCGAAATCGCCTCGCTGCACGATGGCCGCATCGAACTGGCCAACGCGCCTGGGGAGCCCGGGCAGGGCGCGGTCGCCACGCTGTCGCTGCCACGCGCAACTTCGTAACGGGATTTCACGCCGACTTCACACAAGCTTCCTGAAAGCTTCCAACCGCCTTCCCGGACGGCCGCCATTCTTGGACCCGTGCACTGTCGCACGCCCGCCAAGGAGTCTTTCATGCCGTCCACCCTGTCCCTCCAGCCCCCCGTTGCGCGCTGGCTGTGGCTTGCCACTGCCGGCGCTGCCGCCGCCTGTTTCATCACGCTGACACTGCGTCCGGCCCATGCGCAAGACCGGGACAACACCGCCCCACGGCAGAAAACCGAGAGTCCCTACTTCTTCGTCAAAAGCGATGAGCCCGGCCTGGACCAGCTGCCGCTGAAAGCCACCAAAGTCGATGTGCGCATCTCCGGCGTGATCGCCGACGTCACCGTCACCCAGCACTACCGCAACGAAGGCCAGCGCGCCATCGAAGCGAAATACGTATTCCCCGGCTCCACCAAAGCCGCCGTCTACGGCATGAACGTGCGCCTGGCCGACCGCCTGATCACCGCCAACATCCGCGAGAAGCAGCAGGCGCGCATCGAATATGACAGCGCCAAAAAAGAAGGCAAGACCGCCGCCCTGCTCGAGCAGCACCTGCCCAATGTGTTCCAGATGAACGTCGCCAACATCATGCCGGGCGACGACGTCAAGGTGGAGCTGCGCTACACCGAGCTGCTGGTGCCGCAGTCGGGCAACTACCAATTCGTCTTTCCCACCGTGGTCGGCCCGCGCTACAACAGCCCGCAATCAGGAAATGCCAAGGCGCCCTGGGTGGCCAAGCCCTACCTGCCCGCCGGCCAGCCGTCGGCCACGGCCTTCGACATCAAGGTGCAGCTCGCCACACCGATCGGCCTGAAGGAAGTGCGCTCCAACTCCCACAGCATCGATGTGCAAAAAAGCCAGGAAGCCGGCGACGAAGGCAGCAAAACCGCCAGCGTGTCCCTGCGCTCCGGCAGTGGCCCGGCTAACAACCGCGACTTCATCCTCGACTACCGGCTTGCCGGCGACCGCATCGAGTCCGGCGTGATGCTCTACCAGGGCAACCCCGGCAGCGGCGAAAACTTCTTCCTTGCCATGGTCGAGCCGCCCAAGCAGATTGCCGCGCAAAGCATCAGCCCGCGCGAGTACATCTTTGTGGTCGACATCTCCGGCTCCATGCACGGCTTTCCGCTGGACACTTCCAAGGCCCTGCTGCGCGAACTGATCGGCAGCCTGCGCCCCAGCGACAGCTTCAACGTGCTGCTGTTCTCCGGCAGCAATCGCTTCCTGAGCCCGAAGTCGGTGCCCGCCAGCCGCGCCAACATCGACCAGGCCATCAGCACCATCGTGCAGATGGGCGGCGGCGGCAGTACCGAACTGATCCCGGCCCTGAAGCGCGTCTACGCCGAACCCAAGGCCGCCGACGTGTCGCGCACCATCGTGGTGGTGACCGACGGCTACGTCACAGTGGAGCGTGAAGCCTTCGAGCTGGTGCGCCGCAACCTCTCGCAGGCCAACCTGTTTTCCTTCGGCATCGGCTCCTCGGTGAACCGCCACCTGATGGAAGGCCTGGCCCGCGCCGGCATGGGCGAACCCTTCATCATCACCAAATCCTCCGAAGCGCCGGCCGAGGCTGCGCGCTTTCGCAGGATGATCGAGTCACCCGTGCTCACCAGCGTGAATGCGCGCTTCGAAGGCATGGACGTGTACGACGTGGAGCCGGCCCAGCTGCCCGATGTGCTGGGCGAGCGCCCGGTGGTGGTCTTCGGCAAATGGCGCGGCCAGGCTGGCGGCCAGCTCATCATCGAAGGCCAGAGCGCCAGCGGCCCCTACCGCAAGGCCCTGCCCATGGGCAGCAGCAGCCAGGACGCGGCCGCATTGCGTTACCTCTGGGCTCGGCACCGCATTGCCGGCCTGTCCGACCAGGAAGCGCTCGAAGGCGGCGACTCCCAGCGGGCGCGCATTACCGAGCTCGGCCTGCAGTACAAGCTGCTCACGCAATACACCAGCTTCCTCGCGGTGGACAAGGTCGTACGCAACATGCAGCCGCTGGATGCACCCAGCGTGAACCAGCCCTCCCCCATGCCGCAGGGTGTGAGCAACCTGGCAATCGGTGCCGAGGTGCCCGGCACGCCCGAGCCTGCCACCTGGGCCGGCATGGCCATGATGCTGTCGGTGCTGGCCATGCTGGCGCGCCGCCAACGCCGCCACAACGCTGCCCGCCTCACCGCCTGAAGGACAGCAGCCATGGCCATATTCAAGGACTTCACCGGCCTTCACACGCTGGCCCGGCCACAGGGCCTGCTCAAGCGGCCCGGCTTTGTGCGCTGGGGCGTGCGCATCGACACCGCGCCCGAGTGGATCTGGCTGGCCCTGCTGGCCGCCGCACTGTGGCCGACCTGGCTGTGGATGGGCCAGCGCATGCTGGACCGCTCCGACGATCCGCTGGGCCTGCTGGCGCTGACGGCGCTCGGGCTGCTGGCCTGGCAGCAACGGCGCCGCCTGCGGCCCGCGCCGCGCCTGGCGTGGCTGGCACTGGCTCTTGCCGGCGCGGTGGCCGCCACACTCAGCCAAGGTTGGTTGCCCCCGCTGGTGGCGGCCCTGCTGGCGCTCACCGCGCTGGCCGCCGGGCTGTGCGCCTTCCTGCCTGTCAGTGTGGCCAGCGCGCCTGTGCTGGGCCTGTCGGTGTTGTCGCTGCCGCTGCTGGCCTCACTGCAGTTTTATGCCGGCTACCCGCTGCGCGTCATCACCGCAGAAGCCAGCCGCTGGCTGCTGATGCTCGGCCATGAAGTCGAACGCAGCGGTGCCAGCCTGCAGGTCGACGGTCAATTGGTCATTGTGGATGCGCCCTGTTCGGGCGTGCAGATGGCCTGGTTCGGCTACTTCAGCGCCTGCGCCGTCACGCTTTACCTGGCACGCAGCAACCGCGCTTTTCTGACCCGCCTGCCCGCCGTGAGCGTGCTGGTCCTTGCCGGCAATGTGGTGCGCAACACCGTGCTGGTGGCCGCCGAAGCTTCAGGCAGCCACGTGCCCGGCTGGGTCCATGAAGGCGTGGGTCTGCTGGTGCTGGCCGCCGTGTGCACCGCCATAACCTGGGTGATGTCGCGCCCCGAGAAATCCCGCTTCCGGAACACACGCCATGTTTGAAAACAGCTTCATCAACCGCGTCATCCACAAAACCCTGTGGGTGCTGCTGCTGCCCGCGTGCATGGTGTGGGCCGCCTTCGCCGCGCTGGCCCGCCCGGCCATCCAGCCGCATCAGCCCGCCAGCAGCAACAGCGAGTTCACCATGCAGTGGCAAGGCCAGGCGCTGCGCCCGCTGGCCTTGAGCGAAGTCGAGCAGCGTTTTGCGCGGCGCTTTCCGGGCACGCTGAGCCGCCTGACCAACGGCACGCAGGTGCTGGTGGTGCGAAGCGTGGACAAGCCCACCCGCATGCTGCATCCGGCCACCGATTGCTACCAGGGCCTGGGCTACCAGATCGCGGCGCAGCAGCTTGAGCTGGACAGCGAACAGCTGCTCTGGCGCTGCTTTGAAGCGCGGCGCGGCGGCCAGCGCCTGCGCGTCTGCGAGCGCATTGTCGATGCCGGCGGCCGCGGCTTCACCGACACCTCTGCCTGGTATTGGGCCGCCGCCCTCGGCCAGTCGCAAGGTCCCTGGCAGGCCATCACCGTCGCGAGCCCGCTGTGAAAGTGCTGCGCTTCATGGTCTTCATGCTTTTTGGGCTGCTGGCCCTTGTGGCGTGTGCATTGATAGCTACTTATTTCATAGCAAAAGCGGTGCTGGCGCCGTTGCCCGGCGAGTGGTCCGTGCCGCTGCGCGCCGGCCCGCTGCAGCTGCAGGCCGGCGTGCCGACCATGCTGCGCCTGGCCACCGCGCCCTGGGTCGGGCCGCTGTTGGACGGCCGCCGCCTGGCCACACGTGCCGGCCCCGTGCGGCTGGCCTGGCAGGCGCCCACCCGCACGCTGCTGCTGCACTGCGCGCCGTGTACGGTCACGCCCGCCGGGCTCGGCGAAGAACGCGTCGTCCTCCAGGAACTGCGGCTCAGTGTGCATCGGCAGGGCCTGTTGCTCGACGGCGAGCTGGCCTCGGGTGCACTGCGCGCCACGTGGCAGGGTGAACTGAGCAACCGCGAACTGCAGATCCGCATGCAGCTTCCCTCCAGCGCCATCGCCGACGCCTATGCCCTGTTCGGCGCCGCCATGCCCGAGCTGGCGCGTGCCCGCATCGAAGGCCAGTTTGCCCTCAAGGCCCAGCTGAGCCTGCCCGACGGCCGCATCAGCCTGGCGCCGCAGGTCGAAGGTTTCCAGGTCAGCGGCCTGGGCACGGAAGTGCTTGCCGCGGCCCGCTCGGGCTGTAGCCGGCGCACCAGCCGCCTCACCGCCGACAGCTGGCTGGCGCGCGCCGTCGTGGCCGCCGAGGACCAGCGCTTTTACGAACACCCCGGGTACGACCTGGCCGAACTCGGCGCCTCATTGAGCCAGAACCAGCGCGACGGCCGCATCAGCCGCGGCGCAAGCACGCTGCCCCAACAACTGGCCAAACTGCTGGTCACCGGTGGCGAGCGCAGCCCCGTGCGCAAGCTGCGCGAGCTGCTCTACGCGGTGGAGATGGAACAGACGCTGGGCAAGCCGCGCATGCTGCAGCTCTACTTGGCCCATGCCCCCTGGGGCCCGGCCCTGTGCGGCGCCGAAGCCGCCGCACAGCATTACTTTGGCCAGCGCGCCCACACACTGGAGCCTGCGCAAGCCGTCTGGCTGGCCGCCATGCTGCATAACCCCGGGCTGGAGGCGCGCCGCTGGGCAGAAACCGGGGAAATCAACACGGCCAGGGCGCAATGGGTGCTCGCAGGCCTGCGTGGTCTGCCCAGGCGGCAACGCGCCCGGCTGGCGGAAGAACTGGAGCAGCCGGCATGGACGGCGCCGCGCGTGCCGGCTGACACAGATCAAGGACACGCCCCCCGTCCGGAGGCCCAATAAGAAGGTCTCTTCACTACCGGAGCCTTCATGAAAAGCAATGTCGGCGGCATCGACCGCATTCTTCGCATCACCGTCGGGCTGGTGCTGATCGGCCTGGCTGCCACCGGCACCGTCGGCTGGTGGGGCTGGCTGGGTGTGGTGCCCCTGGCGACCGGCCTGGTTGGCTGGTGTCCGCCCTATGCCCTGCTGGGGTTCAATACCTGCAAGATGAAGTGACACCAGCGCGGGCCCTCGCGCCCTGATCTGATTCACAGCGGGGCATGGACGTGCTGCGTGCCCGGTTCCCGCACCACGTCAGTGCACTTTGTACACAAAGAGTGCGCAAGATTGTGTACAAAGTTGGCACGCCTTCTGCATGTGACACGGCATGGACCCTGTCACGCCTCTCGCCCCTGCTGCCGTTGAGCTGGTCGCACTGACCAAGCGTTATGCGCAGGGCGCGCCGGCGGTGGACAACATCAACCTGCGCATCGCCAGCGGCAGCTATTGCTGCCTGCTCGGGCCCTCAGGCTGCGGCAAAAGCACCACGCTGCGCATGATCGCGGGCCATGAAACAGTCAGCAGTGGCGACATTCTGCTGGAAAACCGCAACATCACCGCCCTGCCGGCAGCCGCCCGCGGCACGGCCATGATGTTCCAGAGTTTTGCGCTGTTCCCGCACCTCTCGGCACTCGACAACGTGGCCTTCAGCCTGAAGATGAAGGGCATGGCCAAGGCCACCCGCCACAAGCAGGCGCAGGACCTGCTGGAGCGCGTCGCCATGGGCCACCTGGCGCAGCGCAAGCCCGGTGAGCTGTCCGGCGGCCAGCAGCAGCGTGTGGCGCTGGCGCGCGCGCTGATCACCCAGCCGCGTGTGCTGCTGCTCGACGAGCCGCTGTCGGCGCTGGACCCTTTCCTGCGCATCCAGATGCGCGCCGAGCTGCGCCGCTGGCAAAAGGAGCTGGGCCTGACCTTCATTCACGTGACGCATTCGCAGGAAGAAGCGATGGCGCTGGCCGACACCATGGTGGTGATGAACCAGGGCCTGATCGAGCAGGTCGGCTCGCCGCACGAGGTTTACAACGCGCCGTCCACCGAGTTCATCGCGCGGTTCATGGGCGGCCACAACGTCATCGATACTGGCGCCGGCAAGATTGCCGTGCGCAACGACCACATGCTGATTGCACCCGCCGAGCCCACCGCCCCGGCGGCCGGGATTGGCGGCATGGGTGCCACCATCACCGATGTCGAGTACCAGGGCACCTATGTGTTGCTGGGACTTGATGCCGCCAGCAGCACCGGCCCGACCGATGTGTCGGTAATGCTGCCCGAAGCGAAGTTCGCCGAGCGTCCCTACAGCATGGGCGAGTCCGTTCACCTGTCCTGGCACGCCGCGCACACGCTGCAGGCCTGATCCTCTTACCCACTTTTAACCAAGGAGCCACCATGTCCAGCGACACCATTGATCCCCAACCCGAAGCCCTCGGCATGCCACGCCGCACCCTGCTCACCGGCATGGCGGGCATCCTGGCCACCGGCCTGGCACCCGCCGTGCACGCGCAGGAAAAAATCACCTTGCGTTACCTCGACACCGCGGTGAACCAGGACAAGGCGATTGCCGAGAAGTTCAAGGCCGACACCGGCATCACCATCCAGTACGTGGCCGTCACCACCGACGACGTGACGAAACGCGCCGTCACCGCGCCCAACAGTTTTGATTTGATCGACACCGAGTACTTCTCGCTGAAGAAAATCGTGCCGACCGGCAATCTCAAAGGCATAGACACGAAGAAGATCAAGAACGCCGACAAGATCACTTCGCTGTTCACCACCGGCACAGTTGCCGGCAAGGCCGTAGGCGACCAGGGCACGGCGCCCAAGAAGGTGATTTACCTCGAAGGCGAAAAATCCAAGGTGTTCGCCAAGACGCCGACACAGTTCATGTCGCTGATTCCCACCGTGTACAACGCCGACACCCTGGGCATTCGCCCCGACCTGATCAAGCGCCCCATCTCTTCCTGGGCCGAGCTGCTGAACCCCGAGTTCAAGGGCAAGGCCGCGATCCTGAACATCCCGTCCATCGGCATCATGGACGCCGCAATGGTCGTGGAAGCCAAGGGCATCTACAAATACCCCGACAAGGGCAACATGACCAAGCAGGAGATCGATCTCACGATCAAGACCCTGATCGAAGCCAAGAAAGCCGGCCAGTTCCGCGCGCTCTGGAAAGACTTCAACGAATCCGTCAACCTGATGGCCTCCGGTGAAGTCGTGATCCAGTCGATGTGGTCGCCCGCCGTGACGGCCGTGCGCACCAAGGGCATCGCCTGCAACTTCCAGCCCCTGAAAGAAGGCTACCGCGCCTGGGCGGCAGGCTTCGGTCTGCCAGCCACACTGTCGGGCAAAAAACTCGACGGCGCCTACGAGTTCATCAACTGGTTCCTTGACGGCTGGGCCGGTGCCTACCTGAACCGCCAGGGCTATTACAGCGCCGTTCTGGAAACCGCCAAGGCCAAGATGGAGGCCTACGAATGGGCCTACTGGATGGAAGGCAAACCCGCCAGCCAGGACATCAAGAGCCCCAATGGTGATGTATTGGCGAAGGCAGGAAGCGTACGCGACGGTGGCAGCTACGAATCACGCATGGGCGGCATCGCCTGCTGGAACGCGATCATGGACGAGAACGAGTACATGGTGAGGAAATGGAATGAATTCGTAGCTGCATAACGATCTTGCTACTGCGGCCGCCGGGGCCGGCGCTGTGATGCTCACCGTACGGATGTACGGCTGCGCTTCTCGCACCAGCCGCGGCGCCCTCGCTACGCAATCCCGTCACGCAGCAGCCCTGGTCTAACACCATGAGCACACACACCGCCCCTTCGCACGCCGCCAGCCTGCCCGCCCACACGGTCAAGGCCTGGTGGCAGGCGGCGCCTTTCACGGCGGTGTTTGCGCTGTTTTTCCTGGTGCCGCTGGCGCTGGTGCTGATGGTCAGCTTCTGGAACTTCAACGAGTACGAGCTGATCCCCGGCTTCACTTTCCGCAACTACTTCGCGATCTTCGAAGGCTGCGGCAAACGCACCGACAACGGCGACCTGTGCGTCTCGCTGTCCACCTATCTGTCCACCCTCAAGTTCTGCCTGCTGGTCTGGGGCATCACCCTGCTCATCGGTTTTGCCGTCGCCTACTTCCTGGCCTTCCACGTGCGCTCACCGGGCATGCAGACGGCGCTGTTCGTGCTGTGCACCGTGCCTTTCTGGACCTCCAACGTCATCCGCATGATTTCCTGGGTACCGCTGCTGGGCCGCAATGGCCTGGTGAACCAGGGTCTGGTGGGAGCCGGTATCGTGGACCAGCCGGTCGAGTGGCTGCTGTTCTCTGATTTTTCGGTGGTGCTGGCTTTTGTGCACCTGTACACCATGTTCATGATCGTGCCGATTTTCAACAGCATGATGCGCATTGACCGCAGCCTGCTCGAAGCCGCCAGCGACAGTGGCGCCTCCGGCTGGCAGACCCTGTGGAACGTGATTGCTCCGCTGTCGCGCACCGGCATCCTGATCGGCTCGATTTTTGTCATCACCATCGTCATGGGCGACTTCGTCACCATCGGCGTGATGGGTGGCCAGCAGATTGCCTCCATCGGCAAGATCATCCAGGTGCAGACGTCCTACCTGCAGTTCCCGCTGGCGGCAGCCAACGCCGTGATCCTGCTGGCCATCGTGCTCATGATCATCTGGGGCCTCACCCGCCTCGTCGATATCCGAAAAGAACTATGACCCGCAAGCTGGTGCCCCCACGGTTGCTCACTTCGTGTAGCGCCCTGCCCCCCGAGGGAGCCGCTGCGCCTGCGGGCCGGCGAAGCCGGACCCGCGGCCCCTGCTTGAAGGGAAGAACCATGTCCGCCCCCTCGTATGCCGCCCGCATTGCGTCGCCCTTAGCGAGGGCATCGGGCAACTCGCGGAGCGAAATCAAGGAGGAGGCGAAGCCGGGGGACATTCGCGTAGCGGGCTGCCCGGTGCGCCCGGCAGCCGCCAAGGAACCCAAGCCATGAGCCAACGCATCGGTGAACAACGTTCCCCCGGTTTCTGGCCGCTGGCAATCGTCTTCGCCCTGTTCGTGCTCTTCATGTACGGGCCCATGCTGACCATTTTCGTGCTGAGCTTCCAGGGCCCCGAAGGCGGCCTGACCTTTCCGATGCGCGGCGTCTCGCTGCACTGGTTCTACAAGCTGGCCGAGGGCCTGGGCACGGTAGACATTGGTGCGGCCTTCCTGCGCTCGCTGGCGCTGGGCGGCGTGGTGATGCTGCTCACCGTGGTGCTGTCGGTGCTCGCGGGCCTGGCCTTCCGCAAAAAACTCAGCGGCGGCAACGCGCTGTTTTTCGTCACGGTGGCCAGCCTGATCATGCCGTCCATCATCGTGTCGCTGGGCATAGGCCTGCAGTTCCGCCTGCTCGATAGCGGCATCAAGGCCATGCTGCCTGACAGCATGCTGGAAGACTACGGCACTGCGCTCGGGCTCATGACCTCGGCCCTGGGTGCCCACCTCACATGGACGCTGCCCTTTGGCCTGCTTATCATGTTCGCTGTGTTCAACCGTTTCAACCCCGCCTATGAAGAAGCCGCGCGCGACCTCGGCGCCACGCCCTGGCAGGCCTTCCGCCATGTGGTGCTGCCGCTGATCGGCCCCTCCGTTGTTGGCATCGGCATGTTCGGCTTCACCCTGAGCTGGGACGAAATCGCCCGCACCTCGCAGGCCATCGGCGACGTCAACACCCTGCCGCTGGAACTGCAGGGCCTGACCTCCACCGTCACCACGCCCTCCATCTACGCACTGGGCACCGTCACCACCATCGTGTCCTTCGCGGTCATGGGTGTGGCCGTCGGCCTGGCCGCCTGGCTGGGCAAGCGCCAGAAAAAAGCGCGCTCATGAGCGAGGCAGTCGTCACGCCCCTGAGCGACAGCGAGATGTACGAGCGCGTCGTCTCGGCCATCCTCGACCACCGCCTGCCACCCGGCACCAAGCTGGTCGAGGACAAACTGGCCGCGGCTTTTGGCGTTTCGCGCACCCGTGTGCGGCCCGTGCTGGTGCGCCTGGCCAACGAGCAGGTGGTCACGCTCACGCCGAACCGCGGCGCGACGATTGCCCAGCCCAGCGAGCAGGAGGCGCGCGAGGTTTTCGAGGCTCGCCGCCTGATCGAGCCGCGCCTGGTGGAGCTGTTCATCGCCCGCGCGGGCAAGGACGATATGCTCTGCCTCAAGCGCTGCATTGCCGACGAGGACGCCGCGCGCCTGGCCGGCGACATGCGCCGTGCGATCCGCCTGTCGGGCGACTTCCATCTGCACATTGCCGAGCGCGCCGGCCACCAGACGCTGGGCCGCATCCTGCGCGAACTCACTTCACGCACCTCGCTGATCCTCATGACCTACAGCCCGGCCCATGCGCGCGAACGCGAGGAAGCCACCGCCTGCGGCTGCCGCGAACACCGCGCCCTGCTCGACGCCATCACCCTGCGCGACGCACCGGAAGCCGCGCGCCGCATGCACGAGCATTTAACGCGGCTGGAATCGCAGCTGCAATTCGCGCCACCAACCGACGCCGCACCAGACCTGGCCGCGCTGTTCAGCTAGAGATATGGCCCCCACGCTCGTCACTTCGTGTACTTCGCTGCCCCCCGAGGGGGCGCTGCGCCTGCGGCCCGGCGAAGCCGGTTCCGCGGCCCCGGCTGGCTCGAAGAATACTGTGGGTGTGATCACCGGTGAAGGTATTTCACCAGCGGGGGCCGCGATCCGGCTTTGCCGGTCGCAGGGCGCCGCCCCCTCACGGGGGGAACAGGCTACACGCAGTGAGCCTGGACGGGGGTGATTTTTTAAATGCGACAACTGCTCGTCATCAACCCCAACACCTCGGCCAGCGTCAGCGCCCTGCTGCAAACCCATGTGCAGGCCGCTGCAGGGCTGCATGTGCAGGTGCGCACCGTTACCGCGCGTTTCGGCGCACCCTACATTGCCGACGAGGCCAGTTATGCCGTGGCGGCACACGCCACGCTGGACGCCTGGGCCGCCGCCCTGGTCGCGCCAAAGCCCGCGCCCGACGCGGTGCTGATCGGTTGCTTCGGCGACCCCGGCCTGCTGGCGCTGCGCGAAAGCAGCCCGGTGCCCGTCACCGGCCTGGCCGAGGCGGCCTTTATCGAAGCCGCGCGCCATGGCCGCTTTGCCATCGTCACCGGCGGCGAACGCTGGGGACCCATGCTGGCCCGGCTGGCGCAGGCGCTGGGCCATGCGCCTTCGCTCGCAGGCATCCACACAGTGGTTCCCACCGGCGCCGAACTCGCAGCCGACCCAGCAGCCGCACACACCCTGCTGACCCAGGCCTGCCGCGATGCCGTGCGCCAGCTCGGCGCACAAACCGTCATCCTCGGCGGCGCCGGCCTGACAGGCATGGCCGCCGGCATCCAGCCCGGCGTGAGCGTGCCCGTGATCGACAGCGTGACCGCCGGCGCCCACTGGGCGTTGCGCAGCCACGCGCCGCCACCGCAGCGCAAGGCGCCGGGTTTCGACATGGCCTGGGAACACCTCTCGCCCGAACTCACGGCACTCGGGCAGGGCCGCGCCGGCGCCTGATTGCTCCTGTTTTCATAGCTTTTTACGCCCGTACGGCAAGGGCTTTTGGCACTTTTCCTGTTCAATTTCGGCTCCACGGCAGCAAAAAGGCATGCAGCGATCTGCAAAGAAACTTTACGAAATCCTCACCCGTGCGTCATGGCGCACTTACACAGCCCGCGCAAACTTCCCTTCAACCTGACGCCATTCCCGGCAGCAGGGCTTGTCTTCTACTGAAAGGAAGCTTTGATGACCTCCATGTTCAAACCACTGAAATCCGTTAACACCCTGCTGCTGGCCGGCATTATGGCCACGGCGGGCCTGGCCGCCACGGCGCAAACCGTAGCACCCGCCGCACCTGCGGAACAGGTCACCCCGGCAAAACCCGCCGCCCCCAAAGGCGAGCGCATGGGACGCCACGACCCGGCCAAGATGCAGGCACGTATCGCCAAGCACCAGGCCGAACTGAAAGCCAAACTCAAGCTGACGCCGGCCCAGGAAGGCGCGTGGACGGCCTTCACCGCGTCCATGCAGCCGCCGGTTCACGCCGCCCGCCCCGACCGCGCAGCCATGAAAGCCGAGTTCGACAAGCTGACCACGCCCCAGCGCATCGACAAGATGCGCGAGCTGCGCGCCCAGCGCATGGCCGCGATGAACGCCGCCATGGACAAGCGCGGCGACGCCACCAAGACCTTCTATGCCGCGCTCAGCCCCGAGCAGCAAAAAACCTTTGACAGCCAGCCCATGGGCCGCGGCGGCCACGGTGGCCGGCATGGCCACCACGGCCAGCATCCCAAAGGCTGAGCGACCAGAACCCGCAGCCTGACCCCGGCCTGCGCCACGCCTTTTCCGGCGTGGTGCAGGCTTTTTTCGTGGCCTGGCCCAAATGACAGGCGCTATGTTTTCAGTAGCGCATAGTGCCCATAAACACTGGGCTGAAGGCCATTTTCATTGCTCATTTTCAGCCGGACAGACAGTTCCTCCAGCCCGCGTAGGACAAAATCCAGAACCGGCAGGGGCAGCACGCAGGCTGCCTAAACTGGCGGCATGACCGAAGTCCGCAAAGGCCAGGCGCCCGCCGTTTTATCGCGCGACGCATTTCATGAGCGCTTCATGGAATCGTTCATGGACCCGGCTTTCCAGGCCGAAGAAAAAGCCTTGTCGCGTGTCGAGCAAATCGCCTGGGAGGCTTACCAGGAAGGGCGCAAGGCGCCACGCACACGCAGGGCCGGCCCCGGCTACGCCGACCCGGACTACGAACTCTCCATCGACTGGCTGGCCGCAAAGGAGCGCATCGAAAAAGCCCAGGCGGCCTGGCGCGACCCCGCCACACCCTCCCGCGTGCTGCTGGTCTGCGGCTCCGCGCGCAACGACGGCACCTGCCCCGGCGAAATTTCCAAAACCTTCCGCATGCTGCAGTGGGCCGAGCAAACCCTCCAGCAGGCGCAGATCGAAACCGACGTGCTCGACCTGAGCTGGCTGACCTCGAGTTACCACCTGAACATTCACCCCTGCAAAGGCTGCGTGGCCACCGCCATGCCGCTGTGCCACTGGCCCTGCAGCTGCTACCCCAACCACGCGCAGGGGCAGACCAGCGACTGGATGAACGAGATCTACGAACGCTGGACAGCGGCGCACGCGGTCATCATCGTGACACCGGTCTACTGGTACCAGTCGCCCAGCCCGCTCAAGCTCATGATGGACCGGCTGGTCTGCGCCGACGGCGGCAACCCGGACCCGACCAGCACCCACGGCAAGAAACCCGAAGAGGCCAAGGCACTCGAAATGAAAGGCTGGGACTACCCGCAGCATCTGGCCGGCCGCGTCTACGGCCTGGTGGTGCATGGCGATGTGGCGGGTATCGAAGGCACGCGGCGCGGCCTGTCGGACTGGCTCGACTGGATGGGGCTGGTGGATGCCGGCAGCCAGGCCCGTCTGGACCGCTATGTGGGTTATTACGAACCCTATGCCACCAGCCACGACGCGCTTGATGCCGACGAAGGCCTGCAGGCCGAAGTGCGCAATGTGGCCGGCGCCGTGGCCAATGCGGTCAGGGAACTGCGTGCCGGAACACTGTCGCAGCCCGACAAAGGCCTTGTCCGGCCTCGGCAGAAATAGAGCCCTACAAATAGGGCCCCCACGCTTGTCACTTCGTGTACTGCGCTGCCCCCCGAGGGGGCGCTGCGCCTGCGGGCTGGCAAAGCCAGACCCGCGGCCCCTGCTTGAAGGGAGAAGCCCCGGCTATCGCTTCGTGTATTGCGCTACCTTTTGCATGAAAAGGGAGGGCCCAGCCTGAGGCCGGCCTCAGGCGCCCAGCAAGGCTTTGAGTTCGCCGCTGGCAATCAGCTTGTCAAGCTCGGCTGCCCCGCCTATCAGCGTGCCGCGCACAAACACCAGCGGAAAAGTCGGCCAGCCTGTCCACATCTTGAGCGCATTGCGCTCACGCCAGGTGTTGAGGTAATTGCCGTATTCGAGGTAGTGGTAGGCCACGCCCGTGGCCTCCAGCGCGCGGCGCGCCTTGCGTGGAAAAGGGTTCATGCCCATGCCGACCACCACCACCGGGTACGCAGCAACGGCGGACTGGACTTCCTGCACAATGGCCTGTTCATGCCGGGCAATCCTGCCCTGGATGGCCGGATGGATACGGGATTCCTCAAGTATGGCGCGGGACATGGCGAAATCCTTTCAGACGGCTGCTCGGACCTGCCGCAGCATACGGCACCGTACGGACCAGGCTCATCCGGCGAGCAAAAAAACAGGGCCGGGCCAGCAGAACCTTGTCCGCCAGCCCGGCCCCGCGGGGACCGCTTGTGCCTGTTACGGCCTGGGGTTACTTGGCCTCGAGGCTGCCGGAACCCTGCACGTTCACCTGGCCGCTGCCACGAGCATCGGCCGGCAGTGCATTCTTGATGCGGCGGTCAGCACGGCGAGCCACATTGCCCACCGAGTCGACAGCCTTGCCGGCGCCGCGCTGGGTTGCACGGGCACCGCGTTCTACCGCGTTTTCGGTCCGGTTGGCTGTCCGGCTGACCGCGCCCTTGACGCCGCTGCCCGAAGTCTGCGCATCGACACGGGTATCGGTGTTGACGCCGACCGAAGAATTGCTGCGTGTGGCCGTGCCCATGGAAGAGGCCTCGCCGTTCACGCCGACACCTGCATTGGCACGTACGTCGCTACCGATATTGGTGTTGACCCCGGTGCGCACACCGACGTCTGCACCGACACCCACGCCTACCTGGGCATGGGCGGAAAAAGCCAGCGTGGCGGCCAGGGCCGCAGCGGCAGGAATGGATCGCATGGAAAATTTGTTCATTTCAAAACTCCTGTTGTTAAACCGGCAGACAAAGCGGGCCGTCTCCTTCTGGCAAAACTGCCCTCCTGCAGGGCCGGTAATGGCCTCTGCAGGAGCCGGCCCCGCATCGGGGACTGGTTAATTCAATGTAGTCCCTGCGCAGGCTGGGGCATGCCGGAAAGCCTCGTCGTCTCGCGTAGGACACCGGCCTTTACAAAGCTTCACATAAAGCCGGCGAAGCAGGCGACAGCACCGACACACGGTAATTTAGCTTGCTGTCCTACAGTTGCCTTGCGCCCGGCTGCAGGACAATGCATTTTTGCCGCCGTCTCCCTTTTTGTGCCCTTTGCCGCCCGCCCCCATTCATGCTCCCACCCCAATCCCTGATCCAGCCCAACGAAGCCGCTGCCGTGGTGGAGCCCGTTCGCGATGATGCCGATGCGCTGGCCGAAACCCAGCAGGCCATCGCCACCGCTGCACTGAGTTTTTCCATCAAGGTGCTGACGGTCAACATCCACAAGGGCTTCACCTTCTTCAACCGCAAGTTCATCCTGCATGAGCTGCGCGAAGCGGTGCGCACGGTCGGTGCCGACGTCGTCTTCCTGCAGGAAGTGACCGGTACCCACGCGCGCCACGAAAGCCGGGTGGCCAATTACCCGGCCACGCCGCACTATGAATTCCTGGCCGACACCATCTGGCCGCAGTTTGCCTACGGCCGCAATGCCGTCTACACCAACGGCCACCACGGCAATGCCGTGCTCTCGAAGTTTCCCATCGTCCACTTCGAAAACCGCGATGTGTCCATCAGCGGCCCCGAGCGGCGCGGGCTGCTGCACTGCGTGCTGGAAGCGCCCGGCCGCGACACCCACATCCACGCCATCTGCGTACACCTGGGCCTGGCCGAGTCGCACCGCATCAAGCAGCTCAGCATGCTGTGCGACATGGTGCACAAGGACATCCCCGCCAGCGCGCCGGTAATCGCCGCGGGCGACTTCAACGACTGGCGCCGCCGCGCTCATGGCGTGCTCGAGCAGGGCGCCGGCATGCACGAGGTGTTTGTGCAGGCCAACGGCAAGGCCGCGCGCACCTTTCCCGCGCGTTTTCCCGTGCTGCAGCTGGACCGCATCTATGTGCGCAACGCCATCGGCCACGCGCCGGTGGTATTGCCGCCCAGGCCCTGGTCGCACCTGTCGGACCACGCACCGCTGGCCGCCGAGATCGAGCTCTAGAAATATGGCCCCCACGCTCGTCACTGCGTGTACTTCGCTGCCCCCCAGGGGGGCGCTGCGCCTGCGGACCGGCAAAGCCGGACCCGCGGCCCCGGCTGGTAAAGAGGAAAACCCCACGCCAGTCACCGCGTGTACTTCGCTGCCCCCCGGGGGGGCCGCTGCGCCTGCGGGCCGGCGAAGCCGGACCCGCGGCCCCTGCTTGAACAAGACAAGCCCCCACTGTCGCCTACTTCGTGCCGCTTCCTGCTCTCCGAGGGAGGCGCTGTTCGAAGAAGACACACCATGACCGGACGCTGGGTACCTGACAACCGCTTCACATTGCTGGAAAACGGTGAAGGTTTTTTCCCGCGCGTGTTCGAGTGCATCGCCGCGGCCGAAAGCGAGGTGCTGCTGGAGACCTTCATCCTGTTTGAAGACAAGGTCGGCAAGGCCCTGCAGCAGGCCCTGCTCACCGCGGCGCGGCGCGGCGTGCAGGTCGACGTCACGATTGACGGCTATGGCTCGCCCGACCTCTCGCCCGCTTTCATCCTGGCCCTGACGCAGGCTGGCGTGCGGGTTCATGTGTTTGACCCCAGCCCCCGCCTGTGGGGCTACCGCACCAACCTGTTTCGCCGCATGCACCGCAAGATTGTGGTGGTCGACGGCAAGCGGGCTTTTGTCGGCGGCATCAACTATTCGGCCGACCACCTCGCGGACTTCGGCCCCAATGCCAAGCAGGACTACGCAGTGGAGATCGAAGGCCCGCTGGTTGCCGACATCCACCAGTTCGTCCTGGCCCAGCTGCAGCTCGGCCAGGACCCGGCAGGTAACCGCCTGCAGAGCCTGCTGCGGCGCAGGCCGGCCCGGCCAGTCGCGCCAAGCCGCGCCACGCTGGCGGCCGCCGGCGACGCCCAGGCCATTTTTGTGACACGCGACAACCGCGAACACAAGAGCGACATCGAGCGCCACTACCGCATCGCCATCCGCGGTGCGCGGCGCCGCGTCATCATGGCCAACGCCTACTTCTTTCCCGGCTACCGCCTGCTCAGGCAGCTGCGCAAGGCCGCGCGGCGCGGTGTGGATGTGCGGCTGATCCTGCAGGGCCGGCCCGACATGCCGATCGTCAAGATCGCAGCGGGCCTGCTGTACCACCACCTGCTGGCGGCCGGCGTGAAGATCTACGAGTACCGCGACCGCCCGCTGCACGGCAAGGTCGCCCTGACCGACGACGAATGGTCCACCGTCGGCTCCAGCAACCTCGACCCGCTGAGCCTGGCGCTCAACCTCGAGGCCAACGTCATCATCAAGGACCACGCCTTCAACCAGCACCTGGGCGAGCACCTCGAGCAGCTCATGCAAAACAGCTGCCAGCAGGTCCTGGCCAGCGACGTGGCCGAAACCGGCCTGTGGGTCAGGCTGCGCAGCTTTTTTGTCTTTCACCTGCTGCGCCACTACCCGGCCTGGTTTGGCTGGCTGCCGGCCCATGTGCCGCGCCTGACACTGGCGGAAAAGCTGCTGGACGACAACACAGGGGCCGACAACGCAGGGGTCGACTACGTCAACGAGGGCAAGGCGTCATGAACACCCTGGCAGCGCGCGCCGAGCCGAAGAAGGCCGGCATCACCGGCAAGGCCTGGTGGCCCTGGGTCAAGCGCGGCGCGACCGTGGTGTTCTTTGCGCTGGTGGCCTGGCTGCTGGTGGAGCAGGCCCGCGCCATCGAATGGCACGAGGTGTTCGCCGCGCTGCGCAGCTACCCGCCGGCTTCGCTGCTGGGCGCCGCCGCCCTGGCCGTGCTCAGCCTGGCGCTGTACAGCTGCTTTGACCTGCTGGGGCGCCACTACACCGGCCATCCGCTGCGCACACCCACCGTGATGCTCGTCACTTTCACCAGCTATGTGCTCAACCTCAACCTCGGCTCGCTGGTCGGCGGCGTTGCGCTGCGCTACCGGCTGTATTCGCGGCTGGGGCTGAACATCGGCGTGATCACCCGCATCATGTCCCTGAGCATGCTGACCAACTGGATGGGCTACCTGATGCTCGCCGGGGTGCTGTTCGGCTTTCACACGCCGGCCTTGCCACCGGGCTGGAAGATCGGCAGCGGCGGCCTGCAGATACTGGGCTTTGTGCTGCTGGCAACGGCCGTGGCCTACCTGCTGCTGTGCGCCATCTCGCGCCGGCGCAGCTATGTGCTGCGCGGCCATGAGCTGAACCTGCCTTCGCTGCGGCTGGCACTGCTGCAAATCACCATGGGGGCCAGCAACTGGCTGATCATGGGCGGCGTGGTGTTCCTGCTGCTGCAACAAAAAATCGACTACCCCACCGTGGTCAGCGTGCTGCTGGTCGCTGCCGTGGCCGGTGTCATCACCCACGTGCCCGCCGGCCTGGGTGTGCTCGAAGCCGTGTTTGTGGCCCTGCTTTCGCACCAGGTGCCGCGCCACGAACTGCTTGCCGCGCTGCTGGCTTACCGCGTGGTCTATTACCTGGGGCCCCTGGCGGTGGCCGCCGCGGTGTTCCTCGTCATGGAAACCCGCGCCAAAAAGCTGGCCCGGGAGGCCGGTACGGCCAAAAAAGCGCCCAAGCGGCAACGTTCCGGCTCTTGACCGGTGATGGTGCGAATTTAGACGCTGTTCCCGCGGTTTCGGCCCTGAAAGCCACACCGCTTCATGGCCGGGGAAACCCAAATCTGGCCTGAATCGTAAAAACACTGTATATTAATACAGTGAATATGCTGCAAAACCCGCCATCCGGGCCCACACGGCCCTTCTTCCGGCCCCGCAACTCCCAGCGGGCGCCGGGGCATGCACGCCCCTGGGCACGGTGCACAGAGCGTGTTTCCCTATTTCAGCGTGCCGGCGGCGGCCTGGCCTGCCCCGCAAGCGGCACCCCGGCCTACAGCGGCCGTAGCGTCGCCGCGCGCACCATGAAGAACGAAAGCAACACAAGGAGCACGGCATGGGCAGCATGAGTGACCCGCTGACGAACGACCTCTTTCCGCAAGCCCCGGCACCCGTGATGCTGCGCGGGCCGGCAGACCTGGAAGGTTTTCGCCGCGCCGCACGCAGCCTGCTGGCCCAGCAAATCCCGCCCGCCCAGGTCAGCTGGCACAGCAGCGACGCACCCGCGCACGGCCTGCTGGCGCTCCCGCCGGAACCTGCCGCTGCCGGCGATGCACCGGCGGTGCAGGTGCCGCCCGAGTTCGTGGCACTGTGCGAAAGCGCCATCCTGCACAGCAACCCCGGCCGCTTTGCCCTGCTCTACCGCCTGCTCTGGCGCCTGGTCCACGAACCCGGCCTGCGCCACGACCCGCTCGATGCCGACATGGCCGAGGCCCAGCGCCTGGCCCACGAGGTGCAGCGCGACATGCACAAGATGAAAGCCTTTGTGCGCTTTCGCAACGTGCAGGACGACACCTTCCGCAACCATCCCGAGGGCGGGCCGCTGCACGTGGCCTGGTTCGAACCCGAGCACATGATTGTTGAAGCCGTTGCCCTGGTTTTCGCCAACCGCTTTTCGCAGATGCGCTGGGCGCTCCTGACGCCGCAAACCAGCGCCCGGTGGGATGGCGCCCAGCTTCATTTCGCGCCCGGAGCCAGCAGGGAAGACGCACCGCCGCCCGACGCCGGTGAACAGCGCTGGCTCGCGTTTTACCAGCGCATCTTCCTGCCGGCTCGCCAGGCCGCGCCGGCACTGCACAAAGGCACGCCGCGCAAATACCGGCGCAAGCTGCCCGGGGCAGAGCGTATTCATCCCCTGGTCTCGGCCACCCATCAGCGCGGGGGCCGCCTGGCGTCCCAGCCCGCCAGACGCACGCACGAAGGCCGGGCCGAACTCGCTGTTCCCGCGCGGGTGGCGGATCTGCAGGCACAGTTCCCGCTCTACGGCCTGTATGAAACCGGCGCGGCACCCGAAGAGCGCGAGGCCGACTGGGCAGAGCAGCTCGCCAGTTTGCCGTCAGAGCAAACCGCAGAGGCCTGAAACGCATCGGGCGAAACGCCGGCGTCGCCTTGGCGCTACTGGTTTGATAGCTGACAGTGCAGGCCACATTTGGGCCCACGGCCGATTTAATCTAAAGAAATCCCCGCGGCACTGCCGAAAGGCGGTCAGCGTCCGCGCGCGCCCGAGGCAGGCAGCGCAGGAAGTGCCGGGGCAGGCGTCTCGGACGCAGGCGGCGTGGTCAGCACGCTGCGGCCATCGGCCGGCGGCTGTTCGGCCGGCAGCACGGGCCGCGTGGTCGAATCGCGCGGGTCGGGCTCCACCGGTGGTGCCGGCGGCAGGTTTTCCCGGTAGACCGGGTTGCGGTTGATGCGGGGGCCGGGTGTGTCCTGCGCCAGCGCCGTTCCTCCTGCCAGCAACAGGGCGGCCAGCAAAGGCAGCAACAAAGATGAATAACGCGGGTAAGGGGCCTTCATGAAAACTCCTTCTTTCAGGGGCAAGGTGTCAGCCTGTCAGCCGCCGGAGCGCGGCGGGTTGTCCTTGCGCAAGGGTTTCTGGCTGTTCGGCTGCAGGCCGGGGCTCATTTCCGGTTTGAGTTCCGGATGAAATGCCGGGCTCAGCTCATCGGACTTCATGCGCGGCTTGAGTTGCAGCCGCTTCCTGGGTTTCATGTCAGGCGGTACATTGGCCTCGGGTTGCTTGGGCACCACACCCATCTCGGGCGGCACCTGGGTCGCGCCCTCAGGCATGGTGCTGGGCTGCGCGGCAACGCCTGCCGATATCCCCAGCAGCGCCATCAACAGGACCGGCATGGCAAAGATGTTGGTATTCATTGCGTCTCCTTTTTGTATGCGCCCGCGCAATGGCGAGTCCGCAATTCAATAGTGGGCGCATTCCCGGCCACGGCTTATCGGCAGCCAGCCCGCATGCCTGTAGGACCTGTGCGCCCCATGGCAGCTGCCGCGCAGGTGACAGCGGCAGGACCTATTTCAAGCTTCGTGCAGGGCGAAGCTTGCTAATGTGGTGGCCATGCAGATCTCCGAACTCGCCCGTCGCACCGGTGTCTCCGTGCATGCCCTGCGCCACTACGAAAAGCTGGGCATGCTCCAGCCCGCGCGCCGCGCCAGCGGCTACCGCGAGTACACCGAGGCCATGCGCCGCGAGGTCGTCTTCATCGCCATGTCGCGCAGCATCGGCTTTTCGCTCAAGGCCATTGCGGCGCAGCTTCCCGCTTACCGCGCCGGGCGGCTGGGCTTTGAACAGATGGCCGAAGCCATGCAGGCCCGGGTGGCCGAAATAGACACGCAGATCGGCGAGCTCAAAACCCAGCGCCGCGCCGTGGTTGCTCACATCGCGTGGATGCACAAACAGCAGCGCGAGCACCAGGCGAAAAAAGCGCAGCGGCTCGCAGCCACACAAAACGGCAAGGCACCCTGGCCCGCCGCCCTTTCCACCCTTTCCAAATCACGCAGGAAAACCAGACCATGACCACCGAAGCCACACACACTTCCCCGCAGTTCCGGCCGCTTGAACAGCTGGTGCTTGCCATGCCCATGGCACGTACCCTGGGCCTGGCCTTCAGGCGCATCGTGCCCGGCGAAGTGGAGGTCGAGATCCCGGTGCTTGAAGCCTTCTGCTTTCGCCCCGGCCAGTTGCAAGCCACCGCGGTTTTTGCGGTGGCCGACTTTGCCGCCGTGGCCGCCGCGGGCAGCCTGCTGCCACCGGGCTGGGTCAACGCCACGGTGGACGCCACGATCAAGCTGCTGGCGCCCGCGCAGGGCGCGCTGCTGCGCGCACGGGGGCGGGTGCTCAGCGCGGGCAAGCTGCTCACCATCTGTGCGTCGGACGTGTACGCCGTCAGCAACCAGGGCGAGGAAGTCCTGTGCGCCACCCTGCTCGGCACGGCGCGCAACATCAATACCGCCGCCACATCAACGCACTGACGCTACTTTATTCATAGCTGACTATGCCCGGCCACCAAGGGCTGCGAGCCGATTTCGTTCGAAGAAAACGCTTCCGGCTCAGTCCGGCCGGCGCAGCGCCACCAGCTCCATGAAGCCGGTGGCTGCGTCGGGTTCGCGGCCGAACTGCCAGCCCGGCAGCAGTGCCAGCACCACCTCGGCCGTGGTGCGCACCGTGCAGCCGCGCATCACATGGCCGCCGCGAACCTCGCCCCGGCCATCGGCCACGCTCGCATGCAGATGCACGCCGTCCCTGCTCAAGGTGCCCGACAGCGTCAGCAACTCCAGCGGCACGGCCCACGTCGTTCCGGCAGGCTGGTCCGCATAACGCAGCACCGAACAGGACAGGCTGCCCACCGCAGAGACCACGCACGCAGCCTGCACGCCGCCCGCCTGCAGTTCGCGAAACGCCGCTTCCAGCGCACCACGCAGGTCGTCGCCTGGTTTCATGCGCAGAACATGGGCTTGCAGTGTCATGAGGCGCATCCTCGCACAATCGAAGGCGTTTCATTCGCTCACAACTGCGTCATGCCCCGCTGTTAAGATTCGTCCCTTTCCGGGCTACGCTTTCAGGCGACCGATACTCCATTTTTCCCGCGGCAACGCGGCGTCCATCTCCCCATGACCGTTGCCCTTCCGGCCAGCACCCCCGCCACCTTCGAAATCAAAAGCGCCAACCTGCCCCTGGTCGCGCTTTTGCTCAAGTCCCCCGACCTCAACGCACTGTCGCGCGACCTGGCGCTGCGTTTCGGCGACATCCCCGATTTTTTTGACAACGACCCGCTGGTCATCGAGCTCTCGCAGCTGCCTGCCGACGCGGCCGTGCTGGACTTCGACGCGCTGCTCGCGCTGCTGCGCCCCTACCGCGTGGCCCCCATCGCCGCGCGTGGCGGCCAGCCGGCGCAAATGGCCGCAGCCAGTGCAGCCGGCCTGGTGCTCGCACCCGACGCCCGCCTCAGCGCCGCCGCACCGCCCGCACCCGCACGCAGCAAAGCCCCGGCGCCCACTGCCGACGTGGCGCCGGCTCCCGGCGCGCTGGTGATCGACAAGCCCCTGCGCTCGGGCCAGCAGGTGTATGCGCGCGGGCGCGACCTGGTCGTGCTCAGCATGGTGAACGCCGGCGCCGAAGTCATTGCCGACGGCCACATCCATGTCTACGCGCCGCTGCGCGGCAAGGCCATGGCCGGCGCGCGCGGCAACACCGACGCGCGCATCTTCGCGCTGAGCCTGGAGCCCGAGCTGCTGTCGATTGCCGGCATCTACCGCACCAGCGAAATCCCGCTGCCCGAAGGCGTGTGGGGCAAGCCCACCCAGGTACGTCTCGTACCCGGCCCAGAAGGCGACAAGCTCGTGATGGATCTGATCAAAGTGTGACTATGAGCCCCCACGTTCGCTCACTGCGTGTAGCTCTCTGCCCCCCGAGGGGGCGCTGCGCCTGCGGGCCGGCAAAGCCGGACCCGCGGCCCCTGCTGAAATGAGCGGGCGCCTCTCTCTGCGCTGACCTGAACTCTCATCTGTTATTTCGAAATCCAAAAGGACTTTTACGCATGGCAAAAATCATTGTGGTCACCTCCGGCAAGGGCGGCGTGGGCAAAACCACCACCAGCGCCAGCTTTGCAACCGGCCTGGCCCTGCGCGGGCACAAAACCGCCGTCATCGACTTTGACGTCGGCCTGCGCAACCTCGACCTCATCATGGGTTGCGAACGCCGCGTGGTGTACGACCTGATCAACGTGATCCAGGGCGAAGCCAACCTGCACCAGGCCCTGATCAAGGACAAACAGTGCGACAACCTCTACGTGCTGGCCGCCTCGCAGACACGCGACAAAGAAGCGCTGAGCAAAGAGGGCGTCGAGAAAGTCCTCAAGGATCTGGGCGAGATGGACTTCGAATACATCGTCTGCGACTCGCCGGCCGGCATCGAGACCGGTGCGCTGATGGCCATGCATTTTGCCGACGAGGCGCTGGTGGTCACCAACCCCGAAGTGTCCTCGGTGCGCGACTCCGACCGCATCCTCGGCATGCTCTCGAGCAAGACCAAGCGCGGCATGGAAGGCGGCGACCCGATCAAGGAGCACTTGCTGATCACGCGCTACAACCCCAGCCGCGTCGACCAGGGCCAGATGCTGTCGCTCGAAGACATCAAGGACATCCTGCGCATCAAGCTGATCGGCGTGATCCCCGAGTCCGAAGCGGTGCTGCAGGCCTCCAACCAGGGCGTGCCCGCGGTGCACATGGAAGGCAGCGATGTCTCCGAAGCCTACAAGGACGTGATCGCCCGCTTCATGGGCGAAGACAGGCCGCTGCGTTTTACCGACGCGCCCAAGCAGGGTTTCTTCAAACGTGTGTTTGGAGGCAAGTAAACCGCCATGGCTTCCTTTCTCTCCTTCCTGCTCGGCGAAAAGAAAAAGACCGCCAGCGTCGCCAAAGAGCGGCTGCAGATCATCCTGGCGCACGAGCGCTCCGGCCGCAACAGCCACGAGCCCGACTACCTGCCCGCGCTGCAGCGTGACCTGATCGCGGTGATCTCCAAATACATCAAGATCGACCCGAACGACATCAAGGTCAACCTCGAGCGCCAGGACAACCTGGACGTGCTTGAAGTCAAAATCGAGTTGCCTGACGGCAAGTAGGCGGCGCCGCCGCTTATTCCAGCAGCGTCATTCCGGAGGCGCGCGCGGCAACCTTGTCAAAAGTCAGGGTCCGTGTACAGCCTTCACTGTCGGCCAGCTGCGCGATCAATGCATCTGCAAACCCGGCCTTGCTGGTTTTGGTGCTGCTCAATTGCCGCAGCGCCGCTTGAACCACATCGCGTTGCTCCACGCGAAATTGAGGTGTGCCCAGAAGATCCTCCACCGTCGTGGCCAGCTCCCCCGGTGTGGCACCGTAGAGTTTTTGCAGCACCCAGCAAAGCTCGACGAGCACAACAAGGCTGATAAATCCCGGCACGGCAATGCTCAGCTCCTTTTCGATCAACCGGGTAGCGAGTGCCGCCTGTTTTGCGTCGTCCTGCGCGAGATAACGCACCAGCACATTGGTGTCGAGCCCAATCACGCGTCTTACCGGTGACGCGCAACAGCCTGCGCGGCAATCGCCTGGTCCATGGCTTCGATGCTTACCGGCTTTTTCACCCGCCCGGCAAACCGGCCCTTGAGCGACACAACGTCCGCGTGCAAAGCCACGACCTTGAAGCCATCTTCAACCGGCACAAAGTCCACCTTGCTGCCCGCGTGCAGCCCCAGCGCCGACCGCACGGCGGCAGGCAAAGTGATTTGTCCCTTGGAAGTCAGCGTGGCGGCAGGCATGATGAAACTCCTTACGTCAGGTAAGGAATTATAGCCCGTCAGGAAAACAGCCTACAAGCCCAGAAACTTCTTCACCACCGCCACCGTGCGCGCCGGGTCTTCCTCGTGTGGCACATGGCCCAGGTCGTCAAACACCACCAGCCGGCTGCCGGCGATGTCGCGCACAAAGCGCTGGCCGAACTCCTGCGGTATCAGGCGGTCCTGCCCGCCCCAGAGGATCAGCGTGGGCATGGCCAGCGCCTTCAGCCCGGCCACTTCGCCGGTGTAGCCCTGGTCCATGCGCCGGCCCAGCGCCTGGCGGTTGCCCGCGCGCAGTGTCATGTCCATGTACAGGTCCACCAGTTCGGGCGTCACCTTGGCCGGGTCGCCATACACATTGCGCACGCTTTTTTCCACAATGCTGCGCGGCAGCGTGTACTGCGTCAGCACCCGCAGCGCCGGCATGCGCGCAATGCGAAAGCCCAGCGGCACCGAAGGCGGCACGCTGGCCGACTCCGGCGGGTAGCCACTGGCGTCCACCAGCACCAGCCGCGCCACACGCTGCGGCAGTGCTGCAGCCGTTGCCCAGGCCACCTGTCCGCCCAGCGAATTGCCCGCTAGCACAAAACGCTGCACACCCAGCTGGTCCAGCACGGCGGTGACGAAGCGCACATACGCCTCGGGCGAATAATCGTCCTGCCGGTTCGGCCCCGTCAGCGCAAAACCCGGCAAGTCAAACCGGATCACGCGCCGCTGCCCGCGCAGGGCCGTGGCCCAGCCCTCCCAGGTGTGCAGGCTGGCCGAGGTGCCGTGAATCAGCACGATGGGCAGCGGGTCCTCACGCGGCCCCTCGTCGCGCAAGTGCACCTGCATGCCGTCGATGGCGATGAACTGCGAAGGCGGCTGCGCCCAGCGCGGCTTGAGCTCGTCCACCGGCTTGTCCGGCGCCCAGGTGGCCACGACCGCCACCGCACCCAGGACGAACACCCCGGCCAGGAAGAACAGAAGGGAGCGAAGAAAAAGTTTCATGATGCAGTGCCCGCCTCCGCTGCAGGTTGCGAGAATGTTTGCGACTTGGCAAGCATAGCCAGATCCGCCTCACGCCCGCTCTTTTTCCGGCAACTGAAAGCCCGATGGCCGCCCACGCCCCACCTGGGCACCCGCGGGGGCCAGCGACGGCATGGTCAAATGGATCAGGGCCGTGCCGGCCAGCCGAGCAGCCACCGGCATCTGCTATTGTTTGTATAGCTGTTTGCGCCCGTGCGATAAGGGCCGGCGGCCAATTTGACATACAGGAAAGCGCCACACCATGAAAACCGCCCTATACGCCCACCATGGCCGCCACAGCGGCTTCCTGCAAGGCCTGGCAGCCTGCGTGTTTGCACTGGGGCTGGCCTGCCAGGGCGCACTGGCGCAAACCACACAGAAGGTGGTGGACATTCCCACCCGGCCCGGCGTGACGCAACGCTTTGTTTACATCGCCCCGCCGCAGCCGAAAGCCTCGGTCATCCTGTTCGCGGGTGGCCATGGCGGCCTGCAGATCTCCGGCGACGGCGGCTTCACCTGGGGCAAGGGCAACTTCCTCGTGCGCACGCGGCAGCTGTTTGCCGACGCAGGCCTGGCCGTGGCAGTGATTGACGCACCATCCGACCGGCAATCGCCACCTCACCTCAGCGGCTTCCGGCAAACGCGCGAACATGCGGCCGACGTGGCGGCCGTGATTGCCTGGCTCAAACAGCAGGCGCCGGTGCCGGTGTGGCTGGCCGGCACCAGCCGCGGCACGCAGTCTGCTGCTTATCTTGCAACGGAGCTACCCGTCGCACAGGGCGGCCCCGACGGGCTGGTGCTGACGGCCAGCATCCTGACCGACCCCAACGGGCGTGCGGTGCCCAAGATGCCGCTGGAAACACTGCGCATTCCCGTGCTGGTGGTGCATCATGAGCTGGACGCCTGCCGGGTTTGCCGCTTCAGCGACATGCCGCCGCTGATGGACAAGCTGGCTAAAACACCCAAGGCCGAGCTGCTCACTGTCACCGGTGGCCAGAGCACCGGTGACCCCTGCGAAGCCATGGCCTATCACGGCTTCAACGGGCTGGAGCCCGAGGTGGTCGGCAAGATCAGCCGCTGGATACTGGCGCGCTAAAGCGCCGGCAGCCCCATTCAGGGGCGACGAGGCGGTGGCACCCTGGCCGCCCCCGGATTATTGCGAAACCCGAAACAGACCATCTCCAAAACTGTGGCTTGTGACCGGGGCTTTGCCGCCCATCTGCTCTTCATCGATGAGCCGCAACCTTCAAGCAACGACTCACCGAGGCTGGAAACAGACGGGCCACCAGGGCTCGCCATGCCCGGATTTGTCAATCCACTTTTTTTAGGAAACCTGATCATGAACCGCAAAATCGCCTCCGCTCTCGTCATCGCCGCCGCTGCTGTAGCCGGCAACGCTTTCGCCGACGACATCACCATCGACACCACGCCTTTCAACAGCACGAAAAGCCGCGCTGAAGTGCGTGCCGAACTCGACCAGTTCAAGAAGTCCGGCACCAGCCCCTGGTCGACCCAGTACAACCCGCTGGCCAAGTTCCAGAGCACCAACTCGCGCGCCCAGGTGGTTGCCGAATATGTTGCATCGCGTAACGAAGTCGCCGCATTCAACGGCGAAGACAGCGGCTCGCAGTACCTCGCGCAACATCCGGCGGCTACCGTCGGCGGCGTGCGGCTTGCAGGCCAGCCTTACAACGCCCAGTAAGGCGCAACGGAGGCCGGCAACGGCCCCGGCTTTTCACCCCCAGGCCCGCAGGTGCAAAACACTGCGGGCCTGAACGTTTTTGCTGTGTGTCAGCACCGGCTCTCAGCACCCGCAGCTGTGATTCAGCGCAAGCTCAGGCCAGAAACTGGTTCACGCTCATCATCATGAGCTCGGCCTGGTCTTTGTGCACCTCATGCCCCGCAAAGGGAATGCTCAGCAATTTGGCCCCGGACACCTTCTGCGCCAGCTCAAACACACTGGTGCGCGACACCAGATTGTCGTCGTCACCACGCACCGCCAGCAATCCGCACTGAATGCGGGTGACGCTCTCACCCGGGTAGCCGCTGGGGCTGTCGTCCAGCCACATCGGCACCACCGCCTCGATCAGCGCAGCAAGGTCGGGCCGCGGGTTCAGCGCCTGGTACAGCTCCACCGTTTCGGGGAATTTTTCCGTCCAGCTCCTGGCCGTCACGCTGCGCAGAATCTCGCGTACCGGGTTATCGGGCAAGAGCCGCATCTCGGTGCCGACGGCGACCAGCTTGTCAATTTTTGAGCCCGCAGCGGCCGCCATGCGCAAAGCGGTGATGCCGCCGTCGCTGAAACCCACTACGCTGTAGCGGTCAACACCCAGGTACTTGAGCACGCCGATGGTATCGAGCTGCAGGCGTTCGTAACTCATGCGCGCCGTGTCCAAGGTCGACTTGCCGTGGCCGCGGCTGTCGATGCCGATCAGTCTAAAGCGCTGCTTGAACAGGGGGAGGATGCCATTGAAATCCCGCATCGTGCCCAGGCCACCGTGCAAAAACACCAGCGGCGGGGCCGTCTTGTCGCCGTGCACTTCGACATAAATTTCGGCACCGTCCAGCAACAGATATTCGCCATCTCGGTGGTTAAAGCTTGCCATGTGTCATGAATGTCGGAAGCGGCAGCGTGCACCACATCGGTGAGCGTCAAAGCCGGCTCGCGCAGGAAACATTCTGCGAACCTCACGGGCACGGCCATGTCAGACAGCGCCTCGTACATAAACACGACAACATGCGCGCTTAGCGGTCTATGCTGCCCGCGCCAAGGCCTCCTATCGACACATGCGACATCACGCTCCGGGACAAATCGGCAGCGTCGGTCATGGCGGCTCCTTCGGTACACGTGGCCAAACAGCTTGGCGAAGCAGCAGCCCGCTGGCAAGCCGCCGGAGCCGCTATCAGCTTGATAGCTGGCTGCGCCCGCGCCATAAGGGCTATCGGCCGATTTGACATATAGCCTGGGCGCCGGTGCCGCGTTATCATGCCCCCATGCTGACTGAGACTCTGAGCGCCGCGCGCGACATGGGGCGCCTCAACGAAATCGCCGGTGTGCTGATACGCCACGGCTTTGGCGACACCGTGCGCCGCCTCGGCCTGGCCGACCGGCTCGAGCGCGCGGGCCACGCCCTCAAGTGGGACCACGTGGCCGACCTGGCCCGCATCGAGCCGCCCGCGCAGGTGCGCCTGGCCATGGAAGAGCTGGGCCCGACCTTCGTCAAGCTCGGGCAGATCCTCGCCGGCCGCGCCGACCTGTTCGGCCCCGAGTGGATCACCGAGTTTGAAAAACTGCACAGCCATGTGCCGCCCGTGCCGCTGGCACTGCTGCTGCCCCAGCTGCGCGAAGACCTGGGCGGCGAGCCTGAAGACGTGTTTGCCCGCTTCGACACCGAGCCGCTGGCCGCTGCGTCCATTGCACAGGTGCACCGCGCGCAGCTGAAAGACGGCACCGAAGTCGTCGTGAAGATCCGCCGCCCCGGCATCACCGAGGTGATCGAGGCCGACCTGCGCCTGCTCGCCCGCCTGGCCGCGCTGGCCGAGGCCGAAGTGCCCGCGCTCAAGCCCTACCACCTGCAGCAGCTGGTGCGTGAGTTCGTCAAGTCATTGCGCCTGGAGCTGAACCTGGCCGCCGAATGCCGCCACGCCGAACGCATCATGGCCAACATGGCACCGTTGCCGTGGATCGTCATTCCACGCGTGCACTGGGCGCACACCGGCGAGCGTGTGAATGTGCAGGATTTCGTGGGCGGCATCCCCGGCGGCCAGCTGGGGCTGCTCACGCCCGAGGCCGGCTTCGACCGCACGCTGCTGGCCCAGCGCGGCGCCCAGGCGGTGCTGAAGATGATTGTGCAAGACGGCTTCTTCCACGCCGACCCGCACCCCGGCAATGTGTTTTACCTGCCCGGCAACGGCATCGCCTTCATCGACTTCGGCATGGTCGGGCGCCTGTCCGAGCGCCGGCGCGAAGAGCTGCTGCAGTTGCTGCTGGGCCTGGTCGAGCGGCAGGCCCAGGCCGTGGCCGAGGTGCTGCTCGACTGGACGGGCGACGGCCACGGCATCAACCTGGGGCAGCTCGAAACCGAGATCGAGGCCTTCGTCGACCAGTACCACAGCACGCCGCTGGCAGAGCTCAGCCTGGGCCTGATGCTGGCCGACGTCACCGCCCTGCTGCGCGAGCACCGCCTGGGCCTGCCTTCCGACCTGGCGCTGCTCATCAAGGCCTTTATTTCGCTGGAAGGCATGGGCCGCGGGCTGGACCCGGGCTTTCACATGGCCACCGAAGCCACGCCCATGCTGCACGAGGTGATGCGCACGCGTTACGAACCCAAGGCCCTCGGCGAACGCGCCTGGAGAACCCTGCGCCGCACCCTGTCCGTGGTCGAACAGCTGCCGCAGGATGTCTCGCGCATGCTGCGCAACGCGCGCCGCGGCCGGCTGCAAGTGCACATCGAGCTCGCGCACCTCAAGCGCGTGGGCGACCAGATCGACCGCGCCGCCAACCGCCTGGCCATGGCGCTGGTGATTTCCGCGCTCATCATCGGTTCGTCCATCGTCATGACGGTGAAGGGCGGCCCCACGCTGTTCGGATTGCCGCTGTTCGGCTCCCTCGGCTTCATGGGCGCCGTGCTGGGCGGGCTGTGGCTGGTGCGCGCCATCTGGCGCAGCAGCCGCGAGCGCGACGCAGACGACGCCGGCTGACCCGCCCGCTTTGTTGCACCGTTTGGGCTGAGCCTGTCGAAGCCTGTCCTGAGCTCGACGAAGGGTCCTTCGACAAGCTCAGGGCGAACGGGAATGGCGTGACTGTCGTGAGCCCGTGAGTCCAGACCTGCGCGCTCCGGGTCACCCCATCAACCGATGGGCCGGATGCCGATCAGCAGGCCGTGCGCCCAGAACGCAAACACTGCCCAGGCCGCCGCACCCACCACCACCGTGCCCAGTGTGCCGGCTGTCGTGCCCGCCGGGTACACCGTTCCCGCGGCGCGGTCACGCGCCCGTGCTGCACGAAAGCTCAGCGCCGCCCACACCAGGAAGGCGCCGAACAGCACCATATGCGCCAGGTTGCCGTTGGCCAGCAGGTGCGCCAGCGCCCACACCTTCACGCCCAGCACCATGGGGTGGTGCAGCCGCGCCTTGATCGCGTTGCGCGGCACATAGGTGGCCGCAATGAGGACGAAGGAAACCAGCGTCAGCAGCGCAGCCAGGTGCCGCATGCCCCGGGGCGGCATCCACAGCTGCACCGGCTGCTGCCGCGCCAGGCCAAAGCCCCAGACGATCAGCACAAAGCCGGCAATCGAGAGCAGCGCATACACGGCCTTCCACGGCAGCACACCCATGCGGGCGATCATGGCGCTGCGCCAGCCATCGGCAGCTATGCGTGTGGAATGCACCCCCAGAAAAAGCACCAGCCCCAGAATCAGCATCGCCATCGCAGTCTCCTTGAAAGTACGTGAGCGATTATGGGCGCGCCAGGGTGCTGCGTCCATGCCGGGGAGGCGGCATGGACGCTATTTATTTCATAGCTGATGGTGCACGGCGGTCAAAGGCCGGAGCCTGATTTTCTTGCAATAGCAGCACGCAGGGCGCCACAAACCGTCAGCTCTGTCCCAACTCCTGCAGCAACTCATCGATCACCGTTGCCAGCGCAGGCAGCGAATGATCAATGACGTCCCACACCGTGTCATGGTCCACCCGTGCATAACCATGGATAAGCTGGTTTCTGAACGCCACAATCTGCGGCAGGGAGGGAATGCGGGTCGCCAGTTCGGGACGCGCCTTGGCCAGTTGGTTCAGCGCCTCGCCAATGATCTCAAACTTGCGCTCTACCGCCGAATAAACCAGCGGGGTACGAGCATAGCCGTCGGCATCCAGGCCGGCTGTGAACTGCTAGGGCCTGTTAACGCTATTTGTGCAAATGCGAACGGGGTGAAAACAGTGCCAATCAAGGCGCGCAACGACGCCCAGACTGGCGTCTGGGCTAGGAGTGCAACGCAGAGTGGCGCTGTTTTCACCCCGTTCCCTCCGGGTTGCGATCAAAAAGGTCCTGCGCGGCGTTGCAAAGCCTTGTCGGGGTTCACCCCGCCTGCGTTTTGCGCCTTGCCCAGAGCCTTTTTGACTCGCAACGCATCTTGCACAAATAGCGTTAACAGGCCCTAGGCTTCGGCAGCTTCACGTGCATCCCAAAGCCAGGCCCGCGGGTCACGCTGCATAAACCACTTCACGTGCGCTATTGATGCCCGCCAACACATAGGGGTTGCGCACGCTGCGTGGTTCAACCAGATCCACCTCGCGCCCGTGCAGCTGCTCAAGCTCCGCCTTGAGCGCAAAGTAGCCGTCCAGGCCGCGCTTGGTACCGGGCGCAAATTCCACCAGGAAGTCGGCGTCACTGCGCAAGGGGTCGAAGTCGGTACCTCGCGCAGCCGAGCCAAACACTTCCAGTCGTTGGATATGTAGGCGCTGACAGATGCGCGCAATGTCCGCGCGCTTTTGCGTGATGAGAGGATGCATCGTGGCGCAATGGTACCAGCGGGGATGTGATTGAGCCAGCGGGCAGCCCGCTTCTCAAGTGCTATGACAACCGTAGCGGCCAGCGCGCGGCTGTCAAGGGCCAGAACCCGATTTGACTCATGACCGTGGCGCAACAGCCGCCGGCTCGGCCGGCCTCAGTGCCCGGTCGTCGTTCCGCGCCGCGCCTGCGACTGGTTGCTGCCGCCGATCTGCGACTCGCGGTCCCTGCGGCTTTGCGGTGTGCGCTGGCCCTGGTTTTTCTGGGTCGCTTCCTGGTCGCCCATCTTGTTGTTGTCGTTCTCTACCTTGCCGGCCTGGCCGGTCTGTTTGTCGCGCGGGTTTTGCTTGCTGCTGGTCATGGTGCATTCCTTGGATTAGTCCGTTTGGCCTAATATTTTTCGACTGCATACGGGCCCGCCGTGTCGGACAAGGCCGCGTTCAGGCCGTGATGCAGGCGCCGCCGCGGATCAAGCCCTGTTTTCTAGCGTTTACCCGGTTTCCGCTTGGGTAGACTGCTCCTAGACTTTTCCCATAAGCAGCCTGGGCCCAGGCTGTGAGTTTCAACCGGACCCTCGATGCGCTTGAGAATTTTTCTGGTGGAAGACAGCCCCGTCATCCGCGACAACCTTGCCGAGTCGCTGGAAGAGCTGGCCGGCGCCCGCGTGGTCGGCTGGGCCAGCAACGAAGACGAGGCGCGCCAGTGGCTGGCCGACAACGCCTCCGGCTGGGACCTGGCGGTGGTCGACCTGTTCCTGCTGCAGGGCAGCGGCCTGAATGTGGTGAAAAGCTGCAGCAACCGGGCCTTGCGGCAAAAAGTCATCGTGCTGACCAGCTACGCCACCCCACCCATCCGCCAGCGCTGCCTGGCCCTGGGCGCCGACGCCGTGTTCGACAAGGCCACTGAAATCGAGGAGTTCACCCAGTATGCGGTGACCGAAGTGGAGCGGGTGACAGGCAGCACCCACTGGTGAGCCGCTCCTTCTTCGTCATCCCGGGGTCGACCCGGGATCCATGCCACGCACACCCGCATCAGCCCGTTCGAGCCACACTTGTTCTGCCAGGAGCGTGTCGAAAACTAGAACCCAACGAGAGCCCGGCCCCGTCAGCCCGCCGCTGCCAGCCACGGGTTAACGACCTCCAGGCCAGCATAGACAAAGTCTTTGGTGTTGCGGGTGACCAGCCGCAAGTCATGATGCAACGCCGTTGCAGCCAACAGGCTGTCAATGGCAGGCACGGGGCGGCCCACCTGAGCGAGCAGCCGACCCCAGTGATCGGCCACTGCCGTGCCAATTGGCAGAATGCGCGGACCGAACCAGTCGCGCAAGTCATGCTCCAGCCAGAGGCGCAATTTTTCACGCCGCTGGATATCGGCCATTTTCTCGACACCTTTACGAATTTCACCTAGCGTCAAGGCGCTCAAAAACAGCGCGTCGTCTGGCGTATTGGCAAACCAGTGCAGCACCGCGGCGCTGGGTTTGGGGCGCACTAGTTCCGAGAGCACATTGGTGTCGATCAGGTAACTCACAAGGCGATCTCGCGCGTCACGCCGGCCTCTCGCTCCGTTTTCAGTTTCACACCGACCATGGGGGAGCCACGCATGAACTCGACAAACCTGGGTTTTGGATGCGTCAGGCGCGCGTATTCCGCGCACGACACCAGCACAGCCACGGGCTCGCCCCGTACCGTAATACCCTGAGGCCCTTCGCTCAGTGCACGCTTCACCACTTCGCTGAATTTGCCTTTTGCTTCCTGCAGTTGCCATGTGGACATGGGGTTCTCCAATCTGGTCAGTCTAGTCAGATTGTACTTTGCAGGTGCTGCTTGATGCAAGGCGGTCTACATTGCCCGCGCAACGCGACGGGTCTCAGGCCGCAAGCGCCCAATGGTTACTCACCCCGTTCAAGCTGGGTGAAAGTGGAGCGGGTGACAGGCAGCACCCACTGGTGAGTCGCCTCGAGTTGCTATTGTTTTTATAGCCAACTATGCCCGCCGAAAAAGGGCCAACGGCCGATTTTGTTCGCATAAACAGCGCGCACAGCCGCCAGGCCCGCTGAACCGCCAGCTTCAATACTCTTTCATCGCCGCAGCCAGGGGCACGCGCTGCATGTGCCAGGCCGGCAGCGAAGCCAGCACCAGGCCGACCAGCAGGATAGCCAGCGCCATCAGCCATTCAGCCTCGCCCAGCGTGGGCTGCAGGGCCACGCCGGTCAGGTGTGCCAGCCAGCTGCTGATGGCGAAAGACAGCACATAGCCACCCGCCAGCCCCAGCAACACGCCCAGCCCGACCAGCAGGGCCGTGAAGCCCCAGGCCACCGCAAAAACATAGCGCCGCGGCGCACCCAGCGCACGCAGGGTCACAAATTGCGGCATCAACAGGCGAAACAAAATGAACACGCTGGCAATGATGGACAGCAGCACCAGGGCCTGCGTCACCAGCGCCAGCAGGCTCATGAGCTGGCGCATGTCGCCCAGCACGGCATACAGCTGCACCAGCGCTTCGGCCGGGAAGAAGGCCATCGACTCCTTGCTGTTGTAGGCGCTGCGCAACTTGTAAGCGCTGGCCAGGTTGCCCGTGTGCACCACCGCCGCAGGTATGCCCGGCGTATGCGCCGCGTCGAAAGGCGCGCCCAGTTGCGCCGAGCCCGGGGCATGGCCGGCCGGCAGCTCGTGCAGGGACCAGACCATTTCAACCGGCACCGTGATGGCCTTGTCCCAGGGCGAGCCGGTGGCCTTCATGCGGCCGACCACGCTCAAGCTGGCTTCATGCGCGTTGAGATCGTCCTTGCCGCCGTGCTCCTCGCCGCCATGGTGCACGCCATGCGCCGGGTGGAAGGTGTCGCCCACCTTGAGCGACGAGGCCGCGCCCACCACCGCCTCATGGCGCGCAGCGAACAGCCGCCCCTCGGCCAGCCCGCCGGACAAATGCTCCACCAGCGCGGCGGTGACGCCCACCACTGGCGCGCCGCGGTAGCTGTCGCCAAAGGCCAGCGGTGAAACAAAGCCGGCCCGGCCGTCGTTGAGCAGCGCCGCCGTCAGCGCCGGGCTGAGCAGCTGGCCCGAGCCCGGCCGCAGGAAAACGCCGGTCATCAGCGCGTCGGTGCGGCTGCCCGGCGGGGCAACAATCATGTCGAACCGGTCCGCCGCGCGGGCACTGCCGCTGCGCAGCGCCCGCTCCTGCGACACGATGGCCACCGACAGAGTCACACCAGCGGCCACCAGCAGCACAAACGCCAGCGCACTGAAGCGGTAACGCGTGAGCGCGGCGCGAAGGGCAGGAAGCGGATTCATCACGCGGAAAGGGTTGCAGCTGCCGTGTGGGGGGAAGGGCTCATCACCTGGCCTGATTTCATGCGCAGCACCTGGCCGGCCAGTGCCACCAGCTTGTCGTCGTGCGTCACCGTCACCACGGTTTTGCCGGCTTGCGCCATGGCCCGGAGCTCGTCGGCAATGCGCTGCCCGTTGTCCGGGTCCAGGCTGGCCGTCGGCTCGTCGGCCAGGATGACCGGCGGGTCCAGCAGCAGGGCCCGCGCCAGCGCCACACGCTGCTGCTCGCCACGCGACAGCCGCGCCACCGGGCCGGCACGCAGGGGAACATCAAAAAGCGCCAGCAGCTCCCGCGCCCGCTCGCGCAGCACGGCCGGCAAACGTGCACGCTGGAACTGCGCGGGCAGCAAGGTGTTGGCCAGCGCGTCCAGTTCGTCAATCAGGCGGAAATCCTGGAACACCATGCCGCAGTGCGCCAGGCGCCAGGCATCGCGCTGCCGCTCGCCCAGGCTGCTCACCACGGTCTGGCCGAACACAATCTCGCCCTGCTGCGGCACCACAATGCCCGCCAGCGCGTGAAGCAAAGTGCTTTTGCCCGAGCCTGAAGGGCCCACGATGGCCGTGAGCTGGCCCGGCAGAAACCGGGCGCTCACATCGTGCAGCGCGCGTATGGGCACGCCCCCCGCGTCCGGAAAAAAGGCATGCACCGCACGCGCGCCCAGCCCGGCGTGGGCAGCATCCTGGCTCATAGGCGCTGGAAGGTGGCGTCGACCAGGCGGACCCGGCTGACAAAACCGGTCGCGGCATCTTTCTGCGGCCCGATCTCCAGCCGGCCCACCACCTGGATCAGGTCACCGGGCCGCACCGCGTCCTGGCGCTTTTTCATGCGGACGAAAACAATGGTGTTGATCCACTCGTCCTCCGACGCACAGAACGGGCAGGTCTCCACCGGGCTGTTCGACAGCACGAAGAAGTCCGACTCCACCTTCAGGTGCGGCGCCATGAAGCCCTGCATGCTGATGGTTTTGCCGTTGAGGCGTTTCGCCGCGTCGGAAAAACTCAGGTCGTCCTTGTACAGCTCGAACATCCGGATGCGCGGCACCTCGGCAAACACCGCCGGCACCACAGACCACAGCACGAGCAAGGCCGCAAGCTGCCGGCGCTTCATGCCCCGCCTTGCCTTTCTTGCTGCGTGCCGTGTGCCATGGCTTATTCCATGCCGGTGGTGGCCAGGATGATGCTCAGGCTGGTGGCGATGGCCTTGACCATCGGCTCTTTCTCGACGTCGATCCACTCGTCCAGCGAATGCGCGCGCCCGCCTTTGTCCGGTGCCATGCGGCCGATGGTGATGGCGGGAATGCCCAGGCTCATCGGCAGGTTCGAGTCGGTCGAGCTCCACTGGTAAGCCACCTTGTAGCCATTGGCCTCAATCGCCGCCTTGGCGATCTGCACCAGGTCAGACTTCGCATCGGTGTTGCCGGCGGGCCGGTCGCCGATCAGCTTGGCTTCCACGGTGATCTTGCCCTCCTTGGTGGAGCGCGCAAAGTTTTCCGTGTCAGCCGCTTCCTGGACCAGCTTGAGCAGGCGGTCTTCCACACGCTTGAGGTCAGGCAATGACTCCGAACGCATGTCGACTTCCATCCAGCCGCTCAGCGGGATCGAGTTGACCGAGGTGCCGCCGCCAATCACGCCAATGCTGTACGTCGTTTTGGGCGAAGCCGGAACGCTGATGCGCGAGAACTCCGTCGCCGCCTGGCCCAATGCAAACATCGGGTTCACCAGGCCGAAAGCGCCGAAGCTGTGGCCGCCCGGGCCGTTGTACGTCACGCGGTAACGCTTGGAGCCCACACCGCCGTTGGTGATGCCGTTGACACCGCCGGACTCCACCGAAAAGAAGGTCTTGATCTTGTCCTTGTACTGGCCCTTGGTGAACAGGTGGCGCACACCACGCAGGTCGCCCGGCCCTTCTTCACCGACCGTGCCGACAAACAAAATGTCGTCACGCGTCTTGATATTGGCCGCCTGCATGGCCCGCACATAAGCCAGCAGCACCGCCAGGCTCATCGTGTCGTCGCCCACGCCAGGCGCCATCAGCTTGGTGCCCTGGCGCTTGACCTTCACATCGGTTCCCGCCGGAAACACCGTGTCCAGGTGGGCCGACACCACAACAAACTTCCCATCGCCCTTGGTGCCTTTGCGCACCCCCAGCACATTGCCTTCCTCGTCGATCTTCACGTCGGCCAGCCCGACCGCCTTGAACATCTTTGCAAACTCTTTCGCACGCGCTTCTTCCTTGAACGGCGGCGCAGGAATCTCGGTGAACTTGATGCCTTCTTCAACAATGCGGCCGTGCTCCTTGTCTATCGTGGCCGTGGCCGTCTTGAACGCCGGGCTGGCCAGGATGCGCTCGACATCGGCAGCATGGCCAGAGGCCTGCGCCATGGCAGAAGAAGCAACAAAGGCCGCGCCCATGGCGAGAACCAGCGATGAAAGACGCATTGAAATTTGCATGAACCTGTACTTTCAGAAAGGGGGTTTTGACGAAGTGATGTCGATGATATGTCGTGCACTGGACTTGTGCAGGAGCGGCTTGTCACGCAATGTGTGTGCCAAAGGGCATTGGTATATACAACTTGCAACAACCGCCTTGATGCGCTCGGCAGTGTTGCAACCTGTGGAAGCCGGCGCCGTCGTCGTGGACCGACTCGGCGCATCAACCAAAAAAGTGCGCAAGTGCAAAACCGAATATGAGATCAACGAAAGAAAGACCGTGATCGCCAGCTTGCACTTCACTGCTAGCAACACCCGAAAATGCAATCATATGGCATCCAAGCCGGGCCGGGCATAATCCAACAGCGCACGCCCACGAACAACCAACTGAGAGACGATGTCGCGACCTTCCACCAAACCGCTTACTTTCATCGACGCCTTCGCAGGGTGTGGTGGGCTGTCCCTCGGACTGATGCAAGCGGGCTGGACCGGCCGTTTCGCAATTGAGCGTGACAAGTTCGCCTTCGCAACACTCAAGGCGAACCTATTGGCGAAGGATTCCCTACACAAGTACGTTTGGCCACGCTGGCTCCCCAAAGAGCCTATCGGCATCGTCGAACTTCTCAATAGCTACCGAGATCAGCTAGAAGAAATTTCGGGCAGCGTCGACGTGCTGGTCGGCGGGCCGCCTTGCCAGGGCTTTTCGAGCGCCGGACGGCGAAACCACGATGACCCGCGCAATCAGATGTTCGCGTCTTATTTAAATCTCGTTGACATCATCAAACCGAAAGCCGTGTTGATCGAGAACGTCCGAGGCTTCACAGTCGACTTCAACGCTGGCGACGAGGTTAAAAATTTCTCGCACTTACTTAAAGCACGACTGTCTGATGCCTACACGGTTCATGAACAGTTACTCGACCTCTCGATATTTGGCGTTCCCCAAGCGCGTACACGATACTTTGTCCTCGCGTTCCGCTCCGAATTGAATGTGCCGAATCCATTCCTTCACCTTCTAGACCGGCGCCCTTCCTTCTTACGATCGCTACGCCTAACCGCGCCCGTCTCGTCAAGCGCCGCGATTTCTGATCTCGAGTTGGACCGCTGCGGAACGCAGTCATCCACAGAGAGTAAAGGTTTTGAAGAAACCCGATACGCAGGCCCCATCACACACTATCAAAAGCTAATGAATGCGGGGGGCGGAACTCCTACCGATTTGCGTCTCGCGCGTCACGCCGAGCACATTGCGGCTCGCTTCAAAGAGATTATCGAGTTGAGCCACGCCGAAGGCCGCCTGAACACCAGCATCGGAGCTGAAATGCGCGCACGCTTTGGCCTCAAGAAGCTGGCACTGCGCGTGCTCGACCCAGATCGTCCGTCGCCGACCATCACGAGCATGCCTGACGATCTTCTTCATTACTCGGAGCCGCGCACGCTGACCGTTCGCGAGAACGCTCGGCTGCAAACTTTCCCTGACTGGTACTCATTCCAAGGGAAGTACACCACAGGCGGCCATCTCCGAAGACAAGAAGTGCCCCGCTTCACCCAGGTTGCGAATGCGGTGCCGCCTCTCGTTGCGCGCGCGATAGGTGAGGCTCTGACCGAGTTGCTTAAGAGTCAAGCGACGATGTCACCAGTAAGTGACCGACAGGCCCGCTCAGGGTTGCATGTTGTTCAAGAGGGTACGGAAATCCGCACGTAAGCCCAGAATCCGTTTACGAAGCTCACGCATTTGTTTGATGTCGACCACCTTTCCAGTGTCGTCGACGACGCTATTGGGCTTGCCCTCGGGGACCAAAACGGCATGCCCCAAGATATTGCGGTCTCCAACCACGTCATTGCGATATGACTTGATTGTTTCTACTCCGGCTGAATAATCTTTGAACTCCTCCATGAGCAAGACGTCCGACAGAAGACGCAGGCGATGATCGGACGTGAACAACATATGCGCCTTGAACAACGCCTCAACGCTAGGCGAACCATTCAGTTTTTCCCCAAGCTTGATGAGTTTTTTCACCTGATCTGCAACCTTCCCCAGCGCTTCCTCTATAAATTTGGCCTTGCCGGCGGCATCCAGTTTGCCGTGCGCGAATGTCAAGCAATTGTTGACCATGTGATCGATGTCACTTGTGGCGCCCATAACTATGCCGCGTGTGTGATCTAGGTCGAGGACTTTCTTGATCAAGGACTCGAAAACACCAACTACTTCGTCGACCAGCCCTTCACGGCTAGCGCAAAAAACTCCCTCCAGTTTTTTATCAAACGCTTTTTGCCGAAGCTCAAGAACCGACGACTGCCCGGAATAAAAGACAACGTCTTTGTATTGAACGGTTTCGCGTATGCGCTCGATGGCGTCCTCGCCGTGAGCGCCACCTCCAAGATCCCAATCCACAAGGATCAGGTCAACCTCATCTGTAAATACATCGTCAGAGACGGCTGCTTCAACTTGATCAATTGTGGTGCATTGAACTGGTCTGAATTCGAAGCCTTCAGCGGCCATTTGCAAAGCAATGCTCTTAATCTGATCGAGCACACTCCCCGGTTGGTCATCCACCCACAATACGTTGAAATCAAGCCTCATGCCATTTTCCCCTTTGCGGCTACCTTGATAACAAAGCCCAAGCCCTTTTCAGACTTATCGTCGAGTTCAATGCTGCCCCCCATTTCGCCAAGGACCTGCCGAACATGATAGAGGCCGAGGCCTGAACCTGTCGTGCTCGTCGTATATCCCATCTCAAAAATGCGTGAGCGGTTCGTGCCTGCCGTAAGGCCACGCCCGTTGTCGTTTACCTGGATAGTTAGGCTGCTCTTGTCCTCTTGCTTAAGGACAAATCTGATGCGCGACGCCTTGGCTTTCCTCGCATTGCTTATCAGGTTGTCAACAATAATCGATGCATCAATCGGGTTGAACCGCAACTTCATACCAGGATGAACATTCTCGGCTGAGATCTGCAGCCGCGCGCTACCCGTGGTGCGAGCAATCTGTTCAATGTAGTCATAAATGAACGCAGCGAGGTCGGTCTCGATCATTTCTGAGTCGAGCTTGAAGTTCGCTTTGGCTGCAAACTTAGTCACAGACATAACTTTCCTGTTGAGGAAGGCCATTTGCTCCAGAGTTTTAAGAATCGTGTCGCGCGGAATCGATGTCTTGCCGGAAGTCTCCATCAAGAAGTTCTCGATCTGCTGCGCAATGTTGACCGCGTAAATTGTCACCTGATGATGCAGGTTTAGGATCGTGGCGGAGTCCACGTTGACAAAGGACTCTAGAAAATGACCTCGTCGTCGCTCTGTCTCCACCTCAGCTTCTGCCGTGGCAGCACGACGGTTTGCGGCTTCTGCCGCAGCCAGCGCCTTATCGGCGACCCGGCGTGCATCAGCTTCAGACTTTTGCAGATCATCGAAACGCCGTTCGGCCGCATCGAGCCGCGTGAGCATCTTTGCGTCGCCACTCTTTTCTGCAATTGCGCGTAGGCTGACCAGCGAAGCTTCGAAGTCGGTGGAACGCTCGTTGATCAAATCGACGAGTCGCTTGCTGTATTCGATCAGTCGTACCTTGTCGTTATCGACGAGGCTGGCGACCGCCGCTGTTACGCGCGCGCGTCCTGGATCCGTCATCAGCCTAGAAAGATCATCGGTGTTGCCGTCCGGCTTGTCGACCCAAGACACGGGAACCACGTATTTCTCCAGACGCTTCAGGCAGTGTTCCATAACAGCCTTCTGCAACTGCTCAACAGCGGGGGTTTCGATCAGCCCCTGGTTGCGGCTTGATGCCTCCTGAAAATCCTCATCCGACCCAGAAACGTCGACGCGTCCAATAATTTCGCGCGTTCCTAGAAACCGCGCATAGCCTTGCTGCTTGCGACGACCGAAGCCGAACCAGTCATCTCCGTCCTCTCCGACGGGGTAGACGCGGAAATTGTTCCTGAAAAGGAAGACCGAACCAAACTGCACTGATGGCAAACCGACACGCCGGGCAAAGGTGGTCTTCGCCGATTGGTTGAGATAGTAGATCTCGCACTTAAAGCCGGCCGCCTCCAAATGTTGGTAGGGGTTTGGTTCGGCAATTCGGTAGATGACCTCACCTCGGTCGGTGAGCGTCGTATGCAACTCACCATCGCTAATTGTCACCTGTATAAATGTTGTTTTGTCTTGCAACGTGGTGAAAATGAAGTTGCCAATCTGGCCGTTGACCAGATCCCTAGGCAGCGGCTCTTCCCCGCCTTTGGCATGAAGGTCAATAAGCCTCTTGTCTTCTGCGGCCTCGGCCGGTGCAGTAATGTGAATGCCAAAACCATCCGTCTCTTGGCCGAACGGATTGATCAGCTTAGCCAACGACGCCTTCAGGTCAAGGATGCGCTGCCGCGGCCACGGTCGCCTCAGGCGTTGGATAGTGACAGCAGTGCCATGTTTAAGCGTAGTTTCGAACTTCCGCAACTCGCGCGGTAGCCGGAAAGCGTCCTGTTCCGCGTAGCGGACAGGGACCTTTTCGAAATGTTCTTTGGCGTCCTTCTCGAACAACTCCCAATCAACGGTCAGTCGATGAACCACCTTAGAACGACCTCGCGGGCGGCTTTGTAGGACGACCTCCTCGCCCAGCCTATCAGATGAGAATCGGCCAATGCCTTTGCTGCCGGCATAGTGTCGACGCTCAGCAGCGACGTTGCGAAAGTCCTCCGCAGAACCTCCGCTTCGCTTAGACGAGTAGGCGACGAATAACCACTTGCCCGTGAGATCTTCGTAGGACATGCCGGAGCCGTTGTCCGCGATGACGATCATGTCGTCGTCGAAATAAAGGTGCACGCTGTCCGCACCGGCGTCGAAAGAGTTTTTTACGAGTTCGAAGACCGCGACCTCGTCATCAGTAATGAGTTCGCGGCCGAGTACGCGCTTTAAGCCCGTGCTGACATCGAAATGCAAACGACTGTTCGTAGCCAAGCTCATCCCCCTCTTTTATTCATGAAACGACTCAATGCGCCTCTTGTGATTGATCGTCAGCGAGTTGCACTGCAATCCACTTTGCTGGTTCAAAAGGGAACCTCGCCCCATGTGCATCCAGGCATAGTAATCGATGGCCCTGCCGTCCGACGCTATGAACAAGTCCCAATCACCTTTCCAACAAGAACACGGCCCATTTCAGGCCAGCCTAAGTTCCACGCGCGGACCTAATTTGTACGGGGCGGCCCTAGTTGCTTTTTCATCCTCTTGAGAAGTGGTTCCAACCCTTGTGAGAGCTCGCATTCCCACACCACAATAACCACCCACCCCTGCTGTTGGAGAGAAGCTCTATTTTCAATGTCTCGGTGTTGGTTGCGGTCTAGTTTTTCTTTCCAATACTCGGCATTACTTTTTGGAATTCGCCCCGCTTGACACTCATGGTGATGCCAAAAACATCCGTGTACGAATATTGCAATCTTCTTAGCGGAAAAAACAAGGTCTGGCTTTCCCGGCAAACCCTTTCCATGCAGACGATAGCGGTATCCAGCTTCCCAAAGCAACCTTCTAAGCGTCCATTCTGGTTTTGTGTTGCGCGCCTTGATCGCCCGCATGATCCTTGAGCGAGCATCTGACGGAGCTACTTCTATAAGCGACTTCACTTACCTTTACCTGGAAAAAATTTAGCTCATGTGACTACATGCGGGTAATACCGAATAACAACTTAAAGACACCCCATCAATTGGCGAACTAATCGTAATCCATAGCCCGGGAAACCCGCATCATGATGACGTGATCAACTTCGATGGCGTCGTCAAACTGCACACCCGCAGGTGGCGCAAAGGTAGTACGGACGCAGTCAGATCGACTTAATTTTGACTCTGCGTCGCTCCCTAACCGCCCGCGCCAACTCCTCCAGCACCGGCACAGTCTGCGCCATGCTGATGCAGGCATCGGTCACCGACACCCCAGGCCGCAGCGGCGTGCCGGGCACGATGTCTTGCCGCCCTTCATGCAAGTGACTTTCGATCATGAGGCCGGTGATGCGCTGGTCGCCTGCCGCCATTTGCTGGGCTACTTCGGCCGCCACGGTGATCTGGCGCTGGTGCTGCTTGCTGCTGTTGGCGTGGGACACGTCGATCATCACCTGCTCGCGCAGGCTGGCGCTTTGGAGCAGCGCGCAGGCGGCGTCCACATCGGCCTTTGAATAGTTGGGTTGTTTGCCTCCGCGCAGAATGACGTGGCAGTCGTTGTTGCCGCGGGTTTCAAAAATGGCGGCCTGGCCCATCTTGGTCATGCCCATGAAGGCGTGCACGGCCTGCGCCGCCTGGATGGCGTCGGTAGCGACCTTGATGCCGCCGTCGGTGCCGTTCTTGAAGCCAACCGGGCAGCTCAGGCCTGAGGCCAGCTGGCGGTGGCTGGGGCTTTCGGTGGTGCGCGCGCCAATGGCGCCCCAGCTCACCAGGTCGCTCAAAAACTGGGGGCTCAGCAAATCCAGAAACTCGGTGCCCACGGGTAAGCCCAGGGCCAGCACGTCGAGCAGCAGGCGCCGCGCCATTTCCAGCCCTTCGTTGATGGCGAAGCTGCCGTCCAGGTGCGGGTCGTTGATGTAGCCCTTCCAGCCCACGGTGGTGCGCGGCTTTTCAAAATACACACGCATCACCACCAGCAGCTCGCCAGCCAGGGCATCAGCCTGCAGCTTGAGCTGGCGGGCATAGTCCATGGCCTGGTCATGGTCGTGGATGGAACAGGGCCCAACCACGACGATCAGGCGGTCGTCCGCGCCATGCAGCACGCGCGAGATGGCGGTGCGGCTGCTTTCGACCAGCTTCAGGCTGGCCTCGGGCACGGGCAGCCACTCCTGCAGCAGGGCGGGCGTGATCAGCGGGCGCACCGCGCCTATGCGGGTGTCGTCAATGCGGGTGGTGTCGTGGGTAGACAGCGGCGTGGCGGGGTGGGTATGGGTGGTCATGGGGCATGATTATGAGTGTTTCAGGGCTCCAGCCCTTTGCCGACGGACGCAAGCAGCTACATTTTTAATAGCGCTTTTCCCCGTCCATCGAACGTCTGGCGTTTGATTGACGGTAAGGAAAGCTGCCCGCGCGCGCGGCACGCAGGCCATGGGCTTGGCGGCGCATGCCACGCAGGTGCAAGGAAGCTGCGCCACCTACCAGGACCCCGCGTCACGGCGGGTTCAGCGCCTCATGTCGGGAGCCATCCAGACTCTTGCAACAGAGGCAACAAACCTGAAAATAGTTAATTAACAAAGCCTAATAATAGTCAATTGACATAGCTTAATAGTAGTGCAACAATAAAACGGAATATTAGATAAAACACACGGGACCGTTCAACTCCCCAACCGTCAATGCCCGCTCCCAACGAAAAACTGGCCCAGTCCCTCGCTGAACTTGCTGCCTTGCAAGAGCGAGGTCACCGCGTCATCCGCAGCAACCAGCTTTCCCGCACGCACAGGGAACGGCTGAGCAAAGCGGGCTTCATTGAAGAGGTCTTCAAAGGCTGGTATCTGCCTGGCAGACCCGGGGAGCCGCTTGGCAGCACCGCCGCGTGGTTTGCCGGCATGCGCAACTTCATCAGTGGTTACTGCGATGACCGATTCGGCCAGGATTGGCACTTGAGCCCCGAACAATCGCTGCAGTTGCGCTCTGGGGAACGAGCGCTTCCGCGCCAGCTTCAGGTGTGGACGAAGAGCGGCAACAACCAGCGTGTCGAGCTTCCTCACGCTTGCTCGCTCTTCCTTTACCGCGCACCCAATTTGCTGCCTGCGCAGGCCGAGGGCAACGAAGGTGGGCTCCGGCTGGTGGAGCTGGCGCCTGCCCTGGTCGCGGTCGGGCCGGGCTTTTACACACAGCAGACAGTTGCCGCGCGCATCGCACTTGGCATGCTCGAAGACCCCGCAGAGCTGCTGAACCCGTTGCTGCAAGGCTCGCACTCTGTGGTGGCGGGCCGGCTGGCGGGAGCCCTGCGAGCCCTCGGTCGCCCTGGAATGGCTGACGACATCATCAACACCATGAAAAGCGCGGACTATGTGGTCCAGGAAGCCTCGCCGTTTGACGTTATTCCACTGGCCTTGCCAGGCGGGCGACCGGAGTCACCTTACGTACAGCGCCTGCGGCTCACCTGGGCGCAAATGCGGGACGTAGTCATCGAGCAACTGCCTGTGCAGGGTCTCCCGCCCACGGACATCGGTGCGGCGCTAAACGACATAGAGGCCCGTTACGTCAGTGATGCCTACCACTCACTGTCCATCGAAGGTTATCGGGTCACGCCGGAGCTGATTGAACGCGTACGCTCAGGCAGGTGGGACCCGGAAGGCGCGGACAAAGGCGCGCGTGACGCCATGGCCGCCAAGGGCTACTTCGAGGCCCACACCGAGGTGAAAGAGTTCATTGCGCGTTTGCTGAAAAGCTCGAGCCCGCGCCATGACGTGCGAGACGCGCTCGGCAGCTGGTACCGCGCCCTTTTCAGCCCGAGCGTTCAGGCGGGTCTGCTCAAACCAGCCGACCTGGCGGGTTGGCGCAATGACCAGGTCTACATCCGCGGGGCCATGCATGTGCCGCTTTCGAAAGAGGCTGTACGTGATTGCATGCCAGTCCTCTTTGAACTGATTGCCGCGGAGCCGCACCCGGGCGTTCGCGCTGTACTCGGACACTTCTTCTTCGTCTATATCCACCCTTATATGGACGGCAACGGACGGCTGGGCCGCTTCCTGATGAACGCGATGCTTGTCACCGGCGGCTATGTCTGGACCGTGGTCCCCGTGCAGCATCGCGCGCCGTACATGGACGCTCTCGAACGGGCCAGCACCGGCCATGACATCATGGAGTTTGCCGCATTCATTGGCAAACTCATTCGTGAGCAAACCGGGGTGCCCCTGTCACGGCCGGGTTAATGCATCTTCCGGAGATCGGCCACCTTGGACCTCATGCAGTTCCCTGAGGGGCGCTTTGGAAAACAAGCCTGCGGTCGCGGCTTGGGCCTGATGATCAGCGGCACACCGCGCCTATGCGCGGTGCCCTCATGCTGCAGATGGTGAGTGTTTTAAGGCCCCAGCCCTTGGTGTGCGGGTGCAAGCAGCTATATATTTTATAGCGCCCTCCGGGCACTTACACGCTGGCGTATCTGGCCATCAGCGCGGGAACGGCGGGCTTGGCGCAGCGCTGCAGGTTCATCAGCAGGGCGTGGTCGGGTTTGCCCACGCGGTGGCGGGTGCGCAGGTCATGCTGGATCTGGCCCAGCAGCGACGCTGCCATTTCCGCATCAGCAAGCGCCCGGTGGGCACGGCCAGCGCGAGGCAGATGGTGATAGTCCACCAGCACGCCGAGCTTGTGGCAGGGTGCCTGGGGATAAAGACGACGAGCAACCAGCATGGTGCAGGCAAAAGGCTGCGCAGCAGCAGCCCCAGCGCGCGCCAGCTCGGCCTGCCAGAACCTGCGGTCAAAAGAAGCGTTGTGCGCCACCATGGGCGTGTTGCCCACAAAGCGGCTGGCATCGAGCATGACACTGGCAGCATCGGGCGCGGCGGCCACCATGGCGTTGCTGATGCCGGTGAGGCTGGTGATGAAGGCGGGAATGTGCACGCCCGCGTTCATCAGGCTCTGGAAGCGGTCAACCACGTTGCCGTTTTCAACCAGCACGATGGCCACCTCGGTGGCACGGTCGCCCATGGCGGGCGACAGGCCGGTGGTTTCAAAGTCGATGACGGCGATGCAGCTCATGCGCGGCCGGCGTCTCAACGCAGCTGATATTTCAGCAACTCCTGGCTCAACGCCTCTTCGAGTTGAGGCAGATCCCGTGTGACAGTGTTGAACAAGGTTTCGTGTTCAACCTGCTCATAGCCGTGGGCCAGTATGTTGCGCAGGCCGATCACCTGCCGCCACGGCACATGGAGCATCTGCTGACAGCGCGCCGCGTCTATGCGACTGGCCGCTTCACCGAGATTGATAAACAGTTTTTCTGTCGCGAGACACAGAACACGGTTCGCCAAAAACTTTTCAAGAGACTGATCTGCGAGCAATCCGCGCAGCTCCTGCACAAACTGCAGCATATCGGCCAGATGAGCCGGCGTGCGGTCAACCGTCATTCAAAAACGGGCCGCAACTGCGGCTCAATTGCCATGCGCCGGTAGGCATTGCGAAGGATGGAAGGAAAAGCCAGGTCAATTTTTCGCCCGTCGAACGCGGCAGACAACTCGTCTTGCATGTCCACCAGGGCAAAGCCGCTGGGTGCTTCTCCGGGAATAAACTCCACCAGCAAATCCACATCACTCTCAGGACGCTCCTGGTTCATGGCTGCAGACCCAAACATGCTCATCTTCCGGACGTGGTAGCGCCTGCAGATCTCGGCGATCCGTGAGCGTTGGGCCGGTGCGATGTTCATGCTGCAAATTATGCGCTGAGCACTTTAAACGTCAATATTCGCAGCCCGCAGCGCATTCGTCTCGATAAACTCACGACGCGGCTCGACCTCATCACCCATCAGCATCGTGAACACGTGATCGGCTTCGATCGCGTCGTCGATCTGCACACGCAGCAGGCGGCGCACGGTCGGGTCCATGGTGGTTTCCCAGAGCTGGGCCGGGTTCATCTCGCCCAGGCCTTTGTAGCGCTGGCGTGCGGTGGCGGCTTCGGCCTGCACGATCAGCCAGGCCATGGCCTCGCGGAAGGTTTCCACTTTTTCTTCCTTCTGGCGCTCGCCTTCGCCGCGCGTGACCTTGGCGCCTTCGCTCATCAGGCCCTTGAAGGTGACGGCGGCTTCCACCAGTGCCAGGTAGTCGGCGCCGTGCACAAAGTCTTGCGTGAGCACGCTGCTCTTCACGTTGCCGTGGTGGCGGCGGCTGATGCGCAGAATGGGTTTGTCGGTGCGGGTGTCAAACTCGCCGGCCACTTCGGCCGTGGGCAGCTGGGCCTGCAGCGCGGCGGCTGAGCGCTCGGCGTCTTCCACGGTGTCCAGGTTCAGGGCCACGCCGTCGGCAATGGCCTTGAGTGCTTCGCCGTCCATGTAGCCGCGCAGGCGGTTGATGACCGACTCGGCCAGTTGGTGCTTGCGTGCCAGCTCGGCCAGCGTGTCGCCGGTCAGCAGCGTGCCTTTGCCGTTGGATGGGTCGGCGCCGGTTTGCACGGCGGCGTCTTTCAACGCAATTTTCAGCAGGAAGCTGTCGAGGGCGGCGCTGTCTTTGAGGTACTGCTCTTCCTTGCCCGACTTGACCTTGTACAGCGGTGGCTGCGCAATGTAGATGTGGCCGCGCTCAACCAGTTCGGGCATCTGGCGGTAGAAGAAGGTCAGCAGCAGGGTGCGGATGTGCGCGCCGTCAACGTCGGCGTCGGTCATGATGATGATGCGGTGGTAGCGCAGCTTGGCAACATTGAAGTCGTCATTGCCCGTGGTGCCGCCGGCCTTGCCGATGCCGGTACCCAGGGCGGTGATGAGCGTCAAAATCTCGTTGCTGGTCAGCAGCTTTTCATAACGTGCTTTTTCCACGTTCAAAATCTTGCCGCGCAGGGGCAAGATAGCCTGGAACTTGCGGTCGCGGCCCTGCTTGGCAGAGCCACCGGCGGAGTCACCCTCGACGATATAGATTTCGCACATTGCCGGGTCTTTTTCCTGGCAGTCGGCCAGCTTGCCGGGCAGGCCCATGCCGTCGAGCACGCCCTTGCGGCGCGTCATGTCACGGGCCTTGCGGGCGGCTTCGCGGGCACGGGCGGCTTCAATGATCTTGCCGACGATGATCTTCGCGTCGTTCGGGCGTTCCTGCAGGTAGTCGGCCAGCAGCTTGCTGACAATGTCTTCCACCGGGCCGCGCACTTCGCTGCTCACCAGCTTGTCTTTGGTCTGGCTGGAGAACTTGGGTTCGGGCACCTTGACGCTCAGCACGCAGGTCAGGCCTTCGCGCATGTCGTCGCCGGTGACTTCGACCTTGGCCTTTTTGGCGAGCTCGCTGTCGTCAATGTATTTGTTAATGACACGCGTCATCGCGGCACGCAGGCCGGTCAGGTGGGTGCCGCCGTCACGCTGTGGAATATTGTTGGTGAAACAGAGGACTTGCTCGTTGTAGCCGCTGTTCCACTGCATGGCGACTTCGACACCGATGTTGGTGTTCTGGTCGCTCTGGCGGTCACCCATGGCGTGGAACACATTGGGGTGCAGGACAGTCTTGCCCTTGTTGATGAAGTTGACAAAACCGGTAACGCCGCCGGCGCCGGCAAAGTCGTCTTCCTTGCCGCTGCGCTCGTCTTTCAGGCGGATCTTCACGCCGTTGTTCAGGAAGCTCAGTTCGCGCAGGCGCTTGCTCAGGATTTCGTAGTGGAAATCGTTGTTCTGCTGGAAGATGTCTGTGTCGGGCAGGAAGTGCACTTCGGTACCGCGCTTGTCGGTATCGCCCAGCACCTGCATGGGCGAAACGTCCACGCCGCCTACTTGCTCAATGATGCGGTTCTGCACAAAACCTTTGGAGAACTCCATCACATGGACTTTGCCTTCGCGGCGAATGGTCAGGCGCAGCATCTTGGACAGCGCATTCACGCAGCTCACGCCCACGCCGTGCAGGCCGCCTGAGACCTTGTAGCTGTTCTGGTTGAACTTGCCGCCGGCATGCAGCTCGGTCAGAGCAATCTCGGCTGCCGAACGCTTGGGCTCGTGCTTGTCGTCCATCTTGATGCCGGTGGGGATGCCCCGGCCGTTGTCGACCACGCTGATGGAGTTGTCCAGGTGAATGGTGACCATGATGTCGTCGCAATGGCCGGCCAGAGATTCATCAATCGAGTTGTCGACCACCTCGAACACCAGGTGGTGCAAACCGGTGCCGTCGGACGTGTCGCCGATGTACATGCCGGGGCGCTTGCGCACGGCCTCCAGGCCCTCCAGGATCTGGATCGAACCTTCGCCATACCCTTCGGACGCGCCAGCCTGGTTGCTGTCGATCTTGGGCTGAAAATTGGAGCTTCCCTCGCCGCCTTCACCGGAATGCACACCTTCTATTTCACGGCCTGCTTCGTCAGGAGTGGCTTCGTTGGATTTGTTTTCTTCGGTCATAAATGCTTTTTCTCAATCTCTTGAATGACCAAACCCGCGCTTCCCTGGGGATGTAGCGCGGGTTGGTGCGGGCTCTGGGTCAGGGCTGGCAGGCTTTTCGGGTCTTAAATTCGCATCGGCATCACGACGTATTTGAAGGCTGCATCGTCGGGAATGGTCAACAGCGCCGAGCTGTTGGAGTCCGCCAGCTCGATCTTCACCATGTCCTGGTCCATGTTGGCCAGCGCATCGATCAGGTAGGTGACGTTGAAGCCGATTTCGATGGCGTCGCCGGCGTAGTCGATGTCGAGTTCGTCGACCGCTTCTTCCTGCTCGGCATTGTTCGAAGCCACGCGCAGGGTGCCGGGCTCGATGTTCAGGCGCACGCCCTTGAACTTCTCGCTGGTCAGAATGGCGGTGCGCTGCAGCGATGCCAGCAGCGGCACACGGCCCAGGGTAATGATGTTTTTGTGGTTCTTGGGAATCACGCGGTTGTAGTCGGGGAATTTGCCCTCGACCAGCTTGGTGACGAACTCCATGCCTTCGAAGCTGAACTTGGCCTGGTTGCCGGCGAACTGCATCTCGATGGCGCCTTCCTTGTCGCTGAGCAGGCGCTGCATCTCCAGCACGGTCTTGCGCGGCAGGATCACTTCCTGGCGCGGCACTTCGACATCGAGCGTGGCCGACGAAAATGCCAGGCGGTGGCCATCGGTGGCCACCAGGCTGAGCTGCTTGCCTTCGGCGACAAACAAAATGCCGTTGAGGTAGTAGCGGATGTCGTGCACGGCCATCGCGAAAGAGACCTGGTTCAGCAGCTCTTTGAGCACCTTTTGCGGCACGGAGAAGCTGGGGCCGAAGTTGGCGGCTTCCTGCACCAGGGGAAAGTCTTCGGCGGGCAGTGTCTGCAGTGTGAAGCGGCTCTTGCCGCCCTTGAGGATCAGCTTGTTCTGGGCCGACTCGAGCGACACCGTCTGGTCGCTCGGCATGGAACGCAGGATGTCGATGAGCTTGCGCGCGCCTACAGTGGTCGTGAAGTTACCCGCGTCACCGTCCAGCTCGGCTGTGGTGCGGATCTGGATCTCCAGGTCGCTGGTGGTCAGCTGCAGCTGTGCACCGGTTTTGCGAATCAGCACGTTGGCCAGAATCGGCAGCGTATGGCGGCGCTCCACGATGCCCGCAACTGACTGCAGAACTGCCAAAACTTTATCCTGGGTAGCTTTGAGAACGATCACTGTCTTAACCTCTTATTTCTTTAATTCAAATTAGTAGTAGTAGATAAGGGCAGCACCCATCTGTGGACAGGTCTATTTTCTTCTTTTTGATCAACTACTTGGCGCTTGTTTAACCTTGTGGTCAGACATCCCTGCAACCCTGCTGCCAAATATGAACAACTTTGGCTAACCCACCTTCTCTGTGGATAAGTCATTAGTTGTTCAAAACTTGTCCCCAAAGTTGTCAGGCAGGCCTGATACCGGGGAAAAATGGCTGAGCGAAGCTTCATCTCAGCCTTTCAGGGTTTGTTCGAGCACGTGCAGCTGCTGGTTCAGCTCGGTCATCTGTTGGCGCTCGGCAGACATCTTGCGCACCGCATGCAGAACGGTGGTGTGGTCGCGGCCGCCAAACAGCTCGCCGATCTCGGGCAGGCTCTTCTGGGTCAGTTCCTTGGCCAGGTACATGGCAATCTGGCGCGGCCGCGCAATGCTGGCCGGTCGCTTCTTCGAATACATGTCGGCGACTTTAATCTTGTAATAGTCGGCCACGGTTTTCTGGATGTTTTCGACCGATATCTGGCGATTCTGGATGGACAACAGGTCGCGCAGGGCTTCGCGCGCAAGCTGGATGGAAATTTCCTTGAGGTTGAAGCGCGAGTAGGCGAGGATCTTGCGCAGCGCGCCTTCCAGCTCACGCACGTTGGAACGCACGTTCTTGGCCACAAAGAAGGCTACCTCTTCGGGCATGACCGTGCCTTCGGCTTCGGCCTTGCGGATCAGGATGGCTACGCGCATCTCGAGCTCAGGCGGCTCGATGGCCACCGTCAGCCCGGAGTCAAAACGCGAGATCAGCCGCTCATGGATGTCCGTCAGCCCCTTGGGATAGGTGTCGCTGGTCATCACAATGTGCGACTTCTTGGTCAGCAGGGCCTCAAAGGCGTTGAAGAATTCTTCCTGGGTGCGGTCCTTGTTGGCGAGGAACTGCACATCGTCGATCAGCAGCAGATCGAGCGAGTGGTAACGCTCCTTGAACTCGTCAAAAGTCTTGCGCTGGTAGGCTTTAACCACATCTGAAACAAATTGTTCGGCGTGGATGTAGAGAACTTTGGCGGCGGGGTTATCGGCCAGAAGCTTGTTGCCGATGGCGTGCATCAAATGGGTCTTGCCCAAACCAACGCCGCCATAAATAAACAGCGGGTTGTAAAGCTGACCCAGGCTGCTGGAAACATGCAGGGCGGCAGCCCGGCCCATGCGGTTGGCTGTGCCTTCAATGAGAGTGTCGAAGGTCAGCGCGGTGTTGAGGCGGCTCTTGAAAGGCGCGCCGGCCACGTCTTCGGCGACGCCCAGGCCGACCGGCTCGACGACGCCGTTGCCTTCAAAGCTGCGTGTAAGCGGAGCAACCCTGATGCCGGACTCCCGCTGAGCGAGCGCTAACTCAAGCTGAACATTCTGGCCTGAAACTTTCTCCAGCAGGGCTGAAATGCGACCCGCGTATTGCGCGCGTATCCAGTCCAGCTTGAAGCGGTTGGCAACCTGAATGGTGACTTTGGACAGATCTGCGGCGACCTCGGCAACCAGCGGGCGGATCCAGGTATTGAACTGCTGCTCGGGCAATTCCTGGGCAAGATGGTCCACGCAACTTTGCCACAAGCCTTGGCTGGAACTGTGAACGGCTCCCTCACGCATGGGGTCTGTGGGCTCGATGGACGTTGTGGCCAGCATGCTTTTGCTTGTGGATATTATTAATTTTTAGCACCCGTTATTGTAGTCGCGCGGCGTAGTTATCCACAAAAAGATTGACCCCGGGTTTTAACCTAGACGCGGCTTGTTTGCCCAGCCCGGCGTTCCTTCTGGTGCCGCGCCACCGATCTCAGCCTTTACCGCCACTGCGGCCTCTAACTTGTTGCCAGCGTTGGGAAATCTGCGATAATCATGGGTTTCCCTGATTCGTAGCGGGTTGGCATGTCCGGTTTGGCGCTTGTTTTCAAGCAGCCATCGCCGTTTTGCTGAGCCAGCTGACTTGCCGGGTGGCTTGTGTTGTACAGCCTCCAGGATCACGAATCGCAAGAATTTTGATTTTTGCAACGGGGAGCTTTTTGTAGCTTGTAGGACCATCATGAAACGCACATACCAACCTTCCAAAGTCAAGCGCGCCCGTACGCACGGCTTTTTGTCACGCATGAAAACGCGTGGCGGCCGCGCAGTGATCGCAGCCCGTCGCGCCAAAGGCCGCAAGCGCCTGGCTGTATAAGCAGTGGGTCTCGCAGGCCAATTGCTTTCGAGCTGACGCTTGCAGCGGCTTCAAACCCGACCCCAGTTCCAGGCAGTCCTTGCTGGCGCCATCGTTGCAAGAACAACGCATTTCGCATTGCACCGCAATGCGCTTGATGCCATGAACGCGCAAACCGTGCCCAGCAAGACCCATGACACGCCGGACCTGTTTCCCGTTCAGGACGTCTGGGTCGGGGCGATGGCGCCTAAACGCTGGGCCAAACGTGCCGTCACGCGTAACGCCATCAAGAGACAGATCTATACCGTGTGCGCCGATTTTTCGCCTCGCCTGCCCCACGCCGCGTGGGTGGTTCGCCTGCGCCGCGATTTCTCGCGCAAGGAATTCATCAGCGCGAGTTCCGAGGCACTCAAGCAGGCGGTTCGCAGTGAAGTGCAGGCCTTGATGCAGGCAGGGGCGCAAGCCGCATGAATGCCTTGTCCGCACTGCGCCGTATGGCGTTGACACTGAGCCGCCTGCCGCAAAAAACACTGGTGGCCCTGGTCAAGGGCTATCGCCTGCTGCTCAGCCCTTGGCTGGGCTCCTCCTGCCGGTTTGAGCCCACTTGTTCGGCCTATTCATTACAGGCACTGCAGCAGCATGGCGCGGCCGGAGGCAGCTACCTGACGCTGCACCGCCTGGCGCGTTGCCATCCCTGGTGCCATGGCGGCTATGACCCCGTACCGTCTTCGGCCACGCGGTCGTCGGGCCGGTTTTCCCTTTTCACCCACCTGGTCACCCCTGTGACCTCGAATTCCTCTAAAAAGAAGCCGTCATGAACGACATACGCCGCACCATCTTGTGGGTGATTTTTGGTTTTTCCATGGTCCTGTTGTGGGACCAGTGGCAGCTTGCCAATGGAAAGAAAGCGACCTTCTTTCCTTCTCCCGCTCCCGCAGTGAGCACAGCAGCGCCTGCTGCTGGCAAGCCTGCCGACGCAGCCGCCGTGCCCGGCGGCCAGGCTGGTGGAAGCGCCGTGCCTGCACCGATGGCTGCCGGCGCCGCGGCTGCGCCGGGTGCGCCGCCTGCCAGCACACCTTCAGCGACCAAAGAGCGCCTGGTCGTCAAGACCGATGTGCTGAACCTGACCTTTGACACAGAAGGCGGCACCCTGGTGCATTCATCGTTCAGCAAGCACAAGGACATGACGGACAAGGCTTCCGGCTTTGTGCTGCTCGACCAGAGTCCCGCACGTGTGTATGTGGCGCAGTCGGGCCTGATTGCCGGCGCGGCTGGTGGCAGCTTTCCGACGCACAAGACGCTGATGACAGCCGTGCCCGGTGAACGTACGCTGCAGGACGGCCAGGACAGCCTGGAGGTCAAATTCGAATCAGCCGATGTAGGCGGCGTCAAGCTGGTCAAGACCTACACGCTCAAACGCGGCGTGTACGACATGACGGTACGCCACGATGTGATCAACACGGGCAGCAGCGCGGTATCGCCGCAGCTTTACCTGCAGCTGGTGCGCGACGGCAACAAGCCGCCAGGCGAGTCCTCGTTCTACTCCACCTTCACCGGCCCTGCGGTGTACACCGAGGCGCAGAAATACCAGAAGGTCGAATTCAGCGACATCGAAAAAAATAAGGCCGAAGTCGAGAAACACGCCAGCAATGGTTACGTGGCCATGGTCCAGCATTATTTTGCGACGGCCTGGATGCTGGCTGACGGCATCCAGCGCGACATCTTCCTGCGCAAGGTGGACAACAACCTGTACGCCGTGGGCATGATCACGCCGCTGGAGGCGATTGCACCGGGCGCGACCAAATCGGTGGAAGCGAAGTTTTTTGTCGGCCCGCAGGTTGAAAAGCAGCTGGAGGCGATTACCCCCGGGTTGGAGCTGGTCAAGGACTATGGCTGGCTGACGATCCTGGCCAAGCCGCTGTACTGGCTGCTCGACAAGCTGCACGGCTTCCTTCATAACTGGGGCTGGTCCATCGTGGCGCTGGTGCTTCTGCTCAAGGCTGCCTTCTACTGGCTCAACGCCAAGGCTTATGCCAGCATGGCCAAGATGAAGGCCGTGAACCCCAAGATCATGGAAATGCGCGAACGCCTGAAGGACAAGCCGCAGGAGATGCAGCAGGCGATGATGAAGATGTACCGCGACGAAAAAGTCAACCCGATGGGTGGCTGCTTCCCGATCCTGATCCAGATTCCCGTGTTCATTGCCTTGTACTGGGTGTTGCTCAGTTCGGTGGAAATGCGCAATGCACCATGGGTCCTGTGGATCCACGACCTGTCTTCGCCGGACCCGTTCTATATCCTGCCTGTTGTCATGGCCCTGACGACCATGCTGCAGACGGCCCTGAACCCGACGCCACCCGATCCGATGCAGGCCAAACTGATGTGGTTCATGCCGCTGATCTTCAGCGTGATGTTCTTCTTCTTCCCGGCCGGCCTGGTGCTCTACTGGATCACCAACAACATCCTGTCGATTGCGCAGCAATGGGTGATCAACACGCGCATGGGTGTGCCGCCCCAGTTCAACTTGCCGAAGTTCAGCTAAAAAAACAAAAAAGGGCCGCTTCGCGGCCCTTTAACATGGTGCCTTCATGCTGGCCCGACACCACGACCCCATTGCTGCCATCACTACCGCGCCTGGCCGCGGCGCCGTGGGCATCGTCCGCATCTCGGGCAAAGCCATGGCCCCGCTGGTGGAGGCTCTGTGCGGCCGCGCGCTGACACCCCGGCAAGCCACCTACCTGCCTTTCCGCGATGCCACGGGTCAACCAATTGACCAGGGCCTGGCGATTTATTTCCCGGCACCGCATTCCTATACCGGCGAAGACGTGCTGGAGTTGCAGGCCCATGGCGGCCCGGTGGTACTGCAGCTGCTGCTGGCCCGTTGCCTGGAGGCGGCGGCGGAACACGATGCTACCTCCGGCGGGCCGCGCCTGGCAGGCCTGCGCCTGGCCCAGCCCGGAGAGTTCACTGAGCGGGCTTTCCTGAACGACAAGATCGACCTGGCGCAGGCGGAGGCGATCGCGGACCTGATCGACGCCAGCACCGAAACTGCTGCTCGCTCGGCTGCGCGTTCGCTCTCGGGCGAATTCTCCCGGGAGGTTCATGCGCTGCTGGACCAGCTGGTACACCTGCGCATGCTGGTGGAGGCTACGCTCGACTTCCCGGAGGAAGACATTGATTTCCTGCAGAAGGCCGATGCCCAGGGCCAGCTGGAGCGGCTCCAGCAGACACTGGCTGCCGTGCTGCAGCGCGCGCAACAGGGCGCCATATTGCGCGAAGGCATCAAGGTCGTCATTGCCGGCCAGCCGAATGCAGGTAAAAGCTCCCTGCTCAATGCTCTTGCTGGTGCCGAGCTGGCCATCGTGACACCGGTGGCCGGCACCACGCGCGACAAGGTCAGCGAGCTGATCCAGATCGACGGGGTGCCGCTGCATATCGTGGACACCGCGGGCCTGCGCGACAGCCTGCTGCCTGAAGTCGATGAGGTGGAAAAAATCGGCATCGAACGCGCGTGGACGGAAATCCAGAGCGCCGATGCAGTGCTGTTCCTGCACGACCTGACCCGCCAGCAAACACCGGAGGATCTGCGTATTGCTATGAATTACATAGCGACAGATGCAGAAATAGCGAGGGCCATTGCCGAAAAACTGCCTCAGAACACGCCGGTGATCGACGTCTGGAACAAGGCCGACCTGGCAAGCCCCGATGCCCTGGCCGCAGTGCCTCCGGGTGTTCTCATCTCTGCCAAGACCGGCGCCGGTTTGCAGCCATTGCGCCAGCAGCTGTTGCAGGTCGTGGGCTGGCAGGCCGCGCCAGAAGGTGTGTTCATGGCCCGGGAGCGCCACGTGCGTGCCCTCAGGCAGGTCGATGCGCAACTGTCGCGGGCTGCCGCCCAACTACGCGCGCCCGTGCCTGCGCTGGACCTGCTGGCAGAGGACTTGCGCCAGGCCCAGAATGCGCTGGGCGACATCACTGGCCAGTTCACGCCCGACGACTTGCTGGGTGAAATTTTCTCGAAATTCTGCATCGGCAAATAGCACGCCAACTATCAGATACATGTGCCTTGCGCGATGTATCAGGTGTAAACGGGAGTTAACGTCCCTTGCGGCTTGACTGCCCCGGAGGGTATCTTCCACACCATGAATGCACCCCTTCCGACCGCGGTCCGCTTTGACATCCGTGGCCTGGCCAGCGCCATTGCGCATAGCCATGCCAGTGATGCCCTGCGCTGCCAGTTCACTCCGCAGCAGTGGGAAGTGCTTGCTACTTATATGCAGCCCTTTGCGCTGCAGCAGGGGCAGTCCCTGATAGAGCAGGGGTCGGCTGACCAGACGCTGTATTTTGTCGAGAGCGGCACACTGAGCGTGCACTACCAGGACGACAAGGGGCGTGTGCGGCTCGCGATGGTGGCAGCCGGATCGATGGTCGGTGAAGGTGCCTTTTTCTCGCGCCTGCCGCGCAGCGCCACTGTGCAGGCGTCCAACGCCTGCAAGCTCTGGTGCCTGACAGCCCTGCGCTTCAAGGAACTGTCAAATCGTCACAGTCCCATCGCGCTCGAGTTAACGCTGGCCATGGGCGGAGTGCTGGCCAAACGCCTTTACAACCGGCCCAAACGTGTGGCGGTGACCTGAATTGACAGGCTGCCGTTCTCCGGACAAACAAGCAGTGGCGGAGCGACAACAAAACGGGCGAAAAAATTCTGTAGCGGCTGCGCATTCAAACCGCAAGAGCGTGATTTATTACAGGGATATGCGCCGGAATCTACCGGCGGCGAGTTCGGTCAGCCCAACGCAGGCTGATTTGAGAAAAGGACTCAGTAAACTCGGACGAAGAAGTTGCGCGAATTTTCTTCGCAACACCAACCCTGATCGCTGCATGTGCAGCCATCGCTTTTCAGGCGGCAGCTGATGTCACTTTTTAATTGGTTCTCCGGTAAATCCGGTCAAGACGAATCTTTTTCCGTCCAGGCGCCGCCGGACAGCGACAGTTCGGGCCTGACGCGCGATGAGCGCACCCGGCCGGTGGCTGGTGCCCGGGCCAAGGTATCGGTGCCTGTGCCGCTGAACAATGTTTCCGAGCAAAGCAGCGGGCAAAAAACCCAAAGGCATGCCAAAAGGGAGCTGTTGTACGCCGCCGTGCGCGAGGCCATGATCCGCGCCGGCGTCCTGTCGGCCAGCTACAAGTTCAAGGTGCTTTCGCTGGACCCGCGCGGCGACCAGTTCATGGTCATGATGGACCTGGCGCAGGAGTTTGGCGGCCAGACCGAGCGCCTGGCGGAAATAGAAGTCCTGATTGCCCAGAGCGCCAAGTCGCGCTACAACATCCGCGTGACGGCTGTGTACTGGCGCATGAATGAACTGGTGTCCATTGGCAGCCCCCGACCGAGTGCGCACACCGCCACCAGCCAGCCATCACATACCGTCGCCGCAAAAGCGATGCCTGTAGCGCGGCCCGAACCAGTGGTTGCGGTTGCCGCAGCTGCCATGGCCGGAGTGGCTGCTGCTGAACCGGCGCTTGCCGCCGCGACGGCCGTTGCCAAACCGGTCGCAGTCCTCCCGCCAGCCCCGGTGCCCAAGCGGTACGAACCCATCCAGGCCGATGAAGTGTCGGCCTTCAAACAAGCCCTTGCTGCAGCGTCAGCCAGTGGCATACCGCAGCGGGTCGAAAAAAACCAGTCGGACAAAAGCGACCGGAGTGCCTCGCACTCCTACACCTTGCTGACGGGCTTTGAAGACACCGAAATGCCCGAAACGCCGGTGACGGTGCCGGCCCTGAGCGCCACGCAATATGGCGACCTGATCTGATCAGTACGCGTCGTGCGCGGCGGGGGCAGCAAGCCCTGCGATGAAGAACAAAAAGCGCTTTCAGCCCTTATTCCACGGGCGTTGTCAGCTATCAAACAAATAGCATTTCAGCCCAGCTTAATGCCCGGCGAAGTCCAGCAGCGTAAACAGCGGCAGGCCGGTGGCGCGTAATTTGTCGGAACCGCCAAGTTCGGGCAGGTCGACAATCGCAGCGCCTTCCATCACATGGGCGCCCAATTTTTCAAGCAGCTTCTTGCCGGCCATCATGGTGCCACCGGTGGCGATCAGGTCATCGATCAGCAACACCCTGTCGCCGGGTTTGACGGCATCGGTATGGAGCTCGACGGTGGCACTACCGTATTCCAGTTCGTAGGTTTCCTGGACGGTCGTGAAAGGCAGCTTGCCCTTTTTCCGGATGGGCACAAAGCCGATGTTGAGCTCATAAGCCACCACGGCTCCGAGAATGAAGCCGCGCGCATCCAGCCCGGCCACCACATCCGGGCGTAGCGCCGGGTCCATGTAGCGATGCACAAAGGCGTCAATCAGCACGCGGAACACCTTGGGGTCCTGCAGCAGCGGCGTGATGTCGCGAAACTGCACACCCGGCGCAGGCCAGTCGGGCACGGTGCGGATGTGGCTGCGGAGGTAGGAGCCGTAGTTGAACGAGTCGCTCGAGGCGGGCATGGATTTAATTGAAGTGCTGCGGGCCACCATTTTGCCCTGCGCATTGACTACCAGCGAGTCAGTCCGCCAGCCAGCTAGCCAGGAACGGGGAGTCGCGTGCCAGTAAATAGCCGCTTTTGCACGGCCGAATAAATACCTAGCCGCGCAAAAGCTTCTGCTCGGCCAGTGCCAGGGCTTCGGATCTGCCCGACAGCACCAGCGTGTCGCCACCTTCAAGCCGGGTGTGGTCCTGCACCTCCAGGGCATTTCCGCCAGCACGCCGCAAACTGACCACGCGCACGCCGGTAGCACTCAACGCAAACTCGCCGAGCTGTTTGCCGGCAGACTTGATGCCCAGGGGAAGGGTGACGGTGGAAAGGCGCTCTTGTTCCAGGTCCCCCGCCGTATCGTCGTCGGCACCGCGGAAGTAGCCGCGCAGCAGGTTGTAGCGCGCATCTCGCTGGTCCTGAACCAGCCGGATCACGCGGCGCATGGGCACGCCCACCAGCGCCAGCGCATGGCTGGCCAGCATCAGGCTGGCTTCTATGGCTTCCGGAACCACTTCGGTGGCGCCGGCGGCCTGCAGTTTTTCCAGGTCGCGGTCATCCACGGTGCGCACAATCACCGGCACGGTGGGCGCATGGGCGCGGATGTTAGCCAGTACCTTCAGCGCGCTGGCGGTGTCCAGGTAGGTCACCACCACGGCGCTGGCCCGTGCCAGGCCCGCAGCCATCAGCGACTGCAGGCGCACCGCATCGCCGAATACCACCGAGTCGCCTGCCGCCGCTGCCTGGCGCACCCGGTCAGGGTCCAGGTCCAGCGCGATGTAGGGGATGCCTTCACCCTCGAGCATGTGGCCCAGGTTCTGGCCGCAGCGGCCATAGCCGCAAACAATCACATGCCTGTCGGTGTTGATGGACTTGCGCGCAATGGTGGTCATTTGCAGCGACTGTTGCAGCCATTCGCTGGAAACCAGCTTCATCACGATGCGGTTGCTGTACATGACGATGAACGGTGTGGCCAGCATGGACAGCACCATGCTGGCCAGGATGGGGTTGAGCAAGGCCGGTGGAATGAGCCTGTTTTCCTGGGCCAGCGAGAGCAGCACGAAGCCGAACTCGCCGGCCTGGGCCAGGTACAGTCCGGTGCGCAACGACACACCGGCGGTGGCGCCCAGGCCCCGGGCGAGAGCCGTGATCAGGACCAGCTTGAACAGCACCGGCACGGTCAGCAGCAGCAGCACCAGCGGCCAGCGCTCCAGCACCAGCCGCCAATCCAGCAGCATGCCGATGCTGATGAAAAACAGGCCCAGCAACACATCGTGAAATGGCCGGATGTCGGTCTCGACCTGGTGCTTGTACTCGGTTTCGGAAATCAGCATGCCCGCAATAAAGGCACCGAGCGCCAGGCTCAGGCCAGCCAGCTCGGTCAGCCAGGCCAGCGCCAGCGTGACGAGCAGCAGGTTCAGCACAAACAGCTCTTCACTTTTGCGTCTGGCTACCAGCGTGAGCCACCAGCGCATGACCCGTTGGCCACCGGTCAGCAGCAGGCCGACCAGCACCGCCGCCTTCAGCCCCGCAATGGCCAGCGCCATCAGCAGCTTGTCGGGCGAAGCACCCAGTGCGGGAATCAGCACCAGCAGGGGCACCACGGCCAGATCCTGGAACAGCAGCACACCCATCACGCGCTTGCCGTGTTCGGATTCCAGTTCCAGCCGCTCGGACAGCAGCTTGACCACCACGGCGGTGCTACTCATGGCGATGGCGCCGGACAATGCCAGTGCGGTCTGCCAGGACATCTTCCACAGGGTGGGCGCCAGGGCCGCCAGGAACAGGGAACCGACCGTTGCCAGCGCGATCGTCGACGTGACCTGGAACAGGCCCAGCCCGAAGACGTGACGCCGCATGGAGCGCAACTTGGGCAGGTTGAACTCGAGCCCGATCACAAACATCAGGAAGACCACGCCAAACTCGCCGAGATGGCGTATCCCATCGGAGTTCTCGGCCAGCGCCAGCGCATTCGGGCCGATCACTACCCCAACGGCCAGGTAGCCGAGCATAGGCGGCAGCTTGAGCGTACGGCAAATGACCACACCGAGCACAGCAGCCAGCAGATACAGCAGTGTGAGTTCGAGCGCGGTCATGCTTCGATGGTAGCTGAAGGGTTTGCAGGCATGGCGGTGGATATCAATTTCGCTGCGTTGCATGGCAGTCAGCAGAATTTGGGCCAGGCACCTGGGGCTCCTTTGTTGATGCGGCTCTATAGAATGCGGGCATGAGCTTTGAACCTGCGAAATTTGATCCTGCGCAAGCGCTGGCGCTGGCCCACAAGACCCTTGAAATCGAAGCAGCAGCAGTGCTTGGGCTGAAAAGCCGGTTAGGCCCCGCATTCGCGCACGCCGTGCAGGCCATGCTGGCCTGCAAGGGGCGGGTGGTGGTGATGGGCATGGGGAAAAGCGGCCATGTTGGCCGGAAAATTTCTGCGACGCTTGCGTCTACCGGCACCCCGGCCATGTTTGTCCACCCGGCCGAAGCCAGCCACGGCGACCTCGGCATGGTGTCGCCGGGGGACATTGTGCTGGCGATCTCCAACTCCGGCGAAGTCGAGGAGCTGGCGGTGATCCTGCCGGCCCTGAAGCGCCTCGGGGTGACGCTGGTGGCGATGACCGGCCGCGCCGGGTCGACGCTTGCGCAGCATGCCGACATTGTCCTGAACAGCGCCGTGGATGTGGAGGCCTGTCCCCTCAATCTGGCGCCAACAGCGAGCACCACGGCGCAAATGGCGCTGGGCGATGCGCTGGCGGTTGCCTTGCTCGATGCACGCGGCTTCAGGGAAGAAGACTTCGCCCGTTCCCACCCGGGCGGTGCGCTGGGCCGCAAGCTGTTGACGCATATCGAGGATGTGATGCGCACCGGCGATGCTGTGCCGTCGGTTGGCTTGCAGGCAGGCTTCACGGAGCTGATGCGCGAGATGAGCAGCAAGGGCCTGGGTGCTTCGGCCGTCGTCGATGATGCGCGCCAGGTGCGGGGCATTTTTACCGACGGCGATTTGCGCCGGCTGATTGAAAAAGGCGTGGACCTGCGGGCCAGCAAGGCCGTCGATGTCATGCACCCCAATCCGCGCACGCTGCACGCCGGCGCGCTGGCAGTGGAAGCGGTGGCGCTGATGGAGCAGTACCGCATCACCAGTGTGCTGGTGGTGGACGATGCGGGCGTCTTGTGCGGTGCGCTCAACAGCAATGACCTGCTGCGCGCCAAAGTCATTTGATGTTATCGATGAAACCCCATTCGCCAGCCCTGAATTTCGCACCACAACTGCTGCTGCTTGCACAGCAGGTGAAAGTGGCTTTTTTTGACGTGGATGGCGTGCTCACCGACGGCGGCCTGTATTTCGGGGAATACCCGGAAGGTGACCCCAGGGCGACGCCGCAAGTGGGCTTCAATGCCGCGGGCGAAACACTCAAGCGCTTCAACTCGCTTGACGGCCATGGGCTGAAGCTGCTGCAGCGCGCCGGTATCACACCGGCGGTGGTTACCGGGCGCGACAGCGCCGTGCTGCGTACCCGCCTGCAGGCCCTGGGTGTGGTGCATGTCCATTTTGGTATCGAAGACAAGCTGCCGGCCGCCGAGATCACGCTCAAGGCGCTGGGGCTCGACTGGTCACAGGCGGCATTCATGGGCGATGACTGGCCGGACTTGCCGGTGATGCGCCGCGTCGCGTTCAGCTGCGCCCCGGCCAACGCTCACATAGAGGTCAAGGCTCTGGCTGCCCATGTCACACAGGCCCGGGGCGGCGACGGCGCGGTGCGTGAGTTTTGTGACCTGCTCATGGTGGCCAGCGGCCGATACGCCGGCCTGCTCCAGGAGTACACACGCTGATGGCCGCCAGCTCTTCCCTGGGTCCTGTCGCTGGTGCTCCCCCGGCCTGGCGGATAGCGCTGGACAAGGCCTCGCTGCTGTGGGAGCGCAGCGCCATCTACATCCCGGTGCTCTTGATGGGCCTGCTGGCTTTGGGTACCTATTGGCTGGTCAGGAATACCCCCGCCTCGCTGTCATCGGAGGGAGGCCAGAAAGCAGTCAGCGCCGAACCCGATTACTACATGCGCAAGTTTGGCATCAAGACCTTTGATGACGCAGGGCAGCTCAAAAGCGATGTTTCCGGTGCCGAACTACGCCACTATCCCGACACCGATACGCTGGAAATCGACCAGGCGCTGATTCGCAGCTACAGCTTGGAGGGGCGGCTCACGACTTCTACCGGCAACCGTGCGTTGACCAACGCCGACGGCTCGGAGGTCCAGTTGATAGGCAATGCACGCGTGGTACGTGATGCTGCTGTAGATGCCTCCGGCAAGGAGGTTCCGCGGCTTACCTTCAGCGGCGAATTCCTGCACGTGTTTGTCAACGACGAACGCGTCAAGTCCCATCTGCCGGTGGTCATCACGCGCGGCAGCGACGAATTTGCAGGCGACACTTTTGCGTACGACAATCTCGACCGCGTCGCAGACCTCAAGGGTCGCGTCAAGGGAATACTGGTACCACGCAAGGCCGCGGGCGCCGTACCCTGACACCGTGGCACGCGGATTCACCTGACCGCGCTGGCCGGGTTGTCCCGCTGTTCGTAAAAAGCCAAGCGTCAAATCCAGCCGGAGTGTTCCATGTCAAAACTCGTTTTTATCACCGGCGCGTCCAGCGGCATTGGCCAGGCACTGGCTTTGCGATTTTTTCAGGCGGGTTACCGGCTTGCACTTGCAGCGCGGCGTACCGAGGAGGTCCAGTCCTGGGCTTTGGCGCAGGGGATAGGCGTCGGTAGCTATAAAATCTATAGCGCCGACGTCTCCAGCAGCGACAGCATTGTGGCAGCCGGGCAGGCCTGTATCGCTGCCCAAGGCGTACCTGATGTGGTTATTGCCAATGCAGGTATCAGTGTGGGCATGGACACGGCGGCACGCGCAGACCTGGATGTGATGGCGCAGACTTTTGCCACCAACAACATTGGCCTGGCGGCCACCTTCCATCCTTTTGTCGACGCGATGGTGCAGCGTGGTTCGGGTACGCTGGTCGGTATCGGCAGTGTTGCCGGCATACGGGGCCTGCCGGGACACGGCGCCTACTGCGCCAGCAAGGCTGCGGTGATCAGCTACTGCGAGAGCCTGCGCGGTGAGTTGCGGTCATCGGGCGTGAAGGTGGTGACCCTGTGCCCGGGCTACATCGACACGCCGCTCACGCAGCAAAACCGCTACGCAATGCCATTCCTGATGCAGCCGGCGGCGTTTGCCAACAAGGCATTTGCGGCAATTCAGGCGGGTGCAAGTTATCGTGTGATTCCCTGGCAGATGGGTCTGGTCGCCAAGTTGCTTCGCCTGTTGCCGAATGCGCTGTTTGACAAGGCGCTGGCGGGCCGGCCGCGCAAACACCGCCAGCAGCCGGATTAGTTTGACAGGCATGCTACCGAATCAATAGCTGCTCTCGCTCGCGAATCATGGGCTGCAATGCAAAAAGGCTTCAAAACCGAAGTCTTGAAGCCTTTTAAAGCTGTCTTCAGCCGGAGGCTGAAGAGGCTGGGAGTCAGGGCTTAGTAGCCGCCGCGTCCACCGCCGGAGCCGCCGGAACGGCCACCGCCGCTACCGCCGCCGCCGTAAGGACTGCGGAAACCGCCGTCGCTACCGCCGCCACCACCGGAACGGCCACCACCACCACCGTAGCCACCGCCGCCACCACCACCGTAGCCGCCACCACCACCGCCGCCGAAGCCGCCGCCAGTGCGTGGGGGACGTGCTTCCATCGGACGTGCTTCGTTGACGACAACGCTGCGGCCGCCCAGAGGCTGGCCGTTCATGCCGGCAATAGCTGCCTGCGCTTCGGCATCGCTGCCCATTTCCACAAAGCCAAAGCCCTTGGAGCGACCCGTGTCGCGTTCCATCATGACTTTAGCGCTGGTGACAGCGCCGAATTGGCCGAAAGATTGTTGCAAGTCTTCGTCGCGCACTGAGTAAGGCAGATTGCCGACGTATAGTTTGTTGCCCATGAAGGGACTCCTCTAAAACACAATAACAAAAGCGATGGGGTCCCGAAAGCACAACAAATCTAAACGTACCGCTGTAGCGCGCGAAACTGACCGATCACCTAACCTGTGTGGATTGTTATCCACACCCGCATATTATGCGTCAGATATGCAGAAGACAAGCGGACAGCAGCGTTGGCGGGCTCGGGCAAACCCGCACCAGCACTGGGTAAACGGCCTGTTTTGCTCTCGAATGCGTTGACCAGTGCGGCTAGAGCCTTTTCAGCGTTGATGAGATAGCCGCTCGATATCCAGGCAATCCTTGATTTCAAAGCTAAAGACAACAAGTTTGCGCACACTTTCGGTTACTGGGTGGCGCGGCAATCCTTGATCACGAAAGGCAGGCGATGAACGAACACATTTTTACGTTTTTGGTCGATTGATACGCTATTTCGTACCCCCAGCCAGTGAGCTGCTGCTATCTCCAAGTGGTGTTCAGGGGAGCTACTCGGGCTGCTTTGGGGCAATAACGGGCGCGGTGTCCTCGTCGTTCACATAGTTGCGCCAGCGGTTCATGGCCAGGCGCATGGTGAGGATCTGGTTTTCAAATTGTGGGCATGCCTTGCACGCAAACAGGTGCAGCCGCAATGCAATCGTATCGGGCAAGCTCAACAGGCGGTCTTCCCGCGCTACCAGCAAGGCTGCGGCCTGCTTGCAGGTGCGTCTTAAAAGAAGGGATCGGATTTCCATAACTGCCTTCAGTATTCAGTGGGCCTGTTGGCCAAACCAGTGAATGCCAAGACATTCGCGCAAACGGAGGCGGGCGCGATGAAGCTGAACATACAGGTTGGTCGGTGTGAGGGACAGTTCCTTACAGACTTCATCACAGGAAAACTCCAGCCACTCGCGCATCAGGAACAAACGCCCCAAGGCAGGTGGCAGGCGCTCGATGCACGCATCGAGGACCTGGAAAAACTGGCTTTGTTGGAGGGTCCGCTGCGGGTCACCCCAGTCGCCCGGCGGATTGGCAAAGTGTCCGTCGGGTTTGAAGGCCAGTTTGTCCAGTTCGTCAGCCTCATCCTCTGCGCCGTAATCGGGCGCAGCTATCTCGCGTGCATTGCTGCGAATCTGGTCGATGACCTTGTGCTTGAGAATGCCGACCAGCCAAGTCTTGAGCTGTGAGCGGTTGCCGAAGGCCTGTGGCTTCGATAGTGCAGCAAGCAGGGTTTCGGAAACCACATCCTCGGCCCAGGCATCATTGCGCAATTGCAGCCGCGCAAAGCGCATCAGGTACACGCGGTGTTCAACCAATTGTTCTTCAAAGGTGGCCATGGATGGCAAGTCTAGCCGCACCGTGGTATGGGCGTGCAGAAAAAAAAACGGACAGCCGCGTAAGGATTCCGGCCCAGCGGCGACCAAGCTATTTGCACCGTCTGTAGCTGCCGTCCACCAAGGAGACCACCATGGCCCTCGCTCATTGCGCATCGCCGCTTACTCGATCCCTTAGCGGCTCCCGCCCCAGCCGAACGCGTTCTAGTCTGGCGCTGCTCGCCTTCGCGCTGGGGATGGCTGCACCCTCGCAGGCGCAAACACCGTCATCCCCCATGAAAGCGGAAAGTGTTGCGGCGGTTGCGCGCATCGAAGGCAACACCATTGAGGGCAAGCCATTCAAGCTCTCATCTCTTAGAGGCAAGGTGGTGCTGGTGATGTATTGGTCCACGGACTGCGCGGTATGCCGCGACAAAATGCCCGAACTTCGCAACAACTACGAGGGTTGGGCTGGCAAGCCATTCGAGATGGTGGCCGTCAGTACCGACAGGCGCATGCAGGACGTGCTGGAGTACGAGCGCATCATCGCGCGCACGGTGCCCACACGGCAGCGCTTTGTTCAACTCTGGATGGGTGATGGCGGTTACAGCGACAGCCTGGGCAAACATGTCCAGTTGCCGGCAGCTTACCTGATCGACAAGTCGGGAAAAATTGTCGAGCGTTATGTGGGCCGGATTCCGCCTGAGGCCTGGGACCGCATTGCCGATCTGCTGTGACTCCGGATTCTCCTGAAAAAAAACCTGTAAGAAATCCGGCGTGTACCGGACCAAGCTTTAACCAGGCAGAAAAATTTCTGTCTGGCTGAAATTTTTAACCTGTCTGAATCAACTGGAGATTTCAAATGAGCCAACGTGCCCTGATTGCTGCAGCCGCAGCTTCCCTGCTGTCCACCATGCTGGTTGCCGCGCCCGCCGTCGCCCAGGAAAAAGAAAAATGCTACGGCATTGCCAAGGCCGGCATGAATGATTGTGCCAACCTCAGTGGCTCTCATTCCTGCGCCGGCCAGTCCAAGGTCAGCGACGACGCCAACGAATGGAAATACGTCGCCAAGGGCACCTGCGCCGGCATGAAAGGCATGACGGCAGACCAGGCCAAGATGAAAGGCAAACCCATGATGGACAAGAAGAGCTGACCTTCCTGCTTTCTGATGACATCCGAACGGGGCGCACCAGCTTTTCGAACATGGATCGCCTCGTTCCTGTGACTGACTTACCTGCATTGACCACGGGCATAGGCTGGCGGCATCCGCACTATGGCCAGCTGCTCGAGGAACAACCGGAACTGGACTTCCTGGAGGTGCATTCCGAAAATTTTTTTGCGCAGGGTGGCGCGGCACTGTCTGTCCTGCAGCAGGCGCGCGCGAACTACCCCATCAGCCTGCATGGCGTCGGGCTGGCGCTCGGCTCGGTGGCAGGCGTTGACCCCTGGCATCTGGACCAGCTGGCTGCGCTTGTTGAACGCATTGAGCCTGTCCGTGTCTCTGACCATGCCTCATTTGCGCGCGGCGCGTGGAACGGGATGACGGTGCACGCCGCTGACCTGCTGCCCATTGCCTTTCACCGGCATTCGCTCGATGTGCTGTGTGCGAATGTGCAGCAGGTGCAGGAGCGCCTGAAGCGGCGACTGCTCATCGAGAACCTGTCGGCCTATGTTCAGTTTTCCAGTTCCGACTTGAGTGAAACCGGATTCCTTGCAGAGCTGGCCGGCCGCACCGGTTGTGGTCTGTTGGTCGACGTGAACAATATTTACGTCAATGCGCTCAACGAACGCATTGCGGGCGCCACGGACGACCCGGTAACCACGTGCATGAACTGGCTGGATCAGATTCCGCCGCACGCCGTGTCGGAGTTGCACTTGGCCGGCCACCAGGATTGCGGCGACATCGTCATTGACGACCATGGCAGCCGCGTGTGCGACCAGGTCTGGCAAATTTACGGCCATGCGCTGGCGCGTTTTGGCAGCGTGCCAGATGGCCTTGCTACCCTGATCGAATGGGATACAGACATTCCGGTGTTGCAAGTGTTGCTCGGTGAAGCAGCACGCGCTCGCGCGCTGCAACTGCCCGCCGGCGAGAAGGCAATGGCATGAACCCCGACAGCCTGTCCGAGCAGCGGGCGCTGCTGCAGGCCGTGCTGGGAGCCGGCGATGCGGCGGCATTGTCAGCGTATCTGCCCAAAGAGGATACGGTGCGGCAGCGGCTATCGCTGCGCGGCCTTCAGGCTTACCGGGCCAATGGTCACGCACTGGCTGAGCGTGCATTGGCTGCGACTTACCCGGTGCTGGCCGAGCTGATGGGCCAGGAAAATTTTTCGGCGCTGGCGCGCCATTTCTGGACAGAGCATCCGCCCCTGTGCGGCGACATGGCTTGCTGGGGTGACGCTCTTGCGGAGTTTGTCGACGCTGCGCCGCAACTGGCAGACGAACCTTACCTGCCAGACGTTGCGCGGCTGGAGTGCTTGATGCATCTGGTAGCGAGCGCGGCGGACGTTGAAACCGACCTGCCTTCCTTCGCATTGCTGGTGTCAGGCGACCCGATGCCGGTCGCACTCGTCCTGGGCGCAGGCGTTGCGCTACTGTCAAGCTCTTATCCGGTGGCCAGCATTGTGAACGCGCACCTGCTGGGCCAGCCAACGCTGCAGCAGGCGGGCCAGCTTCTGCAAGAAGGCTGCGCCGAACATGCGCTGGTCTGGCGTCAGGGTTTCAGGCCCTGCATGCGCAGCTGTACAGCGGCGGAGCTCCAGCTGCTGCAGGGGCTCATCGCCGGAGAACCCCTCCTGGATGCGCTGGAAGCCTTGAGCCTGTCAGAGGGCGGCGATGCACCGGCGTTCGATTTCAACATCTGGCTGGGCGAAGCGGTACAGGCCGGCCTGGTCTGCGCTGCACGTCAAGTGCCCACAACAAAAGCAAAAGGATAAAAATGATGACAACCAACAACCGTCCGGACTGGCTTGTTCGTGGCCTGGCTGCCTGGGACGTGCTGACACGCTCTCTGGATGCATTGCAGCCGCCGGCCGCATTGCTGGCGCGCCTGTACATTTCGCAGGTGTTTTTCCTGTCAGGGTTGACCAAGCTGCGCGACTGGGACACCACGGTGGCGCTGTTCACCGACGAGTACAAGGTGCCTTTTCTGTCACCGGCCGCCGCGGCTTTCATGGGCACGGCTGGCGAGCTGGTGTTGCCCCTGCTGTTGGTGCTGGGCCTGGCAGGACGGTTCTCCGCGCTGGGGCTGTTTGTCGTCAACGCGGTGGCGGTGATCTCGCTCAGCGAGATCGCGCCTGCGGCTTTGCAGCAGCATGTTTTCTGGGGCTCGCTGCTCGCCGGCCTGGCGATTTATGGCCCGGGTCCGTGGTCACTGGATCGCTGGCTGGCGCCGAAAATCCGGTAACTTCCGGCGTTTTAATGTGCAAAATCGGCCCCTGGCCCAATGATCACGGGTGTAGAGAGCTACTAATTCAGGAGCATGCCAAGACCCCACCGCCTTACCAGTTGACTTCGCGGTCGGGTGTGGAACCAATGCGATGGATTGACAGGTCGGCGCCTTCGTATTCTTCTTCCTGGCTCATGCGCAGGCCCATGGTCGCCTTGATCAGGCCATAGACCGCAAAACCAGCCAGCAGAGCCCAGGCGACACCCAACACGGTGCCGATCAGCTGGGCACCCAGGCTCACGCCACCCAGCCCACCCAGCGCCTTGCTGCCGAATATGCCGGCCGCAATGCCGCCCCAGGCACCGCACAGGCCGTGCAACGGCCAGACTCCCAGCACGTCGTCGATCTTCCAGCGGTTCTGCGTCAGTGTGAACATCACCACAAACACCGCACCGGCGACACCACCGGTGACGAGCGCGCCCAGCGGATGCATCAGGTCCGACCCCGCACACACGGCCACCAGGCCGGCCAGTGGGCCGTTGTGCACAAAGCCCGGGTCGTTTTTGCCCAGGGCCAGCGCCACCAGCGTGCCGCCCACCATGGCCATCAACGAATTGACGGCCACCAGGCCTGAGATCTTGTCGATGGTCTGCGCGCTCATGACGTTGAAGCCAAACCAGCCGACAGTCAGGATCCACGCGCCCAGCGCCAGGAAAGGAATGTTGGACGGCGGGTGCGCCGAAATCGCGCCGTCCTTGCGGTAGCGGTTGCTGCGCGCGCCGAGAAGAATCACTGCGGGCAAGGCCAGCCAGCCGCCGATGGCGTGAACCACGATGGAGCCGGCAAAGTCATGAAACTCGGCGCCGGTCAGTGCCTTGATCCAGGCTTGCACGCCGAAATGCTGGTTCCAGACGATGCCCTCAAAAAACGGATAGACAAAACCGACAATCACGGCGGTCGCCAGCAATTGCGGATAGAAACGAGCCCGCTCGGCGATGCCGCCGGAGATGATGGCCGGGATGGCTGCGGCAAAGGTCAGCAAAAAGAAGAACTTGACGAGCTCGTAACCGTTCTTGGCTGCGAGTACTTCAGCACCGACAAAAAAACTGGTGCCGTAAGCCACGCCGTAACCGACCACGAAATAGACCACAGTGGACACCGAGAAGTCCACCAGGATCTTCACCAGCGCATTGACCTGGTTTTTTTTGCGGACTGTGCCCAGCTCCAGAAATGCGAAACCGGCATGCATGGCCAACACCATGATGCCGCCCAACAGGATGAACAAAGCATCTGAGCCCTGTTTTAGTGCGTCCATAAACCTCCCTCGAATAATTTGATCGGTTTTAGTGCGAAAGCAGACAATTTTGCGCAATGGCACCAAAATCAAGCAAAAACTGCGCCAGACGGGTGCGCACCAATGTGGGTTTTTTATAAGGACTTGAGAATCGGCACGTGGAAGAGGCCAGTCGTCAGTCGATTGAATGTCCATGAAGGGCCGCGCACCGGGCGGATTGACTGGACATCTGCTGACCCTGCTTCCACTATGGTTGTCCCGGTGATTGGACCGTGGAGGCATGCGTCGGCCATAAGCTTTATTCCACCCCATGGTCAGCATGGTTGCCGGCGTAGTCTGGCTGTCTGCGCGGCTTGAATGCAGGTAACTGCCTCAATCAGGAGAATCAAATGGTCAGCAAAAACACGATTTGTCTCTGGTACGACGGCACCGCGCTGGATGCCGCGAAGTTCTATGCCGAGATCTTCCCGGACAGCGCGGTCGGCGCTGTTCATCACGCGCCTGGCGACTATCCCGAGGGCAAGCAGGGCAACGTCCTGACGGTCGAGTTCACGGTGATGGGCATCCCCTGTCTTGGCCTGAATGGGGGCTCGGCTTTCAAGCACAACGAGGCCTTCTCGTTCCAGGTTGCGACCGACAACCAGGCCGAAACAGACCGCTTGTGGAACGCGATTGTCGGAAACGGCGGTCAGGAAAGCGCGTGCGGCTGGTGCAAGGACAAATGGGGACTGTCGTGGCAGATCACGCCACGCATCCTGATCGATGCGATCACGGATCCTGATCGCGCGGCGGCCAAGCGCGCGTTCGAAGCCATGATGGAGATGAAAAAGATCGACATCGCTGCGATCGAAGCGGCCCGGCGCGGCTGACGCTGCCACGCAAGCTAAAATAGATATCTGTCATTGGGGAGTAGCCACCCTGCATTTCTGCAAGGGGCTTGCGTCAACAGACTTGCCCGGCCACACGGCTGGACATGGCGCAAGCGGCTCCAGGTACTGGAACCCAGCGAGACCTTTGACTGCACAGCCTCCGCTTCAGGCCGGGGATGCCGTGCAGTCATGGTTTACCGGCCGGAGTTCCTCATGCAAGCTTTCCTCGTCTCCACAGGCATTGTTGCCCTCGCTGAAATGGGCGACAAGACCCAGCTTCTCGCACTGGTGCTGGCCGCCCGTTTTCGCAAACCCTGGCCCATCGTGCTCGGCATTCTCGCCGCTACGCTGGCCAACCATGCCATGGCGGGTGCACTGGGTGCCTGGATCACTACGATGATCAGCCCGCAAACCCTGCGCTGGATCCTGGCGGCCTCCTTTATGGCGATGGCGTTCTGGATGCTGATTCCCGACAAGCTCGATGAGGACGCGGTCGAGGGCAGGTTGCCGCGCTACGGCGTCTTCGGCACCACTGCCCTGCTTTTTTTCCTCGCCGAAATGGGCGACAAGACGCAGATCGCCACGGTGATGCTGGCCGCCCGCTACGACGCCTGGGCCTGGGTGGTGGCCGGTACAACGCTGGGCATGATGCTGGCCAACGCTCCCGTGGTGTGGCTGGGTGCGCGTATCACGCGCCTGGTGCCGCTGCGGGTTGTGCACGTTGTTTCGGCCTTCATTTTTGCCGGCCTGGGGCTGCTGGCGCTGCTGATACCTGCTTGATATACTTGCCACAGCGCCGATTTGCTCAGCTTGCGGGCGCTTAAAAAGTACCGCTAAAGACGAACATCCAAGAACCCGGACTCGCTTTTAGCGATGCCGGGTTTTCTTTTGTTCGCTGTTTTGTTCAGGCCCTTCATCTTGCTAGTTGCCAAACCACAGTCCATGCATTTCGCCGACGCTCTGCCGCTGCAAAGCGGCGCGTCCATCCGTGCCTACGACCTCACCTATGAAACCTACGGCACGCTCAATGCCGGCAGGTCCAATGCGGTGCTGATCTGCCATGCACTGAACGCCTCGCACCATGTAGCCGGGGTTTACGTGGACGAGCGGGGCGTCGAGCTGCCGAAATCGGAAGGCTGGTGGGACACCATGATCGGCCCCGGCAAGCCAGTCGATACTGACGTATTTTTTGTCATCGGCGTAAACAACCTAGGTTCGTGTTTCGGCTCGACCGGCCCGATGCAGGTCAACCCCGACAGCGGCGAGATCTACGGTGCCGACTTCCCCGTCGTCACTGTGCAGGACTGGGTTCAAGCCCAGGCCCGGCTGCTCGATGCGCTCGGTATCCAGACCCTGGCCGCGGTGATGGGTGGCAGCCTGGGCGGCATGCAGGCATTGAGCTGGACGCTGCAGTACCCGGACCGTGTGCGCCATGCGGTAGCGGTGGCGAGTGCCCCCAACCTGACGGCCGAGAACATTGCCTTCAACGAGGTGGCGCGCCGTGCCATCGTGACGGACCCCGACTTTCACGGTGGTCACTTCTACCGCCATGGCGTGTTGCCACAGCGCGGCTTGCGCATCGCCCGCATGATCGGCCACATCACCTACCTCAGCGACGACGTGATGAATGAAAAATTCGGCCGCCAGCTCAGGCAGGCTGTGGTGGAAACCGCCGGCCTGGAAGCCAGCCCTGCTGACGTGCCGGCGCGGGCAGCAGCTTACAGATACAGCACCCAGGACGTCGAGTTCCAGATCGAAAGTTACCTGCGTTACCAAGGCGACAAATTCAGCGAATACTTCGATGCGAACACCTACCTGCTGATCACACGGGCGCTGGACTATTTCGACCCTGCCGGCGAACATGGCGGCCAGCTCGCGAGGGCGCTGGCCCCGGCCAAAGCAAAGTTCCTGCTCGTGAGTTTCAAGACCGACTGGCGGTTTTCACCGGCGCGCAGCCGCGAGATTGTCAAGGCGCTTCTCGACAACCAGCGTGATGTCAGCTACGCCGAGATCGACGCACCGCATGGGCATGATGCCTTTTTGCTCGATGACCCACGCTACATGGGCATAGTACGCTCCTATTTTGAGAGCAAGGTGGCGCCATGCTGAAAACGGCTCCCGTTCTTTCAGCCGACCAGCTGTCGATTGCGCGGCTGGTTCCCAAGGGCTCCCGTGTGCTGGACCTTGGCTGCGGCGATGGCGCGATGCTGGACTACCTGATTCGCGAGCGCGGCTGCACAGGTTACGGTGTGGAGATAGACGACGCCAACATCCAGGCTTGTGTGGCGCGCGGTGTCAACGTCATCCAGCTCAACCTCGATGAAGGCCTGGCCATGTTTGGCGACGCGAGCTTTGACGTGGTGCTGCAGATCGACACCCTGCAGCATCTGCACAATGCCGAGGTCATGTTGCGGGAAACTGCGCGCGTGGGCCGCACCGGCATCGTTGCCTTCCCCAATTTCGGCCACTGGCCGAACCGGCTGGCCGTTCTGCGCGGGCGCATGCCGGTGACCAAGGTGCTGCCCTACCAGTGGTACGACACGCCGAATATCCGCGTCGGCACGCTGCGTGATTTTGCGGCACTGGCGCAAAAAAACCGCCTGAACATCCTGGACAGTTTTGGCTTGCAGGACGGCCAGGAAATCCGCTTCTGGCCCAATGCCCGCGCCAGCCGGGCGGTGTTCAAGTTCCAGCACGGGTAAGGAAGCGCTGAACAAGTTCCCTGCGGCGCGCGATCAGCCGGGCTCGGGCGGTCTGCTGCGTTGAATTTCTTGCCAATAGTCAACTATTGGCTGCGAAATCCGCCTTGCATCCCATCCCGATCCGGCTGCCGTACATCCTCCAGGACTTATTCAGCGCTTCCTTGGGCTTGGCGGTCGTCTTGCCGCAATGCTAAGATCCGGCCATCGGGATTTCAGCCTCCCGAATCTTCACAGATAGACGGTGTCCCGTCCAAGCGCTGGCAACTCATTGGAGTATTCCGTGGACACCTCTTCCCTTCCCGTTCCTTCCGTTTCCCCGCAAGAACTCGCGTCCCGCATGGGCTGCGCTGACATGCCTTTGCTGCTCGATGTTCGCCGCGAAGGCAAATTTCTCGAAAGCCCGCGCATGCTCGCGGGCGCCCGGCGCTGCGCACCGGAAGATATCGCCGCGTTGGCCGCGTCCGAACCAGCCCGCGAAGTGGTGGCCTATTGCGTGTACGGCCACAACGTCAGCGCGGATGCCGTCGCTGCGCTGCGTGCCGCCGGCTGGGATGCCTACGTGTTGGCCGGCGGTTTTGAAGGCGGTGAAGACGGAGCGGACAGCGCAGAAGACATCGTCCAATGGCGTTTGACGCCGCTGCCCACCATGCGCAAGCGCGCCGACTGGGGCGTTCCCGGCGAGCAGGCGTCGCGCTGGATCACCCGCGAACGGCCGAAGATAGACCGCATCGCCTGCCCCTGGCTGATACGCCGCTTCATCGACCCGCGCGCTGAATTTTTCTACGTGCCGACCGCGCAGGTCTTCAGTGAAGCGGCGCGGCTGCACGCTGTGGCCTACGACATTCCGGGCGCACCGGTGTCGCACGAAGGCGAGTGGTGCAGTTTTGATGGCTTGCTTCGCGCGTTCGAAATTGAAGACCCGGCCGTGGACCGCCTGGCCCGCATCGTGCGCGGGGCCGACACGGACCGCCTGGCGCTGGAGCCGCAGTGCGCCGGCTTGCTGGCCTTCTCGCTGGGTTTGTCCCGCCTGCACGCCGACGACCACAGGATGCTGGAGGCCGCCATGTCGCTGTACGACGCCCTTTACGCCTGGTGCGCCAGCGAAGCCAGAGCCGTGTGGCAAGGACAACCGCCCGAAATACACAACTGGAAGCCGGAAACCATGAAAGGTGCTGGCGCATGAGGCAAACCACCGACATGCCGAAAGCGGTCAGTTTTCGCGAAGCCTTCCGGTTCTGGCTCAAGCTCGGCTTCATCAGCTTCGGCGGGCCGGCCGGGCAGATTGCCATCATGCACCGGGAGCTGGTCGAGCAGAAACGCTGGATCTCGGAAAAGCGCTTTTTGCATGCGCTCAACTACTGCATGTTGCTGCCCGGGCCGGAGGCCCAACAGCTGGCCACTTACATCGGCTGGCTGATGCACCGGACCTGGGGTGGCGTGGTGGCCGGCGCACTTTTCGTGCTGCCTTCGCTCTTCATCCTGATCGCCTTGAGCTGGGTGTATGTTGCCTTTGGCGACGTGCCGCTGGTGGCCGGGCTGTTTTACGGCATCAAGCCTGCGGTGGCGGCGATCGTGTTGCAGGCGGTGCACCGCATCGGCAGCAAATCATTGAAAAATCCGGTCAAAGCCCCTATTCCCTGGGCGGTAACAGCTATCAGTTTCATAGCAATCGCAGTCCTGCATGTGCCCTTTCCCTGGGTCGTGCTGGGTGCGGCGCTGATCGGCTGGCTGTGCGCACGCTTTGCGCCCGGACAATTTGCCGCCGGTGGTGCGCACGGGAGCACGGTGGCAGTTCATGCGCCCGCACTGATCGATGACGATACGCCTACGCCCGAACACGCGCGCTTCCGCCCATCGCGGCTGGCCAAAGTGCTGGCGGCTGCCGCCGTGCTCTGGCTCCTGCCAATGGGCGCACTGGTGGCCTGGCAGGGTTGGGACGGGGCGCTGACGCAGATGAGCTGGTTTTTCACCAAGGCGGCACTCATGACTTTTGGCGGTGCTTACGCGGTACTGCCTTATGTGTACCAGGGCGCGGTCGAGCAGTTTGGCTGGCTCACCGGGCCGCAGATGATCGACGGCCTGGCGCTCGGCGAAACCACGCCCGGACCCCTGATCATGGTCGTGGCCTTTGTGGCTTTTGTCGGAGGCTGGACGAAAGAGGTGCTGGGGCCGGATGCCCTGTTTCAGGGTGCTGCGCTGGCGGCACTGCTGGTGACCTGGTTCACCTTTTTGCCGTCGTTCATCTTCATCCTGGCCGGTGGGCCACTGGTGGAGTCTACCCACGGCAAGCTCCATTTCACCGCGCCGCTGGCGGCGATCACGGCCGCGGTTGTCGGCGTGATTGCCAGTCTTGCTCTGTTTTTCATAGCGCATGTGCTGTTTCCGGTGGGGGCTTCATCCGGTTTTTCTTCAAGGATGGAATGGCCGGCGCTGCTCGTCATGGTGGCGGCCGGGGTCGCGCTGCTGCGTTACAAGGTGGGTGTGATTCCCGTGATTGGCGCCTGCGCGCTGGCCGGTTTGCTGTTGCGCCTGTCCGGCCTGGCCTGAGGGCCGCGCGGCGCCGCGTTATGCTCCAGCCATGCAAGGTTCTCCGGAAACAACACCCGCCAACCCTGCGCTGAAACTGCCGGAGCGCCTGTTCGGCGACTGGGTTCACCAGGTCTCTGCGGTCACGTTGCGTGCAGACGCGATGGCCGCCGTGCTCGGCGCGGTGTTGGTGCTGCCGCAGGGCATTGCCTTTGCCATGCTGGCCGGGCTGCCTCCCGAGTACGGTCTGTACACCGCCATCGTGCCCTGCATCATTGCGGCCTTGTTTGGCTCGAGCTGGCACGTGATGTCCGGGCCGACCAATGCCAACTCGCTGGCGCTGTTTGCCATGCTCTCACCGCTGGCGTTGGCCTTCAGCCCGGTCTATATCCAGATGGCGCTGGCGGTCACGGTGATGGTGGGTGTCATGCAGTGGCTGATCGGCGCCTTGCGGCTGGGCACGCTGGCGAATTTCATTTCACCGGCCGCGCTGTTCGGCTTCACCTCGGGCGCGGCTGTGCTGATCGCCATTTATGCCTTGCCCGACCTGCTGGGCCTGCCTGTTGCAGCGGAGCATGGGGCAGCGGCGGTGCTGGTTCATGTGTTGGCCCAGCTCCAGTCCGTGCAGCCGGCTGCGCTGGCCATAGCCGGTGTGGCCCTGGCCGTGGCCCTGCTGGTGCGGCGCCTGCGCCGCAACTGGCCTTACATGCTGGCCGGCCTGGTGGCAGCGACGGCGCTGGCCTGGGCCTGGACGTCTTACGCAGGGCCCTTGCCGTTGCGCACCATCGGCCAGATCAACACCCCTTGGCCGCAATTTTCCATTCCGCATGTCAGCTGGGCGGCCCTGTCGGAGCTGCTGGGTCTGGCGTTTGCACTGACCATTGTTGCGCTGGGGCAATCGATCTCGATTGCCAAGGCGGTGGCCGTGCGGTCCGGCCAGCGCATTGATGCGAACCGCGAGTTTCGCGGCCAGGGCCTGTCCAACATCGTGGGTGGTTTCTTTTCCTCTTACGTCTCCTGCGGTTCGCTGAACCGGTCCATGCCGAACCTGGAAGCCGGTGCGCGCACGCCGCTGGCGGCGGTGTTTTCTGCCGTGTTGCTGCTGGGCCTGGTCGCAATCAGCGCGGGTTTGCTGGCGCAGATCCCGATGGCCGCGCTGGCCGCCCTGCTGGTGCTGGTGGCCATCTCCTTGCTGGACCTCAAGCGCTGGAAACAGCTGTACACGCTGAGCCGCACCGAATTTGGCGTGGCGCTCGCCACCCTTGTGGCAACCGTCAGCATCCGGCTGGAGATTGCGATCCTGCTGGGCACGCTGCTGTCACTGATGTCTTTTCTGTACCGCACCTCCAAACCGGCGATGCGCACCATGGGTTTTGACAGCTGGGCCCCGGACCGGCAATTTGTGGTGATTGACGATGTCACCGGGTCGCCCCAGGGCCCCTCTCTACCAGCCGGGGCCGCGGAACCGCCTTTGCCGGGCCGCAGGCGCAGCGCCCCCCCGGGAGGCAGCGCAGTACACGAAGTGACAAGCGTGGGGGCCACATTCCTTCCAGAATGTCCGCAGCTTAAATTGCTGCGCATGGAAGGCGAGGTGTACTTTGGCGCCACCCAGCATGTGGCCGACACGCTGCATGCGTTGCGTCACAGCCCGCAGCCGCAGAAACACTTGCTGGTGATGGGCAAAAGCATGAACTTCATCGACCTGGCGGGCGCGCAGCTCTGGGAAGCCGAGCTCAACACACGCCGCGCGATGGGGGGCGATTTGTACTTTCACCGGCCGCGTCCGGAAGTGATCCAGATGTGGCAGACCACTGGCTTCACCCGTTTACTCGGTCCCGAGCATCAGTTTCCCGACAAGCGCAGCGCAATCGCCACGATTTTCACGCGCCTGGATCCGGTCATCTGCCGTCAATGCACGGCGCGTATTTTTGAGGAATGCAAGACAGTGCCAGGCCCTAACCCAGCGGCGGCTTGAACCCCAGGCGCTGCAGCAGCCCCATCGCGGCGGCAGGCGCCCGTTCCTTGGCGCCGTTGATGAAAAACATGAAAACATCGCGTGGCGGGCCTGCCTTCGCCTTCGCTTCCACCCGCGGCAAGTCGCCGGGCTCGCCGCCGTCGGCCCAGGCCTGGGCGGCGTGCGCCCAGCTGTCCAGCGCTTTGGGCGGGTAACCGCTGCTCAGCCTGGCCTGGCTTCGCATCAAACGGGCGTAGACGAAGTCTGCGGTCAGGTCGGCAAACGAAGGGTAGTCGTCCGAGTCGCAAAACACGGTGGCGCACCGGTACTTGCGCGCCAGCTTCAGGTAATCCGCCGACATGAAGCTGGCATGCCGCACGTCCAGCACATGGCGCAGGGCGAGGCCGTCCACCTTGCGGGGCAGCAGCGCCAGAAAGGCTTCGAAATCTTCCGCGTCGAACACCTTGGTCGGCATGAACTGCCAGACGATAGGACCGAGCTTGTCGCCCAGTTCGCTGAGGCCGCTGCCGACAAAACGCTCAATCGACTCGCCCGCCTCGGCGAGCACGCGGCGGTTGGTCGTGAAGCGGCTGGCCTTGAGCGAAAACACAAAATCGGCGGGCGTTTCATCACGCCATTTGGCAAACGTCGGCGGCTTGAAGGTGCTGTAGTAAGTGCCGTTGACCTCGATGGCACTGAGTTGCCGGCCGGCGTAGCCCAGCTCCTGGCTATGCGGCAGGCCCGGGGGATAGAAATTCTTTCGCCAGGGCTCGTAAGTCCATCCGCCGATGCCGGCGCGGATGCCCAGGGGAGAGGGTGCGGATGTTTTCAAGGCAGGTGCTCCTGCAAATAGGGGATGAAGTTTCTGACATGGTCACAGAAAATGCCCTGTCATGCAGCGGCTTCCCTGACAGCGGGCTGGCAGGATATCTGCAGCACGGTTACAGTGACAGCATGGCCGGACCGTTCCGCTGAGCCCCACTTTTTCGGAGTTTATTCATGAATGCCCCCCTGCATCGCGAAATTCCCGCCGGCGTGCTTGATGCTGCCCAGGCCCTGTCCCAGGTCAGCGCGCAGTGGGACGGCGACATCGTTAAACAGATCACCGACTACATCGCCATTCCCGCCAAGTCGCCGTCGTTCGATACCGACTGGGCCGGGCACGGTTATATCGACACCGTGATGCGCAACGCCGCGACCTGGGTCGAGGCGCAGAAGGTCGAGGGGCTCACGCTGGAGATCGTCCGGCTTGAAGGGCGCACGCCTGTGCTGTTTTTTGAAGTGCCGGCCACCAAGGCCGACTCCACGCAGACAGTGTTGATGTACGGCCACCTCGACAAGCAGCCCGAATTCACCGGCTGGCGCAATGACCTCGGTCCGTGGACACCCAAATACGAAGACGGCAAGCTGTTTGGGCGCGGTGGTGCCGACGACGGTTATGCGGTGTACGCCAGCATTGCGGCCATCCAGGCGCTGAAGGCGCAAAAGGTGCCGCACCCGCGCATTGTTGGCCTGGTGATCTGCCTGGACTCGGGCGCCGGCAACTATGACCAGCTCTGGCTGACCACCTCGCTGCGCGGCATGGCCAGCGGCGTGTTGAAGGTTGAAATTCTCACCGAAGGTGTGCATTCGGGCGATGCCAGCGGCCTGGTGCCGTCGAGCTTTCGCATCATGCGCCAGGTGCTGGACCGGCTGGAGGACAGCAAGACCGGGCGCTTGTTGCCGCAAAGTTTTCACTGCGAAATTCCGGCTGAACGGCTGCAGCAGGCCAGGGCCACGGCCCAGATCTTGGGGGACCAGATCTACAAGCGGTTCCCGTGGGCGCACTACGACTGCGGCGGGGCGACAAGCTTTGCCCTGCCCACCACGATAGACCCGGTCGAGGCGCTGCTGAACCGAACCTGGAAACCGACACTGAGCGTGACCGGCGCTGACGGTTTCCCCGAGCTGGGCAATGCCGGCAATGTGCTGCGCCCTTACACCGCCTTCAAGCTGTCCCTGCGCCTGCCGCCGCTGGTCGATGCCGGCAGTGCGGTGCAGGAGCTCAAAACGCTGCTGGAAGACAATGCGCCCTACCAGGCCAGAGTGACCTTTGAAAGCGCCGGCGGCGCCACCGGCTGGAATGCACCCAGCACTTCGCCCTGGTTTGAAAAAGCGCTCAACGATGCGTCGCAGGCCTACTATGGCGCGCCCTGCGGCACCATCGGCCAGGGCGGAACGATTCCGCTGATGAACATGCTGAGCCAGGGTTTCCCGAAGGCTCAGATGATGGTCTGCGGTGTGCTGGGACCCAAGAGCAATGCGCATGGCCCCAACGAGTTCCTGCATGTGCCTTACGCCAAGAAAATCACTGCGGCGGTGGCACATGTCATCGCCCGCATGCCCTGAGCTGCGGCAGCGCATGGACAGCAGCCCGATGCTCGCGCCCTTCACGGCCCGCGATGGTGAGAACCTTGCCATGTATGAGTGGCCCATGGACACCTGGCAGGCGGACGATGCCTTGCCGCCACGCGCGGTGGTGCTGATTGTTCACGGCCTGGGCGAACACGCGAACCGTTATGACCACGTGGCGCGGCAACTGCTTGACTGGGGTTTTGCGGTGCGTGCATACGACCAGCGCGGCCATGGCGAGTCGGGTGGTGCACGCGGTGGCTTGTCCAGCGACGCCCTGTTACTGGAAGACCTGGCCGAAGTGGTGGACGACACCCGTTCGCGCGCGGCACGTTTGCCGCGCGTTGCCGGCGACGGTGCTGGCGACGGTGCTGGCGGACCCTTGCCGCTGATCCTGCTGGGCCACAGCCTGGGCGGCCTGGTGACAGGCCGCTTTGTTTCGCTGAAGGTGCGACCGGTCGATGGCCTGGTGATGTCTTCTCCGGCGCTGGACCCGGGCCTCAATGCGATTCAAAGATTCCTGCTGGCCACCCTGCCGGCGATTGCACCCAACCTTCGGGTCAACAACGGTCTCAACCCCGAGTTCATTTCACATGACCCCCTGGTGGTTCGCAAGTACCAGGCTGATCCACTGGTACATGCCAAGGTTTCAGCACGGCTGGCCAGATTCATTGCGACGGCGGGGCCGGCGACCGTGGCCGCTGCATCAACCTGGACCACACCTACCCTGCTGATGTATGCCGGCGCAGACAAGCTGGTCAACCCGGCCGGCAGCCGCGCCTTTGCCGAGGCAGCAGCGGGCAACGGTGCCGCCCAGGTTGTCACGGTGCGCTGTTTTGACGAGCTGTACCACGAGATCTTCAACGAGGTCGATGCGGCGCCGGTGTTTGCCAGCCTGAAGTCCTGGCTGGACGCCAGGTTCTAAGAAAAATAGGCCTTCGGTCCTTATGCAGCGGGCACAAGCAGCTACCAAATAAGTAGCACTCAGGCCGCAGGAAGACGGCGCTGCTGCAGCGCCAGCCAAGCCAGCGCCAGGCCTGTCAGCCCCAGAGGCAGCAGCGAGCCCAGGTTCAGCAGCGTCCAGCCCTGGGTGGTGACCAGCACGCCGGAGGCCAGCGAGGACAGCGCCAGCACGGCGAACACGCAGAAATTCAGCGCGCCCTGTGCCTTGTCTTTTTCTTCCGGCCGGTAGGCCGTCAGGGCCATCGTGGTGCTGCCGGTGAACAGGAAGTTCCAGCCCACCCCCAGCAGGAACAAGGCCACCAGGAACTGGTGGAGGTCAACGCCCGACAACGCCACCAGCACGCACGCTATGTTGAGTGCCAGGCCCACGCCCATGATGGGCAGGGTGCCGAAACGCTTGATCAGGTGGCCGGTGAAAAAGCCAGGGGCAAACATGCCGATCACGTGCCACTCCAGCACGAGTGCAGCATCGGAAAACGGCAGGCCGCAGACCTGCATCGCAATCGGCGTGGCGGCCATCAGCAGGTTCATCACGCCAAAACCCAAAGCGCTGGCCGTGGCGGCAACAATGAAGACCGGCTGGCGCATGATCTCTCCCAGCGGCCGGCCGCCGCCGGCTGCCTGTTTGGCCGGTGGCGGCGGAAACTGCATGAAAGCTAGCAGCGCCATGGCCAGCAGAGCCACGCCGGCCAGGGCCAGGTAGGCGCCGGCAAAGGGCACGTCGGTCAGGGTGCGCGTGCCTGCCGCCAGGTTGGGGCCGGCAATGGCACCGATCAGGCCGCCGGCCATCACCAGCGAAATGGCTTTTTCCCGGAAGGCCGGCAACGCCAGTTCGGCAGCAGCAAAACGGTAGAGCTGCGCATTGGCGTTGTAGTAACCGGCCACAACGGTGGCCGTCACCAGCAGCCAGAAGTTTCTGCTGTACGCCGCATAGCAGCACAGCAGCGCAGAAAACACCGCCACCAGCAGGCCAAGCTGGAACGAGGTCTTGCGGCCGAAGCGGCTTTGCGTGCGCGCAACGATGCCGGTCGACAGCGCACCGCCGACGACGTAACCCATCACGGGCAAGGTCGCCATCCAGCCCAGCGGCGCCAGGTTCAGCCCGACCAGGCCGTTGATGGCAATGAAGGTGACGTTGTTGGTGAGAAACAGGCCCTGGCAGATGGCCAGCAGCCAGAGGTTGCGGTTCATGGTTGACTCATGGTTAGCTGGGCCAGGCAGGCGAGCGGCGCCGTTTCGGCGCGCAGGACACGCGGCCCCAGGTTGACGGGTATAAAGCCCTGGGCCAGCGCGGCGTCTTCTTCGGTGGCGCTGAGGCCGCCTTCCGGCCCGCTGAGTAGCATCACGGCGGCCGTTCTGCCCCATGTTGCCATGGCTTGCGCCAACGGCTGCGTACCGGGCCGCAGCGACAGCAGCAGCCGGGGCTCCTCTGCCACAGCGGTGCTCAATGCGCGGATCCAGTCTCCGAAGCTGGCGACTTCACGCAGCAGCGGCAGGCGGTTGCGGCCGCACTGTTCGCATGCGGCAATGGCCACACCCTGCCAGTGCGCGAGTTTTTTATCGGCCCGCTCGCCTTTCAGGCGCAGCACCGAGCGTTCGGCCATCAGCGGCATGATGCTGGCTGCGCCGAGTTCACTGGCTTTTTCGACCAGCCAGTCCATGCGCTCGTTGGCCGGCATGCCCACCACCAGGTGCACGGGACGGGGAGCTTCGCGTTCGACCGGGTCGTGTGCGCCGACCGTCACCTGCACGTCACTGCGGCCCATGCGTTCAATCGTCGCCGCGAACTCGCCGCCCTGGCCGTTGAAGAGCGTGATCACCTCACCCGGTTGCAGGCGCAATACCTGCACGTGGCGTGCGGCGCGCTCCGGCAGGGCCAGGGAATCGCCGGTGCGCAGCGGTACGTCGGCGTGAAAGCGGGCCGTCATGGCGTGCCCTTTGCAAGCAATGATTTGCTATGAAATAAATAGCTGATAGTGCCTGACCATAAAGGGGTAGGGACTGGTTTGATGCACAAAGCAGGTGTCAAAACGTGTAGCCCACCCGGGTTTCATTGCCTTCGATTTCGTCGAGCAGCACCATCAACGGGCCGAGCTGGCGGTAACGTGCGCAGGTAGCGCGGGCATAGCCGATGAAACGCGGCGTGTCGGCCAGGTATTTGGGTTTGCCGTCTCGCAGGGTCAAGCGCGCAAAGATGCCGAGGATTTTCAGGTGCCGCTGCAGGCCCATCCACTCGACGGCCCGGTAAAACTCGCCGAAATCGTCACCCACCGGCAGGCCAGCCTTGCGCGCCTGCTCCCAGTAACGCACGGTGATCTCGAGCACAAAGTCTTCCGGCCAGCTGATGAAGGCATCGCGCATCAGGCTGGCAATGTCGTAGGTGATGGGGCCGTAGACGGCATCCTGGAAGTCCAGGACCCCAAGCTGCGAAGCGCCGTTTTCCGACACCATCAGGTTGCGCGGCATGAAGTCGCGGTGCACATAGACGCGTGCGCCGTCCAGCGACTGCAGGTTGCTGGCCTTGATCTGCGCGAACAGGCCGTCCAGCTTGCCCTGCAGGGTGCTGTCGATCACGATGCCGCGGTGTTTTTGCACATACCAGTCGGGAAACAGCGCCAGCTCGCGCGACAGCAGGGCTTCGTCGTAGGGCGGAAGGACGCCGGGTTGCGAAGCCCCTTGCCAGCGGATCAGCGCGTCAATGGCCTCCCGGTACAGCGTGTAGGCACATTTTTCCCTGTCAGCCTCAGGCTGTTGCTCAATCACCTCGAGCATGGTCTGCGTCCCCAGGTCACTCAGCAGCATGAAGCCACCGGCTTTGTCCCAGTCAAGTACGCGCGGGGCATTCAGCCCGGCGCCCGCCATGAGCTCCGCGATCTTGACAAAGGGGCCGCAGTCCTCGTGCACGGGTGGGGCGTCCATGATGATGCAGCTGGCGCCGGCCTGGGTGCGGAGCCTGAAATAACGGCGAAAACTGGCATCGGCCGATGCCAGATGCAGGGTATCGGGCAAGAGGCCATGGGCCGGGATGCAGGCCTGCAACCAGAGGGTAAAAGCGTCGGCACGGGCGGCGTCAAGCCAGACAATGGGGGAATCGGTCATGCGGTCTCTCGGCCTGCCTCAAGCGGATACATCAAAAAGGTGGGGAAAACGGGTGGGTGGGCATAGGATAATCGGGCCTGCTTTCATAAACGGGTTTATCTCATACTTCCGATGCATCGCGCATCCCGCTCGCTTTTTATTCATTCTCCGGTCGCTCATGCCGTCTTCAGCCTTGTGTCCTGCACCATGCTGGGCTTGGGGCATGTTGGCCCGGCTTACGCTCAGAGCCCTGCGCCATCGCAGGAGAAAGCGCAGGAGCAAAACGTGGTGCCGGGTGTCCAGACCAGTGATGGCGCGCCGTTACTCAGAAGTTCCTCCATGCTGGCGGAGCAGCCGCCGGGTGGACCGGGCATCGAGCTGCCGACCTTTGTCTTTGGCGACCGCCTGTCCGGGCGCCCGGAGCTTGAAACCATCGTCGACGGGAATGCCGAATTGCGCCGTGGCGGCTCGGCCATACGCGCCGACCGGCTCGAGTACGACCAACCGAGCGACGTCGTCAAGGCCAGGGGCAATGTTCGCGTCAACAGCTCGGGCAACCTGTTCAATGGGCCGGAACTCGAACTCAAGCTCGATACCTTTGAGGGCTTTTTTACCAAGCCAGACTACAAATTCCTGCAAAACGGCGGCTATGGCGCTGCCGACCGCGTGGACTTTCTTGACGACAAACGCCTGACCGCCCACAACGCGACGTTCACGACCTGTGAACGCGGCGAAGGCCCGAGCTGGATGCCCGCCTGGATTGTCAAGGCGACCACCATCAAGTTCGACAAGGAAGCCGACGTCGGCGAAGCCTCCGGCGGCGTGTTGCGCTTCATGGATGTGCCCATCCTCGCGGCGCCTACTTTCAGTTTTCCGCTCAGCGACAAGCGCAAGTCGGGCCTGCTGCCGCCGACGATCGGGCTGGACAGCGTAAGCGGGATCGCGGTTACCACGCCTTATTATTTTGACATTGCACCGAATCGCGATGCGACCTTCTCGCCGACGCTCATGAGCAAACGCGGCGTGGACCTGGCCGGCGAGTTTCGTTATCTGGAATCGGCCTACAAGGGCGAATTGCGCGCCAGCCTGATGCCCAATGACTCGCTGCGCAACAGCAACCGCTGGTCTTACAACTACGTCCACGGTGGGGGGTTGAATACAGGGATTCCGATGATTGGCGGCGTGGGCCTTAGCCTGAATTTGAATCGGGTCAGCGACAACAATTACTGGCGCGATTTTCCACGTGCTGGTAACTCGCTGACGCAACGCCTGCTGGCCAACGATGCCAGCGTGACCTGGGGTCGAGGATATTTCACAACCTCGCTGCGTACGCTCAGCTACCAGACCCTGCAGGATGTCACGTCCACCATCATTCCGCCGTATGACCGGATGCCGCAGCTGGTTGCAACCTATGCCCGTGTGAATACTCCGGTAGCAGGGTTGAGCGGGCTGGATTATTCGGTTACCACCGACTACACCCGCTTTGAGTCCGACCGCACGCTAACCGGGCAGCCCAATGCCAGTCGTGCATTCGCGCTGGCGCAGGTTAGCCGACCCTGGATCCAGCCTGGAGGCTACATCACGCCCAAGCTGATGCTCAACACCACAACCTACCAATTCGACGGGCCCATTGCCAACGGTGCACGCTCCGCCTCGCGAACCGTGCCGACCTTCAGCCTGGACAGTGGTTTGACCTTTGAGCGCGACGCCAGTTATTTCGGCCGGGCTTATACACAAACGCTGGAGCCACGTGCTTTTTATGTTCGCACGCCCTACCGTGAACAGAGCCATTTGCCCAACTATGACTCAGGGGCGAACGATTTCAATTTCGCCACGGTGTTTACTGAAAATGCCTTTGTTGGCAATGATCGAATTTCGGATGCCAACCTGTTGACCCTGGGGGTCACTTCCCGCCTGCTGGATCCCAAGACTGGCGCGGAGGCCATGCGCCTGGGTGTGGCCCAGCGTCTTCGCTTCGAGGACCAGCGCGTCACCTTGCCCGGAGGGTTGCCTGTGACCGATCGGTTCAGCGACTTGATGTTGGGGGCATCTGTCAATCTGACGCCAGTATGGGCGCTCGACACTACCGTCCAGTACAACCCGAAAACCAACATATCGGAACGCTCCACCATAGGTGGCCGTTACAACCCCAGCAACTACCGCGTCATCAACGCTGCCTATCGTCGCCAGCGCAACGTCAGCGAGCAATATGATATTGGCTGGCAATGGCCGATCAATGACTTGTGGGGTGACAAAGGCAAGGATCTGGGCACCGGCCGTGGCCAGGGGGCAGGTCGCTGGTACACCGTGGGGCGCTTGAATTACAGCGTTCCGGACAAGAAGTTTGTGGACCTGGTGCTGGGTTTTGAGTACGACGGTTGTTGCTGGATAGGCCGCGTGGTCCTGGAGCGCAGCCAGCAGAGCGCCTCGACCAATAGCACGCGGCTGTTGTTCCAGCTGGAGTTCGTCGGTTTCTCGCGCATCGGGTCCAATCCTCTGAAAACATTGAAAGCCAATATCCCGCGTTACCAGTATCTGCGAGAGCAGAGTGTGACGCCCAGCCGCTTTACCAACTATGACTAAATTCACTTTTTCTCCGAGCCTTTGTTCTCGCGCCTCCGCTGCCGCGGCATTGCTGCTGGCGCTGGCCCTGCCTGCCGTGCAGTGTCAGGCCCAGACCCTCAGGATGCCGGGCCAGTTGCGCACGCCCAGCCTGGGTGCCCTCGGTTTGGGTGGGGCTGCGGCGACGCGGCAACAGCAGGCCGACTTCATCGTGGCCGTGGTCAATTCCGAACCCATCACCAATAACGAGGTGCGCGCGCGCATGCTGCGTACCGAACAGCAGATGACGCAACAGGGCGCAGCCATGCCGCCCAAGAGTGAATTGGTCAGATTGCTGCTGGAGCGCATGATTGTTGAACGTGCCCAGTTGCAGCTGGCCCGGGAACAAGGGGTGCAGGTCAGCGACAGCATGGTGGACGACGCCGTGCTCAACGTCGCCAAACAGAACCAGATTTCGGTCGATGAACTGCGCCGGCGCATGGCGGCCGAGGGCCTGGTATTTGCCCAATTCCGTACCGATTTGCGCAATGAGATCCTTCTGAGCCGTTTTCGGGATCGCGAACTGGAGCCCCAGGCCAAGGTCAGCGAGCAGGAGATCGATGAATACCTCCGCGAGCAGGCGGCGGGGGCTAACAATGCTGCGCAGGAGATCAACCTGTCCCAGGTGCTGGTGGCTGTTCCTGAAAATGCCAGTGCCGAGCAGGTTGCCAGTCTCCAGGCTCGCGCGCAACTGGTGGCAGAACGCGCCCGCAGCGGGACGGATTTTGCGTCCCTGGTCAAGGAATTTTCCAACGCGCCGGGGCGTAGCGCCGACGGCCAAATGGGCTTGCGCCCAGCGGATCGTTATCCGCAACTGTTTGTCGACACGACCCAAAACGTGGTCGTAGGTGGTATCGCTGGCCCGGTTCGCAGTGGCGCAGGTTTCCATGTGCTCAAGGTGCTCGAGAAAAAAAGCGCGGGCATGCCGAGCAGCACGGTGGTGCAAACCCACGCCCGCCATATCCTGCTGCGCCTCAGTGCTCAGCTCAGTGAGGCATCTGCGCTGGCGCGCCTGGCCGATTACCAGAGACGTATTGCTGCCGGGCAGGCCGATTTTGCGGCGTTGGCCCGCGAGTACAGCCAGGACGGTTCGGCCAAGGATGGTGGGGACCTCGGCTGGGCGGCCCCTGGCCAGTTTGTGCCTGAGTTTGAAGAGCGCGTGAATAACCTGGCGCCCGGCCAGGTTGGAGACCCTCTGGTGTCGCGTTTTGGCGTTCACCTGATCCAGGTGCTGGAGCGCCGTACGACCCGCTTGTCCCCGCGCGAGCATCGTGAAACGGTGCGCTCCATGTTGCGCGAGAAAAAGCTGGAAGAAGCCTACAGCGCCTGGGCGCAGGAAGTGCGTGGCCGCGCCTATGTGGAATACCGCGAAGCGCCTCAGTAGATGTCGCCCCCACGGTCGCTCACTGCATGTAGCTCCCTGCCCCCCAGGGGGGCCGCTGCGCCTGCGGCCCGGCGAAGCCGGTTCCGCGGCCCCTGCTTGACGGGACTGTTCCCGCGCTGACTTATTGCTTCGGTCCTCTGTGAAACATATCCCTCGCAAGCGTTTCGGTCAGCATTTCCTGACCGACCGCGCTGTCATCGAAGACATCGTTCAGGCGATTGGTCCCCGGCCGGGGCAGGTCATGGTGGAGATTGGCCCCGGCCTGGCGGCGTTGACCCAGCCGCTGGCTGAGCGCCTGGGTCATTTGACAGTGATCGAGCTGGACCGTGATCTGGCGCGCCAGCTTCGGGCCCATCCGCAGCTCACAGTGGTCGAGTCCGATGTGTTGAAGGTGGATTTCAGGCAACTGGTGTTGCAGGCGCATGCCTCTGCGCCTGATACCGCCATGGCCACCAGCAAGCTCAGGGTCGTTGGCAACCTGCCCTACAACATTTCCACGCCCATTTTGTTTCACTTGCTGGACGCGGTAGATGTCATTGAAGACCAGCATTTCATGCTGCAAAAAGAAGTGATTGACCGCATGGTGGCTCGCCCAGCAACCAGCGACTATGGCCGGCTCAGCGTGATGCTGCAGTGGCGTTATGCGATGGAAAACGTGCTCGCCGTGCCACCGCAGAGTTTTGACCCACCACCCCGGGTGGACAGCGCTGTGGTGCGCATGGTGCCACGGGTGGCACCGGAAAAGCTCAATGTGGAACTTCTGAGCGAGGTGGTGCGGGTGGCGTTCAGCCAGCGGCGGAAGTTGTTGCGCCATTCGCTGGGAAAGTGGCTCGAGCAACGACCAAGCCGCCCGTCGTTTGATTTGCAGCGCCGGGCTGAGGAAGTGCCGGTGGCGGAGTATGTGGCTCTGACCCAGGCCCTGGAATGCGAGGTTGCTTGAGCCAGAGTCCGATGTGGCGGCTCCGCCGTTATTGGCTCGGTGTACGGACCGGACACATGATGGACAGGTGTGCGGGGACATGGTTGACACTTTCCGGCGAATCAGCCGGGAGGATCGTATGCCATGGAAAGCGCAGGACATCATGAGTTTGAAGCACGAGTTTGTG
>Ga0307513_10000026_pt1 | contig 199264 bp, 208 predicted proteins | sample 15_EM_MG_FD_202174 | JGI IMG/M metagenome (GOLD analysis project Ga0307513, IMG submission 202174) | Populus trichocarpa ectomycorrhiza microbial communities from riparian zone in the Pacific Northwest, United States - 15_EM | ecosystem: Host-associated > Plants > Roots > Unclassified...
CCCCTCTACTCTTCCCATTCCCACCCCTTATTCTTTTCTTCCACCCCCCCCCCGCCGGGGGGGGGGGGGCGCCCCCCGGCGTAGCTAATACCCATTATTAAAACCAACGGCCACTTATGATTCATGTTTTTGATTAGGCATTTGATGGTGTTGTCGCCGATGGTCTGATCGGCGAGTAGTCTCCGTTGACCGCTCTCGTCAGTCCCCGATTTTCCACCACTGTATAAACATGTTAGAAACCGTCCAAAATTTGAAGTGATTCCCGTTTGAGCATGCCTGTGTGAAATGACTACTTTAGAGCTAATGTAGTCCCTCGGAGATGCAAAACCATCAAGCAAGTACCCATGCATCAAGCCATCATGGCCATAGCAACCTGCTTGATAGCTCCTGTAGTAGGGCAAACTCTCACAAAGCTCTTGACGAGTCTATTCACCATTGTTACAGAGGGTTAAATTTTGCTAGCGAGAGGGAGGAGACCCTACCTCACACCATACTTCTGGTTTGCAAATACCTGGAGGCTTGTCCTTTTGGAAATCTATTAAGCTCCAAAGCAGGTTTTTCACCTTCTTCGTCTCCTTGATCTCACTTATGATCTCACTTTTGACATCAGGTTTCCTTGGCCTCCCTCTCCCTTTGACAGGTATACTTTTGAGGGACAAATTTTCCAATCCCCCATTTGGAGATGCTTCTGGTGTTCGGGTATCGGGGTCTCTTTGTTTGTGGCGTTGTTGCTTAGGTCTAGCTGGATTCCACCCAGTCTCCCTTTTACACTCATAGCCACCACGCTTACACCTACCGCAAGGTTGAGCCCGATCACAAAAAGCGTGGCTAGTATGGCAACTATAAGCATTTCTCAGGGGTTAGGGTGGAAACAAGATAGCATAAAGTGGGATTAAAAAGAAACCCACAAGTTGCACCCAACAGGGGTACATAAAATACCGTCGACCAGCCAGAATGCATCTTTGTTGACGCGCGGATCACGAACACCTAGTCCGCCGGACTCCTCGGGAGCTTTTATTATCGAGAGCCCTGGAGATTGGCTGATAATGAGTTTTTGTTTCTTCGAACTATCCCCGCCAGAGAGTTTCGGGGAACCTTTTAATTCGTGAGTTGCAAATCGATCGACACCAGGGATCTTTGAATTAAGACCCTCATAGGGAAGAACGTTACCTGCACGCGACGAAGATCCTTCATCCTCCGCGCATCCCTCATAATCCTCATCTTCAGCATCTGTATACAGAGTAGATTCCGAGTCATGAGAGGAATTAAGGAAATCATTGGAAGCCGAGGACTCATCACCTCCGGCTTCATTAGTTATTGACGAATATTTGCCTCTGCCGAGTTTCCGTCTTGCAGACTTCGTGGCGGGTTTTCGGTGCCTCTGTCCAGTTTCTACATACATTGTATCTTTCCCGGCCATACCATGTTCTGTAAGCGGCCCCAGCCCGCCGGGATCTTTATCCATAGAACGACACCGAGCTACCTCCGCTCCAGTATGACTCGTACCGGGCCCGTCAACGCATCCAAATGGCAAAGACTTTGCCCGGGCACGATCAAGCCCAGTTTTTGTTGCAGCAACAGTGCGGGCTGAGCCTGTAATGGAAAGATCCTCTAAGTTCTGCCCTTCTTCCCCATACTTCCTCTTCAATGTTGATCCCGAAAGAGCTGGGGCACCTCTGTTAGATGCCAATGGAACATCTCGTACGCCATTACCAACACCTAAAGAAAACGTTTCGGCACCTTTTGAAATATCAAGTGACCCCGAATTGTGCCCGGCTTCCTCAAGCTTCACGGTATGTTTCACGGTGCATTTCCGTCTACGCTTTGTGGAAGGTGGGGGTGCTTTTGATGAAGCTCCGATACGGGAACTCTTCAATGCCGCATCCTGAATCCGCTTAGATACACGCCGACTGGCGATTTCCTGCACGTCAGAGCTTGTGTCTATCACTCGCAATATAGCCACGATATCAGGAACCGCACACACATCAACCTTACGGCGATTGATTTTAGGTGGCGTAGAAGAAGCTACAAAAGTACCTTCAGTACGACCTGCTTCTAGCTCACCTTCATCATCCTCAGTCTTCACATAGACTGGAGAGCTTAGACAAGAGGGAACAGACGAGAGTGGCGACGATGACGACGCGCCAGCTGGCGACAGGGGGAGAACTGAGGTGGTAGGCTGAGCCACAGCGATACTATCCTCGACTTCAGTAGACCCAATCCTAGCGTGGGAGTCCATAACTAGAATTCCCAGAAAAAAGTTAGATCCATTAAAAAAGTTATCGCGTTAGCATGGCAACGGACAAGCGAGTGAAAGACTATGATTGATAACAGAAAAAAAGTGAGAGCTAAAGCAGTGGCCGCCAACTCAAAAGCACAACAGGGAAGACTGCCCCACCATACAGATGATAGTAACAAGAGTTGGGATCCGAGGCCGCTCACATCTGGAAACGAGCAATAGCAGGGAAAAAAGAGAGAGAGATCTATACATACGCATATATGGAGAGGAAAAAAGCAAAAAAAAAAGAAGATAAAAAAAAACAGGGCAAGCCTAAGCTAGTTGAAAAATGGGGGTGGGGTGGGGGGGTATGGGGGAAAGTTCTTACCTTCCATAGGGCCAAGGTCATGCATTGAGGCAAGTTTTGTAACCGGAGATGGAGAGGGTATGAAATGCTAGAAAAGCCTCCTCCAGAAAGATTTATCAGAGGAAAAAGGGTAAGGGGAGGATGGATAATGATGGATGAAGTGGAGTAGACGGAGTGAGGATTGGTGATTGGGAAGGAGTAAGATTGCCAATTCAGAGGGGGGGATGAAGGGAGGTTTAAGGAGTGGTGGGGAAGGTATAAGTGAGAGTCAAGATGGCAAATAGAAGTAGAGGGGATGGGTGAGAGAATATGAGGCGGTGAGAGAGATGGGGGAAGAGAGGGTGAGAAAAGGTGTGGAGATGGTGAGACGAGGAGGGGAGAGGCGGGGGGGGGAGGGTGGAGGGTGGAGGGAGGGAGGGAAGAAGGGAAATGAGAGAAATGAGGGAAATGGAGGAAATGAAGGAAACGAGGAAACGAGGGAAGCGAGGGCTGTAGGGTTTCTGACAACGGGATGACGGGGATTGCGGGTGTGCACGCGCCCCCGTCGTGGCTCTTCCACGTAACGTCAAGGCAGAGATTAAGGTTGGCAGGCGGGAGGCACCCGAAGGACCCAAGGAGCTGGTTCCTAGTATCGCAAAAACAAACAGGTGGAGCTAATCACAGGTAATTGTTATGGATGTCTGAGGTGTTCTGCACCTGCAGGGAATTTAAGGTTTTGTGGATTCCAGTGGCATACCAATTCTTCGACACGGGAGGACGATCCTAAACTGTGTTCTTCAGGAGTTTGCAAATTTTAGTCGGGATACGACGCTTCTCGACCGACCTCACTCACATCTGTATCGGGTTCCTTGGGCCGCACTGTGGGGGGGTGACTTTTTTTTCTTTCCTTCCTTCCTTCCTTCCTTCCTTTCCTTCTCTTTTTTGAGTCAAGGTTCACACCGTACCCATAGTCGCCGAGCAGAATCCAGTTATTCGAGACAGAGAAAGTTCGTGTTTTCTGTTTATCGAATACATACAAGCTCCAGAGATGGCAACAGAAAAAAGAGACCCTGATGGGATAAATACCTCTCATCGGGACTTGAAAAAGGAGCAGAAGTGTGCAGTCATGTGTACCCGCCATGTATCTCAGACAGCGCGATACCCCGAGCCTGGCGTGCGCATGTCGGTGGGCAGAACTCGCAATTCACGCCCCATAATTCCGCCTGTGTCACATAATACCCGCTGCACGGGTCCTAACCCGGCCAGGGCAGATTTCTTATCCATTGGTTACTGCACGCGCCCGCACAGTGGACCAAGCTATCATTGGCTTGTGTAACAGTCCCCCAGGCTTTTTTGCTCACTTGAAACTTGTGCAGAAATGCACCTTGCTGTCTTTAACAGTAACGCGGTTCGGTAAAGAGCAGACACTCTGCTTTTCCCCCCCAATCCGATGCCCCAGCTGACAGCACTTCAACCCAATGCATTAGTAGCTAAAGGTGTCTAGGTGTAGGCTATAAGTTAAAATCTGTAAACACACCACCGGCTCATCCCAAAGCTTGGCTAGTCGATGGTATAGGCAATAACCAATTGGGGCGTCCCACTGGGAACCCTAGAAGTTCCTTGAAGAAAACATGGAGCATCCTGCGTCAGGATTATAAACTACAGCAGGGAGATTTCCAGACGTAGCGCTACTCAGAGAGAAACGGTATCACTTGAAGGTCTAAAAAAGAAAAAATTACGCAATCGAATTTAAACCAACAGAGCTATCTAGCTCAGTATTTTTCTCAATGTTAGAAGCAGAAAGAGAGAACCGATCCAGAAACCACAAGATTGGAGGGGGAGCCGGGTCTACTAATCCTCACGCAGCGTTGCATCACCACCAGATAATTGTGTATGGATCGCTCCAGCACGGCTCAATCATTTCCACTGGAAACAGCTACACCCCCAACCGCCGCACTTTGCAGTTGTTCTACTTGTAAATTGGCGTACCGTGCCAGTTGGGTAGTGCGCCGACTTCGTAATCCCGAGGCCATTGACGATCTCATAAAATGGTAGCTATAGCTCAACTCTTATACAGTCACGCCCATAAAGTTATCACACCCTTCCTTGCACCTTAGGGGCACACCGGGAGCCCCCCAGATAACTGTTCTCGGAAATGCCTCCGGAGACAGTGTGGACTTTTATCGCAGTCTGTTTTACTAAATAATAGGAACAAAGGGTTAGAAAAACGTCTCCAAGGCTAGTAGTGCTTGGAAGGGTAACTCTGAGCGGTCCCAATTATTCATTCACAAAAGTGGATAACTTAAGGGTTCCTGCAGCTAGCATGTAGTAGTAGATGGTTCGCAGCAGCCTTTTCGCAGAGTAGTGTTAATAAGCAGAGCTGTCGCTAGGATAGCCCGAGTTACAATATCGTAACTTCCGATCTAAACGTCTTAAAGCCTGCTATTGATACAAAAGTGAGTGGCCCAACCAAGCCCCACACCCAGGCATGCCTGTGAAAGAACGATATCCTACATGAATATTGACTCAAAGGCTTCGACAACGTAGGTTAATCATCATCCCTAATTTCACTTCTCCCCACCCTCAACCTTTGTGCCAGACGGAGGGCCACCAAGCGCAGGTCCCCCTCCGTATAATTGACGGGATCCGCCGCCCCCTTCACTCTCCACAGAGAGAGCAACCGGGTAGTTTCCACGAAATCGTTTTCGCATATCAACCATTCCCCGCCTCGTCAACCATTAGAATTAAGATTCTGTTTATGAAGATTGAGTTTCGAAGCTTACTTGCATTCACCGTAGCCTTTCTTCAGCCGTTGGCATCGGTTTGGGAGCGATTCAACCAGTGGCGACCGAAGACAATCGGCCGGCTTGTTGCGATAGACCATCACACAGTCAGAATTTTCAAGACATTGGGCCAGTGCCGCTCCTATGAGACACCAACCGTCAGCTAACAAGTAACTGACATGCCGTAGGCGGGGATCTCGGGGATCTCACGAATGTCTTTGCACGAGGACGGCATTGCTTCTGCGATGGATTAATTTCAGGGTTGAGTCTCGAAGGTCCAGAAAAGGTTTCGATGATCTGTGCCAAGCTCAGGCTCATCCTTGCCGCACACCCACCACAAGGGTAGGCTTAGCCTGCGGCAGTTGGCACGTGCCGCCGTTGCTGAGTGAGGTCAGCCACATCCGTCGCGCCGTCACCCAATTTCTTAAACTGAGCACAACAAGAAAGTTAGAGTAATGATACCGTGCCGGTATCTGGAAGAATTCTCAATTCTAAAAGCTTCATATCCGCGTCTTGTCACTTGCCGGTCAAGCTTGGGTTATCCCAGTGCATAACTACAGTGCTTGCTCGTACGACCTGGGAGAACATGGTAGGCCCGGTTTAAGATATAGAAGCTGTGTCTATGAGTCGAGGACCCATTGAATCGGCCGAGTCGCGGAAGCGGGAGGTGATTGCGAGAGGTATGTGGGAGGGAGTATGGGGCGAGTTGGTTCCCCCACGCCCTCAGAAAGGGCTCCCCGCTGTGCGCACTTGCAGATATCCCCTCTGAAAAGTGACATAGGTTCCTAGCTTGGTGCCTCAGCGCAACAACCCGTCGGCTACGGCTGGGATGTTGTTCTAGAATCTAGGTGTTGTTTGAGGCTCGTCTTTTGAACGGACCGTATCCTTTCCTAAAAGTGGGACCAACCTAATTGCGATCGAGCCAACGAGAGGCCACCAAGACCCCCAAATCACCACACTCCAAACAAACAGCGAAGGACAATTTGGCAGGCCCCTCGCGTGAACCCGACTTTTACGAAACATGCCGTATTCAACAAGGTAGTCGCCGATCGAAATCGAAAGACCGGCTGTCCCCGGAAGCCACTGCCACTCCTGCCCACGACAAAAGCCTCCAAAGCTAAATTACATGATACAGCACTAAATACTCAAGGTAATGTAGAAAGAGTGGCCAATTAGCAACCATTCCACTCCTATCAGCGCTCCCAGTACCCCGCCGTCACATCCGTATCCGTATCTCGAACACTAGTAGATGGAGCAAGTAAAAGCAGGCTGCGACATTTTGTCATGATGCAGTTTTGTCCGTCATACTGCAATCGGCCTGCGGACCGAGACCTTCACCCCTCAAATCAATTCTCCCGCCCGCACAACATTCAATATCTCTCCAAGCCACCAATAGATATGGGATACGTCATAACGGTATCTGAATAAAAAGGACAGTCCATGAAGGGTCTAGGATAGGGTACTAGTGTCTGTGCAGCCTGAATGCGCCTGGGGGTTATTTCGATACAAGAATGGGAAGTCACATTTGCAACCTACTCGAGTACTCGAGTACTGTACGAGCACGCAGAGACTGCGCTGGATTTAGTTACTGGTAGTAGGCTCCCTGAATCCGTGCGCTCTTGCAGCACCGAAAGCGGAGCTACCCGATTAGCAAGGTTTTGATTGGCCAAACCATTCTATGCGTAATGTAGGACCATTCTGCTTCTGCTAAAGCCATGGAACTATGGCTAGGATGGTGTTATGACTCGGGACGGGCCATCTGCGCACCGCACCACCTTTCATTCTTTTGAATTTTAAAATTGCCGCAGGCTGTGTGCAGCGATTTTAAGAAGCACAAGGATGCGGGGTCTACGAGTACTCGAGTACTTGCATTTTCATCGCGTATTCGGAATCGGGTAATATCAAAGATTTATGTCTTAATACTAAACATGACTAGTAGTAGTTACTGTTAGTTACATCATTTATTCTCACCAAGCCAAGCTTGTTCTCTTTTATTACCTTTTAGTTCACACACAGGTCACTTTCACCTACTTGTGTCTCCACGCCAATATTGGGCCCATTTTAGAAGAGCCATCACAAACCCATAATTAAAAAGTATAGTATTCGTGCTCTTTGAGAGATTGCAGTGAACAATGCCAGTAGCTGGTTAAGCCAATATATGAGAATGAACTCACATTTTAAAATTTATCGTTGTGCTTGAGAAAATCAGTATCAAGGCCTCCCCCCCCCCCCCCATGTGAACGAACACCTTCCCTCATCCTACCATCACAGTTGCTGTCACTATTTTCATAATCATCATTATTCTCACTTTGCCGTCAGCTACATTGTCCTCTCTGTGTTAAACATGCCAAATCTTTGATATTTCACATAATTCTAACACACATTCCGGCGCTTTTATAGCAACCGGATTCCGAATACACGATGAGAATACAAGTACGCAGCGGGATGCTGGCGTACCCCTCTTCTAAGGTTCTCATAAAGCTACCATACTAACTTTAGCTCCCCCCAATAGAGCGACCCTTCCACGTTGCTTTTTCTCTTCTCCCTTCTCGCCGCCTACCACAGCGAATATGAGCGATGCGCTGAGAACGTGCTTCAGGTATCAGATGAATAGTGGTAATACTCTGCCCCGAAAAGGAAGAAAAGAAGGATCTTATATACTAATTCTAAATAGGTAGCCAAACATTCCCACCAACCCCAAACATTCCCAAATTCTCCTCTGTACAGTACTCATCATCTGCCGGTATAATAATAAGAATTGAGCTTTTGCCATCTGCGTAATCTCGAATTTCCATGGCACTGAGACAACAAGCCCCGGTAGCACAAGTATCCCGTTGGTATTCCTCAAAATGGAACAGACCCCCCTTACATGACACTCTACCAGTTCCCCCAAACTTTGGCCGGCAATTGCCTTGGATTAGGCACTATTCCACCTGCCACCAGAACCAGGACTTTCTGTCTATCCATGAAGAGGCGTTTAGTCGTGGCAGTCCCGAGGTGTGATATCCTTCAGATTCTGGTGCCAGCTGAGAATTATGTTTTGCCCCGTTTTCAAGTTTCCGTCATCAATTGATTATTCATGTCGGTGTCGAACTCCCGGAGACCATCCACTATTCAACTCTCAAGGCTTCCGCTGGCCGCCGGATACGAAAAGCATCGCAACTACCACTACCTGAAGAGTCCCAGCAGCGGTGCAAGCTCGACTCCGATATACCCAATATTCAATACGAGGCCCTGGTCCCAAACGTCTCCGGGCTGGGCTAGCCCTTAGACCTTGATCCAATACCTTCCTTGATGAGCCGGAGTTCTACCGGTTTATATGTAAAACTCACCTTCCTAGAACCTGCAGCTCGAAATATCTCCGCTCCTATCTGTCTATCTAACTCAATGTGCCTCCCTAGGTGTTCACGTTATGTTTCCTTAACGGTACCCAAAAGATAGAGCATAGCAAGTGGACAGCGAGTTGGCGTTATTAGTCCTCGGCCAATGCTCAGCGAGCGTGTACTAGTACATAGTAACCGTGAGCGCCCTAGATCCGCAAACCGATAAACAGAGTTTATTTACTTAGAAGATTATCAAGTAAATATGCAGCACAAAAACAGGCATTTGTGCTCTATCCAGTGCCCAAACAATAAAAATATTAATCACAAAAAATGGTTCGCATTTCAAAGCCGAGTTACTCTGAGTGGCTCGAGTACTCGTACTCGTACTGTCGGCTTCTTCAACTTTGTCCTGCCGTTAACGGGGATTACGTCAAATACTTGGAAATTCCTTGAAAAAGAGAAATTTCACGTGTTATATATCTAATTTATCGGCACAGCGCTCACGCCCCCCTGCGCCTTTGGATGGAGCAATGCGGCAGCAACCACAAACCCCATGCGACAACAGACAATTCCGCCAAACCTTCACATCACCGCAGCGTCCAAGTCCCGATCGCTGAGGGGATACGCAAAAAAAAAAAGCTAAAAAAAGACTCGGTGGATCGCTGGTGTCCGTAACTTGATGCGTGAAACGTCTGGTGTCGGTTGGCAGTGTTATCGATCCGGCGAAAATTCGGCTGAGCCGTGAGTGAAGGAGCCTCAAGTGCTGTACGAGTGCGGTATTTCTCTCACCTCCAAACTTTTCGAACCATCGGCTAATCTCAACATTCAGACTCAAAAAAAGCCTACAGATACAGGTCCAACGTTACCCAACCTTTCTGGGCCCTGACCCGCTGCTACGGTAACTAGGGGTGGGGTGGATCGCCGGGCATTTCAAAGGGGGAAGTCTGGGTAGAAGTTATGGCCGTTCCTCTTGTTGGCCGGCTCCATCTGTATTATCCCTACCCCATATGATACTCATTTCTCAGCTTTCACTCGTGGGGCGTCACATCTTTGGAGTGTCTTTTGTTTCCCCCTTGCTTTATAGTTCATAAGCGGATAGTTGAAGTCCCGAGCTTTATTCGTAGCGCCTTGGCTGAATCTTGGGTTTGTTAGTAGATTAATGACTGACGTTATTCGCAGCATGGAGTACCTGGCTCTACTATTTTCGTTTTTCTTTCTTATCTTCGAAAGCATTATTCGGGTTATTACATTGGCATTGCGTGAGTATTCATTTATGCATTCTTTGGGCTTTGTTGGTCGCTAACTCGGGGTTTTATCTGTAGCGGCGTCGGTCGTCAATTTCTGTTACACTAAATCACGCACGTCGTTTAATTACTTCTCATCAAGAAAGTACACCACAGTGTCTAGGTCTAAACAGGAGAAGGATATTGTCGCCCGTGTAAGGGAGGCGGATGGGTTTACTGAAATATGTGAGATTTGGAACAAAGGCGAATGGGTTGTTGAGGAGCATGTTGTCCAAACTGGCGATGGATATCTTCTAGGTTTGCATAGGCTGCGGAAGAAGGGCGGGAGGGGAAATGGGAACAATAGAAATCGGGATTCTGAGGGGGGGGACAGTGGAAAAAAAGTCGTTTATCTGCACCATGGTGAGTTATGCATTGGCAGTCGGGAATTTGGTTAGACTTTTTTGGTTAACGTTTTTTGTGGCTAGGATTGCTTATGAATAGTGAGGTTTGGGTTTGCCTATTGGAGAAGGAGCGTTGTCTTCCGTTTGTCCTGGTTGAGAAGGGGTTTGATGTTTGGGTATGGCTTTCTTTGCAATGGTGGCGTAGCGCATTTCTAACTACTGTAAGCTTGGGAACAACCGTGGGAACAAATATTCTAAAAAATCGATCCATCATCCGTCCTCGTCTCCTAAATTCTGGGACTTCAGTATGGATGAGTTTGCGTTTCACGATATTCCTGACTCAATCAACTACATCTTGTCGACTTCTAAACAGAGAAGCTTAAGCTATATCGGATTCTCACAGGGAACAGCACAGGCTTTTGCTACCCTAAGTATTCATCCAGAGCTGAACGAAAAGGTCGACGTTTTCATTGCTCTGGCCCCTGCTATGAGCCCCGAAGGCCTATCAAACCCTATCGTTGATGCTCTTATGAAAACGAGCCCTAACATAATGTTTTTGTTTTTTGGACGGAAGAGTATACTGAGTTCGGCCACTTTCTGGCAGAGCATTTTGTGTAGGTATTTCTACTCTAGATTTATAGATTTATGCTGACATTCTCTTAGACCCTCCAATATTTGTTCGTGTGATTGATGTTGCCCTCAAATTCCTTTTTAACTGGTCCGGGGCCAACATATCTCTTCCTCAAAAGATTGCTGCATACTCAAAGCTCTACTCTTTTACTTCCGTCAAGAGTGTGGTGCACTGGTTTCAGATCATTCGCAATAAGTCTTTTCAGATGTATGATGATGACATACAATCCCCCATAGCCGCTTTCGCTGGCAAAGGCTTTTACAAAGTGGCAAAGTTCCCAACTAGAAACATCACTACGCCGATTACTCTAATTTATGGCGGCAACGATAGTTTGGTGGACATTGATGTCATGTTGAGGGAATTACCCGGTCACACAGTTGCAAAGGAGGTTAAACATTATGAGCACTTGGACTTTCTGTGGGCAAAGGATGTTCACAAACTGGTTTTTCCGTACGTCCTAGAGGCTTTAGGAGCCTACTCTACTGGCGGTACTAGGGAAACGACAAGCGAATTTTACCCAAAGCTAGCTTCAAGTTGCAACGTTCAGCCTTCCTCTTCGTTAGCAAAAGACCTTGCAGCTCACCCCATGGGAAAACATGCTGGATTGCCCTCCTACTCGGATGATGAGCGGGATGCGTCGTCTTCGGCTGCAAGTGCGCTTGGTACACTACCGCTGCCATTCTCAAGGTCCAACTCTCCTGCAGAGCCATCAATCATTGGAGACCCTATCCTAGACCCCTTAGAGGACATTGTTAACCCTTTGGTTCCTTCCAGTGAGCGAGTCGTTTCACTGGAGCCAACCAGAATCACGACGCCAATCCGTATCACCAACCCGCAACCGAATGCCCGGAGATCTGGGAGTGTCTCAAGCACAGATAGCTCCAGCAGAAGCCTTATTGGCCCTGCGGGTATCGCTTTGGGCGCTGGGAGACCATCAACCGCTGGTGTATCCAGGGAGGTTGTGACAGAAGACAGTCCTAGCGACAAGAGGAAGAGGAGGGGAAATAGCGTCGGGAGTGCGGTTGCGGGCTTAGCACGGCGGAGTGGTGCCGGGGCTCAGCTTCAGCAGGATAGACTATGATTGTGAGCCAAGGTTAATGGGTGGTTTTTTCTTCTTTTCCTTTCTAGTTCCGAGCATAGACAGTTGGTTCTTTTATTTATTTATCCGGTAAACTATTGCCCTAACGGCATTGCACTGTGATATCAAGTCTGTCACTGGGCAGACTGTGTTTATTATAGGATTTCCGTATTTTTCTTGAAAATTGCAAGTACATGATAATATGAAGCTGGGCAAATGTTATACTACTCAACATTTTCCCTAAGATAACTCGCCTCGCAGACCTGGCAAACACGGGTATAATACTGGCATCGGCGGGGGACTCCGCGTAGGAATTTAGGAAAGTCCGGGTCATCAAAGACTTGGGAGATAGGCTATTCCCGCAGGAGGAAGAATGGTTCTCTAAATTTCTGGATTGCGGTCACTGCAGGTACGATACTTAAAAGCGGAGCTACTCATACAAGTGAGGACCCCAACGAATACAAGTAGAAAATGGGTTGGTCTTCCTAGGAACTCATCTCCCCCGGTAGTTTTTTGGATCCTCCATTTCGCGCACTGGAAAAAGAGGGCCCAATTCGCCGAGGATCCGTAGCATTAGGGTGGGTTGCTCGACCAATTGTATCTGAGCCTCTAGCTTTCGAACCTTTATAGAACTGAAGTGGGGGCGATTTGGATTTGGGGGAATCCGGGATTTAGAGGTCGATTTTGGCTTGAGGATGATGGCGAGAACTCTTTTTTGTGCGTTTCAGAATTTCTAGGTACCGGTATACGGGGGGGTTTCTCCAATGGTGTTCCACATAGTCTATCGGTGCGCTAGGATGTCACTCGGAAGGGAGGGAGGGATCGATGGTGCTGGGATGGGTTGCCGGCATAGTACATTCTAAACATTCCTAGACCTTTGTGCGGTAGTGCGCGCTGTATATATCAGGATGTGCCCGAGTACTATTATTGCACTGCTCAAGAAGTCTTGGGGGGGGGGGGAGACCCCTTTCAAGCCACGGTTAATCAAACGATCGCATCCGGAGACCACTCCAACCAACCTAAACGTCTTCTCTCGCTGCAGCTCTACTCGTAGTAAACCGGGAGGCTCCATCTGCAATACGCACTCGCCCGCTCAATACCCGCTGCCGAGCGTGCTCTGCTCTCGGCCTTTCTATAGAGGCGTGGGAGACGTTTTTTGTATAATTGTATATTATGTAAATTCTTCAATCTGGCGCTATATATGTTATACCACATGTCGGTGATTAGTCGGATGTGGCTTGTAACCCGGCGTGGTAAGATATCAGTGTGCGGGAGAGTCGTTCATGCAATTGGTTAGGCCACCATCTCAAGACGAGGCAATAATATTATGATCTACGATACGTGCATGGAAGGTCTTCTCTGATACCTGACCTTGATTTCATGCCCTAATGCTGGAAACGTTGGAGTGGGAGAGGGAAGGGAAGGAGGAAGGGAATTTTAGTATCGGTTTAGATGCTGCAGGGCAGGGTATTATCTTTATCATGCTTGATCTAATTATAGGGTTTGGTCCGTGTGTAGGTAGATAGGAAGGAAGGAAGGGAGGGAGGGAGGAGGACAGCATCTGCCGTGCTGCCGGTGCTCGAATATATCCTTCTAGCATCGTGCTGGCATAGGTAACGCCCTGCAAGAAACGAATTGAGGAACGGGGATATGGATGAGCGGCATGGGGGGGAGGGCTATGATGGCGATCGTTTCATGGGTTAACGGTTTATCGGGGGGTTCCCTGGACTCAATCCTGGGTCTATCAAGCCAGCCAATGCGGCAAGTTTCATACGGGTGTTGCCGCTATGCTGGGCCAAGAGTTGAAATTGTTTCTCGTGGCCTTAGAATGCTCGAGTGCTAGCACAGTACGATGCGTGCTCTAAGCAGACTATTGATGGTGAAAGCGCACAATTGTGCAAATCCGCGGGGGTTACAATATCTATACCAAACCCATACGTTGTGCGAGGTTAGGTAGCTAAAAACCGGTGCCGGCATTAACTTACTTCTCAGACACAACCAAATCTAAGCCCACCCTGCTCCCCGCCAAGCAACTTTCCTCCCTCCCCGCAAAGGTTACCCGACTTGAACCTCACGCTCCCTTTCCCTCCCCTCCCCTCCACTACTGGAGTCAACCAATCAACCAATCAACCTCACCATACCTCACTCTATCTCCATCCCAGCATCCCGCCAATCTGCCCTTCGAAAAAAGAAAAAGGCCCTAAAAGGCTCTCAAGAACTAGCAAACAAGCCAACATGTCAATACCCTACTTCTGGGCGCAACCCTTCCGTTACATGCGCTATGCGGCGCACCAATACCCGGCGCTATTCTGGTCCGTCATGATCGGAGTCCAAGGGCCGCTCATATTCCTTGGGGGGGTTGCGGTCAAGAAGAGGTTTGGCTGGGATAGGCCTCCTATTCCGCTTAGTTATCCAGGTCCGTTGTTATAATCAATCGAACTTGGGGGAGGGAGGCTAATGTCTGGTTAGTACCGAACCGGCCACGGAGGATTCCTGCTGGGTATGATGACTAGGAGCTGGATTTAAGATGATGGATGGGTGGGATATCATGGTATAGATGGAGGGGTTGGGTCGGAAAGTGTGCTTGAACGAAGATTATTGTGGTGTTTGTTTGTTCAACTACTGCTGGTTTCCTGGGTTCCAATATATATCTCTTTCTTTCTTTTCCTAAGGAGGAGAGAGAGAAAAAAGAGAGAATGACTTCTGCCGATTAAATCAGTATCTACGCACTTCGTTGTATTTTCTCCCCGGAAACTCATACAAAAGCGGCGCACAAAATGAACAATTATAAGGAGGAACGGTAAGGAGACAGCAAAGAAGATAACGTCAAATACACACCCAACTCCCCCCAACATTTGTGATTGAAACCCACACACGAATCTTTTAACTTTCGAATTCTACCACTCCGCTACTAACTTGATCACCGTAGCTGACGCTTCTACTTCTCCCTTCTCCCTTGCTCCCTCCTCCTTTCTCAACACGTAATCCATCTGCCTGCCCTTGACCTTCTTGAATATCTGCTTCTGCCCCCTTCAGAAGGTCTCGATCGCCCTCCCTGATACTCTTTGCATCCGCAGCCTCGCCCTCTTCGCCCTCCTCCTCTCTGTTATCCTCCATCTCTTCCATTCTTCTCCTTACCTCCGCCGCAACCCTCATCCCCTCATCCACGATTCCATCAAGCACGCCTCTAAGCCCCTTGGCGTTCCCAGGAGTGAGTGGTGTGGAGGGCATTCGGGCCATGAGTCGTGGGTTCGCTGAGGTAGCCTGCGGTTCACTCCCAGGTATTAACCTGAAGCTCTCGGCGAAGCCGCGCTCAAAGAAACGTTCAAGGGCTTCGTCGGCAAGTACGACCATCCGGAAAGTAGGGAGGGTAATATGAAGTGGATTTGAAGGATCTAGGGCTAAGTTGGCTTTCGCGTTGTCTTTGGGAACGGGTGTTGTGGGACTCCTTTCACCCGGACTAACGGTTCCGGGAGTGTCCAGTGGATCTTCATCCGAGGATGAAGTGGCTAGTTCTAGGAGGTCGTCTTCGTCCTCCTCTTTATCCACTTTAATTATATCCTCCTCCTTCGGTCGATCCGGGTCCGCGTACTCAAAGCACATTCTAGTGAATCCACTGACTGCGCTCAAAATCCTCTCATCTCCCCACTCTGCTTCCTCACCATCGCTCTTACCCACGTCACCACGCCTTGTAACGAATAGAAGAGCCTCGGTAATCCTTAAGATACCCTCTCTGTCGACTTTGCCATCCCCGTCGTCGTCGTAAAGTTCAAACCAGTAATTAATATTGCCCATGATATCTTTCTTTCCGCCAACAACACTCGCCAGGCCACTGACCACGTTCCCGAGACTCAGTTGGTTCTTCATATCGGTATCCCAGCGCCGGAACAGTCGTTTCATGAACTCGTGATCGGCGGGTTCGGGATTCCCTGCTCCCCAAGGATTGAGCAGATTTTTCCGCTGTAGAGCAGCAGCGGCACCTCCATATGAACCAAAAAATCCGGATTGTTCCGGTTGTGTAGGCTCGGCCGGAGTACTCGTGACCGAGTCAGAAACCGCCCACTTGGCGATGCCGGTTAGAAACTCCCTGAAACAGTCGTAATCCATTCCTGTTTCCCCAGTAGTTGGCCCCAATCCTACCCTTCCTCTTTCGCCCCCGTTCCCACCTACACCACTTCCCGCAGCAGCTCTCTTTTTTGTGGCTAATTTCTCCATTTCGTCCGCAATCATTTGTAACCTGCCTTGGCGCTCGTACAAAACCCCAAAATACCGGTCGTAAGTGCAGCTTAATTCCTCAGGAGTCAGGCGTCTACTGTCAGGTCCAAGATTCCTTAGCTGGGTTCTTTTTGCGAAACTCTCTATGGAGGATAGGACCGCGTCCTTATGCTTGTTCCTTTGCTCAATTATTGTGTTCTGTGTGATTCCTGCGAACTCCTTGAACGCCACAACCATTAATTCCTGGAATCTGGTGACAGCCCGCAATTTCTCGTTTTCAGATCTGGGGTGCGCCGATTCGTCCAGGCGTGAGAAATAGGTCTTAAGGATGGAGATGAAAGCGCCATCGTCGGTAGCGTCAAGGAGTTCTTCCCCATTTATCCGTAGTATTGCTAACCCGATTTGAAACAGGACCTTCGGTCCCTCCAAGAAGAATACATCCAGAACACGGAAAGCGAACACCAGGGGCATGGAATTAATGTAAAGGGAAAGGAACCAAGGCAATGATACGACCGAAAGCTGAACATCAGATTTGACAAGGTGCTCCCAAAGGATTGGCATAGTTTTTTCTACCAATGATTCAAAAACCCTTTGATCAAGGAGAGTTCCGTACATGGTCTTCGAGTAGTATCCCGGGACCAAGCGGTCGCAAAGCGTCGAGAGGAGAAAGAAGGCCTGCTCCTCAGACATGTATCTATGTCTAATGTTAGAAACTCGGTGCTATAATAGGTAATGATAGGGCGAATTTACATCAACAGTGCAGCCGTAACAATATTCATTGCTTGACAGTACCCAACTTCTTCGTTCCGCCAGGAGTAAGCTCCAAGGACGCGCCTCAATCTAGAAATACCTTCGTCGTCCTGAAATCCACGATATTCTGGCAAGGAACGATTAAGATCCTTCTCAATTTCTTCTATTGAGTGTGAATGCCGGCCACCATATTCCTGAAGGATATCTCGGTACATTGTTGGATTAAAAAGCCGCAGGTATATGGAGCCAGAAGACAACTCCCACATTTCGCCCCGTAATCGCTGTGGAAATGTTAATGCCCAGTTGCCGCCGCACCATACAGTACTGTTGGGTAAAACTTACATTGGGAAGACCAACTCTAATAAGCTTATGAAATGTAGGCTGTCTAACTAGCGTTACATTGCGACCGTTCTCTATACCAAAGTTAGCTTAAAAATACCACGCTAAGAGTCCGCAGATTTCGGAGTAGATATACCTCTTAGATATTCCGCCCATAGTCTCATCTTGCTCCTATCTCTTAACTTTCTTGTGTCGCCAGGATATTTGAAAATCATCCCCAAACCAGCATCCGGTGGGTCCCTATCCTTCTTCCTACTCTCGTCGGCGCCGGCACCGTCTGTGCTCCTTTTCACGCCATCATAGCCGCCACTGTTGCCCAGCAGATATTCACTGTAGCAACTATCAACAAGAATCCTCAGATTCTTAACTTCTCCCATCTGGGACCTCAAACCACGCTTGAGCCTATCACAAAATGCTTCGCACGAGCTCCTCATGCCAACAAATTGCAATGTCACCCGCTCTTCCTTCCCCCCTGATGATGATGATGTGGAGGTGATTACCCCATGCCAGGTGGTAATGGCTAGAGCAAACATGTAGCTCCTCGAATGCAAACGCTCGACCCGACGGATAGCACATAGCGGAAGGGTGAAGCCAATACCAGCGGTTGCGGAGGCCGTCGAAGAAGAGCTCGGAGGGTTTGGGGAAAAGCAAAGGAAGCTCTCGGAGAGGTAGAGTTTGCCAGCATAATGGTCTCCAGATGGAAGCGTGAGCTCGCAGGTGATCTCTTGGAGGGGTGTTTGTGAATCGGGAAGACGAAAGTGGTTGCGAAAGAGGGTGGTTTTTGTTGGTTTGGAAGAAGTTGGGGAGGTTGGTGACGCAGGAGGAACATCTGTTATGAAGGCTGTGGCTTTCTGTAAAAGGGAGGAAAACATGTTGGATAGGGTGGGAGGTAGGAGGTGGTGTGGGGGGGGTAATGATGTGAGGTGTTTGCCTGTATATTTCCGGCCGCAGGAGTACTCCTCTGCGTATTCAAACTCTAGATCAAGGAACCAGGCTTCTATGGTGTACAATGCAGAGAGACAAGTATTATTATCTCTCTGCCTCTGAACCGAGATTGTCGGAGCTGTTCCAATTTCTCTTCTCCTTCTGGTGATAAACGGTCAGGTCAGTTCAATACTGACGGGTGGATGAACATCGGTCAGCCAGTTGTCAGTGAGTGGTCCTCTCTCTCTCACACACACATCCGCTCTCTCTCAAAGGGAGTTCCTGTCCTATCGTGGGGTTCTGACAGGATCTCTGGGCGCTGCAGTTGTCCCATCTGCTCGGGCCGCCCTCTTCAGCCCAGGCGTAAATTCCATCTTAAAGCAGTTAGTGTTGGGTCTGCTTAGTAATCAATCTCATCTCTATGAGCTGTTCCACTAAGGGTTACTCCAATATCCTGAATGGGAGATTTAAGGACAATCACGCCTTGATTACAAGGGTCGTGGGCGCGATGGGTCAAAATTGGCAGGGTGGCAGGGTTAGGGCTTTTCCTGGTCAAAACATCGCGACTTTTGGGGAATCTCCGGCTTGACTGGAGCTTTACCCACACTAATGATGCCCTCCACTTCTGTTGCCCATGTGGTCAGTAACCGCAACTACTGACAGACTGTGTCTAGGGCTGCACTACAGATATTTCGCAAAGCCTCATATCAAGGTATCATAGGCCTTCCTGGTCCCCTCTCGCTATTCCACCTTAATCCCGACAAAGCCAAAAAGGAACAAGGAGGGAAGAGGAGGGAAAAAAAAAAATCGGAAAAATCGAGTGGCTTTGGGAATTAAGTCGCCTTTTCAGATTTGCCCCATTGACTGTTTTGCAACCTTACAGACCACTCTCTTCTTTCGTACCGATTTCAGCAATACCTTCGACACCACCTTCTCCCGCCGCTTGATGCGGGAAAACAAAGCACTTTATTAGTGCTCATCCTTTGTCTACTAATTTACCCACCCACAACATCGCAACACAACAACAATACACTTTTTAAAACAAAGAACTTCAAATCATGTCGGGCTTGAATCGGAAATCGACAGGCGACCTGAAAGCCGCTGCTGGGCGAGATCTATCAAAACCCCGTCCTTCCTCCACTACTCCAGGCCCTTCGACATCATCACCAAGCTCCATACCACGACTCACCTCTTATAATCGGCAAACGCCTACTCCTACTCGCCCTGCATTGTATCGCAACGAAGTCAATACCAACAGCAATAATCAGAACAACACCGAAACAACAGGTGTTGGACTCAGCGTTGGATTAGGTTCAGGCGGATTCTCAAGGGTATCAAGGCCGTCCCCGCCAGGTCCGGTCAACGGTCGCAATTCAGCTGCATTACGTCGGAGTACATCTGCACAGTCCAAATTTCCTGGGAGGCCCAATCCGTCTGTCACCGCGACGGGATCGCCTGCGAGAATACCAGTTCCCTCCAACCGGAAGAGGGGGTTGAAAAAACGAGAGGGATCCCAGGACGGCATTTCAAACGGCTCGGCCTCATCGTCCGAAATGGAGTCAGATACAACGGCCACGAAGGACCTTTTCAGAGAGAATAAAGAGTCACACCCTTTTAGCGCAAGAGAGCTTTATGCAGCCATATTCAATAAATATGATCCTTCTAATACAGGCTCTGTAAGCTCCTCCGCCCCAAAACTGTTACTCTATGACTTAGTAAACGATATATTTCAATACTCTTGGTCTCCCTACTTCCTGACTAACTCCAAAATAGGTTCCAGTGCGTGATGTTGTTGCGATTCTTCGTGAGCTTGAGGAAGGTTTCGGCGGTGCCAAGTACTCAATCCTTAGTGCAGATGGTGAATTGGCTGTTGGAACCGCAATGGAGGAGGCACCTTCGTTAACCTTATCGCAATCCGTGTTTGAGGAAATGGTCCAGAAGATGTTAGGATTTGAGCTTATTGATCGTTTGGTCGAACTCCAAAGCACCAACACAAGTCAAGAGGAGCAACCAGCCAACCATCAACAACCTCCACTCAATATCGATACATCTTCTGAAAATCCTACGTTCGAGGGCCTTGGTGGAGGTCTTCTCAGATCCCCAGGATATTCCTCACGGAGATCGCCATCGTCGAACACTGGCGTACAAGATGATTCGCTTTTCGATGCCTTGCACAGCTCGCCTAGGCCGTACGCTGAAGGCGATGATAGTGCTGGAGATGGCTCAACGGGATCTATTGGAAGTCCACCAATTGATTCCAGTACCCCTATTAGAGCCAGGAAACCCGTCAACTTCCCAGGGTCGGGGCCGGCTCCGGGGGAACAAAGTTTGAGACGGGGGAGTGCGAACACCGAAGAGACAAAGGGAGAGGAGGGCAGGCCTTTGGTCGCAAACCCAATGTGGCTCGAGATGTCCTTGGACCCAGCTGCATTAAGTGGTTTAACAGTCGAAAATCTCAGGGACCTTCTCCAAGAGTTTCGTCAGCTTTGGGAGGATTTTGAGACTCGCCGGAGGCGGCTGGAGGAAGTTGATAGAAAACTTGATCGGGCTGACCAAAGATACACCGACCTTGTAGCCTATTGGGAACAGAGGTACTATACCATTGAGAGCGAAAACCAGGTGTTGCAGAAGGAAAAGGAAAGGTTGGCTGAGGAGGCTAAAAAACTCGAGTCGCAATGCACAAAGAATGCGATTATGATACGAACGATGGAGGACGAGATTGTCAAATCAGAGACACGAATCGAAGAACTTGAGCGCTCTCGAAAACAAGAGGTCAGGAGGAGAGAAGAAGTTCAATCGCAATTTCAGCGTGAAGTCAACACTCTGAAAGTTGATCGAGTTAAACTCATCGATCTCGAACGAATGAACGAAAAGCTGCTTAGCGAAGCTAATAATTATATCCGCGATGAGAAGCAACTACAAGCAGAAATCAGCGCCGGAGAAGAAGAACTCAGTACGAAAGAAAGAGACATCACAGAACGTGATATAAAAATTGAGAACTTAGAAAAGGAACTCAACGGGATCAAAGGGGATTGTAGGGCATTGGAATCGCAAAGTAGGGCCGCTGATAGGGTGCCGAGGGGGAGTGTCAGGGGCACGGGCAGGCGCCTAGGCGAAGAAATTGGAAGCCTTGGGCCCGAAGAACCACTAGGCATGGACCTTTATAGCTCTCTTGAAGATGTCTTCAAAGATTATCCACATTTCCGGCCCACAAACCTACAGAATGTTAAAGATATTTTACCCGAAATACCCCGGTATGAGTCGTTGGAGCAGGTCTACAAAGATTTCCCAGAGGTCGAAAAATTAACCCTCTCACAGCCTGAGAGGGGCAAGGGCGCTGGTATGAACCCAGGCAGGGGGGTTTACCAAGGCAAAGCTGACATGTTTTCTGCATTTTTAGACTTGCCACCCCATTCCGATCATGTTACAAGTGGTATAGGGGGTCAAAATACTAAGGGAGTCTCGTCCCTAGCATCCGAATCTAGTCTACATGCTCGTCACCTCACAACTACTCGCCAGAGCCCCGTTCATGCATCAAGCCTTCCGGTAGGCCAGAGTGCCAAAACGCATCTCCACCAATACGATACAGGACCTGGGAAACCCGAATCTCGCATACATGATGCTGTCTCCAGGCCCATGGGTAAGAGGGACAGTGAAGCCAGGAGCCATCAGGATGCCGAAACAGAAAACCGGGGCAACACTCGTGGCAGTGGTGGCAGTGCTAGTGCTATCGGTGGTGCTGGTGATATTCACGAACTGGACAGTTCTCCAGATGAGGGCGACGATGGTGGTCGTGGTGATCGTGCTGACGGCGGTGGTGGCGAGGACCCAGACGATTCTTCCGACGGGGAAGACGGTAGTCGTGGTGGCCATGGCGGTCGCGGTGGTCGTAGCAGTCGTGGCCGTCGTGGTGGCCGTGGTAGGAAGGGGCTGCGTGACCCTCAGGTAGAGGATGGAAGAGGGCGCTGGGTAGGCCAATTTCGCTTCACCAGCATAGATGGCGAATATATCGAGTGCATCCGCACCACGCTCGAAACCCGGGCCTATCTTCAAGATCTTGCTGATAAACCACGACTCACACTTGCCGACGTAGAGTTCTTGAACAACTTCGTTAGCCAGCAAAGCTCACCTCCCGATCAAGTAATCCTTCAAGAAATTTGGGGTCTTGCTTCGAAAGCGGAGCGTGCCGCGCGCCGAACTCTCCGCCAGGAGGCTTGGCCAGCACGGGGCGAGAAGGCGTATTTCGGGCTCGTCAGTGTCAACAGCCCATTTGGAATTTTTGCTTGGCCATGGAGGCAGCTTTGGGATATTGCCTTCAGTTTGGATGACGCAGACTACCAACTTCCCGGAACAAACGCTTATCAGGACTTCATCAACGAACGGCGGGCGCGAACGGCACAAGGAGGAAATGACGATGATAATCCAGACCCAGCCGCAACCTCCCAGCACCAACCAGGCAGCGGCTCCGGGGTAAGGGCGAAGCGTATCAACCCAGCGCTCCCTCGTCGTCCGCACCAAACTCCAGTCGCTTCCATCCTCCGTGCAGGCCCCAAACCAGGAGCCGCGTGGGGCATACTCACTCTCCTCGGCCTGGGGCTTGTGCTCACTCTAGCCATTTACAATTCGCTGATCTTCTTGCGCATGCGAAGTGATCAACAGTCCTGGGAATTCGCCAACGGGTCCCGGTCCAGCGCGGGGCCCTTTTGGTCGGTGGAAAATTCATGTTGGTCAAATTGTCTTAGCGGTGTCTGGGGTGGATCGAGCCGGAGCTCCGCCAGATGGCAACAATGGGAAGGGCTCTGGACTCTACTCGAAGGTTGGATGGCCACAAGCGAGGAGGCACAGATCCTTCCATCCTAACAGTACCCCTCTATCTCTACTTCCTTCTTATCTTAACCTTTCGCCCCCTTTTACCTACTTTTTCAGAGTCTACTTTCCTTGTTGTCTCCCTGGTCATTTTCCCGGTATTACTCTATATCTTATTATGTCTAATGGAGGTTTCATCACGGTTCTGTCCACATTTTTTGTGTATCCCTTCTGTATCATCAATTCCCTTCTCTTTCTTCCTCACTCTTGTTTATCCGGGCACTGTATTTTTATTTTACCATCTCTTCTTTTAACGCCCTCTTTCGTTCTATTTTCCCGTAATCCTTTTGAGTCATGAGTCGTCACTCGTCTTGACCCTTCCTTCACCTATCTAGCTAGCTATAGTTATCCACCCACATTCACATCAGTGGCTTTCCTTACCTGCTATCCTCTTATAGTGCTATCTTCTTATACCCAAAACCAGTTCTATGTATAGTAGAGGGAGATTTGTACAATACGCCATTTTTTCCGTCTTCTAGATGCACCTTTGTCCAACAAAGAACAAATAATACCCCAACTTACCAAGCATACACGACTGGTCTCATTTAAACTCGTTCTGGGAAGTTCGCTTTTTGATGTAGTTTCCAAGTTGGCAAAAGCGGAGTTATGAAGGGGGGGATGACAAAAAAAAAATACACAAAAAAAAGATAAGTGAATGGAGTGAGGATCGAACTCACGCGGGTTGCCCCACTAGCACCTGAAGCTAGCGCCATAACCACTCGGCCATCCATCCATTATGTACATGTAGCCCTGTTTTAGCTACATATACCAAAGATTTGTGACCAACTTGGTCGTGACCTGCGAAGACCAATTGACAACACCCTTCCTTCCCCTGGGAAACGCCGGGCACGGGGGAGGCATGTTATCCACTGAGCACCCTAGAAAGCCTCACACCGGACTTCCCTATTTATTGCAGTTCTAGTCCAATATTTCCTTTCTGGACATCTCTGGATGATCGGCCGGGCTTCTCCCGGCTTCTGCATACCGTATTTTATACAGCCCTCGCTAAGAAGCCCCTGCCACGGGGGTTCCGGGTATTTATGCCATTGCTACAATTACTATCCCAGGCAACGTTGGTAATTTAGTTTCGCGTATTGCAATTTTGGGGGTAGACACTACTACAGATTAGCACAATCAATCAATCAATGAAGATTGGGGGCCCAGAGCTAGGAGCTAAACTACCATAGTTGGTTCGGGGGGAGGGGAGGCGGGCGTAATGACAATCTGGCGGGGGGGGGGGGTACGGGTATCTGGGAAATTGCTTATCCGGAGATAATCATCGTTTAGGGGGACAATTCCTCGGAAAATAGAAAATATGGATGGGGTTCGGAAGCTCGTTGGTTCTACGCTTGCGTCATAGCACATCACCCGCCCGGGAATGTGGCTGCCTGAGGCGCTAGTAAGGGATGCCTCATAACGTCCCCGTGCCAATAGCAGCCGCACAATCTCCAACCAAACCAGAGTACAGAGCTCCGCAGACAATCTTGCCATAGTTAAGAAAAGGCGAGAAAAGTGACTCCTTCACCCCCCCCCCCGTTCACACTATCATGAAGTTCTTCCAGACACGTAACTTAAGCCGTAACCAAAACCTACAATTTTTACATACACACATTCCGCGGCTTCCAAGAAAACAATTGGTGGCTTGGTCCTAACAATTGGTGAGTCGCTCGTAGTGTGAACTGGGGTGACAGCATCACCTTCTCTCGCCTTCCAGCGCCATATATGCATGCTACCAACCACTATTATTATATGCACAAGTCTAATCCCCGTCCAACTTTCCACATCCCCACCCACGAGTACGGCATCGGCGGACCCCACGTGTAATAGATCAAACACCCAGCGCACAGGGAATCACGGGGAAAGTAGCTAGTAAAAACACGGGGGAAGGGGGGGTAGGTTGATCCACAAGCAAGACCATCCAGTACGCGGAAATAATCCCGGCTGGGGCTTCGGGTTGCATAGTGCCCACCAGCGAGCAACACAATAACCCAGAATCTGTCGGAGGTATCACTTCAATGTGTTGGCAGGTGCGGATATGTTCGGCCAGTTTGCTGGCAACTCGAGACATGAGGACATTGGAAACGATAGGAGCGTGTTGATGTATATTCACGCTGCAGATTGTTGTAAGCAGAGCAGTCTCAGGAGCGTCTATCGACAAGCCAGCAAGCAAGACAATTCTTTTATTTACCAATACCATCCCTGCCCTTCTACTCCAGCTTCCTTCCTCCGGGTGACCTCCAACAGATTCCTTAGGGAATCTTCCGAGTGACCGCTTATGATCGCACACAGTCCTAAAGTATGTTAGGAGTCCCCCCCTCAGGGTGCGGATTAATATCCTAATATAATCTACCATTCTCTTTTGTGATAAGGCATGGGTATTAGATTACTATTATTGGAATAATTTGACCCCCTTATTGTAAACAACCGAAGTTAGGCATCAAGGCAAGAGCCCGAATTCCCATCCACAGCACAGAAATTCTGTTTTGTCGAAACAGCGGCAAGCTGCTCCAGAGTCGCAAGTACTAGTACAGCCGCACCCGCAGAGTTCCTCACACGTTTCCTAGCACCACTGGCTCCTGGAAATGCTTGGCTCACCCTTTCATTCTAGCGCTCAGCAAAAAAAAAAAATTGTGGCAAGAGTTTGCAATGTCGCCAGAGACATATCTGAAAACAGTTTGTCTGGGAGACTCTGGCTGCTCTGTTGCTGTTAATAGCTATTGTTTTTGAGTGCGTGAGAACTCTATGGACGTGGGTGGACCCTGCTATGGGCTATGGTATCATACTGGTCCAGCACACATCGCGGTTGCACAAGGCTACACAAACTTCCATTATCCAATAAGCGCCACCTGTTACGAGAGGTGCAAGAGAAAAAAAGCCTCGTGTGGAAACAAATCTCCGACACTACCACTCGTCTCTGGCTGCGAGTGCCCGCCGCCCGCTGCTAAACCCGTTCGCGCTAGTGATGAAAGAGAAAGTTTCGAAGGGCTATTATTAACTATCAGCAAATGATCCTATGCAATATTATATCAATCGATGCTCCATTGTCTGCCTCGCCAGGAATTTAGAAATGGTTTGTTTGAGAGAGCGAGGGATGGAGGGATGGAAGGAAGTTAACTGAAACGATGCGGGTGTTCCATGTGGGAGGACAGAAACGATGGGTTACCGCTTTTGCTGTGCTTTTGTTTATCCTACCAGTGCTCGCAATGCCGAAGCGTTTTTTTTAAAAGGGCTGCTATTGCATACTGTCAAAAATTGGCACTCTTTCTCGAATCAGGGTAGCATCCAATAGCAGCTCTTTTTTAAAAAAAAAACACTTCGGCATTGGGAGTGCACTTGCACCTTGCTGCGGTATTTTGGATGGCCAAACCCCGGGGATACCACCTGGGATAACGGAGTGAGGGGGAAATGGTCACCATTCGATGAAAAATAAAAAAGGTATATATATCCCCACCCTCATCCATCCGGAGTTTTATCTCTAGAAATATTCATGGGCTGTATCAGCGTCTTTAGTCGTCCATTTAGTGGACACATATGCACCGTCCGCCTTATCTTTCTATAAAGTTTTTCGCAAATCGTAATAGTGCTTCTACTTGTGCGGGTGCGGGGGGGGAGGTCGCAAGTAGAAGAAGAAGCACTTGCAGTGAAAGATACGATAATGATATGGGGTTGCCCGACAATTCGAATCAGTCGGCCGGCGGGTAGGGTACTGCGCAGTGCAGTGTCGCGCCCTGCTAGGAGATGATAGTTAATCCCTTGGCCGCGAATTCCATATTTCCTACTATACTTTCCTGCTCTAAACGTGCTGTGCTGTGCCTTTTCTAGAATCGTAAGTTATAAATGAGCCAATCTAGTTATGGGAGAGATAAGGGCTATGCAGAGAGCACGCGATTAAATGCTTGAGGCTGAGAGATTGTTCTCAGAGCTGTACTGTACTGTATCGTGATATGCGTGAGTGGAGTGGGCCTGTTACAAAGTGGTCTACCCCGCATCCTTACACTAGTAACAGCTCTCTTCCCCCCCTTCTGTATGTGCCCCTGTTTGTCACCAGATGGCTGGGCGCACCCGCCACTGTTGTACCGGCTCGTAAAGCGCTCTCTGTAGTACTACTCGTACCGTATACGAGTACTTGTATCCGGTATAAAGTATCTGAAAATTTATAAACCCGAAATGGAAAAAGATTGTAAAATTAAAATTAAAAAATAAGTATCTGAAAATGAGCAAGGGTCCCCTTTTCTGCTGGTTGGGTGGTTGGAAAACCATGGTCGTATTTCTGATGCCCACCGTACCGCCGGATACAAGTATGGCTCCCAAAGGGTTGTTTTTGGAATTAGAAATTCGGTAGTTATAACGTGCTGCCGTAGGCCCGTTGGACGCCCCCGGGTAGAGAGATAATGCTATGCAGCACTAAAGTTGCATTCTTCACCATGGTAGGCAAAGGCATCATAAAATACCGGTAGAGGCGGTAGTCTTCTCTACCCTCTGCTGGCTAGCTGGTCCATCTTCTCAAAAACACCTTATTGACCCTCCCTCTTCCTTTACCAGAGGCCAAATAAGGGAGGTAAAGACGCATCGACTAACTTAAGTTAGCACTCCTTTTGACTCTACCGGTATCATGCATCATGCTTGGCCCAGCTTTCCGTGGGGAGCAAAACTCCCCACCACTGTAAGTTGGTGTGGTTGGTTTACGCGAGTGTCATGCCGAGGGGGGGGTGTTTTCGTGCAAGACAGGTATTATTTCGCAGTTAATCTCCAACCTTATCAGGGGTGCTCGTGCTTTCCTTGTAGGGAAGGAATACCAGTTTTCACCTCCTTGGCCCTTCCAATCGGACCCCCCCATCCCATCGCGCCAGAAAGATATCAGGAGAAACTTGTTTCCTTCGTAACTTCTCGCGGGTCAATCGTTATTAGCCCATATAGTAACTTGAACGCGGTACAAGGGTGGGAGACGATTAACAGGAACAGCTGGGGGTATATTTGACCGGCTAACTCCAAATAACTGTTCCATAGCTTCTTGCCGCACCTTGCAACTCGGAGTTCCTTCCTCCTCGTAACCTGACTCGATGATTTCTACCCCGGCTACGGGCGAAAGGGCAACGCTTCGGGAAGCTCTCTACCTAGCGGTTTAATTTCTTCTGTTGGCCTAGAGTCATGGTGGATTCCTTGTTTTGCTGTGGGGTACTATAATAACCCACGGCTCGCTCGCGCGAAATGGGAGGGAGAAATTCTCGGGGGCGGTCGGGTTTTTCGAGTTTGAGGTTCCTCCCTCCATGGTAACAGTCTGCCTGGTTAGTGGCTTGGAAAAGGTGGGAAAGAGGGCAGAGCCAAGAAGAACTTGGAGCTTCCAAGATAAGGGAAGTAGAATTGGCAGCGGTTGTGGAGACGCTAGGATCACTTGCGGTTCTTAGCCCACAACGATCCTCTGGTAAGCTTTTTTTCCCCGGGTAAAAGCAGCGGATGGTTACTGGTACTGGTATCGCAAAGGTTAGCTTATGATAATGGGGAGCTTGCAGGGGCGGGCTTTTGGTGTACTCGAGCACGATACTGCTTAGTTGTTATTATGAAAGTACCAGTACCGAAGGAAGAGATTTCGTGATTTCTGAGAAGAGCCTCAGTCCGTGTGCTTGTCCCATTGCCCGAGAAATAGCTGCTTCTGAAATGTCAAGAGATCACCAAGCGCACTGACCATGTCGTGATGCACCAATTTATCTGGGGGCGGCGGTGTAGGTGCGACCTTCTCCACGTTGCTTCTCTTGTCAGGCGCCAATGCGGCACCTCCAGAGCTTTTTTTGTCTGTTCCGCTTTGACTACCGGTAGCTGCACATTTGTGGGCAAGGATCTCATGATTGATGTCCGCCGATAATGTGGCGAGGCTGGTCTGTTGTCTTCGTTGACTATATGGTATCGGTAGGAGAGGTACGGCAAGGGGTGATGACCCTTTAAAGTGGAGAAGCGATAGATCTGCTCATGTGGGGATCAAGCGAGAGACACCGGCTAGCATTGGGAAAGTTGCCGGTACGTAGCCTAACCCGGGGTTTGGAGTTGCGAACTTGGCTGTGAACTTCTGGATATGAAAAGTCCTTCCCAAGCTCCAGCAGTCAGCTCTACATCTCACATCCCCCCGATTCAATGCTAAACAGGTAGGCATGACCTGGGGGGCCACCAGGTAGCCTCGGAAACTGCTCTGTGAATTCCCACACATAACGATTGGTATTGGTACTCAAGTAGGGTAGGTATCACTTACTGCCCTGTTGGGATCCAGGTCCGAAACTAGGCTCCCTGGGGCAGTGCGAAAAATGGCAGGGAAAGGTGATTGGGTGGGCATCACCAAATGGGGCCACAGTATCAGATCAGCAGGCACTGTACCACCATATACTGCAGCAGCGTTGCAGTTTAAAAGTACTGTAACGTTACAGATACTCCACAGAAAGTAGAAATTTTGTGTGTATGTGGGAAAGCCTTGGGAGTGCCCCTCGAATACGAGGTCAGCGGGGGAGGAGTTGGCCATGTGAGGCTCACCGTTATCCCTCAAGACAATATGTTGTGTGCTGCGCCCAAAAGACTGTGTTTACAGCAAAAAAGACTGTGTTTACAATAATAACGAGATCCGGAAAGTACCCTTCCTTAATTGGTAATAAGTTACTAAGGTCTCAAACTGGAACCTTACTCCACCCATTTCTTCGCTACCGTATCAGAGGGGGGGGGAATAAACCTTAGTTAGAGATAGTCTAACATGGCTAGTTCCGCTCCCCACTCCCCACTCGCGAATTCTATCATATCGATCGTTGGTGGCTTTCTGTTTTGATTCTTATCGTGGACGAGAGAGGCGAGGGTATCTATAGCACTTCATTCCTCTCAACCCCTCAGAGGAAAAAGCCCTCGATTCACTGAATCGTGTAGACACAAACCTCCCCCTACCGGTAGCTTTGCCGAAGGTTGCAAAATAAGATGATGCTAGTCAAGGTCACTTCCACTAGCTAATGTGCCTAGCTCTCTTGCTATAGACACCTTCCCCAGGATAAGGAAAGAGTCTTAGCACCTACTCAACTTGCCCTCTACACCGAGCTAATATCGTAGAGTATCAACCATACCCGCACTACGTGCGCACCCGAGGGCAGCATAAATCTGCAGTAGAAACTGTGTCAGCTCGCGTCAAGTACCCACCACCCCCCCTTCCTAACCAAATTTAAGTTTACCACTTCTAGAGCAGGAAGGATGTAAATTTAGCTGCCAGTATACCAGTAATGAGAGGATCGCATATATAACCGGATCACCTCCTCTTTTCTGACCTCCGCCCCCCTCGCCCTCTCCTCCCTTTGTGTTTTCGTGCCCGATCCGAAGCCATCCCACCTTTTATTCATTAAACCTTAACATCCTCCATTGGGTGAATTGTTTTTCTTTATTTTCCTTTTTCTCAGTCACCTGAATCAAACCTGAAGAGAGAAGAAGAAATAGAGAGGAAGGAGGAGAGGAGATCACCATGGAGCACATTCTGTCCCGCCGTACCAGGGGAGAGGCTACCGATTCTTCGAATTCCCAAGAGGAGAAGATTCTTCGATCAGAGGTCACCCAAGAGGAGAAGATTCATCGATCAGAGGTCGCCCAAGAGGACAAGATTCCTCGATCAGAGGACAGCCATGATGACCATGGCGCCGGCGGTCATACTGAGCTGCATCGCGGTTTGAAGGCTAGGCACATTACTATGATAGCCATCGGTGGTGCTATCGGCACTGGCTTGATTATCGGAACGTGAGAATCTCTTCTTTTAATCGTTAACCGGGATATTGAACTGATGGGGGAATAGTGGTTCTGCTCTTGCTCGTGCAGGTCCCGGTGCAATTCTCATCTCTTACACAATCGTTGGTTTCTTGGTATACTTGGTAATGTGCGCCTTGGGAGAGATGGCTGCTTGGCTCCCGCTCGCTTCTGGTTTCACCGGCTATGCTACCAGATTTTGTGATCCGGCTCTTGGCTTCGCTCTTGGTTATACTTATTGGTTTAAGTAGGCTGCCTGTATTCTCTTCTAGCTCATTTCGTACGCCATACTCACAGGATGAAGGTACATCATTGTCACGCCGAATCAATTAACAGCAGCTGCGCTGGTCATACAGTACTGGGTCCCAAGAGATAAGGTGAATCCTGGTGTCTGGATCGCAATTTTCCTAGTGGTAATCGTTTTCATCAACTATTTTGGTATTCGCTTCTTCGGAGAATTCGAATTCTGGCTTTCTAGTAAGTGTTGCTATCGCAATGGTCGGTTCGGCTGCTAATCGCTCTGGTCAATAGGTATTAAGGTTGTCACGATCGTTGCAGTGATCTTGCTCTCGCTCATTCTTGCTCTCGGAGGCGGACCCGATCATGATCGCAAAGGATTCCGCTACTGGAAGGATCCGGGCGCATTCAATACCTATATCGCTAAAGGTGATAAGGGTCGTTTCCTGGGCCTATGGTCCACTTTCGTTACCGCTACTTTCGCATACCTCGGTACTGAATTGGTCGGTGTCACGGTCGGAGAGGCCCAGAACCCTCGCAAGACTATCCCGAGAGCTATCAAGTTGACCTTCTACCGAATTGTCTTTTTCTACGTCCTTTCCGTCTTCTTGTTGGGAATGTTGGTGCCTTATGACTCCGACCAGCTCATCTTCGCCAACAAAGCCAAGAGCTCTGCTGCCGCCAGTCCCTTCGTCGTTGCTATCAAGCTTAGTGGAATACCTCATTTAGCCGGGATCTTAAACGGCTGTATCTTGATTTTCGTGTTCTCTGCATCTAACTCTGGTTTGGATGGCTATCCCTCCATCTATAGCGGCTGGCTAACGGTTGGTAAAATAGATCTGTACATCGCTTCCCGAACCATCTATGGTCTTGCATGTGAAGGAAAGGCACCGGCATTCTTGGCTCAAACCGATAGGCGCGGTGTTCCGGTCTACGCCCTTGGTCTATCCGCGCTGTTCGCCCTCCTCGCCTTCATGAATGTCACCGACGACTCGAAGGTCGTATTTGGTTACTTCGTCAACCTGGTCACCATCTTCGGTATTCTAACCTGGATCTCCATCCTTGTGACCCACATCTACTTTGTCCGCGCCCGTCGTGCTCAAGGAATCACAGACGACCAACTAGCCTACACCGCGCCGCTTGGGATCTGGGGATCTTACGGAGCCCTCGTCTCATGTTCCATCATCGCCGTCTTCAAGAACTTCAACGTGTTCACCTATAACAAGACCTACGGTAACTTCGACTACAAGAACTTCATCACCGGGTATCTCGGTATCCCGCTGTATCTTATTATGATTGCCTGGTACAAGTTCTATTTCAAAAACACTGGCATCCCAGCTTCTCAAGCGGACCTATTCACCGGAAAGGACAAGATTGATCGCGAGGAGGAGGAGTTCCTGAGACGGAAAGCGCTCAAGGGCGAGAAAAAGGGCGGCTGGTTCTACAAAACTTTCGTTTCTTGGTTATTTTAGATGGTTATTTTTGGTTTGTTTTGTTATCCTATCTCATGCGGCGCTCTTCCGCTGCGACCTCAACACATGGCCCGTATCCACCGAGGAATGGAAATGGTGTAATGCTCCTTCTTTAATTGTTTCTTATGTCTGCGGCATGGTAAAAAGGGCCCTCTCGAGGGGGGGGTTGTATGCTTACGATGCTCTAAGTGATGTTGAGAATCTACTCTCATGGGGAAAATAATATTAAATAAATGTATTAAACAAATAAATGTCTAACTGTGGTATTCACGCCCATTGCAGTTTGACAGTACTGTGATTCGCATTGATACATCCATCGCTGTTTCCATACTGTTAATTAGATAAGTATAGACGTCGTCAATCCGGCCTCTTTATTCTATATTATATTCTTTATTTTTCCTCATTTATTTCCCTTGCATGTCTACTCCACGAACCCCCGCGAAATGCCTTGGTATAAACTCTGGCAACGAATAACCGCTCAAGTCCGTGATTTGTACTAATGTTGCAGGCGCTGACAGTGACGCCCCGCTGTTCCGTGTAAATTCCTGCGAGTTCCAAAACCTCTTCGCACCGAAACCTGACCTGTTGTCCCAGATCGCCCGCTATACGGGACCGATTCTTGGGATTTTACCCGTCCGGGATAGCGGGATGCGAATGTGCAGGCCTCATCCCAGTATCCCCCACTTGACACCATACCCCCCCCCCCCCACCACCGACACAGCACAGAGCCCAAGTCTAGTCGAGCGGTAAAAGACACTCCCAACAACTGGTTCCGGAAATTCGACACTTCCGGGAGAGAATTCCATCACCTGCACAGAATATCACTCGCATGTCCCCGTCTCCCCCTTGCTGGATAACCCGTTGTCCATAAACAATATCTCTGCCTCATATGCTGCCTTCCTACATCATTACTTTATATTAGGTTGCATTCCTTTCGGTGGTGAGACGGTTTCGGTCGGGTCTCGATTATTCGGCGGATAGTTCGTACGAGTAGGACACCTCTCGACCCTTCAGGTTTGGTTGCGCACACCGGCATGGAACTGATGATGCGTTATGAGCCGAAGATAGGAGACGGGTTTCCTCTCTTAAGGATGAGGTCGCTGATATTCTCTGTATGTGTTCGGTCGTTGGGCTCTTTCTTTTGGCTTATTCTGCAGAATCGAGGTCGTTCGAGTTGAAGCTACCAAAGTTAATGCCGCCCTTCTCTCAAGCGGTCGGGATGGGATGGAATGGGATGGAATGGGATGGGGGTACGATAGATGGGGGTTGTGTGGCTTAAGTCTGTGAGGCCGCACAATTGGAGACTGTGTATTTGTGGCGCTCTGTGTGCGAGACTCGAACCCCAACCTAGCTTGGGAAAATGCTTGTGCGGGCAAGGTGTCGTTCACGGTCACAGTGGACAAGGAAGGAACGCACAGAGATTGGAGAGGACTGCTTTTTACTCCCCCAGAAGTGTATATACAGATCCTTTCTTTGCTTCACTCTTCCTTCCGCCTTCGCCTTCGTTCCTCATCTCACAAGTTCCTCATCTCACAAGCTCTACCTCTACAATTGTTTCTGCTCCCATCTCTGGGCTCTGCAATTCAGCATTTTTGCGCTTCCAGTAGATGCCATAATATGAGATGGGAGTGGTATACATTCTCTGTTCAAGGTTGAACACTTCCAACCTTTGGCTAATTGTTAGCGAGTCTTGAGACCGCGATTTTTGATTTCTTTCTTTTATATTTTACTATTATTCTTATTATCTGTTTTACTATTTTTACTATTTTTATTATTTTTTACTATTCTTACTATCATTCTCATTCTCATTCTCATTCTCATTTCTATTCTTATTCTCATCTTCATTCTCATTCTCATTCTCACTCTTACTACCCTTTTCTTACTACTACTATGCTTGCCATTCTTGTTTCTATTCTCATTTCATATATCTACAGTGGTAGTGAGGATGGCTGACTCAGAAGGGTGCTGATAAAGCTATCTGCTCTTCCAACTATCCTCACACTTGCCACAACCTTTCTGTCCCTCTTGCTTATGCAACTAATATTTCTCTCACTAGGAATATATGCTAGTGTAAGTTTACCTCAAATTCTTACTACAATTTCAGCCAATATGTACAAGTCTTTAAAGATCAAAAGGAATATAGCTAATTGCCTTTCCCAGATGTCTCTCTTCTCAAAGCTGATTCTGTGGGATATTTTAAAAATAAACACACCATGAGAAGAATGAAGCTTTTCAATATATCTAGCTGAATATTCAGTTGAGTGTTCTTCAAGAACAAGCTTGAAGAGAGCTTGTGAAGAGAAAAATTGACTGTAAGTACAATGCATTCAAGCTTCTTATATCTTGTTACTAATAATATAGATTAAGTCCTGACGAAGAGGAATATCCTAATCAACATGACTAATAATTATCAATATTCAACTTGGTGGCTTGTCAGGCAGGGGATAAAGTAAACAGATACCCTGCTGGCTCAGGCTGCAAGCCTTTGACCAGCTTTAAATCATACTGCTATTTGAAGTAGTAAGTTTTCACTACTGATATAATCTGCATATTTAAGTACTGATCAAAGAATTAAAAACTTTTAGATATATGCCTCTCATATTTTACTTCAGAGTAGAGAATTATTCTCAATACTTTGAGGATCTCTTAAGATTAAGCAATCAAATATGAGAATACAGTTGTGAAGAGGACAGGGGTGGAACACAGTTGACGATAGTCAAGCCAATAGAATACCTACTTTTTCTATCTTCTTTGAGAATTGTGCTGAATACTTACTAAGAAGTACTTGCTGCCAAAACGCTTGGATTGCGGCATTTGGTTGTTTGTCTCCTTGCAAAGACTGGCAACACTATCTTAAGCACCATCTCAAGCATGTCTTCAGATGATCTTTTCATTGCAACTACATACTATTATTATTGAAGTCAATTCTGATTAAATTTGCAACTTTACTACCATGGGTGAAAGTGGACAGTATGTACTCTGAAGTTGACATTAAAGATGTTACTACTAGAGCATCAAGCACAATCTCAAGCATGTCTTCAGATGATTTTTTCATTGCAACTACATACTATTATTACTAAAGTCAATTTTGGTTGAATTTGCTACTTTACTACAATGAGTGAAAGTGGACAGTATGTACTCTGAAGTTGTCATTAAGGATGTTACTACTACTAGAGCACATACTCAAACATTTCTCTTCAACTTTCTGCTTTATTATTAAACTTCATAATATTATATGACAGAATACAAATATGATATTTGGAGGTAGTATTTTTATTCTGGTTTTATTTTTATTTGTTATTAAATTTATGTTATTTTTATATACTTTTATGATTTGAGGAAAAAATAAAATTATTCAAGTTGTAAAATTCATTCTTTCAAATTACTACTTTTAGAATTTTTTATTATAGCATGATACATTTTCAGAATACTATACTGCTGGCGGTTACGTGGATGACCAGGGAGAAAAATACACAAAATCACAGAAACTATCGTAAAGGCTTGCTACCATTGGTTAGTTAGCTTAGTGTTATAGAAAATGTTGTACTAGAGAAGGAATAGTGGAGAAGCGAGCATTGTGCATCATTATCTATCCACAACTATTCTCATTTCCCCCTCTTTCTATACAATTTTCATCATTCCTTTCTTTGACTTTTATCTTGCTTGACCTGCCAGTGGACTGTGAAATCATGATGAAAAGTGAAGTGAATTTGATTCCATGGCACTTCAGAAGTTCCTATTTTCTACCAAAAGAACACGTCCACTAAAAGGGATTGGGCACCACCTTACCAAATTGGGTACTACTTGGGTGCAAGCACTCTTATTACCATATCAGGATACTGAATACAAATAAAGTATAGTCATAAATAAAAAAGGAATAGACTCAGAAGAATTGTGGTGTTTTGTACTAAGTAGCAGTTAATATAATCTTTCTATCTCTGGCTTGTTTACTACTCACTTACTATGTATTTCTAGAGGGTAGTGGTTCTGAGATGGTGATAACTTGAAACCCCTTAGTATTCTAAGCTATCTAATTTGATAACTTGAAGATAATATCATATAAGAGTAAGTCAAGCATTGTATCATAGTACAATGTGAAAGGAATACTTGGAATTAGCATACAGTTGTAAATACATATTTAAATACTGATATTTTGGCTAAATAGTAAGATATAGTAATAATTGAGTAAAAGGATATAATAATACTAGTAGGAGCTTTTAAAAGGGGTTGAAATCAGAAAATAATGCAAGATGAAAGAGTTTGCCTAAAATTTCCTCCAGCAAACACTGGCAGAGTCACCCGGTATCACTCATACTTCCTCATTTGTTTTAGACCTCACACAAATACAGGCACCCATTTAGAAAGTGAGCCTGGCCCCCCCCCTCCCGAGCACAGTGTCAGAGCCTGTCTATTCCCGGGTTATGTGTTACTTGAGAAAACCTAGTTTTAGTTGTGCGGCTAGAAGGCAGAATTTTGCGGCCTCCTCCGGGGTGTTCTGTATCATAATTTCCACTTAAATAATATTATTCTCTTTTGAAGTGACTTCTTTCTCGTTCGTCACAGATAATCACCCGGTGGAAAGGCAATGTTTCCTTTTTTTGAATACTAGTAAAAATACGTTGCAACCTTATGTATTTCAACCTCGGCAACTCCGGACTGAGCTCCAAAGCTTGGAAGAATCATAATATACAGTATTTCACACATAGTGTTTATAGCGATTATTCAGAGGTAATCGCAGGGAGAGATCCATGGCGTCCCGACCCCTCAGGTTGGCCTGAACTTGGCGTCTCCCCGTCTGCTGTCCCCGCTTCGACTCCGGCTTACTGTCGTTTGTTATTGCATAAGAGGCACGGAACCGATAGCTAAACTCTCATAGTTTCTTTTGCAAGTGCATTAAGGCATTAAGCTGCAATAGCTAAATACATGTATGTCTCATATCCCTACTCTGTCAAGGCACCTGGTGTCCAAAACCGATAGTCCATGTAAAGGCCTACAACTTCGCCTTTGGCTTGTCCCCCTTAAGCATAGTTTCAGCCACAATTCTCCTCTGGATCTTCCCAGTTGCAGTCTTAGGCATATGTTGGGTAAACCAGATCCTAGTTGGAACCTTAAACTTGCTCAGCTTCTCTCCCACATAATTCTTTAACTCCTCTTCGGTAACCTCCCTCCCGCTCTTGAGCACCACTGCGGCCCCAACCTCCTGTCCATAGATCTCGCTGTCCACGGCGAAGCTTACAGCTTCGCTCACGGCGGCATGGGAGCTGATCGCGTTATCGACCTCAATAGGACTGATCTTCTCGCCACCGCGATTGATAAGTTCCTTGATCCTCCCTGTGATGACCACATACCCGTCTTCGTCTTTCTTACCCTGGTCACCAGTTCTAAAGAAGCCAGTGGAGGTGAATGATTCCGCGTTGGCCTTTTCGTTGTTCATATAGCCTTTGGTTACATTGACACCTTTGATGGAGATTTCGCCTTCCTTGCCTTGAGGAACCTCCTTGCTATCTGCGTCTAGAATTGCGACTTCGACTCCTTGGCCGAGGCCGACAGTTCCTGGTTTGCGTTTGGCTGGGGGGAGGGGATTTGAAGTCATTTGATGAGCAGCCTCGGTCATAGCATATGCTTCGAGAACAGGTGCCTTAAAAGCTTCTTCGAGGGCGTGGAAGGTTGTGGGCGAAAGTGGGGATGAGCAGGACCTGATGAAACGAATTGGAGGAATTTGAGATGGGAAGGGGCTCTTGAGAAGGATTTGGTGGATCGTAGGAACCTGGTTAGGTTAGACCGCGCCTCTTTCGAGAAGACATTTACAAGGGCCTTACAGCTGTGTACCAGTTGGCTCTAAACTTGATAAAATCGCTCCAGAATTCACTAGCGGAGAACTTAACCGGAACGATTACAGTCCCTCCGGACAGGAGGGGAGCAAGGAAACCTATTTGCATTAGCTTTCAGCCCATTCCGAACGACTCGACACGAGCTCGAGCGACAAACCTGCCAAAAGGCCATGCACGTGGAATCTAGAGTGTGCCCTCAATTAGCTAGGAGCTCTGTACAGCTCATGACGAAGGATAAATGCTCACAAAGGCATAACTAAATAGGTCTTATCTTCCCAAGTAAGTTTGTACGTTTGCACAATGTTGCCTAGATTCGGTTAGCAGAGCTTCCAAAGCTACCGGTAATATCAGGTGAGCTTACCCATAGTCCTAGTCAAATTTCTATGTGTCAAAGGCACCTACTTCGGTCAGCCCAAGCTCTCCGCTATTCTCGCCTTCCCAAGAGCAAACCCACAGCTTTAGGTCGTCCCGTAGTCCCGCTAGTATGGAGAACTAACGCAACATCTTCAGGTTCCGCTCTCTCAACTTTGGCCCCACCCCTCAATCCACCTTTTTCCAAAACCTCTAAGCAAATCTCACCTCCCCGGTCATCCCACCAAACCTCGGCAATCGCAACTCCAAATTTCCTGGCAGCCTTAACCGCTGGGGCACCCGCACTCACTGCTCCCCTCGGAACAACAACAAGCTTACTCTTGACATCATCGATAAAGAACTCAAATTCACCCTGTTTATACGCAGGATTCAATGGCGCGGCGATGCCCCTTTGGGCCGCTGTCGCTAGGAAGGAAACTATGAACTCGAGGTTGTTCGGGAGTGCGATTGACACGGGTGAGTGGGGAGTGATCCCGATCGCCGCGAGGTTTTTCTGGAAGTTGGATATGAGATTCTGCAAAGTCGGGTAGGAGATCGTAAGCGAGGTGGAGGGGATTATTATAGCAGCGGAGCGAGAAGCGGTAGAAATGCTGGATTGTAGGTTCGCCATTATTAGGGGTGTTTTTCGCTTTTCTCACTGTCCAATGGATTTTTGGTGTAGGACGAACGGGATGATTCTCGGAGGCTTTTGTGTTTTTTTATTATCGATTTTCAACTCCCTCAATTTTTTCTTTCTACACCGCAGTAGAGTTCAGGTTGGCTCTCTTGCTAAGAGGTAGAATTCGTGACTAGAAGTAAGAAAGTGAGTACCGTGCCAGGAAATTGCGCTCGGGGTAAAGATAAAAAAACCCCTGGGAATCCCAGCCTTTTTGAAATTAGATATTTTGTATTTCTTGACCAGAAGAAGACAAAAAAAAGTAGTGAAACGAGGATCTAGAAAAACAAGATGATTGAGCCAACGGCAGAGAGGGAGAAAGCAAGCAAGGAAGCCAAAATCCGATTCGGCCTGACCTCACCCATCACCCGGAGTCCCGGACCACTACCGCTTCCTTGCAATGTAGATAATCTACCAACCCTAACCCACAACTAGCCGACTGTAAGCCAAGAGGTAAGAAAAAATCTTGAAATGGGTTACCCTCCCCTCCTCCATCCACCAGCCCACTATAAAAAAAATCTTTGCCTCGCAACAAACCTTTTCCCAACCACTCCACCTCCCAAAGACTCGCTCACAAAGCTCACAAACAGAGACTTCATTCATGTTCGTCTCGAGATACTACACTTTCGCAAGCTTTGGGTAAAGTCCCCGGACCGAAAATAGCGGAAACGCGGGAATAATCTTATTCCTTTTTCTCGAGAACCTTCCTTATCCTTTTGACCGTCTTTTTTCCAAACCCCATCCTCACCTGGGCGAAGATATGAGCCTTGGATGGGGGGAGGGAGGGGATTGTTGGAGGGATGCTTTCTGGCGAGGTTCTTACAAAATCGTCGAATTGGATAGTTATGCGAGTGCCCGTTTGAGATCTTTTTTGGTTTCGGACGGGTACCAGAATGGGGCTCGTTCTTGGGGGGTGGAATCACTTTTTTGAGTTCGTAGCTTATGGAAAGCGCCTCTTGGGGAGATGCCCTTTCGTCGGGGTCGGACTCTGTATTTTTTTCTCTTTTTTTTTCTGGCGGCGGCAGAGGGAGGATGGTGGGATGGATTGATCAATTGGGGGTTGGTGGATGAATGTTCAATATGATGAATGTTGATCAAAGAGTCAAGCACTGATTGTTTTGCTACCGCCTATCAGATTCCTCAAGTAAGGGCTGATAAGGCGTAGTGAACATGCTGAGGCAATGATATTACTTTTCTGATTGAATATATCTAGAGTTTGAGGTAGTTTGAGGATTAATATTTCGGTATATACAGTATTCGCATTAATACAGTACGGTAGAAAGCTTTTGTGTATGTTAGACCAATCTCAGTCATTGCACCGGGCCCTTGCCTCCAATGCAGTTACCCGGCTGCCAGCCACTCATGCCCCACATTTGACATTTTCCTTTTTCGCCCACCACCTGTCCCACAATCCTGGCGCCCAGATCCAGCATCCTCAACTCACCTACATACAATACCCCGCTCCGGGCTTATAAACGAGCTTTCCACCATTTTCCCCCGCCAACAGATCCGACGTTGCGTGCTTCGTGCTCTATCAAGCATGGCTTCACCAGCAAAACGACTTAAAACCACCCCACTACGCATTGGGACTCACAAGTAATACCACTCTTTCAATTCGGGAATTTTTTTTCTCCTTCGATATGCTAATAGCTAATTCCAATTCCTTCTTAGTGGCCATTTCCATGTATGTTTAGTTCCCGGGAAATACAAGTAACGGGATGACCAACTTACCGCTTCTGACACAAACTTTAGGCCGATGAGGCTCTTGCGGTCTATATGCTGCGTCTCTTACCAGAATATCAAGACTCGGTTCTAACTCGTTCCCGGGATCCTGCCGTCCTTGAAGAGTGCGACATCATTGTAGATGTACGGAATCCTATCCCCCCGATCACTCAATTGCGTTCAGGAATTGACAACCCCTTCAGGTCCAAGGCCAGTATGACGGTACCAAGCATTTTGACCATCACCAGCGCACATTCTCAGAAACCTTCTCTCCGGAATTCCAGACCAAACTTTCTTCGGCCGGGCTCGTTTACAAGCACTTTGCACCCCAGATCATTTCCCACCGTCTTTCCATTCCTGTAGATGACCCGTCCGTAAAGCTCCTCTACAACAAGGTCTACAAGGACTTCATCGAGGCGATAGATGCGAATGATAATGGGATCTCTGCATACCCTTCGGACATCAAACCAGCCTTTAACGACAAGTCCATAAGTCTCCCGTCCTTAGTACGCCTGTTGAATCCTGGGTGGAACGACCCTGCCAAGACACAAGAGCCCGAGGATGAAAAGTTTCTTGAAGCATCAAAATTGATGGGTACTGTGTTTGTTCAGAAGCTGGATTACTACGGCAAGTCGTGGCTTCCGGCAAGAGATTATGTGGTGAAGGCAATGGAGGGTCGGTTCGAGCACGACGAAAAGGGGAGAATATTGGTCTTTTCAGAGTCTGTTCCGTGGAAAGACCATTTATTTACTCTTGAAGCGGAGGCTGGGATCGGAGAGGAAGACGAGAAGCCTCTGTATGTGCTGTGGAGTGAGGGCCCCGAAAAGCCAGGCTGGAGGATTCAATGCGTGCCCGTTAGTAAGGATAGCTTCGAGAGTAGGAAGCCGCTGCCTGAGGCTTGGAGGGGTGTGAGGGACGACGCTCTCAGCGAGGTTTCTGGAATCCCGGGAGGTGTGTTTGTGCATGCTAGTGGGTTCATTGGGGGAAACAAGACCTTTGAGGGAGCCTTGGAGATGGCGAAAAAATCACTCGAGTTGTAGAATTGTAACTAGTCAAGGGCACGGGTGACTTATGCGAGTATCCCCGCTAGTTTTGCCCGAAAACTGAGTGCCCTTGTCGGGTGACTGCTTTGCGATTCCATAGAATTGACTAGCACGTTTGCAAGTGCTTTTTGTTCTGGAGGCTAGTTGTGGAGAGATCTCCGAGGTAACTTTTGTTGTGTATAAAACTGTGTTGTGAAAGACTTGATATAAAAAAACCCCGATTGCTCTCCAAACCTGTCACAATCATCAAACCACAACCGAACATCAAAAGCAAGTCTACTCAAGCAGAAATCAATACCCGTGGGGAAGGAGAGCGTATTGTTTTCGCTTGGTGCAAACTTTTGGCCGCTATATCACCCCCGATCCCATGTGTACATCTATCGATCAGCCCACCCATCCGTAACCTGGATATCACCCTATTTTGCCCAACATCTCTCACCCAAACTTATTTAGCGCGAGTCAAAGAGTCCAATTCCTCCCTCTCCTTCCTCTCCCTCTCAACCTCTTCGATGTAAGGCATCAGGTAGGAGATATCCTAACGCCACATTAGCCTCCGTGACATGGCATTCCGAGATATAACGTACCGCCTCGGGCTTGGTCTGTTCCTCCTTCGGCAAGATAGTGTGGGCGAGCGAGCATTGGACTGCTCTTCTCAGGCGGTACACACGGTCGTAGGAAACCTTAGGGGGGAGACGCTTGAGTGCCTCTTGAACAATTTCGTTTTCATCAGCGATCAAGTCATCCTGGCTGTCAAAGCATTGCATTAGGCTCGAGATATAACATCAGTGGTTGTAAAGGCGGGTGCTAACTTACACAAGGCCAAGTTTACGGTATCCAGCAAGGTCATTGTATTTTTCAGCGATAGGGGTCATCATCTTGTGTAGCCATGGTCTAGCAACTATTGCACGGCGAAGAGCAATACCAGAGGCGAAACCCATTTGTGTCAATGGGTTGGGGGGGGGGGGGAGCAAAAGAGCAGAGCGCTGCTATGTGATAAGTCGGGGTGGGTGGTGATGACGGGGTAATGTGGTCGATGCAAAGTTGAAGGAGATTGTCCGAAAGGGTTGATGTTCTTAAAATTGGATTGGAGATGGCGTCAGGTTATGTGTGGGTGGGGTGGAATGGTGGGAGAATACGGAACGGGTGATAGTAAATGTGGGCATTGGAGAAAGGATTTGTTCCTACCGATGATCTAATCTTATCCGATCGCGGGTGGAGGGGTTTCCGATACCAGTAGGTTATCATGCCGGTATCTTCCTGGATGACATGGCGTTCTGGACTGATGCCAGATCAGAACCGAGTTTCTGCTCCTGCGCACGATATTTTTTGGGGGCGACTTTGAGAAAGAAAGCTCACGCTCAGCAGAATTGGTGTTTCCTACACTCGGGGGTCATTGAGAATCAGAGAACATAGCCCTTGTTTTTATAGAGAATTACATGGGATCAGCAGAAATAGTTTTCTCATCTTTACCGACCCTGGGGTACGGAACTTTTTGGCACCGCTTTGGGCACGGCACACGTAAAACTGATTCAATGCGATACGAGTAGATATGATGCCGATGTCGATAATCGATTAACTTACCGACTCCCGGTACCGTAGTTGTAATCCAGCCCTAAGGTGAAGGAAGACGCCTCTTCCATTACCATACACCCTCCCTATTCTCTTCAACTGCCCCAGAGCCTTCTTTCCCCCATTTCCTCCCCGCTGCCTTGTATCAGGGCTATCTAATCTTCCTATACCTGCTATTAATACTTTGATCCCCGCCTGCCCCCTCCTCTCCTTCGGTCCGCTCTTCCCATCCTCTCTTTACTCTTCTGTTACAAGCTTGATAGAGAATAAACAGAAACGAATCCTGCCAGCTTTTTCTCTAAATTTTACCAACGCAGCAACAAGTACCGCGACATATCATCGGTCAACTTCTTGTTTCCCCCGTGGTTTCCTCTCGCCTCACCTCCGGCAAATCGACGACAAAGCTGAATTAGTCGCCGCTTGTGATTGCTTTTTTTCCATCTTTTACTTTTTTTTCTGCCGCACTTCAGGGTGCAATCTGGATCCGGTTGTGTGGGGGATTAGGGTGTGTCAAAACAGAAAAATAAAAAACTGCTTCCTTCTGAGTCGCACACGGCGGAGGTAACCCCAACTCCCCTCCCCCCATACAATCGGACCGCCTTGCCACGATACCTTGCCTATTACCAACTCTGCTAAACCAACGACGAACAAACCTTTCCCTCCCAACTCCGCTTTTTTTAATTTCATCTTTTTCCTTACTTTTCCTTCCGTCATCTAAGAATTTAAGCGCAAGAAATTATTGCAACACTTTGGTAATCTTATAATTTCTCGTAACCAAGAAAATACAAGGGGAAGGAAACACCCCCTCCATTTTCCTCCCCCCTCGTTTGTTCCCACATCTGGCGATAAGAACTAGGAGGCAACAAGGAAGCAAACCTACCAATGGCTCCATCAATATCTTCGACCAAAACGGAGGATTCGACACCTAGTCATCCCATTCGCCCCCCAGGCATCTACCCACCTCTTGTTCCCGCCCAACTTACCGACCCTCTAATTTCCGCCATCTCGGGCGCTACGGCCGGGTTAGCTTCCGGGATTATCGTCTGTCCACTGGATGTTATCAAGACGAAGCTACAGGCTCAAGGGGGATTCTCGTCGATGCGTAAGAGGCTGGCGCCGCATGGACATGGCAGAGGAATAGCTGATCGGGCGACTATGGGAGGAAGAGTTCTTGCCTATAGAGGACTTGTGGGAACAGCTAGGACAATTTGGACGGAAGAGGGTGTTAGAGGGATGTATCGTGGATTGGGGCCCTTGGTTCTGGGGTATCTCCCCACATGGACAGTATATTTCACTGTGTACGAAAAATCGAAGGATGTTCTTGAGAATCGTAAGTTTTGTCCTTGTTTATTTGTCGCCTAGTGGGATATATGGCCTTTATATTCATGTTCGAGGTCTAACTGTCCACATGAAGAATTTGGTGGTGCAAGTTGGGTCACCAATACCATATCCGCAGTGATAGGTGGTACCTCCTCAACGCTTGTCACAAATCCAATCTGGGTGATCAAGACCCGCCTCATGTCGCAGAATGCAGCCAACGCTTCTTCTCAATACTCCCCCATCTCGAATACCTCATCGACATACATTAAGGTTCCCTATCACTACACCTCCACTCTTGATGCTGCGCGCAAGATGTACCTTCATGAAGGCATTCGGTCGTTCTACTCGGGACTCGCTCCGGCGTTGTTAGGGCTTTCCCATGTAGCAGTACAATTCCCACTATACGAGGCATTCAAGATGCTCTTCATCGGAAGCGAACATCTAGAGAAGGGAACGGGTGGTTTTACTCATTTCTGGGGTGTTCTCGCCGCCAGCTGCCTAAGTAAAGTCTGTGCTAGCTCAGCAACTTATCCGCACGAAGTGCTACGCACAAGGCTTCAGACACAAAAAGTAACTCATACGGATGGGGATACCCGTCCTCGCTATCGTGGCATCATTCACAGTGCTAGGACAGTGTATCGGGAGGAAGGTTGGAGGGCATTTTACGCTGGGATGGGAACCAATATGCTTCGTGCGGTCCCCGCCAGTGCCATGACTCTCATTACATATGAAAGTTTGTTTTTGCCTTCTCTTTTCATGCCCTCTAGTTTGTTAGCTGACCGCGTATAACGTATAGTTGTGTCTGGAAAACTCCGTCGCTGGAAAGCCGAATCTGTGGGCGAGCTCAGCACCTCCACCGACAACGGCCTTTCAACTCAGTATACTAAAGCATAACTCGTTCTGGCATCGCGCTACCACTGGGCTCTCAGGCCCTCGCTTCTTCATTTCTCCTTCTTTCGTGCTTTCCATATTTGCCTTTTCCTCCCTTTCCCTTTCTGCTTTCTCTTTGTCATTATACTGTATACCTTCCTCTCCTTTCTACCTACCTTTCTGATGCCAGAAACGAAGGAACAAGAGGCAGTTTCACGGCAATTTTCTAACTTTCAAGTCTGTTTATGCCTTGTTGACTGGAAATGGTCGGTGTACCGGTTGGGTGGGAATACAGGGTTGCCTCGCGTTGATATTCTGTTCTATTCTACATGAGGGGTTTGCGTGTTGGTGGGCATATCGGGCTTTTTCGCTTCTCTTTTTTCCTCCTCTTTATTTCTCTTTCTCGTGTTTTCTTCCTTTCTTCTTCGCTCTGCCGAGGCGGGTAGCAATAAATTCAACTTTGTAAAGTTATGTTGGCTCATGGGTTTTTGTGGAGTTCTCTTTTTATTTTAAAGGTACTTCAGGGTTGGGGTGTTTGATTGAACATGCTGGAGTTATGATATGAACGATATGATCCAAACGCCACAGAAGTTTTGTGATCGCGGTGCGATATGTCCAGGGTGATTAGTAGTGGGTATGCAGTCTGAATACGATAGTGGGTAAAAGGCTCCCTTCTCATCCCATTGTCGACGGTTGGGAGTTTGTAGTTCTGGATTGGCACAATCTTGTCGGTTGGGTGGCTTTTTCAGATAACTTTACTTGGGGATTTAGAGACGTGGCACTGACCAGAGCTCATCATGATCCCCAGATATCCACCTGGATTTTCTGAGAGAGTTTGATCTAAACTCAACCTAGAAAAGGAAAGCACATAGCACAGAAATATCGGCATTCCCTACCGCCGCCTCCCGCAAACTCACCTACCCACCAACCCCATACCAACGCCAATCCTTCCTGTCTGTAGCAACGCACAGACCACACGGAACTCAGCCTCAAAAACCCAATTTCAACAACAGTCCCTACCTTACCATTCGTGCACCACTTCCTCTCCCCTCTGCCCCTCTCTCTTAACCCCTCCAGTTCGTACCTATCGCCCTCACAACAAACGCCAACGATACGCCGCCGCCGAATGACAGCCCCCTTCCAAAACACCTACCATCTCCGCAAAGTCGCCGATGTAACCTCCTCCCCTCCTCCCTTCTCCCTTCCCCGACTAAAAACTAACAAACGGCCCAGACCTCATCAAAGCCCTGCACAATATGCTACAAACACACTCCGCAAGTCTTGATAACACCGGACCAGAAGGACTTCTTCTACGTGTGCCTCTCGCACACGCGGGACCGGGGCTTCGCTACAGCGGTTGTGACAGCGACGCAGGAAGAGACGGAGAGTGCGCGGAAGGCGCGGGAGGAGAAGGAGTTGGAGGCGGAAGTGGAAAGGGTTAAGAAGGAGTTTTTGGAGAGGGAGAAGAAAAAGAAGGAGGGGGAGGGGAAGGGCAAAAATAAAGAAAAGGAAGGGGAGGAAGAGAAAAAGAAGAAGGAAAAGGAGGATGAGGAGGTGAAGGATGACGAGGAGGCGAAGAAGAAGAAGGAGAAAGAAGAGGAGGAGGAGAAGGAGAAGGAGAAAAGGAATGAGGAACCAAGGATCTTTACATTGCATAAGTGGATTCCCAAGCACCAACTTCTCACGCTAGCGCCAGCAGGCCTGCTAACTCGTGGGATCATAACAGAATAGTCTTCGAATCCCGCCTCCGCCGCTACCGGCAAGTCCAGCTAGCGAAGCTAAACCAAGACCGATTGCGCAACGGAGCATTCCCATCTGTACCGACCGGCTTCCCGTAATTATTATTTATCTCTTTTCCTCCTTTTTGCTATTAGCGAGCGAGACGGCGTGACTATTTTATTTTGTTTCTGTTTCTGGTGGTTTACGAGCGAGGCTGGAAGGGGTGGGTGTTTGCGGGTTACTTCATGATAGCTGCAATATATAGATTCGGCATTGCGGGTTAGCGGATATCGATATGGGGTTTTTCTTCCTTCTCAATGCATGACTTATGATGTCCCTTGGAATTATCATACAACCGATTAAGTAGCTTACGTCCCCTCAGTCCTTCCCGCCGAGAAAGTCACTATCTCCTCGACCTAAACCATTCCTCTAACTTCACGGTCACTGTATATCACTCAGGTATGGCTAAAAGGAATATGGTGCCTGGAGAGAGAGAGGCTACCGCACCATGAATGCGCTTTTTCACTGAGGATTATGCTTAAGCTTTATATAGCAACTCAAGACCGCAGACATGCCGCGCGCTATCGCTCCCATTTCTAGTAAAACTCCATACGGAGATAAGCTGACAACACCACTCAAACATGATACGCTTCGGGTTGTGAGCGGGAACAGGAATATATCACTTTAGCTACCTGGCGTAAGTATGATAACAATAGCCCATACGCCTCGGTTCACGATCAACACAGCAGCGTATCCAGTAGTACTACAGCTACCAAGACCCTCTTCTTCTTCTTCTTCTCCGGTGTGGTGGACACCCATGCCAACGCTGTGAAAAGCTAGTCGTAAGGACAATGCTACTAACAAAAATTGCCCCGCCAATTGATTTATAGCAAGGGATCGAATCGCACGGAACTTGGGCTTACTGCCCAATGGAGGGGAATAGGCGTCGCCAAAAGGGAATGATGCGCTCAACGAAGCGCAGGTGACGGGGTTGTGAGACCCATTCGGGTATGCCGGGTATATCGGGCTACAAGGGTGGTGGGGTCTCAGATATTATCCCTCTTTGAGGAGCGGGGGCTTGTGGTCGTAAGATTCTAGGATTTATTATACTTCTTTGAATCTAGGAATCGATGGCTGGGAGTTCACGATGGTATGGGAGGCCTTGGGGGGGGGGGGGGGAGGTTGGCCATGAGCGTCGGTATAGTTTCTGCGCTGCTTTGGATGGGGACTTGCTATGTGACTTCGAGGTCCTCTCGGCCTTGCCCATCTGTTGGTCGGTAGCTTAAGGTAATAATCGGCTTCTTCCCGTTGGGACTCCGAAGCTCTGGGACCTGAGCGGCCCCATACATATCATACCGTTCTAAGTGCTCCGCTCCTCTCGTTGGCTCCTGATCCTCCGACTCCTGGTCGGGGGTTGTCGTCGGCTGTTTACAGGTTATGAGTACGTCCGTTGCGCACGGCCTAGAATCACTGAAATTCGACTTGATATTGAGCTTAAATAACAAACACAAACAATTGGAAAACCTCCAGCTCCCTCTTAACTCAATACGACAGGGTATGATATGACGGATGCACCACCAGACCAGCAGTAGCAATCCCATATATCGAATCCCCCCACTCCACCACTCCCTTATCACCACTCCCACCCGCCCCTTCAAATCTCATACTTGACAGCGTGCTTGACCTCAGACCCCTCAAAAAACTCTCCAATCCCCGCATACTCCTTAAACTCCTCCGACTTTCCAAACTCTTGATGCTGCGCCACACTCTCCCACCCCGTAAACAACAACCACTCCCCTCCCTTCTCCCCCTCCCCTCCCCCACCCTCCTCCTCATCAACCCTCCACCCCCCCGCAACCTCCCACACCCCCGTAAACCCCCTCAACACTCCCCTCCCCCTCCCAAAATAGCCTTCAAACCCCGCCTTCATCCCCGGCTTAACATGGTGCCTCCCAATCCCCACCACTGGCGCCGCCAGCGGAACCGCGCTCCCATCCATCTCAGCATGGTACATGATCTCCACGCTGAGCACGTCCTTCGCGTCCGCGAGGAGTTTCTGGTTCTCGGCCGTGACCAGGAACGAGTTGTGCGCCGCGACGCTGTCCCAGGCGCCGATGAGGTAGATTGTGTTCGGGGACTCGACCTGCGTTAGCAGGGTGAAGGGGTGGCCGGAGGCGGAGGTTAGGGCCTTTAGTGTGTCGCTGAGGACGGATTTCACGGCGGGCGAGGAGGGGGTGTTGGGAGGGTGGAGGGTGAAGATTGCGAATTCTAGGACGGGCATAGCTTTTGTTGCTTGGGGAATATATTGATGGATTGATGGGTTGATTAATATGGTGTGGTTTGATGTTCTGAATGTCTGTATCGGTTATCATCAGTGGAATTCGGCTTTCTTATGTCTCCTACCCACCACCACCACCACCACCACCCCTGCCTGGCTCGCTCGGTGTAATAGAATATCCGAATACGGATTTACTTGTACTCGGGGGGTACCATAAGTCGGACGACACCCATATAAAGTAACTACGGAGGTACAGCTCCTAGGTTTTGTATGTTCCACAGGAGGTAGGGGCAGCAAACCTCGCTTGTGGAACATACAAAACTTAGGCGCTGTACCTCCGTAGTGTTTTTGTCCATACAACCCCGTTTTGTGGCCTTTTTTTGTATGGTGGAAAAAATTCGGGCGATACCCAGAACAGGGAATAAACCAAGACTTTTTGTGGCACCGCGCCCGACTTACCCTTGTACCCGAGTACTTGTACTCGCACTCTTTGCAAATTCGCTATCTCCGGAACGTCTCTAATCCCCCTCCGTGTTTCAGAGACAACAGGGTTAAATGCTTTTCCCTGTCACAGTGCAAAAAGATCAGCTTTCAGGAACGTTGTTGGATCTTATTAACTGGTACTGTATGCGCAATTTCTGTTGTTAACTTGATAAACTGAGCTGAACCAATCCTAGGATGACGGAGATAGTTGAATCCCATGAGTAAGTCCGGAACTCTTTAGCATTCGAATCGCACCGGTATCCCCGCTTACCCCACCCTCGCCGCACTGTACTGTACGCGCGTAGTGTGTAATAGTTTAGTAAACAAGTAAATAGTTCTGGGCTCGAACCCGATGCCGTGGAACGAACGGATATTGGTGGATTGGGATTTTTGGATGCAAGGGTATGAACGATAGTACCCCAGTGTGGCAAAACCAGCTTTCCTGTAGACAACCAATCCCACAGCAAACGCTGCTGGTACGGTACATGTTACGAATTGTCTTCCAATCCATCCATTCTTCGCTTTCTTGTTTATGGGGGGAGGGAGGGAGGGGGGAAAGTTTCTCTTTACTTTCCCCTTTCGCCTTTCTGCTTTGCGCTCTAGAAGGCTCGGATAGGTACTGTAAGTAAACAAGCGAGTATGCAAGCAAGAAAAATGAAGACGGAGGATTGAGGTGGGGGGAGGGGCTGGTAAAGAAGTTGTGAAGATCAGGATTCACAGACTTTTGTCCCCCCCCACTCCTGCCAACAAGCCTCACCAGGGAAGGCAGGTGGACTTATCTCCCTAGTGGCTCGGTTGTTATTATACTGTGGTGCATTGCACATAGGACGAACAACCCCCCCGCTCCTCCCAAAATGTCACCTGCTCCTGTACTGTAGGCGTTAGCTCACAGTACCGTAATGTTTTCTCTCTCTCGGGTGCTTTGAAAATGCAAAACCTTCCTTTCACTCCCTATGTCTGCGTGCCCGTCCGTTCCGAGGTTTGCTGCGTTTCTGGTGGCGGTCCGCTCCCAACGAGCAAGAAGGAAAGAAGGAAAGAAGGAAAGAAAGAAAGAAAGAAAGAAAGAAAGGGGCACACTTTGGGCCACGAAAGTACGCAGGTATGGTACTGAACTTATTGGATGATTCGGATGGTGCTAGTATAAATTGTGCACGTCAGGCACCCGCAGCCGGCCGCCAGACACCCGAGTGATTGGACTAGTCTAGGCCTTCCACCTCCGGACGATCGAACGTTTTGCGATGCAGTTTGAATTCTCTCCTCCTCCAAGTGTGGTGAAGGGACATCGGCTTTCCTCATGGGTTTCAGAGGGGACGGGCAGCTCACCATTCTTGTTATATACTGCACACGGCGGGGGGGACTAGTGCTGTAGGGTACGGTACTATCAACCTACCAGGTCGCATACGAACAAGCACGTGCGGGTACCTTCTGTTCACACCTATTCTATCGGCCACCTCCTCTGGTGATGGGGTTGTTTGATTTTGTTGTGAGGCTGGAGTTTCGGGGCATAGGTTCTCACTCGGGAGGAGGAAAGAGGTGGTACAGCGTCTGTGTAGGATACTGATGAGATACGGTACCAGCGCGTAAGTGTTTTCCAACATGAGTGTCGCCGTGGCAGAGTTGTGTTCGCTATAGGTGCGTTGCGGGTGAGGAGGCGGCACTCTTTGGGGGCTATCTGATGCAATTAGTTATTTTCAACGAAGCTGGTATCAAGGGCATGGGCCTTACTAAGGTTGGAATAGACACGCTAATTATTTAAATTTAGCCGTATGCACCGGCAGAGTATATTCTAGAACCTCTCTCTCTTCCTGGACGGGCTCATGGATGCAATAATTTCAAGTTGCATGGCTTGGGCGGAGGATTTTAGCATTTAGCAAAAAAGTCCCAATCCATGATTTTTCTAAAAACCAATACAAGTACAATCCCGAGAACGAAAGCATTTGATAAAAAATTGTTACGCCGCAACACCCCTATATTTTCTTTCCGGGCTTAATGTATGACTTTGATACGGGAGAGGAAAGCAAAAAAAGACAAAAAGACAAGTCCAGTAAATCTGATTCACAGTAGGTGTAGACATTCTATGCCCTCCCTCGCCCTAGTGAATAGTCGACTAGGAGTTAGTCTATCTAGAAACTCCCAATTTCGCCATCTCGCCAGATCAATCCAATACCCCATGATATCATACACGCTGAAGAAACAATCAAGACAATCAAGACAAAGGACATTATCAATTGGACGCCCATATTGGGTTAATCTACTGCGATTTTATCTTGCTGCAGATTAGCAATAGGCTCACCCCCATCACTTCTCACTCTTCGGGGCTAAACCGCCTATGCCGAAGAGACAGAACAACAACCATCTGTGTTTCACTTAGTCACTCGCCATTGATAAGATGAAGTTACCAGGGAAAAACTGTATAGGAATAGAAACAAAAATAATGATAGAAGAAGAGAATTTATCTGAAGAAAGGACAGACGTGGCACGTGCCCGTGATGGACATGCCGGGGGGGGGGGGTATTCGTAGTAATCAGCAACAAAGTAAACACCTTAAACTCTCAAACCTGGCTATTTAAAATAATAGTAGTCAGGAAACTCTTCGTAAACATCAGCGGCCATTTAGAATCCGGCAAAAAGTTGCTTCGCAATTCTCTCGGTTATCGGATAGTGTGATAGTGAGCACGTCTCAATGGCTCTTTAGGTCATTCTAAACGTCCTGAGATCCTCTCGGGCGAGGATAGTTCCATAAGGTTCTCTTGAGACCGCACTTCTGCCAACGTTTCGATGCTTGCAAGAGAAAACGGCAGCAAAACACAATCCTCGTAACCGGTAAAAGCAGATTCAGGATTTGCTTCGATGATGGGGACTCCGCTATCTGAACCGTCCGAAGCCAACTCTATTGGCCCATTGTCTGTCTCCTTCACCAAAATTCCGTCCGGAATATCACCTGCCCCCTTTGAGCACTTCATCCCTTCCTCCATCTCATTCCCCAAATCACTTTCTAACGTCGGACTCCCCTCATCTTTGTCTTCGAAATCTCCTCCGGGCTTATAGGAAGATAGGTGATAGACTGTAGTGCTGGCGGGGCTCTTGGTATTCATTTCGTATTTGAGTCCACTCAACGGGTACATTTTGTTCTTGAGCCTCGACAAAGATCGGACCATTTTAAGTCTGTGCCCAGAAAATTTATTTTTCATATCGCTATTTTCATCGATATTCTCGGTGTCAGGGGTTGCATGGTTTCTTAGGTTGTTTGTTGAAGCCCTACGACGGGCTTCAACATCCTTGTTATAGCGGCCATGTCCTCGAAGCCTGTCACCTAGTGAAATGCTTGATTTCAATCTTCCCGTGGCTGTGAGCTGATTTGTGGGGATGGCTGAAATCCCCTCGCCGTTGTCTTTGGAAGAAGAAGCAGCTTGAGGACCTTCAATTCCCGGAAAGTATTCGGGATTAAGTCCGCAACTCGTCGTTCGAAGGGCGCCAACACCAGACTTGATACAGTTCTCCGGATGCCAAGCATCCGAAGGTCTTGAACTACTACCTCCCACGTTTGTGGTAACAGCTCCATAAGAGCTTCTCCTCGACTGAGCCTGTATATCTTTAGAGCTATCGCCCGCTTTGTCATTACTATCCAGTTTTTTCTCGAAAATTTCGTGGTCAGTAACTCGTCTCAATTTTTGGAGCGAATGTGGAAACCGATCCGGATATATACTACGGATAGTTCCAACGTCTAGGGGCCTTGTTCTTCCAGCCGGTGGATAGAAAATCGGCACCGGTGAAATTTTCTTCCGCAATCCGTTGCCTGAGGCTTGGTAGGAATTTTGAGCCTGATCGGGGGCTTTTCGTTCTGGTGTCCTAGAAGGGAACGCTAAACATGAAGTATCCATAGGACATTCACCCATTCCTGCAGATATAGGAGTAGAAGTACGTTCTGAGGAGTAAATAGACGAATCACCTGTGGGCTGGGAAGGTATATAACCTTGGACCGAAGGTAAGAGGTTCGCCGGCTCTCCCAATACTCCGATTTCTGAAGGGTTATAGAAATTTTCTTTGCGAGAGCTTGAACTATTGAGTCTATAGCTTAATAAAGACTCGCTAGAAGCGAGGTTGCTCTCTGAAGGCTTAACCAATGCCCGAAGGTGGGAAAGGTTGATTGAAGACTTGAAATTAATGGTAGATTCGGGGGAGCTGACATTATCGTTCGGTGCTGTGTGGGGTTCCTGTCGAGGGCCTGAGTTCTCTTCTGTCCTCAAGGAGATACCAATTGTATTGCCGTTGGAATCTTCAATCTTCTTTTCGTCACAAAGATCGCTTGCGGGGTCTAGCCTCGTAGTAGCTTCAGAAAGATCATCCTCGGCCACCGGTTCGTCAGAGTTCAGTTCTTTATAAGCCTTGACATTACCATGGATTATTTCGCTTTTCGACGGGCCTGGAGAAGCCCCCCGAGAGCGCAGCTTGCCAGGTTTTAGGCTTCCCAATGTCTCAGTGATGCCTCGCTGCTTCTCCCGGTTCACATTCCTCCTCTCAGTGAAAAGTGAAAGGGTAGCCTCCCTATAAGTACCAGATTTTCCACGGGAGGTTGAATATTTGACAGGCGATGGGTCATACTCATCAAGCAGCGAGGGGAATGATCTGCCAGTCTCAAGATCGCTAGGAACGGGTGGAGCTGTGCATTCGCATTGTGAAGTTAGAAAACAAAACAAAAATGCCACTAGGGCCTATAGGGAATTTTTACCACTCAGCGGCGGAGAGGGGATCCTTATGGGACTCATAGCTCCGGTGTAGATTTTTGGCAACAGCTCTAGGCTCGTGTTATCATTTGATATTTCACAATCCGCTCTACTAACACTCGAAAAAGATTAGTCTGAGTTGGACAAAAAAGTAGTTAGGGGATTCTCTCATACCTGCTCTCCGATGATTCTCGGATTTCAGGTTTAAATTTCGGCCAAGAAGCCACGCAATTCTCACTATACAAAGCTGGACTAGCAGCTAAAGACTCTTCTCGCTTTTTCATAAGGATAGCATAAGTCTCGTCGGAAAAGTAGTCAATACTCGCCGGGCCGCCTCCAACATCAGGAACATGAGGTGGGTAGACTATTCCCTTTTCCACAGCATATGCCTGCTGTGGAAGTTGTGGAAGCGGGGGAACGTGAAAGTTTGATTCTCTAGCGGGAGGAAGCAAAGATATGTTCGATGTGTGGAGGGGAAACGGACGAGATATCAATGGTTTTGCTCCTTTAGAATCACGGATTCTATCACGTTTGCGGGAGCGGAAGCATGAAAAAAATTCAGCCAAGCAGGACATCTTCGGCATCTTATATTATCAGAATCAGGATAGAGAGGATACCCTCACGATGGAGTGGTGGATGAAAAATAAGATTAAGCGATACCGAGATCCTCTTTCTCAGTATGTTAGGTTGAAGGAGACCGGGTAGTGGGATCGGAGAGGTTGGTGGTATAGAAAGGGGAGAAGTGTGGAGGAGGAGGGGAGGGAGATACTTGTTTTCCCCTAAAAGAGCGGCGAGTGATACGTACGTGTATGGGTGCCAAGGAATTCTATCCACCAGAGGGAAAAGGGTACGGGAGCAAACCCCATTCACAGATGATCTAACATGGCAGACGGACGAAGGGCTTACGAAAAAGACGATGCGGTGAGAGGTACACCCCCCAGATGCCGCTACTTACTCTGCAAACATTGTGCGTATGAATATTAAACCGGCATAATTTCCACAACTGCTTGGAGGAGATATCCAAGGATAAATGGAGACTAAAATGCTGGCTTTAAGGTGATGTAGTGACATTGTTTTCTCGTCCGTAACATTAGATTTTGGAACAGGGATCTCATGATATCGGTAATGTCCATTGCAAGGAGGTTTCAATCACAAGTGCCGCGTGAGGGCGGGACTGATGGGAAAACCCGTTTAAAGAGTTAGATCTTGAGAATTTAACATGATGCTAGGAGGGGGGCTTAATACAAATCTATCCCCATTTCTCGCAAGCCTTTCCAAAGACTAGGCTCCAGATCGTTCCCAAAGAGCTGTCGTTAGCAGTCGAGGAATCTAGATATCGTGATAGAGTCCAATAACCCTTATGAACCCACATTTAAGCAGGAACGAGTTCTGCAATCCATGCGGATGTCCGTTTGGGTGATATGATAGATATCCCCTTCCCTATGTGGGTAGGACTTTTCGGACCTCCATCGCAATCATTGGCGCCCCGGGCCCAAGTTTTGATAAAACTATATCTTTATACGGTAAGAAGCATAATTTAAGATACTTCAGCCTTGGCTTCACGTGGATTTATAACCAATCCGATGCTTTAGAGTATTGCTGTATAATATCACAAGTGTTAAGAATCTCGATAAACGTTAACACCGGCGGAACAGAGAAGCCTGACACATTTCTTTTCCTTTCTGCAGGATATACGATCCTCCCGTTCCCGATCTATCAAGGATCTTCAGGGCAATAATGCTTGTGCCGGTATCGTACTCGTACAGTACTTGTAAAAAGCATTTGCAAGGGTTAATATAGCCAATCATAACCCGCAAACTACCCACACATAAAGATGGTGGCACAATCCAGATCTAAATAATGCTTGGTAACATTACCGTTGAAGAAACAGCAGGGTTCAATATCGGACCCACCGGTACTCACCCCTGGCAGATGCAGCTGGTGTTCGTATATGAAGAGTCAGCATAGAGCATGTACACCCCATGAGGGCAATCCGATTACCATCACTAGCACAGACATATCAAACCCCGGGCCTAACTACAGGTATAATATTAAACTTCCAGGGTCCTTTTTCCCAACTCGCTCACACGCGCCGACAGGATGCGGTAGGGTGCATTTAATTCAATCCAATTCAATGGTATGAGATCGCGCCCGGTGTCTTGATTTATATTTAAAGCCCATCTCTTCGCCGTTCTTCTGCCCCATCTTCTCGCTCCCCCCTCCTTCCCCCTCTCCAGTAGGTAACGGTGGACTTGTTCCTCCTCCATTTGCAATACCCCCAGCGAAACATTAATCCCAAAGCAATGTTCAGTTCCGCTGCAGTTCTAGGTGTGGCCTTTGAGCTCTTAATGGGCGCTAGTTCTCATCCAATTGCCACTGGCGACTTGTATGGAGAGGTTAGAGGTGTTCAAGCTCACCGTGGAGGGGCTGGAATGAGGCCAGAGAGTATATTTGTCAATTTGTCTCAGGCTTTGATTCAAATACTAACGACGGATAGGCACTCTTTTTGCCTTTGGCTATGCGCTCGAAATTGGGGTGGATGTGCTTGAGATGGATACTGTAAGTTCTTGATGAATTCAATTTCCCCTTTTCCCAAGCAGAAGCCATACCCAGTATAGTACTGACTATCCTTGAGGTTTTCACAAAGGACGGGATCGTAAGTTCTAGGAACGCGGCGTTTTCGACAAATTTATTAGAGGCCACAACTAATCCACAACGCGCATGCGATAGCCGGTTATCTGGCACGACCATCGCATTCAAAGTGACAAGTGTATCGATACAGACCCTCATGCAAACTACGTCGGGAGGGTGAGAAAATACGACACCATGATGCGCTTCAAGACCCCCTTGCTAACGATTGCTGTTCACTCCAATTACTAAGTATATCGCCAACTTAACCCTCGCGCAAATTCAGGTAAGATAAGGCTCTCTGGGGTTAAACTTAGGTTTTAATGCACACTATAGACGTTAGACTGTGGAAGTCAGCAACTTCCGAACCGTGACCAAGCCGAGTGTACCTTGCACAAATCCCCTAACTTGGAGATTTTCTGTAGACAGACTAACAGATAACAGTGCACCCCGGGGCTAAAATCTCTACTCTCGAGGAGGTTCTGGACCTGATTGACTGTTACGGTGACAAGAGGGTCCAACTTAATCTTGAAGTGAGACCCTCCTTTCCCTGAGTGCTAATTTGATTCTAATTCTCTGACAGACAAAACTTGACCCCGAGCACACCAATGAAACCCTCCCCGTTGATACCTATATTGACAACCTCGTACCAATCCTCCAGAGACGTGGATATGCCGACAGAACCTACATCCAATCATTCGATTGGCGCACAATCATTGGGATCAAGAAGAAGTTCCCCAAGACCAGAACCGTTGCCCTCTTAGATGACACCACCGTGGTTCCTTCCGGAAACCTAGGCTTCACTTGGTTAGGCGGAATTGACGTAAGAAATAAATTACCCATGCATACTAATTCCATTTTCTAACTACGATATTCAATAGCTCCAGAAAGACTTTGCCGGCGACTGGGTAAAGGCGGCACATTCAATCAACGCCACTGCTCTTTCTCCCGTGCACGGGATCCCTTCGTCTGCATCTGTCAATACACCTGGTTATAAACCCTTCACAACAGCTGCCATTGTAAGCAGGGCTCATGAGCTTGGTATGATGGTTATTCCATGGACGGTTGATGACGAAGTTACTATCGATAAGATGTTCAGGCGAGTAGTCCATACCTCTTAAGAGATAGAACGATACCTTTACTAACGCATTATATAGCCACGGGGTCGAGTAAGATTTCTCTGTCCTGAACTATTAAACAAGGAAAACTACTGATACATTCTAGCGAAATTATTTCCAACTACCCCGAGAGGGTCATGTGGATCGGGCGTCTGCGCGGCGCCCACCTCGGCCTCAGGCCCAATCCATCGAAGCCCCAATGTTTTGCACGTGCGCTCGTCGGTCAGACAGGATTTTCACGAGGAGGAACAAGAAGAAGACTTTAAACTAATACCAGGGTTGTAGAGGCGCCAATCTCCACCAGGTTTTCGCGGCACTGTGTGCTGGTGTGGACGCATGTTGATTTTCATGTAGATGGAACTGTGTTTTTATCCCCTGCGCACTCCCAAACGTGACTTTACATGAAATTTCGGATTAGGACGAAGTGTGGTGGGTTGAGCAACCCGGATCAATCAACGCACACGAATGTGGTATCCAGAAAGTCGAACAAACATAAAGCACCGCAATGCCCGAGCTAGAACAGCCAAATGCCGTATAACTTACCAGGGACACACCTCATTACCAACACCTAAAAACCCCCACCCATCCCCCATCCCTCGCCTAGAGCAGAGCCCCATCTCATCACACCCCATCACTCGAATCCCTTGTCCCACCCGGACCCCCACCGCACCCGATAGCCAAAAATACCTTAACAAAGCATCTAGCCACTGTAAATACTCCCCTCCCCTCCCCTCACCCTCGCTTCTCCCTTTCCCCCTTCCCTTCATTCTCCTTCCGCGCACCACCACCACTACCCCCACCGAGCTCCCGCTGCAACCGCGCATTCGAGCGCGCAGCAGAAATCGACGTTCGTGTGTATGCCAACAGCAAGAATGCCATCGTGAATGCTGCTAGGGGCATTGTTAAGGTCTAGATTTAAGGAAAGGTGGGGGGGTTAGTCTGCATCATAGGTGGGGTACCGTAGTGTAGGGTAAAAAAGGGTGGGGGAAGAGACTTTGGCGTTTATTGGTGGCATGGCTGTTGTTGCAGTTATAGGCGAAGTGTCAGTGTGGTTTTATGCTACAAGAAGGAAATGATGATGATGATGATGATGATGAGGAGGAGGAGGAGGAGGAGGAGGAGGAGGGGTCTGGCGGGGGTGCCGTGGCTGAGATAACTTTTAAGACGTTGGTTGGACGTTGAGGTGTGATGTAAAATGGTATCATACAAGTATGTGCTGAGAAGGGTAATGCCGCTAACAAGCAATGTCGTTGGTATATATGGCCTTCCCCGTTTTGGTTGCCTCGGTATTTTATTATGTCATCCCGCACTGATGCTTAAGGCTACAGCTGCGGCTATTATTACGGTTTTATCTAATCGATCAGATATCTTGGCCTGCAGGTAGCCGATAGCTGGTACATAGCTCAAGTCCAACTTGCTGTTTTTCACTCGTGGCTCCTTGAATCCCTCCCCCACCCCCACCTGCTCTGGGGGCGCGGTGAATTAGTAGATTAGAGGGCCCGGGGGTTTTTGTGGGTCGATGTGGTTCGCTTGCCTAGTCGATAGGTAAGATATGGAGTTTCTAGTGGAAGGGGCTTGCCGCACAGTGGATGGATGGTGAGTGGGTGCGGGTGGGCTTCATCAGCTCTTCCGCTCCTTCATATTGGAGTTATTCTAGTATGATATCGTGTCGTATCGTATCATATAGGGGCGTCTATGACATGCACCTTCCTGGGAACATAACCTGCGGACATTGATTTTTCTCCCAAAAAATAACAGTAGATCCATTACACGTATTCCCCGCCTGTCCGCTCGATGGCGAAAATGAACAATCAAAATGAGATAAAGGAAAATTTTCCATCACGCTCTACATCCTCTGTAGCCCCCCATCATTACCGAACCCGCCCCAACGCATCGATGTTTTTGTTCTTTTCTACTGGTAGGAAGCCAAAACTAACGCATAAGTCAATGGTAATATAGAGCCATGAAATACAAGAGAAGAGAAATCCGCTGAAGCTAACAAAAGAGAGAACGCCACCCAGAAGAGACAGAACAAGCCGAAAGTAGAGGATATATTCTACCACCCCCCGACAACAATTTATCGAGTTCCCCCACAGACACATCGCAGCGACGCACCGTGTTCTGCGTTAAAGTTCGGAAAAGGGGTGAGCACCGCAAGAAATAAGAGTAGAGAGAAAGCAATCGTCAGACGTTTAACATAACGTAGAAGCTAGGATTGAAAGTAGGTGGATGGCCTGTATATACATACAGGCTCCGGCGCGTCACAAGAAAAGGGATAACCTAAAGCATTCGGGGATAGACACATAGGGGAACCGTGGAATCAATCCAGAGAGGTTTTGATGAAGGGGGAGAGGGGAAAAAAAGCCACCCAAGTCTAGTACTGTGATTTTTGTCTAATTCCTAACTCTCTCAGTTTCTTGCAGTTCGGTAGGGGTCGCTCGTTGGCCTTCTTGAGCTTTTCTTGGTCGACAAAGAACCAGCCGTGCGCGGCATTTCTTTCCTCGGTTAGGTTCTCTTGCTCCCTATCACAGTTGAAACGAAGTGCGGAGATTATGTGGGTTTCGGCCCTCTTATCCAGCTTTACAATGTCGCTCTTTTTCATATCCCCTAGCTCGCTGGGGTTGACCCAGAAGGGGATTTTGTAGTTGGGGGTCTCGCGCATTGCTGTGTAAGGTGGGACCCTATCAAGCTTGAACAGAGGCCCTCGGAGTTTTTCAGAATTGTCTCCAGTGAAGAGCGAGCCGAGTATAGGCAGAATGAAGAATACAATCAGCGGCAAGAGCTGGATCAATATTTTCACCAAACTTTGTTCCGGCTGCGCTTGCTCGCTGCCCGCTGTTTGCGCTGGTCTCCTCCGTGGCCCACCGAATTGACGGATCCTTATACCCGGCCCGCCAAATGTCTGAAAACCTCCCATTCCACCGCCAAACAAGTCACCCCCAGGACCCATTCCACCACCTCCGAAAAACAGGTTGAATAAGTCTTCAGGTGAGATCTCCCCCTCGAACATGGGGCCTCCCCGACCGGGGGTTCCGGTGAAACCAAACTGGGCACCGCCGGTAAATCCCCGCATAGGGGTATCGGCGAACCCCCCACCTCCGCCCCCTCCACGAGCATCTGGATCTCCTCCGTGTCGGTCAAAAAGTGCTCTTTTATCGGAATCGGACAAAACCTGAAACGCGCGAGAGACAACTAGAAAGGAAAGAATGTTAGTATTTTGTATTTCTACACGTTAACATCCCTGCCGGAGTAGGTGATAAATTTGGAGATTGGTGAGAGATGATAGGGTTTCTCACGCTTGAAAGCTTCGTCTGCTCCCGGGGCTCCGTTTTTATCCGGGTGCATTACCAAAGCTAATTTGCGGTACGCCTTCTTTATCTCTCCTTCGGTAGCCTCTACCTTGATGTCCAGGATGTCGTAGTAAGCTGTTGCCTTGCATTTTCGAACCCGGTCGACTGCTGCTTTTTGTGCTGATGTGTATTCACGATCTTGGCGGCCTTGATTGTGCTCACGAGAGTTGGAGGAGCCGGAGTTAGGCTCGGCTCCCGACGAGGACGCAGAAGGCATTGTGTATAGTGTAGCAGATATTAAACTTGTGGAATCAACAGGAAAGAAAGCTCTCGGGCGGTTATTATCGTAAGGTAATAAATAGGCGGATGTTGTGATTTTTTGTTGTTGTCGTAAATAGGGGGGCGTTTGATGACGGTTCAGACCGCTATTCTTCTTCGGAGAGCGGATGGGAGTGAAGGGAGATGATGTTTTGCAGAGGTTCCAAGCGCGGGAGGTGTGGGCGTGGAATGGTGGGCGTGGTTATCTGGTCTCTCCTTGCGAAAAGCTTCGGGCTTCCTTGGGTGATGGTGTCTTGGCACATCCTCCCAACACAAATTTTCGCTCCATCAAATTAAAAGTTGAAAACATTCAACTTCGGAGAATCAACAAAGATGTCTACAAAACTTGAAGACAATAAAAAAAAGCAGGATTGGCTTGGGGTTGAGGACAGCGAGGAGGAGGAGGGAATTGAAAATGACTCTGAACAGGAAGAAGAGAGTAGGCTGGAGGGACTTGAACGACGTTCTTCAAAACGGCGCAAAGTGGACCATGCCTCTTCGGCCAGTGAGGACGATGACGACGATATCGGTGGGGGTGACAGCGACACAAATGGGGAGGAGGATGGAAAGGAGACCGACGAAGAACAAGGGGATATTCGAGAAAGGGGCAAAAAGAAGAGCAAAAACATCGACAAGCGCAGCGATCTACTGATTACAAGCTCATCGAAGTTAAAGCCACTATCAAAGGAGGAGCTAGCAGCCTCCAAAGAAGCAACCGCAAAGACAGGAGTCGTCTATCTTTCAAGAGTACCCGTATGTTCTGCTTCGCCGTGTTCGATTCAGTGAAATTTTGCTAATACTCTCAACCGGGTTAGCCTTTCATGAAGCCTATGAAAGTAAAATCACTACTTTCTCATTTCGGCGAAATCGGCCGTATTTTCTTATCACCAGAAGACCCGAAAGTCTATGCTCGCCGAGTTCGCTTTGGTGGAAATAAGAAACGGAATTTTGAAGAAGGGTGGGTTGAGTTCAAGAGCAAGAAGGTCGCTAGATTGGTCGCTGAAACATTGAATACAACTATCATTGGTGAGAAGCTATCCGCTCTTTTTGCTATTTGCTACCCTTCACGAGAATTGTAGATTAATCCTTCGGCGGCACAGGTGGGAAGAAGGGGAGCTATTACCACGACGATGTATGGAACATCAAATACCTTCCAAAGTTCAAGTGGCACCATTTACAAGCTCAAATTGGTACGCTTCTTCACCGGCCTCCTCTTGATGGCTGTCCTGAACCCCTGACTAACCCACAGCTTTACCAAAGCCTATGAAAATGCCTCCCGACAAGCCAAACTACGCGCAGAGATCGCTCAGGCTACTCGCGAGAACAAGACATATATTCGCAACGTCGAAAGAGCTAAAATGGTTGAAAAGATGGAATCTTCTAAGAAGCGCAAACTCAACGAGCTTGCTAAAACATGTGGTGACAAAGATTCTGAACAGCCAAAGCTATTGCAAATTAGGCGGCAGTTCAGGCAGCATAGTGCCAAGGGAAGGAGGACAGAAGAGGGCGAAGACAAGGAGAGCAGTGAGAAGGTCAAGAGGCTGCTTAGTAAGGTATTCTGATCCATCCCGCTTGTCTTGGGTCTAGGTGTGCGACATCCGTAGTAGAACTCATTTAAACCAAATTATCCTTATTCTGATGAGACTTTTATGTGCGTTCTTCATATGCTCCTGGCTCTCTGGCGACTATAATGGGTAACAAACGGGAACAAGCCTAGGTCCTTTATTCATTAGACTTACCCTAATAATCGTCTCGGTTTGACAAGTGAAACTTTTGATAACTATTTTGAGACCCGCCTGCCAGATATTCGATCATCGAAGCTATAGACTCTACGTACCGGTGCCTAGGTGCGGTACTAGTGATATAATGGCCGGCAGGGAGTCAATTAGCTTCGGTAGCTTCGCTTCGCGGCGGGCGTGTTAACATACTAAGTCCACCGACTTGTAATATATGATTCTAGAAGGCGTGCAGTAGAGGAAGCATGTAACCTCCCACTTCGATTTTTGAATCGGCAGAAGACAGCCAACTACTAGCAGACTACCAACTACGATTAAGCCTCATGTTAACTTAAGACGTCCAGAATTCCCCTCTCTGGATAAGGGGGGAATTACCACGAAGAAGACTGACTTTCAGCCCTCCTCTGGGGCAGATGGAAGGAGAAAATACAACGTGCGTTACTAGGAAAGGCAACCCCAACATCCTACAAGTACCCGGTAGTGTGGGGTTTAATTGTTCCAGTTGGTACGGTATTTTGAAGCCTAGAGCCGCAATAAATCCGATACAAGCACTTGCACGTAAGCCACCATGCAGCAAGGAAGACTACGCACTTCCCCTCTGGCAACTCCAAACCACACACTTTTCTTCTACATCCCTCAAATTTCAAATCCCACCGCGCCATCCGAACTAAAATGTCTCTTTGTTGAGGTCAAAGTCATGGGATTCCTGTTCAGACAGTACGACCCCCTTTGGTGGGTGGTCCAGTACGGTACGCCGAAGTATTTGCCTACAAATGGACGGACTGGCAGCCCGTAACGCCCGTTCATCTTTATACTGTATCGCAAAAACTCGGATAAACGGACCGTATGCTTGGTGGTCCTCTGGAAAAGGGGCGAAGAATACACCAAAAATCTGCCCCCAGAGACAAAAAAAAGGAAACACCAGATATCACTGCGAGGGGCAGCTTCAGCGTCCTAGCACAAGGTTCGTTTATTCGGGTGCTTACGGTACAGTACTGTGCTAGAACACACATTCCTAGGATTGACCCCGCTACTCGAGTATAGCTCTCCTTTCCTCTCACAAGGTATTTGTACTAGTGCTCGTCATCTACTCGAGTTTGTTATCGAAAACCCTCTTGGGATCCACTATTAGATTATTAGCCGGAGTAGCTCTACAATAAGCCTAGTTCTGTAGGTCAAGAGAATTGCGCCTGCCAGTTAATGATACCTGGGGCATCTGCAAACACTGTAATACTTGAGTACATATGCAGGGGGTATTATTCCCGAATGCCCGGATTGGAAAAATATGTATCTAATTATCTGTGCGTATCAGAGCGCCCATACCAAATTGGTACTCGAATGTTCGGGTGCTTATCTGTTACTTGTGGTGGGCTGACCTTGTACCGTGTCAGGAAATTCCAGTCCTTCTCAGCTTTTATATCTGAATTCGGAGATTAAAGGGCTACCGGTAGTCGAGATCGAAGCCCCCCACGATACTAATACTACACTCGAGTGCCTAAGGAAGAGCATTGGTATTGGAGCGCCGGGGATAACGCCGGGGAAGTTAGTGGGTCCGTGAGCCTTAAGACCTGGAGTCCCATGTCGAGTCGAGAACGCTAGTCCTGATATGGTTGTGGACTACTACGAGTAGTACAGTACACCTAATTAGGAAGTCTCTTGGCTAATGATTCAGCAGAAAAATTCTACCTTATGCAAGTCTTGCCCGTTCCCACATTATACTGGCAGAGACTTTGAAGGCCCCCATAGCCCCGACTAGAAGGCTAAGGGGGAATCACTTTGTAGACATGTTCTAGTGACCAATTAGGAAAACTTTAAAGAGGGAACTTTAGAAACTCTATTTGTGGGTGTCGTTATCGCAAGTTGGGGCGCCCGTCGATGTTGGCACCAAAGGTACTAGCACTGCACCTGACTTGAAGAGATAAAACTCTACAGGGCCCAGGGAAGTGGGAGTTTGGAACAATATTAACCCGCCGTTGTTGGTATCCTAGGCTCGTAAACCTGGGAGCAGGGACCTTGGGCGTCCGGCACAATAGGAGGTTTCGTCAAGACAGTTGTGACTTGAACTCTTCTTATCATCAGACCAATGATACTTGTATTACAAGTACTGTACCATTTACGCATGTGCTCTAGTGCTATGTGGCCCAACCCTACACGGTCTTAAGAGCACTTCTCAAATAAGACTGCAGCAACAGGCCTTTGCTTGTACTTTTGTCGACCGAATATCGGCGCAGCCCGCGCTAACCTGAAGAGCAAAATCCGCAACCAAGTTTCGTGCTTAGCACAATTTCAGTGCCCTGGGTTTACCGCAGTACTGGTACAAGTACCAGTACATGTTCCCGGCATGTACTTGTAGAACCTAAACACAGGGATCAAAATTTTGTATGGAAAATTGTCTGTGCGTATCTGAGCGCCGATACTAAATTCGGATCCAAATGTTCAGATTCTTCATGCCGGGAACGAGTACATGTAGCTCGCTACGAAGTAAGTATAGTCCGGGTTTATGGCCGTCTTAATAGGCCCTCCCTAATTTGCATATAGTGCTTTACTTGGAGAGTGCTTCAAAGTGCGTGCCAAATTTGGGACCCGAACAATGCCTTATCGCTCCTGATTGAACGACTTCTGTGAACACGACCAATATTTGGTGGGGATCTGAAGGAAACAAGCCGAATTTCAGCCGTATGCAATAAAGCTATGTTCTACCTAAACAATCCACCTAACTAAAGGTATGCATAGTAGCTGTGTTCACAAACGTCGTTCGATTACGAGTACACACTATTTTTGCTTATTCAAATACAGGTGACTATGGTTCCTGCCATTCAAAAAGGGGACCTGGCTGTGCAAAGGGTGTTACATGTGGCTTTGCAAAACCTGATTACTAAGATATTCTTTTGTCTGTAAAAGAGTTGTAAGAACAATGATTAAAGGTATAAGGGTTTAATAAAGCTATTGACTGGTATGTATAATAGGAGTTTATATAGATAAAAATATATAAATAATATAGCATTTTATCATAGTAAGTCAAGTGAGTACTAAATTATTATGAACACAGAGTTTGATATACATATTTGTCAGAAATAACTAATTAAATAATATAAAACCTAGCTTTTACACAATTCTTCTATGCTTACTCACCCAATCAACTGTGGCTATGGTAACACTTTTTTGTCTTTCTCACCAAAAATACTACTTTTTAAATCCTTAAGGCTCCACAGTCACAAGCATAATTGCTAAAAAATAAACCTATTTTCCATTCTGCTTCATTTGCTCTTTCTGAAATAGGTTTTTCTTTTGCTAATATAGTTGTGGCTATTTAGCCTTAAGGATTTGAAAATTGCGAAATTTCAGGTCCCCTTTTTGAATGGCAGGAACCATACAGAATCAGACGTTCTGTTCGAGTCTCCCTAACTAATAAGGGGCTGTTTGGCGTGACAATTTTGCAAAGTTTGGCTAGCTACAAACCATGGTTGTGGAACCATGGTTGGAAGAACCTCATACCCTATGTCGGAAACAGTCAAAAATTTGGTGCTGGTTGCTGCAAACCATGGTTTGTAAACTCACGTCTACCAAACAGTCCCATAGTTACAAACCACGGTTTGGATCAAAACCATGGTTTGCCATCCCAGAATTGTCACGCCAAACAGCCCCTAATTAGAGGACCATCCTCCTCTACTGCAGCTGCTGCAAGACCCTTGGAAAAATGGAACACTACCGGCACTACAAATTGTGCCAAGAGCCTAGGCTCTTATTCGCAGGCCTGCTCGGATATAGACGCGAGTAATGAGAAAAATAGGGTTTCAAGATGTCGAAGCTTCTCGCCCTTCCTAGAATTATTCCTACCAAATTGAACGATTTTTTACCTCTGACGGTAATCAGTGCCCGGACTCAATACCCCTGTCGTTCTCACCATTTACTTCCGTACCCGAGTGCAAGAGACTGGGTTTCGTTTGGGTTACATTATTAAGATCAAACGGAGATTACAAAGTACTACTACACTCTATTTAGCAGGGTTTCATTACTCATTGGAACCAGTAGGACATTTATAAGCTTATATACTTGCCATGGTCCCTCAGAGGTTTTTGGGTACTTGGGAATCGGCATGTATCTACTGTCACTTTTCTTTGTGTTGGCCTTGAGACCGTTACTGGTCTTTGCTGCCTGGGGATATACTGACGACGGGTCGAACTATGTGATTGGTTTGTCCTGACAGAATTCCTCCTCTTCTATGTTACCCGGTTGACGGCTCGATAGATGTTGGGTCGAAACTTGTCTTCAAGGTCTCCAAAACTAATGGAGATATTAACTCGATCGTGTACGGAGGGACCGAATACCAAGGTTACTCTGGCAAGAACTCGTTAGTGCGAATCTCCAAACTATCATGATGTTTCTGATTGAGTTTCTAGTCACATTGAGTCCGGTCTTGGGAAAAGCACTGTTTCCATAGTATCTTATCAAAGTCCGGCAAACCTTATCAAGGTCACAGTAACGTATGGCACCATGGTTCACTACATAGTAGCCAGATATGGCCAGAACAATATCTACCTTCTCACCAACAAGGGTGATGCCTCGGTACCAGCCTCACGATTCATCCTTCGCCTGAAGCCAAATATCCTTCCTCACGATTCTTCCATGTCGGACTTTTACGACGGCGGCAGCACTGCCATTGAAGCTACAGATGTCAATCGGAACTCACAGGGGTATACCAAGAGCAAGCACTACCAGGGCAGCAACTATGGAAGGTGCGTGTCTTTCCCCCCCCATCCCCCCCTTCATGGAATCCACTAATGTGACCCTGGTGAAGAGTAATGGATTTTGACTACGTCGGCAAAACTACCGGCAGTGTTGGCGTCTGGCTCATCCGCTCCAACCATGAGAAAGCCTCCGGTGGGCCATTTTTCCGCTCTCTCGTTCGGAGATCCACCACCGATGCCGATGACCTCTACGAGATTCTCTTCTACAGCATGGGCCATACTGATCCTCAGAGGTGGGGCTTGCAAGGTCCCTATGTTCTCTCTTTCACTGATGGCGGCGCCCCAAATACTGCGTTGTTTGCACGGAATGCGGATTGGTCCTGGTTCGACACGCTCGGAATTAAGGGATGGGTTGCGGACTCTGCGCGTGGTTCTGTTTCTGGTGCGGGTATCGCGAATATGAAGAACGGGTACGCATATACTGTTGCGCTATCTAGCACCGATTATCAGTATTGGGGGACTGCGGCGGAGAGTGGTGGTGCCTACACTATCAAGAGGGTCGTTCCGGGGACCTATACGCTCACCGTGTACAAGGGGGAATATGGAGTTTATACTACCAGCGTCACTGTTAATGCTGGGTCTGCCACTGAATTGGGCACTGTTATGCCGAATTCTGATCCTTCAGACGTTACGGCAATTTGGAGAATTGGTACTTCTATATTTACCCATGCACAGTAGCATCGAGAAACTAACAACGAAATGATAGGCGATTGGGATGGGACACCTGACGGATTTCTTAACTTTGAATCGAAACCCTACAAGGTAACTCTCCCCTCCCCCACACCCCACAATATATTCAACTAACAATCCTAGCCAACGTACATGCACCCCAGCGACCCCCGGCTCTCCCCCTGGGACGCAAAAGATTTTACCGTCGGCGTAACTGCAACTAGTGACTTCCCAGGCTACATGTGGAAAGACGTGAACAACGGGCACCAGGTCTACTTCAAACTCACCGCAGAACAAATAACCTCCGCAAAGACCATACGCATCGGAATCACAGAAGCATTCGCCAACGGCCGTCCCACCATCGCCGTCAACAATTGGACTTCTCCACTCCCATCCGCATCTCCACAGGGCGATACTAGGAGTTTGACTGTAGGGACGTATAGGGGCAATAATTTTATTTATAGCGTAAGCGTTCCTTCCTGCCCTACAGCGGACGGAAGGAGGGGCTAACAATAATTTTAGTATACTGTTCCGGCATCCGCATTCTTGACAGATGTTACTCAGTTGAACGTCCTAAAGATCACGGTTATAAGTGGGAGTGGAAATGCTGGGTACCTGAGTGCTGGAATCTCGATTGATTGTGTGGACTTTTATTAGGAATTGGCGGGTTAACTTATTGGTCACCATGCGTATTTAATGTAGTTGAGTATACCCCACCGTTGAAAACGGAATAATTATTGGACCTCGCGCTAGGACGTTAGAGCTGCCCTCCTATTAAGGTTTGTTGTATTTTCCTTTCTATTTGCCTCATCTGAGGAGCTAGAAGCTAGTTTTTTTTCTCTCTCGCTCTTTTCGCCATAATCTGAAGAGGGGAATTTTAGACGTCTTAGAGTGGGCTGCAATTATTTCAGTTTTATGCTAGGCCAATCCCCGGGCTAACCTACCACCACACGACGGTCACAAATAAATCCGCGTTCCTAAGCTAGTACCCAGGGTCTGAGAAACCTGCCTCCTTGCGCCTCACACAGGTATGATATCATAAGTAAATAGGATCAGTGGTGATCATAAACAATGACTCATCCCATCCATCCATCCATCATGCCTGCCGGAAATATTAGGAGGTAAAGCAATTATCGGAATGAAGGTTTCACGGGAGGGGCAGATCTAGGGGCAGAGAAAGAGGTTGAATGTAACAAGTACGATTCAGAGTGCAGAGGTAGAACAATATGAAAAGTTGAAGAGCAAAACCGGGGAGGGAGGAAAGGAAGGAAAGAAACGTTTTATAAAGAAAAATTGTAGCGCTAGAAGACTCTAGTCCGTAGGTATCCACACAGGTACAAGTATCCTCCCCCACTCATTCCAAAGAAAGCATATCTTTTCCCATGATACGATACTAAGAATAGTCATCTACACTATGATACCCGAAGAAGCCCACACTATGTTTGCACCCTACCCCCGCACCAGGGCAACTCGGCTCGGCCTCTCGAGCTAGATGCGTAACGGCAACCAAGGAATCTCTCCCCGGACTTTTTCTTGGTGCGGGGGCATGATACCCAAAATAAAACCACCCCCCGTGCCCATCCTGGCGAGCAAAAATATGCTGTGATGGATTTAAACATGAACGTATCATACATACACATACCGGTAGGTGCCATAGCTCCATGCTGGCAGGCCCAGGATGCATAAATATCCACCTTAACTTAAACCCCTTTTCCTTCACTCGATTAAATTTATCTCAGGGATTTTTGATAAATTCCCCCTTCTACACTGACTGTGCTCCTCTCCTCCCCCCCACCGTTGCCCACGGGGCTACTACCTACACCTCTACCTCCACCTCCACCGCTTCCTCCCTTTTCCGCTATCATACCACCGCAAAACAAAAAAAACGATGTGCATCTCCATCCCCCAAAACCTAAACCCCTTCAAAAAACAGGGCGCGACGGGGGGTAGGAAGTATGTAGAACGGGGCTCGCAAACCGAGGATGAGGACGACCTTTGCAAGCTCGGGCACACTAAGTTTATCGGACCCCGGGTGAGCGTTAAGTCTGCTAAGAGTTGCGCTTCGTACGGTGTTCCGTGTACGCCGGTTAATACCGTTCGGTGATTGGGGAAGAGGGCAGTGTTTGGAGCAAGGTGAGGACGATAGAGCCTGGGGGTATTAGATGAGATGAGAAGAGGATGGGGTCCCTAGCTAACCATTCCTAGCAAGGAGGAGAGGATTTCAATTACGCTTGCCAGTTAAGTTAGTTGTGTTGTAGGGGGGTATGAGGTGCGAGTGGAGGTAACTAGACAGAAGGGATGGATATCTAGGCTTCTTCTCTAAATCCACAAGGTTTCCGAAATGGAGTACGGCGGGCGGCTCCTGCCAGCTTTTTTTTTTTGTCTTCTTTCCCTCACTATGCTTTATCTACGCTATGTCAGATAACCATCTGCGTGCAAACTAACTTGGTGCTAAGTTTAAAGTCAGAGCGAGTCTATAAATTGGAACTGTGGGGTTTCGCGAACGTATGTATTACATTGGCACCCCATTCTGTCTTGAGAAGAGTTTGTGTATAGAGGCTACGCTGCAGAGGGTCGAAGGTATCTGATGAAAACCCGGTGTCGAACGAGTGACTTATAATACAAAGCACAGTACATACAATGCACCCGAATACGGGCAGCACTAGCGAGAGCTGTTAGTACTAGGTTTCAAAACAAAAGGGCTTGCACCGGCAGACTCATGTGTTACCAGGAAAAGGGAAGAGATGCTGTATGGGTTCAAAGCCGTCAAAAGGAAGAATCAGCATCACCAAAGCCTCAGATACTTCTACACCCACCACCGACACCTCCACTGGCACCCTAGTTATTGCCTGCAAGTACGGATGGGTTATCATGCCTCTCCCCACAGATGGTATTTTGCACACGGCAGCCGAATCCCAGCTACCTCTATATCTATCCAACCCCTTTCTTAACACCATACTATACCTCCCAGTTTCGTTTCTTGCTCTTTTTTCCAATCGACAAACCGCAGAAAACCTTGTAACCCCAACCTCCTCCTCCTGATCATAGTACCCAACAATACACAACCCCCAGCAAGAACCCCCGAATACGAATCGAAATCCCCCCTCCCAACAAAACAAAACTCTATAAAAAAAAAGGGAGACCACAAGTCCAGATTGATGACCGCTCGGCAATGAGATTATCACAATAATCCCTCCCCGTGCTAGACCATACAAACAAAGCACAGAATGTTGGTTGTCACAATCAATCACTCGCATTTAACCTACTGTGCCGTAACAGCTGGCGCGTATCCATGGCCCCGGGACCCATGCATGGCGGGCGAATTGGAAATCGACCGCAATTCCCCGGGCGGGATCACAATAAGCCACGAACCAGTTACGGTGCCCTTGGCCATCCACTTCCCAAGGATTAAAATCCCCAGAGTACTGTGCAAGGTGGGGGTACCCACCCATTTTTACCTACCAGGAAATAAAAATAAAGATAACATTTCACAGATAATCCCTTTGTAAATCTACCACATTATTCCTTTGAATGAAAAGTCATTCACGGAGTGTTACTACTGCCAATGTGAGATGCAAGGACCGCCCAATCTTGTGATGGTAGTAGAGAAAACCCAAACCTGCGACGGAGTTTTGCCGTTTTTCGAAACGGTGGGGGGGGTATTCTCACCCGCGATGGTTAAAAAGAGCTGAGGGGGAGAGAGAAGTGATTGGGGACGCGATTTCTTTCTGCTTTTGAATAATACAGCCACTTGAACTCTCTTCGCCCCGCATTGCGAAATTCGTGAGGATGATAGATGATATTAACAAACATTCGTTGGTGCGTGGTTCTAATAGGTTGATTTTCACAAGAAATCACTCGGCCTAGCTAAAACCAACCGACTGTTTTTTCATATTGGTGATATCGCTGTGGTCGCGACTGCCGCGCCTCTCTAGACGTTAAGAAATATTACCGTCATCAAACAAATAGTAGCCTGGATCTACAAACCCGCCTCCCTAGTGACATGTGTCCGTCCCTAATACTCCCTCCTCACCCGCAGGAGGATATCAAATCCTATCAGGCCCACCAACACACGCCTGTTTATCAATCCCTGACCTGCAATTTTCAACAATTTACACAAATCATTTGAGCTCCTTCCCTATGAAATATACGCTTTTTCCTTGCTATCCGAATGTTCTTTCCCTCATAGCATACACCGGATACAGGCCCTCGGGGCCTTAGGCAAAGCTCTTTGTTCAGTTTTTCCTGGCTCAAAAAGAACACCGAAGGTGTTTGGTGTTAATTTTTCGTTTCCTTCTTCCTTTTCGCCGGCCGTATTACACCTCAAAGTTTGGGGTCTTTGTCGGGGTTTAAGACCAATGAGGACCCCGGCTACTCCAATGGTCATATAAGGATACCTATGACCACGGGCTTTGCCCATAAATCAATAAATAGAAGGGATGTATGTTACAGCAGCACCCAGGCCCGGATTTGCTGTTCTTCACCAGTAAGCCTCTCCCACAAATCACCTAGTGCATTGACTTGTCGCCTAAAATAGGACAGGCCCGCGGCCCCCTAGACTTACGAGCCCGCTTTAGAAGTGGACAAACCGCACTACTAAAAGTAAGTTCAAATAAGAGCAAATGGGCTCTCCACTAGATGTTGAAGAACGAGAGTATATGCCAATATGCCAAATGAGAGCCGTTGAGAAGTTCGGGTGATATGGGGCCCCCATGCTAAATTGCTATTAGTAACATAAAGGACCGCCCAGAAGCCTTCTGGCGAATTCGTGCTTAATTCAATGGAATACTTGAGTCCTTAAAATAGAGTGAGTTCAAAGAGGGAGAATTCTTGCTCCAATCTTGAGTTTGATCTTCGCATCACAAGTTACCAACCATCCACTCAATGTCCCCCCCAAAACTTTGTACGTTGCTGTTACTTCCTTTACTTCCAGATTAGTGACTGGTTAAAAGGCCGCGGGTCTTCAAGAGCCAAGCGGAGATTGGAGCTGGAAGCGCCAGCGCTCATTAAACCAAAACACGTCCCTCCATTCACATTAGCCCGGATATCTGGGAACCCATCACTAATGAACCTCCTAGTTCCCGAGGACGGAGTTCTCCCAGATTTATCCAATTCCTCAGTGCCCTGACAATGGAATCCAAAATCCAACTCATCCGCTTCATTGATGAAATATATAAGCAGTACTTTCAGAATAAAAGGGACGAAAAGGGTTTGATTGAGAAAGTCATGGCCCGTCTTACATGCGATGGCTCAGGAGCATGGCTGAAGTCTCTCGCAAAATGGGAGGAGTTGACGGAATTTCGTAATAGGGAAGGAGCTCCCCACGGGGGGGGTGCCAGCTGTGCCCTCCCCGTTGTAGACGGTGGTCGGATGCCGGGATATTTCTTCGGAGGCGGGTTGAAGTTGAAGTTGTACTAAATCGAAGATATAGAGAAACTCAGGGGGCAGGTAAAGGCTAAGGACGATGAGAGTAGATTACTCAAGTCTATGATCGAAGGGGTGGAGGAGGCGAGAAAGATGGCCGAAACTAAACGAGGTGCAGTCTGAGATGCCCTCAGAGGCACTCGCCAGGGTTTCGGAGATCGTTATCAACAGCGGGTGGTAATCATGACCGGTCAACACTCGCAAGGGCGGCTCAGAAAGCCATATTCCTGTATTCCAATATATGCCCACATTTGCGCAGCGGTTTACTTGTACGATTTCGCATCGAATCAGGCCCAAATTCTCCCAACCCAATTGGCTCCCAACTACAACTGCTGCAGATCCATAGCCTTCTTCTTTCCATTTTTGTAAAGCTTAGCTTAATAGCCGGGCCACGCCAGGTCGGATTGGACTCAGATACAAAAGATAAGAATGAGAGTATCGTAGATGCTCATCGATCGGAAAGAATTTCTTAGCGATTAACGGTTGAATCGGACTATCACAATTCTAGACCCTATCCTGATTTGACCAGAGCAAGAACATACTTGAGCCGGCCGCTATCCAGTTTCGATGGCTACCGGTAGTGTGATCTGCCCCGATTACTAGAAGTTTCGAGGAAGCGGAATGAAAGGTATGTGCTGGGGTAACTGTTTTCTCTGATTCCCGCGATTTCCTAGTGTGGAGAACCAATTAGAAACGGTATTCGTCCAAACGCGTGCTCATGTTTCCCCCTTCAGACTTCCACCAGATGATTGTAAGAAAAAATTGCTGGCCAATATGCAAGAAAGAGGTAACATCAACACAAGACTCGTATAGTTGTTCGCCTCGCATATTGCATATTGCTGGTTTGGCTGAAGGTGTCCTCCAACGCTTTGCAAATTTGGTTAGTGAAGATTTGAGGCTGCGACATTAAACTCGAGCAACCCCAATCCTAGACACAACCGTAGCTTCTTGTGTGATATCCCAAACGTAGACAGAGGCCGGCGTTAATGAACGCACACGACACATTTTTTATTTTTTATCCCCCGGACTTGTAGCGATTGGATACGTGTTTGGATGCGGCATTCGAAAATAGATTTGTCCGAGCACCGTATGTCATCATATACACATGCGGGAGTGACGATGGTCGCAGGTCGTTTTTCTCGAATTGATATCGCGTGCCCCACGGGAGGAACTACCCACCGGCAGCACCTTGACTCTGAGAGCCAGAGTTCTTCTAATGCCGGATCCCTACATATATTCTCGAGTAGAGCAAGCATTCTTCACGTTTCCCCAATCTTGTCGCATGTTTATCCGTTGTTCGGAGCAGTCACGGTCGGCTTCCAAACAGCTGCCGGCGTCTGTTGTGTAATCCGACGAGTGGATTGTCATCCAATGCTTACTATTGAGTAGTGCCCCCACTCACTATCGTCACTACTGCCCGCTGTTTGGTGTTTCTCAATAAAATGCTCAACTGGTAAGGTAACCCCCGCCATAATTCTCCTGGGATGCACGTGGCCCGGAAGGCGGGGAAAGAGGGGAGGTAGATCTAAACTGGAGCACGGTGCGAGTGGTAAAGATGACAATGCGAATTACCTCGAGATGAACATACCGGTAGTCGAGGAATTGGGGATGGAGGGTTTCCAATGCGCCTGCATCTGCATCTGTATCTGCATCAATGGCCGAGCATAACCGCGCTAGGGTAACAGCAATAATGGAGCAAAAATATGGCGTGCCGCGGTGCCTGTACCTTTGTGCGAGTATACCGTGTCTTATTTTCTTTCAAGCAAAAGAAGCGTCACATCCGGTTGGCCGCCCTAATTTTCATATATCACGAAGATGACAGGACATAGAACTGACCTGAACAGGGCGGAAGGGGGGGGGGGATGATGCTGGGGGGTTAGTAAGTTGGAATGATAGTTTATGGGGTTATGGGGTTTGTGGGTTGCCTTGGGTTCATATAAAAAAGCCTTTCCAGGCACAAGCACGCGTACTCTTGAATGCTCTTAAACACATTGACCCGCCCCACCACATTATATAGCCACCCCCAGTTCCCAGAATTATCCACGAGCATGAGTCCGTCATCCTTTACCCACGAGGGATTCTCCCCCCCCGCCAACTTTGCCACGGTTGGGAATAGCGGCTCTGTCTACAGGAGCAGCTTCCCAAAGCCCGAAAACTTCCCCTATCTTCAGAAACTTAAACTGAAGAGTATTATGTATGAGGACCCGAACCCGGGGCCTACTTCACAACTGCAAGTACTGACGATGATCTGATAGTACTCTCGTGTCGGAGGCCCATCCTGCAGAAAATAATGAGTTCATGAGGCAGAATGGCATCAAACATTTTCAAATTGGCATGCCTGGTAACAAGGCGCCTTTTGTCAATGGTAGGCGTGTGGACGAAAATACAAACTCTAGTGGAGCCTATAGTTAACACTTCTACCGCAGTTTCGGATGAAAAGATCTCGGTGGCTCTTCGGATTATCTTGGACCGTCGCAATCACCCCATCCTTATTCACTGCAACAAGGGAAAGGTAGCTAAAAGTTACACGTATTCCACGCTTGACTATCCCTGTGACTAAGATCTTTTAGCACCGTACTGGATGCGTTGTCGGCTGCCTCAGAAAGATCCAAGCCTGGTCTTTGACCCTCATCTTCGATGAATACCGTCACTTTGCAGGTCCTAAGAGCCGGGCTCTCGATCTACTCAAGATTGAACTATATCGCGAAGAGGCTTGTATGGGCTCTGCGAGGCAGTGGGGATGGGTCCCTCCATCAGTAATACCATCTAGCTGTTCGATACAGGAGTGTGATGAAGAATGCACGGGAACGATAGACGAAACAGTCAACCCACTCGCAGTCACAGCATGAAGGCTTTAAGGGGTAATTCAAAATCGCCACAATTGGCCTGGTTCGTTTCTTGTGGAAATAAGTGTCTGTTTCTTTCTACCTTGTTCCGCTTGCGGAACTTAAAAAAGCTTTGCATCGTTCAGAGAGTGGCCGCCTTTTTTTTGTTTCCATAGTTCTTTATTTGGCTTAGACACCGCTTTTTAATCATGTGGTCCTGAGCATTATCCAAAATGAACACACATGGGTTCTTGGTCCATTAGGGGTATTTACTTGTTTGTCTTCCTCTTCTCTTTTTTTCCCCTTCCCTTGTTCCCTCTGTTTCTACCGGGTATGGAAGGGTTCTCTTTTAAAGGGCTGGCGCTACCCACTTTTCACTAGAACTCAGGGTATTTCTGGCTGCTTGGCCAGCACGGTTCTATATTTAACTTCAGATCAGCAGCGGGTAGGTGTTTTGGGAGAGGGAGTATGCTGTATATAAAAACATTCATCATAATAGTCTGCTGAATTGTCATGAAAAATTTTTCTCGTGATTTTAGGGTATTAGTTACGTTTTCCTAGGCGTTCCACCCGCTTGTGAACGAAGCGACCCGTCATGTCGACCCTTGACCGTCAACGTGGTGTTTCTGTAAGGGTGCAGAAAGCGTTCTGAACCTGGTACCTTATTTACCCTGGAACCGCAAATATTTCTTCCTTGATGACCTCATCGGGTGCCTGCCGCCACAACCTCCGGACCCGGGCTCCTACCTTCTTTTCTGGGTGCAACAATAACTGCAACTTGGGAGGGAAATTTTCCAGATCCTCTTACTATCGTACAGCCGCTTCATCACCAAATGTCCGGAGAAATAGCCCATCAAGCAAAGGGCTTCCTTGATACTAGTGGCCGCCAATACGCTGGTACGGTTCCTTCCCCTCATTTCTCCAACCTTCGACCCCTCACTGACAAACCCCCAGAGTCGCCACTACCGGCATGGGCCTCCTCAATCGCAAGTTTAGTCCCCGCCCCCCCACCGCCACCAATTACACGCCGCTAACCCACCAACCACCCACCAGTCCTCTCCCGACTCCCAGACTCCAAACGCCTCTACAACAGCCGACTCCTCCCCCGCCCGTGGACGGTCCTGCTATTCTCGGCGCTTTTCTCAGCTAGTGGCTGGATGGCATATGATAACGCGCCGATCGATGGCGCTGGCACCACCGCGGCCTGGTCGGCTATATATTGCATCATGAACGGGAGTCCCCGAAAACTTGGGAAATTGCTGCGATTCGGACGGGTCGCGCCACTCGGGATCGTGGGGCTTGCGGCAGCAAATACTGTTACCCATGGATACTACTATCTGACGACGCCGAGGAGCAAGGAGGAGGTTGAAGAGTTTAAGAGGTTGAAAGAAGAATGACTCTAGGAGGGAGGGTTCTTATTGAATTACCCATGGATACGAAATTGCAATGACGAATTCGGGAGAAAGAGTACATCTCCGCGATAAGTTTGCTTCGTGTGATCATGAATAAGTAATAAGGAAAACCAGAAAGTCGGTACGGTCTGAGGGGCCGCAATAACACATGGATGCAAGTGGTTCTTGCCGATTTAGGTCTCAGGGGTTGTATGAAACTATCTGTAGTTAGGACATGCTCGAGATGCCAGCCTTTGCTCGGTACTCTAATTCCTTGGGGAGTAGCGTACCATGCTATCTTAGATTAGGGGGAAATACAAACTCTTCTTACTGCTTCAATACTCCGAGGCCCACTTTACAAGCAACCTCGCTCTAGGCCGGCTGGGGTCCAGACGAGGCAGTTGACTCCATCATGCGAACTCCCTCGTGTGTCCGGGTCTCCCGGGCCGAGAATTTCGTCCATCCATTCCCCAAAGCAGAAGAACAATTTCACTACCATCACCATAGTATTCCTATCTACGGAATCGCACCAGCTGAGCCTGACCTTTAGGGAGAACACAAGGGGAAAAGATTCCTCAATGCTCTAATTATGACACAAGCGTCAAGTATTGGAGCTGATTCCCGCGTCCGTCGTCACCGCTACCATCATTGCCATACCATACCATAGGGCTTTTTCTAAGAATGAGAAAAGAAAGCCGACTCTTTAAGAACCAGAAACTCTATACCTTCTGAAAAAATACCATTTGTTTTACAGAAAACTAAAAATACCGTGCGTCCTTCAGAGTCGTCTAGCACAGCTAGAGAGCCATGCGGCACAGTGAACTTCAACCCACAAACAACTGTACCCATCGCACCCTATAGTATGCTTCCCAAGTCATGCCAAGCCAATATCCCTCTCAAACTAACAAAAACATTGTAACATCTTACAAATTGGTCAAATGCTCATGTTCGCGTATCCCTATTCACTCGAGTACAAGTACATAACGCACGATTACCTAACCTCAATTGCTACGCGAGTGATCCTGTATGACGACAGCCCGTATTTATACTATAACTGATAAAACCCTAACCATTTCTAGCTGCCTGGCTCACGTCAAAGGGGCGATTGCTTCTTGATCAGATCACATACGTACTGGTACACCCAATAAACAAACGCTTTGGTCAAGTCGGGGTCCACTAACTAATCCAGGGATGCACCTGGTTCCCAATATTATCTTAGGTTCTAACACTTGCGGATAGGTGTTGGGCGGTATGGGAGTGGTCCGAGGTGGGCGCCTTTGCATTGGAGTGTTGGCATAGGGTAGAGGGGAGCTATGGAAATTTTGGTGCGGGGCGGGGCGGGGCTCAGAAGTGGCCAGAGCCAGAGGGGAGGGCGGTGCCATCACGAGGTCACCGGTCACGGTGGCGGGGGTATCCCTAGGGCCGTTACGGCGCCCTTTGGCGATGTTAATGAGTTGTAGGATAGTTCAATGCCGGTATATGAGAAACCCCCGAGGGCTAATTTTTTCTCTCTCACTCGCCCGGAATTAAGACATCTAGGTCCAGACTTAGCGGGTTTCGTGAGCTTTTACGGGATAGACGCAAGATACGGGACAGCTTGGGAGTGGCTACCTGCTTCATACCCAGTCGACAAATAAAAACCTCTTGATCGGATCCCTCAACAGTAAGCCTCCCTATACCCCTACCTCTATACCACGATCTCCTCCCGAGGCATCACCCCCTTCGAGACTTCCTTAGCCGATTCAGCAGCCCTCTTCCGCAAGCGCAACGGGCCCCGGCCGCTGCATTAAGCCAGCGCGGCCGGGAAGCCGAGATGTCTATACTCAATCCCGAAACTTGAGCCCCACTGCCAAGGCGAGCTAGACAGCCCTTCGGCCCCAGACGTGCGTGGCCGTCGAGTACGCCATCCACTGCTGCTGGACCTCCTGCCTGGGTATCCTCATCGCTCACAGCGCAAACATCAACGACGCGGGTACCGGCGACTACAACCGGAAACCCCCAGTATCCCACCATAGCGGCCGGAGCGCGTCCTTGTGCTTCTCGCCCGCTGCGTCAACCACGTTCTACGTTGATGAGGGGCAGACACCGCTCATGCAGGTTGCCGCTGCATATGCCAACTACAAGACCCCCAGAATGCTCATGAGCAGGGGGGATCCCTTGATTAGTGCTCCCAACAGGAATTTCGAGAGCCCGCTTCATTACGACTTTATTTTTGGGTCGCCAAGTGGGAAGTTGGAGATTCTCCGGGAGCGTGCGTGGGGCTTGCATGATGGCTATGGCATGCACCCCGGAGTGAGGTATGCCACTGTCACTTTGGCTGGGGAGTTGCCGGAAGGGAAGGCACTGGAGAGATTGGCTCCCAGGAGGGAAAGCGAAAGGAGGGAGCGGGGTGACCGTAGGGTCAGTGAGATGTGGGCGAAGGGAAGTGGACAAGGGATTCTAGATCACATGTGCCGGCGTGGGCGACCCGGCCCGGGCACCCCGCGAGGAGGATTGCGTAAAAGTTTATAAGCCCAGCTGTTCATAGCGCTGGACAGCGGACGCACTCCAAAGCTAGGGAATAATATGTGAGAGAGAGTTCCCTTTTATCCTTATCTGCTTTCAGTGTATGATATATAAGTTACCCATTGTTTTAGTCCGCAGAAGGACTCTAAACCCTTGTATGATATAATATTGCTAGTATGATATGATAATATAGCGGCCAGCCCGCACCAGTTAACTTGTATAATAGATATCATAATAATATTATTATCATGGAACAAAACACTGCTGCTGGCAAAACCGGCCTGTTTCAATACTAAAACCCTAGCTGCCCGTGGTATAATATACGGGATTCCAAGCCAGACTACAACACCCCAAAACAGCTCGAAAAATAGGACACCCAAGGAGAAGATTGCCCATCCCTAGACTCCCTCAAATCGCGAACGGTATGTACTGGCCGAAAAGGAAAAAAAAAAGTCCGAGTTATTTCCAAGTATGATAACGGAGTACGGTATTGTGCAGCGGGCTACAGCAATTCCCCCGAGCCTTAACCACTACAAACAACGAAATGGAAGGGGTCATTTGTATGGGGCAACGGAATTGAACAGTAGTATTATATCTAAACAGGCTCTTCATGTTTTCATTTATTTATTATGGATTTGGTGTCTTGGGCTATTTATCGTAGTCTTCGTGTGCAATTAGTTATATCGAGCTTTCTCAGGGTGTCGTGCTTGTTGCGGTGCGGGTTAGGGTTAGTGACTTTAGGAACAACCCATACTTTTTTGTGAAGATTGAGAGCGGTGACAGTGCAGCGAGTGACAATTCATGAAGGACAACACCTCTAAGAACAGCAAGCAAAACACCACAGCACCTCAGAGGGCTCCCACTCCCGAAAACAGCACCAAAATGTTATTGTTTTGTTTGGGGGATTATGATACATGGCTTCTATAGGTGTACACCCAAACTTCCACGCCTTAACAATATAGCAACCCAGAACACTCTCCCTCGCCCGGCCTGATCTATAAGCCTCCATAATCCACAATACACAGCAGTAAATTATTACACGCTCATAACATTATGGTAATCCCAATATCCCCCACCTTCCCGATACCCCCCCACTCTAAGATGTAAATATGCGTCCCCAACCTCTAATCTAAAAATGCGACCGCAGAAACTATCCATCGGCAGTTCACCAAGCCCCCATCAGTGATAACGGTATTTTACTCTTCTAGTAGCCTTCTCTTACTAGAAGTAGCGGTAAGAAATACACCTTTCCACCAGACGCCCCACTCGAAGATTCGTAGTTTCAGGCTGATGCGCCAGTACTCTACAGTTGCGATTACGATATTCCAACCGCCTAGTTCCACAGCTTCTTCGTATACTGCTCTTGCGCAATACCTCGCCAGGATTAAGAATTGACGTTCCGGACCGGTGCCCGCTTGCAGGTTCTCATCAAGACTGCGAGTTAAATCGTTTGTCTTCAAGATGAGGAGGATAACACTGGGGACGTTGGCGAGAAGTTGAATTAGCTGTGCTAGAAGTCCTTCGCCAAGGGCTTCGGTGATAACTTCTTTTTCGTTCTCATCTCGTCGGCTTGCCACGCCTTTTTGTAACGCCGTATAGTCCCGCCCCGTGATCGCAGAAGCGAACAATGGGAATTGCTCGTCTGTTATCCCAGCGACTTCGCCGGCATATTGTCTCATTCGGCTTTCATCACCATCAATTACGGCGAGCCAAAGTTTCGCGTAGGAGCGACGCATTTGCATTGGAATGTTCCGGTAAAGGCCGTGGTCGTACAGGATGATTTCAAAGTTGGTCTTCCTTCGGCGGCCAAAGATTTCCTTAGCCCAGCTTCTATTGTTGATATTTGGATCCGCTAAACGGATGGCGAGATTGCCGCCATGGGGATCGCAGTGAAGTGGTGCGTCCTTCCCAAAAACCATCTCATTGAATATTCGGGAGAGGGCAGCCGAAACTTCCTCGCGAGAAACGCCATTTGAGTCCAGGAAGGCAAGGTCGTCTAAACGGTGCCCGGGGAGATATTCCATTACCAAGATCCGTGGCTTGGCCCATATAACTGGTCTACGTCAGCTCACGCCCCCAAAAAGTAGTACGTTTTTAGAGTTACCGTTTGGGATAACAAGGGGTGTGTTTTCGACACCCTCGAAATATTCTCTAACTCGGAATATATTCTTTGCTTCCATCTCAAAATTCAGTTCCTGTGGGAGGCTGAAACCTATTAATCCTTTCCTCGCAAAAGCAAATATATTTCCAAATGGGGGCATACGATGCTTCCATCTCATCACTTAACCATGTCATAGGATACTCCGGGAAAAAGTATTTAATATTTGTAAAAGTAAACTTCGTTAATGCCATATCCAAGGGAATCCATTCGGCCAATGCCGGATGCTGCAGTTTCACTGCGACTCTAAAATGTCTAATTAGCCCCTTCTCCTCGACACAGAAAAATAAGCATACTCTTGGTCGCTATCCCTCAACTTGGCTCTGTGTACTTGGGCCAACGAAGCTAACAACGACTCAGCTTCTATCCATATTCGATAACCGATAACCGGGATGGAAAGGGCTTAAACCGTACCAGCTCCAATAGGATTCGGGTCGAATTCAGAGAACAAATCTGTGACGGACCGTCCAGTATCGTCCAATATCATCTATGCATTATGGTTAGACATAGATAGGATGGGTAACGCCCAAAATCGTACCTTTTCGATACTCTCGAAACTTGAGACTGGGCACCGGTCTTGTAGTGGAATGAAGGTATCCTAGACAGCAGCAATTAGCCCACAAGCCCTGCGCGCAAATAAGACCTGAGATCCAGTACTGTCCACTCGGCCGGTAATAAGTAACCCATGGCTGCAAGATGTTGCCCAAGCTTAATGAATATTGAGCCATTCTTTTCGAGGACCTTATAAGTCCTAGAACACCCAATATCAGCTTAAACACTCCATTCCCATATAAAAAAATTTAAAAAAAATTCCCGGCCAACCTCTCAGCACATCTCTTATGACATTTCGCCAATAGCCTATTACTATCGTCCGGGCCGAGCTCCAAAGATCTTAAAGTAACGCGGTAACTATGAAGGCAATCAGCAACTAGGATGCAAAACCAAACACTCATCCCATCCTCTACTCACTCATTAATACATAGTGCTAGTGCGCTGGCGACTCTAGCAGCTCTCTCGACAGCCGCAACACTATGTCCCAGATCCGGGACACCGAAAGCTACGGCACCCAACGCCGTCCCAGCAGCCGCACCCATCAGCACCTTCCCCCCCTTTCCTGGCCTCCGAGAATACATCCTTGAGGTTGATAGACACCGACGACATGTCCGTGGAACGTTATTCCGGAGGAGGATCCTCGGGAAGCTCAGGGCACGCATGTCCGCTTAGCAATTGGGCGAATGAAGGAAGCCGCAGAAGCTATCATACAGTTTGGGAAACAGTGCCAAATATAGAGGGACCGAATGAGAGTGAAGACACGACAGCGGAAAGTTTGCGCGAGATAGTCCAGATCTAAAAGGGATACAGAATACGTGGAAGAAGCTAGAACCTTAGGGTTAGGGGAAATTTATGAATTTTTTCCCCGGGTGGCGCTATACCCTGTAGGGTTTGACGTGAGCGAGCGATAAAAAGAGCCTCATCCCCCGATCTCTTATCTGCTGAAGGTCTCCGATTCGATCACGGCACATCATTCGGTCACAAATTCACAATGATCTGAAAATTCGCATGAAGTCCATAAATCACCAAGCAAATACTTGACCCAGCACCAGTGTATACATACAAACGGAAATCACCCTTCCCCGATATTCTCCATTACCCACTAGCCGTCCCCCTGCACAAACCCCCATCTTTAGACCTGGATAAAAACAGAAGGGGGTTAAACTCGGGAAAGCGTATAGCCCTACAATCGAGAGGAAGATATAATTTTTTTTGCGGTAAAGAAACACATTTTATATTGATTTATTTACTATTTTCCGCCAGCTGGAGTAGTAGTGCTTGTGGCAGTAGGGTTTGTAGCAGCCGCGGCTGGAGTAGGGGCAGTGGTTCCGAAGTTGGCGCTCGCCAACCTGTTGGATAGATCAATCTGGGTTCTGATAGTATTTGCCAAGTATGCCACGAGCAGGACGTCCTGTATATGGGTGTTGAACATTCTCTCGACGTCTGCAGGTGAGACTTTAGGTGCCAAACTGAGCGTGTTCATTAGGAACTTCCCAATAGCAACGGAGGCTTGGGTATTGCCAGCCTAGTGCAGACGTCAGCACCTCCTCTCATTTATATCCTAGAGGCGGGAAACATACGACGACTCTAGCCACATATTCACCAACTCTATCCAGCATCTCCAGAACCTCTTCAAGCGCCTTCTCAAGTGCGTGGATATCCGTAGTCACCTCTGCACTTCGATTTCCGCTGTTCTTGGCACTTGAGATCAACTCCAATCCGCTCCTCTCAGCATCGGCATACTTAATTTCATACGGAATGGGAACAAATAAACAGCTGTCGGCAAGGCGATCCGGATGAACACCGACAGCGGACGAGATATAAGTCCTAATGGCGATGTCCTGACCGGGGACGGTAGACATGGTAAGATGAACGGCAGGGTGGGGGAAGGTGCCATCACCATTGGAGGCATAAAAGTTCTGGATAAGAGCGCTGAAAGTATTGAGCTCTGGCGAGGTAGCATACCTGAGTACACTGATTAGCTATATTGGAAGGCATCTGACGCCCAGGGGCATCTATCCTGAGCAAACATACCATCCAATGAGGACCTCCTTGGGATTCGCCTTCAGATGAAGCCCCAACATGGTCTTGTGGTAATCCATATCTACCTCAACCTTCACCACATTATCAATTAGTGTAATTTCCACAAAATGACGACCTCTGAAGGCCCACCTGTTCTTGACTCTCGTTGTGCCCAACCGCAAAACAATTTCTAATCTCAACCTCAGCCCCATCCTCATTCCTCACACCCAAAAGGGTTCCGATAACTCTCTCCTGATCAACATTCCTTCTTAGCGAATGGTCCAAGATAGAGAAAAGGGCCTGGGCACTGATAACAACACTCAAAGGCGAGGTGGTGGCCTGGGCTGGTGGAAGGCTGACGACAGGAAGTGGTCGAGCAAGGTGAATATATGAATCTTTGTCGGCCATGCTGGGCAACGCCGATTAGTGGGTAGCGATTATGGGGGGTAGCTACGGGACAGGTTGGCTGGCTTCGACAAAATTGACTGATAGCGGGGCAATTTTCGGAGCTTCAATTCTTTTTTCTTCTGTTGTGGGGCAGCTTAGTTGGCTTGGCAGGGCAAGCCCTACTCTTCAGTTACCCGCCCTTATGACCCCTGCAGGAACTCGACTTTTGATATCGGAGCCCTGCTCGAGCACAGAACTTATCCTTGCGGCAATTCCTACAAGGTCACTGACAGACAATCCTGTAATAAGATCAACAAAGCTTTTAAATGCCACCCGGATCCAGAGGGCGTGGCAGAGGCGGAGGGGGGGCTAGAGGAAGAGGAAGAAGCCGAGGAGGCAAAGGCGGTAGAGGTGGCCGAGATGGTCGAGGCGGGAGAGATCGGGGGAGAATCTCGATTAGAACTAAAAATCGGCCAAAGAAGTACGTTTTTCCTATCAATTGGCTCTAATATATAATCGCACTGCCCCTCTTTTATGATTGGGGGCCGCCCTGACAATTGCGCAATAGAATTCCAGAAGCTGAAGATCCCGATTCTAATCCCGAAAGCTCAGATGCTCCTGAACTGTACGGTTGCGAAGACCCTGAGGAAGGCTTAGGTAGCGACGACCCCGAATCACAATCGGAAGATGGTATATTAACAGCAAAGCCTTACAACCTCCTACTCCAATCTCTGGTATCGAGCAATAAGTCTGACCAACGCAATCCTAAACGCCAAAAACTTGATCACACACAAACCAAAGAGGATGGGATCATCTTGTTAGACGGTGAAGATTTAGCAGACGAGCTTGAGGAAGAGGAAGGGCTCGAAGAGGAAGAGGCCATAGACGTAGGCTCAGATAACGAGGATCAATCCGACCCATATGAATCACATTTTGCGAGTCCCTCACTCGCTAGACTGGCTTCTATCTCCTCCGCTTCAAAAGGTGAATGGAAGGAAACTAAACTACCTAAATCCGGGCTACTTGGGAATGCCTACTTATCCATCCCCGGAGGCTTGGAGCAAACCGCAGGTGGAAGAAGGATTGAAGGCCTAAAAGACCTGAATTTGAAGAAGAAGTTAGTCGCTGAAGAGCTGACGCCGCTACAGAAGTCATTAGGGCAGCTTGTCTTCCATTATATGGATGTTTTATATGGTGGACGAACATTGGGCAATGCTGAAGAGTTACGGAGGATGTATTCTTTACATGCGTTAAATCATGTCCTAAAGTATGTCCCCACCCGTATACTAGAGCGGCTTTATACCAATCGAAACTTAGGACCCGAGACCGAGTTCTGAAGAACAATGCCCGCCTAGCAAAGGCTGCGGATGAGGAAACAGAGCTCAGGGATCAAGGCTTCACAAGGCCCAAAATCCTTTTCATACTACCAACACGGAACGCTTGCGTGGAGGTAATAAGTTCACTAGTTGACATACTACAACCAGAGCAACAAGTAAGCTCATCCTCACCCGGATACCTAACACATTGCCAACGATTCTAGGAAAACAAAAAACGCTTTCAAGATACATACTGCACACCCCCAGATACCGAGCGGATTAGCCCCAACAAGCCCGAAGACTTCCGTGCTCTCTTTGGCGGAAACCACGACGACCTCTTCAGGTTGGGCTTAAAATTAACTCGGAAAACTCTAAAGTATTTTAGTCAATTCTACAATTCCGACATAATCCTCGCTTCACCACTTGGGTTGCGTATGGCAATTGGTGATGAGTCCGACAAAAAGCGCGACTACGATTTCCTCTCCAGCATAGAATTGGTGGTAGTGGATCAAGCCGACGCATTGCTAATGCAAAATTGGGATCACCTAGAGCATATCTTCAAACACCTCAATTTGATACCCAAGGACCCGCATGGTTGTGACTTTGGGCGTGTGCGGAACTGGTATTTGGACACTAACGCAAAATACTTCAGACAGACGTTAGTACTCGGCGGGTTCGTGACACCAGAGATGATGAAGTTGTTTAACCAGAGCATGTTAAATGCTGCCGGGAAAGTGAAGACTCAAGCAGAGTATACAGGGTCCATGATTGATTTGGGGGTTCAAGTTCGACAGGCAATACCTCCCACCCTTCCCCTACTCCTGATCCAACAGTTCCTCTTACTATCATAATACAGACATTCACAAGAATAGATCCCCCAACTCCAGCCGCAGACCCAGACTTCCGCTTCGACTATTTCACAAAGGCGATCCTACCCTCCCTCCTTCGAAACACCTCCACAAGCACATTAATCTTCATACCAAGTTACTTTGACTTTGTCCGAATGCGGAACCACCTCTACAACGCCCCTATCTCCGTCGGCGCCATCTCAGAGGAAACGCCCGTCCCTTCCATCGCGCGCGCACGGTCACATTTCTTCACAGGCCGTCACTCGGTTCTTCTCTACAGTGGGCGAGCGCACCACTTCCGCCGCTACGACATCCGCGGAGTCACAAGCGTGGTATTTTACGGACTGCCGGATAACTCTCTTTTCTACCGCGAGATCGCGGGTGGCTTTATTGGGCGGAGCATTGGCGAGGGGAGAGTTATAGAGCAGCCGAAGGTGCGTGTAATATTCTCCAAGTGGGATGCTATGAAGCTGGAGAGGGTCGTTGGTAGCAAGAGGGTCAGGGTTATGTGTACGGACAAAGGTGACACGTTTGAGTTTGTTTGATGGCTACCGTAATTGTATGATAGATATTTAAAAGCATTGTATATAATATTATAACTTGCTGATAGAGTTCGGTTGATCAGGGGGTATCATGATATATCATAGAGAAACTCTTGCAATCTTGGGCTCTTAGCAGAATATTGAATAATTCGTGCAAGCAGAAACGCATTCACGAGCCTTAGGCTTCCCTTTCCCACCTCGAAATCCTTAGCCGTGATTATTCGGAACTACCATAGGTAATTCCAGCGGTACCCTCCTCCCCCGGTGAATCAAAACGCCAAAAAGAAATCCCCGCGAATGCCGCAGCGCGCCCCGTATCTTTTTTTTTTCCCACAAAAAAAGCTCCCACTCGCACTCTCAAGAAACGAAAGTAACAACCTAGAACCACCATCCCCCCTCCCAATTAGCCCCATTCACCCATCCATCCACCACCCTCCTCAGAAAAATAGGAATTAATCTACTCACAGCCATAACCATACAGCAAATGCTAACATAGGGCGACAACCGCTCCCCGATACGCGCGAACTTCCAGAACATACCGAAGAAGCTATAGCAGACGAGGTCAGACGAGCTGAAGGGGAAAAGGAAGGGGAGAACAGACACATTCTTATCCTTCCTCGAATCAACCATTCCAGGGACTGTCTGGCGGACGTATGTACATGTACAGATTAATAGGAGGATTACCAGGAGTAGGGCGTCGAAGTGGAAGAGGGCGGACTGCATTTTCGTTCAAGTTTAGTTTTTTTCCATTTTTTTCATCCAAGTATAATGGGGTAGTGTGTGGTGATGATGATGGGAGAAGCGGAAGGGGAGGAGGAAGGGAGGGGATTGATACCATCGCAGCTATGGCAGTACTAATGAGAGAATGGGATAGTAAGGACAGGTGGCGTGAATAGCGGGGGGTTTACGTCGAGTTGAGGTATGTAGATATGATGAATAGGTAATAGGCGGGTAAGGCAAGGTACGATAACTTGAACTTGAGAAACGGAAAGAGTTCGAAAGAGGGTAAAGGTGAGGGTTAAAGAAGACCCTGCCTCTTAAAGCTATCACGCAACAGGTCGAAAGCTTGCTTGCATAGTAAAATCTAGAAGGAGGACGTTGCACCAAGCTTTTTTCTTTCTTTTTATTTCCTTCCCTTGCTTCTTAACAAAACAACCACAACTATAATACACAGCCACAATGGATACCAAAACACGTGCCGGAAGTTCCTCGCGGAACGACACAACCTCCAGCCACACCGGCCTGAAATCCTCCCATCAGCATCATCATCAGACACCCAGGCATCCAACATCAGCATATAGCACGACGAAGAAGATGGCCACTGACGCAGGAATCCGTCGCCCGCGCACTCGGCGTCAGCATCTATTCGCCAAAGAACGTTAGTCTGCCTTCCCCCCTTCTCTTCTTCAACAGCTCCAGCTAACCTAACCGCGATAGTCAAGTCCCTAATGTACGCCTTCGGTGACGACCCAGATCCGCTCCCTGAATCGGTCCAGGTCCTCGACGAGATTGTCACGGATTACATCGTCGATATGTGTCATGACGCGGCAAGGATGGCCTCTCGGGGCGGAAGGAATAAGATCAAGGTGGACGACTTCAAATTTGCGCTCAGGAAGGACCAGAGGAAGTTGGGAAGGGTAGAGGAGTTGTTAATTATGTCGAAGGTCATTGCCGATGCCAGGAAGCAGTTTGATGATAAGCAGGAGGTTAATGATGTCGCGGGTGCTGGGAAGTAGTAAGGAGAGAGACGGAAGATTGGGATTGTGGTGGGAATGGGAGTGGCTTAGAAATTATGGGTGTATTATTATAATAAGGTGTTTTGCGGGTTATTTCTCCATCTTGATTTTCTTACATAAAGTTTTTTTGTGTGGGAATGGTGTCGACTTTTTTGACCCTATGTACAACATACATGCTATTATGATACAGATATGGCCCTCTCTCAAATCTAATGCTTTTACCTCACGCCGTCTCCAGTTTTTTGCTTTTGCTCCTCCAACCACGCATTCCATGCAGCTCCCCCTACTATTCCCCTAGCTATACCCGCAGTGTGTTCGTCTGGTTCTTCACCATCAAACACCCGCTTTGCCACCATAGCCTCCCAGATCATGAATACCCTTGTCCGACTATTATACACCCTTGCGACTGTTTTTAATATCCACATCGATAAGTTTAGCCCCAGTTTATGCCCTTTCTCTCTGTCAAATATTAGTCGCAGAAGTTTTTCCAACCTTGGGACACTCCAGTCGGAATAGCTTGTCCCACCGTGCCAAAAGAACCCCTTGAGCAGGGACAGTGAAATTGTCTCGTCGTAGTCAACCTTGCACTCCCTCATCTCCTCTATCAATTCCATTGCCCGGTCATAGTTTCCCACTCGACACTGGAGGAGTATAAGCATGTTGAAGGTGATGATATCCGGCGCAAGAGAGACGTTGAACGTCTTCATATAGTCCTCCACGACCCTCCTATTCACCGCCACCTGCGCCAGATTCCTTGCCCACCTTCTCTGACCTCGGAAATCATCTGGGGGCGGCGGTTTCTCAGTTGTTCCGGAATCAAACAATGTTTGTTTCATTCTCTCGTATATGTACTCAGCAGACCCGTGCTCCTTCGCCCTGATCATGGCCGTCATTACTGCATTTAGGACAACTGTGTCTACTACCTCCCCCGAGTCCACCAACTCCCGATATACCTCTCTGACCCTGTCCCCGTCCCCGCATATCCCATGGTAGGTTATTAGCGTGGTGTAGGTAAATCTGTCAGGCTTTAGATCGCGGTCTCGCATCTCTTTAAGAAACATGTCCGTAAGTAGCGGTGTTGGGGATCTTGACGCCGCATCGAGAAGGACATTAAATGTAGTGGTATTGGCTCGGATTCCTCCTTGGTACTTCTCAGATTGGTCCCATAAAGCTATGGCTGACTGGGTTTCTGTGGCTGTAACATCATTGAAAGAGCGCGAAACGAAAGAGATGGCTGCATTCCATTCATTTCGGGATATGGGCAAATCGCAGGTCTTCATCTGATCTAGAATGGCGAGATACCGAGTTGTAGCTTCCATATTTCGCTCAGGGACTGACATAAACCTTGCTACCAACATATCCAACTCCTCCTGATTCAAAAGAATGGGCCGAGGGGGGGGTAGTTTGCTATAGAGTTCGTAGAGTGTGCTGTGTGGGGTCTCGGGGTCGATGAGGTACTCGAGAAATTCTTCCAAGCACTTCTGCTCCTGGGGGTCATCAAGGTATCGTGCAGGTAGTACTCGACCTTGAGCAGCTCTGGCTCTTCGCAAATATGGCGGGACAGGTGGAGGAAATTCCAAGTGGCGACGCCAGTAAGGATCAGCGATTGAGTGTAGCTCGTCCCTAGTCTCTTTCCATGATATTGGTCTATCGTCAGGCCCACATTTGTAGGCGTCAAAACTTCCGCCAGATATGACCAATGATCTTCTTGGTAGAAAATAGAAGCTGCTACGACTAACCGACGGGTACATGGGGGAATGGTTCTTGCATAGAGCTGCCCTTGCTAGGGCATTGACAAAAAAGGTATCCATAGAACGATACCGAGCTCCAGGCGCAGGAACTGGCTGAGGGAAAGAAGAGGCTGAAATTTTGTTGGTGGGTGAAGCGGGGAGGAAACAGATATCTCGGAATTTCGACAGAGAGCGATTGGAACGACTGGTATGACTGGAAAAGTGAATATTGCGAATGAAGGTACAGGGCCCTCGAATACCCCCACTCAAAACTGTAATTGTCCTGTTTGTCGAAAGATCCACTAGGTACAAGGGGAACATGGGGGTCCGAGAGAGGGATGCATTGTGTGTGTTTCTCAGACAAATTATGGCAGGTCAATCAAGCAATTGTTCGCATTGAGAAGTCCGCTGTCGACTAGGAATTTTTTTGGTGAGGGTGGCACGGAAGAAGAGTTGAGGCTATAACGAGGGCAACTTAGAGGGGAGAAGGTATGAGACGATAGTGGGGGCCCGATTTCGCCCTCCCATCGAAAATTTTGGATATAATAGGGTTGGTGGAGCCCCAAAACGAACCACCGAACCTCAGCCCCAGTTCCAGGGCTGCCAACTTTGGGAACGATTTGGCTCGCTCACCTTCAGATCCTGAAGCCTGAAAAAAAAACCATTTGAGAATTTCAATTATCCCTTGACTCCAATTGGCCAAGTCTCTCGAAAATAAAATCGCACGGTGGCAGGGCTCTATTATCGGGAAGGCCCTTGGAATCTCTGATACAGTTCGCGCAAGGAAAGCGCAGTTAGGCTCACTTGGGTGCCATTTTAACCCCTCCTCCTCTTCACCACCCCCACACCACCAACCATGATCAATCTGCGGCGCTTCCGGTCTTTACGAGTTCACCAGAACGCCTCACAAATGCTTGAAGCTGGCCGCCTCCAAGAGGAACCTGCCTGGTACCGCGTCGTTGGATCTATTCCCCCTACTACGTCCCTCGTTCGAATAATTCCACCACAACTAAAAGAGCGAAAAAAGCCGTGGACGAAGAATCACAGGCCAAGTCGAATGTACATGCCTCAAAAAATCGAATACCCTGAAGACAAGCTACGTACTCAATTCTACAGAGATCATCCATGGGAATTGGCGAGGCCGAGGGTCTTGGTGGAGAATGATGGGAAAGATTGTCTAAAATACGACTGGAGCAAGATGCCGCAGAAGGGAAAACCGTTGGATGGCGAAAGGTTTGTATGGAGTATATCTCCCCCCTGCCCCCCCCCCCCCTACGTTCCCCCCATGAGTTTGCTAACTCGTCGACAGTGTGGTGCAACGGCAGTTATGGCTAAGGGAAAATGATGCGGAAATGACTGCGGAAAAAGCATACGACACAGCCCGGAAGGAGTTTTACGATCTCCGTTTGCAGGAAGATATTGAGCGTCGTATCGCTATTGAGGAGGCTCGAGCATGCGGAGCCACATTCGGAAAGACCTATCTGGAGCTGGGGGTCGAAATGGAAGAGAAATATCTAGAGCAATGGAGGAGAGATACAGTTGCCTTTATTCTAAGGAGACGACAGAGACAGTCTGCTTTTAAGGTTATCGAGTTCACATCAGCCAGTACCGAAGAAGGGTTTATACCAGCAATTGAGGCTGAGGAAGTCGAAGGGGGGGAGACTATCGAACCAGAAAAGGCAGCAATTGCTACTTCATAACCCTTGTTTGCCAAGTGTTGCCATGGGAAGTGCAAATTCGGTCTATCACGGTCCCCGTAAATACTGTACTTTTATCTGAGTCTCTGAATATACGTCAAATCACTCTCTGTATCGTCTTCCCCAGGGGTTGCGAGGAACGAAGCAGAAAATTGTTTTGACGCAGTCAGGGTCAATTTAGGCTGCTAGCTTAGCTAGGAGCGAGGCTCAGAATGTTACTCGCTTGTGAAATATGTCGTATTGATGTCCGCTGTGAACGTGACAATAGCCTCGATGGAAATAGACATGACAGTGGTGCAAAATATAGTACCGTGCTGCTCTCCAAGAGTAGAGTACCGGTAATGTGCAGACGGTGTGTAATGTATTGTAATATTTTATATAGAAAGGGGTCACCACAACGATTATAAATGAACGCTGGCGCTTTAGCTCATGGCGATTGGGTAAAATGCTGCGTGACCATGGTAGTCTCTATCCTCATTCCTTTTGTTTCTTTTTTTGTTTTTCTGCTGTACTCGTCTTTCTGTCAAGTCTCCTCCTCGTCGGCTCGAGTTTGAGGTGTGACAAAAGCGGTTGGAGGGGGGAAGGGAGTGGGTGATGATATCGATCAATTATTGGAGGGCGGGTACGGCTCCTGGCGCTCGGTGCAACAATTTTTCTGCACAGGAAGTTTTACATACAAGACAGTCGGGGGGGCAGTCAACAGACAACCACTGGATAGAAGGAAGCGCAGAAAACCAACCAAGTTCTCTAGTATCATAGCATAGAGAGGGGAGGAAGGAAGGAAGGAAGGAAGGAAGGAAGGAAAGAAGGAAGGAAAGGGGAAAAAGGCAACGGCAAAATATCATTGCTGGGCATTGATCCATGTTACTGCTATTTCCTTCCACTCAAGGTTGCAAGTACCCATACAAGTACATGAGTACTGGTACATTGCCTAGAGGGTGACACCGGACCCCAGGGCCCTGCTGCATGGTACCCGTAGTCAGAAAGCTCGTCGCTCCACTACTCTTCCCTACGACTCCCACCACCACCTTCCTCTTCTTCAACCTTACCCTCGAAAATACGAATAAGGCAGAGGGCACGGGAAGAACAGGAGGAGGAAACAAAAAGTTCCATCAAAAAGCCCAGCGTGTTAAGCCATTCATAAGCTCCTCAGCTGAACACGCTCCAAGGGTTGTTACAAGACAAGTGTGTGCCAAAAGGATCACCGGATAAGAAAGGGAAAGGAGCAAACGGGAACGGAAGAAAAAGAGAGGAAAAGGAACCTTGCGCAAAAAAAAGAGTTGGTGTTTTCTTTGTGGGTGTCGGGTCATTTGTCGCCTTCTTTCGTTCCTCCTCTTATATTCCATCACCTGTGTCCGGCATCTCATCTAAACAGGCATACCCCTGGACCTTAGAGTTCATTTATTCTCCCCCTTCGATCCCGTAGTGTACCGGAACAATCCTCCCACGATGAACGGTTTCGAACTCTCCTCCTACAAGACATCGACTATGCGTAGCGACCTCTCCACCATTTATCATCCCTCTCCCGCCCCGTCGCTAGCGGGCAATGTCTCCTCCGGCAACACCACCGGATATCATCAATCACCACCGGTCCCTATAGACAAAACAACTTGTATAGCTCTTGTCACCAACGCCCTTAAAGAAGCACGAGAAAAGAACCGAGAGGCCGAGCTGAGGGGGAGGGGCAACAACTCACCTGACCTGGGGGCACAGCAACAATTCTACCAGCGATCGGGAGTGACAATTGATTTGAGCCATCAAAAGATCTCAAACATCCCACTGGAGGTGATCGAGCTTATTAAGGACGAGATTGAAAGGTCAGAAAACAGAGAAACTCTGATAACCCCAAACCACAATTTACGCAAGACATACTCCCCACTTTTTTTTCGCTGCGTCTGTGCTTGAAGCCCAGTGGTGGAGAGATAGGCCCGCCGGAGAACCACATTGCTCAGATAATAAGGATTCGCTAACCTCCTGCTTTCCGTGTGGGCACCCCTTACAGATTGGCCTTGGCTCATAATCAATTGACCTTGTTCTCGGAGGAATTCTCAAGTTTACCTCGCCTTCGATATCTGAACCTCCGATCCAATTTTCTTAGGGAGTTCCCATTGCCAGTACGGTTGCTCTTTCTTTGTTTGCGTGCTTAAAACTGACAGCTGGCACCTGTGTGTAGCTCACCAAACTGCCTTCGCTTGAGATATTAGACGTTAGCCGAAACCGACTACGATCACTGCCGCAAGATTTTGGGAAGCTCATGTCACTGAAGGTAAGAAATTTTCGCTTACACGTTGCCCCGAACACAACTCTAAGGCCCCGGGTACGCGTTGGATCATTTTCCGAGCTGATTGGGTGATCAAGGTTCTATCAATGTCGAAGAACAAGATCAATGTGCTACCAACTTATATAGGGGACATGAACGAGCTCAAGATACTGAAATTGGATCACAATCCTATTCTATTTCCACCAAAGGATGTTCTGGAAAATGGGGAAGCAGATCGGGACACATGGTTAGAAACTGTTAAACGGTTTTTGAAAAATCACGCTGAGAGGTCCAACCCGTCGCAGGACACAGAGTCCGGATCCAGGTAGGGCTACTCCTTTATCAGCAAGGGGGCAATAACACTATTTAATGCCAAGCGCAAAATTGTGACTGACAAATGACATGTGATTGGGCGCAATTCTAGCAGTGACGAGGGTGGAGGTGACAATGACTTTTCTTCGCTCAGCACCACGGTTGCAAGGACCCCAAGCTTCGAATCAGAAAGGCCCGGTGCCAATTCCTCGCAAACGGAAAGATCGCGAAGTAACAGTGAATCTACTGTTCAAGCTCACCGCGGTAACCGGCGCATGGGCATGCTAGGGCCAAGAAAAACTTCCAACATTGCGGCTGCCGAGGGATTAAGAACTGTCGAAGAACAAAAAACTCTCAAGCATCAGCGAGGATATTCTCACGACTCTGTCATAGATTCCGCTCAACGCTCTGCCCAAATTGGGAAACCAATTGATGGTAGCTCACGCAGCCCCACTGATAAAGAGAGACAACCAGGGCCCTACTTTCGAAGATTATCCTCCCTGCCAGAACACAAACGTGCATCTCTATCTTCTGCTCGAGTCGGTGAAGCTGCCCGGGGAATATTATACGCCATGTCAACGTTGCAGAGGCCAATTGAGCAGTATGTTCAATCAGCTGGAGATCCTAACGGTGGCCCTCATCACAAAGTGGAACGAGTGCTTTATAACGGGAACCTGCATATTGGCTCTCTTGTTGGTTCATTAGAGGCCTATGAGGAGAAGGATGATGAGGCTGCAGTGGACAAAGTTGTGGATGCGTGTTGTGCTTGCCTCGCCGCATTCAAGCAAGTTCTGAATATGGTTCAATCCGACTCAAGAGAAATTGGTGCTGGTATGGTTGGTGCTGATGCGAGATATATGAGAACACTATTGTTGATGGTGTATGGATCATACGTCGAGATTCAAAGCTCGTATGATATTATCAAGCCATTGATTGTGGGACAAGCTTCTGATAGTACCTTACGTTCTTATAACCCAGGCAATTTGATAGCCCGTTATCCGCCCAATTCAACTGGCAACCTTCGGTTTAAATCTACGTCAACTACTTCGTCTGCGACCTCCGTTGCTACTTCTGTCGTCTCAATTTCACAATCGGCGGTAGCCCCTCCAGCGTTACCGACGCCTCGAAGTGACACATTCGCAGTACCTTCTACCCCAGGATTTCAACCTAATCTCTCGCATTCCTCTGATGGCGGGTTTGATCATGACGAACCGCTGTATGGAAAATTCCAGGCTGCCACCGCTGCCGCACTTTCAACCCTTCCGATTATCGATAGGGAAATCAAAACGGCTGTAACCCAGAATTTACAACCTAGCACTACATTGAAACTACGAGAGGTTTCTTCGCTTTGTGCCACAGGCACGGAGGCAGCTAGGAGGCTCTCGAAAACTAAGTGGGATGCCATTCGTGACGGTGACATGGTTGAAAGGAGGAAATTTTGGGAAGATACGAATAAGTTTACTAATGTTAGATTCCCCTCCCCGAATCGTTGAAACTGAAGTACTAATAAGTTTGTATCCGATCCAGCTTGTGATTAGTATCGCCGAACTCATCAAGTCGGTTACCCAAGAATATGCCTTTCCGAGGCCCACTCTAGCCGCAGTGGGTACAGTAGTTCGGCCAACGAAAGACCTTTATATCCTCATGAATAGCTCTTCTTTCCGCCACATGGCCGAATCTCAGCAGCCCTCTCCTCATAACGGCGGGTCTCTTTCTCCAACCCCCTATTCCGCATCCTTTCCCTACCAAACTATGACTGCTACCCCACTTTCCGCTGCCTTGGGGCATGCTGCGCAAGCAACAATGCCACAAGGTTACCCTGGCCATGGCCCAATGGGCATTGGCAGTGCAAATGGTTTCAGCAGCAGAAGCGCTACACTTCTTAGCCAAACCCACCCAACAATGACCAGCGCAGTGGGAGATATGGGAATGCAGTTCGGGAACGGCATCATGCCAGCTGGTTTAATGAGTCCCGGCGCAGTCCGAGATCTGAAGCCCCAGCACTCGCTCAAGTAGCTCATTTGGGCCCTGCATAGCTGTTTTTTTCTTACCTCCATACCATCCATAATTGACCAAGTTTTATCGGTTAATATCCTTCATCACTGTGTAACCTCACAACTAAGCAACGGGATACTTTCGTTGAATTACCCCTTCCTTTATCTTGTTTATGTCTATACGGTGTTGGAGTTGCCCCTTCTCTCATCCATATCTTTAGCCGCTAGGCGTCGTGTTTGACCTTCCGAAAATGTTTCGGCGGGAGGATGATATCTTAGTATTGGGCGCGCAGAGGCCATGGGATGTTAAATAATTGTCAATGTTTATTATACTGCATTCCTCCAGGCAGCATGGAGGGTAATCCTATATTAAAACTAGTGGCTCATACGATGTGCTCGCAGAAAAGAACCACGCAGATACGGCCAGAGAAATGCTTCATCAACAATCACTCGGGGAAGGAGGTTGTTCGGGATTGATATATTGTTTTGGGGCTGTAGGGACTGTAGAGCAATGGCGCATGACATGCGATATGAATGCCAGTAGTAGATCTCTCCAAAATCTAGGAACAAGGAAGTATGGATCTTCGCAAGCCTCGCAAATCTCAAGCCTTCCCCTCGTTGGCGCTCTGTAGAATATCATGCATCTTCAAGCTAGGGTTTCTCATACAAGTAGTGGTTGAATGACCTGAGTTTGTAGGCATTTCCAACGTAAACATCAAATGAAAATCCAAATCCAGCGCCCATTCCTAGATGATCATACAGTATCATAGCCTATCCAACAGAACTCCAAACCTAACAAAGCAAACCCGACAGCACAGATACGCCCGCCCCCTACGTCGCCCCACTACTCAACCCCCCCGAATTCGCCAGGGCAAGCGAGCAAACCGGCCACTTGGGATCCAGAGTAGTCCTGGTACTTCTAGCCACGATCCTGCCCACAGAACCATACTTTTGCTGCATCCTCTTCTCCTTCTCGTCTTGCCTGCCCATCCGATAATTCCCATCAGCATTCCCCTTCCCACTCCCTCCCTCCCTCCGGGGATATGGCGTATCGTTGACCAGACTTACTTCTTAACATGCCTTTCCATAACCTCGATATTATGAGCTTTGATCTCCTCCAGCGTCATACTTTGCAGTGCTTTTATCTCCTCCAGCTCATTCTTTAGCGCAACGCCCAGGCGTTTGAGCGGGTTTTTGGACACTCCCACTGTGGCAGATTGGTACCCGGGTGGTGGGTCGGGCGGGGAGTACTCTGGGAGATCCTGCTGGGACATGATCGATGGATTATACTCTCTGCGGACCAAGTTTGTTGTTGTTGAATCTGGCTGCATCTTTCTTGTCCCCGAATTTGTTTTTTTTGTTTTTTTTTGCGGTGTACCGTGCACTGTGATGATAGGATACAGCACATATTACCCACCCTCTGCTATACTCGAGTATACCGGTATACTGCCCCTGGTGATAAGAAGGGGGCACCTCGGCGCTAAGGGTTAGGTTACCCGGATAACCAAAAGCCTATGCACGGTATGATAAATTACAATATTTAAACGCCATCTAGTTGCATTCCCCTTTCCCGCTCTTCACATATTTTTTTTCCCACGATCCTCAACATACCCTTGCGATGACTTCTGTGCCTCGACGTCTTTTGCAAATTTTTGGTTTGGGATCTAGATTGATAAGGGGCCTTTCTTAATTCTGGGCTCTCGCTTTTTTTTGAACGTGAGTTTGGATTCGCTTTTGGCGCACATGCCTGCTTGCCTGCTTGATCTATGTATCATACTGTAGATTTTTTTTTTGCAGGCAGGGTAGGGGGTCGATGAATGGATAGGACCTATGAATACTATACGATAGCTTGGATTGAATGAATTGAGTCGAGTGGTTGGGAAGTGGATGTTGAAGCGGGAGGCCAATGGTGAGTGTGGTACTGTACTTGGTGAAATTGCCTTGACTGGGAAATGCTGCGGGTTACCGGTACCTATCCCACTTGCCATCTCTCCCCAGCACCATGCCACGCCCAAGTGGTTTCCCACGAGGAGCTACACACGTAGACACTGTGCATTAGTTTGGATGATTTATGGCTTTTTGCTCTCAGATTTATTAGGGGAAAATTCACATTCATCTCTATCCGTATTCAACACATTTGTAAGGCCCACAGATTCTGCTCTCCATAACGGAGCGCCGGAGGTACCAGTTGAGGGAGGACGTAGGAAGTGCTCTAAACCAGTGTATCGTAGCATCAATATGCCAATTCCCGAAGCATACAATCCTCAGGTACATCGGGTGTATACACGGGAGCTGCACTAGTCAACTTGATGCGTCAAAGTAGAATTATAGAGCGAGATACTGCGGTTTTCCAACGGCATGCATTGTCACTGGAAGCTACCAATTCCCCCCGGTGTTGCAATATGCGATCGGTACTTGGGCGAAGTAGTAATAGATAATAGTTAAGATTTCTTATTGCGATAACTCTTATCCATCAAATAATAAAGAAGACATAGCGCAGCGATATAGTACAGCGGTTTAGTCCAGCCATTCCGGCTGGGATCCATCCACAAGGAAAGTAAAAACAAAGACTGTCAAAGAAAAAGCCACCTGAAAGGAACAAAAGAAACAATGAAAGAACGCACATTATACTTCAGCCAGTATTGAGTAGGAAGACATAAAGAGCTGAAAGAAAGATTTGAGAAACCATATACGAACACCCGGACCTGATCAACACCGGAAAAACGATAATCCGTCCTCATTGTGCTTATCCGCACTCCTGGCACACACAAAAGTTTTGGTTAAAAAAAATGCATACAGCCGCGCGTAGGGATTTAAGAATCTTCAATTCTCGAAGTACTAGTACTCGTGCACGGAGAAGAAGCCGCATCAAAAAAAAAAAAAAAAGTCCATGAATCTGACGCAGTTGCCAGCGGCGCAGATTTCCATCCCTAAGCCTCTTCTTCCCCGGCTTAGGGGTAAGCGGTAGGTTAGACAAGGCTCCGAAACAGCTGGAGGAGCCGCTTTCGCCTCCGGAGAAAGAAAGGGCCCCCCTTAGACCACACGAGCAATCACCATTCACAGAAAAACACAAACTCGCTTTTTTGGCATACCGTCTGCCCTTTTCTTTCGCCCTCTCCTTTACTTGAACACGGGATTCTTCCGGGCCAGTGGAAAGTTCTCTGCTCTATATTGGATACTCGTCCCAAGGGGGTTTCTTACTTTTCTCTCGGACTTGAACTGCTGGCATCGCCGTTACATCATCGACAAAGCCAACGGCCCTCCCTGACGCCCCTTGGAAGTACTGCTCTTGCCGTACCCTGATCTCCATCATCAACACATCACAAAAACGCGAAGGATACCAGTAATATTGCAAAATGCCAAAATCGGCGGATTTATCTTGGATCGATGAAGCATTCCCAATACCCTCCCAGCACAGTTTAAATAAATCGGTGCGAGATATTATAGGTAGCTGATCCCCTATTTTTATTTTTCTATATTGTTTTTTTTTGTTTCTTCACTCTTAATTCACCCGGCAGCTAGCTGATTCCATGGGCAAAATGCAGCGAAAGAGCCAAAACACTCGATAGTTTTCCAGAACATCGGGAAATACATACTCTCACTAAAAGGCGCAGAAGCGCCACCCTCTAAGAAGCGGAAGGTCGAGGATGAGAAGAATGGTGTTAAGAAGGTGATGAAGGGAGATGTGGGGTTGGGGAAAGGGGATGTTGTGATAACGGTCAAGGAGATTAGCTTCTCGGTTCCTGCGCGGAAAAAGTTTTCTTTGCTTCTCACGAATGGCTCCATGAGTGCTGTCAATGCAGCCACCGGGGCAGTGGAGTTCGGGGTTCCTTGGAGGGAGATTCGTGAGTATTTCTTTCAGTCGACTTTTCACTCTATTTAGTGGTATGCTGATTTCCTACCCGTGCGAGATAGAGTACGTTGCATGTCTCCCTGTTCCAGACAAAGCTGCGCGACAATGGAATTTCTGCGTTTTCCCTAAGGGAGCGGAAGGGCTTGGAGATGGGTCTGCGGATGCCCTGGTGTTTACTATTCCGGACGGTGCGCCCAAGACTGCAACAGGAGATGGAATGGGAGCAGGGCATGACACAAGTACCTACAAATCTCTGCTCGTTTCTGTCTTTGATAGTCTTCTTGATAAGGGGACGAGAGTTTTGGAACCGGATCAGAAAGTCTTTTACAGCGCTGTCCCGCAGAGCCACAGGAAGGGGGAGAAGGCCTTTCATGTTAAGGCACATGTTGGAAGTAAAGAAGGTAACCCTCTAATTTTCCTTGATTCCCTACAGAAATGGCGAGCTAATAGTGGTGCGAAATAGGTTATTTGTTTTTCTTGAGGAATGGAATTATGTGGGCTTTCAAAAAGCCTCTTATATATTTCTCGTTTGCAGCGATTGAGTCGGTGTCGTATACCTCAATTACAAAGCGAACACTTAATTTGTCTATCCATGTCGCGGAGGAGCGTGGTGATGCGGAATTCGAGTTCAGTATGATTGACCAGGAGGAGTACGCCGGCATCGACACATATATCAAGAAGAATCGATTGAACGACGCATCTATGGCTGAGGCAAGGCGTGCTAAAAAGCATAACGTCAATGGGAAGGAGGGGGAAGACGGAGAAGATGCAGGCAATCTACAGAAGGCTTTTGAGGAATTGGAAGACGAGGAGGAGGAGGATTACGTTCCAGACAAGGGTAAAGACGATGATGGTAGTGGGAGCGACGATAGTGAGGAGGACGATGAAGACGAGGACGACGAGGACGAAGGAGATGACGACGATAATATGGGTAGTGATGACGAGGGAAGCGTTGATTTAGAAGACGAATTGGGGAGTGAGCTTGAAGACGTGAATCCGGACGTTCCGAGAGCAAAGAGGGCAAAGAGATGAATTCTCACTCGATTATATATAGTGTATAGGCACTGGTGTGGCACTTGATCGCGAGTGCATGTGAGAAATCAAAAAAATTGGACCAAGGCAGCTTTTGTTTGTATTGCACAAAATTATGTTTTGTTAGTTATTCATACGCTATGTAAATTAGAAAACCCCCAAAGTTTGGATATCCCTGCAAAGTAACCTTCCACTGCTATTATATATCTCGAACCCTGATAAGGCTTGGTATCTTCCCGTCCTCAATCGGCTCCCTTCCCCCTCTATAACTGATCTATCCACTCGGGAGCACTGACCTGCTCGGTATCCACCATCTCGATAAGTTCCCCGTTAACATACCCAGCATGATTGCCCACAAAATCCGACAACCAATGAAGTAGCCAACCCACCCAGCCCTCCACTCCACCCGCAGCGGAGGAGCGGTAACCCACTACTTCAGATAGAAGTATAATTCCATCCATCCATCAACCTTCTCAACACGCCGGCGAAAGCCCTATGCCCGCTATCGGCAATGATAACGGGCAAGTGCGCCTCGGTCAAGCACGCTCTAGTGTGCGCTTTGACAGCGACCAGATGGCTTCCCACGCACACGTTTTCCAGAGGCCAGTGCGCTCCGGGTCCAGGCCATGCTCTTCCCCGAGGGCGCACAGCGGCTTCGACAGTATCTTCGCAGCGTAGGAAATTGCTATTTGAGGTGGGAGTAGGGTTTGTGCGTTAGTAACTTGTTGCGATTGGGGGGAGGGGGAGGGGGAGGGGGTATGATTGTAGGGGGGATGTTTTTTTTTTGTATTTTTGGGGTTCTGCGACTATTGTGGAGCAGTGGTATTTGGACTTGGGGGGTTTGTTGGCGGGGTTGGGAGTGGAGTTGGGTTGTCCGTGAGGAGGAGGCCCGAGCGACGGAGTTCTTGGGTGGGGCTTGAAATAAGCTTTGCCGTGCAGGATGCAGGGTGTCGTCCGCGCGTTCTTATCTTGGTTTAGCTTATGGATTTGGAAGTGGGGTACAGGGTAGCATGAGACTTGAATTGGGGAGAAAATTAGGTCTGGGTGTTTTTTCTGTTAGTATTCGCATGGTTGGAGCTAGGGTAGTGAGTTTTAGTTAGGGTACATGATAGCGACTGTGGTGGGATGGTTTGTGGGTAAAAAAATTTCATGAGACTGTTTTCCTCTACTAGGGCAGCTGCCTCAACAGCATGAAAGAGGAATACTCTGAAAACATCATCTTCAACCAGTTGACAGAACAATATTGATTGATCATAGTGACCTCCGAGTCCTTTTATGTGAGAAGGTCTATAAATACAAGTTTCGTTTATACTGTAAAGTTCAAATCCTCTCCGCCGTTTCTCAGAAATTTCTGAAAGACTGCACACTCTCCAAGTAGAACTTAGGAAATTCTTTGGCACCAAATCTCCCCTCTGGACCAAACTCAACAATTTTTTCATCACACTGCTATTACTTGCTCATAAAATTTTCACTTGCTTCAAGAGGGAAAACAAGATATCTGTGTTTACCCAGTAATTTTTCCCCCTCCAGTCTGAGGAGATGGACCCCCCCGATACCCAGACGCCTACGCGTCAACAGGCCTCCAGGAATTCCACAAGGTTCTTGTCAAGCGCGTCCGCTTCTAGGTCCGCGTCCCATGCCTCAGGTAGGACCAACCAGTATCCCACTCCCTTCTCTCAACCAGACCCCCTTGAAACAGCCCAGTCTTGGGCAGAAAATCGTCTTGAGGCCCTTCCTCTGTGTTTCGCCCCCCTCCCGGCTTCAGTTGTGGGGGGCGACATCTCAGAATTCACCTCTGGCAAACTTGTAACCATCCCTCTCCTGTGCTCGATCGCCAACACACTAGCCTCTCTTGAAATGAGAGTGAACCAGCTTTCCGGTGCCTCTTCCCGTCCCTCTCGGAGTCCTAGACCTAGGATCCAGGCCTCCCAATCGTCGAGGCATCAATCAAGGATTTGGCTACCTATTACCCTAGTGGGAATAGCTTACCTAATATTTAAGAGTGAGGTATATGGCTCCATATGAGTGTGGTTTTATTAGAACCTGTACATGGGCACCCAAGACCAAAATATTTATTTTTATATACTAGTAACTGGCTGGATAGATGTTTAGAGCATACTGCCAATAGCTTAAAAAATATTTTTGAGACTCCAATGACCCCCGTAGCATGCATTATATCCAAAATTATCAAATATTGTAAAAAGATCTTTTTCACATAGAAAAATAGTTGATTTTTTTGGCTACCTGTACAGCTCATTTTAAAGTTGATTGAACAAACAGTTATAATACTATTAGTTGTTAAAATAAAAGTATACTCTTTTGTTACAATATGATATATGAGAGATACCTTAAAGTAGATGTGTAATCAAGAATGGAGGAGTGGGAAAAACATTGCCAAGACCCAAAAACATTGCAATATTACAGGAGTGCAAAGCTTAATACAGGATCAAACAATATTAAATTAGGTTTTTTCATGTATCATAATTCATAGATATACACTTTACATATTAAATCATAATAAAATTAAATTCTTTTATTTTTAAAGTTTTTTATTAGAGTTGAGAAGTCAGTTTGATGTGGACAAACACAAAAGAACATTTATTTCAAGAAGGCTCCTTTTGGGTGTCACGCTTCAATCCTGTTATCCTGGTGGCAACCAAAAAAGCCAGCATGCTGGTTCTAATAAAACTACACTTATATGATGACCATATATCTGAACCTATGCTCTAGAAGTTATGAGCTTCCTAGAAGCATCTGGAAGACAACTCAGACCACTGGATGAGAGCATGTTTTAAGATAAGTTTAATTGATTGAAACGATGTTTAGAGAACACTACTCTTCTCATGTTCTAGTTGCATATGCATATTGCTGCATAATGCTTTGATAGCTGGATATCGGAACTGATCACTCCATATTCTATATTACTATTGGCATGTTGGCATTTGGACCGCATATTCAGATATAGTCTATTATGACGAAGAGATCGAAGACTGTCTACTGATGGAGTGGGGACACCCTCAGATGAAATAGCAGTTCTGGAGATTCTCTGAGTTCAGCTGGGCAAGTTTTCAGTGTCAAACAGTGTTCGCACTTTGTTCCGACAAACTGAATTGTTAAGAAGATACTTCTTAACTTGTAACGACGCTACAGATACATCAGCAAAAAAAAAGAGGTTGCACCCGGACGCACCCTGGGCTCCCTGTGCGTCCGGCGGTCCAGGCGCATAGAACGTAAACTTGCGTTCTGGGTGTGCGGTCTTATATTGGGTGCTGGTGGACAGGGGTCCATGCCGCCCAGACGCACCAGACGCAATCAAGGACTCGGAAGGTACCCGACGCAGAAAGGTTCTCCGGACGCAAACAGGTTCTCCGGACGCAACCCTATAGGATAGTAGAATAGTGGAAGTACTCAGGTGTAACTGGCTATCATCGGATACCTGCTAAGTCAACAACTGTACCTTCAAGGACTTTGAATGAGTTAGTGAAAACTGTGGAGAATATACAAATTGTCTGGAAAGATCCATCCAGTATTACGCATGTTTACTTATTTGAGTGATTGAGATACTAATATAGGAATATATTTATTAAAGCTAGTCTAGAAAACAGTAGCACTCAGTAGCTAACAATTTGAAAGTACTTGCCCAGGGAACTCAAGTACAAAGGTTTGTATAACATGTCAACCAGCGGTGGGACAGCGTCGGGACAGGGTGCGTTGGAATCCGCCGGTCAAGGGGAATCGAATGGTATAGGTTTCAAAGCGTCCGCATGGCTATAGAGGTCAGCAGGATGAAAAAGGCAGATACCTCAGCGGGCAGATGTCCGCTAGAGTTGGGAGGGGTCTCATTGGAGTCCGCTCGCCGAGGGGAATCGAATGGTATAGGTCTCAAAGTGTCCGCATGGCTATAGAGGTCAGCAGCATGAAAAAGGCAGATACCTCAGCGGGCAGATCTCCGCTAGAGTCGGGAGGTGTCTCATTGGAGTCCGCTCGCGGAGGGGAATTGAATGGTATAGGCCTCGAAGCCTCTGCATGCCTGTAGCACCCAGTAGCCAACAATTTGAAAGTACTTGCCCGGGGAACTCAAGTACAAAAGTTTGGATAACATTTCAACCACCAGTCGGACATCGTCGGCACAGGATGCGTTGGAATCCGCCGGTCGAGGGGAATCGAATGGTATAGGTTTCAAAGCGTCCGCATGGCTATAGAAGTCAGCAGCATGAAAAAGGCAGATAACTTAGCGGGCTGATGTCCGCTACAGTCGGGAGGGGTCTCATTGGAGTCCGCTTGCAGAGGGGAATCGAATGGTATAGGTCTCGAAGCATCCGCATGGCTATAGAGGTCAGCAGGAAGAAAAACGCAGATACCTCACCGGGCACTCGCCGATGTCCGCCAGAGTCTGGCAGGACCTGATTGCAATCCGCTAGAGTCCGGCAGGGCCTCATTGCAATCCGCCAGAGTCAGGAAGGGCTTGAATGGAATCCACTCGCTTAGGAGTCATGAATAGTGTCAACCTGGATGGAAGAGCATGCCCCTCTCCGAAGGTTGATAATATTCAATAGTTCAACTGATTCGATCATGAAGCCTGATACGAGGTGGAAAGAACTTAGAAACCTTTTGCGAGAGTTGTTAGCAGTGATCAAATAAGGGGTATGTTTTGGGTCGTTACCGGGACAATAGATGGTTAGTCCTCTTATGTGTAGATCCTCTTTCGTCTGAACAGTCTTTACCTGGTGATAAAGTAGTCCGTTGTAAGTAGAGGCCATTAGGGGCAGGGAGTGTTCCCCAATGCCGAGCCCTATGGGTCACTTACCTTGGGTTCCTTCGGGAGATTAGGGTGTGAAATGGACCATCCAGGTGCACTGGGCGGACAGGATGCGGGTTGTATTGCACCCAACGGACTAGAATGCAACCATTGTGCTGGGGCCATCTGAGGGCGGACGGGGCGGACAGGATGCTCCAGACGAATTTCCTGCGTCCGGACGCAATGCCTATCCGTCTGGAGCAAACGCTTTTTTTGCTGATGTAGGTAGCTACAGTGGACTAGACTCAAGCCCATATGGCATACCAAGAGGTAACCAAATTGAGGCTAGACCTGTATACTTAGTATACTACCGGTAGGCATGAGTTGGTACAAGTGTCTATAAAGTGACGTGGTGACATGGTAGTATAGTAGGCATGTCATGTGACTTCTGTGGAAGGTTACGTGTTCAACTTGCATTAATGGCAGAGTTATTTATGTGCATAACACGAAAGTTTCAATGACGAAACATTTAAGAAAAATGAAGTAGTGAAAAGACAGTGTTACACGAGCATAAGACCACTACCTTGGAAACATGATTACCCTACGATGGGGACCCAGTTACCCTACTGAGGTACCCCAGTTACCCTACCTTTACAGAAATACTCATCTGTGGACTTAGGGGAAAGTTATCCTACTATAGTGGGGCTCTTGTATGTTCACAGGGTTGCTTCGTATGGCACGAAACGGGCTACTGACGGAGCTGGAGGGGTCCGAACCTCCTGTAATTTTCAGGGTATATTCCTAACACCCCCCTGCGGCCCCAGCATTGGTACGGCGTGACAGCACTGTACAGTTGTGTAGTTGTGTGCTTCCTAGTAAAGTGAGATCCATAGGAACGCTCCCACAACACCGCATGAGTTGTGGCCGTCCAACCGACCAGAAGTTGTTCGCAGGATATATAAGGGGTGTGAGGGTTACCGCCTCCTGATGCACCACCTGGATAACAACTGGGAACCACCTACAGCCATACTTTGACCTCCAGGTAGTAGTATGGTTAACAGTAGAGAGCTTGGTGCTGACCGGGGAAGCTGTAAGACTTTCAGGACAACCACCCCAATGCCAGTCTCAGGCTACCCTGTGAACTGTAGCATTACCATGAGTTATTAGTGGACTCTAGAGGTGTGAGTTTTGTCATGATTTAAGAGGGTCCCACATGGTTGGCTATAGGTAGCGCCCATGCAGTCAAACAGCAGGAGATTTCTTATTATGGGAGCATGCAGTCAGGTTTAGAAGCTTAGTATAGTCAAGTAGATTTGTCGATAGACTGTGTAGCATGCATAGACGAAACAACTGCTGGGCCAGTGAGTCCCAATGGATATTATCTCTACGGTGGGCATGTCAGTCGACCACTGACATGCTACTAATAGGCAAGAGTTTTCGCTCATGCAGATGTAGTTGGAGAGACATCACTGGGAGCACTTCCTCTTTGTAGAGATAGTAAATATCCCACGGTCCGACTGCCTCCGAGTGTTTGTTTACTTTAGGCAGGTGAGTTGGGCAGCCTTGAGCTGAGCAGGGTGCTTACGAAAGGTCAGAATGGTTGACAGGTGTCTTCTGGCTTTACATTATTCTACTTAACTAAAGCGAGAGACACCCTATTCTGATAACCAACGATCCTTGAGAGAACTTATTGAGTGAAGCTTTTAGGCTTAATGATATTAAGTTTTTACCGTTTGATTCTACTTTGAATTATCTTTATCTTTATTTTGATCTTTACTTCTACTTTGAGTTTTCGGTGCGGTCGCAATCTTAGGATCTGTCTTCCTATAGAGTGCCTCCGTTACATAACTAATGAAGTCGAAGTAGCATGAACATTAGTATAAATAGTAGGCCTCTCCCCCTGCGGTTGAAGAATCATCAAGGGACGGAGAAGAGATCTTAACAATATAACAAGTTAGTGAGTTATATTTTAACTCTTTGATATTTGATTACACTTTATTACTTTACCTTTACCAAACGATTATGATACCTACGAGCCTTCCTGACTAATAATCTGTTGTCTCCAATATCCTTGGCCTAGTTAGCTCGGAATTCTACCATGTTAGCTATCCCATAACATTCAGGCTGTAAGAATTTTGAAAATCAATACTAATGAATTAATGAAATAAAATTTCATAATTCTAGTTACAATCTTTAATCAAACCACTTCTAAGCGCTAGCATGAATAGTTAGTAATTGTATAATAATATACTATAAGAACCTGTAAAATATTGTATGCAAGTTAGCTGCATAGTGAAGTGTGAGTCTTAGAAAATACAATAATATAAAAAAGAAAGTATAGAGAAGTGAACATGCTAAAGTATATTATATGAAGTATAAGCAGATACAAGCTGGACTTCTATATGAATATCAGAAGATAGTGGATCTCTAACTTGAAGTAGAGAAAGATAGCTAAGTTTAAAGTTTTTATATTAAATAGAAATGTATTTGGAAGACCTAATATAAAGTGTATTTGATGTAAAGGTAAATAAAGCAGTAAATCTTTTGAGCCTTTTAACTTCTTATATTACTAAAAAGATCAGTTCTCTGTTCTGTGATAATTTTGGTAGCTCAGGTAACTGTTTTTTTTGTTTGTCTCTTTGGTGTTTGTTTAAGATACAAAACATGTTATAGTGTTAGATATTGTAAACACTCAAATAGAAGAAATATTTGCCAGTATGTTGGAATTTCGGTTCCGAGCTATGCAAGAGGAAAGTACCGCAAACTCAATTCCCAGTAGAGAACAAATAAAGGAAATATACAATATGCCTTACTAGAGGAGATAAACCTGACATCCTAGCACATGTTTCTTCTATTCGAGTCTTTATAGTATCGTTTCCTCAGAAAACCAAACTGTTCTGTTTTTTCTGCAAAACTCATATTTCTTTCAACTTGATTCTTGGGCCTATAGTAGTAGGGCTGGCTAGTACTAGATATATTGCTTCCTATTGTCTACAAGCAATACCCCTTCTTCATATATTGCTTTCCTATATTTTTCTTTTATATTAGACACAAACATATTATGATATGTACCAAATAGTTTGTAACCGGGGATGCCTTCGCATTCAGCAATATTTTCCAAAAAGTCTATGAGTTTGATTCCCATCTGATGTATAGTTACTAGTAGGCCTGTCAAGCCATATGTGTTGGTATACTATCATACCAATTCATCGGGGATGGCTGAAGAGTGGGCTAAGATGCAAAACGGTAGCGGCAACCTACTTGAGCACCAATTACGGAAAATGGCCTAACGACTAATATAAAATCTACGATTTGGGTAGGTATTGACCGTGAGTATATGTTTTTTTATACCAAGGCGTCCCCAGTTACAAATTATTTGGCGAAAACACTATTGAAAGTTCACTCGTCCATACTTCGGTGTTCCTCCATCACATGTGCACCTCCTGTCGCTCCTATTACCACGTTCTACTACTGGGATTATCATACAATCAGTCTTACGGATTGAAGACGGGAAACAGATTTCCCTCCATGAATGATGAGATCATCGATGTTCTCTACGTACGTTCTGCCATTAGGTCCTTTCCTTCGGTTTGTCCTAAGCTATCAAAATCGTTGGAATTGAAGCTACAAAATGCCACGGTTCTTCTCGCACGTATCCGAGCTCAGTCCAAATATTGGCCAACCTTTCTTGGACTTCCGGTAGGCTTGTGGGGATCTGGTGCAATCCCCTGGGCGTTCTGGCCGGAGGGAGGATCACTCCTCTATTCAGTTAATCCTGCTAAGCCTCGCACCGAGTTTATCAATAGCTAGGATACCGTACGAAATTGAATAATAGGACTATGTGCTAGGACGTTGGAGTTGCCCCTCTTAGTATGGTCTGGTATTTTTTTTCTTTCTTCCTGTCTCTAGGGGCAGATTTTGGCGTGTTTTTCGCCCCTTTTCCATAGGAGGAAATTTCGGACTACATAGCACATGGTCCGATTATTGAGTTCTTACGGTAGTGTGGGAAGCAATACCCAACAAGACAGCATTTCCACGTGGTATGAGAAACGAAATATTGGAGGCATAGTGGTAAGCTGAGTGACAGGCAGCGGGCAATAATGAGTGATTGGTGAATGCCATATCAGAAGGTATGAGCATTAGGTCCCCTCAATCATAGTGTTGAATTTCCCTAAACTCTAATGAGTGGACTAGCTCCTGTTGTTACATTGGTGTTACCCCATACTCTGAGAGCGGCTTTTATCTTATCTCTGAGTTTGAGTCATTCACCCGATAGCTGCAGATTCCCGCATGGTCTGCCACCTAGATATCGGGTGATTGCCATTCCACCGTGCCTGCCACGGCAATGTGTTACCCTCTCTCGTGGTGTCAGCTTGGTCCTCGTGCAAGTGCCAGGGGAGGTGTTTTTGCACAAGAGTGGGACCATTTATTGCACTACACTCACCTTAAAGGATAGCTTAAACTGTGTGTTTTACTCTGTAACCCACTTATTGATCAGATCATTAACAAGAAGTCTGGGGCTAACTCTTATCCCGATCCTATTAGCCGTTCCCGTTTTGGTGTGCTGAGGGGGATGTGTAAATAGCTGCTAGAGCCCTGGATGAATCGGGACTCACGAGTGATAAATCATGAAGGTGTGACTTTTCCCTATTATCTCTCAAAACCAATGAAATTTTGGCTCTTGTTTGTATCTAAGAGCCTCTAGATATCCAATTACAAATCTCTCCCCATCTAAACTTCTGCGGGGTGTCCGGGACAACTGAAAAAACCCTCCAAGGTGAGCTTTCTATCACTATTATCACTATTATTATTACCCGATCGATTTTCTCTCCTCTTGGGGTCACAAGCAAACGGCCGTTGCTACGGGGACCTGATTATTGCCAATGCCATGCCAGAGCTTGTCGAACCAAGGACCTAGCACTTGTTGGCTACACAGCATACCCTTTTACTGTCGCCCGTGTTAGATAGTCCACGTCTAAAGTTAGAGGGGGCACAAGAAAACTAAAATAATATGATATGCGCACAATTACCCCCACTGAAGTTTCTGCGCCCCGCACCGCACCACATGATGCAGTGCTGTCAATACTCGAGTACAGTAACTACCTGCTCCAACAAACCACTCACACCACATCACTCGCAGGTGAGGCGAGCCTGCGTCAGACACTTGACCGATTTACGAGACACGCTAATGCGGATCTATGGATATGAACTCCTCTTGAGACCGATGTGAGCTGTAGCGAAAAAAACCGAACTGAAACCACGATGGCAGTACTGCGATATGCAAGAGGGGTCTAGCTCTATCTTCCTCCGTGCCTGCGATCTCTCCATTATAAAGAATCACCGCATAAACCACCTGCCTAGATATTGCTAGTTACCGCTAGCGTCTGTCCTCGCCCTTCCCTCCTTCTATCCTAAGTTTTTTCCCTTTTTTACAAGTAAATAAGTAAATAAACAGATGAATAGCGTAAAAACTCGTGAAATCCACTATCTCCGCTAGCCCCTAATCTCCAGATTCTAAGTCAAAAGTTCTGAAGAAGGATTAATGCTCTCCCGACACGGTACAGCCCGAGCCATCTGCCTTTGCTGGATCTTGTTACCTTGGCTAGCTAAAGCCTATCTTGGGCTGATGTCGCGATTTACAGGGATATTCGTGACAGCACGGAGATACCGTAGTGGATTTCGCGAGTTTTTACGGTATGACCCTAGCTAGCTCAAAAGCGCCCCCAAGTCCAGAGCTTCAACTCCCAGCATCCACCCACCAGTGCTCAATTCCGGCGCGCACCGCACCGCCCGCGGTGTAGCGTGGTGTGGTGGTGGTGGTGGTGGTGGTGGTGGTGATAAAAGATAGATACGTAGGTAATAGTACGGGAAAGAGTGTCCACAACTGGGTTGCCGGTATTGTACTACGGGACGTTTACGTACTGAACTGTACGACGCGTATGATACGGGGTTTCGCACGCAGGGGAGAGCGGAAGAGATACCGTATCATAGAAAGAAAAGAAAGAGGTGGTAACAGCAATCCCGAAAGGCTATGAAAACGGTAAGTGCTAAGGCGCTTGGCGAGAGGAAGGGTCCCGGGAAGGGTGGGGAGGGAGGGAGGGGAATGTGCCTTTCCGAATTTGGTAAGATGTGCTGCTACCAACGATCTCGCGGCAACCTTGAAAATCGGAGTTGATCCGAAGAGTCGCGGAGTAAGTTTAGAGCTAAGTTAGGGGGAAGCGGGATGGTTTAGCTACCTACTGGACGGATACCGGCGTTGTCGGTCTGCATGGCGGGTGTGTGAGGGGGACGAGTACAGTGCTCGAGTAGTGTATAATATCGCTATCATATTTCCTTCCCTCCTCCCCCCCTGTAAACTGCCGCCCGGGAAACCCCAGGATGGCTGGTTGGTTCGTGGGTTGGCTAGGAGACAATGTTAGCACTACTGATGAAACAACTTTCCAATGGGGAGAAAGCACCATATCGTAATTATTATGATACTAACTAGCTAGTCCGGTGCAGTACTGTGCAGTACACTGACAGTAACCGCTGAGCTACAGTATTATAGTCTCCTCCCCAATGAAGTACCGGTAATCTGCCGTAGCAAAAAAAAAACTTCCCGCTCTCTCTCTCTCTCCTCTTTATGATAACCATGGGTTGAGGAATTGATTTGTGGGATTCCGTCCGTTCTTGGGATCGGGATCGGCCAACAGGTGTTTTGTAAACGGTTTTCCTTTTTCCTTTTTCTCCCCCCTTGTTGGGGTTTTTGTAGATCAGGCTCTCCTTTTTCTTTCCTTTTCCTTCTCCTTTCTTTTTCCCCCTTTCCCCTTTTGGATCATATCAGAAAAACTTTCCGAGATAGAGTTTCATACTGTCATGTCAAAGATAGTGTGGTTGATAGCGGTGTCGAGTAATATCCCGCCGTATCTCTGGATTGTGTGTGCGGTACTCGAGGTCTTTTGCTTCACTTGGGGACACAAGGAAACCAGGGAGGTTTTTTTTTTTTTAAAGCTCTTACTCGTGCTCGAGCGGAATTTGGTATGGGAGAGGGAGTAGGCTGGCTACGGTAGTTGGTTTCTACGGCTGCAGTAGGAGCTACTTGTAGAATAGACTGTAGATAGATCTACAGTCCGAAAGCGCAATCTATTGTCACAATTCCCGCACAAACTCTAACGTTGTTCGTGCGAAAGAGCACACATAGGCCACAGTATTGCGCAAGACCGGTACTCACACCGGTACAGTACCGTACTCAAGCAGAGAGCGAAAGAGAGAAAAAAATGGTACATAGCACAATTACCACCTACCCACCATCCACAAGAAATCCAGCCACAGGATCGCTCTTGTGATACACGATTTTCCTTTTTTCCCTTCCACAAAACCACACAACACCCCACATCTACCCCCCCAAAACCCACGATACCAGCCCACGAGGCCCCCAGCCCACGCCTAACCCCAAAAACAAAAACAGAAAAAACGACCCTCCATAGGGCTATCCAAACAATATTCCCCCACAACCCACGCCCATCCACCCACCCTCTCACTCACACACTTACCCAACAGGCCAACCAACCAACAAACCAAGCAACCAACAAAAATGCAAACGCAAATGAAAATACCTCTACTCTCCCTTCCCCCCCCCCCTCCCCCAACCCCAATCCACTCCCCAGCAGAAAAAAGAGCGCTGCGATCGATCGCGGATCGATCGGTCGGTTTTGAAAAGCATGTGAGGGATTAACTCGCGTTGCTTCAACAGCTCTTTCAATTTGGGGGTGGGCTCGCTGGTTTTGAGTTGGCTGAGCTAGGGGTTTGTGGGTGTGTGGGAGGGAGGGAGTTTGGTGTGGCTGTCGGCATTGTTGCTGCTTTTGCATGGGTGAGCACTCGGGGTGGTTGCTGGTGCAAGTGAGTATCATAGTAGATGGGTGTGGGTGGATGGATGAAAGGATGGATGGATAGGATGCGATGGAAATGGGATGCGATGGGATGGGTGGCTGGGGCGGGGCTAAGTTGATGCGTTCCGACCCGAGGTATTATCATGTCTTTGGCTAGTATGATACCCAAAGAAGTGTGTGTGGGGGCTGATTGAGGGTTAAGCTACCGCTCCCGGTAAGCTAAACTCGCATGGGGAAGTTGGTCCCATCTTATCTGCTGGAGAAAAAAAAACAAAGAATTACGGAAATAATTGGTGGAGATTTCGAGTGAGAATATATGATCCGGATATATCATTTAAGGCCTTTTCCTTGTCCTTTTTTTCTTTTTTTTCTCTTCTGGTCGAGGTTCGTGCTAGAACTTTTTTTTGATATACAGATCGGAAGAATTGGTTTAATCTTCTTCTGTTTTTTGTTTTAATAATTTTAATAATTTTTTTGAGAAATAAAAGAAAGAGCTATGACGTCTCTATCTACTGTATGTACTCGAGTACATAGCTTGGCTTCGTATAATATCTCTTTCTTTTCTTTTTTTTCTTTTCTCCGCAACTACACAGCCCAGTGCTTTTTTTGTTGCAACTAACATTAAGACAACACATACCACCGAGGGATGATGGGGGCTACCGGGTTATCGCCAATATGCTTGGGGAATTGGACCTGATTTGCGCTGTGCAGGCCTATAGGAATTCAAGGTTGTTATTTAGCATGGAACGTGGGCATTTGACATGACATGGCATGTGGTGCTCTGCAAAGCATCGAATCGAACGTGAAGCGGCTCAATGGTTCTGATATTGATATCATGGTACTATTATAACTCTGTTCTTCTCTGCTCTAACATAAGCTCGTGCCTTTCAGGTAGAGTACTGGTACGAGGTATGAGATTGCACTCTAGATTACTGATACCTCTGCCACCACCAACAGGAGGCGCTCTGTCTAACTCTGGCACACCAAGACATAATTTGATAACAACATCTCAAATCAAGCTCGGGGAGTATCGCAGGACACAACGGTGACAACTCCCACATATAGTAATCACCGCACCTTCTTTGCAACCCAGAATTGTGCCTCGTAAGCATTCCGGCTCAAACACTCCTTGTCCCAACTATACCCTGCAAGGCACCCGCGCACTTTCCCCCTCCACTCAGGAACTTGACCGTTGAAGCTATCCGCACCAAAGCGATCATCCGTGGGCAGCAGCTCGAATCCCAATCTCTGCATTAGCTGCAGTATCTCCTCCAGCGACGGCTCGACCCACGGACCAGTTCCGTAGAGCAGCCGCCCCAGGTTAATCCAAGTCCCACCGATCTTGAGCACAGCATGGATGTTCTCGAGGTACTCAACGATGTTCCTAGCCGTGTCTATGAGGAACAACAAAGTAACGACGACGTCGTAGAATCCCTTTTCCTTGCCATCTAGGAACAGCTCCGTAAAGTCCCCCTCCAGCAAAGTGTACCTCTTGAGCGCCTCACTGGAAGGGCGGACCTCCGGGAAGGTGATGCCTCGGAGCACATTCCTGCTCTCCCGCTGGTGCGACTACCAATTCAGTCAGGAATGGGTAGTAGGTGTGTTGAATCCTCCCCTTATCGTGATCAGCGAGTGATAGCACCCATCTGTGCGCCATCGACATGTAGAAGCTGTACTCGTTTGCGACGGTGGTGAACCCGAGCGCGCTTATCTCGTACGCCAATCTGCCGAGGCCGGCTCCTGGCACGAGGATTTTCTGCCTGGCCCTCAGATCTCCTTCTCCTTCTGGGGAAAGGGTTTCCAGGGTTGAGAGGATTTGCGCAAATGTTGACTCCCGTTCGTGGGCCCCGGTGGCGGACTAGTCGTGGACGAAATGGTTGAGGGACCGCACGACCGAGGTGTGGTCGCCTATTGGTCGCTGATCGGACTTGTGTGCTGACTGGAAGCGTGGGAGGTCTGGGGAAGGGTATGTTGTGGAATGCTAAGCTGTGATCGAGAATTTGCTGGGCTATCTGGTTGTTCTTTTTAATGAGGTTAGATGTTTCGTTCAATCTCCTAAGGTAGCTGGATGGCATTATCTAGGGTTCATCAGCTTATGAATAGAACAAGATGTATCGCTACGATGCGTGGAAGAGCTAAAATCCGGACCTCTCTTTGCCTGTCGTTGAGCTTCCACCATCCGCGCCTCTCCCCCTAAACTCCGGCCTGCGCTCTATCGCTGTGCTCCAGCAATCCCACCATCGCTGCAAGCAGCCTCTTTCTTGGATGGCTCTCTAATCTTTCCCATCCCGGAGTCGCACGCACTCGGTTTAGAATATCCTTCTTCCCGCTGCTACTTACGCCGTCCGCAGCTACAAAGTCTGCAATTCTGTCGCCGGAGGCTTCTAGAGACGGGATGGGGGAGCTTGTAGGATAAATAATGCTCCAGAAGGAGGATGGTAAAAACGGATACTGGACAGCTGCTATAAGTCCTAGGTAGGCTAGGAGCATCCAGATACTTGCTCCCGCACTTTGTGCTATTAGATCTACCAATGTAGGCGGAAGTGTATTTTCTAGCATACGGTACTCGTGCTGTGGTGGGCGAGGGGGAATGGCTTGTGCTTGTTACGCAGTTTACATTTCTTAGGGGGCTCGACAGTGTGGCCACAAGGGTGTCTGCCAAGAGCCTGTGCACGTGAAAATAGGGCACTCCAGTACCAGTAGATCAGGGACTAAGAGATGATGTCTTCACCCTACCAGTACTGATAAAAACAGTAGTTTTGAAGGCACATGATATCGTGTTTTTCGTACAGGCGCGATTGAGGCTACGGCTCTGTCGACTGTGATAGAAGTAGCTTGGAAGGCATCGGCACTACGCTAATATCTGGGCAGACAAAACCCAAAACCTTAAATTATTTCCGTAATTGATAAAATCCCGGCGCATATTCCAACAGCCAATCCTTCTCAATCACGGTAACCTGCATGAACTCTGTTAGCAAACAAACCCACTCATGCGCAAGCATTGGACCGATAATATAAGATAAAATGGAAGTAAGGGGAATAAAAAGTCTTACATCTCTAATGAAGGTCTTCTTCCCAGTCTCCACAACCTCGTGAAAAACGACCCAATCCGCCTTTCTGTTGAACATAACACTGCTCGGATGGGCCCACAACTGCGTACCATTAACACTTCGAAAACTCCCATCAGGCTGCATCCTAGCCGCATGCGCGAAATACCCCGTTGTCAAACACCTCCTTATGCCCTCGGCCGTCGGCGCGCCACCACCACCACCACCGCCCGCGCTAGATACCCGCAAGTTGAATCTGTCAACGTACCTCCTGAGCTGTTCGCGGACGGAAACAGCGCGTGAGAGTGCTCGGAAGTTTAGGTAGTTATCTTTGCACCACTTCGCGGCGTTGGGTTTGTTGGCTTTCGGGGAGAAGGCTTGGTAGACATTTAGGAGGGTTAGGTGGTCGCCCTCTTCCACAGCGAATTTACGCTTTGCGGATTCCGCGGGCTTTTTGGAACCCTCGTGGGTTATGAAGACGTTTTGCACGCTCGTCATTGCTGCTATGCTCAAGATTTGGTCGATGCATTGGAAGGTTACCGAATTTAGTAACTGGAGAGGTTATTGTTAGAATGCGGTAATTGTACGGGTATAGTACCTTGGAGGTGGAGGGGGGCGCCTACTATCTTCGCTGTCATGGGATCCACAGGGACTTCGGCCATTCTCAGCCCCAGCGGTTTGGTAAGTCTAGCATAATCATCCAATGCCCCCAGGCTGAAGAGCAGCTCCAGCGCTCGAACCATGAGTTCGCTAGGAGGCGGAGTGATAAAATCAAAACGGACTACATTATCTATGCCCAGAGCTTTGAGTTGTAACAAGACCGGAGCAAGATTGCTCCTTTGTATCTCTGGTATTCCCATCTCGGCCATGACATCGTTAAACGCTCCCTGGGTGTACAACCTAAAGCACTTCCCCGCTCTTGTCCTCCCTGCCCGACCCGCGCGTTGCGTCGCCGACGCCCTCGAAACCGGCGCACCGCTCAAAGTTTCAATCCCCGTCCTAGGGTCAAAGGTACGCAGCTTGACGAAACCACAATCTATCACAAACACAATACCCTCGATCGTGACCGAGGCCTCGGCAATATTTGTCGACACCACGACCTTGCGGTGGTTCTCTGGAGCGGGGTCGAAAACGGCTAGCTGCTCGTCGCTCGGTAGCCCCGCATATAACGGGAGCGGTAAAAGTTGCGGGGCTCGTGGGTGAAGATCCTCAGCACGCTCCCTTATGGCGGATATAGCAGTTTCGATTTCCTCACGCCCCGTTAAGAATAGTAGAATGTCCCCCTCACCCTCCTATATTTAGTGTTGATGTCAGAGCCTGCACATGTAATAGTTTATCCAAGAGATGTATGTTTATGGATCGTGCCTTTAGGTGTATATCAAAAACAGTCTGTACTGCCTTCTCCACATAATCTTCCGTAGGCTCTTCAAGGTAGAGCACATCGACCGGATAGCATCTCCCTTCTAAAGAGATGATCTTGGCCAATTCCTTCTTTTCCTCATCCCCACCCCCGTCATCTCCATCCTCATCCCCCTTCTTTCCCCCACTTTCCCCTTCATCCCCAAAAAACCTGGCGAACTCTTCCGCCTGTAGCGTTGCCGAACTAACGACTATTCTTAGCTCCTTCCTCCTCCGCCTTATTTTCTTCAGTATGCCCAACAACACATCGGTGCTCAAGCTACGCTCGTGCGCTTCGTCGATCATGACGACTGAATACCTGGATAGCAGCGGGTCCACAAGCACCTCTCGGAGCAACATTCCGTCCGTCATGTACTTTATACGTGTTCGTGGAGAAGTCATATCTTCGAAACGAATTGAATATCCTACCTATACAAACAAACGATGAAATTATGCAAGTCCTGTCAGTCAGCCACACCCTGCGCCAGAAGGCTCCACAAGTGAGGAAATAAGGGGAGGAAGGGGGAGGAAAGCCATAATAGCACAAGGGGGCCCACGCAACCTCTTCTCCCAGTCTCACGCCCATTTCCTCCGCTACTCTTGTCGCTACTGTAGTTGCGGCTACTCGTCTAGGTTGTGTGCAAGCAATGATTTTGCCTTCCTCTGTCCACCCCGCCTGGTGCAGATACTGAGGCAATTGTGTAGTCTTTCCCGATCCCGTTTGCCCAACAACTATCGTGACTGGGTAGTTTTCGACCAGGTACAGTAAGGAATCCCGGTGTCTTGTAATAGGTAGTATGGTAGATGGGCGATAAAGGCTTACAAGGCATTCCTCTGATTCTGTAGCACGGTCTGCGGAAGCCATTTGGTTATTTGGGAAGGTCGTGGATTCACTTCTTGAGATTGTGGTTGTATTAAGATATGTTATGAAATGTTGACGTGACGCCTACGAGGTTTGAGCCGCATCACGTGAAAGTGCACAGACCAAAGAATTAATAAATGGTCTCTCGCTCGGCAAGAAAGCCTCAGATGATCCCCTACCGGCCTATTTCCGGGCAAGAAAACTTATGTCCCAATATATCCCCTTGTAGATACAGTATAACCAATACTCGGAAATTGTCCAATGAGATATAAAAAACTGCTATTATCGCTGCTAGTCCGACTAGCTAGCTCTTTTTTTTCTCTTTTCGCTCTTCCCGGAGGAAGGGAGGCAGTGAAACAGAAACTGGAGTAGACCTGCGAGACCCAAAGCCAAGCAAGGGAAATGAAAATGTAATAGGTAGAAAGGTATGCCTTTAACAACCAGGGGACGGAATGAGCGCAAGAAGGTTAATGAATGCATCCATAATACGCCTTTAAGAATTACTCCAGAACATGAGAACAAAAAATATGAAATATGAATCGAAGGGCATCATGAAAAAAGAATATGAGAAAAAAATTGCCCTAAATTTTTTTAGAGATATCATATGATTCTCCTTTTTTTTTGCCTGAGCCTTTTCTATTCGCAAATGCATATCCCACCGCTCCTCTCACTTGATTTTGCCTGACAGGTTGTTGTCTCTGATACCAGAGCCAGAATTCAGTTTGCTGGCTTCTTTCTTGTCGGTTTTGGCATTTTCTCGTATGCGTTCGGACTAGGAGCTCGCTTGTTGTCTCTTGATTTCCCCTTTGCGCTTCTCTTAGGCCCATGTCCACAATTTTTGTTGTGCGTATGGCCATGGCCTTCATCTTCGCTATCTTCGTCGGAGGATGAGTCGCTCTCATCACTTGAGGACTCATCGTATGCTCGGGGACGGCGGTAGATGCAACACACTATCACAGGAAGGCGTCAGTTTATGTTCAGAGCTCCCATAATTATAATATTGTTTTGGGCATGAAAAACAAGACAACAGAACGACGATTTATGGCAAAACAGTGAACAAACCTTTTGATTTCTTCTTTCCCATGCCTTCATTGTCAATAACATCAGCATCCCATCTTACCCGCCTGTTCTCGACTGGGCCGCCACGAAGTCTGAGTGTGCCATCTGGAATTCTCACTGGGCGGATCGATGTTTGCACCGAAGGATCTGTTTCAGTTTGGGTAGAGGACGGCAGAGCAGGGGTCAACTCGCGGCGGTCTGGGGGAGGAAGGAGCATTGTGAGAGCAGTAACGGAAGTGAAGATCGTAGGAGAAGTGGAGGAATCGAGAATAGTGAGCAAGCAAGACGAAGAGAAGACCTGGGTGATGGAGGAGGAAGTGCGGTCGAAGATAAGGAAGAAGGCTGGCTGCGGTTCGGGGAGAGGGAGGGAGGAGGGGGGGGGGTGTGCCGAGGGAATGATAAGGAGTGCAGAGGATGAGGTTTGTTGAGCAGAGTATTATACAGTAATTGCACGTAAGAGCTTTCGCAGTGGTAATAAATAGGAGGAGTAGGTGGTGGTGGTGGTGGTTGTAAGAACAGGCAGGGGCTGGAGCAGCAGGGAGAGAGGGAGAAAGAGGGTGTTGAGGGAAAGATGAGCAGGCCCGGAGCAGGTGTTCGGATTCACTCCACCACTTCGCGTGTACTAGTAACCTTTAGTTTTATTCTCTTCTTCCAGCTTTTCATTTTTCCACTTCCTATCCTTTTCGCCCATTTTATTTTTTTCGCTTCCCTTCCCACCCCCTGCCTGCCCTGCTTTCTTTTTTACATGGCTGCATAAGGTGCCCGATGGGCCCTGCTGCTGCTGCTGCTACTGCTGCTACTGCTGCTACTGCTTTGTGTGGATAGGATCCAACAAACCCTTGAGGAATTACGGCCGTGCCATCAGTAGATCAGATTAGATCTTTCGCGCACATGTTTTTCCGTTAGAGCTGCTGTCGGTTTACTGCAAGAGTAGCTGTGCTGGCTGAGCCTTGCTCGCTTTGTGCGTGGAACCAACCAAGCAGAGACAAAACGTTGGTGGGGCTGTGCTACCGATATCGTAGTTATGAAGATTGCTCTGCTCTTGCCTCTGCTTCTGCTTGTTCCTCCACTGTTTCTGCTGCCCCGGCCGCCTCTGCTGCTTCTGCTGCTTCTGCTGTTTCTCAACTCTCTATTATGTGCAGCTCAGCAGCTCAGCAGCTTTGCACTCACTGCACAGCTGCTCTACCTCGGAGGTACAAAATATGCATCCTTCCCCCGTGTCGATGGAGAATACCGGTAATTTTTACTGGCATTATTCCAGGGTCCAAGATCCGTCCGTCCATCGATCCTTTAATCTTTTCGGCCCAACAGAAACAGATATCAGAAAATAACCGGTGGCGCTCATTGAATGGTTTGCTTAGGATGTTTATTGATTGATTGCCTGATTTACCGGTAGACAGCTTGCCTTTCTCTGGATCCACCCGGGACCCCACGACAAATGACGTGACACCGCGTCCCTCCTTCTCGCTCACCCTCCCTCCCACCTCTCTCACTACACCCTCTTATCTATCTGTCTTTCCTAATCATCAAATTCATTACCCGCCCGCCACCCAGAGTTTACTGACTTGGGTTTCGTGCTTCGATCCCGACTTTATTCTCGATTTAGCAAACCCTTCTCATCCCCCCGCTCGTGTCCAAGGAGCTGGAACGAACTTACGAGTACAATCGCAGCACCGCACATCTCGTTTCGCTGCTGTAGCTGCCGCAACATTTGGCAATCGTTTTTTCCCTTTTTGTCGACACCTCTTCTCTTCTCTGAACCCCTCCACCATGCCTTCCTGCCGTTACCAGCCGGCTGAAGCTCGCAGCTATGCGTGGCAAGCAGGCTGATACTATTTTGCATAGAGGCTGGAGCAAAAAAGCAGAAGAGGAGGTGAAAAAAAAGTCAATGAAAAAAGCTGTCTTCTATCTGCGGTCTTCTGTTCTCTGGCCCACCCATGCGTGCCGAGGCTTTCAGGGCCGACGACCAACGGGTCGGCGTCTGGCTCTCAAGTTTTGCTTTAAGGTAACATCAAGGGGGCGAGATGGGCTCCAGTGCCCCCTAGGTCACCGAGGCGGGGCGCCCCCACATTAAAACTCCCGATAGTTCAGTTCCCTTCTGCGCAGTGAGTACGGTACGATCAGTGTTAGACTAAAGGATTCACGCAACAGAAACGTGTCTACTAGCTTGGCCAAATTCCAGTTGAACGCCGGTACGAAGTACACGAGGGTTTCTATCATGCCACCAAACATCAAGTGTTTCTTGGAAGTTTTGGAGGCCTATTCGGTGAACCATGTTATTCGTACCCCCATTGAATGCCATACACAACACAAACAGGAGCGTGGAGCCATAGGATGTGCATGTAAAGGAAAAGAGGCTTCCTACGAATAATTTTTGCAAAACGGGAGTTTGCTTGGCTATCGTGGCTTCCTGGTCGAGGTGGGGGAACCGGGCAATTCGGGCCGGGAATTTAACCTTCAGACCCATAATAGGGCTTCGCGCATTGACCTCTCTCTTGATAAGCTGGGATTCTCTGGAACCGCATTCGCGAATTGAACCAATTTCTGTGGATGTTTCTGTCCCGCCGTCCGCTGCCCAGTTTGCACAAGCCCAACACAGCAGCAACAGAAATGTTCGCCCTACCGTACCCTGGCTCAATACTTGTTGCCTTTTCCAGAGCGGTTATGCTGCCCCCTTTTCCGCCCTCTTTTTCTTAGAGATATAAAATGGATACATACAACGGAATTCCACTGCGGGCTCGCCCCAATGCGGCCAACCGTAGGGAATGTCGTGGATGACCCACCCTACAGGAGTGCGAGATCTATTATCGAAGAAAGCCTTAGACCGCGCAATACCCAGGATTAAAGTGCCGGCCCGTGGGGTAAGTTGGATGGAGATGGAAAGTGAAAAAACTCATCAGAGTAAATCACTACTAATAAACCATTACTAGATTCGGGGGAGGGGAGGACTAGAACCAATGAAACATGTAAACCCCCAATAGAAAGATGGATGAGCTGGAACGCTTGGGTTAGCAGGCGGTCCCGAATAGATTATTCCCCCACACCTAGCATTTCTACTTACCGCACCCCCTTCCCCGGATTAGGCCCCTCACAAGTGAAATAGTTAAAACGGAATGAAATGAAGAGGACATGAGAGGGAGGGATGGTGTGCTGTTTCCTATTTACAGTACGGGAGAGTACTATACTTTAGATACAAGAGGATGCGGTACCGGTAAGTACTGTACTTGTCACCCGTAACCAACCGACTCCAGGCGACATTAGAATCCTGTTTCTCCCTTTTGCAAGAGTTTTGCTATCAGCTCGCGCAAGTGCAGGGCAGATGTTTTTGTGCGGGACAGGGATTATTTTTGCTTGCTAGCCTAGACTCAATATTCACTAACTTATCGTGGACGTTTGTACAGAAAACCGCGTTACGTTGCTAGTAGTCTAATAAAAAAATTCGCTCACTCACTCACTCGCCCATTCACTCATCCCCACCACTCCCTACGAGAGCAGGACCCGTTAACTGGAACAGGCAGGGAATATTTGGCTAGTTAACCTTAAATAACTGTTATGCAACTTGTTAGGGACCTTTGTGCTCTGGCTGCAGTACACACGTCTCTTTCCTCACCAGACATCCGGCTTGCGAAGGCCTTCTTTGCAGAGACGTGTGAGCGTATTGCTTGCTTGACAACTAGTGAAGGAAAGAAAAAAGACGTTTGCCCATGTGCCCTTACCCATCCGAGAGGGCCGGCTTAACCCTTTCCAAGTAGATAGCCGTAGATAGCTCCCTCAATTATCGTGTTCGTTCGCCATAGCAAGGAATGGAAAAGCAAAATCTGACAGCTCGCCCAACGTGAATTCCGATCCCATGGAGCACAGTTGATAGCTAGTTAATTTCTGTAGTTAAACTATTCATTGGGTTCAAAAAAAACTGAAGAGAAAAAACTCTAGGCATTTTAAAACTAACTACCTTCATTTAATTAGACATTCCCTTTCTTTTTTCATTCTTTCATTCCTCCATTCCAAGTCTGACTTTCTTCCTTTCCTTCTCCTATCGATGATGCTAACTCCCTGGCTTGCCTGAACATGCAGCTCACAGCAGGCGAGATAATGCAGTCTCGTCCCTACGAACGAATAGATCAATCTCCTCCCTCTTCTCTCCCCTTGTCTGGCAGAGCTAGTATGAGCTCTTTTTCTTTCCCCCTGATTCCCTCCTGCTACCGCAATACGATCCCCCCCCCTCCTCCATGTGTCCGAATTTGCTTTGCCGCAATGTTAATCATTGATGCTACCGCACTTGTATTGCACGGTACTGTATGATATCGAACCTGGGAATAACACTCTCCTTGTAGCTAGAGCTCTGATGCCCTATATTTCCCACCATACACCAGTCTTTCGGAAAAGACCAGCCATCCGAGGGGGGGGGAGCCTTTTTGTGTTTTTCTCTTTATCCACTTTACATTGAACTTTTTAAGTATCTCTTTTTTCTATAGTGGGTCTTCGATCGGGGTGAATCTAGCGGATTTACACGGGTATAGAATCTGGTATGAGGATCTTTGATGTCATAGTACGGTAGTAAGGTGGGGCTGCTTTCTCTGTTTCTTGTGGATTGGTCTGACGAGTTGTAGGTAAGTTAGGTGGGTCGTGAGCCCCTCTAAGAAATGAACAGTCGGGGGGAGACGGATTGACGAATTGAATTGAGAAGGAGAAGGCTTGGCTTAGGAGGAGATAACTGTGCTGTATGAGAAGCTAGCTGGGCTTTATTTTATGTTTAAGGTTGTATGTTTACACTGTTTGTGCTCCGCTCGGCAGCTGTGATAGCACGGCTTATGTAGCTATTATGCTATAGTGGGGTAAGTTACTGTAATATAGCTACGGTAGTTGATCTGATAGCTATGTAGCTAGCTATCATGTTGAGTACGGTGTGTAGTTCGCCAGCTCATCTGCTTACTTGCAAGCACTGGCTAGCTGCCTTCTTGCCGTGAACTCCTTGCTTACACTCCAGTCAAACAAAGGAAGTCCCACCCTTCAGCTTATAACGAGCACCGGGCGGACAAACACAAGGTCTCACTATCCAAAAGTCTAATTTTCCCTCTCTCTCTCCTATTCCCTCTCTTTCTCTGTCTCTCTGTCTGACCCTCGCCAAGCACCCAACTTATGTCAAGTCAACTCACCTCAATTCGCGCCTATTACCCGCTGCACCAACAGTTCTGTTTTAAATCCGCCCTACTAAGTACTCGCGTAGCTTACCCTAGTACAGTAGAGTGCAGTACTGCACGTCCGCCAAATTCTTCAACTAACCAATCAGCCAACCCAATGCACCAGAGAAGAGAGAAAAAAACAGAAAGAAAGAAGAAGAAGAAAAAGTCATAGCGCAACCAACCTCCATTGAGAGACCCGCAATACAGCATAAAATTGTATTTCATCTTTTTAGTTTAGTCTCCAAAGCTAGTATTAGTTCTCCGAATAGCACGAGTGCCATATCGTGATGGCGGCGCACGAGCCACCAGCGATGGCTGTTCGCAAAAAAGCAGCTAGCGGCGGCTACTCAACCCCGACGGACACTGCGAACAATATGATGTGACCCCTCTTTTTCTGTCGTGTAAACCCTCGTAATGACAATTTACCCAGGGAGACAGAAAAAGATGAAACTGACCAAAGGCCATGAGCTTGCTCCTTGTTCTATGTATCCCTCCTAATAGTACCAGCACATAAGTGACCTGCCTTGGAGTTGGGGGAGGATTGGCCATCTGCTCGAAAACTTGCCAGTGGTTCACTCTTCATATCTTCCAATTTCCCAATATATTCCCCAATCAGCACTTTAATCATTCCTTAGAATAAAATGCCCCCAACTAGAATCTAAAAAGCGCAAAAGTTTAGGTTTTCCAACAGCCGCTATGATAAACACTATACCATAAGAACTCCAATGATTGGATCATGTGCCAGGGCCCTGGAGCTGCTTCTCTCCTAGTAAGGTGTCGCATTTTGTGATTTATATTTGTCCCAAGGAGCAGGATTCCTGGTGTGTTTTGAGCCGCATTTGGGTGAAAGTTAATTTTGGGGCTATGATATCTGGTAGACAATCCAGTGATTCAAGTTCTTAGCGTACATACACAAGAATAAAACACCCTGACTCCTCCTCAGTAGGGCAGGAGTAAGGATATGTTCACGATCCCAATATGGCAAACGAACGCCTACTTTTTTATCGGTGTTCTCAACGGGGCAGTCCGTCTATCCTGGGCCAGGGCGAGGACGGACGACATTATGTCGTCCCGTCCCGTCCCGTCTTTTTCCAAACTTGCCCTGCAACTCGCCGCCAAGGGCAAGTGCCCCATCGTCCCAGGGGAGAAATGTCTCACTCTAGCCGTCCTGCAGTCCCCCGCAGTCCCCGTCAGTCCCCAGCAGTCTCCGCCAGTCACCCGCAGTCCCCCTATTCCCTAGTATTGACAGTCACCGGGGATCACTCACTTCTTTCCTGTTCTTTTTGTGTTCTTTTTTTTTACGCGTTGGTATTGTATTTACTGCTACCGTATTGTTTCCTCTGTCTTTGGTGTTTTTCCTTATCACTCGATTTCCCCTCCCGTAACCCGGTTTGGATTGATGGAACTGGAGATGGAAATCCAACTTATGGCTGTCATGGATACTGGGGCTGTGCCAGTACGGGGACAAAAGGGTTCGTCCGATGCCCTTTTTTCCGCCAAAAATGGACATTTTTAAACAAACAATTCTCAACACTGCTTATATACAAACACTTGGAATATTTCCACCAGCTAGGGAATCACTACCTAAATGACCATTTCTCCATCACTTGGTAATATTTAAGGATTCCTTTTTCATGTTATCTACAGGTTTGCTAATGCAAGGACAAATTTTCGCTGATTCTCATAGACGTTGCGCAATGAGAGAGGGTGGTGAAGATGGGCACTTTTGGTGTAAAAAGGGCATTGGACGAACCCTTTTGTCCTAGTAGACCTACCGTGCCCTGAGCAAGGTGGTGCCCTCAGCGAGGCGCGGCGCTCATAGTCCAATGAGGACTCTTACTAAACACCGGTTCCGCCACAGCAACTCTACCGTGCCTCGCTGAGGGCACCGCCTCGCTCAGGGCACGGTGGGTCTGCTGTAGCACCACAATGGCTCATTGTGTGAAAGACGTTCTTTACATTTGGTGGTTCTTGTGCACGGGAAGATATCAATTATCATGGCAATGGATTTCGTGCTTCATTGTTATTCTCACGGTCTATCATATTTCCGATTTATTTTCCACTCAGGTCAATCATAGAATATTGGGAGGGACTCTATTCAATAAGAGTCCCTTCCCTCTAGCAGTTAGAATGGAATAACACACTTCTTTTATTGTCTTTTACACAAGTCTCTACTTCTGTTTGGTGCACACAAAATTATTGAATGGCGCCAAAAGCTTTACCCGGCAGTCCCCCATAGTCTCCTATGTTAGTTTGTCTTATATTGCAGGGCCCACCGTCATGAGGCTTCCCGAGCAAACCTTTGGGATACCGTGCGCTTGGCGGTCAACCTTTTCGGATACCATCGACCGGGAAATTTACCATTGAAAAAGCGAAACATTGACAGGGGCAATCCACATTGCAGTGACCAAAATGTTTATATACACCTTGGCATATCTTTTTATCCCTCAAACAATGCAAAAAAAATTGAAAAAAGTTACAGAAAAAACAATGAATTACTTTAACCCTGCTGGTGTTTTTATAGAATTTTCCTACAATTTTTTAGTGATTTTCTAGGGATTCTAGCATAAAAAACCACCCTAAACCTACCACTCTCAAGAGAGTAGACCAGCACACAGGAAGCCATTCTGAGGGCGGAAAAATAAATATATGACATTGACTGCATTTAGTGATCCTTTCTCACTTTATTTTTTAATTCCTATTCACTATCCCATGGTGCCCGAAGAGAGTCAATATTCCATAGAGGTTGACCGTCAAGCGCATAGCATTCTAAAGGTTTTCTCGAGGTTTCCCGGACGAGGGCGGACCGCGTTTTGTCGTCCCGTCCCGTCCCGGGATCTTGGAAGTCGCCCCGTGGGGCCCCGGACTGTTGAGAACACTGCTTTTTATTCACCAGTGTGTTGTTTAGTGGAAGGCCTAGAGCTTGGAGCACGGCATCGGTACGTGAAGCTAACACCTATCAGTTAGTATTTTTTTTCTTCTCATGTTGTATTCGATAAGCTTTACCTACTATCTGGTGCAAGAATGTCTGTGGGTGTCTTAGGAAAATCAGCTATTGGATTATTGTTGATACCTAATAGTGGCTTTAAGGGAAACTCCCTGTGAGCAGCAGGTGAATTAAAAACGCGCGCCTCATTGCCGGCATTCCTGTTTATTTGTCAACCCTGCTCTCTAGATAAAATGGAGAAGGTCTACACACGAGCGTGCAATGTCATGGTGGATTTGAATAATGACCCCGAATATCTGATTTATGTGTGCACTGATCTGGTTGAGTTGATGGGCAATAGTGACTTGTCCAAGGGTTTGTACTCCGTCTATTTCATGGCGGACTCGAATGATGACCCCGAATATCTGATTTATGTGTGCACTGATCTGGTTGAGCTGACGGCCAATAGCGACTGGTCCAAGGTTTTGTACTCCGCTTGGTCCAGGGTGGAGTTGAATGATGATTTGGAGTATCTGATCTTTGTGTGGATTGATCTGGTTGAGTTGATGGGCAATAGTGACTCGTCCAAGGTTTTGTGCTCCGTTTATTTCATGGCGGATCTGAATGAGGACCCTGAGTATCCGAATCATGTGTAAAGCGATCTGATTGAGCTCACGGGTAATAGTGAGACGTCCAAGGTTTAGTACTCCGTTTGTTTCAGTTGCAGCACTACACACCCCCACAGCTGCATCGCTAAGTTCATTCGCTATGTTGGTCATAGAGGGTAGAGGACGTTGTTGTCGGACCGAGCTAGGAAAACCTTGTGGTGTGGTGGATTTGTGGTGTTGCGGTAATTGGGGTTTGGCGGAGTGAAAATTGTGGAGATGCAAGAGTCGGGGGAGAAAAGCGTCTCTTATATTATACAATATTTAACACTATTGCCGGGCCGACGATTAGACACTGAGCACCGCACCAGCTGGTCAAAATTGACTCGCACTAGAGGCGACTAGCTCGAAATAAGGTTAGTCTACAGGTTACATTTCGCTCGGATGGGTTCAGGCAGTCATAAGATTACGGGCACAGTACGAGCATCATACATTACGGCCTATCGCACACGGGCTTTTCACGGGGGTTGTGGGTAAGTCTGACGAACGTGGCTCTTAGAATTTCTATGTAAATGGCAGCCAAGACCCCGCCATACTTACATGTATGCTCCCCTAGTACTCCTACTAGTCGTAGCGTAGTATTAGATACGTTGGATCAAGGTCGGGGAATTCGAGTGAGGGATTGTGATAAACAAGTCTTGAGTTTAGTGTTAGATATCATACGTTGTTTGCCGAAGCTTCATAGCTGTCATTGTTTGTGGTTGCTTGTCTTCTTTGCTTTCTCTCCTTTTCTCTCTCCTTTCCTCAACAAGTTCTTTTTATCAACGACGAGCAAAACAAATGAAACTAGTTTTAGCGCGGCTCATATTTGATCCCAATCTCACTTGTTTTCACCTTCATAAAGCCCTTTCCGCACTTTCTCTACCCAACAAGCGGCTGTACAAAGACTTCATTCCACCTATAGGTTATGAGTTCGGTTCGCCAAAGATCATTTCCAACATTTAGTAATGTAAAGGTATGGATTAGGGTTGTAGTCATGCAATGTCACTCATTAGGAGAGTGGGAATTGGCGTTGAAAATAATCGATGTGGAGGAATTGATCAGCAAGGAGGGCTTTACACAGCTGAGTGGAACGGCTCATGTGGAGACACAGGAGGGAAGGAAAGAATCGAGGAAGACAAGGAGGAAAGGAAGGTAGATGGGAGGAGACTTTTCATAGCTTGCCCCTCGCTCTGCTAGTGTATGTGTCAGCCCGATGAGATAGGACTTTAAAAAATAATTAATCCATTGGACCGGAAAAGGGTCCGTTAAAATGTACCAAAAAAATGAAAATATGGAAATCTCAATGAAGGACTTCCCGTAGGAATCTGGAAGAGATTTAGAAGTGGTATTGGCATATTTTCACACTAAAATCTAGAATATCAACTTCTAAATTCTAAATTTTCTCAAATATGAACCACCCCCTCCCCCCCCTGGTTCAGATTTGAAAAGGTTCAGAATCTGGAAAGTTGCATACAATTGGTCAACTAGCCCCAAGACTGCAATTCTCGACACATTATGCCCCAGTTCTCAATGCACAAAATGAAGGGCTGACAACCTATAGCAAGACACAATCTTACGAAAAATAATTTCCTACTTGTATCTATTCAGCTTTATATGTGTGGTTTCAATTTTCCGCAATAGTCATGATCTGGAAATTTGGAAAATCTTTTTTTTCTATGGGAACAACCTGCGATCCAGATTCCTGCTCCAAGCTCCAGATTTCTCTAGATTCCTACGGGAAGTCCTCCAATGGAGGCACAACCATGAAAAGATGAGGTTCAGAAGGGAGGGAGATATCACTGATGGTGCACTATTTTAGTTGTTCCTGCTTTCGCGGTGAATTTGCAGTATTTATTTTGTCGAACCTCTCATAGAAAAGAAAGAAAGAAAAAAACAGTGCTAGACGGGTAACAGCAAGTGAGGTCCAAAAAAAAAAGATCCTGGGGTAACTAGTTGTCTCTTCGCTTTTCTTTTCCCCTATCCACTCATCCATCCTGCTTTATTCACCCCTTCGGAAAGGGGCGGGGGGGGGTCACTCTTTTCTTTCTCCTTTCTCCTTTCCACTTTGCAGACATCTAGGCAGGTAGGAACGCAGGCAAGCAAGCAGGAAAAAGAAACAAGCGAAGGAGAGGAGGGCGGGAGTGGTGGAAAAAGTGTAGATCGGGATTCACATATTTTCCCACCCCGATAAAATAGATCCACATAAGACAGGTAAAACTATCTCTTTCACGGCTTAGATATACTACACTACATAGAAAGCAAAGGGGGAGGGGGGGTATATGGCTAATCGTCTACGCTTAGAGCGGCCATACAAAATTGGTACTCAAATCTTCAAATACCTCTTGCTCGTTGCCTATATACGATTCCCTTCACCAATGGTAGTAGACGACTATGCAAAGCTGCTAGGGCTTAAACTGCTTGGGCATCGTGAAGTCTCTGTCTAAAACTGGGCGGGTGACGAAAATGGATCGGTAACAAGTAATTCTTGTTATTCGACGACCCCAACGAACACATATTCTGCCCGCCAATTAACTTCATCTGCCCCGTTTTTCCGTGCCCAAGTGTACCGCAGACCGTTGGCTATGGGATAGAAACTGTTGCCATCTCAGCCCTTAGTCTGAGACAGAAGAAATACTGCCAGCGCCTTGCTTAGGGAAGCAACTACATCTAGCACACTTACCTCTTACCCCAGTTATCACCGCAGTAGAGCTGCTGCCCTCCCATTCTCCTAAATGTACCCTCTCTTTCCTTTTTCTTTGCTTCCTTTTTCTTCGTTTCCGGGAACTGCCGACCTTGCTCCCCGCCAAATCCAGGGCATTTCCTACAGGGCAGAAAGGCAGTTGTTTCGTTGTGTTCTACTCATTGATCGAAAGGGAAATTTTCGGCTTCCTAGAGTGACTCCCAACAGCTCCGGTTTTTCGTGGGAGTGCGTGGTAACAGGGCGTCAGGAATAAAGGCTCATAAATCGTATCTTTCTTTTACAGAAAGAAGAGTTAGTTACCGTTGAATTCCATAAATAAGCCGCTCCTTGGAATTTTGGCCGCAGCACCCAAAAACTGGCTCCCGTGCGTGTGAGCCCTTAGATAATCCCTTGCTCCACAACTCTACCTTTGAGTAAGCCGCGTGCCTTATTTATGTAATTCTACGGTATGATATTATAAATTTCCTAAAGGGTTGACTGAGGGGAGCCCGGATCTCCCCGCTGCCCTTTTTTCCTTCTCCAGAGCTCACTGCCCTTACTAGGACTATCTGAAAGCCTAGCTCTGGGGAACTAGATACTCCGCGAACCGGACTAATTAAACAGAGAACCTGGAAAGGGAGAAAGAAAGAAAAGGATTTACGGTTTTGTTGCGGAATATAAACCCAAAAGGGGACTTAAGCGCCCAGTGGGACCTAGTGGGACAGGGCGGCTGGTGATAAGCGCGCTATATACCTATAGAACTGATGAAAGGGGAAAATACACCTGTTAATATTATGATTGGTGCAGGGTAAGCGCGTAAAAGCAATATGTTACTGGGATATGGGGTGCATGCGAGAGAACATGCACGCGGAAAGCCGATGTCAAACTCTACCGCCGAGAGCGACAATCCTAGAAGGCTAGTATAATACTAAACTGTGCGGGGTCATGGTGGTGAAAATCTTCCCGAGCTGACCTGGTAACACCAGTACAATGTGCCGGCGGATTATAATGGCCCAGGAGGGAGATATGAATCCTGTAAATGCTGGCCTTGACCCGGCATCACACACTCTCAGCTCTCTAGACCTTCTTCCCCAAAGGCCGTGTCAATATTCTACAAAAATATTAAATTCCTTTTAAGCAACTAAACCTACCCCAATTGGGACTTCAAAATGGCTACAAGTGTTATCATAATATCAACACTAGATCGTCTCTCATTCACAGGGCACCAGCTACTTGCCCCAATTACGAAACGAGCACTATACGGTAACTCGTACCTCGCAAAACGTAGATGTCAGTTTTCCCTTGGAGACGTCTCCTGGCCACCCAGCACTAACACTGTCTCCAAGAATACTGCTCAGCCTAATTCTACAAATACCGATGAAGAAAACTCTACCTCCAGACACTACCACAAACAACAACCCCCAACCCCTCACCCCGACTCGGGCCATACTAATAGCAGAGCCAGCGGGGCCTGTCCTCAATCCCTCCGTGTCAAATAGTGTAGTTTGCAAAAACTCTCCCCCAACCAAGCCATTTTTACCAGTTGCAGTCAACAATCCTGCCAGCTGTCCAACATTCTCCCAGCACCAGAGCCCGCTGCTGAGGGCTCAGGAACATTAGAAGACCCTCTAAACTATCCTATTGAACGATTGCCGAAGAGTCAGGATAGCAATCTTTTGATCAGAGTCGAGAGTTCCAAATTGATTTAACACAAAAACCATCACCCTACCATTTGAACCATTCTAGATCAATTGAAGAAATATTGGTTGGTATTAATTATTGGGATCGTCTCCAGCTCAGGGAGCGGTCAAGATGTATGGGATTGATTTTACCTTCTATTTCCTTTATCACTTATGTTGAACCCGTTAATTTTATTTGCTCATTTTATTCCTGTGTTTCTATCAGCGAGTCTCTTTTTATATCTCTAGGAGTTTAGGTCTGTGTGGGGAGCCGGGACCGGTATAGTTTTGAGGTTTTCTAGTCATGTCCCTACTCTGAGCATGTGAGAAACCGAGAAAGCAAGATGGTATAATACTTGCTATGATAGAACGGATTCCACAAGGCTCATCTGGAAGCAGTCGTTGGCAAACACCAGCCTTGGTAACCTTGGAGCCTATCCTTTGGTTCGGATAACCATGCTCCCGTGTTGATCGCGAGATTTCCACTAACTCCTAATTCGCCTCAGTCATCTCTCCTTACCCCCCTTAAGGGCGTACTATTGTTCGTGGACAAAATCAACCGAACCCCCCGGTGAGCATGGCAACACATCGCTTCCGGGCCCCCACCAAAATCATTACCACTCAACGGGCACCTCATAATACTTTCTCTTTGTTTTGTTAAGGCTGATAGATGGTATACAAGTACTGAGTACTGCCATGTATTTGAATTATTTTTACTTGAGGTGGTTGTATCGAGGAGCTTGACAACATCACGGCGAAAATTATGAGCATTCGTTGATCGGTTGATTTTGTCCACGCACAATAAGAGGAAAGAAATGAAAAAAGGGTATCTTTTTTTTAAGCCCCCAGACGGTGGGCGAAGAACAAAAGAAAAGAAGAAAATTCCCCCGATCAGGCCTTCTTAATCCCAATGAACTCGCTGAGGCCCCGCTTTTTCTGTTCCAAAGCACCAACAACCGGGTTCATCCCAAACGCTTGGTACAATTTCTCAACGCCGTCATCTAGTACTCGTTTGTTAGTTTTTATTCTTGTATTGTATTAAGGAGGCTTGACTGACCATCGAGTGCATCCAAGTGCGCCACAGTTGGCGGAAAGTCTTCCACAAGCTGACCATTGACCCCAAGTAGGGGACTGAGGAGAGAATCGCGATGGGAGGAGAGAGAGTTAGCAGTGCGGATAATGCTATTGGTCTCTCTGTTCCGTCCAGGTGTTGAGTGTAGTAGGGTACGGGCAACCACCCTAGTTGTGTTGTGGAGAAGATAGGACGGCGTTGAGGGTAAACCACTAGTTGCGCACACATGTTTGTTAGTCCTATTTAGTTAGCAGCGGCGCGCATCTGAGAATAGAACAAGTTCTCTCACATCCGCCACGTCCACCCATCCAACACCAGGCACATGTCAGTCTCAACTTGCAAGGGGTTGGGGGGTCTACATACATGCAGTTTGCCATGGCGTACAAGTTAAGAATCTCATCCTTGATTTTATTTAGTTGGAGTTGAAGGCTTCCTTGAAGGTTACCCTGTATGTTGTTCATCTCCGCAGCTACGGTCCCCATCCCGACTGCTGCTAATTGCATCGCCTCGATGGTGGTTTTGAGACCCTCAAGTCCGTTAGTGCAATGAAGCATCAAATCGCCAAGGTTTTTATCTGCCATGTTGCTTAGTGATTGGGAGGGTTGATAGTATGGTGATAATCTGGGGGGCGGTAGAAGGGCTGGGGGATGGAGGGAGCAGGGAGGGAGGCGGGAGGGAGAGAGGAAGGAGCAGTGAAGGGAGAAAGAGTGGAATGGTCAAGGGAGGAGCAAAGTATTGGAAACCGCGATTGCTTGTTGCCAACTTGTTTGCTCCTAGCCACGTCATGCCATTTTCCTGGTGTATACTCACTCCCCAACGGAATGGCCCTTGTCAAGCTAGGTGCCAACATTCGAACAGCACCCAAAACAATCTCCACCCCCACATAAACTGCTCGACCCGATTGAAACGACTCTTTTTGATTGAGAGAGAAACAAAGGGGTAGTATCCCCGGCTATCTATACAGGAAAGCGCCAGCCACAATTTCCCAGGTTCACGCGGACTCACTCGCCGCCTCACCCGCCACTTTACCGGCTGACATACTCCCTCATCGCCGACCGTGCTAGATATGGAAGGACGCTCCAACACAAGACCTGGAATCAGAAGTCAACCTTAAATAGAATCGTATCCGCTAATCATTCTAACGGATTACTATAACAAAAACTATATATATATATAACAAACTTCCAACTCCAGTGCAGCCATCAGGATTTCGTCCTCTCTCATGCAAGCCCCCATATCTCCGCCACTCATAGCCACACCTTGCCCAGCCATACAATCCACAATACTAACCACAATTTCTGCAATACCAATCATTTCTGCAATTCCAGTACAACACATTCCGGAGAACGGAGCCTAATATGATTTATCATACGTTACCCGAGGGATAGCCTCGAACATTACACTTTGACTAACAGATAACGCATACACCTCTATGTCCCGGAAACCAACCTAGCCCCTCCCCCTCATTTTCTCCACATATCCCTTCCCCCCCAACCTATCGCCCACATTGCCTATACAGTGAAACAGAATTAATACGGGTCATCAGGATGAAAAGACCAACCAGAACAAACAGCCAACAAAAGAAAGAAGAAAACTCCAAAGCAAAGATATAAATTATTAACATACACATCAGTGCATATATACACCGAAACCCCCTCCCATATCTCCAAAAATCAATAAGCGAAGCTCCCCAACTAAACCCTCTCCTCAAACTGGACTTGCACCTCCGTCTTGACTTTCACACCCTCTTTCATCCCTCCATGCCCACCACTACTCTCGGTTTCATTCAAGCACTCCTCACTCCCGGCAATGCTCCGGTTACCCGTCTGTCCCTCAATCTTGGTAGAAGGTCCGAGGCCGAGCTCCTCGGTCGAGGAACTTGCCCCAAGGTGCGTTAGAGGGTTGAGAGAGCTGAGGGCGTAGGAGATGGAAGACTTGGGCTTGGTGCGCTTTGACTTGCCGCCGCTGCCGAAAGTTTCATTTGTGGGGTGGGCGGAAGATTTGGAGCTGGTGCCGAGGACGCCGGGGAGGAATTTGCTGAAGAAGGGCTTTATTGCGGGGGCGGAACCGCAGATTATACTTATAGATGCTTCAACGCTTAGGGGCTGTTAGTCATGCTTGCTATGATCAAGGGAAGGGGGGAGCTACATTGACCACATGGATAGATCCAGGGCTCTCCCTAATTTGGCTCGTTAGTTCCTAAAGTTGGAATGCGAAATATTGAGTGAGCATACATGAAGTGTCTTTATTATTCACCAATCCCTGGATGGCAAATAATCTCAAGATCCCAGCAAGTACGCCCCTATTGTTCCCCCCTGTTAGCTCGACCTTACCCCCTGCCCCCTAGAACGGAATACTCACAACCCTCCCAACGCAAAAATCGCGATCAAACTCGCCTTCTGCCTCCGCGGCAACTGTATACCCCAAATCATCTTCAATTGCAGCAACCAGATGACAATGTCCGTGAGTATATTGATTGCTGGTAAAGTATACTGCGTAACACGCTGATCCAAACACCTCCCCGGAATGTTCGCCCCCCCTGGCGCGAGCCTCCTCCATTGAATCCCTACCGGTATGCATGGGAAGATGGAGATCATGAGCGCGGCTATGCTGTAGCCCGAGACGCTTATCAGAAGACCCCAGGATATCCAAAGAGTGGTCCTTGAGGAGGTTACTCTGATCACAAAGAGAAGCAGAGAGGCTTTGCAGAAGCCTAGGGATGTGAAGTAGAATATTTGGGCTACATAGCCTACCTAAATGGGAGGTATTATTAGTACATAGAATAAGAATGGGGAGGGAGGGAGAAAGTAGTTACCTTTCGAGCGGGGGAAGCCCACGTTTTCGGTAGAGTCCAAACATGTCTCCCTGCTCCGAAATGTGTGCACGCTAACATCGCCATTAATACCACGAGCAAATGTAACCAAATATCACAACCAAACAAGAAAGCCCAAAAAATGTAAGTGCCACAAACCTATGAAGTTCGGTATCACAAGCCCCAATAGAGTTAACTACAACCCACCAAATCCCCAATTATTAAATCAGCCAACTCTCTCTCTCTCTCCCACAATTTCCTTCTCCTCCGAAGAATTTCCCCAGAACACCAACTCAACCCAGACATACTCACCGCAGCAGCAATCATAGTCCAATCGTCAGCCCCCATATTCCTGAGCAGATAAGCCCTACAATAGACCCTCATGCTAACCACCAAAAACACAAACGTAAGCAGCGTGATAGCGCTCCCCATCAGCTGACTTGAATTGTCATCGTCATCGTGGGCAGTCGCGTGGCTGAATAAAGTCCTCTCTAGCAATTTCATATACATCTTTCCGCGAGCGAACGATAAAGTGATAAACGGCGGAAGAAAAGTTAGAAGACGTGTGGGAAAATATAGACAGAAAACGGAGACAATTATGAGTGTGCGGGGGGGATGGGGGGTTTATTATGTATCATGTTCGAAAGGCACTTGCGGTAGTCTACTGCACAGAGCACACCGTGAGGAGAAGAAGCAGAAGGGAGTGGGAGAGAGAGGAAGAGGAAGAAGCATACCGTCAAAAATTAGACATCTAACCCACCAGGTCTCATCGACGACCGTGCTAGTGCCATGTGAAGTGGCTGATCTTAGCCTAGCCGGCAGTTTCCACCTACAGTACAACTCCTTCCTTCCCCATACTGGAGATCACGCCATCCCACAGACACTCCTCTTCTACCAGTAGAATTAAGCTTTCCCAGCAGTTCTAGAAAGCTATACTATAACCTACTTAGTCTTCAAAGTACTAGTCTGGTTTTCCTTTTGCGCATGAGAGACATAAGAATACAAAAAAAAAACACCAGACCATACAGAGAGGAGGCAACCCCGGCGACATAGCGTAGGCTCCATCGTTTGAGTTTTTACGGTAGTTGAATTTGAAGCTCATCCTGGAATGCACACACGCTCGTGGAGCAAGTGCAGTAATCAACCGAGGTGTGATAGATCGAGGCATCACTCTCTTGGACATTTTGGGACTTTGGGGTTTCTATCCGGAGCAAAATCCAAGCAATCTAGTTGGTCCAGAACCACACCCACACCCAAACCACACCCACACCTAAAGTCTTTCTCCAAGGCATCTTTTAAGTCTCAGCTCTCCTCACAGGGGTGTTCGGGGATTGGACAAGCCCGGCACGCAACCTCTCGCGGCACCGTAACCTTCAGGCGGGGGGAGGGGGTGGGATTCGGGGAGCCGTGAGGGATAGTTTTCCAGCACCCCCCTTCCTGAACCGAGACAGTGACATCCTTGCTGAAAGGGAAGGAGGTGAACGAAAACGAACGCGACCCATCCCGGTGATTTATTGCTTTTATTCTTATCCCCTCCTTATACTAGGCGAAACTGCGCGAGCTCGGGTGAATACAAGTACGTTTCCACAGTGGAGACTTTCCCGGAGGCCAACCCGAATACGGCACCCACCTGACATGCCCGAAGGCGCCAATCCCTTTCCCCATTTGTTAGATGCCAGTGAGGCTTGCCTAGCAGTGGCGTCCTCTTTTCAGATCTGACATCGTTCTCTCAGTACAGAGTCCGGCAAGAAGTTATTGAACAGTTATTTCAGGTTAACGAGCCAAACCCATCCCCGCCCACCCAGGTTAATTGTTCTCTACCCTTGTAAAAGGTCAATAGTGCCCACAGGGCGCACTTCACTAGAGCTTCGAGCAAACCACACACCAAGCAAAAGGGGAGTACCGAAATACCAAGGGAAAATATTGGGGCTCCGCGACGCCCTCTGTCCGAACTATCTAACTTTGGGCTTTGGTTGATGAATTGCGAAGCCTTTTGGTAGAGGGCCTGTAGGGGGGTTATTGAACGGTTATTTAAGGCTAACCCGCCAAATATATCCCTGTTCGTTTGTGTCAATTGTTCCCTACCCCCGCAGCTGTAACGTCTACTACCCGCATAACCTCAAGTCACCTTGGTGAACTTAGATACATGACTACTGTAGAAACATAGAGATATCACTGGTTATCACGACGATGTAAACTAATGCAAGTTCCCGGATTTACCCGTTATTCGAGCACTGAAAAGCGCTGAAAAATCATCTAGCGTCGTGTCATACGGCACTGTACGAGCACTGCCAAGTATGGTGCAAGCATAGCGATCGCACACACCACTTCGAGGTCCACCAGTTGTTCAAGATTTTGGCTGGTAAGCCACTTTGGTGAACGCGGGGGCTTTATGCGGGGCCCTTGGACTGCACGCACTATAATCCGAGCGCAAGTGCCACGAGAGATGTTTTGGCGCAACAGGACAAGAATTATTTCTCCAATTGACATATTATGATAACTATTGACGAACTTAAGGTTGTGTTGTACTTGCCGAATTCAGGAGTATTGTGGAATGAGCTGGCTGGCTGGCCTTGGCCAAGCACCCAGGGGAAGTATGCTTTCCGATTTATCAGCTCGTCTCCATGTTTACTTGTCTCAGCTACCCCTAGGTATTTTAGTCCTGCTACGAGTAATCTTGTTTAACTTTTCTTCATGTTTGCACCTGTCATTCGGCCATTTCCTTTCCAACCGGGCCGGAGATCTTGATGCCAAGCGCCTAGGCCATCTCCGAATGTCCCTGGATCCGGCAAGTATCGAGAGTAATACGGTGCTCTCTCCGCGAAAAAACAAGACGGCCAACCAAGCAAACAAGCAAATATCGGCATAATCAAGGACATGACCACCCCTATCACCGGCAAACCGAGTCAACTCCGGTGCCCGAAGCAATAGGGGGGGGTAAGTGTGTAACCCCCCCCTGGCCACAGACTGGCTTGCGTGCAAATATTCAGTCCGTCATGCATGTTCTAAACTTTAAAATAGTCGAGTCGTCTCCCTCCTGCCAATAGAAGAGATGAAGTGGGGGGGTTACACACTCCCCCCTCCACGGCCTCTGGCACCATACCCCACCAAATTTAACTGTCGGCACAAGCCACTTCTAAGAGTTTTCCGGCAATCTTGCAGCCAAGATATCCTGATTTTAGGACATGACAATTTTTGGGCCACTAGCTTAATCCAACGACAACCCCCCCCCCTTCAAAATCCACCTCCCCACCAAACCGAAATGAACTCACTGCTAGAAGCTCTGTGCATAAGTATCTACCATACCGTAAAAACTCTTTCGATTCGCTATCTCCGTGGACCTAGGATAGGTTTAGTTTGACAAGTCAATAGGAGTACCGGTATGCTGGTTAACGAGATCCAACACGTCCTGGGACTGATCTTATCCACCCCAGGAAAACTGACCCTTTTTAAGACCTTTGTCTCTGATTCCGGAGATACAGTCTCTTGCAGAGATAGCGAACGACAAAAGCTTTTACGGTAGGTGATCACAGCGAGGTTCTGCTCTGTAATGCATAATATTGCCAGAGAAACGGCCGAAATGAAAGATCCTGTGGGCGTATGCTCCTCCTGGTAGCCAGATCCGGCCCCACCCCGCACGTTACGCCTGGAGATCCATGCCAAGGGGGAAATCGGCGAACCGGCGTACCGGTAAGCCGGTACTCCCTCGAAGGTTCCACCAAAGCATCTTATCACACAATGACCTCTCACAAGTATTGTCCCACTTTCTAAAATCCCACCAAAAAGTGCCTGAACACAGGTAATTAGCTAGCCCATTTCTATATATCATAATAAAATATATTAAAGTGATACAGAAAATTTACATAAATTCCTGCTTACAAGAATTACTTTCACATATAATAAAAATCATAAACACTCCATATTTGCATGAGTTGCACCAGGATTTACCTAGGCAAAGTGTGATGAAAGGTGAATCCTCACGAAAGTTAGTGCCAAGCCCCCAAATTTGTATGTGGGCTTGGCATTCTATTTTAACAATTGTATCATATAGAAATACAAAACCTTGTGAAATGAATATACAAAACAAATAAAAATCAGAAACAGATTCTCCTTATAAATATCTGTATAGAATAATCTTGTATAAATTTTCATAACTTTATTTTATTATTATTTTCAGTTGACGAATATACCCACTTTGGCTGTAAAACGGGGTTTGGGGCAGTACTTTTGACAGGGGAGTTTACATAGGTAGAAAACCAGCAGAGTGAGTACCGGTATAGGAAATGTAGCCTAAACCCATGCAAGGAAGGTTCGGACGATAACAATGAAAACTGTGGCAACCCAGGAAGGTTTCTGAGATCTGCTCGTGCCTGGGTGGGACCAACCGTTCTTGTCCGCTTTTACTTGTCCCAGGCCATAGGTACGAGTACCCGAAAACAGGGATTAAAGAAATAATTATATGGCAATACATCCGTGCGCGTCTGTGCGCCCATACAAATGATTCCCCCTTCATTTTCGGGTACTTATGACCTGGGACAAGTAATGCTGCATAACCTCCGCGTGGAGTTGACTGAGCTTTCCAGCTCGCACCATAAAGCTATTTTTTCTTCTTCTTCTTCTTCTCCAATCACTCCCCATCCTAGTCAAATCCCTGATGTATCATGCCTTCTTGCAGCATGATGTGCACGTTTGGTGCAGGGAGGAATCGGGCTTGCCGGATAAAAACCCGGACATAGGAGGACAAAAGCAACCAAAATGGCGAATTTTGACTGCGACAATCCATCAATTCTCATAAAAGTTTGGGGAATTCGAGAAACAAGTGCTTGGGTGATTAGTGCACCGCGGACTAATCCGTGGCCTCAGATTTTTGACTTGTATCTTGCTCCGTTGATATCTCAGACATATTGGCGTTTTTTTTTGGGGGGGGGGGAGGGTATCCAGGTTATTACAGTACGAGTACTTTAGCCAAGGGTATATTGGAAATCTTTTCCTCGCGCAACCAAGGCCCTAGTTAGCCTCACGCAGAGATGGTGTAGCATTACTATCGATTTCGAAAGGATCGTCAGTGCTGGAATTTCGAGAATGTTGTCTGTGCTGAGCCTAAAGTTTTCGTTGTTTTTTTATTTTTACCACACCTCCAACGCAATTTCCCACAACCTAATTTACTTACTTCTACTAGTACTTTCGGCTACTGCACGAACTCTTACCTCTCTCCGTTAGAAAGCCAACCCAAATCCCTGCCATGGCGTCAGGAGAAAGAAGGGAGAAATCCAGAAAGTTCAAGAACTAACAATCCAGCGACCCCCTCGAAATAGGTGATAATATAGAAAAAGAGGAAAACAAAAAAACAAAATAAGCTGGCTTCATCGAACTAATCCCCAAACCTATGATGCATTTAGTCGACTGTCTCCTGACTCCCTAATACGAGTAGTTCAGGCTACTGCTCTAGTTTCTGTCCTAACCTTGCCCCAGTTCTCTGACTGACTGTCTGTTGGGGGAGGTCCTCCAGCGGAACTAGGGAGATCCACAGACTATCATACTCCCTCTCCGGGCATGAAGAGCCAAAGGTAATTTGAACTGCGGTAAGTCAAGTTACGGAGCGGAACCCCGCGAACGTTCTCGGGGGATCTCCCTCCTTCCCTCCCCCCCTGGCGACACTTATCGATTGATTGATTGACTGGTCCGGGGAACCTCCAACCCAAACCCATGGAACCGGCCCACTAAGTTACCAAATAATGCAACGCTACAGGATAAAAGGGGGTAAATTGCAATCAATAAATAAACATCTTCCCGTAATGTAAGCCCTTAAAACAACATTTTCCAACAGACTACTGTTGACAAATTACCGCTCAAACCCACAATGGCTGGCTAAAACATCATCACACTATGCTTGCTCCATCATACATGCCGGGAATCTAAGGATGAAGAAATTTATGCTTAGCCCAAGCAAAGTCATCTTACCCCTAGAAGTGGAGCGAAAGGTTTTATCATAATACCGTGAGATCACATATAATCGATCATATATAGTCCTGCATCTCCGCCATGCCTCTAATCTCCGCACTCAGGGACAGGAGGGATTAGTATTTTCCTTGCATAGTGAAGCCTGAGCATGCTGAATGTGTTGGATCTTGTTAACTTGTATTCGCGGTTCTGGTAACCTGTCAAAACAAACCTATCACGGGTTGATGCCCCAATTCCCTCTGATGATCTGATAGCTGTTCCTCACGAGATTTTACTGTATCACTTTCTCACGGGCTGCTAGTTTGCTATTCCTTCAACCCCCTCCCAATTTTTCCCCTTCTCTCTATGCCACTGTGGGGCCTAGGTCGGCCCCACCTAACCAAGATAGGCAAGTTCATACGGCTAAACTGCCGGTAGAATAGGAATGTTACAGGTGTCACGGGAGATGTTTTCGCACGAGACAAGGGTTTGTCTTGTAGGTGAACCTAAGTTAAATGTTCATTAACCTTCTAGGGTATCATGCTTTTGCGATAAACCGCGTGTTGGAGGAGGGGGAAAAAGGGAAATAGATGGAGGAAAAAGGAAACAGATGGAGGAAAAAGAAAAAAAAGAAACCTCTCGGGGGTCAGTGATACTGTAATTGCCCCCGGGGAGAACCATGTCCGGACCCCGCTCGGTAACTCCCGTCTTACTATTCGCCCAAGTCTTCCTTGCAACTTGTCACAACCCGACCGGCACCGGGCGGGGGACTCGTAAGCTGGCATGCCGTAAGACCTCGTCAGGCTCGCCATCGGATTGCGTAAGGGAAATCGCGATGCTAAACACAATAGGCTTAACAGTGAAGCTTAACAAAATTACGAGCAAAAGCACCACTCTATGATAGAATTACATTACCTGAACATTTGTGTCTAAGTTTAGGGTGGGTGCTTGGATGTGCACGGACAACCTCCTATTCGAATGCAAGTTTTTGATCCCTATTTTCAGACACTCGAGTGCAAGAACGAATAGTACTTTTGATGGGCATTTGTGAGGGCGATCCAGTGGGGAAACCTAGATAAGCTACCCCGGAAAACACCATTCCCTCTTGGGGTGCTTTGTCTTGGATCGGGAGGAGCTAAGGCCCGAACGGCCGATAGTGGATTTAACGAGTTTTTGTGGCAGTTGGAAATAACGCCAGGACCTTGAGACTTTCCCCCTTTTGGATCAAGCTAAAGTATCTCCTTCTCTCTCAGCCCTCAGTCGGGGTAGATAAAAGAGAAATAAAAATGCGGCTTGCATAAAGTACCAAAGCTTCTTACGAGTACAAGCCAAGATCTTTGGAAACTGGTGTGAGACCCAGAAGTGGTATGCGATCGCTCCGCCTTGCCCCTTGTACGAGCAGAGCTTACTAGGAGGGGCAACTCCAACGTCCTAGCGAGTTTTTTACGTTGCACAGGTGCTGTTCTCGCACAATACCGTGACGTTCTGCAGCAGGCAGGAGATGTGGTTGGACATATGTGTAAAGTACCGTATGCAGTAAAGAAATTACTCGCAGGAGAGCTCGAGTACAGGCTTCCTTGCGGCACGACGAAACTGGGCGGATGACAGACAGGGGTAGCTGGTGGGCAAAAGTGAATCTGTTCAGGTTCAGGTACTGTGATACCCTGTAGGCGGGAAGCGCATCCGGGTTCCCAGTAACTTTAAAGGTCGGAGAGAAGGCCGGTGACGGGGAATAGGGAGCACTCATTTTTCTGTTGGTCGCTGTGTGGATTCTGCTCACTGCGCGCGGGCGAGCGAGGGATTAACAGATGCGAACGTCGCGGGATGGGAGCGGTGAGAAAAATTTTCGGGACAAGATGGATTCCCTAACTTCTACCGGAGGGAGAGGTGGGGCGGGATGATTGGATGGATACCCTAGGGGAATTCTTCAGGACGAAGGGATTGTGATTTCTAGCTTATTGCTCAGGTGTGTGTCTTGATATAACGATGTTCGTTTCTTGTCTACCGCATCAATCTAATACGATGCTTCGAGATAGGATCCGCAATACAATACCGGTGCTGAACCGGGCTCGATAGCGGTATCCCGAACACACCACCTAACAGCTACCACCACCAACCCTCCCAACTTCTCTCGCAGCCCTCTCCCTCAAAACCCCTTTGAGCACCTTCCCCGTAGCATTCTTCGGGATCGCGTCCACAAAGACAACCCCCCCTTCAAGCCTCTTGTAGGTCGCGACCTGACTCTTGACAAACTCCTTGACCCCGTCCTCATCCAACGACACCGTCTTGTCTACGGTGTTCCCGGGACGTAGCACGACGTATGCCCTCGGAAGCTCGCTTCCATATTCCTCCAGGACAACCCCTATCACGGCTGCGTCTAGTATTTGCGGGTGGGCTAGAAGTAGGCCTTCGATCTCTACCGGGGCGACCTGGAAGCCCCGGACTTTGATAAGTTCCTAGATGTGTGGGAAAAAAGTAGTTTGTTAGTTTGCGCAATGAACTACCATATATTCTCGTAAAAGTCGGATCAGTCCTAAGGAGGGTCTGCCTAATTGCCTTTTGCTGCCATATTTGGTTAAAGTGTGACAATGTCTTCTTGCCCTCTAGTTGACTCGCCTGCCTTAGCTCCAACCCGACCTCTCCGAGGAGATTCGGCGACGAACTAAGGTAGCGTCATGTAGCGGACTACTGAGTAGAAGTTTTCGCTAGTGTAGCGGCTATAGCCGGCGCTTTGGGAGGGAATTGGGAAAATGGAAAACAGTGCTACTGCAGCAACCGAACCTTTTTCCTGTCTATCAAGTACCATTTCTTGGTCTCCCGGTCACAGTACCCTACATCACCAGTGTGATAGAACCCGCTCTGGTCCCAGGCTGCCTGGGTGGCATTCGGGTTTCCGAAATAGCCTTTTGTAATAGTCGGACCGCTGTGGCATCGCACGTATCGCACATACTATCAGCTAAGGGACCCCAGAGAGATGCCAGAATGGAGAGAGCGTTGCAGATGCGGCATCACATTGTGGGGCATATGGCGGCGATGGGCGGGGCGGCAGCTTGCTTGCTTACCGTAGGCATATTTCGCCAGTGACATTGTAGTCGCTAATATCTGCTCCTTCGTCGTCTACGATCCTGCCCGTTTTGAGGTGAAGGAAATAATAGTATTAGGGCTCGCTCGCTCCGTAACCGAGAATAAGAAAGGTGTAGAAATGATCTCACATACTTGGCTTCAATGCCTGGTATCAATCTACCCACGCTCCCAGTATCGTCGACTTCCGGGTGATTAAATTTAGTAACGATGCAAGTTGCCTCCGTCATTCCCCATAGTTGGGTGATCCTTGGTTCGTCCTCTTCTTTCCCCTTCACGGGTTTGATCTTCCGGATCAACATCTTCTGGATATCAGGGTTCAAAGCGAATGCAGCCGAAATCACCGTTCTCAGCGACGATATATCGTACTTATCCGTCAGCGGGGATTTCACGATTCCGACGGCGATGATGGGCGGGAGGGACGTGTGCGTTGCTCTGTACTTTTGCACAGTGGAGAGCCAGGTTTCCATCTCGAACCTCCGGAGGACGTATCCGGTCCAAGGCATTCGGAACATACTCATGAAGACCAGGGGGACGTTTGCAATGTGGAACATGGGGAGTTTTAGGGTCAAGATTGGCTATCATTCCATGTTATAGCTTAGCTCGGGAGTGCAGTAACTGAAGATGGAATAGTGAACCTACATTTTCGGGTCCCTTCTCAGTTTCATGCGCAAGTTCATGCTGCGCTACAAGACTGTAATGCGTGATCTCAACTCCCTTCGGTAATCCCGACGTTCCGCTGCTAAAGAGTCTGCAAGCAACTGTATTCTCCGCTATCTCTTTATCATCAAACCTTATCCAATCCTCCCCTTCTTCCCCAGAATCGAGTAACTCCTTCCAAGACCTCTCCCCAGCGGGAACATTTTGTCCCTTCCTAGGATTGAACACATACACCGCTTTAACACTCCCCTCCGGCAACCCCTCAATCGCCGCCCGGACATTCACCAGCATTTCCGGCTCGGAAATCACAATTCTCGATTGCGACGTCGCGATATGGTGGATTAATTCACGCGGAGTGTACGACGGGTTTGAGCCCGAGAACACCCCGCCGGCGCCTATTATGGAGAGCCCGAGGAGGGGGTAGTATATCTGCCGGGCCGACACCCCCACATTAGCTCGTTATCGGGAAGCCGATTCGGAACAGGGGGGGTTACGTCGTTGAAAGAATGTATCAGCACGCAATCCCCCTTTTCCATTCCCGCTGCCTTCAAGCCCTTGATTAATCTCCGGATTGTGTTACGGGCGCTGCCGAAGGTTACGTAGCGGGAATCATTGTTCGCGTCGATTAGGACCTAACGTATTCAACATCTTTGGCTCCTAGCTTCTATCACTATCAAAATGGAGCAGGAGAAATTACCTTCCGATCATCCTCACATCTCGGCTCATCGAACATCCATGATAAGATGTCCTTCGTAGGGATCGGTGGTGGAGCAGGTCCTTTAAAGAATGCGGGCTCCATGGTTTTGTTTCACTGTTTTTCTTCCCTTCCCTTTATAACTCGGGCTGTCAGATCCGCACCGCGCCTCAGTCGGGGCGGGGCCACAGCAGTGCTTAAGTATAATAGCGTACGTTACTACCCCGCACCTATATGCCCTTGACTGCCTGCCTGCTCACCTACCCACCTCACTTCTCTCCCCGGACTGCAGGCCGAAAGTGATAGGCGGATGGATAATAATAATAATAATAGGGTAGACGTCACTAGCACACAGGTACTCGAGTAGGAAGTAACTCCGAAAAAAAAATAGCCCTTACTTCCCGCCCTGCATGTCGGGGTTCAATTGCCGTAGCGGATGTGAGGGAATACGCTTTTCACGTGGCATGAGTGCTTGTATCTCGAGCAATGCGTACCGTACCAACAGGGCCGGTATGATACATACATACCCGAGCACATACGAGATGGGAGAATGGGAGATCTGCATGGCGAGGTGCGGTACCAACAGCTAGCCTTGTTTCACGCGGTCGGGCCAGGGTTAGAACATATTAATACTTGTCCCAGGCAAGTAGTATCCGGGAACAGGGATTCACGAAATATATTGCCAAAGATCAGTGCGTACCTAAGCGCCCATGAAAATCCTCACCCGCTTTCGGACACTCCTTGCCTTGGGCAAGTAGCACGAGCCCCTCAGGAGAAAAGAAGCCTAGATATCGGCGTTCCAGAAGGCTCATGGGCGAGATGGAGGGAAAGGATTTAACTTCGCGATACTATAGCCTGTCGGTCCTTTCCCTCCTCTCCCGTAGTATTAAAACCCCTATGTATGCTCTAAAGTAGACGAGCGAATGGTGTGTGATTTCCTATTCCTCATCTTCTTGAATGTCTGCTTAGCTGAGAGTGCGCTCCCTTGACATTGTGTTAATTTACACGATAGCCTGGGATGGAGCTGGTAGGGGAGGCATTTGAACTAGATATTGAAATTCTATTGCACTTCCATAAACCCTCAGATCTATCCCCTGTACATATAAGATAAAACAGTCTTTAGCCTACCTGATAGAACATCTGCTCCCTCCAGCCCTGACCAAGCCCACCAAGGCCGGGACGGGGAATGTCAACTGTCAAAGGTCATGGCGCGTCCCGTAAAAGCACACAATTACAAGAGCAAGGCACACACATTGGCAGGTGCCGTAAGTCATTAATGGGTGGCACAGATTCACTCTTCCTCCAGGACGGGAGCTGTATGGGAGGGTGGGGTTCAGTCCCCTTGGGTCGTCGGGATGTGGGGCCGCAGTGGGGACGGGTGGTTACGAGTGAGAATGTGTGCCCCAGCCCCTTACTTGCTCCAAGGGGAAAGGATACATAAGGTTGGGGTGCGAATCACTTAAGAGCGCAGTCGAGTAGTGGTGGAGTCCACTTCTGTGGAACAAAACAACAGATCACATGTCATTGCTTGTGAGAATTTGATCTAAACCACAGCTCACCCTGCTTCTTGCCTCCGTCCATCGCAGACTACGGGCCATCAATGGGATGCATCAACTGAGTTTATAAACCCTGGCCGTATTTCCCGAAAACAGCTTCTCCATAGCATCCTTATCCTGACTTAACTTCAGCATCACCTTTGTCGCCAATCCGTGCCATGTCTCCCAGGCACTAAACTCTCCGGCTGGATAAATCTTTTCGAACCCCATCTTGCAAACGGGCCAATCGCTCCCCCAGATGACCCGGTCAGGACCGAAAATAGAAAGGACTTCCGAGATCCAGGGCGTGACGTGGGCGATTACTGCATCCTCCTTTTGGGAGGCGGAGAGTTTGGAGAATGACTCGTCGTGAGGGAGCTCTGCGAATATACCAGAGACTTTCATAATGATGGAGGGGTGGGAAGTAGCGAGGGCTTTGAGGTTCGACTTCCAGGTTTGAAAGGTCGGATGGGAGGAGATTTCGGAGGGGGCGATTTGAAGGTCTGGTTTGCAGAGGTGGTCTAGTTAATCAAAAGTTAGCATCAGTACTGTTATTATCATGGGTATAAGAGTAGGTAAACTGACTAACAACAAAAGCCCCGACACCCTCAGCACCCTCAGAGCCTTTAACAACCTCTTGAATAGCCTTAACAGCTTCTTCCAGTTGCCACAATCCACCACTCCTGGTATCGACCCCAATTTCAACAACAAATCCCCTTTTCCACACCCACCCCATACTCTCCAGGAACTTGACTTCACCAATAGTCCCCGAGGGCTTATCCTGCACTAGATACCTGAACCCTTTCAACATCTCTTTCTTCTCGGTGCCCCCTTCCCCTTCAACACCCAGCAACTCATAAAACCTTTCCACGGCCGAAGCCCCAAGATTCATCGGAGCCCATGGCACAATTCCAAGGATGTACTTGCCATTAGGGTGCGTCTTTGAAAGTCCATATACAAACTCGAACTCCTCTAGCGGCCATTCCCACGCCTTCTTCAACGCGGCAGTGTCATTTCCAGAGATTGCTTCATCAGAGGGGATGGCGTAACGTCTATCCGTCTCGATGAAAACAAACCCCTTAAAGTCAGCGAGCTTAGAAGGAGGGATACCAGAGAGATATTCTGGGATGGAGTTTTCCTCGTAGAGAGAGTTTTCTGGGGTTGACCAGGCGAGGTGTGGGAGGTGGTCTCTAGTGAAGAGGTGAATATGAGAGTCAATTATCGGTGGCATCTTGAACTTGATCTGGTTATCTCGTCGGCTGGTTGAATGGCGGTTTCGTTTGTTGTTTCTTGAAGAAGAGAAAGAATGGAACCTATCGTCAAATTTGTTTGCTCTAAATTTATAGGAGATGGGGGAACGCACGAAAAAAGGGTTTCCTCTCCCTCGTCACAATCAAGGTGCGGTAGGGCAGGGGGTACGTAGTGCGGTAGGAGGGAGTCGGGAATTTACCCGGAATCGTTCTGCCTGGCGGTTAAATAGGTCCTTGATTTGGTTCGATGCACAAAGGAGATGTAAATAGGTTACTTATAATATAGGGGATATTACTATTGAGGATATTGCTCTCAACCCGCGGTTGATGGCATCAGATTCATCTTAAAGCCCAACATCTTATAATAGTATTTAAGCACCCTTCTCTTCATTTCTAATTAGGATGATTAAATCAACCTTATTTTCCTTAGTCGAGGGGGAATTTTGCTATAAAAAGGAATGGTTATTTCTCGGGGCTCTTTCGGTCCCGGGCATAACATATCGGTTCATTGCCTGCATTGCCCTCAATGACCTCATGGTAGAGTAGATCTGACGGAGAGTATGCTAGCATAGATTTTAGGGCTATTATGAGAAATGAAGTTTGGTTTCGCACTGGTTTTAAATATTTCGTCGGAGCTTGTATCAGTCCTATAGAAGTAGTTTCCGTACTGGCATTGGCTGTGCTGGTCATTCAACTTAACACAAATAGACATGTGATACACGTATTATAGTACCATCAGTCCGCCCATTTCCCCCACACTGTACCACTGGCTCCTTGTTAGCGTACCTTTTTTGGGGGACTAGGAGCAAATACCTTGGTTGTGTCCCCAAGCTGGTGCATGCGGTGCAGTACAGGTAGTACTCACCCGTCCCCGCCAAGAATACCTCCGTGAGCCGAATATTTGGTGAGAACTCCAGCGAAATATGGGCTGGCGGAGGTATTCTTGGCAAAGACGAGCGAGTAGTGTTTGGGGAGAGCAGTAGTTGCAAGGGTGCCTCTATCAAGACCAAATAATGGGATTACCGGCTGACAAAGCGATTAGTAATTTTCTGGACCTGTGACTTTCTATTTCTAACACAGCACGATCTGAAAGAAACTGTAAATTATGGGTTTGGTTTTTGTTCCTTGATAGCTTCAGCCAGGGTCCCGCGTTTAGTTTTGATTTACACTTTACCTAAGAAGGCTGCTCTCCGTCGATGTTGGTGTCTCAGATATTCCAAGTATCATAATCGATCTATTACTCGATTGACCTCTAGGAACTCTAGAAGGGGGACGTGTCATCATTGGTCCCATGCCACGACCGCATATTGTCCTCTCACCAGAACATCAGACATAAACAGTCTGACCAGATCTCCTTACTGTGGACCGGTCTTAACGATCCGACCCCTGGGCACACCGGTTTTTCCGGTGGTGGGTGCCGGAGGTGAAACGGTAGGGGGAACTGGAGGAAGAAGCACTTGAGGGATTCGGGAAGAGTAGCAGCCATGACTGGTCTCACCATACCGCCGCTAAAGTGTCCGTTTACAACACACGGGTAGCATTAGCATTGTGTCTCGCGACTACGAGCTTGGCCGTAATGGCGATTGCCTGAAAGTCTAAACTACAATCATAGTTGGGGGTCGCTGCAGATGCGACTTACCGCATTCTTTTGGGATAGTAGTGCCGATGCTCGGGTGACTTTGTAATGGAAAACATATCAGCGATAGCCGAGCGCAGTAAGTTAGAGCTTATAAAGGCTAACGTCATAATGAAACCGCATTTTTCCCCAAGGGGTTCCTAGGTGCTTCCCTGAACCAGTGCGCCAATGGATTCCGACCACAATAGCGGGCTTGAGGGAACGTTGTTTGGTGCCGGGGAATTTTTTAGCCAGGGCTCACGCCCGCGGCGAAGGTTTGAAGACCACATCTAGGTGCTGGTAGAGGCAGTGCCTAACCTAGCAACCCGGGTCTGAGTGTCGGCGAGCGGGGTATGCCTGCAGAGAGGAGAGACAAGAAAAGAGAGAACGATCTAGCTAACAGTCAAGTTCTTAGTTAAGGAAATCTAGCGCGAGGCAGGAAAATCTGTTCTTTTATCCGCATCGGGAGCATTTTTGCTAATCACAATATCCAAAAGCCTTTGTGATAGGCATTTTCTATGCGAACTCCCACACCGTCCCCGGACAGGGTTAGGGATTTGGAAAAGGGAAAAGTGGATATGCCCTCTGCCGAACGCTCTTTAATTTATCCCGTTGTAGTGTATGTAGGGTAGAGTTTTCCCGCAAGTTATTGTGGTGGACCAAATCATGTAATTAGCCTATCCAGCCTACCGACCACTCCACACAATGATGGCAACAGCGAATTACAAACGAGGTGAAAGAACATAGCGGGCACCATCACCCGTGATTTTCGAGTATGGCATGGGTAAGCTCCATATTCGTTCCTAGGGTAATGAAGAAACGGGAGGAGAGAGGCTAGGAGCAGAGCACCGTTAGGACTTGAGCTCTGGTGAAAGGGTATGTCAATATGGGGAGAGATAAACCCCTAGAACTCGGAGCATCTGAGGGAATACAAATATAAGCTTAACTATGAATTTATGGAGTTCTCTGAGACACTGACTTTAGGTTTGAGCAGATACATTTCGAGGGGAATCTTGGAGCGCTTGTTGGGGAGAGATCATAATCCATCACTCGGTAGACGAGACATCCCTTCTGTTGAAACATACTTCTGGCACTACTGTGGTGTCACTCACACTATTTGTTTTTTCTCCTTGCATCAAACCTTATCATACCTCTACACCTCCGGCACTATTGAAGATACCTCCTTGCATTTCCTTCATTCTTCTTTTATTGTTATTGTTATTGTTCGCTCGACCTATTTGTCTCGCTCCCAAATAGTAGATAGTCAGGGCTGCTCGCCCTTCTCTTTGAGATAGTTAGAGTGCTCCGTTTTTCCTCAAGCAATCAATTACTTCTTCATCATATCGTACTATCATTCCATTCAATATTACCACAACACCTTCTAGGGTCATCCACTAGAGACATCGAACCTCGGGTTGGAGCACGGCCATAATTTGAGCAGAGATGTTCGCAAACTTGACTTAAGTGTTACATGAATGCTGGTTTCCCTTTTTTGCAAACTTTCCATCACTGCTCTACTCGGAATGAGGGCATTGTGCCAACTCTACCTTAGAAACTTCACCAGGGGGGGTGTTCGTGTCGTACTCATGATCCCTGAGCGGCTGGGCGGTATTTAAGATGTTGGGATGAGAGGTAATGACGGGAGCGGGGGTTTCCCAGAATGAAGTGAATTGGAGAGCGGGGAGTTGTTGAATGCAATAAGCATTATACACAGGGTCTAAAGGTGAACGCTACAAGAAGAGCATTGTTGCAATATGCGGTCGGGATTTGGGCGGAGAAAGGATGATAGGTAACGGCTAAGATCATTGAATACTATAAACCGCTACTACTAGAATGATAGGAAAGATACAAACCAGCTATATAGTGAAGGTGTTCAGTCCTACACCTACCACCGGGATTCCGTAACAAAGAACAAAGGCATTTAAAGAAAGTATATAGGAACAAAAGGAATAATAAAGGAAGTATGATACCGCATCTACTGGTCAAATTCGACCCGTCGCTAGTAACCACTATTCTCTGTCAGGTTAGCAGCTTCAGATCCTCTTATGCTTTGTAACATTGGTTAATACGGATCGAAGTTTTGCTTGGAACGTAGAGATAATTTCAAGGTTAACGACTGTTCACGCATCATGCATTCACTATTCTCCATTTGCCTAGTTACTTCATATTGCTAACCTCTATAGTATTTTTTTTACACCAACCTTCATGCGAGCTAGTCAACTCTAGCGGCGGGTCGAATTTGACCAGAAAATGCGGTATAAAGATATCTGAACTCGGACCAGGCTTGAGAACAAAAATGTAAACAACTAGAGAAACGTTTGAGAGGAGAAAGAAACCATATACTGTACCAACAAGTATGAAAGGTGATGACTAAGGCTAAGAAGTAAGGGGAAAATAGAAGGATATACAAAGGAAAGGATTTAACGCTGGCTCACTCTGGGGTATCATAGTCTAAGTGTGTCCGGTGGGTTGATATAAACTAACCTTCGAGTGTATCGATCAAGAGGGCCCCGGATCCTCAACACCCCACATAATACCATCCTGCCAGCTGGAGGTCGACCGGCAATTGCCCCCCTAACGTCCCATTAGAGAGAATTCCAGTGCACAAGGCTCATGTTGGAGATAGTGACACAAGTACTAAGCTACTAACCTAACTCAGACAATTACTAATTATTCAATCTATACTGAAGCTCATAAACTATGCAGTCCCTACCCAAGTAGAGTTGCTCCTCATAGGCGATACCCCTCATTTGGGCCCAGCGTGTGCCCAATATCAATCATACATACATAAATACTATAGCTCCCCAAATATAATCCATACATTAATCCTCGACCAGCGCGATAAGTTAGGTAACTATCAATTCAACAACACAGTGCACCATTACCCCAGACAGCCCCCATCTCACAAACCCATCACTCCCGCATCGAACCCATCATTAAAGCCCTGCAGCCTCCTTAACCTCTTCAAGACTAGTATCTGAAATCTGCACGCGGTGGACATAGCTATTAAAGATTCTATCTGTGCCATCAGGCGCAGCTTCCCCGGTATATACCCCACTAGGTGGGCAGTACTTGGTCCCATCATTGCTGCCCCCCGCAGCTTCTCCACGGTAAATACCGAACTTAGGAGAGGTATCACCGGTGAGGAGGAATACCTTCTCAAGACGGTTACCGCCTCCATGGGCAGCATTGAACTTTTGCTGCTTGCCGTCGACGTAGAACTCTAGCCACCCCTTTCCCTTGTTGTTTGTGTTGATAACGAAGCCGAGGGAGTGGCTAGTTTTTCCTGCTGAGAGCGGGCCGGTCCAGACGATTTCGCGGTTGGAACCGTCGGTGCCTGGGATGGTGTATTCAATTACGAGATCGAGCTTGGAGTTGAAGTGAACGTAGAGAGGAATGTTCTGTTTCGGGGCCGCCTCCTTGTCCCATTTCTTCCTGTGGGGAGTTAGAGTGATTCGTGGATTGGTGGGTAAGGGTGAGATAAGTGCAGTATTTACCATTGAAAGATGACGAGTCCATTATGGGCCTTTTCAAGACGGAAGTTGTACCCAATGTAGTAAGTCTTATCCTCGATAGCTTTGTTCTAAGATATATGTCCATGTTAGCACACAATTGAACTTTTATTAGGGGAAACGTAATCGTACATCGGAACCGGCCATAGCCCTAACCTCCGCTCTTCTGAAGTGAGGGTCGCGATGGTAATGCAAAGCATCCGTTCCGGTAGCGGGATCCTTCTCAGTTCTGATAAAAGCAGCGTTTCCTGCACTGGTGAGCTTGCAGCCTAAGTTTTGGCCTTCGAGCTCGGGAATACCGAGAGCGCTCGGATGGTCACCTCCTTTGAAGTCAATGATGAGTTTCGCTGCCGCGAGCATGAAGGGGGAGGAGGCAAGTGTCATGATAAGAGAGAGCCTCATTGTGGGCTGAGTGTTGATGTATGACCGGATTGGTGTGTGAGAGAATAGTAGTAAAGAGCGAATGTAGGCTAAGTCGACGATTGAAACCGAGACTAGTTGATAAAGTGAAGGGTTGATATCCGGCTCGGATGGTGAGGTACTTTGTAGAGAATATACAATACTAGGGTCGGATGGTCTACTTAATATTGCTAGCTTACGATATTTCCCGTCCTGGGTTCTTGGGGGACTGGTAGGACAACTAATCTCAGCTCAAAAGCGATATTCCCCGTGGATCATGGTTGGCGGTTGAGGATCCGTTCAACCAAGCTTGAAGTCTTAGTCAGCTAGTCCTTGCAATAATGACACAAGCTGCAGCAGGTGCCGGGCTAACTAATCCAGAAACAAGAGCACCCTAATGTCAAGATTCAGGAGTGCTTACTGTTCCAGTAGCAGCTGCTTCGGTACACAGATAAGCTCGTGACTAAACAAACGAACTTTAGTAATTCTATTGAAATGGGCAGGTGGGCTACTGAATCTGGTCGGGTTCGGCCCGTTATGGGTTGTAGTGATTAGTATACAAAGGGGGCTTTACAAATTGAGGTTTTAATGATTGTCAAGGTACTATAGGAGTATTGGAAGTATTACATACATCCGAGATTGGGCTGTCCACGAGGGGTATTCCAGCAGAACTTCCTACCAGGTTAAAATGCGCATTATCCCTAGGAATCTGGGCCCAGCCTGTTGCCCCCGATGAACTTTGGCTGAGCAAGTTGCTGCATTATAGCCACCGCTTTTTAGGGGGTGTCCATTTGTGTACTGTACCTACCCAATTAGATCTCAGGAAAGAAACAAGAGCTATCTCAGATATTCCTTCCTGCCTCGGCTGACTGTATCTGGCTTCGTGGTGTACAATTTGAACCGCCACAGGTGCCGGTTCGTGTGCATCTCCCACGCATCCCCTTCTCTGATCCAGCTATCAAGTAATCCTGGTTGGTATAGCATTCGAAAATCGCAGGACGCATAACCAATTCCCAACCTTTCCAATTAGACCACAGACCTTTTCATTCAGGCAAAACGACCGGAGCTTTCTTAGCCAGTTTCACACGGTAACGCAATCCTTGTGTTCAGGCTGAACAGAACTTCTGGCCCTCCCGAAACCCCCTAGCCAGATCGCAGCATGACAAGGGTAAGACCTTATGACGTTCTTGACCCCCCGTTGAATTTGCACTTCCTGTGGACAACGGAAAAACCAGCATCCGCTCAAGCACCGGTAAGATACCTATATAACAAAAATGGATCTTTGCATTTTCCATGTGTTTTGGAGCTAAAACAGATCTTGCGGGTAGCTGGTGTCTGTGAATTTTTACCTGCACTAACTCAGGAGTCACCGCGAATCCAGGCATAGGGCGACCCATGCTGGTGGGGAGACCCCTGCACAGTACCTCAATCTTGGGCACGGACACTTGAGGCTCCAGCCTCGGTGCAATTATTAGCCTCACGAAATCGGGCCCGGAGCACGCAACCATGCGCAGTCGCGTAATTAAAGCGACAAGCTTGGATGTAGCTTATCTCGACTACATCCCTCGGATGCTGATGGGTTAGGGTCCTGCCTGCTGTCTCGTTCTTGATCATCTTGAATTTGCACAGCAAGCTAAAATGAACCACCTACATAAAAATCAAATTTCGGGCACGTTAGCCCCTACGATAGAATAACACCCCCCGAATTCATGGTTTCAAGAACCTTGGAATAAAATGTAAACCACCGCTCCCTGTTGGCCCGGAAGTGCGGGCTGGGCGATCATGCTGTGTCTTGGAGTTGAGTTGTTAGGAGGGGGGAAACTTGGTTTGTCTTAGCTAAGGAGCGAAGCCTCGCAAGGTGGGGTATATGTACGTAGAAGAATACAGTCGACCCTACCGCAGTTAACGTTCGCGCGGAAGCCTCCTTTCTTTTGTGATCAAGCCGTACGCAGTGGATTTTATGCCATTGTTTGGAAGCAAGCATGCTCAGAATGCGGCTGCACGGCGGGACAAGGAAACAGACTGTAAAGGACCTCCCTTCAGAATGCGATCGCCTGAATTGAAATGTGGATTTGTCCCATTTAGATACCTACTACACCCAGAAACCTCTAAAGCCCGCCCCCCACTCCATGGAGCTCCCCCCCCCGTCAGATCGCTATTTACGCCCATCCCTCCTAACGTGCCATAGTACTCGGTGCTCCGTGATTCTCATACAGTTCTGGCGTTGAACAGGCATACCGGACATGATAAGGTGAGTTATGTCACACCATCGCTTTTGTTCGTCGGCTAAGGTGTTAACCAAGTAACCTTCTTAAATGCTAAAAAGTACTCGAGTACCGCAATAGCCGATGCACGAAGTTTCGGCCTTTAACGGCTTTCGAAAACCATGTGAAGCTGATAAAGAGCTCCTATCTTGGGAAAACTTGACTGTCCAGTCAGAGAATAGGGGGAAATGAGGTGGGGTAAAGCGTTATTCATCGGGGCCTCCGCCGCTGTGCTCGAGTACGCCTCGAGAGTGGGGGGTTTACAAAGAAACTGGCAATGGCTCCAGTCACAATACCGGTGGCTACGTTCTGAGCCTGATTAGGAAATGGGCCGGGGCGCCTCTGAGGGGGCGGGATCCTGATTCGACTCCTCTCAGGATTCTCTAGACATTTCGTTCGTAAACTATAGGAGCTATCACCAATCTCAGTATACCAGCGCCCCTAAGAGAACCCTCAGGCGAGCAATGAGAAGGTGTAAAATAAAAAGGCGCTACTGGCATTCAGGAAGGCCGCTGCTGTTTATAACCCACCCTCTTAGTCACACAGCAATACCCATCAAAAATAAAGCGAAGGAAACGCACATCACCGCTTAACATAACCCCCCAATCGCTAACGCTGTTACCGTACTCAAATTGTAACCGTCAACAGACCTCATAATAGACCGCGAACAGATAACGCGAGGAGGTCTTCCCCCATACGCGGGGGATTTGACGAGGCTCATCTGCATGTACGGTAATACCAAGGATGTCTCCACACACACAAAAAAGCTTAGTACCCCCATCATATGCCGGTAATACTTGATCCAATTGATAGGGCGGAACAGGCCCAAATCAATTGGCTCGTGTGAGAGTGCTCTGAGACCGGATAGGCAAACGCTCGCCGGTTTCCAAATCCCAAGCCACCATAAGAACCCGAATGGGAGACAAATATGCCAAGACTTTGGAATTCCTCTTCTCATCTGCACGCGGGGAAGCCAGTTGAGAGAGGGGACACTCACAGCGGCTTACTAAGCTATGCAACTGCCTCGTCCTATGATAGCAAACTTATCTTCTGTCCGGGCTCCTACGGCAGCGCTATCAATAAAGCTGCATGGAGGCTGAAACTGGTTCTTGTGACTTACTCAACGGAAAGGATTTTCTTGGACATGTGGATACATCCCATGATCCCACGATTATATCTGTGCCGGAGACGGGGGAGTGGGGGGGGGCTTGGGTTGAGTTAGGTTGTAACAGTAACGTTAAGGCATAATCCGGAGGCGGAATTCAGCCGGAGTACCGATTCCGGCTTTCGCCCATTCACCAACCACAAGCCTCCATACTGAAGACCACCAACTCCTTTGCTCTCTCTCTCTCTCCACTCTATTCCCTATCTAGCGCTCCCATCGAACCTATAATCAGCATCATGCCACCTGTCTCGAGTGACCGCTTATGATTCTACAACCCACCTTCTATCCTCGGTCCCTACATATCGTCTAAAGAGGCTTGCTCGGGCATAAATCCCCGGTTTCGCTTCATTCACCCTGATGCATGCAAAGTATGATACTCAAGCGGACGACTCGTTTCACCGCTGCTTTGCATGGGGGGGTGTGTTGGCGCGGTCCAGCGTAAGTTTAATTCCGGGAAGGGTTGGGAGCCCTTCTTTTCCTTTCCTTTCCTTTTTTTTTTTTTGAACGCGGGACTTTAGGGTGGGCGGCTTGGCCCGAATAGGTAGTGACAGCCATGACGTACTGCAGGCTGGCGATAACAGCTTCTTTTTTTCTCTTTCTTTCTCTCGTTCAGAATATTACGAATTTGCGGCTTGACCTAGGCCCAAGAGCGATTATCACGGAGAAAAAAAGAAAAGAAAAAGCAAAAACAAATAAAAATCAAGATCAGAAAGAGGTGAGCGAAACCATGGGGAGCAAAAAAAAAAAAAAAGGGAGGTGGGGCGAAGAGAAGTATTTGCTTGGGTCGGTCAGAGGTCAAGGCAAAGTGACGATGGAATGAAATGATTTTGCCTATCTGCCGATCTTCTCGTTAGCCAGGGTCACAATTGGGCTAATTCTGTGGGGGCGCCCCAGCCAAACTACTCGAGTCTCCCCCTACATGGGATTATGCATAACCATTTAAATAACTCTTCCCTCCCCCCGCCTCATCATTGACCCTTCCTTCCCCCCCCTTCTGCTCGAACCCTTCCTCCCTTCCTCTTTTTTCTTTAAAAGTTTGGTCTGATCTTATTGGTCGACTCAGAAATGGCGTCGAGGAACAATTCCGTTTCGACAACAACTAGCTATGCCACCAATGCCACTTCCTCCACCACGGCGACAAGCATCTCGGCACGGTCGTCGGAGGATAGGAATACGATTCTTTCGGACTTCAATCCTACTGTCGTCTTTTATATTCCGCCTCGCGGGAGTTTACCCTCATCCAGGAATACGATCCCTATTCATGACCTTACACCATATATAAAGGTTCTCGACCGCGAGAACCTAACGAAGAGGCAGTTGAGGACTTTACACGCTACGAAGCCTTGGGAGAAGGATGGACAAGACGGTGACCAGGGATTGGTCTCACGAAGGATGGGGCTGGGTAGCGGACGCTCGGTTTTGGGGGAGTCGACAGAGTGGAGGGTGCCTTGGGATGTGATGAAGCCCGCGAAAATTAAGGGCGGCGGGGAGGAGCTGGATGTGTGGTGCGGGAAGGAAGATAGGAGGGCACAGTTGTTCGATGTGGGCAGCGCCAGGTACGTATGATTACGTCGGGATTGTGGTGTTGGAGGTTTGCAGGGGGGAGGTGAGCAGAGGCGAGAGGAGGAGGGTTACGGGATGAGGAAGGGAGGGAAGATAATTTACGGCATGGGCTTATAATGCTGGCGGTATCAGGTATGTCTGGCGATTCAACGAAGGCTCCGATCAAGTCTTGCTTGAGAAACATATGACAGACACCAGGAGCAGACACTACATTGGGGCGTTTTATATTAAAGTGAGAATTACCTCTGAAATTTCCTTGCTCTTCCTATGCACCTGCGAGGGATACTCTCCTAATAATCACCAATCACTAACCCACTTCCAATGATCAGACCACCCCATTCCCAGCGCTGGGTCCCTTGACATCGATCGGTGGGACATTAATCCTCGACGAGAGAGGACTCGACAAACTCACCGCCGTCGCAAGCGTTCTCGTACTACTAAAACGAGAACGGCAACGAAGACGCGTTGGCGGAGGAACTGTCTAATCATTTTATATATTCATTTTTTCTTTTTCTTTTCACCCTGTTTCATTTTTCCTCCATCATCTCTTCCTCTCGTTCTTTGCAATTTTTCTTCTTTTTCTTAAATCTACTCATACCCTACTTTGCTCCTACTTCTTCCCCTTTAATTCGCCTGTCGTTCATATTGCTTGTATTAGGGTTGTGTGGGGTGTATCATATTATTTGGGTGGTCGGAGTTTGGAGTTTATGTGTGCCCAGTGTACCGGTAGTCGGCACGCACTGCACTGTACTCAGACATCGAGGTGCGGTTTGCCCGCGCATTTTGTGCGAGCGAACTTCAAAGATGCTGGACCTCAAAAAGAGATAGAAAAAATAAATAAAAAGTGGTCTCAAGGTCTGAAGATCTGACCCCGCAATGGTTAGGGGGGACCGGACGGATTTAGGCGGGATATTCTTTTCACCACGGTACTTTGATCATGCTTGCACTTTCCCCCCCTCCCCCTTCTTCCTCCCGACGATATCGTTCACTCCCGCTCCCCCGGTCTTTCGGGAAAAGAAATCCTGGCTCCTTGTCACACACACACACCCCGCCCCCACCTCCTTTATCCTTATTCTGAGCATGAACGAGAAGTAAATAGGTGTTCGCTTGTTGCGTTCACGGAAAGGATGATATCATGATCAATTCATGCACTATACCGATGGTTTCCGTCTACTCGTACTTAAGGAATGAGTGAGCAAAGGGAGCACGGTAAAGAGAACGTCACGAGCCCAATTGGATGGATGTGGTTGGTTGGTAGATAGATAAACTAAACTGAAAAATCCGTACACCCACCCTGTACCACTACCTTATCCCCCCCTTCCTCCTCCTCCTCACCGATAAAGACTATCTATTCATTTATCAGCGGATTCCTTTCCAGTAACCCCCTTGTATTGATTGCGGATGACTATTTTCACGGTAATAGGAAACATTAGCCATCTTCCTCCCCTTCGCAATAGCCATTGGGTGAGAGGGGAAACTTACAGCCAGCAATCTGCTTATCCTTAGCCTGCTCAAGCGCAGACTCATTATCCTGAGGACCTTGACCAAAGAACTTCTCCTGTACGTAATCGATCGCTATTCACCTCCCCATCCCACACCCATCTATATTAGCCCTCTCTGCCAACCCTCATCATCAAAAGGAAACAAAAGGTTTTAACAAACCCTTATCCAACCCATCCTCCTTCTTCTCCGACTCTGGTCCCCCACCGACCATTCCATGCAACCTATCCGCGAACCCACTGCCAGAGCCGGAGGAAGAACTCCCTTGCTGCTGCTGGTGGTGCTCAGTCTTTGGCTGGTTTCCGGTAGCGGAGCCCATTAGACCTTTTAACGAGTCCATTTTCGTTTATATAAAGATGGCTTTGAAGAAGGGTAGATAGAAGAGGGGAATAGGGGGAAGTGGTAGGACTTGAATTCGTATCCGTATGTTTTTTTGGAGTGTACTGTACTGTGCTATGTTGCGAAGGGGGAGGGTGTGGCTGTCTGGGAAAGAGGATGGAGGAGCGGGGATACTTATACTCGAGCACTAGCGCTAGGCTTGGGGTGTTTGGCTTTGAGTACGGTACGGTACTGCGTGGTGGAGTACGAGTAGGATAAGTCGACCGCGGGGACGAGGATATGGCAGGGTACGATGCGGTGCGGCCCCGGGGGGGGTGATAGGCGTTGACGTCAGGGTGTGTTAGTTGGTTGGTTATGGCGGTTTATCGGATTTGAGGGAGGGAACTTGGAAGGGTGGATAGGGTAGAGTTGATTGATTGGTTGAGCGAGGGCGGCCTGCGGGGTGATCTACTCGAGTGATCTTGTCTGGGCGTTTGCGAGGGAGCGTTGGATCTTGATTTGAAAAAGAGAGACGTTGAGTCTGGGCATTGGAATGACGGTTACTTCTTTCTTTTCTTTTTTTTGCAATGGTGGCAGGGGGGTGAAGTTTTGCTGCCTCAGGATTGTCTCGTAGGCTTAGCAGTCATGGTAGCAAATTGTACTGTGTCCGAGTACGAGAAGGACATGCAGCAGCCAAGTCCATTCCTCGCGGTGCTGAAGATGAGCTGGCGTAGCAACAACAGCGGGATCAAAATCAGAACCGCAAACCCGGCGACGGCAAAGAGCGGGGTCCCGGAGCACAGCACTCGAGCACCGTGCACGGGGGTATCATAGCTGCCGTAGGATGGTCTAACTTCCGTCAATGCAGTGCAGTGCAGCTGAGACGGGATCAACACCTACCCATCCACCAGTGGCGAAGTGACGTGAGTTATCACAACTGATTGCCTTATCGCTATTGGCAATCACAAGTAAGTTTGAAACATATGCATCCGGCTCGCTCGAAACCTTTCCCTCCTCCCTCCTGCAGCGCCGAACTGTGTACTCGAGTATCGTGCAGGCTTGCTAGGGTCACCTTTGCTCGGGTGTGGTAGAGGGGACATGCTCGAGTAGTGGTGCTGTAAGGTAGTATCGGGTTTTAACTGGGGCGAGGGGGTGATTCCTGGATGCTGGGAGGAGGAAGGAGGGAGCGGGGGAAGCAGGGGTCGGATTGGGATGAGGGGCCCTCACCTAGTTGCCAGGCCGGGGTTCTATCATCGGCGAGGCCACAAGCCACCCGGACGCCCCCTCACTCAGACGGCTAAACCTGAACAGCTTTCCTATGGTAAACTTGGTAGAATATTGCAAGATCAGTCGGCGATTTACTCATAGGAAATCAACGAGTCAGTATCTGTCCGAGTGAAGGGAATGTCCGAGTGGCCCGTGGTTTCGTCTACCAACACACTGCACGTACTGCATCTGTTACTTGTACTCGAGTACTGTATGAGACCGGAGAGGGGCTGGGAAGGCCTCGAGAGGCGGGTTGATAGGAAGTTTACGTGTGATATCGTGGGTTGCAGGTGGAGCTACAGTGTTCATGTAGAGTAGGAGGATAGTGGTGAGAGTTGTTTTTTTTGGTAAACAGGCATGAGGGGAAGGAAGAGGGAGGGTTAACTGAGCTACTTAGGGCATACAGCGGCAAGATTGTGGACTGGGATCGGATCGAGATCTGGTAAAGTGCTTTTTGGCATTGGGCGATTAGGTTAGTGAGGTGAGTTGGCTATGGTGGATCGGGAGTGAATGATGGATTAGGGCTGGGGAGCGTAAGATTCTTGACTAAGGAGCTCTTTGCTACTTAGACTATAATACCGATATAGTACCGGTAGTTCACCATCCCCCTTCTGAGGGTTGTCGTGCGAGAAGCCTCAAGGAGTTTTAGACAATTGCGGCCTCGATGCGGCGATCTTAGCATATGGAGGTTCAAGCTCTAGTGCTGTCCTCTCCGCAACACAAAAGCTTAGAGCTAAAGTTAAGTTGGGTGATTGAGCTATGATATTACTTCCTGATACTGTGGTTGTATAATCACTGCCTTTGGAAATACCACAAGATAGTTTACAGACGCCAAGTACCCCACAAAGCCAACAGGGGGGTCGTTATGATAATTCAGTGCATCCCCAGCGGGTGAATGTGGATGGAATTGCAAGTGGTCATCTAAAATTTTCACATAGCTTCAAGTGGCCTCTACTTGTACTATCTGTTGATTCCTGCATTCCCACATCCTAAGAGCATCGACAGAGCCTTCGAGTACTGCCCCACCTTATAACATCATTGTCATAACATTATGTAACTATTAGAAGTGCCACCAAGCTTCCATACATGGGATTTAAGAGCACTGCAGCTGTGGGCATCTAAAGTAGATAACAAGAGTCGGTGATTCGCGGGAAGGGCCCGCCATATGTGAAAAGAAAAAAATGCACCTGCCAAATCTGCACAACGAAAGATCTTCTCGCAGTACGGTACGCATACGGTAGTCCGCGGGGGAAAACGATGTCCGTAAGAACGGAAAAGAAAGAAAAAAGAAAAAAAAGAAGAGAAAAGGTTGCACCGTATTTTGAATCGAAAAAATAAATAATAATAGTATCATAATAACTTTTTTATTTATCAGATCATATAATGAATTTTATTTGGTCCATAGAGAAAGGGGGAAAAATTGAGTGACATCGAGATAATTAACCCAGGCTTAAATACAAACAAACAGAGTTTTGAAAATTTTTATTGCCTAATTTGTCGTACTCGCACTTATCATACCTCCCCCTTCTCTTCTCCCCCTCCCAGAGCCTTCGTGCTTTTGCCCAGTCCATCACCTAATCATGTGGCGCATCTGACTTCAACAGCCTCACTGTGGCTGCCCTTCCACCAAAACACCTTCTCCCCTGCGCCCACACCCTCCCCCCCCCCCCCTTCAAACATTCCACACCCAAACTCTTTCCGCACCCCACCCCTTCATCTCATCACCAATTCCTATTCCTCCACCAAAATGGCGGCGTCATCGAGCAGCGGTATAGTGGAGCGCCAATACAACTATGGAGGCCTGATCGTCCGAACCTTTGTTCACTCAGCCAAATCTTCTCCTCCCCCCGCTCTGGGAGCCGAAGATTCACAATCCTCCCCTTTAAACAGCTCCACTCCAAATAACCAAGTTACATCCCCAGTTAAACGCGGTCGCGGTCGCCCACGCAAAAACCCCAAACCAAGTAGTCTGGCCGACGACGACGACGCTGTTTCTGATAAATCCTCACAGCCAGCATCCTCCTCACAACAGAAACCGCCGAAGAAGAAGAGAAAGCACCTGGCTGGCGCTACGTCCGGTAACTCTAGGGTCCCTGCTTATGTTTCGCTCCTGACTGAGGAGGAGATGACTGCCGTTCGAAAGAGGAATAGACGTGGGAAACAGTGGATTCCTGGGGAAAAGACGGTTATGAATGAGCTGGCGAGGTTGGGCAGGAGCGTTCCCGATCTTACTGAAACCCAACAGTTGCGGGATGGAGAAGATGGTGTTGGGGATGATGAAGAGCCTGAGGCTGAATTTGGCCTCGCTGAGGAGATTGAGCCAGCCGATGACGACGTCATTGATTGTGATCCATTTACGGGACTAGACGACATGCGCCTCGATTCTACTGATAATGCTGGAATGACTGGAGGAGCGGGCTCGAGCTCTGCGGGCGATTGGATAAGGGCTAACAATGAACAAACCCAGTTCCAGCAGCAGACGGAAGGCAATGGTGAGAGTTCGTTCGATTACTATATGTGTCCTCCCAACGGCGCAAGTACCCTTGAACCACCATCTGCAGCTCTGGATAAAGACTCTTCGTTTGCCGAACAGTTGAATTCGGTCGTACCTGAACTTTCAGAGCCAATTCTTCGGCCATCAGACTCTGTGACTACTCTATCTCACCCTACTCCTCCTCCCTCTTCGCTATCTCCCCAGAACCCGCCTCCTAAACGTCCCTCCGCACCACCTCCACCTGCAATTCATGTAGACACCACGGCCGCTCTTGGGGCCAAACTGATTGAATTGATTGCGGCCTCGCAAACCGCGTTTATCCCCACTCTAGTCCATTCTTCCTTTACTCTACCTCTACCAGAAGGTGAATTTACCCAGAAGCAATACGCTACGGATCTCGTTTCCGCAATCTCTGATGTCGACCGCTACGTATATGTCACCAAGAACTCTACCTGGAATTCCACAAATACCGGGAGCAGAGGCGCAATATTCGTGTGTAACATGAGTTTGGAAAGTCTGAAGAAGAGAAAAAGCGGCACCGGTGAGGATCAGAAGAAAGGTGCGTTTTCCTATCCTCAATTTATTCGTTTTTCTGTTTGTAGTCGAATTAGCCGGTTAACTCGTTTCCCTATAGTCTCTATGGCCAGAACTAGATATCCCTGCGAGGGCTGCATCACTATCCGATTCCTCGCGAAAAAGAATGTCATCAGCGTCCTCTACAAGCACCACGCCATCCACCGCTCACCACATGACAAGATTGAGGATTCTGAGACCGCACCCGGGAATACTACTACTACTGACACCGCCGCTAGTACCAAAGACGCACTGTCTCCACTTGAAAAGCCTCCGGCGGAGGAAATCATTGTCCCGGCTTTAGCCCAAATCCCTAGCATTGCTGGGCCGGGATAAGTTAAAATGTACCCGACTAGCAAGTTAATTACCTCGCTTCAATCCTGAACCTTCCATGGTCCATGGCTCATCTCATTACGAAAGTAAAGCCTCTTGTCTCTTTCTTTCCCTTTTTCACATCTTCTTGATATTAACCTCTCACTCTACTCACGTTTCTCCTGTATTGTTACTGGGTGGTCTGCTTTGTTTCACTTCATTTTTCACTTCTTAGTTTTACTTTCCTCCTTCTCGAAGTCCACTCAACTAGTCAGGAATTGAATGAACGAAACCAATGAATCGTTTGCCCGGGGGTTCGGTGATTTACTTGCTTTTATTTTTGTTCCCATCTTCCCTTCCTCTCCCCCTTTCTCTTGTAATTTCGCATTCTTCTCCCGAGCTTGACACGATAATAGCTTTTTGGCACTTTATCTTCTCTTCACATTTCCTTTCTTTTCTTCCCGGTTGACTAGCCGGATGGATGGTCGGATGGATGAGGGGGATGGGAGGTCAGTGGATAGTATCGAGGAGTTTACTTTAATTTCTTGCGGATCTTACTCTACTTTTACTCTTCCTGCTGTACTGGTGCGTGGTCGGTGGTACTCTGGTTACTTTTTCCCTTGTCTCTTGTCTCTTTCCTGTTTTGTTTTTTCGTGGCTATTTGTGGTTTGTTGTCTAGATAGCATAGGTTGTATATGGACAGTAATATCATGATTCATGAGGACTATTCGGCTTGGTCTGAGCTAGCTTAATAGATTGACAGGCCGTTAGGAGATTGATTGGATCTTGTATAGTTACTTTGGCCTGGGGGCCGTTTCATAGAAATAAAACTTTACTAGGATCCACGTAAACGCATGCGAACGCTTACGCATGTGCATGAGCTGTCACTCGTCTGACCAAGCCTTAGGCTAGGACAAAATACGATATTTTTATATAGAATCGTTTAAATGCTGACGTTTGTTACAGTTGACTGCACGAGAATATTGTCTCTCCCTCCGGGCTCAAGGTCAAGCCCACTGGAATGTAGCCGGCCTCAAATCAACCCACCTTCCACCCTTCTCTGTTCTCCCGCCTCGTTCTAGTGTTGGTTGGCGGGCATAATTGGTCCGTGGGGGGACTTCATCGCCGAATGGGTATGGGTAGTAGAAAGGTAGAAGAGATCTATAAAGGGTCATATATTCCCCCCATCTAGCCAACTCAGACCCCTCATCTACAATCGGTGGGTGGCCATGTTGCAGCCCATTGTCACCTCACAGGATTATTGAAATGAACGGGGAAAGAGAAAAGAAAAAGCATCCAAAGGATAAATGCAGAGGATTTTTGTCCGCTTTTTGATAACCATTAACTTAGGCTAGGCCCAAGACCTTCCCCAAAAACGTATGGATAAAAACACAAATAATCGAAATCCACGGGCGACAAAGCTCCCAAGGCTGCTAAACCCTCCTTATGGTAAATGTGAAAAGCTGGCGGTGGGAATCGGAATCGGCGAAAAGCATATCCCTAGGGTCCTTTCCCAAGCTCCTTGGCCTGGACACGAAATCAAACTTGACCTCCCATTCTCCAGGAACCTGTTCCCACAACTGCTTAAAGCTAGCCTCGTTATGCTTGAAAGCGCTGTCCTCCTCGAGGCCGGTCCAAGGGGTGGCGAATTCACCAGAGACTCCACTGCCAACCTGGTGCCCCACGATGAGAGAGTCCTTAGCAGGGCTGAGGAACTTTGCAATGTTCTTGGAGGCACGGACCTGATCCTGCCAGTTGAAGAGGTGGAGGAAGTAGCCTAGGTGAATGACGTCCATCTTACCGCCGAGGGGGCGGACAGTTTTATCATTGGCCGTGCCCCCCTCCCCGAGGAGGAGAACGTCCACGGGCGCAATGAAGTGAGCCAGAAATGTCTCTCGGTCTAGGAAGAGCTCGTATCCCAACTCGGCGAACTCGGGGCGTAAATCTATGCCGTAGAGGTTCGCTGCTGGGGCACCATCCGCAACCAGCTTGCGGAGGTCCTGGCCAAAGCAGCATCCCACATCGAGCAGACTCCCGCCCTGCTTGAGCTTGCGCAGGGCCTCTGGGTAACCGGGTTGGTTGGCGAAGGTGAATTCCACAAAGTAGAAGTTTCCAATGCAGGGGTAAGGGCAGATTTCCCAAGCCTTTGAACGCTGGGGGGGGGGGGCGCTCTTTAGCTATCACCCTTCCTGAAAGGCAGTGGGTGGGGTGGTTGAAAGTACTCACGATTTTCAAAATGTGTTGGGAGATTTGATCTCCTCTTAAAGTGGTATGCTTCTCGAAGAAGTTGGTGAGAGTAGAATTTGGGAGGAAATCTTCGTCTGAGATATACATCTTGGACTCGATCAGGGGTTTGAGCTTCATTGCCCTTTTGTTGAGACGATACTGATAGCAGACCAAAATGGGTTGGGCGAATTGTGAGATCGTGGGAGTGGAAGGTGAAAGTTGGCTTTTTTTTCCCCGATATAGTTAAGAGGAGAGGAAAGGTGCTGTGACTTTATATCGCTATTGAGCCACAAGGTTTCTGAAGTTAGAGGGGCATGCCCCAACTGCAAGAACAGTATGGAGATGTTGGAAGAGCGAAGAAAATAAGGACTTTTAGTGTAAAATCCCCCCTCCCGAGCTCCCAAACCCTACTGCCTGGATACTGTACCTTTAACACCTTGACACCCATAACGTTTGGAACAGGCACTAAATACTCATCGGTTTTCTAGGTAAATGTGCTTGAAACGGTCCATGCTGATGCAGAACAAAATAGGCCAAAAATAATGATTTGATTTTTATTCAAGAAAAATCTCTCCATTTCCTGCTTTTTGCACAACCTTTAAACCTCAAAATACCTTTCTGTTTCTGCAAGCAATATTTCTGCTTGTTCAAATAATCCACATTTCCAATTTCAATCCTGTGACTTTACCGTGGTATTAGCTGTATGCAATTCTTTGATCAAGGGCTGACACCTAAAAGTGACAACTTTGGTGTCTTGCACACTATCTAGCCTTTGAGTATACAGCCCTTAGGGTCAGAAGGGTGAGCGTATATCAATAATAATATGATAACACTCCAAATGAGCCCTAAGAGACTTGGGAGGTAAAACATCTCAGAAGGGATTGATTGAGTAGTATGGGGCTACCACTAGCTATAAGAAAGGTGCTTTTCCAAAGGTGAAAGGAAAAAGGAAAAAAGTATCAAAATGCCAAGAACTTCCCATAATGTGTAAATGCTAACAGGTCTACTCGAGTATAATCTTAGGGCAGCACATGACGATGCTATCATATCATAGCAAAATTGCTACTTTCTCGGATACAACACATGGCAGTAGCAGCTAACAATCACAGATAGTGTGTGTAGTACAGTGGATATCAGAGGGGACAGCAAAGTGCTCCAAATGGGTATTGTAGCTAGTCTGTGAATTGATATGATAAAAACTGGCAAACTTAGCTACTAGCATATGATCTACGAAATCAGGGTTAACAAAGGCTGCTTGACCTTAAGTCTTTAACTCACACGGGAGGAATGCGGGCGGCATAGGGGCAACCGGAGGCCCATCCAACCGGAAGTGCAAAATTGCCTTAAACTCTTCGCGGTGGTGGGGGTATCCCGGGCCGCACGATGTCCCCTCCCCCCCACCGCTACCACAACCCACCCAAAGTTGAAGAATGCAGAATATATGCAATGATAGTAGGCCAGCAAGATCTCTCATAAGGTTGTTGTACAATAGCCAGAGGTGGTAGAGAAAAATGAGGCACACATTCGGCTTTTTATGTCCTAACCAGTACTAAACACCACTCGTTCTCCCAAGTAAAGCCCACTAATCTGCATCTGCTCAGATGGTCCGGAAGGTTGTCCATGGCTTTACAAGAAATAATTGGTATCACTGCCAGGCCGCTTTCAAGCTCCCACCACTAGCAGGAATCCATACATTACGAAGGTTATTCCAGGTCACCCATACTATTTCCCTAAGACCCCTATCTCAAAGCTTCAGGTAAAGAAAATTCAGAGCTACCATCGGAATTCATATAGTTCCTAGCAGGCATTGGGTGTGAGTAGATATTCAAGGGGTCTAGTCAGGAAAGGCAAGTCTTTCTTGGCTACCAAAAGTCCGAGATCTATCAAAGCCACAAGGAGAGCCAACATGTAACCTGATCGCATTCTGATTTTGTCTCTACCATTTGGGCAGCAACTCGATTAATCACTCGGATGCATTACCCCTGACCCCGGGAGTGTCTTTTCCCGGAAACGCTAATCCCGACCTGCACTCAACCCTAACTAAGTCAACTGTCAACTCCAGGAGGAGCCAATAAGTCCTCAACCCCCCAAAAACCAACTAGCGGCGGGGGGTTCCGCCCATCTCGATAATGCCTGAAAATAAAACGTCCCCAGAAGGAATTGTGTTTTCCAGTCAAAGAGTAGCTTAGATCTCATAGTACTCGTACAAGCACTCAGATTCCTACTACCCTCCGGCGCTAAGCCTATTGCGGTTTGGTACAGTGATTTACGCTGCGTTGTCCGGTGGTCGGTTTAACGAGTTCTTCCTGTCTTGCACTGTAAAATCTCCCGAAATCCATTATCAGACTATCGGCCGAAACCAGCCCGCCACCCCTGGGCGGGTTGCTTAGTTGGAGTCAACAGGATCGCGAATATCAGTAACTGGTATAATAATAAAATCCGACTCCTTTTGAGGGCAAACTTTATGCCGGCTAGGGAAACACTAACCCTTAGGAGCTTCTATCTTTAAATATGGAGCTTTTAGGGCTGGCGGAGATGGCAGATCCGATTATGATATGATACGGAGGTACAGCGCCTAAGTTTTGTATGTTCCACAAGCGAGGTTTGCTGCCCCTACCTCCTGTGGAACATACAATACTTAGGAGCTGTACCTCCGTATATGAGATTCCACGGAATCCTTGCCCCCAGAAATCTAAGGGGATATCTGGCAAGGCAACCACAAATCATAATTTGAGGAAGCTACTTGATTTAGGGTTTGATTTTGTGTTTTAGATGGTCCATTTAGGGTCATGTGGATATTAAAGAATTAGTGATATGATATGAACGTATTTTTTGTTCCTATATATTATTATTATATTATAAATATATAACAAAACCACGACACCAAAACGAGGAGCACTGCAGAATGTCATGAATGGGGGAAGGAAATGAGTGGAAAAAACAAGATAAGATGAACTCGGATAGCTTCCAACCGAGACTAAAGAAAACTGACCTGCCTTGTTGTGCCGAAGACGAAGGGTGTGGATATCAGAAAGTATGATACTATTTCAATAAACTGTGGTACTCGCGCGTTTTTGCCAAGAAGGGCTCCGTGAGCTGACGATTTGGTGAGGACTCCGGCAAAATATCAGCCGGCGGAGACCTTCTTGGCAAAGATGCGCGAGTAAATCCTGAGGTCATGCCAGTGATACCGGAGTTGATGGCAGAGTATTTCACTTTTCATTTTAGCCACCTTCCACTATTACAGTAACCCTAACTCACAAAGCCCGACTAGCAAAGCAGCGTCAACACGAAGGCAAACTATGATATATGATTGGGCTTCGCTCGATAAATTGTACAAAAGTAATATGTTAAGTTGCCTAAACTGTGATCCACATCAAAGTCAAATCACAGGGTTTTGGCAAGCTGTGATTTGAAATCATAATTAAATTTTGAGGAAAACGAAACCTTAGGGTTTAAATGTGATTTCAAATTCTAATCACGTTTGGCAAACACCCCCTAAGGGTGTCTCTAGCGATTCTTTAGTAGGGCACGGACCCCTATGGTAATAACCGTATTTACCCCGCACAATGGGAAGAAGAAAAGACAAAGAAACCGCGAAACCCGACCCTAAAAACCAATTCGAAGTGAGGCTATGATAGTAGATTACCCTACACCCAGCGCCCAGCGCCCAATTGTGGGCTAGGGCACCTAAAACTCATGCCGGCGACACCGTTTTCGTGAATAGAGGCATTCAGCTCCCAAACTAAATCCTTTTAGCTACAGAGCCTATGAAATTCGCTGTCCTGGAGTCGGGATGTCTCGACCCCAGCCCAGTGGAGCAGCAGGATTGGACCTTAGGGAGACTTTCCCATAGCCCGCCCTATCGGAATGGGGGCCAGTAAACCACAATCCCTTGTTTTGTGTCAGAGCACGGAGAAATACCCTTCCTAACTAAACTGGAATTAACACACCCTGGCCAGATGGTAGCGGATTCCATCGCGTCCTGCGATATTGGGCAGGGTGAGGGGGCTAGAAGCGTCGCCGGGTGCGAGTACGAAAGGAACTGTGAGGAACGAGAAGTTGTATGATAGTTGATCAATATTGAGAAGAGGAGACGGAAAGTGAGGGGGAGGGTTGAATGGAACGCCTAACCGGCTGGGCGCGGAAGGGTAACTTTGATGTAAGCTTGCATGCGAGTTGCACAACAGCATTGTGCTGGACAGGTAATAACCATTTCTGGTAGGGGGCTATGCTCCGAGTGATTCATAGTGAAGCATTCATGTCTCATCCGGTGCCGGCAGTCCAGAAAGCGGGGCGGGAGAGGGTAGGCGAAAATGATCAAAGCCCGGGCTGTTCCGGGCTATAATTATTCAGTTATCCCGAGCTAAGTCTTTAATCCTCATAAGCAAAAAACGAAAAAAGTCTTCTCGTACACAGGGATTGTGGAAATATTCAGGACATTTTCTCACTTCAATCCTATGCTGTAGATAGGCATCAAGCTTTATGAATCTTGAGTTAACTACAAAGACGGCTATATTGTGCTTTATGGGGAAGGCTCATTGGAACTAGCCCCCAACCCGGGGCCATTCCAGATGGTCTATAAGGACTACGGGAAAACACATACACCCAGCGTAAAATACAGGGGAACACAGGGATCAAAAATTTGTATGGAGGATTATCTGTCACGTCTTACCTGCCTCACTCGGTATTGCCTCTCCCCCAACCTCCCCTGCTACAGCTAACAGAATATTTTGCTACCTGGATCATTTGAATTAGTATGAGCATTAGCATTACCCCCGAAAAAACTACTACCAAAGGATAGTTATCTTCCTCTGGTACCACATTAAGTATTCATACTATATCTAGGTTAATAGCCTAAGTTGAAGATCTTCGGAGAAGAGGAAAAAGCCAAGATTTTCTTTCTTTCTAGAATGCTGTGGAGGAAGTGTGGAACCTGCAGAGCGTTCCACCTTTCTACTATGGCTAACTTCTGCATGTAAAATTGCACATTTTGCGGCTGCTGTAGACACGACATACCCCTCTTTCACCCTGCAGTACCTAAGGCCCATCCACTCCCCCCAATAAACCATGATGTCGCTAGATATTCCCTAATACAGCTTGATGGATGTTGCTCGTACGTGGATCACACTATCCCCAGCCCCCCCCCAATGCTATTACGAACGCCAGTACGGTAAAGCCACTTGAAAATCTCTATCAGATCACTAGAAGAAATTGGCCCGCCATCCTAAGATAGGCTTTGCTTGACAGTTAATGGAATTGGGAATACCAGTTAATGAGATCCAACACGCCCCTTGGGTTGACCTTATCCTGGGTTAGGAAAGCGGCAATCCTGCTCAGGAACTCTTGTCTTTGAGTCCGGAAATTGCCGGGCTAGCGGAGGTGGTGGATTCAAGAGATTTTACGGTACCAGTACAAGCACAACGGGGAGTATCGGTGTATCATGTCAGCAACCTTGCTTCGCTCTCGGTTGCTCCGAGGGAGCGGAGACGATCCCGGTTGACCGGCCGGCCCGCTGTCTATATGATCCTTGCCCCCCCAGCATATGACGGCCGAGTGAGATAGACCTCAAGACACATTCCCACTGGAGATCCGGCAATGTGCTACGGGCACCCCGGGGGCCCGAGCAATGGAACTGCGTGTTGTGTAGTCGGAGTTACCTTCTCTAGTCAGGTCTTGCGTTTTCTTTGTTTTTGTGCCTCTCAGGGGGCTGAGCAGCACCTTTTTGCTGTACCCCCCGCCCCTTTTCTGAGGTAGGTGGTTCTTGACTGCATAGCACACGGTTCGATTGTTTGAGTTTCTGCAGTAGTAGGCATAATGTACCAACCCCCACAGGGATTAAAATATTCCAATCAAGTCTGGCAATTATCTGTGAATTTTGACTCAAATATTTGAGTGATTCGTTCAGATGCTTGTAGATGAGAAGACCCTTCAAGTTTCACGGAGTGCTCCGGTATCTTACGTGCATGATGCGGGGTATTGCGACTTTAAATACCCCCGACAATCTGAGGAAAGTAGAAAAAAAGATTCCCCTTGCGCAGACGCACACCAGGATGTTTTAACCTGATCAAGTGAAGACCTCCGGATTGTTTGTTGGTATTCCTGATACGCCGTTGGTTCTTGGGGTCTAGCACCGTCTTTCAGGCTGGGCTTTGCCCTGGATGTTCTTTTTTCTTTTGTTTGGTTAGTCGATATAGGTTGGTTTAGGCTACCAGGGGGGCTTTTTTTTATACTTTTCCCAACAGAGTTCGGATTACTGGGACTTTTAAAGCTGCAATAGCAGGCCTTGCGCAATTGCCGGTAAAAACAATAGTCGCTCTAACGAGCTCCATAGACGAGAGTACCGTACAGTACAACCTTTAATAGGGGCACCACTAACCCAGCGGGTGATAAACGGGGATATCGGGCAGACAAACAAGTGGACAGAGTAAGAAGAGAAAACACCTGCCAGCTACTGATACCTGTTCATCACTTACCGGTTTTCGTCGTTCCCCCAGTAAAGTCAGACAGTACGGTGTCAGAAGCCGCAGAGGGGAAGTGTGTACCGTCCCCCCCCCCCGCTTCGTTTTTTTTTTCATTGGCAATAGGCAGCCAACCAGACTATTTGAGGCTTAGAGATTCAACATTTGCAGGCAAGCCACTCTATGGCCAGGGGGGGGTTACACACATCCCCCCTATGGTTTCCGGCGCTATCAGCCTAGGGAGGTACACCCACCGACACCTAAGGAATTGCGGGAATTGCCGGTTGGGTCGTGACAAAGGATTCTAGAACTCTGATCAGAGAGCTTAATGCTCGAGCCAATCTATTTCTGTGTTTCAAACCCCGATTTTCGACTTCCTCCTTCTCAGGCCTTCAGGGAATGCTCTTCGGCCACGACGAGCTTCCTGCAGGGGTCTATTTACTATTATATAAGGAGTCTAACAGAGTAAAGAGCGAATGATTGGTCCTGCGAAGAAGCGTGTCGGTTTCGCGCTCTGAATATAATGGCGGGTGGGCGACTACCATCGAAAGAGTGAGGAGGATTAGGAATAGAGTATTTTTTTTATTTTATTTTTTTAACAGCGCTTCCGGACTGGAGAGAGATCCCAGCTTCAGACCTAGAAGGCCTTTCGTAAAATTTATTCCAATCTCTCTACTCGATAGCAAATATTAACTTTTGGGCGGGCTACTGAGGTTTAAAGTTAGGTGCAGTGTGACCCAAATTCCGAGCCTGTTGTTGATTGTTGAAGTGGGCAAGAGGCAAGTTAACCGCATTGGGACACCAACATGAATGACGGACGGAGCGAATCCATGTCGTTAACTTAAGTTAGCGCCCGGTGCCAATATCCCCCACCATAGTCGCACTTCGCTGTCCCAGATGACCAAAATCCAAAGAATCCGTCTGGCGCACCGGATTATCCGAGATAGCAGGCTAGGTTTTGATGTAAAAAAAATTAGAATTGAGAGAATTTTATCCGGGATAGCGGGGAATCCAGTAGAGTGATGTCCGGGGCAATGGGGTGCGATTGTACTTGGCAATTCATAGAGTATCCGGATGCCCTGGCCCAAAGTTTGACCATTTGGGAGTAATGATGGACACCCGAGCTCCAAGGCACCCGGAGGCTTTGTGTTTCTAGTAGGAGTGCCGGCACAGTACCGGTACTCGTACTGGGACTGGACTCGAGTGGCGTTCCCGCTACTTGTTGCACCAAAGCGCCCCTTTTGACTCAGGTCGCTGGTTTGTATTTTTGTAAAATCCGCTGTTTGTTCGTATAAGTTATCAAATACAGGAAGATCTATAGCATACACCCTGAGGCACGGCCTGGACTCTGGTCGCTGAGTCCTTTAATAAATAGTGCAAGTAAATACTGAAAATCCTCCTATCCCATAACCCGTCAAGAAATTCAGGTCGGGTTTAAAAATTGGAACACTAGCCTATTTGAGTAATCGTGATAGGAAAAACCATGCTGTTAGAGAGAGGGGTAGTGCTCAGAATACCTCAAAACCCGCGCTACTTAGTAAGTTATGGCAATGGCTGAAAGTCTCGACGGGCTGTGGGATACCGGCAATCTGCAATCAGATTATCAGCAGGAATTGTGGCATTGGCCAACGGTAGGTTTAGCTTGGCATGCTACCACAATTGCGAATAATGAGATCCAACACTCAACATCCTCAGGCTTTACCGTGCAAGGAAAACACGAATCCATCTGAGGGGGTTTTGTTCTTGAGTACGGGGATCAGAGGATTATACGAGATTATACAGTATCATGCAGGAATAGTTGACCAAATCATCTAATGTACGACACCCAACCTCAGGTTCCTGATAATGTAGAATATCGTACCGTAACCCAAGAAATTTCTCATTCTCTTGCCATAGAAAATACAACTTGCAAGCAACAGATAAGAAGTATCCGAACACGGCAGGAAGGGCAGGGAAAGCTTGTAAGACGAAGGGTTAATGCGCTTAAGTAGCCAGGAGAAACCAAATGGAAAAAGTATATAAAAAGCAAAAGAAGAAAAAAGAAAGTATCCGGACACCATGGATTGGGAAAATATATGGTTAATCATCTGTGCCTATCTGAGCGCCCATCCTAAACTTCTTGCCTGTTACCTTACCTATACATGATTCCCTTCACCGATGGCAGTAGACGATTGTGCGAGGCCGCCAGGGCCCGAGCCGCCCGGACGCAGTGAAGTCTTCAACCTGAAGCTGGGCGGGTGACGGACAGGGATCGGTAACAAGCAAATTCTTGCAATCCGACGACGCCAACGAACCCATATTCTGCCCGCCCCGTTTTGTCGTGCCCAGTGTACTGCAGACCGTTGGCTATGGGATAGGAAAATGTCTCAACCTCGCCCTTAGGGTGGGACAAGAAATATGGCCAGCGCCTTGCTTAGAGAAGCAACTACATCTAGCACACTTATCTTCTACCCCAGTTATCACGGCAGTTGAGCTTCCTCTCATTCTCCTGAATCGACCTTCTCGTTCTTCTTTTACTTTTTCTCCTTTGCTTTTTCTTTGCTTCCTTTTTCTTCGTTTTCGCGAACTACCGACATTGCGCCCCGCCAAATCCAGGGCATTTCCTGCAGGGCTGAAAGACAGTTGTTTCGCTGTGCTCCACCTATTGACCGAAAGGGGAAATTCTGGACGTCCTAGAGATTCCCAACAGCTCCGGTTTTTCGCGGGAGGGTAGCAGTGCGTGGTAGCAGGGGTAGGAATGAAGCCTCATAATTTGTATCTTTCTTTTACAGAAAGAAGAGTTTGTAATTGTAAATTTCCTAAAAGTTGCGCGGGGGGGGGAGCCCGGATCTCCCCCCAGCCCTCTTCTTCTTTTCCAGAGCTCGACTGTGCAACAGCGCCCACCAGGGCCGTCCGAAAGCCCAGCTTCGGGGAACCAGGTACCCCGCGAACCTGGCCAATTAAACAGAGAACTCCGGAAAAAGAAAGAAAGAAAAGGTTTTACCTTTTTGCTGCGGAGTATAAACCCAAATGGGGATTTAAGCGTCTAGTGGGACCTAGTGGGGCCGAGTGGCTAGTGATAAGCGCGCTACACGCCCACAAAACTAATGAAAAGGGAAAACACAAATCCACGAATGTTATGATTGGCGCAGAGTAAGCGCGCAAAAGCAATATGCCCCGGGGGAATAGGTGCATGCAAGAGAACATGCTCGCAGAAAGCCGATGTCAAACTCTACCACTGAGAATGACAATCCTAGAAGGCTACTAAACTGAGGGGGCCATGTTAGTGAAAATCTTTCCGAGCTGACTTGATAGGATTAGTACAATATGCCCGCGGGTGCTAATGGCCCAGGAGAGACATGAATCCCATAAATACTAACCTTGACCCGGCATCACACTCTCTCAGCTCCTTGAACCTTCTTCTCCAAAGCACGTCTCGGGATTCAACGAAATTTTCCAAATTCTTTTCAAGCAACAAACCTACCCCATTTCAGACTGCTACAAAATGGCTACAGGTCATACCAACACTACATCGTCCCCCATTCGCGGGGCACCAACTATTTGCCCGAGCTGCGGAACGTAAGTCCATAGCTCGACACCTTTTTTAATAGGGAAAGAACATATTCTACATGACTACTACTAACGCCCTGCTATTCTCAGATGTTTGTTTACTATGGCCCCCCTATCTCCTAACAGAGAAACAAATACAGTAACCCATGCCTCGCAAGTTGTAGATGTTAGTTTTCTCTTCGAGAACTCTCCTGACCACCCAGCACTAACACTGTCTCAAAGGATACCGCTCCGCATAATTTTACAAACACCGATCAAGGAGACTCTACTTCCAACCACTACCACAAACAACAACCCCCAACCCCTCGCCGCGACTCGAGCCACACCGATAGCGGAGCCAGCCGGACCTGTCCTCAATGTCGCCGGGTCAAACGGTGTCAGTCGCAAATACGCTCTTTTGACCAAGCCATTTCTACCAGTGGTAGTCAACAATCCCGCCAGCTGTCCAGCAACCTCCCAGCACCAGAACTCTCGGCCAAGAGCTTAGGTACATTAGAAGACACACCGAACTATCGTATTGAACGATTACTCGAAGAGAGTCTGGAGAACAATCTTTCGATCAGGGTCGAGAGTTACAAGCCGATTTAACACAAAACCCGGCCCCCACACTCCCTATTATTTGAAACTTTCTAGACCCAAGGAAACAATATTGGTTGGTATTAATTATTGGGATCGCCTCCAGATGGGGGGGCAGTTAAGATGTAAAGGGGTTATTTTACTTTCTTCTATTTCTATTGTCACTTAAGTTGAATCTATTAATTTTTCTTTCTCATTTTACATCTATGTTTCTATTTGCGAGTCTCTTCTATGGTCCCTAGGAGTTTAGGTCTACGTGGGAAGCCTGGGCGGTTATGTTTTCTAGGTTTTCTAGTCATGTCTTTACTCCGAACGTGTGAGAAATCGAGAAAGAATGATGGTACTGGCTATGATAGAACCGACTGAAAGCCCACCGGGAAGCCACCAACCAACACCCACCTCACTCACGCAACTACGGATAACGCCGCAAAGGCTTACTTGGTCAAATATGATTCCTGATTACGCTCTTGCACCTAGACCGAGCAAAACACCTCCCTAAGATGTCAGCGGAATATATCGCACTACCGTCCAGCCCAAAGGCTACTAACAGTGTACCACTGGATAGAAAGTATGAGACTAATGCCCGATAGTGCCCTACTTTGAAGATGAAAATTCAATTAATTCCCTTGTTTTTTCTGCGTTTATTTTTCCACCTTTTCTTCTCTTGTAGCTGGGAAGGACAGTAAGGCTCCCTCATGAGCTAGTGAGGTAGGCCATGGATTGCGAAGAAAGTGGAAGAAAGAAGGGGCTTTATCAGTACTGATTTGCTCCCAAATGCCCCTCTTCTACGCACTTCGAGCGAAAAATGTCCCGTCATCGTATCCCATCCCACAATCAACCATATATACTGCTTGCTTGCTCGATGTTTCTCCCCCACAGGGATTCCTTTCTATTTTGTTCTACATAGAAGCGTGTTTTGCACCTACTCACGCAAGTTAAATTCAGGCACTGTGCCCGCTTGCCGGTGGGATTAGAGGCAGTCACCATTGATCAATTGAATCCCCTAAAAAAGCATCACCTTTGCTTTTCGAACTGCGGATGGCGAATTAATCGGCATCCTCCCTCCCATACTCGTTCATAACTGTTGCTATCCCTTCTATGGAGCAATATCTAATATAAACTATATGAAATATCCCTAGACATGTGCACTTCTTGCCCTTAGTACGATACCAGAATCAACCGTGTGGAGGTGTATACATTGATAAGGGGGTCGATCTCGGGTGTGCTCGAGCACACGATTAAGTCAGGAGCACTACTACTGCCAGCCTTGGTAGACTGTCCTTTGGTCCGGGTAACTATGCCCCCATGCTGATCGCGAGATTTCCACTAACTCCTAATTCGCCTCCGTTATCTCTCCTTACCCCCTTATGGGCGCAATAACAAGATATCATTCAGTAAATCTGGTAGGTACTGGGTTTCGAATACAGGTAGTGGTGAGAGCTAAGTGATGGCACTATGGATCCCTAGGCCTACCCGTAGGAGGGCAACACCATCAATGGGAATAATTCACCGAGCGCGCCCGACTTCTGTCCTCCGCTCACGGCGATCATGGGGGATCACCAATGTTCCCTAATTCGTACTAGTCTCCATACAAATATCCCGCCGTTCCGGAAGTCCGCCCGAACCTTGCGTACCTCCTATCATAGTATAGTTGATATACAGAAACCTAGAGAACAAGAGCTAACGCCTTGCCAAGAAGCTTTTAATGTACGAATCATGTCAGAGCGAGAATTCAGATTTTCGCTAGAGTGATACGAGAACCTATACACCTGCAGAGTCCCCTGATAGCCCACAAGGGAGAGGGGGGGGGGGGTAGAAGCAGACCAACACACCAAAGCTTCAGCTCCCACAGGCACCAATTGAGCGACTTTGTAATTACACGTTGAGTTTTCCTCTCCTCTCCTTTATCGCCGCCTCATAGTCTATCTAAAAAAGCAAAACATAGCAAGACACCGTACGACAAACAGAGGGACGAAGCCAGAACAGTGCTCCACGTGCAACACCCTATCAGCAACGCTACTTCAGTGTTAGCTATTAGTGACCGGGGACGAAGTGCCTAATGTAGCCTTTAGAGGACATGCTCTATTTTCTCATGGCGCCTTGCGAACTTTTCCTTGAGCAATAATATGACTTAGAGGAATCCTGCACTCAATCACATCATAGAAGCTCACTCGGGTGGCTTTTTTAACCTGGGTTGTGACAGAATCTATGATCAGGCGAGCACTTAGTGAAAAATCAGTTAAAAAGGCACACATAGCGTGGCATGTACGGGTAGGCCAAGTGGCCCCAAGCATTAGCGGCGCCCAGGAGAGCCTCGGTGGGACAAGGCCCCCACGCTGGCAAACTGCCTGCCTGCCCGCCTTGTAGGCATTAAAACCCGGGGTACCACTTCAGGGCTCTACTCATTTCGCTAAGGAGACTGTGTGGCCCTACACCCTTAACGCACAGGTGCTAACCCAACCCCCCCCCCCCCCCGAAAATATCGGAGCTCCTCAAATACATCCATAAATCACTCACCAGGACGCTCCAGTGCCCAAATGATGTAGCTGTTATCTATAGCCTACCACGAGCTCAGATGAACTGCGTGTCGAGAGAAACCAGTATCCGTGCCTGCGACCTAAAGTGGTCCGACATTAGAGGTGTTGGGATGATAGGGATCCGGCTGGGGGGCGAAAGTCAGTCCTGCTATCAGCTCGCTTGATAAGATCTGCACCATTCCCAAAGACTGTACGCTGAGAAGGAGCGCCCATCTCAGCTTCTCTAGTCCCCTCTCCACCAATCCCTGCGCGACCTCTGGAAATATTTTTGGAACTTGGTGGCCCGTGGCAGTAAAATGACCCTTGGAGGAACTCCTCCAGATACCACCAGAAGGCTGAAATTATGGACCCAATTTTTGTACCCAGGATGCATCTCACAAACGTGAGCAAGTTTGGATCTTTTACTCGCGGATGCAACCAGCCAGGCTTCTCTCCATCACATTGCAAATGTGTCATTGGCAGTAGTTAGCCCTATTACGCCTGATCTTTAATTCATATATCCCACCGACCCTCAACAAACCCCTCTGCTCTACCGTCGTCGTCCCATCTGTTCAAAGAGGTCTCCCCGTCTGGGTGATGAGTCTAGCTAAACCTCGTCTCGAGTAAGTGGCCACGAATGATTGCAGGGGGCGAACGGGCCTGGGGGAGGAGGCGGTAAGTAACGCATACGTCTGCCTACGCCGGCCCACCAACCAATCAGCCAGCCGGAAGGGAAAAAAATTCAGCAACTACCTATCCACGAGAAGCACCACATGAGCGCACATCATCCCACAACCCCAAGGCTGCAAGGCCCCCCACAGGCCAGAATCCGCAAGGGATACCCGCATTTAGTGCACCCCCCTCGTACCTCCGAATTTTAAGTCCGAGCCAAGCACTCCTTCAACCCAAGGATACACTATCCCAAAAAGAACACATGACTTATCACACTATTATATGAGGCCGATTCAAATGGTACCGGCATTCCGAGTGTTTATTCAAATTAGGCATTGGCGAATCGGAACCGGGTGCAACTCGGCTCCGAAAAAGCAAAGACATATGACGGGTAATATTTCTAGACAAAGTGGTAACCAAGAAGGAATGGAGCCAAGAGATGCGAGCCCGCAGAGAAGGATAAAGATTATCTCAACTCGCAACCTATTAAACACTTGAAACTCGCAGTAGACATCGCGAAGACACCTCAGGGTTGAGATTTAAAGATGGCCTATCCAGAAGCACACGGTATATCGTCCCAAAAATTTTCTATTTCATCCTGGCTTCGACTAGATCAGGTCCACTATCAGCCCTAATTACCATAAGAACACACTCTTAGAAATAAAAAATCAAGATATCATAGGAAGATAAGAGAGGGTTTACATATATGCCGGCTCGACACGGTATTGTATGTCACGCTAATAAGAGTCAAAAGGAAATCATTTCCATTCTCACAACCGACATCCCCTCCGCCCACATCGATTAGGGCTTAGTCTGAGACGCAGAGCCAGGGTTGAAACGTTGTTGGTATTATACATAGCTCGAGCACTTGCAGAAGTACGCCCGCACTGCCTGACTGTGGTTCTGGTCTCGATAAAGCTACACACGCGGGCATTGTCCAAGCTGATTATTAAGAAACCCCTTTGAAGTTTTGCTTACTCTTTTCTTTCAATCTTCTGGGTAATCCCGGGTTTCTTTGGGATTTCTCCACCAGAAGGAGCCCAGGGGTGAAGTGTTTGCGGTTTGCCCATTAGCAGCGTTGTTGTCACTTGGTGATGAGAGTTTGTGCGATGGCGCATGCCTCCGAATAGATGTACCCGGCACCGCACTATACAGTTCCCAGGCAACACAAGTACTATGATAGCTATAATAAAACGACTTTGTAAGAAGAAAAATAAAGGGAGAACCATCCACAAGCCCAACCCACCCCGGATATCCCCCACCTCCCACCCCTGCGAGTTATCATTGTTAAAGGACCCTAATACCGTATTTACTTCCTCAGTATGATAACAAAAACCAGCACACAACAATTGCATTATGCAGCTAATCTCACCACATTCTGGTGTTTCATTGTGCCGTACCGAGCACATTGGCATGGCACAAGGCACTTCAAGCGCCAACAACGCTACCCATTGGTACTTCCAGTGTTTTTTCCCTCTGTTCTCTTTTTTCTGGATTGCTTGTGTTTTTTTCCGTCGCCGGTCCCGGGTCTTTATTTTATGACGCGCGGACAGCACTCGAGTACCGGTATGATACCTTCCATGTGCGCCTGAGGTAGACGGGTCAGGTTAGCCAACCCTACTACTGTATCATGTCGTTAAGGGCGCATACCGGATCAGCGGTACATACAGTAAGCTGTAGTCAAATTGATCGAACCAGAAACCCACAAAGTCCATCTTGAATGACAGAAATGCACAACCCCTTAAAGGAAAAAATAAAGACAGCTTAGCCGAATTGGAAATAACAAGATGCATCACCCCGGAAAATGTTTGCCTTTGCTTGTCCTTACCTACATTCCACAGGCGACCACTACGAGCAGTTGAGCCTTCTATGCAAGGCCCAAACTTCGAACCCAGGGATCACGCCGGCCCACTTCGTATTTCCAGGGGCCAAATCATAGATCGATGAAGCAGCTGTCTGGCTGCATTTATGATCGCTGATGGTTGCAATCACTCAACTTGAAACCAAACGATTCCTTCCGCCAATCACAAACAGGCCCACCACTCCCACAGCACAGCAGAGCCCCCCTCATTCGGCCGAAGGCCCCTCCCACCCCTCGTCGGTCAGATAAACAGAAGAAAAAAATCAGTCAAGCACTCAAAACATCTTGCCTTTTCACATACAAAGTGTGCATCTCTATGCCTCGCATATTTTCCAGCCCTAACTGTCTCTAAACATCGCTTCGAAGCAATTAAAGGTTCTGAAATGATAGTGGGGGTCCACAACTTAGCCTACAATACCACCCCCGAAACTAGAAACATATCCGTATGAATATCGCGAGTCCAAGGCCAGCAGAACCAAACATAGAGACCTTGAAATACGGCACGTCCTGTGAAACAGGGCTTCCACACACACTCACAAGTCGCACCGTTTGATCGAAGATCCAATGCATACGCTGGGAGATCACCTCACCTTATCAAACAAGTCAAAACACAAAACACAAAAATCCACCGCATCAAACAGGTCATTGGCCCCAGCAGCCTCCCCAATACCCAACCCTAGCCCGAGTCTCCCCGTAATTTCCCCCAGCCCTGGGCCACACTGACCGGTACATTGAGAACCGGGGTAAACAAACGTACCGGTACACAGATAAACCCCTGTTACACCACGGCTATCCCCCTGAAAAAACTTGAAGCGCACTGCACCCCGCTCTGTGGGGAGCGACATGCGCAGGTAGATCGGGTGCCGCAGTCACTTTCTGTCCTGAAGCAATTTGCGCATTTCAGAACAACAGCCAGAAATTTCTCAACACGACGCCAACGCAGATTCTCTGTCGTGTTCATGCAGAAGGACCCAGTGAATAAAACCCTTGCATAGAGCTTTTTGGAAAATTTTTCTCGCTGTAAGAAAGGGCTGTCTCAAAAAAAAATCTCTTGATACGAAACTTTGACAGCACTAACGTCACAGGTACACAGTCATGTAGTTGCATAGATCTTGTAGCCTCTCTGTAGCTATACTAGGATAGAAGCTAGGCTGCTTCCTTCGGACGCCGCAGCATGATCCGACCGGCATTCCGCCTTCCACCACCATTTGTTTCATAACACGAGTGACATACTATGATCATAAGGACACCCTCGAGCCAAGATCAGGATAAGGGCCAACAGAAGATCAATATTCTGTGTGTACGTTTCTCACGACATCAAGGCAAACTATCTGATATTGCTGCGATGCGGACGCTACATCGAGGGAACGTCCCAAGAGCCACAGAATTCTAGCTTGAGTCTCACTCCAGGGCAACAATTCTCCCCTTGGTTTACCGTCCTCCGTCTTCCCTTAATTATTCTTGTAATCAACCCCACCAACCAGTTTTCCATTAGGACAACCGCAGAATAAGGACAAGCTCCATAGACTACATTTGCTCAGTGTGGGTAGCGATAATCGTCACGTACCATCACTCGGAGGGACCGGCACAGCACCGGGTTTAAACTAGCCGCCCCTTCCCACAAAATTTTCACTCGAAACTTTTCCGGTACACCCGCCTGAGATAACAACGGGTCTTTTTGCTTATTCTCACCGTTGTTGTCAGGGTAGATGACGCGAGTCAGAGAATGTGAAGTGACTTTGATTCGTTATATTGCTTCAGCCTTGTCGTTATTTTGGCCTCCTCTCGCCGGATGTCCGCCCCCGCCCCACAGCCTACTACATGCAGACCCCAATTACCGCGAGGTGTCACTCGCTGTGAGTTCCGTGAGACCAAGCTCATGGTAAGAACTCTTAGTGGCACTTCTGTCATCAAAACCAAACAGCACAGACGCATCGCCTCGCTTTGACACGTAACTCTACTTCTGCAGACTAGCCCTCTTCCTAAGCAAAAAATGCTAATGGACCGGTCAGTCGAGCTTCAGTTTCCGTCGGACCCTATGATCACGGGGGTTTCTTATCCGAGAGTAGGGCCTCCCGGCCCCCGGAGTCAGCCAGCCTCTCCAGGAGATATGGGTTACATCCAGACTCAAACATTGACTCTGTGTTGGCGTTTAGTTCACGCATGCCTCCGTGCATGCTCATACCCCACCCCCCATCCTCAACCCCCCCTAGTTCTACGAACACCCCTCCAACTCAAAGGCCCCCCCCCCATTCCACAGAGCGCCGAACGCGCTTATCTGCACAGCCCTACGCGTTTATGAGATCTCGCTAGCGCCCTTGAATCGCCAAGAAACTCAAATATTGGATTATGATACTCATATTAGTGCTTAATCCCCGCAATGGAGACAGAATCACCTCATATCACCCACCAGCCCCCGAACCTAACCTGAAGCCGTGAAGCCGTGGACTGATAAAAAACAAAAAGCCATCGAAATTCAACATTTTTCCCCACCATTCTTTTCTACAGGTAGCCAAGACACTACTACATACTTCGACATAAATTCACAGCTGGTTTTGAGGAACCCCGTGGCCCAAGGAAGACCTGGCTTTCAGATTCGTGAGTCCCGAGCACCAGCACCCCTTGCCGAGAATCGAAATCATGCCCGTATGTAAATCGGACATCCTGACGAATACCATAATTACGGAAAATAGAACACGCCAAAATATGGGGTCCCAAGCTAATATTATGATACCCCGCGGATTCTCTCACAATGAGCTTTACAATCCAAAAAACAGCCGGGTGTCTAAAATACATAATGTGATCTTTTTCCCAATGTTTATCCTTTCATATTGAGCATAGGTGAAATGGCACACATCCAGAGTCGTTGAAATCAGCTTCAATGAATCTTTTACATTCAAAAGCCATGTTCCTGGCAGACATCCCGTACCCCCTAAAAAAGAGCATTTAATGCCAGTCCGTGGTGAGTGAGTAGAATGATCCGAGGAGCCCCCTTCGGGAGCGCATAGAAAAGTATGTTTTTTTCCTCCCCATTTATAATATTTGCGCTGGCATCCATCGAGTTCTGTTCGCTTAAAAATCCTAATCTTTGGTGTGATTCGGCCGCTGTTCTACAACCCAGCGGGTGCACGGCACTAGCGAAGGGCTACGAGTGAGCCTTCATGAAACTCAGGCCCTCGGATTTAAATACAGGGCATGCCGCCTAGGACATACCCTAGGTGGATTGCGGTCACCTCTAGATTTCTCATGATCAACTGTATCCCCAACTAAGCTTCCGGCTTCAATTCTGCCGCGCCAGCATACTCGGTGGGATCCAAGATTGAGAACTAACCGTAGAAACTACTCCTCGGCAGCGGTCGAAGCGGTTGAAAGTGAAAGTATACTAAGTGAATTGCTACTAACAAAATTGAAGTGACTCAATGAGATATGAAAAAAGAGTAATATTAATTCCACTTTGTTTAATATTGAGTATCATAAAAAAACACCCGGAGGCGGCGGAAGTCAAAAACGACAAATATCGAGGATGTCAGGAGGGTCCAAACAATTGGCCATTCTTCGCTAAAAAATTTCCTCCTTTGTTTTTATGATTTATTGATCTTCTCATTACTAATCATTCCAGCCCTCACTCCACCAATTGGTCGAATGAGATCTTCCAGACCATAGTTGGGTTTCTTTCATTGTTCGGAATGTTCGGAACACAGCAAGGTTTAACAAACAAAAAATAATCTAGGGCGAGACGACATCTATCTACATAGCGAGAGGGGGGAACCCAGATTGCTAACCCACAGTCACACCCTGCTGCTGTCCCGATCACCCGCCATCCTGGGTTCTTTGACTTCGGCTGTTCAAGGTAGCGGGGTGCGATTGTGCGGTACCGTACTTGAACCGCTTCTAATACCGTATGGTAACAGTTCAACCAAGCCTAAGTCAGGGGGATCAAAGACAAACTCCTAGCAATGGCACTAAAAGCCAAATCTCCACAACTGCAGGCACCAGAGCGAATCGCCATCTGCTCACGAATACTCACTCGAGTTCGGCCTGCGGCTGGGGAGAGAGTTATTTGTTTTTTTGGGGGTAAAACACCGCGCCCACGGGTCATACCGGGATTGCCGTTGAGCCGCAGTTCTGCATGGGACGGCGGCGTTTTGCTTGAGTGGTCACTTTATGCTGTAGGCTAATAGCTCACTAAGACTTTCGATGGATAGATCTGAGTTGCACAGGGTAAGTAACTCAACTTAGAGGTCGTCCGGCTACTCTAGCTATGGATATAATATGTAACCTATGAGTTACCATCATAGGGCAAGGCACTGCCTCCACAGTGCCATTACAGGACGGACGAGTACTGTTTACCCACAAGCTCCTATTTACTGCCAGAGGCGGCAGTAGAAGCACAGCAGCAATGCCCGTGACACAGCACTGGTAGTGCGACGCCCTTCCAATCCAGTCAACAAATTAGCGCGGCACGGCAGACATGCGATCCCTCCCGCTCTCGCAAGCCAAGTCCAGTTTCCATCGCAAACACCGCCCTGAATAGGAAAAAAAAAAACCCCCTAATTCAACCGATCGGAAATGCGAAGGAACCTAGTCATTCCAAAAGATTCCAGTGAAAGAGAAAAGAAAGAGATATGCATAAATATATTCCCAGTTCGAGGAAAGCCCTCATCACTAAACTCATCAATTACCGTCCTGAATCAAATTTCAACATGAACCACCCACACAAAAGAAGAAAGATTAACGTGTCGGCATTTCAGCAGCGTTGATTGGCGGCGGCGGCGGTGGAACTCCAACCCCCCCTCCCGGATATCCAATACCTTGTGAATAGGGAGCTGGTGTGGCCGGAGGAGAAATCGGTTGGGTTGTCGCTGATGCATTGTAGTACACCGGTGAGGTAGTGGGCTGGTACGGCTGTGGAGTAGGTGGCTGGTACGGCTGTGGGGTAGGTGGCTGGTACGGCTGTGGAGTAGGCGGCTGCTGGTAGTATTCGTTCTTTGGGGGGTCCGAGTGGTATTGGGGCTGATTGGGGACGTTGCCCATCGCAACGGAGGCCGCACCCGCATGGTCTGGTAGAGGGTTCCCGTCCGGGTCCATGCCCGAGTTATACTTGGCCCCTCGGAGGTCCTTTCGGTTCTTGGAGAGGACCACGGCTGCGAGAACGAGAGATCCAATGAATAGGAGCCTGGAGGGGAAAGTTGTTAGTTTTAAATTTCCAGGAAACGTCACATCTCTCCACAGTGGGGAACTTACATGAGAAGGAAGGACACGGCAAAGGTGGCCTTGACAACTTGACAACCAGTACTTTTGTAGGTATAAACCGAGTACCAGCCGACGTAGGAATATTCACAACTTGCAGCGAGGAAGCCGCTGTCCCCGATTCCAGCCATGGATATCAGCCAGAAAACTGCAAGGAAGGCATCGGTGATCGTGATAGCCAGCGGAAGCAGCAAGTTTGAGAACAGAAGGAAGAAGTTGATCCCGATGTAAATGATGGAGAAAATCGAAGAGACAAGAGCGATACACGCCCACCTAACGCGTAGACGGCCTTGTTAGTCCGGCGGTGACGCAGGGCAAGCAGACAATCATCAATCGGTTGCAAGCAGAGAAGGGGAAAGATTTACCAGACATCCGCCACCGAGACGATGTATGCAGACAATCCCAAGGCTATGATGGAGAAAAGCAACTGCACGCCCCTGAGGGCGATTAGTGGCCCCGAAGGCCAGCGAGTATCCTGGACCATGATGAAGGTTCTAATATGGTTCCTTCTGCTTTTGCCTTCACCGCAGTCTTACAAAAAGACTCCACTCGTGATCGTGGGCGAGTTTGCTGAAGACAGGCGAACAATAAGCGAACTCGCAAGGAAGGGCACAGCGCAAAGTCAATACAAAGGGGGGGGAAGAAATAAAATCCCAAGTAGACTAGGTGGCGGCCTCTTTATAAACTACTCGTAGCAGAGAGCGAGAGAGAGGCGGAACCCTCTTTCGTCCATCCATCCATCGCAGAAGAAAGCCTCCACCCACCTCCCCATCTTCTACCGTACTCTCCTCCTTCCCCCTTCATGTGATAGGCAGCCAACCGCTTGTTCTCGCGAGTTAGTGTCTCACAAGGAGCGACATGATTGCTTGCGAACTCCCTCGAGTAGTTGCAATACTGCTTAGAACGGATCGAGACGGGGCTGAGCCTAGGCTTGTTTCTAATGTGTAACACACACTCTCGCAAGAGCACACACATGGCTTTTCTTTTCTTTTTCTTTTTTCTTTTCTTTTTTCTCTTCCATTGAGAATTGTTGATGGTGATCTTTGTTTTTCACATCGTAGGGCAGGGGGGGTCCGCAGCCACTTTGGTTGTCAGTCCCACCGATTTTTGGGGATTTTGGCTGGTAAGCCACTTTGGTGCATGCGGGGACCTCGTGCCGCTCATTGCTCTGTGCATACTTATTGTACTTGTACTGTGAGAAAGTCTGAGAATCGTCAATTTAAATAAATCTGCAAAATAACCCCTGTCCTGTCCTTGGGTGAGGGGGGGAATATTGGGACAAGCAAGGGGATAGTAGAATTACTCTAATTGGTAGTTATCTTACTTTTTTTGGTTCTTTGATATTCCCTTCAAGGTATCTGCACAGGCCTCTGCTACCCCTGCTTATACCAATACTTCACCCCTACCCCTAGTACGGAAACATCCCCTGGTACTTGTGCTCTACGAGTGCTTGCACCGTACGCCACTCGGGTAGGATAGAAAAATAGACCAGCAAGACCCCATGGCCCATGGGGCAGTAAGCAGACTCTCAGTACGCCAGTAAATTCTGGCAGACACAACCTGGAGTGGAAACACATTATTATACCTTACCAATAACAAGATACTTGTATCACAAGTCGATATTGAAAAATTAGCCTCAACACAAATTGACCCTATAGAGATTACCTGAAACTCTCGAAGCTTTTCAGAACTTCTAAAAATTCGCGTTTTGGGGAAAGTAGGCACAAATGCAACTAGTCTGGGTTTTAATTTCCACCCAACTCGAGCACCGGTACCATACTGCACACAAGATGATTTCTCGTGAGGTAAAAATAGTACGAGGACTCTACGAGTAGTACTAGTACTCGAGTATTGTACGAGTACAACTTCTGCTCCCCCTTGATGTGCGCCTTGTGTTGGGCTATGTTTGGAAATTACCCTTTTCACATATGCATGGTTTTTTGCTTTGCTGACCAACACTGATTCCTCTGCTTTCTCTCTCTCCTTTCCTCTGCCCTATTTATCGTAGCTACTGGTATCTAGCTCGTTTGGTTGATTTATCAATTGTCCCAGGAAGGCATGTACCGTAAGGTACCACAAGCAGCAGGAGCACAGTCAACCCTACCCGGGACAAAAGTTGGCGAATGACGAACAGGGGCACCGGTATTTGGTGGGCGGTAGAGGAAATCGTCAAGGTTAGGGTCACAAAATACTATTTGTAATTGATCCTTGTCCGTCACCAGCCCGGTTTCTTCGTGGGTGCAGTGTAGGCTGCACTACTTGTAGTACCAGTATCGGCTTGCGATGCGGTACGTACCGGTATCGTACAGGTACTCGCGTATGAGCAATCGAGGTATGGTACGAGTAACTACGAGTAGGGCGGTTCTGCTGGTACTACGGTGCCGCCACTGACCTGTCCATGACGCTTCGTCCCAGCGTCTCACAATCAGTAGCTTTGTCACTCGAAAATTCATGCTCGTGTTGAGCGGGGGAGTGTCTGGAACCAAGGGTCGTGCATTTGTATGGGGGCTTAGAACCCGCACTCTTTTTTGTGGAGTGCTTCTTGCCTGCACCGACTAGGTTCAGCTTGGATAAGTATACTAAATTAACAACGGGTGCCATGACCCTTGCCCAATCACCAGTGTGGTCAAAGTTTGGCACTCCGAAGCAGCACGCTCAGCCTCCACGCCGAGTACGAATTGAGTTTCGCGAGTTGCGACAAAGAAGGTATCCAATCCCAGAGTTAGTCACTTGATCCGCACGCCGGCCCGAAGCCGATAACCAGTCAACTGAGGAGGATGCCGCGGGCCTTCAAATTAGTGGGTTTCTCCGGATAAGAAGGTGGAGACATTTGAGGCTCTGGGGAATAAAAAGTACTCGTAATTTTCTGACGTTTGTGAACACAACTGATATTGCATGCCACCGAAATCCTAAGGCTCTTGTCGATTCTTTGCCCATATATGCAATATCAGTTGTGTTCACAAACGTCAGAAAATTACGAGTACCCTCGCACAGCGCAGGCATCCAATTGCGGCACTGTACTACCGGTAGTACTGTACCACGGCGCGCAGAACTCGAGCGGCATGGCGGCCAGGAATTCCTTAAGAGCTGGGGAGTGGATTATCGTGGAGATTCTGTGGGTATCGGGAACTCTCAGCTTTCTGAAATCTGCCTTGGGGGCTTCCGTCCGAAGTGTCATGGGTATTTTTGGTCCCTGGTCCCCCGTTTGGTGCCATGGGGATTTGTAATTGGAGCCGGGTGGTGCAGTAGAAAGCTGGACAATTGAACCGTGTGTTTTATGGCCAAGGGTTTCTTTCCTTAGAGAATGGGCGAAAATGCAGCGGAGGCACAGTCCTTTTCCCCCTTCCGAGACAGACAGAAGAAACAAAGTTGCTAGACTTTAACAAAAGTGGTAAGCCTAACGACCGGTAGCAGGGCCAATTACGGCACCCAGGTCCCTGCTGTAGCTGAGGAACAGTCAGGGGTCCGGCCTACCGTACGTTCCCCTGCGTGTCCAGGCGCGTCCTCATAATCCTCATACGGGTGATACCTGGCCCGGATAGAGGTTGTGTTGTGAAGTCACAGATGGAGGTGTGCGGTTCAAAAATGAAAATAGCACTCTTCTATTTCCTGCTGTCCACTCTTGGCTGGAGTACTAGCGTGGTTTGGCATACTGTCTGCAACTCTCCCGGCGCAAAAGTAGTTTTATCAATTCACGATACAATGGGTGAAGGATTAAAGGGTATAGCCAAACCCATAAGCCACCTGGACAGATGCCGGCGGGTTGATTTCCTATGGGAAACTACTAGTTGGGCCCCTCCACTTGCAAAATTTATTGGGTTTACCACCAGAAGCTTTCCTATTTAAGTTTAGTCGTCCAAGCGGCTTGTGGTTCCCTCGATCAGGATATGTTTTCTTGAGATGCTAACAATATCGTACATTTAGAGTATGGCTAAGTTAGGCACTCGTGATTTCAAGGCTGGGGCGCTTTATGGACGTGCGGTTGTATGGCGGTTACCTCCCTGCAGGTACTTGTAACACTCCTGGCTTGATATCAATAACGCATTCGTGACAGGCCCTTGTTCCTAGTAGGCCGCTTAATCATCATGTGAGAATAAAAAGTGTGTAGGGATTATGTCCTATCAGTGGGAGTATTTATAAAGCATCCTGCTACGCTCTCGCACCTAGCTTGATAAATTTACCATTTAATCTTCGTCCTCATCCTCATCCTCATCCTCATCCTCGCTTAAACCATCGCTCATATCCCCAAGATCATCGTCGCCTACATAGTCCCCAATACTTACCCCGAGCTCCAATGGCTCCTCTTCTCGATCCCCTTTCACCCTCTCGTAGGGATACTTCCAAACAGACTCCTCCACCAACATTGGATGATCACGGGAATTCCTGAGTTTGTAATTGACCTTACGAACTAGAATTCCTAGAACGGTTTCCCCCAAAACCTTTCCCTCCACACATCCCTCCCCTTTGATCAAACCCGTAGCCCCAACACTGCTGTGCGCAGAGGGGACCCCCATGACCTCGAGAGGAACGTGCAGGTTGACGCCCGCTTCCCCACTCTTGTCGATCTTCTGCTTGAAGACACCATCTATGATGACCTGCAGCCCGACGACAAAGTAGACTGGTTTGCGGTATTGGGCCATGTCGTTTAGCCAAGCCTGGACCTCCGGCTCCTGCACAACCTTTCGGAACGTGGCATCAGGCAGTTTGAGCTCTAGATGGAAGGCCGTGGGAGCGTAAAGGCCGATCGTGTTGGCCGTGCGAACTCCAAAGAATGCCCCGAAAAGTTTCGTGAAGGATGCTTTGAGCTTCCCCGATTTCTCCAACGTGAGCGTGGCTGCGTACTCACTCTCTTCCAGCTTCGAGTAGTCGTCTTCCATGATTGGCCTTTTGGGTATGCACGAGTTGAATGAGGGGTTTAGCGGGTTCGGCAAGAGTTGACCAAGGTTAACTAGTGAGAGTGGGAAAACCTTTGGTAACAGAACTGATTTTGTCGGCGGGCTCATGTTCTCTGGGGTGAGATTTTGTTCGGGTTATGGTGGGTGTTTTTTTCCCTTTCTTCCGTGATGATCTGGTTGTGGGATTCCAAGGAGTATTAGTGGAAGGATTCGAATCTTTCAATTCGCCGCCTTCGTAGCATGGGGCTATGGACACGAAAACGGGGGGTCTTATAATTATAGCAATCAGGATCTCACGGTCCGATCGTATATGTATCTGACCGATCGACTCGTGTCGCATATTCGGCCCGTCTCTCGATCGAGTAAGGCGGGGTTAGGGCTTCCTACAATTGCTTGTTCTCCTCATGGTGATCGTTGATCTCTCCCTTCGGAAAACCGCTGGGCGAACAAGGTCTATAAAGGTATTTCTTATTTTGCGCTCCGTACGTTATATCGACTAACGAGCAGTTTTCACAGATGTCCACCGAGGAAGTACGTGAAACAGACTCTAGTGCCATTGAAGAGATTATTACCGAGGAAGTACGTGAAACAGTCATTGGTGCCCTTGGAGAGATTATTACCGACCCAGACACGGTCCTCGATGATGACTTCGAGGAAGCAGCCCTGCTTTATATTGGCGTGGGCATGAGGGCTATGGGAAGCTATGATAAGATCAAGAACATAGACGATCTAGAAACAGCAATTAGGTTGTTCGATAAAGGGGTCAAGCACCCTTCGGCGACGAATGACCCCTTGCTCCCAGCGTACGTCAATCAATACGCCACTGCCCTTGCAAAGAGATTCGGAATAAACCATAACGCGGAAGATCTGCAGAAAGCTATTAAATTGGTAAAGACGGTGTTTTGTGA